>JAABUK010000079.1_pt1 | contig 223210 bp, 220 predicted proteins | sample 5559141 | NCBI WGS metagenome assembly JAABUK01 (sample SAMN10711869, study PRJNA513367) | rock metagenome | isolation source: Antarctica rocks | place: Antarctica: Victoria Land, Pudding Butte nord | collected 2016-01-03 | reverse complement strand
AACCCTCCTCCTCACCCTCAGCCTCGCCTTCCCACCCTCCTCCTCCGCAACAACCGGCACAGTCCCCAATGACCCCTACCGAGACCAATCCCGATCCATAGCACGCGCCCAAGCCTCCGCATCCTTCACAGCAGCAGCAGCAGCAGCCCAAAGCTCAACAGCAGCAGCAACACTCCTCTACCAAAACACCGCCGGCATAAGCTCCGGCAACAGCAACATCTCCCTCCCCGATCCCTGCGGGCCCCCAGATCAAGCGCCAGGTTTGATGAATAGTGTATCAACATGCCATCTCAACGTCAGCGTCGAGGATATCACAAAACCACAGGCGTATGGCGTGCAGTGCTTGCATGATAATACGACATATATCTTGGATGAGGCCACGTGCGCTAAAGCAATGGCCACGATCTGCTATACCCTCTGCGGCTTCCACGGCCCACCACCAAGAGACCAATGGGTTTGGAGCGACGAAGGTGGGAACTGCACTTTTGGGTTCTGGTTGCCAACGGGAGGGGCGCCACCACCTAGCTATGATAGATGCTCGACGCAGATTACGGCTGCGATGGCGCAAGCGTGTACACCGCCAAGTTATAATGTAGCGGCGGTGAATTTGAAGGAGTTGCCGAGTGCGACTGTTAATGAGACGACGGGGCAGATGGAAGGGGGGAGTGGGTTGCCGGTTGATGGGGGCTATTTAAGTTTCATCATGGTGGCGCAGGGGGGTGGGCCGAGGGCGTGGACGCCGGCGAGGTGAGAAGGAGGATGTGTGGAGAAGATGGTGGTTTATGTCGAAGCTGTGGATGGAAGCAAGACTTGTGCGTAGCGCAGGCACGTTGTCCCCGAAGCCGGAAGATTAAGCTGGTACAGGAAGCGAAGAATGACAGGTCGAGGGCCTCTTGCAGGGATCTGAAAGCTTGCGTAATGTCACTTTGTTGAGAGAGATGCCTCAAGTGAGAAACCCAGAAACGCCGAGTACTTCTGATCGGCTCACACTCTTCGAGGAAATTAAGCAAAGTAAGACACATGCACGGTATATATTTCACACGCTGGGAACACCTTCGTATACTCTAGAGTGTACGTTCGAAGTTGAAAATGCCATACCAATTGGACGAATGAGCCCGAGCTGCTCTCATATATTGCCAAGAAACGCGTATATTTCATTCCATATCAGCGTCATCCTCAGCATAACTCATCTTCTTCGCTCTAGCACTCTGCCTCTTCGGCTTCGCTGGCTTCCCATTCACCTTCACTTTTGTTTTGCCTTCCACCTCTTCATAGTCCTCGCCAAGATCTGACATTGGCTCGTCCTCATCCTCGTCCACATCGGATATCGAAGGGGTAGGCACGCTCTTTGCGCTCTTTTTGGTCCCACTAGCTACTTTCTTTGTAGTAGTCTTCGGTGGAGCCTTCGCTTTCTTGCTCGCTGGGGTAGGTGTAGCAGTCACGTCAGGCTCCTCCTTGATGCCATTGGGTTGGACCTCTTCTTCTAACTTGGCACCTTCCTTGACCGCCTCAGCAGCGGCTTTTTTCTTTTGTGCAGGCGTCATCTTGCTCTCATCTTTCGGCTCCTTGGGCTTGATGAACCTCTTCATAGGGCGAAGCCAGTGCTCCATGCCGGGAGGCCAATAAACTCGACCCTCAGGTCCACCCATGCCCACTTCATCGTCTGGTATTGTTTGCTGCGATGGGTCTTCCTCGGTTTCTATAGCTTCTTCTGCCACCTCGAGATCTTCATCCTCGTTCTTGACAGCCTTCTTCCTTGGTGTTTTCTTTTTTAGCGTCTTGATAGGCTTGTTGTCGTCTTGGCGCTGATGGGGAAGGATGTCATTGAAAGTGTCGTATCCGGGCAGCTTGAACGTCCTCATGAGCTCGAACACGGCCTGCTCTTTATCTTTCGCTTCAATCATGAGATCCATGTCTGGCGGGCAGGGTGGGAGAGTGGCAACGCGAGGATTATGCTTCCTCCGCTGGCGTCCAGTGATGGCGGATGGTGTGGGTTCGGAGTAATGCATCTTAGGGGTTATGTTCTTCCTCTTCCAGCTAGCTAATATGCGCGGAAAGAGGTCAATGATGTCCTTTGTACCTTCTCGAATTTGGTCGGCATCGAAGATGATGTTGTGATGGTGAAAGTCCAAGACCATAGGTATGTTGAGCTCTTCGCAAAGCGGAAGGAGCTCGTGAACAGACCAGCTAACATCGTCATTTTCGAGGACGAGACGGTCTTTGACGCCTTGAGGTAGCTTAGCGTAATTTTCGCGAAAGCGGTCGAGGGTTGCTGCTTTGTCACCGAAGACTCCACCAAGGTGAAGTATCATCACTGCATCTCGGTCCTGTTGTGGAGGCATCTTAAGGAGGCTTAGGAGTTCGGCGTGGTAGTCTAAGTCCCGGAGAGCGTTCTCGATGACCGATTTGCGAGGCGACCCTAGCTGCGTGTACTGTAGCGTGTCAGACTTCATCGCTCAATATACATATTCCTTGACTTACTTGACCAGGATGGGTGGTCAGCCTATGGCCAAGCTCTGCTGCAACTCTGCCAGCTTCTGCCAGCTCCTTTGAGACAAACGGAGCTAGCTTGTAACCATATTCCGCGTGACTTGCAAATGGGAACATCTCGCTACTCAACCTGAGGAACTTGATGCCGTATCTGTGGTTCCACCGTAGCATTTTCACAATATCCTTCGCATTCGCTTTTCCCAAAGACTCGACGAAAGCCTGCCCCCGCGCAACTTCTGCTGGTCGCTCCTTATCTGGTCGGTTCTTCGTTGCATGAGGTGGCTCGTTAGGATCTTTTAGAGGATGGCGGTTCTCGAGGATACTAGCAATACGACAGGTTCTTGAGCTGAAAACGGGCGGATTGGAAAAGCGTAGATATGTGCAGAGGCACGCCTGTTTTGTTAGAAGCAATCCGCACATAGATGATACCAACTCTTACATATCCTAATCGACCTTTCCACGGCAATGGAAGGTAGTCGCTGTGCACGGGGGGTGGTCTTGACAGAGCTGCTTGTATCTCTTCCTCATCCGCCTCCTCATCACCTTCTGCCTCAGGATCAAGAAATTGTAGTTCCTTTACAGCTTCACTCTTGGCTTTGGCGGTCGTCGCAGGTTTCTTTTTCAAATCTTCCTTCACCTGAGTTTTCGCAGCTGCTGCCGCTTTGGCCTTCGCCTTCGTCTTCTTAGTCTCGACTGGAGGCTCGATATCTGAGATATCACTAAGAGGCGAATCGTTGCTTTCCTCCTTCACTTGCTTCTCCACGGACATGCCTGCCTCCTCCAAATTCATTCGCTCATCTGGCTCATCAGCGTCTGGAGAAGCGCGAAGAGCTTCAGGGCCGTCTAGCACATTTGGGTTTTTGTTTGGATTTGTCGAGCCGGTGTCAGGCTTGCGTTGGCCGGCCCGTCGCTTTGGGGGAGGCGCTGGGTCATCGTCAAACACTGGTGGTGGGATGGGAACCGTCGTCAGTGCGGGCCCCTGGGTCGCCGTTGAAAGGCTTTTTCTCTTGGCCATGCCAAAGGTGATAGGTTTATAGAGTTGGTAAAAATTGGACAGGTAGCGCTCAGAATGTTTGGTATCGATACACTTAGCAGGTAGATTGCGAAATGACGAGCTGAAATGCAAGACTCTCGCAGTACTTCCACTAAAATGGAAGGTCAAGACGCACCGGTTGGCGCCATTTCTCCACATATAGGTCAGTACGTGTAAAGAACTCGATCGCGATGTCCTGCAAGGCTTCTGGCCTAAATTTGGGAGACGCGCTGGCGTGAGACTATTTTAGTTCCGGCAACTAGGTCCGCCAACATATCAGCAGCTGCTTACTAACGTTCTAGGGCAGGACTTTTTTTGTCTTACGCCTACTCTAGAAACCTCATGATCGAAAAAAACAACCTTCGTGTCCACCCCGAAAACGATTCAGAAACCCCCCTACCCATTCAAATACCCTTAGGAAAATTTAGAAATCTAGCGCTTTTCGGCGCTGAGGTAAATAGATATCTCGCGCCGAGCGTAGGAATTCGAAGACTCCTAAAGGTCTATTAAAGGTAGGTAGCTCTCGGTATTGAATCGTAATTTAAGAAATTAAAAAAATCTTAGCTTATTTTCCCATCCACCCGCTCTGAAGGGAGTTACGTGCACAATAACACCAGAAATGTAGCTATCACTAAATAGGATTGTCTCCTTACGTTACAATGGTTTTGATTGCTCAGTGCAGAATGCATCCATGATTCTCATTGAACAGCTTGCAAGACTATGCCCAGCCGATACGACTCCATAGGTAAGCAGAAACCCTCTACAGACGATGAAGGAGGCCGCTTGACAACCAAGTAAAGATAAGCGACGGTTTCGTGGACGCATAAGACGTTCTAATCTCGAGCCAAGCATCCAGAATCTGTACTTATCCGCACAGCTCAATGCAATTCACTTAGGTCCTTAATCAATATGCATGCTTGCAAATCCATACGTTTTCGTCGGGACCCTGGTACAGGACAAATGGCGGCTTACGACGATAGAAGAGCTAACTTCAACTGAGTTCACCGTGTCCGAAGGAGCAGCGTCCCATATGCCAGGACGGACTCGGGAACATTATAACACACGAAGTGCTCCTTCACGTGAAGTGTAATGACGACAATGCCGCTTAACCATGTGGGACAAGTGGAGTCTTGAAGGGGACTCAATCAAAAGTACAATGGATTTCCTACCGTTTCCTCTTCTTTCTCGACCCGACAATAGGTATTTTCACAACCTGCTCTCCGGGTCAAGCTAGTTAGTGCTCGGTGGAGGTACAAAATGATCAATCATATCGACTAACCACACTCTAATCACTGTCAAGACCTATTTTTGTCGGTATAGGCTCTCGCACGTTATCGCGATATCCCCACATCGACGATTTTGCCACACATCCCATATTTGAATCTCATATCAAGAGCAAGTCCCGAAGTTCTAAACTCACTGGTTCGAAATGCCTTCGACTCTCTGCGCGAAAATACAGAGATTTCCGATCTCCATCTACATACCCAGGCAAGGGATGATTCCAAGAGCCAAAAATCACGACTCGACGAAATCATGTTCAAGTGGATTGACAAAGCTATCGAAAAATTACCACTGGCTCGACTGACTAAGTTGCGATCTCAACCCAATCACACTTGCAATCTTTCATATGGTAGTCTTTATACTTTACAGAGATTATAACCTATTAAAGACTTAAGGAGCTCCAATCGTCAAAGCGGTATCCCATCGGCAGCCGACAATGGTACTCTTACTGGTCCGTTAGGGGAAGTCCCCGGGCCTGAGGTTCTCTCCCCAGGACCTAAAGTTGGTAATTTGCCCACGGATGGGAACCTGGGTGATGAGCCTATGGCAGAAAAGAGAACAAACCCTAAGTATCTGTGGGGTGGATCTCGTGCTGCCCTCAAACCTGTTGTGGTTTCTCCCGCTATTGCTTTGTCAAATCCTAAGGTATTTCTTCGGCACCTACTCACAGAACTACTACAGGATACTTCCTTCCCCCAGTACGCACCTTCTCTCATAGGAGACGGCATGAGCCACGTTGAGTCACTGGTCCTTGATGCTCTGACTCCATCATTCAACAAGTTTTGCGAAGGACCAAGTCCTTACAGTATCGTCACGTAAGTGAGCCGCGCAGCCATCCATGCATTGTCACTAATTTCTGGGGTTTGGACCAGGCTTTCAAACCTGGAATCCGACTCGATGTACCAGGGTCCAGCCGGTTATATCAACATTCTTGGTGCTGGTGATTGTGATGATCCCGAAGCCTCTCGACTCTACGTTGGACAGGCTCATCGATTTGAGGGCACGCTTGGAGCAACACGGTGATCCCAACCATCGTAAGCGCTATACATCACTGCAATATGGCATTATGGATGCTTGCGATTGGCCACTCCGGACCATTTATTATGGCCAGTTTCCAACGGCGCTCCTCGATGTAGATCCCGAAATGCTAGACATACTTTTCAATATCCTGGAAAAACTTGGCTCTCTTATCTTCCAGACCCTTCCTGTAGCGACGTTGGAGCGGTATTTGCCAAATGATATCAAAATCATTTATAATACTTCTTTCCAGATTGGCTTAGTCAGCATATCGCACGTTTGTTCCTTTTTATTCTCTTGGAAGTCATACCATCAAATTACCAAAACCCAACTTGAGATGTTTTTCATGCATTGATAGTCTAGGCTTTACTGCTTCATTCAGCTGTCTCAGCCTCACACCACAAGGTAAGGCTAGCCTAAATTGGGCGGCCACTACACGTTTGTCGGTTGCTTGCATAATCTCACTTTTCGCATCCTCTCAGTGAGTTACCAACTTCCATGACCCAGCAAATTGCTATGTCATCCTTCTTGGGTCGTAGCGCAGGCATACTACAATAACACATCTACAATATGTGATGGCAGGCTTGGCCAGCCTCCTCCATTCAGCCTTGTCCAGTCGCCTTACCTATGTTCGAATACGAGACGCGAGGAGCAGGCTGCCACACGACTCTTCCAGTGGCTACTACTGATAAATTGGGCCTTAGAAGAAGATTATGGCCTCATATGACTGGCCGTGGCCTGCAAATTACTTCACTCAAGACTACGATCTAATTGGCGCTGGAACAGAGGTCGAGGACTATGAGCTTGCAACCGTGACGCAGTAAGGATCTCTCTGCCTCTAAGTCCACATATTTACTCATGGATTCTGTATAGCCTAGTCCCACCTTCCAGCGATTTCGACAACACCACAAGCACTGCGTCTTTGCTAGGGACCTCGAAACCCCAAAGCTTTCGAAACATAGTCAATACATTTCCTCCCAAGAAGAAGAGATGGAAGTGGTCTTACCCTCAGGGTTGGCGTATGGGAGTATCTGTATGTGCGGTCATCGCAGGAACCGTGCTTATCGTGAACGTCATATTGACTGTATGGGCGATGAATAAGTTCGGAGTGGAGGAGGGCATTGGGACAATTCAAGACGAGCTTTGCAAAGACACTGCAGATCTCAGTCTAACCAAAGACCTCAGTCTCTGGCTACATCTGGTCATCAATGCCCTCAGTACGCTTTTGCTATCCGCGAGCAATTACTGTATGCAATGTCTATCGTCGCCTACAAGGGAAGAAATCAATAATGCGCATGCCCAGTCTATTTGGCTCGATATTGGGGTTCCTAGCGTAAGGCACCTTTCGGACCTTCCCTATCTGATACCTTCTCTGAAGTATAAAGTCACGCTTCCGGAGAGGATCGCGGCTCCTTCCCCTAAACCTGCCCCCGAAGCACGCTCTGCAAGTCAATGGTCGTCTTGAAGAAGACTCGCTGACTGCAAAACGTGTCAGGTCCGGAATCTACGACGCATTTCATGGTCGAGGATTATCCTCTGGTGGCTCTTAGCCCTTTCCGGCATCCCGCTGCATCTGCTATATAATAGTGTCGTATTCTCGACACTGACTTCACGTGAATACACAGTTTTTGTGGGCTCTGAAAGCCTCGTGAACGGCAGTGCTGTGGATTGGAGCCAGACGATACCACATACGCAAGGACGGTATACTTTGCAGCATCTGCGGAGCGCTTCGACGTGGCAAACTCTTAGCAATCATGAATGTATAAGCACATACGGACAGCCGGTTACGTCGGCTCATACTTCGGCTCGCGGTGATCTGTTAGCGATAACCTCTTACGTCGACGTCAGTCATGTACCAGCCTATCCGGTCGACCAGTCCTGCAACCGTCTTGGTACTGAATGCGACGCTCATCGCTGGATCTGCGCAGGCAAAATATTTAGGGACAGCAGCGCAAAGACAGAAGCAAACAAACCCTGCAACATCAACAAAGTCCTGAAGAACGCCACACAATGGGAGCTTTTACATGGTTTCGCTCAACTATCTCCAGTCAAATACTGCCTGAGTCAGTCGGTTGAGGAACGTTGTCGAGTGCAGTTCAGCCTGGTTATCATGATAATTGTGATATGCGCCAACTTTGTCAAAATTCTTTGCATGCTTCTTCTTCTGTGGCATCATAAATCGCGGCCTTTAGTAACTCTGGGAGATGCACTTGAGAGTTTCCTTCGCGACAAGGATCAGACCACGGAAAGGATGTGCTTGTACGACATTCTTAGTTTCAGGAGAAATGCTTGGGATGATGGGATTCTGGAGTGGGAGCCCAAGCGATGGCGCTGGCTTTCCAGTATTAGCCAAAGGCGATGGCTTACTTGCAATATGCTGTGAGTGTCATTCCCTCTCAGCTTCCCCCCAAGTTTCCGCTCCATTGCCATGAAAACTGTGTCACATTCGTGTTTTGTTTCTTCTCCGAAGGGTCTCGAGATAAATATCTGAACTCCATGCTAATGGTCGTAGCTGCCTCGGAGCTCTAGGAACAGCAGGTGGCTACCTTGGCCAAGCAATCCGCTTCGGTAATCTCATCGACCGCAGCATGTCGCACATCTGGCAACTAGGCTACGGTACCGTGACCTCCGAATCAATGATCGGCTGGAACTTCGCCGGCGGCCAAGGCCTCCTCCTCACCATTCTCATCGCCAACTCTCCCCAGCTGCTCCTCTCGTTCCTCTTCCTGACCTACAACGGCATGTTCACGTGCATGCGTCTTACGGAAGAATGGATGGGATACGCGCACGAACGAAAACCGCTGAGAGTGACAGATCCGGTGGGAGCTCAGCGCTCAACTTATCGATTGCAGTTGCCATATAGATATGGTATACCAATGCTGATGTTGTCGGGCATACTACATTGGCTTGTGTCTCAATCCCTCTTCCTAGCGCGGATAATAGCTATTGACGAGAACGGGAATGAAGACGCGGCTGGCTCTATATCTACCGTTGGATACTCCTGCATCGCCATCATCACAGTCATTCCTGTGGGCGTGATTGTCGTCCTTATCGGTATCATAACGGGGCTAAGGAGGTATAGATCGTGGATGCCTTTAGCTGTCAGCTGTAGTGCTGCTATCAGTGCTGCCTGCCAGAGACCAGATGGGGATGTTGATGCTGCTATTAAACCGGTCATGTGGGGGGCTATCAGTCAGAAGGTCGAGTGGTTGGATGAGGAGGGAAGGGCGGTTAGGTGGAGGGGAACAAGTACGGAAGGCTTGGTTGGGCATTGTTGTTTTACTAGCTTTGAGGTCTCGCCACCGGTTGAGGGAAAGCTGTATGCGTAGCATAATTTGGTGACACGAGAGGGAAGCTTATGCAAGAGGGCAGATAAGGATATGCTGCTGGCCAGGACTTGTGATTGTGAGCGATGGAGAAGAAAGATTGGGAATGACTCCATCTCCTGTAATTTCTGGGCTCGGGGGGCTCTGGCTATGATGTGGGCACGTTGGGGAGTGGTATTCATGAGAACAAGACATGGGCACACATGGAGTTGATCCATACTGAATCAAGCCGACTGTATCATGCCTCGGAATCAGGCTTGATCTAATCGACTTAAGCACAAAAACTTTCCAATTGCGCAAAACATAGGCCATTCAAGCCGCGTCGAAAGCCCAAGATTGCCCAACCGCAGATTATCTCAAGCCTTGATAGGGTGATCCCTCACTCTAGACAGATCTCGTGCTGTGATCTTCGGGCTCTCGTAGCCCTCGGAGCAGCCACTTGTTCTGACAACAAGCCTGGCATGTGGAACCTAGACTGTAAAAGCTCGCTCGGGGCGCGTTATGGACTGAGAAAATCGGTCTGAAAACACCACCTTTCTGCATCTCGCTACTACGATGTGTTCAGTACCTACTCCAGGAGAATTGTGCACCTCGTTTCTGAGTATCCTCACACAGCTTTAAATACAACAAACTCAAAATTGAATCTGGGTCTATCACTTATTGCTCGGCTATAGAGCGCGCGAGCTTCCCTGGTTCCATTTCCCAGCTTCTATGTTACGAGTCCTTTCGAAGACGAATCAAGACAGCTGGCGGGGGGAGCTTCTAGGCGCGCCTTATCACGACTACGACAATTTCGAAGAATCCAGGGTCATTGTGTAATGATCAATCACAGGAAACTCGTCCTTCTTAATCACACAGCCAGCGTTACACGCAACAGATTATACCTCGCATCGCGATTTGTGGTACTCCGGCATCAGGTGGCTGGGATCGAGGTTGAAATCCAATAGCGGATGCCCCCTGTTCGTACAAATTCTTAGACTGCGTGTGTATCCTGGAATTTGCAGACTTATAACTTACAACTAATGATCGAAAACGTAACAAATGATGGTTCAAGGCTTTCAATGAGCAGACCAGGAAACGGCATTGCGGCACCCAAAGACCCCTAGAGAAAGACCAGCGATCAAGATTCGATTTCTGATATTACGTAAGCTCATCATCTCCTCTCAATTCCCTTATAACATTAAAGATTGCACGATAGCTTTTGAAAATCTTCTCGCTCAAACACTACCGTTGCGGAGGGTTGTGTTTTGGTTCGGTCCCGATCTGCATCCTTTTCTGAGCTTCTCATTGGGCGCAAATGTTCTTATACCTTTTTAGTAGGTAGGAAGTTGTGTTTCCATGTAGGATCGAATATTTTTTCGCTCTGCTTTACAATCACAAGTTAACAATGCCTCACGCGCGAGCTTGGTGATTGCCACAGGAGACAGTGTGGAGGCCGCAGGCCACAAATAGCAGAGCCCGATTATCAGTCTTGTTTTCTGCCGTAGTCTAAGTACACAGTCTGACGACGTCCAATCGAGTCGAGGGCGCGCGCCTAAGCCTGGCCGGCGGCGTTGAAATCCTCCAACCCCTCAGACACTCTCGTTGACATGGTCTTTTCGCCCTCGCGAACCCAGACTCTTGGATCGTAGCTAGAAGTGTATGTTAGCATCTGTTTAGTGTGAAGCAGGCAAGCCTTGGATAACGGTGGCAGCCGTTGGCGCTGGCTTGGTCACGCCGTGCTTTGCCTTGACAAATGCCACCGCCCTTCACAACTTGTCAAGGAATGAGAAGGGGACTTACTATTTCTTGTTTGGCTTGTCCTCTCCTTCTGGGTTTCCCACCTGTGTCATGACATAGTCCTTGTTCTTAAGGACGTAGTCGCGGATACCGGTAAGGTATGCGTATTGCAAGTCTGTATCAAGGTTCACTTTGACGACGCCGTAGCTGATGGCTTCCTTGTATTCCTCCTTTGAACTTCCTGACCCACCGTGGAAAACCAGAAACACTGGCTTGTCGTCCTTTAGTCCTTCCTTGTCTTTGACATATTTCTGGTGTTTGTTCAGAAGCTCGGGATGTAGGCGGACATTTCCGGGCTTGTACACACCATGCACGTTTCCGAAACCAGCAGCGATGGAGAAGTTGGGGCTGATGGCAGATAGAGTCTTGTAGATATTATGGATGTCTTCTGGCTGGGTGTATAGCGAATTGTTATCCACGTCCTCGTTGTTCACGCCATCTTCCTCACCACCAGTGATACCAATCTCCTGGACAACCAAAGCGTTAGTGGTTGAAAAGGGTGAAAGCCTCGGGTGAAGAGATCATGAGGCAGGTGCGAATCGTACCATCTCAAGCCATTGCTTCATTGGAGCCGCCCTCTTCAGATATTTTGCAGTTGTCTTTCACGTGTCAGTATATAGCCACTGGTGTCTCGAATCAATTAGGGTGTTACCTCGAGATTGTACTCCACTGACTCTTCCTATGTTGCTGGTCAGTGTCCCTTGTTATTGATTTGAATTAAGAGCTGGAGCTTACCGAAAGATCGATCATATGAGAGCTGAAGAGAGGTTCTCCATGCTCCTTGAAGTATTTCTCGTCGTTCTGTAGCCTTGGACGTCAGCTTGGACGTGATCCGACACAGCGAAGCTTTGATACGTACGTCTAACATACCATCTAACCATGGTAGCAGTTTCTTCGCGCAGTGGTCTTATGAGAGAGAAAAGACTCTGTCAGTAGCTCGTTTTCGCCATATTGCTTATTCGGTGGAGGGCAAAGGCCGTACCGGTGTGGAGCACGACAGGAATGCCGTAGACACCCGCAACGCTCCTAATATAATTCGCCCCTGCAACAGCGCCAGCAATGGATGCAGTCTGATCCTTGTTATCGATGCCCTTCCCAGCGAAGTATGCCGCACCACCCTGGGACATTTGTAGGATTATAGGGGACTTCGCATTCTTAGCAGCCTCGAGCGCCGCGACCACGGTTGAGCTTGACGTGACATTGATGGCAGGGATGGCGAAATTGTGATTTTGGCAGTATTTGACTGAGGCATTTTAGCAATTGTTTCTCTTCTCGAGGCATTGAGGGAGGCACACATAGGTTGTACACGTCCTCGCCGACAATGACGCCGGTCTTGCGCTTGAGTACTTCCCCGATAGCCATATTGTCGTATCGTTGTGGTAGTACAATCAAGTGACGGGGTTGATTTTAGGGAATAATGAGAGATGCCGAGATTGATGTCAGGTTGAGGTAATTGGGAAGGGCCGAGGGGCGTGTGGGGCTGCGGAGAAATCGGAGCCTTCGGAGGCCAAGGTTTTGCCGGTTTAGCCCATCCAAACTTAAATAGTTCTACACATTGCAGTAGAAAATTTGCTTGGCCGTCTTGGCTTGAGAGTCCTGGAGGTGAGCTTGCTAGTCCTCGAGAATTTGCTTTTGGCCTCTGCCATGTCATCGTACGTATCGAAGTATCGAGGAGGCAGATTTCGCAGAGCTTGGTACCCGGGCAGCATTCAAAGGCTCCCCTTCTTGCCTAGCTCGATGTCTCGGTGTGGTCAAAATGGTTCGCAATGAGGGCCCGCGAAAATCGCAAAATCGCAACCTTATCAGCTGGTAAAACGCAACAATAAGAGCTTTAATCGTAAAACTTTTGGTATACAAGGTACTCGTCTCAGCTAGTACTAAAACTTTATAACTGAAAGCTGGAGTGTATCTCCAATCGTTACTGGATTACTATCATATCCTCATTGCGAACCATGTTGACCACACCGAGGATGTGTCTACGGTACTTTTTTGGGGGCGAAAGATCCTCGGCTCGGCATGCTCAGCTAAGGCTGCAGATTACGAGTAGACTAAAAGCAATTTGTGGGGGTGAAGAGAGAGTCCCTTTCTCGCGCTTCTCATTGCTCTGCTGTTTTGTCACTTCCTGAGTGTCATCATTTCCCTTCACTCCATACGGTCCTCATGGAATGGCCTGATGTAGCTGCTCAGCCGATATATTATGAGGATCCCCAACACGCGCCCAGCAAAACAAGAGCACGTTTTGTGGATGGAGTAGGCGATCGGACACGCATCATCTCATACGCGACTGCGCCGGGTGCAAGCCGACACAGGTCTTCTGCATCCCGAAGAAGGCATTCCACGTATCATCATCATTACGATGGTGACGCGTATGATGATAACCCATATGAATCCAGGCGTTCTAACCGGCCGAATCGTTCGTATAGTAGACATCGAGTCGAGTCCTCCCATGGAGGTACATTCGACGATGAGGATTGGGACCCTTTCATGTCTAGTCAGGAGCGTGTGTTGCCTAGCCTGACCTTTGATATCAAGTTCCATAGAGTCGAGCCTTCCACAGAGCCAAAAACCTCAAATTCATCCAAAGCAATCGAGCAGATCAGTCGAAGAAATACTTATGGATCGGCAGCCGTCCAGGATTATAGGCACAAGCTGTATCATGAGAACGTCTACGGTGTCATTGATTCACGCTATGCTGGAGGCGTCCGTGGGCGCGAGGACTCTTCCGTTGAATTAGTGACTGGACACGCTCAAGACATTTCAGAAAAAGGCTTTGTGGGATTGTTGAGGTGGATGTATGGACTGCTAATCCCGTAATTGACATCTGCTAATGGCTATCCATAGCCAAATCGAAAGGCAGTATCCGAGCTTCGATTCTTTCCTAGTAGGTAGGTGCCTGGAAAAGGGTCAGACAGGTCTATAGCTAACGGCCTCAAAGGAATACGTAGCACGGCTTGAATTTCTCGACGAAGAAACTAGACGGGATACAAACGCGTTGTTACAGGAAGTACGCGAAAAACATGAGAAGCCTTTGAGATTACCCCAAGGGATGAAAGGCAAATACATGGAAGCCAACATGACGGATCACCCTGTTCTATCAAGCGATGCCAATTTCGGACAGGCTCAAGAGACGAAAAAGGACCGAACTGCGACTCTGTTATGCATGCCATACTTCTTTGTCGCGCCATATGTCACAGAATACCCATCTAATGTACCAAACTTCCACCCAATGAGAACCCTACTACAATCATCCTTCATCTCTACACCCAAGAAAAGAGATCTACAGCAAGCCATATGCAACCTTGAGAATCCGGAGAAAGGGCACTGTTTTCATGTCCCTCAGATCTGGTGCCTGATTCTAGGCGACGGTATTTTGCCCGTGTTCATGCAACGTCAACTCAGCTGACAAAGCTAGACTTACTCATCACTTGCACACATTCACCTGGAGCTGACGTTAAACGAGGATTGGGTGGGATCAAGGTGATGCCAGCATCTACTTCGAACAAAGAGCCTCACATACGTGTTTCAGATGGTGGCACCCGAGTTTGGATATTGCCGATCACAGCATGCACGAGTTGGCTAGTAAGTAAGAAGTGGCGAGAATAGTGTGGTGAATTACCTAATCCCACGTAGGAATTCGTGGCCAATTTCAGAGAGCTAAGCCTACACTTCGACAATCATTACCAGGTACTTCTCAATAGCACCGTGGTAACCACCGACAGTTGGACATCAGTCATTGACCGAGCTCGAAGAATGACTATTAAGCTTACCTTACGCTCTAAGAGGTATACTTCTCTAATTTTCCAAAACTGAGATAATGCAATTGACCCCTTTCTCGCTTTTCAGGTCTAATTCAGCATACAATGAATATTCTACTAGCTCAAGTGATTCGGATTCAAGCAAAGACTCCGATAGCGATGTTTTAGCTAGCTTGCAAGCCAGCCTCTCTCACGATCGTCAATCGGCGAGCGCCAATCAGCCTTACCTTGACCCGAGAGATTCCAACAGTACCCCGCGGGATAACAACCTCCTCGATAAACGAGATCGTGATTTCCATGGCGCTCAATCGGGGCGGGCCGGCCAAGGCAACCCAGAAATTAGGGCGCCGGATGCCAGGGAGTGGCATTCGGCCTCTCTTGATGAGCCACATGTTTTCATATGGTATGCGGCTTTTCCTAACCAGAGAGAGCCAGTCCGGAACGTTCTTCATACTAGATCAATTCGCAACAATAGCACCAGCGATGAACGAAAGGAACTTGCAACTCCCACCTTTCGTGTTGACGCGGACAGACTTGAGGATATCTTTTCGATGATGCACGACTCTTTATGTGCCAAAAAATTCAAGAAGCACCGAGAGTATATGGCTTGCTCGTCCGCCACAATACAAGACATTGACACCACATTAGCCCAGCTGTTGGAGAAGAAGAAGATGCAAGAAAGAGCTCGTGAACACCCCGGGAGAAGATGCCATGGAACCGATCCTATCAACGTTACTCACCTTGATCCAGATACAGTCGGAGGACAGAGTGAAGGACATCGCAACGACATACAGGAAGATCGAAGCAGTAGTGACACCGAAGAAATTATTGTCGAGCGTCGAAATAGGCGCTCCAGTGATGGCAGTGAAGATGCAATCTTCAGCCGAAGAGGCTCTGATCATCTTAAGCGGATCAAGAAATTCATTCGAATTGCTAAGGCACTATTCGAGTTATTCCTTCCTTTACAATACTCTTCAAAGATGACAGCAAAGTACTGGGGACCGATTCAAGTTTTGATACAGGTGAGAGCGACCTCATTTCCGTGCAAGATTGCAACTCACTCCAAGACCTAGGATGACAAAAAATTCAATACTTGTTTCAAATCACTTAGCTCGAGAAAAGGATTCCCCAATTATGCGGCAAAGAATCTTGGAGATATTGCACTTTCGAAGATCATCATCGATGATCTGACACAAGAGCGAGCACCATTGCCGTGGAAATTGGTGCTTCCTGAAGGTCTCATGGGAGCTTGGCCGCGTCTTGTGATGTTTTTTGTCTTGAGTGCAGCGAAGCAACACCGGGAAGCATACTACGAGCTCGTCAAGTTTAGGGATCTAGCGTATGGGAGCAGAGCACAGTTGATGAAGAGTCTGGCTCACGAATCTTTACATCGGCGCGAAGCCGTTCTTCCACTTGGTATCGCGTCACTAGTGATCAAGAATCTGTTGGGCGATGTCACACTTGGCTTACCAGATATCGTCTCTACATACTCTGAATATCTAGACAAATTGGTAACTCCTCTGAGGAATCCCCACAAGGGGCGATAGCCTGGCTAATGTTTTTTCGTACAGGAACATGAGCTAATATCAAACCCCTATAGTCGCGTGCACCAAGAGAAACTCCTCCGCTTTCGACAAGAGGCCGGATGCGCTCTGACTGTCCTTGAACAACAGCTCGACTGCGTACGTGATCTGAACGCTCAAGTTGTCAAAGAAGCAGTCGACATGCCGCGGTGGTTCCAGAAACCGCGCGAGCATTATATTCTACAGGGTTGCGTCTCTTCGATAGAAGAAAGAATTCAGCAGTTCCTTGAGATGAAGGAGCACGCAGCTGAATTACGATCATCTGTGAGTTTAATCCCTCTACCGTCCACTGTCTTAACTACCGTTCCACAACTAATAAGAGTAATCTTGTCAGAACATTGACCTTATCGAGTCCAACAAGGACCGCCAAGAAGCCGCTATACTCATCTTCACTGCTGTGACCATAATATTCCTTCCTTTGTCTTTCGTCGCTTCCGTTTTCGGCATGAACACCTACGACATCAGAAACATGGGGAAGCAGCAGTGGGTGTTCTGGGCCAGCGCGATACCAGTCACTCTACTCGTGATGTGCTTATCTGTAATCGCCATTCGTTACTGGGACCCTGTCCGTCAGACATGGAGCGACTTCGCATATCGAAAGGAGGCAGAAGAGCCGACAGCTGTGGCTGAGCGCCAGTATACCATGTACCCGGATCCCAATCTATACGGTCGTCTGACGATGGTCCCGAACCAAGTGCCTCCTCCGCCCTATCCTCAGTACGGGCCAGCGCCGATAGTGATAGATAATATGCCCAGCCGCCACCATACGAATTCACGTCCTCATCAAAGGAGCTCCCACCGTCGCTAGGAGGATGGGTGAATATATAGTGCAAGATTAGCCAGTAGATTTCCTATACAATATGTTTGAGTACCAGTGCAGCTCTGTAGTAAAAGTCCAGCTACTTTGGGCTTTCCGCGTTAAGAGGGTCTATCCTGAGGACTCGCTCTGCCACGTGTACATGCTACTAGTGTTGCCGAGCAGAGCCTTGAGCAGAATCAATATCTGTCGACTATGCCTCGAATCTGAGATAGGGGAATCCGGTGTTTGAGGAAACCGCCAAAATCCAGGCTCCCCACCATGGCGATATGGCATGTTTTTGGGGCACATTAAGCTTCAATACACGATTGATAGTATATGTTGAAGTGTGCAATCACCCTCGATTGATTTCCTTCCTTGTTTCTCTCCAGCCCTTGGGCGAGCCCTGAGGATTGTCAACCATCGGATTAGCACCAGACCTTCCATAATTTCTCTGCTACCAGGCGCTGAGACTCTACCAGCCTTTCGGCTCGTTGGTGAGTTGCTTGTTGCTCTCTGCGTAATGATGCCGCTCTCTATCTCTGTGCATCTTACCCCTTTCTTCATGTTGGCAACAAATATTCAATGCTCTTGACCATCGAATTAGGAACATTGACTAGACCATTCTACCCTCGAATCCGTATCCCTCTATGGATCTCAAGGCTTATCGATCCTTAGGATAAATTAATCCAGCAAAGAATTGGAATTCTTCAAGGCGGAGAAAATCAAGAAGGGAGATCGTCCCCAGTGGGAGTTTAGCTCTTCGACATTCAGTGATACATTACTCACACAGACTCATCGTCTATTGATAAGATGGTGGGTATCGCGCCGCCTCCCTTTCCAAGCCTTGCCAGGTACTGTCGAAGCTCCTCATGGTACTTCCTGACCTGTTCTACTTTCTCGTGACCAATCCGTTCTTCCAGTTTCTTGATTTCTTCGACAGAGGCTTCGTTCTTTTCTTTCTCAATCCTCTGCGTCAGCCCCTTTATCGCAATGCAATTCAACTTGAGCTCAATTCTTCCTCTTATATAAATACGGGTCCAAGCTTCGAATCGCAAGGGATTAACATTCCTGACGATGTCTTCTAACATTTTGGCTCGTTCGCGTTGTTCCGCCATAAGTTGGTCATTCAGCTGAGCGAATAAAGAGCGCTTGTCATGCAGATCTTGTACTCTATTTTGAGTTTGATGGTGCTCTCGGACTGGCTCTTCGTTCTCCGGTATTATATCTGATACCTTGGGATGCAGTGATTGCGAAGCGGACATGGTAACAGATGTCAATCTGTTGTACTCCCGAGTGAGGGCTGGATATGATTTAGAGTATAAGGGAAGCTCTTGCTATGCGAGCATATGCGAATATTCACGTGATGCCTAGCAGCACTAAAGTTTTGAAGAATGGTTTCAAGGAGATGGAACGCAAAGTCTTATATGGAAATTTGGTACTTGGTCAATCGATGGACTTATCGTTGTATGAAAATGAACGGAGAGATGGCGTCCTGAAATAGACCAGGCAATTAGGCACCAAATTCCAATTCCGTCACCCCTTCCTACTCAACATCGCCTTCTCCAAACAAGTCCATCCAAGCTTCTATCAAAAGTCTGCACCATCGATCTAGACGAGGACAAACCTTATCTACGACGTGGAGAACGCGTCTGATCGAGACTCTCACCGGGTACCCACTCAGAAGCACGCGGCATACGAGTACCCCCCCTCACAGAAGGCTCCCTTTCCCCCTTCGTCGAGTCAACGAGCTTTACCTCACCTGGCTTGATTATCCTCATCTCGCGTTTTTCGGCGATATTGATCTTAGCCTCGGATTCAATTTCATGGGTATCCTGTTTTTGAGATGGCACATCAGTAAGCTTTTTGTGCTCCGCTATAGTTTCAAGTACTTCCGCACGAGCCTTTGCCGAGCGGTCAAGGGGCTCTTTCTCCTCCCTCGTTTTTGGTATGGGAGGCAAACTCTTCACGAGATTTGCTGGAGATGATAAGGTTCCTTGCTCACGTCCAAGGCGTTTTGAACCTGCCGCAACTGTGATTTGCACCTTCATTTTCTGCTTTAGTAGATCTGATGGTTGCATGATTATGAGGTTCACCTGAGAATCGAAGTAAACAGTTCGCGGGATCTTTCTTAAAGACGTTGATACTCCAGAGAGAACAACTTTTTTTCCCAGCGACGTTCAATAAACTTTATCTTGAATTCTTTGTAGAGTTGACAAGGCCTTGTTGCCCGTTGATATCATTCTTGCCTGATCTTTGTTGAACACAAAGGCCGGACGATTTCTTACATGACAATAGATGTTTACCACTAGGTTGAAAAGATGGAGCAAAGGTCATAGATAGAGGGTTAAACGGCCTCCACGAAGCCAAAGACGGTTTTACTCTCGCTCAGAGGCCTCCATCACCATTCTCATTCAGAAGACCTAAATCGAGGTCCGGTATCAGATTGCGATGTTGTAAAACCAATAACCACAGAGGTATCATATCTAGCCTTGATGACCAGTCTGATCCCAGCTTTACCGTGCATTCTACGTCTTAGTACCTGGAGTAAAACGAATGTATCTCCCGCTTGAAAGACCTATGATCTCATCGGGCTCATCGAGATCTTTGCTCTCAGTAGGTGGCTTGGTAGATTATTTTCCTTAATTAAAGAGCTCTTGGCCTACGTGTGCACTACCATCTTGACAAACTTCGTAACCTTGAACGGTTATTTTGGAGGCTTTATCCCGAAGACTTTGCTGAAACTTGTGTAGGTGATAAGATTTTGGTCGATGCCATGTAGTTCTCTCCTTAGCTTCATCGTGGTTCCCGGATCCTATGTTGGAGGCTGTTCCTCTCCCTTATCTCTCCTTAGGCTTATTTCTTTCCCATTTTTATGGCTTTGAGCTGATCTGCTGGCCGGTGCCACTTCGTCAATATGCATATCGTTCCTCCAAGATTATGCCCTTTGCTTAGTTTATCATTTCTCTTCGTCTTTGTTGTCTTAGACTTCGATGTTGAGGCTGCGGAAGATAGGTCTGGGCTGGTCTTGGGGCTAGGGAATCGCAACCCGCCTTCAGCGTTGTTGTTGTCATCTCATTGAACAGCCATCGATAAATCGTTACTTTATTGACCTTCTTCTTGATTATTAGACTAGCACGATGATTGCCTTGTTCCGTGGCATCTCTGGTTGCAGGATCTTGAGCATTCTCCAGGTCGTGAACGGGCTCTTTTCCACCGGTTTTGCCGTGGCTCGGTTCCATACTGTTGTCACGTTTTCTGACGAACAAGTCAAGTATGTATGTAAAGATTGGCATTGAACAAGGGGATATTAAAGGTAGTAGCCAGCTAATAAAATCCTCGGGTTATGAATCAGTAGCAACAAGGGTGGGTCTGTATGGCGAGCTTTATGTAACGCCCTACCTTCGGATCTATACCTGTGATACTAATTATCGGGATATTCAGCCCGAACGACGGATTCTCCTTCCCTAAAGGTAAGATTTCCGCTAGGACGTCTATTGATGGCTTCGCTTAAGCTTGAAAACAAGGACCTGTCTTCATTGTGCTCGCCTCATCGATTTGTTTGTCCTAGGATTGTAGAGTTGTCGGTCAGACTCCTATCCTTCCTCTTATCATTCTCTTATGTCTTTTAAACCTTTCGATGGAGTTCTTTCTTTAACTTCGGGCCAGGTTTGCCTCCGTACTCTTTTTCCTCATTCTTTCATCCAATTTAACAAATCGAGAGGTCTATGTTTTAAGAGCTTTCTCAGTCTCGCTAGTGTTTTTTAAGGTATCTTTATCTAGATAAGGTTATACACTGTGAGACATTCGCTTTCGCTGGTTGTATTTGCTTGTAAGGTCCCCTACCTCGGGGGATATCAATCCATAGCCTTACCGATTCAGGCAACTATGACTTTGGCACCCTTTGTCCCTTTCATAGCAGAGTAAGCAAAAGCTATTCCAACCTGATCGACAGCCCTTTTCGAGAAGTATTCTGAGATCTCTACAGGCTTACGATTTTTATACTCTGACGCCGTTACCTTTTTGGCCTTGGCAAGCCATGTGCGCGTTTCTTTCATTGTGCGTCTTTTCCTCTCGCGATGGTATTCCATTTCAAGACCTCCAATCTCGCCATTACATCTCAGGTCTTGAAGTTCAACTATAGCCCCGCCGCTTTTCCATAACATCCCCCGCATGTCGAAAAGATTGCAGAATGCCCTATTAAAAGCAGTACCCGCAGTGAGCTTTATCAGCATTCGAAGTTCAAAGCGCAGGATGAACAGTGCTTGGTAACATCAAGTAGATAATCTCCAGATTCTAGTGACACATCATCAAACCAAAAGCTATGGCTGCCGTATAAGATTCTTGCAGCCTCGTCATGATTTTGCTGACAAGTGCGGAAGAAGGGAAGACTATCAGAGATGTTAAGTGTATAGCCGTCACACTACTGGCTGAGAGTCCCGCGCCAACCTCTCCTACGCCTGCTCTCCGGATAAGGTCCAATGATTGTGTCTTTCCGTGGGGTTTGGAATAACAATTCGTAGATTATGTTACGAATCTCCAAGGGGAGGCGGAAGCATGAAAATTGCATTCTAAGCTGTAAGAAAAGGAGTAAGTTATAAGTAAGTGATGATTTTCCACTCGCGAGATTTAACGACAGCTGACCGCGGTTGTTGGATTTGAAGCGGGAATGACGTGGGGTTGGTTATAACACTGGTGAATTGCGGGCGATGATCGAAAGGTTGCTGGAGGAGAAGATGTAGTTCAGTCTTGTTTGGTTATTTTGTCCTAGTGTTAAATGGTCGATGATAGATTGGAATTGACTTATGTCGAGACTAGTGGAGTGAGATGGGGACTCGACATCTTTGGTACGGGTAATCCTGTCCAGGGTAGGCCACCATCTAGAGCAGGATCGAAACGTTTCCATGCTCAAGATGGGAAAACCGTCCAATTTGCGGGAGGCTTTTTAATAAGTACCGATTTTGAGGGGATTCGCTATAGTTCAACAGCAATAATTTATGAAGATAACTTGCCTATGATGATATTATAAAATACCATACGATCTATCATGCATGCAGCGGATTTAATACTGTAGAAATTACTGTTGTAAAGCTAGAGGCGGTGAAACTTGAAGATATACTTCTGCGATTGCTAGTGCGCTTGCGATGTTCAATGTTGGATCCGTATTCAAGGTCTCAATCAAGCTTAGCGCCTCCATTTCGATAGATATCTAACCACCACGCAGCACGCCAGCACTATCAATCATCTTTTACAGGCTGAGTATCAGCATTCCCTCGGCATCATGATACAACTAGCCTCGAGTAAGTCAGGCTGTATCAACGCCTCTCGAACTCAACATTCCCTCGCACCAAAAACAATTGCGCGAAAGCCCCATTCCCGTCCTCCAATCACTAGCTATCAACATCGCTTGCCTCATCTTTCAAGAACATGCGGTAAATAATCACATATCCCATGGTCGAAAATCCCTGAGCACAGAGTTGCGCAAGGCAATTGTATGACCCGCATCAACTGCATAATCGAAGATCATGCAAGGGAAATGACAATGGGAATGGGTACAACGCCAGAATTCCATACTCATTTCGTAAATACAATGGCACGCGAGGACGGAGCCTGGACGGCTGAGGAGTGCGAGGATGGTTGAGATAGTGTTGGTGCTTGTGGGAACGTTTGACCTTCTCGAAGGGCGTGGAATCTGAGTAAGATTGCCCCTTCAACAACGGGTCATATATGATGACTTGCGTGGAAGTTGGGCGCTTTCGCTTCAAAGATGTTTATCGATATGCAAATTGAATGGCAAGTAGGTCAGAATTAGATGCAACCAGATGAAATTACTATGAGAAGCACATTGCCATTTATGAGTGGGTAAAGCCAGCTTCACCCTCATACCGTCGTCATATCATTTTTCAACTCTCCTTTTCATCTCTCGAAATCATCTTCAATCAGTGGCAACAATCTGCCCATCCACACACATGGTCCCCGGGGCTACACTGCCCATATTCACCAAGCCACCTGTCCCGAATGTCAGCCTCCTAAAATCTCAACCTTTGGCGACGAGCTTAAACAGAAAATCTCAACATACCTTCATCACAAAGAAAGAACATACTCCCATCGGGCGAACAACTCAACGTCCCACCAACAGAACAATCCCCGTCACTCGCACCTGCAATACTCCCATCCTTGCACACAGTACCATCGGCAACCGGCCCCATGAAGATGTATGTCGTTGCTCCTCCAGCCGTTGGCGCACAGAGCGAGAAAGAGGATCGGCTGTTGCAGTACAGATCGTTCAGAACACAAGGAAGCGGTGGTAGCACGGTGCCATTGGATGGGGAAGGCGGCTGTCCAGTTGAAGTGACGTTACTGGTAGAGACTGGAGTGATAGGCGTGAAAGAGAAGGGTAAATAGGAGGGCCAGTCTCTGGCGGCTAGCGTTTGATGTGAGGAGCCATTGATTATGGCGGTAGCATTGGGTGAAAGGTAGACCGTTGAAAAGGATTGCCGAGTAATGGTCGTTGTGGGATAGTGGAGTGTTCTGTGGAGGGTATAGTTGGTGTGGCCGAGACGGCCGGTAGCTGTGGGGAAACCGGAGTGCGTAATGTTGACAGTGGACTGTGGTACTGGTACGATCGTTAGGGTTGAGGTCAGTGTGCGTGGTACAGCCGAGACATCGAGGAGCAGGAAAGAGATCGTAAACACAGTGAAGGACACCCTCATGGCGAGGTTAGGTGCTGGGAGATCCGACCATGCACCGGGAACGGGAAGAGAAAGCAGACGGGGTAAAACCAAGTTTCAACGTGAATGCAGGGAAATATAAGACTGGAAGTTGTTTGGAGATTTGTATACATTGGGGGAATTCAACGCGTGCCTCTGGAATGTAACCCACCAACAATCTCTGACGCGCGACCAACGAACTTCCGTCTGAAAAATGACCTCCCCAATATACTGTTCTCTGATCAAAAATCGGCAGCAGCAGAGAAGAGGGGCAATATGTCGGAAGCGCCGAGGCAATCATCGTTCGCTGGTAAACATCAGCATTATTCTTAGGAATCCTGATATATCGCTTTGACCTGGTTTTATCGAAGCATGACTATCGTTGACATGGCAAGGCTCGTGAGCAGCCCCAGTTTTAGGTTTGTCAGACACTTGCAATGGGGAGATATTTATTCCTTCTGTGCAAATGACACGCTCAAAGACGCCTCCTCACCTCGAGCTACTGCCTTGTGCAAATTCTGCAAAATCTCAATTACCTTCATATCAACCCACTCCTCCACTACCTGCCGGCCACACTGCCTACTATTGTCCAGCTTTAAAGGCATTCTGTTATCGCTCAAGACGGCTCTGTGGCGTAGCTTGGCCTCATTAGCCATGAAGGGTGAGTGTCCTTCATAATACTCTTCATCCAAGACCTTAGAGATTTTGTGACGGTCGAAGAGCATTAGAACGTTGTCCAATTCTCCCCTCTGTCCTGATGACTTTTCCTCTCGGACCGCGGAGAGGATGAATCCGCGATATATAGTATCAATGACCGCGCTTTGGGGGCAATATCGACTTTTGTCTCACCGTGTATTCAGATGATTTCAGATAGGGCAGAATATGAATGGAGGATCCCGTAGCATTCCAAACCCAGCTACGTAGAAATCCTCAAAGGCAACGACGATGAGCCCGAAGGACAAAGTCGTGACCATAACAGTATTCAAGAAGAATACCAAAGAATCTGAAGACAGCGAACAGCCCAGCAAACACGCAGTCAAATCCGAGCAGACCACGGAATCCGCAAATCGAAAACTGTTGGAAGGCAGCCCAAATCCTCGACCTCGACACGGCTCATAACTTCATATGCATGCACGTCAGCTATATGTTACTAAACAAGGATCAGGAAGGAGACATACTTTTGAGAGGTCAGAGTAACGTTGGACGTCGCTCACTCCTTAGCTTTTGACAAATTCGCGGAAGAAGGAATTGGTGCTGCGGAGACACTTGTAGCGGAGCAGTGAGTAGAGAAAGGCTCCTTACCAGGTAGCTGGCAAGTAGTGAAGCATCGGGTACGCCGCTGCACAGTGTAAACACGGGCTGAAAATTGGCAAAGAAAGTTGTACAAGAGCATGTATAAGCCAGCCCATCTATAGCTCTATGTCGCTGGTATTGCTAGCCATAACAAGTTCCGAAAACGAGACGCTCAAGAGGAAAGTAAATCTTACTCGCCTACTCCCTGCTGCCGAAGACCTTGTCATAGCCAACGAGCGAGAATCTGTACCTCACATCATTCTTCTTGACCCTCTGCACAGCTTCTGCGCACCCCTTCTCAGAAATATCGATAGTCTCAATGTATGGCTTAATGTTCTTCTCACTAGCCAGCTTCAACATAGCAAGCATCTCTGGGCGGTTACCAATGTGACTTCCCCCCATCTTGGCTCCATTTGGCGCGAAGTCCTGAGCCATCATCGTAGGTAGGGGCTCATCGGGCAGACCGACATTGTGGAACTCGCCATTGACGTTGAGGGTGGACATGTACTCCTGGATGTTGAAGGTGTGGGTCATATCGGCGGTGTTGAGGATGAAGTCGAATTCGAATGCCCAGTCTTTGGCCCAGTCTTTCTTGGAGGTGACGATGAATTCCTTTGCACCCATCTTCTTGGCATCTTGTTCTTTGTCGGGGGAGTGAGAGAGGGCGTAGACTTCGGATCCGAGTGCCTTGGCCCAGAGGATACCAAAGTGACCGAGACCGCCACTGTAAATCATGTTAGTCGGTCTGGTCTGGTGAAGTAGTGTTTTGAAGACTTACACTCCGAGAATTGCGACCTTCTTTCCTGGGCCGACGTTGGCACGGACCAGAGGACTCCATACTGTGAGGCCAGCACACATCATTGGTCCAGCATCTTTTGTCTCAATGTTGTCAGGAATCTTGAAGGTGAAGTATTCATGGGCTCGGACATGGCTGGAGTAGCCTCCTTGTGCGATGGTCCCATCCTCGTAAGGTACACCGTAGGTGTCTAGCACGTATTTAGCAGACATGGTCAGCTAGTGGCCTCTGGAAAGCACTCACCAACTTTATTGGGGCAGTAGTTCTCCTGGTCCGCCTTGCAGAGCTTGCACTCCAGACAGGCACGTATCTGAGCACCGACGCCAACACGGTCTCCGACCTTGACGGTGGTCACCTTGCTGCCAACCTTGATTGCCTTGCCAATGATCTCGTGGCCAACGCAGATTGGCAGAGGGCAATCTCCCCAACCACCTGTGATGGTGTGAACGTCAGAGCCGCAGACTCCGCAAGCATCGATCTTAATGTCGATGTCACGGTCTTCGAACTTCTTTGGCTTGAACTGCGGGAATGGTCAGACGCAATGATCATAGCAGTGATTGACTCAGGCTCTACTCACTTCTTGCTTCTTGAACTCCGTCCATTTCTTCTGATCCTCGATCATGAAGCCTGTGAAAGTATCTGGATAACCCATTATGACGATAGTGTATAGATTGAGGTATATACTTTGTTCTAATTTTATTCTCCTTGATTCTGTTTGCAATAAATCGTTTCGATTCAAGGAATGGCGAGTACGGATGCTTTGTAGGTTTTTCCAGATTTTTGGTACAAATGTGGAGCCGTTACCTCATACTTCAGAGGCTAAGTAAAATATTCAAAAGCATGAGGTCATGCGAAGTACTGCCTCGTGCGGGCCATATGTATCCGCGTTCCAGGCTCGAACCGCAGAACGAAAATACGAATCGAGCATGGCTGCGAGGTCAGATACCGCTGTGGTGGGGCAGAGATTTTCTTGCTTCACGCCATGAGTATCAATCGAATATCTTCTCTTGTCTTAGTTATTCGATCTCCGCTCCAGAGAGCATGTCGGTTCGAGATCTCCAGCAAAGACAACTGTTTAGGGAAAGTCTTCCGAGACCGTCTGGTAAATAAAAATACCCCGCCGTGGGGTTGACGAGCGCGGGAGAGATGTGCGACGTAACGCGTGATGCAAATCGAACGTAGCAGTGGCATCCTTTTTGCGCACGAAGACATCTGTACATAGTTGAATCAAAAGACTTTCCTCTCTGTCATTGAAATATTGCTTCCTACCTACCACTGACCTTTCGCTGAACTCGCAAATTGAATATTGACCAATTGCCAAGATGATGAAAGCACTTCGATTCCATGGCCAAAAGGATATTCGAATCGATGAAGTGGAAGTGCCGACATGTGGCAAAGGCCAGGTGAAGGTTGGTGGTCATGATACCGCTTTCCAGCAGCATTTTAGCTGACCACTCATTGTCAGGTAAAACCAGCGTATGTAGGCATATGTGGGACAGGTATAACGCAACGCTCCTTAGGCCGCTGGAACGACCGGCTCATAATTGTGTTCCAGATCTGCATGAATATCTTGGAGGCGCCAACATTATGCCCACCACTCCCCACCCCATTACCAACGAGAAGGTACCCTTGACTTTGGGCCATGAATTCAGCGGCACCATCGAAGAAATAGGCGATGGCGTGAGTGATATCAAGGTTGGAGCAAGGGTCACAGTCCAGCCCATCATATATGACGGAACCTGTGGGGCCTGCAAGGCAGGGTATATCAATTGCTGCGACAGCAATGGGTTTGTAGGTTTGAGTGGTAGGTACCTCTGCTATTAACATGGAATTGGCGCCAACGATGATCTGTAGGTTGGGGTGGGGGACTCTCCGAGCATTGCGTGGTCCCTCGAAAAGCCGTGTACGAAGTCCCAGATAATGTGTCGTTGGAGATTGCTGGTAAGTTAGCTTTGTGGACATCAGAATGCCACTGATTGTTGGTCCTAGCGCTGGTAGAGCCAATCGCCGTGGCATGGCATGCTATCAATATCAGCCCCTTCAAGGAAGGCGACTCGGTGCTCATCCTAGGTGGAGGACCGATCGGGTTGGCCGTTATTCAGTGTTTGATAGCCAAAGGAGCCAAAAAGATCATAGTTTCGGAGATGGCTTCTAGGCGAAAGGAGTTCGCAAAACAGTTCGGAGCTCACTATGTGTTGGATCCGTCGAAGGATGATATAGTCGCCAGAGTGCGTGAGATCTGCGAGGGGCAGGGCGCAAATGTCGCCTTCGATGCTGCAGGAGTGCAACCTGGGCTCGACCAAGCTATTCAGGCGATCCGAGCCAGAGGCACACTTGTCAACATTGCGATCTGGGAGAAGACTGCAACTATCACGCCGAACTGGCTGTGTTTCCGAGAGCGAAGATATATGGGGGTGGCGACATATGTCGAAGGAGATTTCCAAGACGTGATAGACGCACTCTCATCTGGTAAGCTTCCCTCCGATATAGCCGGAAAAGAAATTTAGCTGACAGGATTTGGTCAAGGACGGTTGAAGCCAGAGACAATGATCACGAAGAAGATCCAGATGGACGAGGTTGAGGAGAATGGTTTCAAGACGCTCGTGCATGATAAAGATAATCAGGTCAAGATCCTGGTCGTGGTCAACGAAGAAAAGCGGTGATGTAGGAACAGCACTCAGGGAACTTCGCCGACAACCTTGACAGAAGGCTGAATTACGTGCCATGTAGGCATTGCAAAAGGGGCGATGCCTTGAGTGTTCTTGCTTGCTTGTGGATTCTTTCCGCCTGGTTCTGCTCTGAGAGGGGTTCCTGAATGTATTTGTATGTGACCGGTTTCCGCTGCGGCTCCTCCGCGCTCATCTCAGGTAGTAAGATTGCCAATTGCACCGCTTCAGCGCTTCTACGTGGTGAAGCACGCGGGTTGTAGACAATAAGCCTGGATCCATAGTATAATGAGCGGTCCGTTTCTTGTAGGGGCGTGGTCTGGTGTCCTGATGTTTTCAAGTCTAATGCCTGAGAGCCTGTCAGCTGCGCTCGCAAGACGCAGACAAAGACTTCGCGTTCCTCTGTCAATACCTAAGCCTTTGCAGAACAAATCCTGGTTTCCAATCCCTTTATCAACGCGTCGTGCGTTTCGAACTCCCGGGTTTCTGCTTGTCCAAGTATGCCTTGAGCACGGATTCAAGACCCTCATTCCGGCGTGTCAGTAGCAAGACGTCATCCGTTGAGACAGTTAAGCGTTTGGCATGCCTGAGCCATATGTTAGCCTTGCTCTTCAATGTGAATCAGTACATGGGCCACATACTTTGCGAAGCTTTCCAGATCGTTGCTGACATTCTCTACCAGTAAACACGCGTTTTAGATTGGATCTTTTTGGAGCGTGAGCTGTAGCCTACCGATTTGCGCCCAGACCATCTCCGTCAAGGCTCCGATAAATTGTGGTGTGGCGTTGACGCCCAGCTTGAGCGTCTCTTCGTCCACTATCTTGCCTATCGAGAACCAGAGGGCTGATTTGAGACGCTGCACAATCTTCAGCACTTGTCAGACACGTGTATTTAGGAATTATCACCTCGTCTAGCGCTTGATCTTCGTTTTCGGCCATGTCGCGCGTCATTTGTGGTTGGGGGTTGTGGATGGAGGAGAAAGTAGCTATCCGCGTCAAAAGTAAATATATGCCAAGCCTTTCTTGGGGCTCAGCATACATAACGGGACCGAGCAAATGGAAGGAGCATTTTGATCAATCAATATTTTTCAAACCAATTCTACAAAGGACCTCCGGTCCGCTATGCACATATCATCGTTCCCCGATTACAGAAGCTTACTACGCTTGTATAAACCCATTCTGGAGCATCAATCCAGAATTCTTATGCCCACTAGTACGTCCCACAAGGCCTCCATGCTCGAGGTAATAAGAAGGCTGCATGCTGATAAAAATGCGCTGTCTGCTGTAGCTGACATCAATACGCCCATTTCCAGTGAAAGCTCCCAGGTTGTCTCTCAACATCATGGATTTGGCCAACAGCATGATTACAACCAGCAACCTTCGACTCGGCACCATCGTCTGCGGATATCTGCTCTTACGACCCTATCTTCTGAAATTCGGAGCCTAAATATGGCACTCTAACGATGACAAATCTACCACACACGATACCCCCGACGCACAGGTGCCCAACACATCGCGTAACCACTGCATTGGTAAATCCGACGAGGAGGACAGCGAAGACGATACGGCCACGAATTGGGGACGCCGAGCTCGAAAACGGCAGCGAGGGTTGGTCACGAGAACAATCGATGAAGCCCAATCGCAGGGCTATGGGGACGTAACGGATACAGCGTAGGTTGCCATCATACAGGTGTGGTGGAGGCAATACGAAGATCGTTGGTCTGTGGTAGGCTCAATGTGAGGAGGGAGGAGTTACCTGAGCGCCTTATTTGGGTCAGTAATCACGACATGATGGCGGTATAAAGGTACTGCCAATTATTGTCGCTTTTCTAAGACAAAGGGAAAGGCTTGGTGTTATATGTTTCTCTGGCGTGCCAATGCGCTGGCCAATGTGGCAATAATTACATAAATAAGCAAACGATGTTCCTGCCCGCACGGTTAGCTCCAGGAACGCAACTTCCCTTAGAAGGGTTCACCCCCTAACTGCTCGCACCCCCTAACCGCTCACCCATAGGGCTGATGCCTGGAAGCCGCCTAGAGGCCGCCCTAGTCCTGATCACTTTCGCGACAACATAGTCCCCCGAACTTCCCGAAGTATTGCCCGGAGGACGAATGTCTAGGGTGTTCTTTAGGGGCGGAAGGGTCTTCCGGGCTTCAGCCCTACGGGACGAGCGGTTAGGGGGTGCGAGCAGTTAGGGGGTGAACCCTTCTACACAAGTTATCCCCGAGAAATATGTACGCTTATGCACGGCAGAATCCGAATAGCCGTTTGACCATTCAGCTTTCGCATTGCTCGAAGGATCGTCAGCCAGCGAGTCTCAACAACTCCTCCACCGCCAGTCTGCTCCACTCCTTCCGCGGATACTGGAGACGGCGTGAAGCCGAATCCCACTAAGCTTTTCTTGGAGCAAGGAGGCCTTTTCTCCGCACGAGACTCCCTCTAATTGAGTTCCTGTTCTCCCATTTACGACTTACGAATCTACGGCTTTTCTGGTTTTTCCCCCAGCGCTGCTATCTGGTAAACATCTGATGACCTCAATTGCAAATTTGGCCGTTCACTTGCACCCTGGCGTCTGATCTTCTGTACTTTCCAGTCCATTCCTCCAACCTCAAGGCAACACGGCCATAGGCGTCCAATACCGGAAGATGACCTCTCCACGGCCTTCTTACCAACGGTCTAGGTCGTATGTCAGGTTACGCGATGACAGGTATGAAGCTATTCAGGGGTCATCAAATACCCGTACTGAATATTTTCCAGATCTTACTGGGATGAGCACGAGCCATCGAAACACCAGTTGCTTGTCCAAGACGAGAAGCACCGACTTCGTCATTCAAGGTCCCCTTCTCGCGTCCGTCAATCCTATACATCCAACTGCGGTCGAAGAAGGTCCAAGTGGCCACCTTGTCCTAAGGTAGAGGACATCAAGGTGGAGGACGAGATCCCAATGAGAGGAAAGATTGGTCAGGACCCTATGATCATAGATGTCCCGTACGGTAGTGACACAAGAAGCATGAGTTCGAGTGGTGATGAGAGCTCCGGGCCCGAGACCCCTCCAAGTTCATCCAATGAGCACCGTGGTAGCCAATACTCGTGGAAGCCTGGCCGCAGGACGGATGTTCCAGTGGATGGGAAGCTGAATGCTTCAAGGCCTTCCCAACAGCCAAGCAGGGCTGATTTGAATGAGTTTGATAACCGAGGCAGGAAGGCAATGCCAAAGTTGGACACAGACCTTGCGCAAAGCAATCCAAACGCCGAACGCCCACCTCAGCTGGAACGTGAACGGTCACCGTATGTCTCTGGTCCCCAAGACCGAAAGCTAAAGGGAGACCGCTTCTCTGGTGAACATCTTCTTTCGCCAGACATAAGGAGTCTAAGAACAGTGCTATCACAGAGTGGCCGCTCTCACTCTCACTATGATCATCGAGCCGCAGAGCCGCAACCGAAACATACTAGAGACAGCCCTATGCGCCCAACCCCCCCACCATTGGGCAGGCATGCATCAGCCAATGATCCTAGAACTACAAAGGCTGCCAACAACCAAGAGCTCGTCTCGAGCCCCGACGATCCCAGGCGATCGCAACGCCCGACGATGGGGAGCCAGCGTACCCAATCTCATCAAACCCCGCAAATTGTGGAGGTCCATGACAGTGGTAGACCTAGTCACGTTCACGACAATCCTAGACAATCTGTACGGCCTTCCCTGGAAGGGCGTAGATCTACAATAGAATGTCCAGAAAAGCTCCCACATACCGGTAGAGTGCGATCAAAGTCGAAGAGCCACCATGGCCATTCTAGTGAACCCGATAGCGAAGCTGCTAGGATCAATGGTACACCAAGTCAGCTATCTCCACAGACGCCCTCGAAACATCCCAATGGGTACTTTAGCGAAGCGAAGCAGGACCCGAGAAGGCCGAGCTCTAGACGTCCAGATCCTCGACGATCCTTAACGACCGCAGATCCCGATGCACCAGCAGTGAACCTCAGGTCCCTCGTCAGTGGTGAGGGCATACATCAGATATTGAATGCTACAGCTCTAAACGCAGCCCTCAACAAAGATCCTGCGCTTGCGCGAAGAGCCTCCCCAAGGCCTTCTCCTCGTCCTTCTCCCGGCGTCTCTCCCTTAGCTTCACCCGATGCTTCACCTACCGGGTCTCCCTATGCCTCCCCACCTAGGACACCTCCCAACGGACACAGAGCCAATCCTGTAATTAGCCTCAAAAGGAATTCACCAGCCTCCAGGCCTTCTTCACCTTTGTCTTCACATTCATCAACGTTGGGAGCAGATCCTGGCACAGGACCACATAGCATTGATCCAAGTGATAGGCATCGACTACCTCCACTCAAGTCGAGACACACAACGCCATTGGTATCCCCGCCAGTTGACCAACCGAAGGAGAACTTGGCACCAGGAATCGTCGTTCGATCACCGTCACCATTGCCCGCAAAGCACGGAAAGTCCTTCTCCCCGGAGTCCGGAGAATTGCACAATACACACAGTAAAGCAGGATCTATAGCTCCGAGGGATTCACCCTCTCCTTCAACTCTAAGGCCAGCTGGTGTCTCTGAGCGTCGTCGGTCGGCGTCCAGCGCTGACGTTCGGCCACAATTGACAGTCAATCCTGCACCATTCTTGCAGCCATCTGAGTTACCATCGTCTCCTGGCTCTAGGTCAAGGGGCACCTCTCCCGGCCTCATGTCGCGCAGTGACAGATACAAGCCAGCATATTTAGATACCAGCTCTCCTACAGTAGGATCAAGTTCTTCACGGCCTGAGCCTAACCCGCCGGCTCAAAGATCGAGATCATACGCTTTTTCCCCAATCTCTCCTGGCTTAAGATCGCACTCCGCTCTTCCAGCTCCTCTTGTCTCCTCTCGCCCCAGAGCCACATCTTCGGCCCCAGCACCAGTTGTAATTGCTCAGCCACTAAAACCACTACCAAGTCTACCCATCTGTCCCCGGCCAAAGCGTGTAGCCGGCTACAACGATTGGTATACACTGCAGCACAACACTGCTTTTGCAATTTGTCCTGATTGTCGTGAGAATGTCTTCGGCGCCAATTCCGAGCGCTATTTGATGCCAAAATCCATGTCATCCAGCCGTAAGACTCAGTGTGACTTAAACAATCCATGGATTCGTCTTTCATGTCTACTTCGAGGCCCGGACCTCAATATACTAGGCGCTCTGTCTGAGGTTACCTCGAAGGAGAAAGAATGTCCGGAGGACTATGATGAGCCCAGGGATTGGTACCGCCTTGAGGACCCCGAGAACAACAAACACATCTCCAACTTCAACGCATGTCCCCAATGTGTGCATAGTCTGGAAGTCCTCTTCCCATCCTGGCGTGACGTCTTCTATAGATCACACTCCTCCCATACCCACAACCACGAGCTCAAGGAGAGGCAATGCTCATTGCGTGTCAGCCGTCTGCGTCTTGGCGATTATCTCGACATGATAGTCGCATCCGCCCAAGAAGCCGAAAAGAGCAGGAGGAAGCCCAACACGGAGCCCGTCGCTAAGCTAGCAAAACAACTGGCCGCGATTACGGAGTGTCCTAAGGATAGGATGCTTCCCCAAAAGTCGTGGCACGTTCACGCGCACATGCCCGAATTTACGATCTGCCAGGAATGCTACGAAGAGGTTATATATCCTTTAGCAAAAGGCGGCTCAACTATCGCAGCCAACTTTGACAAGCAGCCTCAAAAGTTCCCAAATCCTACAGTTGAGGCCTGTTGCCAATTGTATTCCCAACGCATGCGAAAAGTCTTCGAGGAGGCTTGTGATGACGATGACTGGGAACATCTGAGACATACGGCGATGAAACGGCACATGTTACAGCAGGATATATTGGGTACTTTGGTGGAGAGTTCACAGTACCCGGTCGATGATGAGATCAAGGAGAGGCTGGGGAAGTTGTTGGAGGAGTGGAAGAAGAAGGAATGATGAGGCTGTCCACCATAATAGCCAGATTGGAATTCTTGGAAACGACCCAACGGGAAAACGTAGAGCGGAAGGCATGCTGACCACGATGTAGACGATGTTCCGACTCTACGATTACAGATTTACGATAATGACTTACTAGAATAATGACAAAAGTTTCGCTTGCTGCTATGTTATGCACGTAAGACCGCCAAGAACACCACGTGACTTGACTTCACTTCTTCGTGTTGAGTGATCGATCTTCCGATGTTCACATTTGTACCTTCGCTTTCTTCAACCTCACTGCCTTTCACCTCTTTATGACAAACCTGGACGGCACACCACTTTGAGCACCATGTTGATATCAACTACTTCAAAGGAGCCTTCGGCTGGCATGACACCTCGCCAGCTACGTCCAAACAATTGAAGCGCACTTCTCCTTCGGTAACACGCCAACGACTGCCACCAACTTCAATTCTGTACCTCAACTCCTCCTCACCTGGCGCCACACGCACTTGCTCATCGCCAGACTCCACCAACTCATTCCCGTAAGAGCGCCCACCTAGGCTTCTGCCGGCTCAACCCCGAGCTCAGCGACCACCATTCACATTTTCGCTGTCGCCATCGATTAGCAACGAAGCTTGTACCTCATGTCTTCCACGTGTATCACATTATGCTAATCCGTTACCCGATTTCACCAAAATACTTCGCAACATTCCCTGCCGACGCTCAGCTTCATGTGACGGAACCACTGCAGTGTCAACATGTCATTCCTATTTTTCCGCCTCCCGTTGGAGATCCGCAACATGGTCTACGAGCTGTTGTACCAGACATCATACCTCGACAAGGTCATGATACCTGTTCCTGACGACGTGTCGGCTTTCGTTTCTAAACCTCCGCACAGACCTACCAATCGAAAAATCAATTTGCGGGACAGCCTTCCGTTCCTCAGCTGTTGCCAACAAGTACTTGACGAGGCAACGACTGTCCTGTACAGTTCGCATACATTCTACTTCGACGACACCGAGCAAAATGAAGCTAGCTATAAATTCAACGTTACGCAATGGTGTAGGTCCTGCAAAAACTTCAGACCTGGTGATCCACACTGCCCGTCCTGTGAAATCTACGGCTCATGGGAATGCGCTGTTGATAATGAACACGAACACGCCGGTCGCAAATGCATCCATTACGACTGGATTCAAGCGTGCAACTACATTCACATGTTTGACTGGATGCAGAATATTGGGGAGGGTAACCGACGGAAGCTTCGACACATCCAGCTTAACTTCACTGGTTGTGAGTTCACAAGATACGCCGAAGAGTGCATTGAAGACAGGGAACTCTATCTCGATGGATGTGGCGGTGAACTGCTCGGGAAGGCATTCAAGCTGCTTTCGGAAGGTCACAATCTTTACAGACTAGAACTTTCCTCTCGGACGGAACCATATAGTGGAGGCGCGGCTTTCCTGGCAGCTTGCGATCTTTTTAAGCAGAGTGGAAAGATGAGAGAGCGTTTGGAAGCCATCAGACCCATCAAGCAGCTGAAGTGTACTGGGGAGGTGAAATCGCCCTGGATTCACAATGAAATAAGTCGTCAGAACACGGAGAAGGTGCGCGTTGGGCTTCAACAGGTCAGAGAAGTGATGGAGTCGGGATTCAAAGCCCGCAGGCATGTGGAGAGCTCGGATCCCTTCACACAAGCAGCTGTTGATCAGGTCGCTCGAGCCATTGTTCATCAGATCCCGAAAACGTCTTGAGCACCGATTGACCTGATCTCGAACCATTGGCGAAACTAGGACTGGATGCTCGCATTGGCAGGGTAAGCAGAGGAGCATGAAGGAGGCGTATTCGGGGATTTAATGTCGGTGACGATACCGATATACACACACGGACAGGAAGTCGAGAAACGTGCGTGCTTCTATAATGGCACTTACTACCCACATATGTCAATCTACAAAACCGAAATCGGGGTGTAATGGCGATATCATCTCATTCAAGTGGTCCTTCTCGGAACTTCATCCAAGAATTCCTGTTAAACGATCAACTCGATCGCCACTTCTGTCCTCTCGATCGGCTGCAATAGGCCACGAGTGACTGAAAACTCCCCAAAGCAATTCCACGCCGTAGCTATGCAAGGGAATGCGGATATGAACGTCGAACTTTATCTTCCTAATATACGTCTCATAATGAAAACGCCTCGTTAGATAGTGAATAACGATGTCGAAGTTTGGACAATGCGTTCATTCATCAAGGTATACTTGAATGTCAGAGACAACATTCTTCCAAAAAGTATCCGGTTGAAATACTCCATATATAGGTCCACAAGACTACAGAAGCTAACGCACGTCGCTCTGAAGCGAGGCGCAGTACATACTTCCATCTCTAACTCACATTATAAATTCCACCTTCCTCCCATCCTGGAAATGCGGCGTTTCTGCATTCCTGCAATCTTCAGCCTTCACCTCGGCTTAGCTTCGCTATCCGTATTCTGATCAACGAATCTATTCCAATCAAAGTGCAGACATGCTAATATCCTACAAGAGAAATAGCGACCTTTGATACGCCATGCCGTGTACCGATCGCTGACCAGGCAAGTGCATGCTGCCTCGCAACCGATATATGTCTCGATAACGGTCTATGTCTGGCCCAAGTCCTACCTTGGGAAGTCACTACCAGAGCTATGATAACCAGGGGCAGCTGAAAGCGATGGCTTTGCAAAGTACTGTTCGGAAAGTAAGCGCCATTCCCGTCTACCTTTAGACCACTGAGCCTATCAAAGCCCGTCGACTAATGCGTACACTGTGTAGACAATTCAGGCACCAATATATTTGCTGCGGACCCAATCGCAGACACATTCTGCTGTGGGGTGGGCAACTCGACCTACTGTAACACCACCAATGAAAGGAGCAATACACCTTTCCAAATCCCCATTGGCCTCGTAATCAACAATCAAACCTCTGGCTCTACAGGGCCGAACAATACAACTACCGCTCCCACCGTTGTCAATACCGTGACAGCCTGTTCAATTGCCTCGGCGAGCCCCGCAAAAATGGCATTGCCGTGCTCTCAAAGGACTACGGCCGCCGTAGGTACAGGGGTTGTCGAATCATTCGCCATAGCACTATTGGTGGCTTTAGGACTCTTGTGGAGGCAACGAACGGTTTGACATGACTTGAAGGATAAAACGGACGCTTAAGAACAGGAATATGTAGCGACGCAGAGGATGAATGGCGTGAATTATCGGAACGAGAGGCACCTGCGTCGGGGCCAAGGTCGATCAGACTTTCAGCTTGAGGACACTGGGATTGGTTGTCAGCTTAATGATACAGGGATCAATGAGCTTCGTGACAATTCCCATGCAGAAACTCTTTGAGGTGTGAGATTGAGATAAACGTTCAAGATGAAATTGCGGACTTAGAGTTGAGTTTGTTATGTTTTGCTGCGAGGGTGAGTTTCTTCGATCAAAGCGGTCATGTCATGTTAGCCTGTACGTGTAAAGTACTCGTACGTACTGATTCTGAGGTGATTCATTGCTTTGTTTCTGTGCTTATTGAACCAACAACACGTAATACCCGAATGGCGGATCTTCTCATTCATCACGCCCATCCAGAAACATAAACCTAACCCAAAAACTCCCCTTAATATCGCCCTCACTCCCAACAACAAAGTCACATTCCTGCGCGCCATACTCCTCAATCAAAGCATTGAGAACTTGCAGCGCTCCAATAGCTAGCTCCATAGTCATCCACTTTCCCCCACTTTTCGGCGTCGTCAGTCGCATCCCGAAATTGACATCTGCTTTTGTAATCGTGAAAGGTCCGGGTAGCCCTTTCGCATCCTGGTAATGCAGCATCTGCTCGTCGATTGCATCAAGGAGAGAGTACTTTTCTTGAGAACGGCCTGTACGTCCGGTTTGGAGGACTACTAGGCTACCATGTGGCTCGATTGATGGTATTGGAAGGGTGAACGGGGCTTGAGGTAAAGCGCCGACAGTCCTGCTAGTATTCTTGGTAGGCTGAAGAGTGATGTTGAGGGACGACGTAGACGTTGTTGAGTCGATTCCCGTTGAAGGTAGCTCCGAAGAAGGGACAGGCGGCGAATTGATAGACAAAGACAACAGTGATGGTGAGGTCGATGTGGAGAGAGGCGCAGAGTGGATTTTGTATGTAGAGATGAGAATCATGAGAACGCACAGGCTATGTGATAGTTTTTCAGGTAAAAACATTGTCAATGTTGTATTGATGCAGTTTGGCCACAGACCCGAGTTTTGCGGAAGCTGCGAACTCTCGATTCAGCAATGGGAGGGAGGTCGAGAATCGCAAGGAAAGATTGTTCGGGGACTTAAGTATCGCGTCTGGACGCACGTGTAGGATTGTCGCATACACGACCGAGGAAGTGTGTTTAGCATCATCCGAGGGACCCTGAGATGGGTATGGGCGCGTATTCGCATGCATGACACGGTTCTGTGCTCAGGTTCTCCCATTCGATCTCAAGGCTGAGATTTCCAGCTAGCTATGCCTGAACGATACCAGTGTCCCAAACATCCGTCCAAACCAAGAACGTACTTCTTCCGTCCAAATGGAGCCACCTGTCTTCGCAACACGAAACATCAATCTCAAAGGTACCAGAAGCGTGGGCAATACGATTAAAGCCGCAGCATTTAGCGGAGTCGGAGGCTCCAATGGCCGCGACGGTCAAAACGGACTCCTGTAGAAATCTTGCATTGTAACGCATTCGCAGCTCCAGTTCTCGGTCGAGTCCTGCAGGATGCACAGTAAGTCTATCCAGATATGGCGATACACTAAACCCTTCCAAAATTGATGTAGCATTTTTAAAGTCTTGGGAAGGCTCAAGAGGTCAATACCTGCTTTCAAGTCTTTAATATTACTGATGCTGAGACTCAAGGCTGGCTTCGAACCCTAGCAATGGCTCAACGCTATATAGTCCTTCGTTGTCTGAGAGAGCTTGGTGAATTGGATCAAACGCGGGAATAGGAACTTAGCGGTCTTTATAGAGGTAGGTTGCATTATTAATGCGTAGTAGAGCAGGTCTGGTACCACTGAGTAGCAAGTTGTTTGTTCAGGTCTGACATGGTGCCGTTTTGAATGAGATAGTCTCCAAAGACTGGCCATTGCTTGTCACATTTTGGTTTGTGGAGTACTAAATACGTAGGATCTATCTCTCGCCAGAACCTACTGCAGGATCATACAAACTGAGAAAGTGGCCTTTGCAAGTTCTATTTGAAGCCCTTTGTGATCGTGCTTGCGGCCTAGATGCATAGCAAAACACATCCACTTTGCGACATTCGATAACGTCATCTTCGAGTCTTCGCAAAAGCAGTATACTCAATAAGCAGCCACGCAGGGCGAGCACTTGCAGGGTTTGATGATGAGGGGCACGCTTCCAGCCTTGGTGGGAGGGCTGTCCTGGAAAAGCTGGCGGCAGGCTCGTGCACATCTGCGGCCTTCTATCAATTGGCTCAAGATACCACAGACGGTCCGTCGCGTTCGCCATTGGCTCAGATGTCACAACATCAGGTCATACTATCGCCCAAGGCTGATTGTGTCAAAATGTGTGGCGATTACGAACCCCCAGAACCCTGGAAATCATACAATCCTGGTACAGAGCAAGGCCGTGGTCTGCCATGGGCCTCAAGCCTGATGTAGTACTCCTCTGGCATTTCCCTGGGTAAAATATGCTGCCGAGTGTACCATTCTTCTAAGCCAGCCTTGGCGCCAAGCTCCGCCGGGTAGCAAACGTATTCCGCTAGCGCCTTTCCCCAGCATAAAACCTCCTCGCCGCCCACAATCCTTCCCTTCTTCTTCAGTCGACTGTAAGCCTCTACCCACCACCCCAACGCTTTGTTACTCTACTAACAAAGATCCAGTTACTTCATAGAATCAATTCTATAGTAAACGTCCTCTACTGTGTTACTCAAAGTAGCCACAGAATCTCCAACCTGGCTGATGATCTATATCCTCGCCGCCCAAGAGTGAGCACTCAATACTCTCGCCTGGTTTCGGCCTATAGAGAGTTAGCGATGATCTCGACCCTATTCGGTGTCTGGCCTCGGTCGGCTGGGTGGGGTGGGTGGTGATGGAGGTCTGACAGGCTTCCTTTTCCTACATTTTGCGATTGGTCAGTGGTGGTGGGTAGCGAGGCGAGGTGGTGTTGGTAGAGATGGAAGCGTAGCTAGGCAGATAGCACACAAGGAAAGATGTTTTTCGAATGCTAAATCTAAGATATGCTCGCATCGTGAAACAATTGTGAAAGGCTGCGTCCACCTTGTATTGCCTCCATCCTTCCTCACAGCGAGATCAAGACAGCGGCACCTCTCTATGTTGCTCCCTTAATTGTCACTGTTCCTACGAAGCTCACACCTCCAATTTTGGACGGCATCGAGCACGACGGCCCATGGATCAACCTTCTGTGAAGATTGACTTCGTCTACCCCATAATGCAAGAAATACACTGGTACACACACCTAGACTTCCAGCCTACAGGCTGTTGGCTTGTGTGATCTTCGACATTGAACTGAGGATAGAAGATATTGCCCGGTCTAGGGCCTCGTACGACGCTGTGGTACCTCTTGACCAGCCCGCTGCCTCGATGTTCTGTTCAAGCCAGCTCTACGTGTATGCGCAGCATGATATTGCAAAAGAGCTTGGAATACACAGCATGCGGTGAAAGCCATGATCGTATGTACAATGGCATGTCTCGTTCACTTGCTAGCTACTTAAATACATACAAGCGTCGTAAGCAACCTTGCGCTATAACAATTCTGCACCTACCCACCAGCCATGACCAGACCCGCTTACCCGAAGAGCGCATCACCAAGACGAATCGATACCGTCTTCGTCTGGGAGTAGTTAGCCAACGCAGCCTCACCCAATTCACGCCCACTACCGCTCTCCTTGTATCCACCAAATGGCAGAGTGTGGTGGAGCATGTTGTACTGGTTAACCCAGACGGTACCAGCGCGGAGGGCATTCGAGACACGGATGGCGGTGTTCAGGTTGCTGGTGTGGACAGCGGAGGCGAGACCGTAGGTGGTTGCGTTGCCGAGGCGGATGGCATCCTCTTCCGTCTTGAATTTGGCGATAGAGCAGACGGGGCCGAAGATCTCTTCTTGCATGATCTTCATGTCTTCGCTGACGCCGGAGAAGATGGTGGGTTGGATAAAGTATCCCTCGTTTCCGTGACGCTCGCCACCAATTTCGAGCTTGGCGCCCTCTTTCTTGCCGTGGTCGATGTAGCTTGAATGCTGTTAGTGGACCTTTGGTAACATCATTAAGGAAGGGGGAACATACCTCATAATGCGGTCGTATTGCAGCTGTGAGACCTGAGGACCCTGGAAGGTATCCTCCCCAAATGGGTCGCCAACCTTGTTGGCCGCGGCCCTCTTCTTGAATTGCTCAACGAATTTGTCGTAGATACCCTCCTGGACGTAGATACGCGAACCAGCACAGCAGCACTGGCCGTGGTTATAGAAGATACCGAAATTGACCCACGAGATAGCGTTCTCAATGTTAGCATCATCAAAGACGATGTTGGGGCTTTTGCCTCCTAGTTCGAGAGTAACTTTCTTCAAGTTGGAGTCAGCAGCCGCCTTCATGATTTGTCGGCCGACAACGGTTGAGCCAGTGAAGGCGACCTTGTCAACGTCCATGTGGGCGGAGAGGGCAGCACCGGCGATTTTGCCGAAACCGGAGAGGATGTTAATGACACCGGGGGGGAAGCCGGCCTTCTTTACGAGACCTGCGGCAAAGAGGGCGCCGAGGGGTGTTTGCTCGGCGGACTTGAGGACTACGGTGTTACCGCAGGCAATGGCGGGGCCAATCTTCCACGTCCACATGAGGAGGGGGAAGTTCCATGGAATGATTTGGGCGCAGACACCGATCTAGGGTGGCGTCAGTCACTATTGCTGTGTATGTAGGGAAACATAGTACGCACTGGCTCTTGCTTGGTATACGAGAAGGTGTCTGTGTTTGTGTCGATAACCTTGCCCTCAATCTTGTCTGCCCATCCACCATAGTATCTTAAGCAGCCAGCGCACATGCCGATATCGATCTTAGCCATGCTGAAGGCCTTGCCATTGTCGAGCGCCTCGATAGCGGCCAGCTGGTCAAGATTCTCCTCGAATAGATCTGCCAGCTTCACGAGGTACCTTCCTCGCTGTTCTGGGGTGACTTGTCGCCATGTTGTCTCGAAGGTCTTGCGGGCGACGCTGACGGCAATGTCAACATCCTTCTCTGTGGCTTCGTGGACTGCCGTGATGGGCTTCTCGGTCGAGGGGTTGATGGATTCGAATGTTTTGCCATCTTGGCCTTTGACGAATTCGTTGTTGATGAAGCTGCAGGTGGTAAATGTCAGCAACGGCTCTGCGTCGTGGCAAAGTGGCATGGGTGCGGGGTAAATTGGTGACGAGTGGGATGCAATTCGCCGACGGGAAGACGCAGTGTTGCGTTTTGAACAGAAGTGAAGACGCAGAGAAGACTTACAGTCCAGTCGGTTGCTGGTATTTGCCAGTCTGTGGCGTTTCTAGAGTCACTTCGAGAGACATGATGTGTTGAAATTCTGTGGTTACGCTTCTGTATGATATTGTTGATGGTAGATGAGAATGGTTCAGCTTGGTTCACAATGATGTGTTATTTGTGTAAGTAGGATAATATGAAGTCAGGAGTGAATCAACGGTTTATAATGCTTACAAAGAAGGCCGCGGTAGAAGATGTTGGACCTTGCGTCATACTCCATACGAGGTCAAACACTATACCTAGTACTGCCCACTCAGAGTCTTTTGTTGACACGCGAAAGAGGGGGACTACCCCTCACCCGAAATGCTAAACATGGTATGGATGAACGCGCATCCGTCCTTCTTCTGGGCGACGGTCCCCCGGATGGAAGTCTGAAGTGATCTAGATTCTTCCTCAATACATCAGTAGTGGCTGATTCAACCTTTTGGTGTAACACGCTGCCTCCCAAAAAGGTCAATGTTGGCCGAGAAGATTGATCGTCGTGCTGTACATCCTGCATGAACTGCTGGATATGCATGTAACAGTGTGGATCGATGTATTCCCTGCAGCTCCTGCACTCGGCCTTCAAGCAAAGCGCTTGCTAGCTGTCAATGCCCACGAGTCAAGAAGGCCACGGCTGAGGTAGGGTTGGAGATCGATATGGTGTTTCGCATCAACGGAAGGCTTGATACCAACCCCAGATTTCACTAAGGCGGAACCTATAAGCCACAAGGAAGAAGCCGCAGCACCACCTGCTATAGTTGGCGCATCGGAGTGGTGGGTTTCAGGGCTGGATCTGTGATTTTTTCGATCAATTGGATAGAGAATATATGGAAACACGTTTCATGGTTAGAGCACTTATAACGGATCATTTGTAAGCTCTGATAGATGTGCTTAGCATTGCAACGAGGAGTGAAGCTCACGCGCAACGCCACGCTGCAGATGCCACGCTATGCAACAAGTCGAGATTTTGATCGTACAAGCTCATTGCACTTACAATCATTTGGTCATTACCTCAATGTTTCTCACCTTCTGCTCCTCGTAGACCGTGCCGATGGTGCAGGCTCGAACGCATCATCATCATCTGAGATCTCGTCGTCGCTGATTTCCTGTGCCTTTTTCATGGCGTTTCCTCTGGACTGGGTGGCTGGTTGAGAGAAGTTCAGCTGTGACTGCTTACCAGCCTGACTAGCAGCTCCTCGAGCAGGTGCACGCTTTTGGGCAGGCGCCTTCGCTGGTGTGGTCTTCTTTGCTCCTCGTGTAGGAGCTGCTGGCTTGACGAAAAGCTGTTTTTCCTCATCGTCCGAATCTAACATGACCACGTCCTCTTCTTCTTCTTTTTCTTCGTCCTCATCTGATTCGATAACCTTCTTCTTACCCCTCGCATTCTTTGTTGCAGGGGCTGATTTCCTCGCTGGTGCAGCAGCTTTCTTCGGTGCCGCTTTGCTACGACCATTGGCTGTGGGTTTGCTCGCCGGCTGTGGTGTAGCATCATCGGAGTCTTCTCCATCCTCGGGATCTGAGCGGTCGACTGGAACCCTTGGATATGCACCGTCCATATCCGAGTCCCAATTGTCGGGTTTAGTGTTCCGATTCGCCTTGCTCTTGTTGGCTATACGATCAGACGCGAACAGTTGTTCGAGATGGGACTTGCGCTCTTCCATTGCCTCTCTCATGGTGTCTTCGTCCTCCACATGATCCATCTGCATCAGTGATTCGACTGATTTGACCAGATTCTCAGTAACAAACGACTCCATGGCGTGCTTGTCGTCTTTGTCAATAAATTGACTGACGGCATCGCCAAATGAGTTTTGAGGTAATATCGTAAGAGATTGAGCCGCAAGGAATTCTCGAACGAGCTTTTCCACCTTGACAGAGTCGAGAGCCATGGATGCAAGCGTCGACTCTTCAGGCATATCCACTCCATTCTGCTTTCTCTTGATACCTCCTGCCTTCTTGCGGTGGAACTGTACCACATCATTATAATTGGCAACTTTTCCTTGGAAGCGGTTGGAAAAGCGTTGAGGGTTCTCGCAATCAAAATTGCCACCTTCAGGTGCGGTGTATTCGACTCGAAGTCTGATCAATGGCAACGGCGGTCCTTCATTTCCGTCTCGCTCCTCGTCTCCTTGTGCGTCCTCCCATTCTTGGTTGGCCTGATCGATCATTTCGTCGACAATGCGTTTGAGGAATGCGGTCAGTTCAACGCGATTGTTCGCTTTCTTCGCGAGCTTCGCAGCTTCTTTCTCGTCTGCCAGAACGATTTCTCTCATAGCGAAGGGCCTCACCGTCTTTAGTCTGATAGGCTCCACCTTGAAGTTTTTCCCGGTAACGCTCATTATAGCAACGTGTTTAGGAACAGCTTCCCCAGGCATGAGAGATGTTGCGATTGACGATCCTGGTTGTATAACGTAGAAATTCTTTCCCGGGTTAAACTTTGGATCGATAAGACACTCGTGCTCGTGGCCCCATACGACCATGTCGAGGAAATCAGGGAGGAATTCTTCTGGAAGATATCCAGTATCGGAGTGCGCGACACTACTCAACATTAGCACGCGGTCCTTAAACACGTGTGTTGGACGAACTGATTCTGATGGACGCTCATAAGGTTGAACCAGTCTTCCTTCTGGATGCCAGGCTGAAAAAATTTGACCTTCCCATCCCTGAATGTCCTGTGCAGACGCTCGTCCCTTACATTGCTCATTCCATATAGGGCGAGCTTCGTATTTCCTTTCTGCAGGAGAACGGGCTTGACCTCGATGTTGTCAGACTGGGGGGTTCGTCCGTAGTAGTTGACCAGACCTGCTGTTTGGAGCAAATCTAGCGCTGCCAATTGAGTTTCCTATCAATCGTAAGCCTACTGAGAGCCCGTCTCTTATATATTTGTTGACGCACCCCTGACGGGTCATCATGATTGCCGTGTATTGAGAAGACAGGAATGGCAACGTTGATATCGGGATCTTCGTAGTTGACATGGTCGAACGCCCTGCGTCGAATTGTAAGCCTAATACACTGTCGACACATAGAGCATAACAATACATACCCTTCGAACACCTCGCTGCTGTCACTCAGCATCTCCAACTCGCAGGGTTTCTCTCCGTAGACGTTCATTCGCAACGACCGCATTACATTGTTCAGAGACTTCCTCGATGGCTTGTTGTCATGGAAGAGGTCGCCAGCTAACAACACCATATCGACGTCCCTCTCTTTGGCCAGGCACATGACCTCGTTGAAGCTCTTCCAGCTGTCGTCGCCTCGCTCGGGATCTCGCTCAGCGTAGCCCACATGGCTGTCTGTCGCTATGAGGATACGTATAGTATCGGCAGCTATAGAGGGTTGTTAGCAGCTTCCTCTAAGGCAGAGCGGTAGATTGGAGCAGCAGCTGGACAGGGGCACCTGCAAGTAAGTCCAGGCATGATGACTGCGGGCTTTGCTTAAGTGCCAGTTGGGTCAGGATGTTTGATGACCATAGCATAATGCTAATTGGCGAGAGTCTCTGGCCGGCTTGTATGCTTCTAGGTAATGGTTCGTGTTATAACGAAGCGTCACTGTTTTATTTGGAGACGCGTGCAAGTACGCCAAGAGAACAAATATCTGCTCCGGCCTCATCCCTGATCGAGCGGAGGGTGAGCGCCGCTTTACAGTCGCGCAACATGATCGAACACCGCGTCAGGTGATCCAAGGCGCCACTTCGGTGAGCACTGGTAATCTATCGTTGATCCGGATATTCGTGGCCAGAAACGAAACTCTTTGAGGCCTAATAAAACACAGGAGCTTAGTCATAGTCTTGGCAGTCTTCTGTAAGAGTAGCCTTACCCACTGCAGTACGAGTTAGCGAGGTACCCGCACGGTTAGATTAACAAACCATCGCTTCTCCCCATCACGAGCCAGTGCATTGCTGCAGTCCATTACCGATACATTCTGTGACAAAAGATTGCCAATCGCTGACTCGAGGCTCTACATTCGAGCGCGCCAACGTCACACATTGACAACGCCACCTCCCTTCCAACCGCCTGACTTACAGCAATTATGACATTCTCTGTGTCCCTACTTGTCTTTGGAAGCTCCTGCGCCAGTCTACAGGCATCTTTGCTGAGACCTTAGGACGGGACAAATGGAGGAGTTCTCCTTCAACGTAAACGGCGGGTAAGATTTCCAGCCCCGTCCCCCTAGGCTCGCTGACAGTCCTAGCTACCTTGAAGGAATCGTTCGCGGCTATCGTAATAGCCTGCTGAGCTCGCAAAACTACAGCAACCTCACGCAATGTGAGAATATCGATGGTTAGTCATCTCGTTTCGCCAGGGTTGATACTGTAATGCTGCTTACACTCGTCAGATATTAAGCTGCAACTTCAGCACTTGCAAACAAGATCACAGAAAAGCTTGTCGCAGAATTCGGCAATCTTCAAAGGCCAGGCCGTTGGTACTTTGGCGAAAAATATGGAACACATTACGTACGGCTATGTAAGAGTTATACCCCTCCAATACATCTTATTTTAGCTATTTACAGGGGGAATTTCACAGATGATCAACAACGTTGCACTTCTTAGACTTTGGGAACCCCATAGGAACTCTACAACAGTGTATTGATAGAAACACCGTATGTTTCCCTTTGCGCCTCTTCATTGCTTTTCCATACCTTTGTTTGAGTCGCGAGACACGTTGCGAGAGCTAGCAGGGTCTTGTTGTAGCCCTTGATGTCTCTTGTAATATGTTACTGCTTCCACCGAATCTTTTTCGTTGATATGCTGACTTCGGAAATATAAAGCTTAACACCATATCTCGAGGGGTCTCTAAGTCATCAAGATCTCGACGAGCTGAACATCGAAATTACCCGAAATACTCTGTACAAAAACCACCTGGACGACTTTCACTCCTTTGTCACCCAACACCCGGATCTCCAAAATAACCCCATGTCTGAAGTCATGGGTAAAAGCCTTGAGTTTGAGGCTAATCGAAGATCAATTAATATCACATTGAATTCCTTCGCAACACAAATATCGAGATCTGACCGAAAGAATCTGTATTCCAATTTCGGCCGACTGTACCCGGAGGGAACGCTGATGCTTCCGGGAGCCGACGATTCAGAGGGTGTTGGTCTAGCCTACAATGGGGTACAGGACTATGAACTCCTATTTTGACAATGTCGGTACGAGTAGTGGTGGCGTAAGTGACTCAGGACCTGGCAATATGAGTGGTGGGTCCAACGAGGGAAAGTCTTTGGAAGATGTGTTCTATCGAAAGGAGTGCGAGCTGTCCGAATTGGCATCTGCGAATCAGTTCACGATGGCGGTTGTTTACTCATGGGGTCAAGCTGAGAGAACAGGTGGGTTGAAAATTCAGTATCTGCAGGGGTCCTTACTGACGGCAGAACTCAGGAAGTACGAAACAAAAACGTGGATTGCTGAGTATATGACTTCTCCCATCATTCCGTCCCAAAGAGGAAATGCTGACTCTTAGGTATATAGGTGTATCGCTCAGACTCAGAAGGACCGTATAGGCAATTATATTAGCGCATTCTAAGTTTCTCCTCTGGTCTAATTGCTTCCCGATTAGCAGTATTGTGATTGGGCGTTAAGGTGTGAAGTGGATTCAGCTACTGCTCACATTCTTTCGCCATTTCCTTGTTGCTGGGTACACTGTTATTGTTGCATGCAAAGAAGGGGTATAGGGCACTCTATGAACCGTTGAGTTTACTAGCTATCCGAGTGTTAGTTTCTAGCACATATCATAACAGGATTATAGTACGAAATCGATTTCAATCTGCCTATCTAATTAGCTATCTAGAGCGGAAAGGTGCTCAGCATAGCATAATGATACCCTAAGTAGCATACGCTGGTGTCACGTCGCCTTCTCATCCTCCTCCTCGTCCTTGCGATTCACGACTCCCACGCCCTCTGCGCCCTCCGCGTATAGTTGCAAATCCACGTCGTTGACTGCTACCGCGTGTGAACCCCCCTTGGCCAGTATCCAAACCCGCAGCTGCTGTCCCACTCCTTGATAGGCGAGTTGATTAGCAGTGAGTGCAAGATCTCGTTGGGGGTGAATGGCGCAGTCTTTAGTAGCGAACATGCAAGGATTTTGGTGGTGAGAAAGAGGGTGTCTTGTTGGTGAGATCGCCGCGCGCTAGCCGTTTCCCGGGGATGTGAAAGTCTTTGACTCCTTCCTCTCCTCCTCTCCTTCCAAATGGAAGTCCTTCATGGATTCTAGTCGGATTCTCAGCCGTTCAATCGAGGGGTCTTATTGGTCCGATGGTTCTCCCTGTTTGCAGTAGGACTTAAAGACTTCGAGATTTTTAGCAGCTTGTTCTTGGTTGGCTTGCTCGGTTTGCTTGGCTTTTGACTTTTTACAGGGTGTTTTTGAAGCTGCTTTCATCGGCGTCTTTTTGGGGACTTTCTTAGCAGACATGTGAGTCTGTTCTTGCGAAGAGCTTATGGCCACGCCGAATGAGAGCCTATGATTGGCTGTCTGGAAGCTGTAGGACTCAAGAGAATAGGTACCTTCTGCAGCTTTTGCCACTTAGTGGGCTTTCGTTTGTTTGGCGTCTTTTCGGAGCTCTTCTTAGCTGGTACTTCGGTCTGCTGTTGTAGAGAGCTTGTCGCGGAAATGGAACAGGGTCTGGGATTGACTGGCGATTGAAAGAGATATTCTTCGCTTTCGCCAGCCCCAAAACCACCAGACTCTTCGGTACGGAACAGAAGTCCTTTAGCAGGGCTTCCCGGAAGAGTATCCGATGTCCGCAGGATAGGCCGACCACCAGTCCCGACCGCTCTCCGTTTTGTCGGACTTGCCGTCATAGCTTCTTTGCTAACGGTGGGCGATAGAGACCGATTCCTCATCCCGAGAAAAGAGGATACGCCGGTTACCGTAGCCAGATATGGCACCAAGGGCTGTGATTCTGGGGTTTTGCCTTTAGCGGCAACCTTTCCCAGAGACTGTGATTTTGGCGCTACGCCGCCTTCCCCAAGATAGTCAAAACCATCAGGCTCTGCATTCCAAGACGTATCGGCTTCCTCATCGGGTAAGGCCCCAATCTCTTCCTCAAAGGAGGGACCGGGGCTGGCAACCTCGTCAGGATCGTCAGAATCCGAGTCTCAAGGCGTATCCGCATCGTTATCAGGGAGGCCTCAAGTTCCTCTCGGAAGAGGGGACCGAAGCTGCCAATGTCGTCAAAATCTGCGTCGTCCTCGTCCGTGTCCAAAGGCTCATCCAAATCTGTTACCTAAACATTCCGTCAGTATTATATCTCAAGATGAGGCCAGGCTTTCTCACAGACTCTTTGTCTTGAGTACCTGCAATTATTTTGAAGTCCTGCGGTAGCAAAAGATCACCGCTCGTTGCATCTATAGTAGTGCGGTACGTTATCCAATTATGGTTTCGCTTCTTGAGGTACATCTGAATTCCAACTGGCCTGTTCGTTTTTTCCGTGCCTGCAAAATATGCCTCCGCTTGTTTATATGTCATTTCCACATCGGCCCTTGAGTCATGGGTCTGTTTCACTAGCTCCGTGTCTTCTGGAAAGAGTATACGATGCATACTCCCGAGGCTGTGGACTAGCTTAAAGTCCCAAAAGGCGATCCGAAAAGCTCTGATTAAACGGAGTACATTTTGGCGTTTTGGGATCAGGTACTGTACATCAATTTGCCGAAGATTCTTGTAAAGATTATCATGACCACAGAACCCCACACTCTGCTCAATTATATACATATATTCATTAATCCCACTTTCTTCAAGTATACAGGCAAATTGAAGTGAGGAGATTCCCTCAGTCTCATCATCTGATAGTGACCCGTACCACTTCTTAACTTAGGCTTGCCATGATGGATCGGCCTTAAGATTATACAGGGCCACAATTGACGTTCCTTGACTGATTTTTGCGTATACAATTTCTTGCTTAGCCGTCAAAACAGATACAAGCTTGGAAGATCATTATATAGGATTGGCCAGGTGGAGTACCCTACGATGTCTCCAGGTCAAGGATTATGAGATCAGGGCTCTCTCTTTCCATTGAATCGTCGACGGTGTTCCCGCCGTTAATTGGTAATAGGTAACAGATAAGTCTCCATATAATCACGGACCGCCCCAGTGGTTCGCTCTATTTCTATTCTCACGTGTGCTAAATCTTGTCTTAAGGGCTTCTTCCAATTGCTATTCATTGATCCTTGCGTAGATGGCGTGTTGAGTGCTTTTCGAAAGATTACATTCAAATCTAAGTACTACCGCATTAACCATATTACACACCGCCTTTCGAACCGTATATTTGCAAATTTTCAACCCTCACCTCCATCCTTTTTATATATCACCCTTTACGTCGCTGTCGCCTCCCCCCAAGCTACCTATCTCTTACCTCGCTATCGCCCCCTCCCTCCCCCCCAAGCTACCCCTCTTTTACCTCGCTATCGCCGCCCTTCCCCCCAAGCTACCCCTCTTTTACTACGCTTTCGCTAACTCGCCAGCCCGCCATAGCTTAGGCCCCATATACAGACCTTAACCCTTTTATCCTCCCTACTATTTAAAAAGCTATCGACAAGATTCCACTCGAACACCTTAAGCCCCACGCTAACAAGGAGACGTTCGATACCCTCGAGCAAGCATAGGAGCGTCTACAGAACTGGGCCTTCAGCCAGGGTTTTGCCATAGTCGTCGGTTCATATGGTATAGGGCGGAATAATAGGGTGGAAGAGTAACAGCGACGTGTGGGAGGCATAAATGGGATATACGGAATACTGCGCTGGCGTTCGGAGCGGTGACGGCAATATGGCTGATGCGGTAGTATTTAGATTTGTATATAATCCCCATACAAATCTAAGGACCTCGGTATCTACGGCTGTATCCGAACTGTGCGTTGCGCCCCCATGGTGTGCGCCCCCAGGACTTCCCGCGGGTTTCTGGCGAGTGTAAGAAGACAACACTAATTTTTCAGAAATGTATTCGGAGCCTACCTTGATGTTTCTCGCAGGCCAAAGAGTTCTCGGTCATCTTCTCTTATTATTTAGGGCTGTGGGTATAGATTCCCTGAGATATCTTTTCCAGCTTGGGACACTTTTTTACCGTGTGATCTACAAATCCTTCTCTCAAAATCCTTCCATTGCAGCCCTTGTATAATTTGAATTTGCATACATGACTCTTTGTTTCTTCGGTACTGATTTTGCGGTCACAAGAGCGATAAAATCTGTAGGCACACTTATGCCCCGCTAAACTTCGATCAGTAACCAACAACCACACGAGCATTTTTTTCGATCGCAGGTATGCTTTTCGATATCCTCACGAAGGAAACTCCTTTTGCAGCGAACACAATGCTGGTAAGGGCACTGATTTTCATGTGTAATCTGGTCAGTATTCCGTTGTATTTTCGTGCATCTTGTGCGATCGCAGCTGTGGTTTTCAAACAGCTCGAGAGAAACTGAATATCGGCAGCGCGGGCAAGTTTCCCTAGGGCACTGATGGTCCTCCTTTGAGTTCACAACTTGTTAGCAGACCTTACACCTCCACTGAGAGCAATTATGTGTGTCCTTGATGAAACTTTTACTGCAGTGACGATATTCCCGGTGATTACACGGATGGAAATGCGCTTCGTAACTGCTGGTGGGGATGTTGGTTTGACAAGGGCTACAGGCCCTATTTCTCCGACCATACGCACGCTTAGACTACGCACGCTGAGTACACGTGTGCACCGTGGTTTTCAAGAAATCCCGTTTGCATTTGCTACATCTTCTTATGGGACATGCCTGATCATGCGCTTCATAAACGCTCGAGAGAAAACTTGTATGGCAGTGGTTACACTGTTTTCTTTTGCCTTCCTCAGGCATCTTGAAGCCAAGAATGGAGAAGGATGAGCTGAAGGCTTCCGAGGTTAGTATTGGTGATCGAGGGAGGGTACTGCAGTCGTGGTAGCCTGGGAGGACTGAGAAACCAAGGAGTTTATGCTTCGTTGAGGGCTCCCGAGCTCGAGGCTGTTGAGCGAAGAAAAGTGCCGCAGCTGTGGGAGTGTTGGAAGATCCGTGAGAGAAAATATCTGCGTTGTTGCTGTGTTGCTACTAGCAGTAGATAGTAAATCACCCCTGCTCACCCAGCTCCTTCGCTAAAGCGGCAGTCCCCGGGCGAGCGAGGTAGGCGTGGTTGGGGCAGATGTTTGTGGTCTTCAAGTGCCAAGATTTGCACGCGATGCGCCAAGAATTTTATACCCTATTCATCAATCTAGATTACGAGAACCCACTGGAAGATGTGGAGGTGGCGGTCGCAATTGCTACGAAATGTTCTTATTGTGCAATTTTGAGTCGAGAGGGTGGAGATGAGGGCTGATTCTCTACACATATTATTTGTCGGGAGCGTAATTCCCAATGCACAAGTACCTCCCCGTGGAATTAACGATTTGCACAGCCAGATGGAACCATGGTAAAGGAATTTTGGAGATGTTGAGAGACTTGACCTCGCCAAGAGACCGCCATACCAGACGTTTGTCGCGAGAACGCAGGTCAGATCAGAATTGGCTGATGCTTTGGAAGGTTTTTTTTATTCCACACCCTGCTTCTAAGCTTCAGAGCGCTCAGCTCCACAGCAGCTAGCTTCCTTTGACGGCCAGTACCAATATCGTAATTTCCTCCTCAGACCTCAGCAATCTCTCTCAATCGTCGTATCGTTGATCTCGTAGCGGCGGCAGCTGGTGTTCTGTGCATCGCCCTTGAGTCAGCTAATCACCTCTCCAACCATTTAGTGGGCCATTTAAAAAATCACATACGACACAGTCCAAGCTCCACCAGCAACAGTCTTCTTGCACGATTTGCAGCTCCAGATCCCAACCGAATGCCTCTTCACAGTGGTCTTGCCGCAGAATGTACAGGTGTATCGCGCATGCTGTGAGATTTCCATCTTCTTCACTTGCTTTCGGAGGGAGGCACCATATCTGGAGAGGATTATTAGAGGGTGCCGATGGGTATGGAGGTGTGGGGGGGATGAACCTTGTGCCGTATTTACCAGTCACGCCGACCTCTGCGTATAGCGTTAGCTTTATGGAGTCTTGGGGGAAGGCATCTGCTTACTCTTCGTGCGCTTTGTCATTGTTGCGACGTGTGTAGGGTTCGGAAAGATGGATGATGTCGTTGATGGTACGAAAGATGAAGTTCGTGGTGGATGCCTCGCCTAAATCCCGTAATCAGACTAGCCTGCACGACAGCACGCTAAGGAATTGTGCAACATGCCATATGGGTGCTATCCAACCTGAAGCTTTCGACTTTCAACGTGCTCAAGCCAAAGCAGACATACACCATGAGGCCGACAAGCGCGCTATTGGCGAGATCTACATGGAAGGGTGGGTTTACGAATGTTACCATACGAAAGTCTCGAATTGACATGCATATCAGGTCCTAACATCGTACCGTAAGTGTCCGAGGACACAGCCTGCTTCAGCGCGAATGCACTTCGATATCGTAAACTCCAAGCATGATACATCGTCGAGCTTGACAACGAGAATTTATCTAATGATTGACACCCTTTCACAGTTTGCCCATTGTCCGCCCAGTAGCAGGCCAGCGGCAGGTACCCATCAAAACCCAAGCGCGCAGCGCTACTATCCTGCCAAACTTCGTCGGATTGAAGTTTCAAGTACACAACGGAAAGATATACAACGACGTGACAATAACGGAGGAGATGGTTGGGCATAAACTAGGAGAATTTTCAGCGTTTGTCTGCCCAGACTTTTGAGACCATGATCATCAGAAGAGGCTGCTGATACTGGGATTCTTTACAGGACGAGAGGGCAGTTCAAATATTCCCAGACAAAGAACAGATAGAGGTATCCACGATCATGTAGTCAGCCCTCGCTGTGCAGCATACTCCGTACCAGCAAGGTCATATTCATATTGTTGTGATTACGCACGAAACTTTCAAAGCTTAACCTTACACAGGATTTGAAGAAAAGCTGTTCTGCTCGCTATTCCCTGACCCATCAAAAAACTACATAATAAGATACCCGTGTACCCAAACCGTCTTGGAACAATTACACCTCAGAAGCGAGTGCCCCAAGCCTGCATCTCTAGCGACCATATCGATCCTGAGCTATGTAGTCGTACCTCTTCTTAGCGCGACTGGACTCATGGCTCTTCCAATGTATCATACCTTTCCCGGTTGCGCGCTTTGAGCATTCACAATCTTATCAACCCAACCGAACTTCAAGACATGGATCCGTCCAGGTCATTGCGGGACCCACCCCTAGAGAGCTTCTGGACTTCCTTCGGAGCATCCGGCTCGGGGTAGACTAGCTGAGTATAGACCTGGTGACTTATGGTATTAACCAGTGTCCGAGTCATCATCAACTGCCTCGCCTAGAACAGGATGTGTATCCAATCCTCCGGGTCTTAGCAGAGCGCAAGACGAAACAGAAAGGTTGAGACCTGGAAGATTGTTCGGACAACAAAGCTTTCATTTGCAGAAGAATAATAAAAGTCTTTCAATAGCATCTCGCCGCAAAGAAGCTGGAGACAACAATGGCGTTCGTGGCAACAGGACACGCTGCTTTCTTTATCCACTTTGGATTCTAATTTTGACAACGCTGTTGCCACCCCGTTGTCTCTTCTTGCGATGCTGTTCTTTTCGAAGTCAGCTTTTCGAAGTCACGTACTCTTCATTTGATTGTTAGCACAGGGTTTGATTCAACTGTCAATGTTGGAATTAACTTCGGATACCGACTAGATTGGTAAGTACTTATTAACAGTCCTTGACTACATTGTGATATCCCATTACTACGTCCATTTTAAAAAGAACAACTTCCGAAAAGACCAAGCGATGTCGTGGTCATCTATCCCACGATCCAGAGAGACAGATTCGAGTAGTGACCCGAGTTCAGGCAGCCTGACGCGAACTTACTCTTCGGAACTGCTGTCTCCATGTTCACAACTTCCATCATGCAGGCAATGGGTTCCCGAAGAATTCCCAGACCTGGATTTTCATCAATCATTCGGCCTATTTCTGACTCGCAAAAACCCAATCTCCAGAGCAGTCGACGAAGACATCGCCAGATACTGGCACATCTTGACTACTACGCCAGCCCTGCTACAGTATCATATTCCTGATATTGGCGAAGGGTACCGCAACGCTTTTCGGCAATTCTTCGGTACGGAACCCATTAGCTTGCATGGTCATGTAAGTGATGCTGCGAATCCTTTCGTCTTAACGAGTCTTTTGATGCATTTGACGGCCCACGCTACGAACCCCGACGTTTTCTTTCTCAGCGAGGAGGACAGAGTCAATCCTCGTGTCGCAACCACACACGGCTCCTACGGTGCCGGGTACGGACCCCTAGCTTACAATTCCGTAGTTCCTGAGATCCGAACTCTGGCAAACGGAACCAAGCCGTTTGGTATAAACACTCACAACCCCGCTAAGATCGGTAGTCAGGTCAAATCGGCCAAAGCACAAGGTTGCGTCGCACTCATCGCCGAGATTGTTCGTGCAGCTGACGGGACCGCAATCAGTCCACTATCATGGAGGCGTCTTCTCGAAGCCTGCAAAAGATATACCCTAGTGCTCATCGTGGACGAAGCATTGACAGCTATACGTTGCGGCGCACCATTTGCTCACCAATTACCAGAATATTGCAAATTTGGATACCCAGATCTCATCCTCTTTGGAAAGGCGGTCAGAACAAACGGTATCGCGGTTGAATGGAATGGCAGCAACATTCGCAAATTGGGAATTACCAACGCAGAGCAACGTGATTTCCTTACGGTTCATTGGCAGGAGCGCCTTACTGAAATGGCTCATTCATCAGATCTGTTGACTTCATGGGGCACACTTGTGCTTGCGAAGACAGAGAATTGGCCGCAACGGGCTCAAATTATTGGACGAATACTTCGCAATGTCATCAAAGGTGAAGGCATCAAGACTTCTTCTATAGGGGGCCTACATAGCCTAATCTATCTGCGACAAAAAGACAATGCTCGTATCTCGTGGCCTGTAATGGGAGCAAATGCTGGCAATTATGTTCGATGGCTTCCCACCATGGACGAGGTGATGACATCCAAGGACGAACTATTCACAAAGGTTTTTGGTCCAGACAGTGTTCCTCATCGGAAACAGGTGTCTGCGTATTTGAGGAGTCAGAGGCTTGAGCCACGTTGGTGTTCGGGTTGTGGAGTTGCGGTCGAGACTGGGGTGAAAATTGCATGTGAAAGATGCGTCGCAAATCAGTGTGAAATCTGTGAGCCGGGAGAGCATGTTTGTCTTTTGGAAGATTTTGATGTTGATGTGGATAGTTGAAAGGAGTTCCTAGTATAGGATAAGTTCTGAAGACAGCCAGCTAAATACATACGACTCTTTTTCAATCTGCAATCTTGTGGGTATATAATCTTTGGAGAGGTCTTGACATTCGCGCTCCCTGAACATTGCGGAGATTCTGGCTTGAGCTCTCGTAAGCAGTACACCTGCGTTCCCATTTCATTGTGTGAGTAGAGCTCTGCTCGGAAGAGTAGTGTCTAAACTATTGTGTTCTCTCAGAAACCGCCGCTTTGAGCGCGGCAGCGTTTCGCGAGCGGGATTGGTACGCTTCCACGCTTAAGTTGGAGGAGATTTGGCTCGAGATTTAAAAGTAAGAAAGAAAAGTCGATTTGAAGTTTACTCTCTAGGCGATCTGATGACCCTAAAGGCTATCGTTATAGATCTAGAGATGGTAGAAGTTGAACTTCTACTGAATCGAGTGCTAGCGCGCTTAAGGAGGATCCATATCAAATTGGAAAGTTCGCCTTATCGTGCCACCGTGCTTATCCAGCAGCCTTGGCAGTCCTATCCGAAACACTCAGCCTCAAATCATCAACCCATAAACCTCCCGTCCCCCCTGTGCCCCCAAAAACTTCTTTCCAACAACATCGCATCAACATGACGCAGCAATTCTCCAACGCATTCACCTGCTTCATCAGGTAGGTAAATACGTAACAGTAAACTTCCAACTAGGTTGACACTGGTCTAATCTACCCGTTCTAATATTTTTAGTCGTGAACCCGAAGATAAGGGAACATGCAATCATCCCACGGGCTTGCGTTTAGGCACTTTGGTCCTATGCTTTTCAGGGCCGATCTTGGTGGCATCTTGCAGCACGCCAATCGTGGGTTTCTTACAGTTGGCAATTCTAGAAGTTTACCACGTAGGGTAGCTTAGCTCTTCTGCATCATTTGACGTGCGATTGGTTGTCAGTGACGGCAGTCCCGTTGACTTGACTGGCTTAGGCTGGCTATGCGTCACCTCTGCTTTGTTTGTCTAGAATGAATCCTTCCGTCCCATGTGGTTCTTTCTGTTATAATCATTGCTTTGAGTAATCCTTAATTGGTCTTGTACCTAGACAGTCATTCTGATGGCTTTTTCAAATTGATTCTTACTCTTTTCATTTTCGCTTGGTGCAAAAGAACGAGCCTCTTCAGTCCGCTACGATGGACGAGACTGGCCCCGGCCATTCGTGGCTGCCAAACTTCATGTGGAAGTCCAAGTCACGAAAGGGCTCAGCAGACAATGAACAACCCGATGAGAGATCAACGCTACTGCCAAAGACCGCCAATGGCGCCGAAGAGCCTGAGAATGGAGAGATATATGATCTGCCAGACGAGAAAAAGCCAAGATGGAGAAACGTCATGGACGAATTCAACGTCCTCCTGAAAGGTTCAATCCCAGTAATCCTAGCATACACGTTGCAGAACTCCTTACAAACGATATCCGTGGTCATCGTAGGACGAGGTTCACCAGAAGATTTGGCTACTGCAGCGTTCGCTTACATGTTTGCAATGTGCACCGCATGGCTTATTGCATTAGGTGGAACGACTGCGTTAGATACGTTGGGCTCGTCGGCTTTCACGGGTAGTAAGGATCCGCATGAGCTAGGCATCCTCCTGCAAAGAGCATTCATCGTTTTGGGTGGTTTTTATGTCCCTGTGGTAATTATATGGTTTTGTTCGGAGCCATTGTTTAAAGCTTTGGGGCAGAGTGACCAGCTCTCACGCGATAGCGCCAGGTTTTTATGGTGTTTGATGCCTGGCGGGTTGGGGTACATCTATTTCGAGTGCATGAAGAAGTATCTCCAAGCGCAAGGTATATCCCAGAATCACACAACCATACAGACCCAGCTAACAGGTTCAGAGATAATGAGACCTGGAACATACGTTCTATTGATAACCTCCCCCATCAACGCAGGTCTTAATTTCCTCCTGGTTTACACCTTCAAAATGGGTTTACTTGGAGCTCCTGTCGCTACTGGCATTTCTTACTGGCTTTCTTTTCTTCTACTACTCGCCTATGCACGATATGTCAAAGGTTGGGAAGCATGGGATGGATGGTCTAAACGCTGTGTGCACAACATGGGCACCTTCGCCCGTCTAGCCATCCTTGGTGTCATCCACGTAGGTACGGAATGGTGGGCTTTCGAAATCGTTGCGCTGGCCGCTGGCAAACTTGGAACGATCCCGCTCGCTGCGCAAAGCGTCATCATGACTTCGGATCAGGTTATGAACACCATTCCATTCGGAGTCGGTGTTGCGACAAGTACAAGAGTGGGCAATCTACTAGGTGCCAAGGATGCGAAAGGGGCTGCGAGAGCAGCGAACACGGCCGCTTGGCTGAGCATGCTGCTAGGCGCCATCGTACTTGCTATTCTCATGGGAACGAAAGATCACTTCGCCAAGATCTTCAACAACGATCCGGGTGTCGTCAAACTGACAGCGGAAGTGCTGCCATTCGTTGCACTGTTTCAGATTGCCGATGGCCTGAACGGCAGCTGTGGAGGTAGCCTCAGGGGTATGGGAAGGCAGCATATAGGAGCAGCGGTGAACATTGTCAGCTACTACTGTGGTGCTCTACCCTTGGGGATATGGCTGGCCTTCCACGGATGGGGATTGAAAGGGCTTTGGGTCGGACAGTGCATTGCCCTATATCTTGTTGGGATCCTGGAGTGGGTCATCGTTGCTTTCAGCAATTGGGACTATCAAGTCAAGAAAGCGTTCGAGCGAATGGACGAGGGTGATCGGACAGAGAACGGGATCTCACATCTTGATGGCGAGCATGGCGAAGGTTGAATGTATACTCGTGCTACGAGTTGCGACGAAAACGAGCGACGAAAGTACACAGCTCAGATGATTTGTATTGTATATAGAGACACACACTTCAGAGCGACCTGCAAATTGGACATGGAAAGGAAAATGATCATGCAGAGAGCCACGTGGGAGCTGCATGGGTCGAGGTGCATATGAGCTACCGTCTTACCGTCCGTCTTACGTAGGAATCGATCTCGTAACAACAACATAACATTCAGCAATTTGTCAAACAGTTGGTCATGGTTTTTTTTCCATCCACGATAAGATGTTGACCACGCTCTCAAAGTAGGCGCAAAAAGTCAATTCGGCTTCCCGTTTTTCAACGGCTTCTCGTCACCTCCTCCCAACTGACCTTCCTTATCTGCCCACCCGCAGCACTAAACGGTCATGATGACATTGAGATCCATAGGCTTTCCTCTAGGCGGTGAATCCCTTGCTAAGCACTCGATTGCCAGTAATCAATTGCTCCCTAATTTAAGGTACCATGATGTCTGTGGGGGGAGAAGCTCGATATGGCGGGGCGTGTGAAACTGCCATTAGTGATCACTTCTCTGTCAACATCATCGTGCCTTTCTTTGCTGCAAGTCTTTACTTTTGTGTATACAAGATACGATTGACTCAATTGCTACAATGCTGTTCCGATCTCTTTCCATTGTGTGCTTTGCAGCTTTCGCTCTTTCTCACGGTGACCATGAGCAAAAGCCAATTGCTGGACCCCACAAGAGCTTATGGTACAATACGAGGAGACCTATACCTGGTGATGGTGGAACACAGGTACTTTGACCATCTCGGAGATCAATTATACTCAGCTGACCAGAACAGGCCGACTCCGTCTTCTCAGGCATCTCCACCTTTGGCCGTCTCCCATACTGGCCCTGCCTCGCTAGCGAAGACGAGAAATACGATATCGCTTTCATAGGTACGCCTATACTCTTGAGAACTCCACAAGCTGAAATTGACCATTTCCCAGGTGCACCATTCGACACAGGTACCTCATACCGCCCAGGAGCACGCTTCGGACCCAATGGCATAAGACAAGGTTCTCGCCGTCTCAATCTATAGTACGTCTACATCCTCGCACACGAGCTTACTTCTTTTGTTGCAAAGGCTCATGCAAAGTGCGATTCAGCGGCGGCTACAATGTCCCTCTCGACGCCAACCCTTTCAATAGCTGGGCCACCGTCCTCGACTGCGGCGATATCCCCGTGACTTCGTACGTCCCCCTCATCCCACATACGTTTAGCAGCACTGACAGTCTGACAGATACGACAATGCATACGCCATACAACAAATCGAAGAAGGTCACAACGCCCTCCTCATGCGTGCCCCCATGACAAACGCAGCAGAAATCGGCCCCTCCCTTAAAGAGAAAACACTCCCCCGCCTCATAACACTCGGCGGCGACCACACAATCACACTGCCCCTCCTCCGCTCTGTGAACAAAGCCTACGGTCCCATCAGCGTAATCCACTTCGATTCCCACCTCGACACCTGGAGACCGAAAGTCTTTGGGGGCGCGCCCACCGAGCAAGCCGCTATAAATCATGGAACCTATTTCTGGCATGCGCATGAGCAGGGCTTGCTGGCTAATGATACAAACATCCATGCGGGGATTAGGACGACGTTGAGTGGAATGAGTGATTACGATAATGATGGATATTGTGGGTTTGAGATTGTGGAGGCGAGGGAAATTGATACGATTGGGATGAGTGGGATTATCAAGAAAATTCGGGACAGAGTTGGGACGGAAAAGCCGGTCTATTTGAGTATTGACATTGATACCCTCGATCCAGCTTGTACGTCCCTCTTCCCCTCCTCCTCCATTCCCTCCCCCTTCCCTTCCGTACTCCATACTAATCACCCTCCCTCTATAGTCGCCCCTGCAACAGGCACTCCCGAAACTGGTGGCTGGACAACCCGCGAACTCCGCACCATTATTCGCGGGCTGGAAGGCATCAATTTCGTCGCAGCCGATATCGTAGAGGTAGCTCCAGCCTACGATACTAATGCCGAGCATACGACTATGGCCGCGGCGGATACGCTGTTCGAGGTTATGAGTTTGATGGTCAAGAGGGGCCCGATGAGTGTGATGGGGAAGGGGGAGGTTAGGGGCGATGGGGAGGTGGGTCAGGTTAGGAAGGGGAGGGAGTTGTAGGGGGGGTGGGGGGAGGATGATGTTGGGACGATGCGGGTAGGGGGAGGGAAATACGAAGAGATATAACGATCAAAACGCAGGTATATAGAGTTTTGAGTCTTCAGAGTCAAGGAGGATACGTGTAAACGATGTTCAACTTTCAAACGCTGTGTTATGCTGCTTTTTGGTCTTCACCCTTTCCTCTCACGCCCCAAGGGTCGCAATACCTATATACATATTCCTACCACACCCCAGCAAGGACCAAAAGAAAGTCTCATCCTCACCACCTCTTCCCAGACCCACTATTGAAGTCGCCCCCTCTCCGTTCTTTCTCCACCCTCTCATCAAACTCCCTCTGCGCTTCATCTTTAGCATAACTCCTCTCCTCCTCCGAGCTCGAAAACGAAAAGCTGTCACCAGTCGTGGAGCCCTCTTGCTGTTCCTGCCGTATACCGCTCCTCCGTCCCCTGGATCCTGACGAGGCCGAAGCACCCCCAGTGGCGGTCTGATTCCTGATTCTCTCCCACACACTGCCACCTTCCTCTCCACTCCCTGTTCCACTCCCACCAGTCGGACTCGCATCGTCGTAGTCGTCTGCGAAACTTCTAGGCTGCCGTTCCACTTTCTCCATCTGGAATGTACTCGCTCTATTCTCTGGCGATCCTCTCCCAGCGCTAGGCTCAGGTTGCGCCCTCCGCTCCTCCGTCCTCATCTGCCCATCAGAAAGCTCGCCGCCCATATCACCCGCGCCACTAAATCTCCCCTGCTCCTCATCATGCCCGTAATCCATAGCCCCGCCCGTAGGACTCGCATCATCCACCCCAGCCCCACCAATCTTCTCTCGTCTCTCCCTCCACACATCCCCCGCGCTCTTCCTCCCCTGTCCCGTACTCCTCTCCACAGCCCCCTGCCGCCTCCCCCTCAAATCTTTATTCGCCACCCGTCGCAACTCCCGCGTCACGTCTTGTAACCTATTATCCCTAATCTCACCCACCGCAGACACAGTCGCACCATACGCACTCACAACCAACGGCACAATCACCACCCCAAGACTCGCATACGCCGATCCACGAAACCCATGCACAAGACTCGCTTTCGCCTCCGCACTCCACCCCGTCAAAATCTCCCTCCCCGCAATCCGCATGCTCGTCCCATCCCAAAACCCCTTCCCGACCTCCTCGCTCAACAAGGCTCCGTAAAAGGGCCACCGCATCTCCTTCCACGTAGCCCAGGTCCTGTACGCCCCACCCGCCAACCCGATCGTGGGCCCAAAACTCGCTATCGCGTGCCCTTTGCTGGTGTGGTATGCGATTGCGCTCATTTCATCTTCTGTCAGGCTGCGGGAGAGGGATTGGGAGAGGGCGGCGTAGCGGGAGTGGATTAGGCGGGTGAGGTTTGTGGGCGAGTAGCCGGTCAAGGGGCCGAAGATGGGGAGGCCGTGGGGGAGGGCGCCGATGTCGATGTGGGAGGGGAGGGAGGTGGGGGTGGTGGAGGTGGCGTAGGGGTCTGGGGATGAGTCGGGGGTGGTGTCCGTGTAGATTTCTGAGGGGGCGGTTGAAAGAGGCATTGTTGTGGGATGGGGTGGTGGTGGAGCACTGGAGTGGGTGTTGGTGGGGTTGGGCGCAGGATGGGACGGACTATGCAATGTGCATGGTCATGCTTGTTGGGTTCTTGAGGTCTGAAAACTCTGAGTGGACAGTCGCGAGCTTCGATGTATTAATGCGAGGGAGATGTCAGTCGTCGTGATATTTGGTGATGCACACTGGATATATCTTTGCATAATATGCACAAAATTATGAAGGCGATACTGCAGATGACGAGGACGGTGCTAAGTCGGAATCAAAAGCACCAAGTATCTTAAGGAATGCCATAGCAGATACCATTAGAAACCAATATCAAGGATGCAGAGCTAGAAAGCTATAGATTTACGAAATGCTTTAAAAGCTGGTCTGCTGCTACATACAGTACTTTGAACACCTCATCCAAATGCATGTTTTCCATAATCAGATCGTCATCTTTGTTGGCCCCTTCAATTGCTCTGTTCCAGGCTCCTTGGAGGTTGAGTCTCCGAAGCTCGAGTGTGGAATCTCCAGTATTGTGGACCAAGGCTAAGCGTTGCCACAGGGCCTAGTCCCTTCGCCAGGATAGGTTGACCGTTGAGAAATATGTGCACAAGATTTCTTGAACAAATGCATGCTATACATAGGATTTCACTGCCCAGTTGTCCTATCTTCAATCCTGTGCAACGGCCTTGGAACTCAGTGATTGCATCTGCAGATAAAAATTTGCCCTCAAAGCGTAGCGGATCTCTGCGTACTGACACTAAGGGCTGTCCGTCGACAGATGCTAACACGACGGGAATGTTGAACATTCATAGCAACTATGGGGTTGCTGCTCTTCTCTTGATCAGCACACTGAGCCACCAACGCCACCGCCACCGCCAATGAAAGAAGCCAACAGCGCTCCTCGGTCTGTAGAGGTATTGAAAGAGGGCAAGCGCCGACCATTTGACGTTTCGACCTCCTCATACGGCGGCGGAGGCTCATCGACTGGTGATAGCAACGTCGGAGGTTGATGAGCAGCTCTCCTCGCACGTGCTGCTGTTGTGGGCTTGCACGTAGATGGCAGAAGACATAACTTCCGCACCATATCAAGTTCGAAAAGCTTCTGCGCGCATTCCACTTCTACTTTTATATGTAGCACATAGCTTCTTGCAATGTTGTAGGTCTTAAATGTCGGGGTAAGGTCTTCGTTGATGGCAAGCTCCTTGACGAATTCATGGACGTCTGTGCTATCGCACAGCGGCAAATGCAGTAGTCCACCATCACCGAGGATGGTCGTCTCGCTCCAACATTCCTGTGGCTCCTGTCCCAAGCCCATGAATCCAGCCGGGACTCGTACCCGCGTGCACGTCTCAAGGCTGATCAGAATCCGCTTGAGATAGACGGGTGGTACCACCTGTGCAGTGGTTCTCGAATGATCATGCGCGACGCCTATGAGCATTGGTATCTTGCTGCCAGCGCACGTTTTCTCTGGTAGCTCGAGCCTAATATCGAAGTGCGAGGTCGGTTGGTGGAGGGCTATTGAGTGACCGGCGATTGTATGCTCGTGGCCACGGAAGTTGGGATCTAGGAGGGGCGTAGTTCGCGAGAGCGGGTTCTCTATAGGAGTCAGGATTGGGTGGTAGTCGTCCATCTCTCGTACTGGGGAAAATGGGATGGTGATTACGTGCTTTGCGGTGGGAGATTTAGAGATACCGCTGGCAATTGTAGCTTCGATTATGTAGGATATCGAGTTATGTTCCCCCTCTTCGGGGCGCGAGCCTCCATGCCAGCTCGGTGGGAGTACATGCCCTGGGTCACGCGGGAAGTTCTCATTCGTAGAGTAACGTTGTTTCTCCGACGTCGATTGGACTCCGCCTGGAAAGGTAAATTCGAAGGGCCAGGTGTAGGTCTGGTTGTTGCCATAGCCTTGTTTTCGCACGCTTTTCTCGAACTGGAAGAGATAGCTCTCGACGCCGTAGGATGGCTGGTGTATATTTCCTCGAGGACCAATCTTGCTCTTTGCAACGCCAGTGAACTTGATGGTGGTCTTTACACCTCGCGCATTTCTATCGTGGGTGTAGACTACGCTCCCTCGGACCGTGTCACCACATGTGTAGAAGGGAAGGCCAGAGGCGCGTGGGTTCAGTCTGATATGGAATTCGTTCGCCATATTGCTTGGTGGAGGGTAGTCCTCAGTGTAACGCTGTTGCATTGTTTGCATTGCTCAAGAGTGAATCGACCGTCTTGGATCTTGAGGCTCAGCTCTTAAGTTGCCAGAGTTGGGACAACCGGAGTATCTGAGACTTCGCCTCAGCTCCACTGCGCCTGCTCGCTGGCACGATGGCACTGCAATGATTCATTTTTGGCATCTGTTCACTCCTTTATCGTCTTCGAGGGCTCGAATCCTTGGCATTTTCTTTTTTTTTGTTTTCCCTACCAACAGCCCCACCACCGGCACCAGCTCTACAAATAACTCTTCTGATTTACTTACTTTACATGAGTAGAAAGCTCTATTCAAGGCGATTCTAACGTCGTAGGAATCAGCTTAATCAAATAACTATAATAGAAGATATTAGGGATTGAAATCTTACCTATTATATCGTAAGCCTGATAACTCAACGAATACTCTCCTAGTTTTATTAATTTCTACGAGGTTAGAGTCGCCTTAAATAGAGTTTTCTACTTATGTAAAGTAAGTAAATCAGAAGAGTTATTTGTAGAGCTGGTACCGGTGGTGGGGCTGTTGGTAGGGGAAACAAAAAAAAAGAAAATGCCAAGGATTCGCAAGCTTTGTGCACACGCTAAGTAGACGCCGAAGATCGAACCCTCCGTCATCTCCATTTGGCACTTCGGTTTTCCCCCGTAAAGATTCTACATGGTTTATCGCTAGGTCATAGGGACGATAGTCACCTGCCAACTTGACAGTTTCGGCGAGCGAACGAGGGTCAAGTGTCCCGGGAAAATTGATTTGTGGCTAATATACACATAGCGAAAATAGCTTTTCGACTACATATCTGACACTGCAACGCTTGGCTAGCACGTCGCCTAATCGAGACTCAAGATGTGCTGCAACTTTACTTGCTGGTATCAACGACGTAGCGGCCAGCAATTTTGCCCTCGTGCATGAGGTCTAGATTATTTCGAAGTCAGTATTGCTTATTGAGGGCGAAATGTTATGTGAATGGGGTCAGGGTAGACTGCCAAGAGCAATACGTACCGTAAACTTTCTGTAATTCTGACATGCCGATGGTCTTGAATGGAGCATTGATCAGGCCACGGCGGTAGAAGTCAATAGCCTCGCTAGTATCCTTGCGGTTACCAACATAAGAACCCTTAATAGTCTTGACACCAATGACAGTCTCAAAGACGGGAGCACGTAGGAAAGCACCAGCGGGCAGACCAATACACATGACAGTTCCGCGAGGTCGGAGGTACTCAGTCGCCTGCTGGAATGGCTTCTCGTTAACCGCGACCAAGATGACTGCGTGAGGGCCGAGACCATCCTCAGTGGCAGCCTGCACATCCTTAACCAGGTTTGAGGACTTGGCAAAGTCGACGAATGTGTGGGCGCCGAGCTTCTTGACCATCTCTGCCTTCTCATCACCAGTATCAATACCAATGACTTGGAGGCCCATCGCCTTGGCGTATTGGCAAGCCAGAGAACCAAGACCTCCACCGGCCCCGACGACAGCTACAGTCTGTCCTGGGCGAGCTCCCGACTCCTTCAAGCCTTTGTAGACGGTGATACCGGCGCAGAGGATTGGTGCGATGGCATCGAGAGGAACGTCTTTGGGTATCCGTGCAACGTGTGCGGCTTTGGCAATGGCGTATTGCTGGAATGTACCATCGACTGTGTAACCAGAGAGAAGGGCCTTAGCGCAGAGGGGTTCGTCTCCTGTCTGGCAGAAGTCACAGGCTAGACATGAGCCGTTTAACCACTGTACATGCGGATTAGTCGTAGTCCAACCTTTGAGCTATCAGAATGCATAGTGTACCTTGACACCAGCGTGGTCACCAATCTGAACATCCTCGACCAATTCACCTCGTGCTACGACGACACCAGCACCCTCGTGGCCTCCAACAAGGGGAAGCTTAGTTGGTAATGGCCAGTCGCCGTTGACGGCGTGGAGGTCAGTGTGGCAGACACCAGAGTATTTGATGTTGACAAGCACCTCATCTGGGCCGGGCTTTTGGACTAGATGCCGCTCAGCTTGTTGCTCTCTCCGATACGAGGAATCGAGTCTTGCCTGGGATCTCTTTGTAGTCGACGGGTCCTCCAGTCTTCTCAATGACCTGAGCCCATTGTTTCTCGGGGATTTGATGTTGAGACATTGTTGATTTATGGCGATATCGATTTGAGAATTTGATTTGTAAAGCTTTTGGAATAATCACTTGGTTTTTGGGTAGCGAGAAGGCATGATGAAGGCGCAGAAGAGGGGCATCCAGTTGTGTTAAGATTCTTTGCACATGTATCGTCACTCCACATCGAGCCCCGCCTGCACCTCCCCACACTCCAATTCGAAGAGGGGCAGAGAGTTTCAGGGTTGTGTACATTATTATCCAACGCCAGTGTCAGTGCGTAGATCTCTGTCGATTGGCTTCATAGTGGTCCGCTCTACCGAAAGAAGTCAGGACAAGAGTATGGGTCCAAGCATCCGATGTTGACAGGAAAGAAGGGTCCAAGGCAAAGTGAAGGTCGTATGTAGTTCTAGGGGTCAATCCTTATCCATCGAGTCGAGAGCCCGCCACAGCGAGTGACTTGCACAATTCACAGCGAAACCAGCCTGACTCACGAGGGTTTCATTGCATCGTCCAACGGTCCAAGGCCCTTCTCTACCATCATTAGCATTGCGTCGGCGGGGCACGTTCCACAGGAAAGCGCCGAAAGTGTGGAGGATGCGTGCCAGATTGCGGGGGATCATCGGCTGAAGTTTCCCGAGAAACGGCATTCTCGCCAAATTTAGCAGCACCCATTCAGCGATCTCGGTCTCATGGAAGAAGTGTAACACCACGGACGAACGCGAGGCTTGCAGGCAAGATCGTGTGGCTTGCTTTGTAGTCTTGTTGAGAACTAGAGCAGATCAAGATCGTATGTAAGAGCTCGATCTTTCTAGCTTCGAGGCTTCGAAGCCCGTCGAGCCTTGATCGAGATCAAAGGGTTCAGGACACAGCCTCTTGACAGATCTAAGGTAGGATCCTAGCCATCAATCGATGACTAGCATGCTTCGGTTGACACTCAGGGTTTTCTGTGGCTTGGACACGCCCCGGGCATTGTTGATGGTACACTGCAGAATAGGGTGGGAGGAAAATAAAACTTTGGGAGAAGGGAAGAGCACTCGGCCACGTGGTGAAGGGTAAAGGAGAATTTGAACATGGGATAGAAGGAAGAGAATTGAGAAGACGACAATGGATAAAGGTCAATCTGAAAGATGGGTTGGAAGGAAGAGATTGGAGAAAAAGAATTGCTGTTACATGGGGAAGGTGCAGCAGAGATTGAAGAGTACGGAGCTAGTCCCTCTACTGAAATGGTGCTGTCCATATCTAAGAACGGCTTGTCTATACAATTGAGGGATATTAGAAGAGCCTCTGACGAGGTGGGGAACATGAGAGTCAACATAGAAATATTGATGGGCCAGGTGTGCTGGTCTCGTGTGTGAGCTTAAGCGCTTGCTTGTGCTCTTCTTGGGGGGATGCGATTCCTCCATCTGCTGCTTCATCAGGCCTCCAAAATACCTGCACTACGGTTACAGTGTCATAGACAGTACTCATGCTATCTTTGTCAGCGCGAAATTACAGCTAGGTATCAGCATTGATCAACAGACTGGTCTCACGTTCAAAGGACTTTGCCCACTTTAGAAGTCGCATCTTACACCGGGTTGAATAACAGACATGTTGATCAGTGGTATTTGTCGAAAGAGAAGCACAAACAATCAATAAAACCAGAACTCACGTCGACATGTAGCAAGGGGAAGTCTATAGTGGACAACATCGAGGCTGTTGTTCAAAGGAGTCTGATACACGTATTTAATAAAGGAGAGTACTATTTGAAGCGGAGCAATTCGAGGGGTCATACATGTTATAAGATTATATACATGAAAGAGTTGATATACGTTCAGGTCATAAAGGGCTTCGAGAAGCCGTCATCACCAGGACGATATCAGAGCGGAGCTATCGCGAATCAAGCTGTGAGAATGCTGAGCACAGACAACGTCGACACTCTTCTTTTCAGCAGTTTCACCATCCGAGCGGATACCATGAGTATTATTCGTATGCTACTCGAAGATAGAAGGGAGACGATCCTTCACACGGCCTCCTAAGCCACAATTCCATTATAGGACTTTTGTGTCTTGAGAGCGAGCCTTGACTGCATCACGTTGGCTTCAACCTTTGCTGTTTTGGTTTTGATCTTCAAGCATCATTCGGGGTTCGTGAACGCGTTCGTTCCAATATTAAAGAATGATCACATTGTTTCCCGTGGACCTGCATGTTTATCATCGACGAAGATTGTTGTTATAGGGTATGTGGACTTCCATGAACGCTTTAGAACATGCTGATTGACGATCAAACCAATGATCTTTGCGTACTTGCACAAGCCCATATTCGTTGAGTACTCGTACATACTCTTTTTTTATTCCAATTTCACTAGCTTCGGATTACACTGATAGGCTCTCTCTAGGTTCGATAAGTGGACCAATCGCTGCAACCGCCGTTGTGCTCGGACTTTCTCTGGTCGCTTAAATTTAGAATTTGGAAGAGGCAATATCATATCACATGGAGAAAAGGTCTCGTTTGCTGAAGCTTTTCTAGTCTACCCGCATCTGCATGCACGCTGCCGTTTGACTGGTCAAATTACTTTGGTAGTCACCACAAGTACAGACCTCCTTGCAGCCGGATATTTGGTTGGAAATTTCTCTCACCTCTCTTGAATTCTTCTACAACACTTTTCCAGAATACTCGTCAGCGTCTGGGGGGAAAATGAATTCAAGCTCTTTGCTAGAGCACAAGCTACACAAAGTTCCAGTCTTGGATCCTGAAAGTTTCACACTTCGTTTGGTCCCTTGTACGAAGCTTGATTGTTTGTTACTCCGTTATCGGACTTTTCATGGAATTATATACTAACCGCGTTATGCTCAGCCTCTGAGTATGATATCCTAGATATACCACGATTGCCGGGAGACTTTGACGTCTATGGGTCAAACGATTTAGACACTGAAGGTGACTATTCCATCGTCACACAGGACGAGGACATAAATGCCGGAACAACCTTTGTGGGCCGCCTCCACTATAGACAGCTTGGCTGGTGGCATGCTATATGCAAGCGCATAGCTTCCAAAAAATATAGAATTTTATGGGTAGGAAAGATGCCACCCAGTGTGGCCTTGGACCGGCTTACCTAGGTGGCTACGTAGGTATGTCTAGCCCCCTTGAGAAAACGCTGCAGCTGAGGTGTAGTAGAGCCCTAATGGACACAGGACTTCCGAACAGGCCTGAGAAGGTTTTTGCGACTAACAAACCAAGATGTTAGGAGGAGGGAGCAGTGAACTTGTCATGAATGAACTCGATCCTCTCAATGTGCTGTGTTCTAGATGTCGTTGTGTTCGGACAGAAAATTATTGCCTTGAAAGTTTCGCTGTCACGAATACTTCGAAGATGCATCGGGATGTTGTGTTTTCAAGATCGAGCATTGTAAAACATTACGCATTTTATTCATCTGATCCTCTGTCCGTGAGGGGCTAATCACGGCGTGAAATTCCGAGGTTGTTTTCTGACGAAAGATATGTGGGAAATGTCAACTCAGCAAATTGCCAACAAGAAGTCGCATTAGCAGAGATGTGTCTTGAAAGTTTATTCCTACACCTTACGCTTACCTTGCCGAACGAATATTGTCGATTCGACTAGGCTGGCAGCCTACATTAATTTCGTTGCGGTTTAGGATGATACTCCTTATTTATAGACATGATCCTGGGGTGTGGCCTTGTTAGGACTATCCTGACCCTAGGATTGGTTTTACAGTCCATCGGTTCCTTCGCCCCATTCAGGATATATTGTTTTCATATACTACCTTCGTCAAGGGTCTTATGGACGCCACCTCAACGACAACGACCCCAGAAGAATTCTTCACGATAGTTGTGATAGATTTTACTAGAGCGCTCCTAGAAAAGAGGAATCGAGCTGATTGGCTTGAAAACACTCTCAGACAGGACCTTCGCTGGAAATGAGCGCCATGTTGACTGCCACGCGGAAACGAGGACTGTGTTGCGCTTGTTGAAGTCAAGCCCAGCAAGCTGAGAATCCGAGGGTCAAAACCTTGCTGAACAATAGTCTAGAGCCACAACGGCTCTTACGCAAGCAGACTGACCCTAGACATTTCGATAGTCCCCATTAGTGACTAAACCTGACCTCGGTCGCCACTCCACTTTTTTTGCCATGATGTTCACCAGCAAGTCAATCGTCGAGTTACAAAACCAGCCGCCGGGAAAACTTGAAAAATGCTTGTTCCCTCATCGAATCAGAAGCGAAAGCGCAATAACAAGAGGCGTGCTGACTAAGATTTTAGCATATTCAAAACTCTTGCGACTTCTTGGCGTTGTCGATTCATGCCACACACACCTGGTCCAAAGATTCAAACCCTACTAGAGGGTCGCCATCTCCGCAAGGAGATTACGGGGGCGGTAAGGCTTAGTAAAGAATATATAATATAATTATATAATTATAATATATATTATTTCTATAAATTATTTACTCTAATTATTTAATTATTTATTTCGAAGTCTATTTTAAAATAATTTATAGAATTTATTAGAATTTATATTAATTATAATTATTATTATTTAAATAACTTAAGGATTATTTTATTCAAAATTTTATACTACTCGTTAATATAATAATTATATTTATAATATAGATTTATTTTAATATTTACTTTTAAAATAATAAATTTTAATCTCTTTATATATTTTTATTATTATTTATAATATTATTTATTATTTATTATTTATATAAATAATAGAAAGATTTAGAGATTTAATTCTTTTAAATTCATATAATATTATTATTTATGAATTAATTATTAATTTATAAAGTCGTTATTTCTTTAGAGAAATTACGGGAGCGATAAGGGTAAATTATAAATAAATAATAAAATATATAAATTACAAACGATACTAAACTTAAAGTATATCTCTTTGTTTATTTATTTATTTATTAATTAATCGATTAATTTATTAATTTATTAATTTATTAATTTATTAATTTATTAATTTATTAATTTATTAATTTATTAATTTATTAATTTATTAATTTATCAATTTATTAATTTATCGATTTATCGATTTATTGATTTATCGATTTATTGATTTATTGATTTATTGATTTATTGATTTATTGATTTATTGATTTATTGATTTATTGATTTATTGATTTATTGATTTATTAACTTATTGATTTATTAACTTATTACTACTCTAATTATCTATAATTTAGTATTTAATATTAATTTCTATTATAACTATTATTATTTATCATGATTCTAAACTACTTTATATAATTTTCTAAATTTTCTAGATATATATATCCGTTATTACTTTTATTCAATATAATAGAACTTATTTTATTATTTACTATTAATACTCTTCATTATATTTAGTTTACTTTTTATATATATTATTTTATTTTATTATATTTATAAAGTTTCTATAATATAATTAATATATTATTAATTTATATACGAAATATATATAGAGTAGTATCTTAGTTATATCTAAAATAATCTAATATATTATAATAAATATAACTAATCTAGTATTCTAATATATTTTTATTATTTTTAATATTTTTACTACTTTTATTTCTCTTCTCTTTCTTATTAATAGTAATATATAATTATAAATTAATAAAATAATTATTATTTTTAAATAATTTCGCCATATTTTAGATTATAATTTTATCTATTTATTTATAAATTATAAAACTATTTATATATTTATTGTTATTTTATATATAATTTTTATAATTCTATATATAACTATTTTATTATAAAATAGTAACTATTACTAAATAAATATTATCTAGATTAATTTTAGTATTAATAATAATACTTTTATATAATGTATTATTTAAATATAATATTAAATTCTCTCTATATATCGGAGTTTAAATTAGGTTATAGTAAATATTTAAATTAAATATTTATATATAGAATATAATTTAAAGAAAAAGAAAAGAAAAAGAAAAGAAAAAGAAAAGAAAAAGAAAAGTCTTTCTTTTCTATATTTATACGTCCGTATATCTCGAAATAAGATCTTAAAGTTATATTATTTTAATATAGAAAGTTTTACGTTAATAATATAAATATTTAATACTAAATTTAATTTGTATAGTTAGTTTATTATATTATATTTAATAAAATTATCTATACATTAGTTATTATTTTCTTATATATTTATTTTATATTTATATATATATTTAGAAAGATATAGAAATAAAAAGTAGTAATAATATATAAATTATTCAATATATATTTATTACGAATTATTCTAGTATATTTTATTTTATTTTATACTATATCTATATTATTATAAATAGTAAAAGTAGAATCTAATTTATAAAGTAATATATAGAATATATAGAATATAATTTATAGATTTATTTTATTATTTATTTTATTATATATTATATAAGTTTCTTATTAATTTTCTAATAATAATACTATCTTATTATATATTTAATATATGAATAATTATTTTAATATCTCGAGTATATATTAATATACTACTATATAAAGATTAATTATAAAATTAATTAGAGAGATAAATATAGTATTAATTATAAAATTAATTATAATTTTAATTATTAAATTAATTATAAAAATAAAGTAGTTATAAAATTATTTGAAGATATATTTTAAAATATATTATAAATTAATAATAAAATTATTAAAGAGTATATTATAAATAGTAGTAACCTAGTAGAGTTATTTAAAGATATATTATAAAATAGTTATAAAGATATTTAATAGTATATAAAATATTTAAAAATTAATTATAAAGTAATAATATAATTTTTTAAGAGTATATATTATAAAATAATAATAAAGTTATTTAGGAATATATATTATAAGGTAGTAATAAAGTTATTTAAAAATAAATTATAAAGTAGTAATAAAGTTATTTAAGAGTATAGTATCGGGTAGTAATAAGGGTATTTAGGAATACGCTATAAAGTAATAATAGGGCATTTCGGAGTATATACTATAGGGTAATAATGGGGCCATTTGGGGGCATGCCATAGGGCAGCAATAGGGCCATTTAGGAGCACATACCATGGGGCAATAATGGGGCCATTTGGGGGCATGCCATGGGGCAGCAATAGGGCCATTTAGGAGCACATACCATGGGGCAATAATGGGGCCATTTGGAGGCATACTATGGAGCAGCAATGGGGCCATTCGGAGGTATGCCATGGAGCAGTAATGGGGCCATTTGGGGCCATGCTATGGGGTAGTAATAGGGGCATTTGGGAGCAGATACCATGGAGCAGGAATAGGGCGATTTAGGGGCATAGTATAGGGTAGCAATAGGCGCATTTGGGAGCATAGTATAGAGTAGTGATGGGGCCATTTGGGGGCATACCATTGGCTAGGAATTGGGAAATGAGATCACGTGAGGAACCTTTCTTGGCGACAAATCATAGCCAATCGTTAAATGTGTTCCAATACAATATAGATTATATTGACCAACGCTTGACTTATCCAGTATATCATAGTACGTCTAGAATCGCGATAATAAACTCTATAGATTTTCTTGATAACATGTCTTAACCCGAGTAATTTTTGTCAACCTAAGTAGGAATCTACGAGATTCGAAGTTTCGTCATCGAGCGTAGATCGAGAGTACCTTAATTTTCAATACGACTTCTTTTATCTACAATAACTTGATCATTCTTTTATCGATTCTTATACTTCCAACGGCGTTGTAATTTTAGGGATTACCTACTTCTTTTATACATACAGAATATCTAACCAAGAGTTGTAGTCACCGAGTACAATATTTGAACCAGATGTGTGGCACGGATCGACAACGCCAAGAAGTCGCAAGGGTTTTGAAAATGCCCCTGGTGCTAAATCGCTGGAAAATCGATGAAAACGCAAGAGTAGTTCCCAACCTACAATTCTCCCAGTCACAGAAACCCCTCCAGGCACAGTAGCAACGCCTGACCAGTATTCATTGCGGAATTATGTCACTACATCTGCTACGCGTGCTATGTGACTCGCTGTCCTTGGTCAACCGAGCAATAATACTTGCCACCCAATCTTGGCTGTCTAATACGGGACCCGATTGCAATCATCGGCATGTTTATAACCGAATACGACTCCGGACTCAGAACAATTGTCAGGCTCCAAAATACTATCTAGGCTCCCTATTAATCTGCGGTCAAAGCATGCAGTGTCATCCTCGCGGGTTTCGAAAGGATTACTGCTGACTATAGCACGTCCTAGCAAAAACCACGCAACCCCGGTTTTGGAGCTTCACTGGTTGTTACCGAGTTGCTTCAGTAAGATTGAACTCTCAACCAGTCTTTTATGCCCGCTCCCGACTGCAAATTTTGGTGATAATAGAATTACACCGAGTGGATGTTCGCCGTCGGAAAATCTTGATATAATGTGCAATTACCTACCCTTTACAAGGGATATCTACAAGATCCCAGCCCCAATGAGGCAGACAGGTGCGAGCGAATGCGCAAGTTTACTCTATTTCCCCAGAAATTGCCTATTTGTATATGGATGGTCATTGCCGTATATTGATGTGAAAGGAGACAAAAAACCCCCAACCACCACATTCCCCATGTGATGGCCTCGAAACCGTTGTACTGCTGATAATATACCACCCAAACCCGGCTCATCCAAAGCCCCGTAAACCGCGCCGACGTGCACTCTTGCAAATGACAACGTAATGCATCATCAAAACAACGATATTTTTGAAAATGAACACCAAACAGATCTGTCTCGTTTCCCCAGGGTTTCCAAGGCAGAAAGAGCTGTTAGTACAGTGACTGGTCATATAATCGTTCAAAAAGCTGTGGCTAGTCAAAGGTCGGGCATGGCGCCTATGTACAGAGACCGGTGTTTCGATGAGAGGATCATTCGTTGCACATCAGAGGTTACTCCGAACCGGCTGATGTATAATCGGGCTAAAAGTCTCATTCCTTCCGTATTCTCGCTTGATGAGGTGATAACAGCGTGCGACTCTTTCTTGTCCTCGCTGGACTCGTATACATCGAACCGTCTGCGCCATCTGGGAAGCTTGACCTCGTCGAACTCAGAAACTGGATAAAGAATCAGGAATGATAGAAATTTGGGAATACAAGATGATTACAGACGATTGATGTTTTCCAAAGGCAATCTACGCAGATCCTTAGACTCTGGGTCAAAAACTGAGACCCTGTGCTTTTCGGTCATGGGTGGTTGATCAGTCTTTCTAGACCTTGACCGGAAACACATTGTGTGTGGGCGGAGCGACTATATATACTGCGAGCAGCGACGCGGCTGAGTGAATTGAAAACCGGTCAAACATCTCAATACGAACGCGTGGGGCAGAGTCCATGCAATATGTACATCGAGGCCGTGGGAAGCCGTGCCATTCTGACGCTGACGCACTCGAGTCAAGTTTCAGCTCGCGACGCTTGGGGCGCACTGGTCATTTGGTGTGGAGCATGGTCCAATCATGAGACAATAGATATGTGGCATACATGGCGCCGTGTCGGCGCTGATTGGAACCGGTAATTCCTTTTGACGTCAATGCATGTCATAGCCTATCTCGTCACCAGCTTCATCAAGACTGTGACGTTCCAAATCAGGCTTGCAGGATCCAGAGGTTGAGTTGACGCCCAAGGCATACGTATGGGGTGACTTCTCGATATGTATAGATTAATTCAGTCGATACGTGGAGGCTTACAAGAGTTGGGTAGGCCATGCTCACCGAAGTTGCGCCCCATGACTGCGGACTCGATTATGAACAAGGTGTAAATGCTTTGCATACAATGCATATCAAACATCCAATAAGAGATCTTTCAAAAAAAAAGAGGGTGTGAGGCTCACATAGATTAGGCTTAGCGTCCGAGGGTCTGGACGGACGAAACTGCAACGAAATCTGCACCGCCCCTCTGGCCTCTGAACGGCGGGTAGCAAGGGCAGATATTCGGAACCATGTGGCGGACTAAATCAAAATCTGCATTGTTATTCGATGATGTTCACGTGCTAATGACACTATCAGCCGGCCGAGCATCCAGTTGCATGGCTCTCGCCAAACATAGCCTTTTCGAGAGCGAATTATATCAGATGGCAGGAGACGTCACGTGTCTTACGGTGGGTCTCGATTCCTACGAGCAAATAGATAGGAACATGGCTATCGGCAATATTCCACTAAACATGCATACAGGTCAGTAGCGTTGACCCTGTCATCTCGCACGGAAAGTGGGAGCTTTGATCACACAAAAGGTAGCAAATCGTGACGATGAAACATATAGGGTTACGTTGTACTCCTTCGAAGCTCTCCACTGACGTGAATTACAGATCTTCGAGCATAAAAGGTGAACGCCTTGATATGAGGTTTGGCGTTGGAATTCGCCTATTGTGTGACCCTCACTACTTCACAGCTTGCTCATCCTATTGGGGGTTACATTGGACTATAAGTGCATGACCTGCCCTATGGGCTCTGGTCTACTGATCGAAGGCGCTTTTCCTACCACACATTCTGCACGTCGCTCTCTCTATTCCTGTTCAGTATTGCCTACCGCGGGGGCTTTTCCTCCAATACGATTTTGCGTTGCCCCAAGGGCAAATGCAGGCCAAAGGTGTGGTCCATGCATTGCAGATCTCACAACCTTTGTTCCATGAGCTCTGGATATCAGCCTTGTAACATTTTGTTCGAAGCTCAGAATCCACTCTGATTTCTTCTTATCAATGGCTTGCGCGACGTTTAATCATGCCTGTATTATCTTCATTCGCACCAATGCAGCAGAATCTAAGCCAGAATGTCCCTCGCGTCCGCTGGTGACAGGTCTCCCCAGCGTCCCTCCAATATTACCCAAGCCCCCAATCTAAGCGAAGAAAATGACCTGACTGGCACAGCCTCATCCGGGCAAACATCTGACGAACAACAAGCCAGAGAGATAGCACGCACTCGGGGTATCTCAAACCAAGAATGTTCCAGTAGCTCCTTGAGCAATTCGCTACCGTATGTGGACACCGTTCAGCCTGATTCACTGACAGAGGGGGAACATGCGACTTCCATCCTACCTCATAACTCGATACGGGGAGCGGGCGTACCGTCGCGAGAGTCTATGCTGCCTTCAGAATCTGCGAGCGACAAGACGCCACAGCTCAGAGAGGCACAGCAACAACCACTTACGCCTACATTAGGCATAGATTCGGCATCACCCTTTTTGAAAGGCAAAGACGTGTGGGCTGTCTCCCCTGCAGGATTGCTGAGAACAGAGTGTGAAAACATAAGACGAAGACAAAAAGGGATCAGTACGCACAAAGATGGCCCACCGCGGCAGCCAGAACCTGCCGACTTTCCTCGCTCCCTCTCATTGACGATTTTGTCGGCAACCATTGAGCCTTTGGAGCACTGCGTCCTCTTATTGCACCAGTCAACAGGCGATGAGACGTCTTTGGAGCCCCTTGCTCGAAGCTTACGCAGCAATTTGGCTGAGTGCGTCTTCATTTCAATACGAGCTTCACAAGCCATACCTGGTGGGAATAGTGGTTATCATTGGGGAGACCCAGATCGCCAGTGGGACATAGGTTTCATCGGTGCAAGCAGGATTATCTTGGAAGACATCATCAAAGATAGCCTCGTGGCAAAATGTAACTTTCAGCCACAAAGCATCGTGATTCTGGGACATGGCCAAGGAGGTATGGCAGCTCTTGCAGCGGCAGCTTCTTGGAATGACCTCGAACTTGGTGGTGTCATATCGATTGGAGGCCCAATACCCACATATGCACTATTGCCATCCACCGTCAAAGCTAAGACGCCGGCTTTGATACTTAGTGGGGCTATCGGAGATATCAGCGCTGCTGCGTTGAAGCAAATCAAAGATACGTTTATCTATACAGACCTCTGCGAGCTGAGTAGTACGCTCGATATCATGCTGAATTCACAAGATGAGTTAGAGCCACTCTTTGGATTTCTCGCGCATCGTCTCCGACGCGAGGAGTGGAACAAACAGGCCGTCATTAGTTTTGGTAAGATTGTCCGGCGCTGTGAGAGTTGATATCGTCGCTGACCTTTATGTAGATGGCGGCGGTATCAGAGGCTATGGCAGTCTTCTGATTCTACAAGATCTAATGAACAAGATTGGCGACTATGAAAAGACTTTAGATACTACAGAGTCAAGCTTTGCACCTTGCGACTACAGACCAACGACAAAACAACCTACCGGCAGCACAGATTCATCACCTACGAGTCAATTTGAAGTACCAGACCCTGATGCTGTTGTGGCTACACCATCCCACGAGCTATCCAATTCATCGCTTTTCCTGCCTTGCCATTATTTCAACTACGCTGCCGGAACCAGTACTGGAGGGCAAGCATATTCCCTCGCTGCTTCCGCTATGTCACTGATTGTGCACTAGTCTTATAAGTATTATGTTATCTCGCCTTCGTATGAGTGTAGACGAGTGCATAAAGGAATACGAAGCTCTTGGAGAGCAGATATTTGGCAACCCACGGCCAATTCCCAACGGAGCTACATTGTGGCACAAATTCGACTACAGAGCTCTTGAGAAAGTGATCAAGGACGTGACCGCGAGGTATAGCGAACGAGGCAGGTTCGAGAACCATTACGCGCTGGACCGAGCGGACCAGGATATGTTTCAATGGTGACTTGCACTGAACCCTTCACCAACCCTTTTCAACGAATCTCATACTGACAATTCTGGTTTAACAGCATAGTGCTTGCATATGCCGATATCAATGCGGGCGAAACGCCCTACGTATTCCGCACATATCCCACTCCACCACCAGCTGCAGATCCAGGCAGATCCAAAGCCCGCAAGCGTACACAAACGCTCCGGAACCACGGCGACACCCATGCACTTCCGATCTGGCAAGTCGCCCGCGCAACTTCAGCTGCTCCTGGTTACTTTCCTCCTATCAGAATCCAGAAAGGTAACGGTCCTGGGATGATCACCTTTAAAGACGGCGGTTTCGGATCGAATAACCCAAGTGAAGAAGCATACTATGAAGTCGTCTACAAACACGGCGGAATGGTAAATATGGGCCCTTTCATCAGTATAGGAACTGGCATCACTGCGCTGAACATGTTTGGAGATGGGAAAAGGGGCGGAAAAAGAACAAACCTCAAGAACGCTATAGCTAATTTAAGGACGGCGACGAAATTACCCTCTAGGACTGCAAAAGCTCACGAAACTATGATAAGATTATCCAATCAAGATGGCGTGGAGCGCTTTCCTTACTATCGATTCGATGGCGGTAAACGGCTGGGAGAAATCGGATTAGGCGAATGGAAAGGCCACAAGTTCACAGCACTTACTGGCCGAGACAAAACACCAGGTTGTAAGACAATCGAGAAGCTATATGTCACCACTGCTGCGTATCTGCAGCGCAGAGACGTCCAAAAAGATCTAATGGAGTGTGCAAAGATACTTGTCGAGCGAAGACGACTCCGAACGCGCAACACTTCGAGCTGGGACAGATACGCGTCGTTCTCCTACTTCCTTTGTGAATATAAGGGTTGTCAAACCCGACACGTCAATACCGCTCAGGATTTCAGAGACCATGTTCGAAAGGAACATGGTCACCAAGTAGAAGAGGATGTCATGGAAAAAGTGTTGCCCGAGCGTCGTCGCGTTCACTGGATCTATCGTCCCAAGGCCGCAGAACCAAATACCACAATGAAGGGAGAAGGCGGACAAAGAGAACGGAACCAATCCTCTTCACCCCTTTAACATCAAGCAGGGTTTACCGCGGTCAGGAACCCATACCTTCTCTAGGCAACCTGCCTCCAAGTCAAATAACCCCCAAAAGTTCAAAATTAAACTTGGTCTGACCACTCCACCCCAGACTCGTTCGAACAACAAATCATACTGCAATTCCACATGTTTGGGCTGTAACTTTATAAAAAAGGACGATTTGCTTTAGGTGAGTCTTTGACCCTGCTCTTATAGAAATGCGCACCCATCGACTGAACCTCTTACTACAGCCGCTGTATGAATATATCACCATCTTGAACCCATTTCCAGATGCTAGACCACAGCATAGCCTCTCTTACACGGCCATGCCACAGGAGCCTAGTCCCAAGCATTACCGCAGTGGACTTATTAGCGAGCATCGTTGCAATCACCACAGGACAAGCACGTAGCGTGCACCCAAAGGATCATCAAGATTTCCTACAATGTCGTTAGGCGGAGCGTTGCCATATATAGGACATTTAGGTCATTTCTCGAACGTACATTGCCCTAATGGTGGAATTTATATAGTCGACTCTAAAAAACTCGCTGGCATGGGTATGAGGAGGACGCGCAGGATACCCCAAAGTTGGCTTTTGTTAGGCATAGCGATGGTACATTCGATGTTCAAGAACTTTATTGAGGCGTGGAGTGCGCTTATACGGTGTACGGAGGGATGTAATGCTGAGAAGATGATCACCGCTAATGGTGAGCACAAGGTGTAATTTTCAGATCATGGCGATGCTATCTCAGCCGTCAGACAGGCAGGAACCGTTTGAACATCCTAGATAGTCTCCTCCTGAGGCTACCGAATGTCGGAAAACACTGCTTTTCTGTCAGGTAGCATAATCTAGCAGGAATTGCAAATACGCTCGTCGTTGAGTTGTGGTGGTGAGCGGCTCCAACTTCTTTCCGCTCTCCAAATGTCGGCTCTCCTACTAAATGAAGCAGATTCTTTTGATGTTGAGCTACTATGGCAAGCAATTATCCTATCCGGCGTAACCTATCTAATACACGATGGTCCAGAACCTCATCGGTATTCATATATGTTGGAATGGGAGGAGACGACTGGTTGATTATCTATGGAGGGAGACGACTGGTTGATTATCTATGGAGGGAGTGGTCTATTTATGCTCATTCGGTACCTTCTATTGCCAAGTGGGCGCACTGCAGCTAGTACTAGGTCATTAGGGGTTACCCTATCCGCTGATCTCCGCCTACTAGTACTATTCTATAATAGTAGGAATCAGAGACGCGAGGTGTAAATAAAATAAACCAATCTACTAAATTTAGTTAAAAATAAAAATTACGACTGTTCTATTCCTATATTTTTATATACCTTACCGTCGCTAGCTCTACCCCTCCCTCCCTCCCTCCCTCCCTACTAACGTCGCTACTACTTATATTACTGTCGCTATAATCTCTTTTAAACTTTATAATATCGTTATCGCCCTTATCGCTACGACCCCGTCGTAGCTACCGCTACCCGCCTAGTAAAACGCGCCCGCCGTAAAAAACCCCCTCCTATTTAGGTTATATCTATAATCCTCTAGGTACTTAACTATATCGCCGTTTAACGATAGCGTTTTTTCGTCTATACTACCGAGTTAATCGAGTAGCCTCCGCTAGTTAAAAACTATACCGACTGGCTACCCTAGTATAAAGATACCGACGGCGAGAAGTACCGGGATATTAAAAGCGACGACGACGTAGCCCGGTAAAAAGGAGCGGGGATTAATAAACGTAAACCGATAATAAAGTAAATAATATAAACGTTAGGCCTAGGATTAGGCGATAGCTATATATAAATAATAACGAAAATAGTATTCTAGAGGCCTTATTTTACCTTACTTTTAACTTTAATTAAACTTTTACTTTATAACGACGCGTAAACCCTATAACGACGCGTATACTCTATAGTAACGCATCTCCGGCTGTTACTATAGGCGACACGTACTAATTTCGGGAGAAACCTAGCTTAGGGCCATGGAAGCTTTTATATACTAAAATACTAGCGTCCACTTGGAAATAGAAACTCCCGCTCATTCGGCTAATCCATAGGGCTGAGTGCTGAACTCCAACAATATATGCTCCACTGAGGGCCTGGTGCTTATTTAGAGGTCTTCCTCCCTACCCTTACTCGCACATGGCAAAATATGTGCAAAGGATGGACGAGAGCATCATTATTAATATATACCTCGCGTACCATTACGATGTTAATATTACGTATACGCAATTTATCTCCAGCTTTGCGTCCCCGCACCTTAACAATTTTCCCGGCAAGGGTCAACAGAGGCCAACTGCCGCCCAACCCTATCACAACCTTCTCATTGGCACTCAGCACGCTCTATCGACATTGACTTCGCCTTCCCATGGGGTGTGGAGTCGCGATTCGCCGAAGCTGTGGGGATGGGGGCTGTGGGGAATTCTCCGACAGCACCTACCAGACTGCTTGGACCTCTCGACAGCCTGCATGCAGGCAACGGAATTGATGTGAATTCATTGTCTTGCGTGTGCGATCGTTACTCAATTGGTTTTCCTCTTATATTTCGCTGTCTGAAGTAATTGCTCACCCGTCTATTGTTTCAGTGATCTCGACGAGGTTGCAGATATTCATTTCATTGCCGGTATCCGTTTCGTTGCCGGAAATGTAGCCGTAGATCTACTTGCTAGACTACTGGATCGTTGATAGTCATCCCATTCGGGGACCTCGAAATGACTGCATTGAGGGGGTCTGTCTTAGTTTTTGTTCATCCATTCCCTTCTTTCGTGTTCATCATTTTTGCTGCGTATTCTTCCCTGTTGACTATATACTACACTCGAGGCAGTTCAGGCCCGACCAAAAGCACCGGAACCAAGATGTCGGAAGTACACCGATTGCAGACCAATGACTGTAGGTACGACGTCCTCCTCGAAATCGAATGTATGCTAACTACCAAACAGTGGAGATGGGAGCCACGGAGGCTGTCCAGCAACATTCCTCCCGAAACGTCGTTGCCGGCAAGCCCGTCTCCCAGCGAAAGCTCGATTTCGAGCATGCCCGTCCCCGTTGGCTACGAGAGTGCATGGCCGAAGCCACCGGTGTCTTCTTCTATGTCTTCCCCGGTATCGCAGCCATAACGACCTTCACCATCAACGGAGCCAACCCCCTCGGTGCCTCTGCTTTCGGTGGCATCTTCCAGATTGGTTGGGCCTTCGCTATTGGTATCGCTTTCGCCATCATCACCTGCGCCTCAACATCTGGAGGGCATTTCAATCCGGCTATCACGATCTGTTTTGCCGTCTGGCAAGGATTTCCATGGAAGAAAGTCCCGCATTATATTTTCTCGCAGATCTTTGGCTCCTTTATGGCTGGAATGCTCTTGATGGGCATGTACTGGCCAGAGATTCAGGCTTTCAAGGCTGAGAGCATCGCTGCTGGAAAGGGCCTCGTCTACAATGGAGGACCAGCCAGTATCCTTTGCACATTTCCCAACCCTACTCAGACGTAATTCTTTTCCCCCGTCGGCTAGACCATTTGAGCATTTTCACTAACAAAAATCAGCAACCTGGGCTACCTCTTCCTCACCGAATTCTTCGTTGACTCCTACATCGGTCTCGTTATCTGGGCCTGCCTTGACCCAGCCAACCCCTTTGTCTCAGCAGCCGGTGCTCCCTTCGCTATCGGTCTCGCATACGCAACTATGGTCTGGGGTTTCGCCGACATTGCCATCAGCACGAACCTGGCTCGTGACTTGGGCACTCGTATCGTCGCTGCCATTTTCTTTGGTGGTGAATCCTTCTCGTACCTTAATTATTCGTGGATTGCTATTTTGGTCAATGTCCCTGCGACGCTGTTTGCGACTGCTTATTATGAATTTTTGATGAGGGATAGTTTGAGCAAGATTGGGAAGGGCCATGCTGTCCATGAGCATGGTGAGGAGGGGTTGCATAGACATATCACGAGGACGGGAATGATCGAGACTGGCGCTGCTAATGTGCTTAAAAATCGAACAGTGGACGGGAATGGTGATTTGTACAAACAAGATACTGTTCAGTAGATACTGGCTCGCAATTTTCAATAAATGCCTGGCGAAGGCGCAGGCTGGAATTGATGGGGATTTGGGGATGGAGCTTGGAATACGGTATAGCAGAATTATCGCTCGATACATCTATACATAGATGTGTGCAGGGTAGACAAAAGAATTTGACAGTAAGACGTGGATAACTTCGACATCGTTTTAAAGTTCAATTCGAGACTATGTCTCCACTTCGTAGTCGTTTTTGGAGGCCGATAGTTTTAGCGGTACTGGACTCCAAGGGAAGGGCATACTCACGAAATTCAGCGAATGTTGAAGAAGTCTAGATAGGAAGACGGTTGGGTAACAGCACTGATCGCACAGGAGTAGGAATTAGCGGAATCGCTTTCCAGCAGGCAACCGCTCGAGAATAATCTTCTATCTATTATGCACCAATGCGTGACATCGTAGCATTGCTATTGTCGATCCATCCATCGTAGCAGCATATGCAGCTCCTCGCACGCAATTTTCTATGTACCAATGCAATGATCTAAGAGACCTCCTCGATCTTGGCAGAGGCTTCGGGCTCCTTGGCCTCAGCCTCCTTGCCTTTGCCCTTGGACTCCTCAGCGCCCTCCTCGGCGTCATCCTGGAGCTCGGGCATGTCCTCATCCTCGTCTTCGCCTTCGCCTTCTTCGCCCATGTCGCCCATGTCTGGCATACCGCCTTGACCGCCGCCGAGCTTTGAAAAGTCTGAGGTTCAATTAGCGATCTGTGCTGCAGTGGGAGGAGTCTCTCAACTCACCGATGCCACCGAAACCTCCGTCACCTCCCATTCCGCCCATACCTCCCATCCCGCCCATGCCCTCCATACCTGGCATGCCACCCATACCACCCATACCACCCATACCACCCATTCCGGCCATCGCATCATCATCAGGCGCGGCGTCTTGCTCATCCTCATCGATCCACTGTGCCGATGTCAATACACTATCCCATCCATCAAATCTGTATAGAGGACTCACTTTGTCAAAGTCCGTCTTCAAGAAATGCACCTTCTTACTGTCCTTCAACAGCCTGGGCCAATACTCCGCCTTCAGATCCTTCTTCCTCAGCACAAATTCCACCTTCGCACTCGTATGATTCGTCTTGCTATTCTCGACATCAATCTCGCCGTAGAACTCGAGCTCGACGTGGTAGGTGGTTTTCTTGGTGTCGGAGTGGCCGGTGAAGGTTAGGGAGTTGGACTTGAGGTCAGCTTTGAAAGACTTGTTAGGGACATCGGGTGCGGATATTGTGAGCCAAACGTAGTTGCGTTCGGGTTCGGAGGTTGAGGAGCGTTGGGCCCAGAGCACTGTAGTAGAAGTGGAATGTTAGTCGGTTTTCGGGTACAAATGATTACAGGGTGATGCTGGTTAGGGCGATTCACTCACCCTCTGGTGTGGTCTGCGTAGTGTCTGACATGTTGTGGGCTTTGTTGCGAGTCCAATGAGAATTCAGTGGAGAAGGGAATCGATGTTGTTGACTTAGTGTCCAAAGGTTTGTTGTAGATTCAGAAAGTTTGAATGTGGGAAGATCTGGGGATAAGGCTGAGGTAGATGTCCGTAGAAATCAATCGAACAGCTCAATTCACACATGCTTCGAGCTTCACAAAATCTGCCCACTATCTCGTATGCTTGCAATATTCTCCGCTAAAGGATGCGAGAGTCTACGTTACTATTGAACGAGTATTCCATGCCCTGAGCGCATTCCATAGCAAGTCCCCGCGGTGGCCCTTTAGGCTTGGCGCTGTCATACCAAGACTGGAGCGCTCTCAGGCGTCTACTTTCTACAACCAAAACCATGGGCGAACAGATATAGCGGGAGCTTATCCTATCCTTTTTCCAGGACTTCAAGTGATATGGAGTCTATCAAAGCTGTCTTCTGGAAGCCGGATCCAGCGGCGCAGGTCTGCTTACCCCGGCTGCAGCTGCGCTACCATACTATGCTGATACCATTTAGATGCGAAAATGCAACTCTCTAATACGGTCCAACACCCGCAAATTAGAACGTGACATAAATCAACTCAAAGTCCTAGACCAAAAAACCCGCCATTACATCCTCGCCGCCTCCAAACGCGGCCAACGTAACCCCTCCCAAGCCAAGCAAGCCGCCCAGGAAACCCGCACATTCGCAGTGGAATTGATTCGAATACGAAAGCAGAGCTCACGGCTGGCTACCAGTAAAGCTCAGCTACAGAGCGTACAGATGCAAGTGAATGAAGCTTTCAGTGTGAGGAAGATAGAAGGCAGCATCAAGGCATCTACAGGCATCATGAAAGATGTAAATTCACTTGTACGATTGCCGGAGCTTACGGGCACGATGAGAGAGTTGTCACAGGAGTTGATGAAGGCTGGAATTATTGAGGAGATGGTGGGCGATAGCTTGCCGGATGATGAGTTGATCGAGGGAGAGGATGAGGAGGCGGAGACCGAGGTTGAAAAAGTGCTTGGGGAGATACTACAGGGCAAGATCGGCAAGGCGAAGGTGGATGAGACGCTGGTTGCTGAGCCAGGGGTGGAGGAGGAGGGGCTGGAAGAGCAGGAGGTGGATTTGGAGCAGATGAGGGGGAGGTTAGAGGCTTTGAAGAGTTGAGGTGTCCGGATGTTGGCGCTATCAATTGGGTCGTCTTGGGCATAACACTCATATATGGACATAAAGGATGGAGCGGGTATCCATGCACGGAGTCCAGGAGTCAGGAAGGCATACTCTAGAGAAATGTTGAGTCATCAATAGTAAGGTCGTGTGTAGGCGTGAACAGGCCAGTCACTGAAAGCTGGATCAAAAATAGTACACAGAGCCATGTATGAGACATGGCAGATCCAATTTCACGAATCTAGAAACCGTTCTCATACATTCATTGTCATTTCCATGAAAATGTTTCTTCCTTGAATCGTAGCGCCGCATCGGGCCTAGTGTGTCCAATCTTTAACGCCGCCAAGGCGCGCTCCTTCTCAAACTGCTGCCTCGCAGCCCTACCTTCTTTCCCTCCCCATCTTTTCCCCCACATCCAAGATCATCTCCATCACATTTCTATTATTCACAACATCAGTGTTCATCATCACTTGTTCGACCATCACTCAGCGAGTGTTACCCATTACATAAGTCACGCCAAATCAGCCGCCACGCGCCAATAACATCACGCTCACAAGCCATCAAAATTTCCATCAAAAGCATCTCCCATCCACCCGCTCTTGTAAGCATACAGTCTACAGCCACTCTATCAACCAGACTCCTCGCTCTTGCCATCGAGAACGCGGCTTGACACAGTCAACGATTACCTGTTCCACTCTTGAGACCCAGCCTTCCTAACCCACACCTCTACATCAGCCACGTTACTACTACATTTCTCATCATGTCTAACAAGCTCGACAAATCTCTTGACGATATCCTCAGCACTCGTCGCGTAGCGGCCAAGAAGGCCGGACCTCGTGGCCGAGGCCGTCGTGTACCAAATGGAACTAGAGCTGCAGGTGCAGCACCAGCAGGAGGTATCCAGAAGAAGGCGAGGGTCGCCAATGGTATAACCAAGGTGGCAGTGCCAAATGGGCCAGCCGGAGGGAGCGGGGACTCCAAGATCATCGTGAGCAACTTGGTAAGAGCACTCGAAGACCTAAGCTACAACAACACAAGCTAATACTGTTAGCCTTCCGATGTGAACGAGCAGCAGATAAAGGTATGTTGAACCTGGGGCTACGACGCCTTGAACTGTCCTCGGCGGCATTTCTCTGAATCCGATTTTGCGGCCCTATTCGATCGTGCAAGGAGCAACTTTTTCCTTTTATAATGAGAGGGTACCTTGAGCACGGAAGGTTTCTACAATAAGCCAAGCTTCTCTCTCTCTTCCTTCCATCGGCTTTAGCTCGCTTTTCATAAGCTTGATGCAAAGTGTTGTGAAGTTGAGATCACACCAGAGTCTTGCTACAACCTTGCTGTGATGTATGTTCTGTCTGGCAAACAGTCTACTCCAGTCAAAGGGCAGACCGTGAATTGAGATGTTTACTCTACCGTGGAGACGGATGTCGAGAGCGACCATATGTCCGATTCCTGTTTTTTGAATACGTGAGCATCGGCGAGCACAGCAGTGAGAGCAAAGCAGCAGCAGCCCATGGACTACGCGTTGTTGGGGATAAGACCACAGCAATCTCTCTTCGGCAAGAAGCAACCCTCAAAAGGCACCGCAATCCGCTGCCTGGCTCTATGGCTACAACATCTTCACGATCATACATGGCAGCCCACAACGTCAAGCTCTACACAATTCGGACTGCAAGGGACAACTTGGCGCGCGGTGTGCATGCACATGGCCACTTGTGAGATGAAGGTCTATTTGGTATTCATCGTTGAAGCCTCGGGGGTCATGGTCATATGAGCTTGACAAGCTTCAGCTGCTCTTTAAACGTCCCGCACGCCGTATGGCTGGGCTTCTCGGCCTCACGTGCGCGCGCGTTATGCAAGGCCTAGTACTGGGGGATTGGAAGGCTTTTAGGTATGGTGGGTGGGATGTAGTGGCCGCCTTCGACAAATGGACAACACACCCGGCAGTCCGACGTTGCCCTGGATGGATCTTGGACCTACGGACCTTTCAGATAACAAATCCTCACTTTACTAACCCTACTAACGCTCACTGCTCGCTCGCTGATGCTCTGCTGGGGGATCCACTTTTCGCTCGTGATCACACCCTACTACTTCGGCTCGCTCGCGATACTGCCGTACTTCATTCAACTTTTAGCGGCACACCAGTGGACTAATTCGATGCCCCATTCTCTACTATAGGAATACTTTGGCAAATCAGTTGGCCCAGTCAAGCGAGCTATGCTCACCTACGGACCTAATGGCATCAGCCGCGGTGTCGCAACCATCATCTTCAACAAGGCAGGCAGTGCCAAAGATGCTCTGGCCCAACTCAATGGCGTTAGGGTGGACAACAAGCCCATGAGGGTACGTTGCATACACTTTATCATCATGAAACTATGGAAGCTTACATGTTGCAAGATCGAGATTGTCATCAATGCTGCCAACGCTCAAGTGGCTCCTAAAGGACTAGGTGACCGAGTTACGTGCGTATATGTCCGACCTTACACTATCGGACCCATGCTAAAACTTCATAGACAAGTGAAGAACCAGCCAAAGGCAGCAGCTGCGAAGCCGGCAGCTAACGGCGCAGGAGCTCGTGGAGGAAAAGAGGGTCGTGGACGTGTCCGTCGTGGTCGCAACGCTGGACGTCCTGAGGCCAAGTCCGCTGAAGAGCTGGATTTGGAGATGGTGGACTACTTCGATGTGAACGCTCAGAACGCCACAACTGCCGTCAACGACGGGGCAGCTCCTACCAACGGCGTCGCTCAACCAGCAACCAATGGAGAGGACCTCGGCGGCATGGACGACATCTCTTAGATTACGTAATTCGGGAAGAAAGAAGATTGGCGAGTTAGATTGTGAAGGGATGGCAGGCATGCATATCGAACGAAGGCTTCAAATACACCATGCAATCTCCATATGTATTACTAGGCTTGCTCGAACATCTTGCACACGCTGTGCAATGGTGCTGAAGGGCACAAGGAAGGGACACTTTCTTTATGAATTTCTCAGGCTTGCTTCATAGGCTTTTAGACTGCAATCAAGGCATACGTTATTCTATCACTCAAAACTTTCCACGATCGTTTGGAGTGTTTGCTTGTTGAAAATATCTCAGTGACTTATTAAATAGTGAATCTCCCTTGCTCGATTCTATCATAACCCTCAGGTAAACCATGAGTAGTGAAGCAAAAGTGGTGTGAAAAGAGGCATTTTTGCCTCTTTTTCCTGTATTGCTGGGTAAAGAGCGACAAATGTCTTGACGAAACTTGCAGACCGAAATGGAGGCTTTCAAGGCAAAGTCAGAGTATTCAATCCTTCCTCACAGCAGAAGCCTTGTAGTTCTGTGACTGCGGCACAAGCGTCGGGCATCCCACTAAGCATCCAGGACGGAATTATGTGAGAAAGAGGACTTTGACTAGCAGAACTGTCAACATGGGACATAGAAGCAGTGTAACGTAAATTTGTAAATATAGATGAAGCCACAGAAATTGTGCTATTGCTTGGCCATAAGGAACACTCGAGAAGGTTTTGCTGTCTGACGAATAGCGTAAGAAAGCCTTGGATACGCTATTTAGGCATAAGCTCATGTCCAATGCGATCGGCTATGACAAACACGAGGGAGGTGATTGGAGAGCGTTGATTTCGCGAGGATGGATGAGATTCCAATACCTGTATCCTCGACAAGCGTACTGCGGCGGCAGTCTATGCGTATCGGACTCAAACCATTGGGCAAATGAACGATTTCGACGCCCGATTGAGACTCCAGGTCATCAATCCGCATCCGCTAAAGACAAGCATCCAGTTGCAAGATATCACTTCGAAAGCCAGCCTCATCGTGACAACCAGAGTTGCCAATCATTCAAGAAACCTTTAGAGCGAACATCTTCAGGAAATCTCCTAGCATTTCCCCATCATCCAACATCAAGTCCTTGATTTCCCCATCTTTGAGCAGTGTGGGCATTTCGGTTCCAACGTAATGTGCCAGCATTGTCCGTATATCCTCAGCTTCGTCCTTTGTTTCCGCGGTATTCGCATAGACATACTTCAGGAGTGAGGTGATGTCTCCAACTCGTTCTGGATACAACGTATAGATGCCGAGCGCGTGCTGCAATTTTAGCAACGCAATAGTCTGAAGCTTCTGTATGTCATATTTTTCGGCAAAGACGTACATGCGCGCGTGACTGAGGAAGACCTGTAAGCATTCTTGAGTCAGTATCTAGCCATACTCCATAAGCACAGAGTAGGCAAGTTGCCCACAGTCTGCTACCAGTACAGTCTCGAGATTCGGATCGCGCAGCCAAGATTCAGGTACTAGATCCCCCTGGGAATTTACATACCTCCGTATAGTCTTCTTGTGGTCCCTTGTTGCAACGAGAACTCATATACCAATTGGGGCCCCAGAAGGCGGCGTCGCCTTGGCTGATGAAGGCTTCTTTAAGGTTGCCTTTAGGTATTTCAACTTTTTCCTTTTTCTTCTTCTTGTCCTTCTTGCGAATACTCCCCCATTCTGCCCAAGCGTCATCCATTTCATTGATTACAGCAGTCCTGCTGGCTTCAGTATTTGCAGCTGGTTCCGTTTCCTCTTTGTCTCCCGTATCAACGATCGTGTGCTCAGGTGCTGGGTAGTCTTTGTTGTAGGTCCATCGGATGAAACGGACGAAGGTAGCTTCGTCTACATCTTCGAGAAGAGCAAAGCCTTGTTTTGCTTCCGAAAGGTCGCCATTCATCATCCGATCTAAAGGCTTCGAGCACTCACTAATCAGAACAGCATGGACATATAGAGGTTTGCCCTGGACAATGAAGGTGAAGGGTTTCGAGGCAAAGGTCCTGTAGAATTGGTCAGTTGCATGTAGGTGGAGATAGGAGATGACTGCCGCACGCGCTTTCAGATGTAGACATCTTTAAATAGACTCTAGTCTAGGGTAACAATCCTCTAGACCCGTGTGAAGATGCAGATACAAATGTTCAAGTTCCTTCTAATTGAGGTTTTCATCCGAGTCCACAGTGCTGTTCAAGGCTCTTCATAGAGATGCATGTTGCGTTTGTGACTCATGGTTCAGACACCGAAGAGTCTCTAGCCATGGGCAGCTGGACAAAAACTCGTCGAAGAAACTTCAGCTCTGCTGACCTATGAGGCTTGAGGCTTGAGGCTTGAGGCTTGAGGCTTTGTCCGTGGAGGCTTGTCTATTTTCTCCCACCGTAATGTAGCATCTATAGTCACTTCACAACAGCAAAGCCAGAACTGTAGCGCAATGAGTGATGCAATAGTCAGCCCGAGTTGTGGTATTGAAGTTAGGGTGTTTCCGTGGTTGACAGCCCTTCGGATCCATCCACCAATGACCTCACATTTCCGCCAGCTTTCCAGCTCCATACACCTTTGAAATTAAAAGTCGCAAGCAATACAAGCTCTCTGCTCGTTCTCAGTATCACAAGGCAGTTCCGGGTCGGCTTCCCACGTTCAACAGAAATGGGTTAACTATATGCCTGGCCAGCATCAGCTAATGTCCATGCTCACAAGCGACACACGATTCGAGCATTAAGCTGGCTCCTCCACTACCTCGCGCGCGAGCCTTGCCTCGGCCGAAGAACACCTTCACCCTACTTCGATACCTCTTTCCTCACACACGCCAAAGAGCACGAGCCCAACTCTCGGCTTTTAGGCACGAGACCCTACCCTACTATAGGGAACGGGCACAATCACGCATCTACCGCTTCATTGTAAAACGTCAGGCAGAACGTCTACAGCGTAAAGCAGCCGGAAAGAGTATACTCGCACGACTCGGAAGCCGAAGGAGAATATCTCGGATATTCAGCCAAGTAGATGTAAATACTCCTACGCAATCAGCTGCCATGGACGGTAACAGTGGATATGCATCAGGGACCGAGAGGGGTGCGAGGAGAAGGAAGCTGGCAGGATATCTCAAAGCTGCTAATGAACTACGGCAATCTTACCAGCAAGCCTACGGAATAGGAGGTCAGAGGGATGGCGAAGCAGATGAAGATGCATCGACAATACCTGGCGCTTTCCCAAATGTAGCTGTTGTTAAGAATGGCGATGAAGAGATGCTACTTTTCCCCAGCTATGCACGACGCCACCACCCACAGAAGCCTCCACACCGTGGTGTTCCAGGAGCTTCGCAGGACATACGTAGCGACAAAGGCACCGGGGATGCAGAATATTGGAAGAAGGAGTGGGAAAACTACGAGGATGACAGTTCAGTAGTCGACGTAGACATAAGAGGATGGATCTACTCTCCTCACAAAGGGCAGATGACTCGTAAGAATAGGCTACTGGTTGGAATAGCACGGCAGCTGAGTGGTATACCTGCTCCTTCCAGCAGTCGGGCTTCCAGTCCCAGTTCTCCACACCATGTGAGAGTCGAAGTTCGAAACTCGAGGCATGAAGAGGAGCTTGCAGAGAAAGAGGCAAATTCAATTGCAAGGAAGGGCCAAGAGGAAGCGGACGTTGCATGGCGAGGGGGCTACAGCGAAGCTCCCAGTCGGGATACAGATCAAGCAAGTCTGAACAGCTCGCCTGACCACAGTCGCTCACCCTCGCCCGTAAAGCGAGATCTGGGCCGGATCCCTCATCAAATGTCTAATAGCTCGCTTCATGGCGAGCACTACGACCCTGGATTCAGAGCCATCAGGAAACGAGCTTCATGGACTCATCCATCCAATATGACTTCCGCCGAACTCTCCGTCGCGAACGCACATCTTATGGTTCGGCTGAAGCCCTTCCTAACCACACCCCTCGTTAGCACTCCCCTTACAGTGTTTTTCTATAACGAGCAAGCCTCAAGGTCTCGGACAATTACTACCAATGAAGCTGGCCATTTTACTCTTCGAGCGGCTCTAGATTTCATTCCTACACATGTGCGAGTGCTTGCTTCCGACAAGCTTTCAGCAACGGAGGAAGTCCGCATTACTGAGCCGAACGGTATCAGCATGATAAGTGACATCGATGATACCATCAAGCACTCTGGGATAAGTAACGGCGCTAGGGAGATATTTAGAAATGCATTCATTCGCGACCTTGGAGACCTCACGATCGAAGGCGTCAAGGAATGGTATACCGCCATGGCTGACTTGGGAGTGCAAATTCACTACGTCTCTAATTCGCCTTGGCAATTGTATCCTGTGCTGGTGAGCTACTTCGCTGGCGCTGGATTACCGAAAGGTTCTTTTCATTTGAAGCAATATACTGGGATGCTTCAAGGCATTTTTGAGCCGGTTGCCGAGCGCAAGAAAGGTACCCTTGAGAAGATTCTCAATGATTTTCCAGAACGGCGCTACGTTTTGGTAGGAGACAGCGGAGAGGCAGATCTTGAACTGTACACAGACATTGTTCTAGCAAACCCGGGCCGAATTCTTGGTGTGTTCATACGAGACGTTACAACATGTAAGCCTCCGGCATTCTTCGACTCCGCCGTGAGACCGCGCGGCGCACGGTCTCCGCTACGTGGTCGGAGTAGGGATGACAGCAGGGATCCGCTCAAGAGTCGTCCTGTAAAATTGGACGAGAAACCCCCTGCCCTTCCACCAAGGCAGCCGAGTTGCTCAACGAGTACCCTGTCATCTCAAGTGGACGGGCCTGCCTTGGACAAATTGATCGATTTCGGTGACGACGAGCCCACGCTGGGGGTCAATCGCTCGTTGACCGATTCGGAATTGGAAGAAGCAGGCCGAAAGCTATCCAGTATGTCCATAAGGTCTCTCCCACCATCAAGACCCTCAAAGCCGCAAGCACTACGGTCCCTATCTAGCGAGCAACAGCCCTTTCCCTCTGGTCCATTGCGGAAACCCGCGCCAGCGCCTCCTCCAAAGCCACAGCAATACTCTTCTTCTCAAGATAACCCGAACCAACCAACCGAACCGTCACCCCTTTCCCAGACTCAGAACGCTTCTCCACCTGGCAGCAGAGCTACTTCCCTCGAACGGCAATCTTACCGCGCAGCCGTGCGAAATAAAGTTGCATCAGCGTACAACGCGCTTCCGTCCTTGTACGGCAACAGCTCTCCACCCCAAGGTCCAACCCAAACTTCTGACGCATCCAAGCCTGCTTCTCGCCAGTCTCCTCCAGTCCCACCGCGCAGAAACATCTCATCTTACCCTGCCGCGGCAGCTCAGTACGCCAGCAATCGCATTAGCGGTGGCTTGGGCGGGTACAATAACGATGGTAGCGGCAGCTCGGATGACGCGAATGGCAACGAGTCTATACTCAGCAAGAAGGAAGAGCTGTGGTTGAGGCGGTGGGCTAGAGCGAAAGAGATTTTTGATGAGAGGGGAGTCGTGCTAAAAAGCTGGAGGGTTGGAGAAGACGTAGCTGATGAAGCTATTAAGTTGGTTAAGAAGGCATTGAAGCAGAACAAGCCGTGATGGCTCGGTGTTCATGGGACATGAATGTACGAAAAGCATAGCGTACGGCGTTCTGTCAGTCAAGCATTAGAGCCATATCCAGGTCCATAATACATGATGTGAAGAACATCCTGCCTGCCGCACATCAATCTTATAATGGGTATGATTGTATCAGCTAAATTGGGGGCGAAAGTACATTAGTAAGGTCAGTATCTGCAGAGCTTCTGAGACTGCTTCATGCTAACATCTCATTGAGGTCTTTTTCTTTCAGCATGCGTAAACCCAACACGACTCACTCTGGTCATTATCTCCACGGAAGACTACCTCATCTCCATCTTCTCGCTTCAGCAACCCAATTTCCTACTTCCCCTGCCCCTTGTTTTCCTTGCCGGCCTCGTACAAAAAGTCAGTTGCTGCGAGCATATGACTCTTTGAAATCTTCACACATACTTTGCCTGGCGACATGGCCAGTGGCGTGAACGTGGATACTGCTTTGAACGCTGCTCACACTGCAATTTAGCGCTGTAATTCCGGCTATTTACCGCTTCCAAAATCACAAAGCTCGGTTCGGTACTGACCTTTACGCTCTTCATCTGCTTGCGATGCTCTCCGTTCTTTGAATCCAGAGGAGGTAGATTGTGTGGTGGTTGTATCTCCTGTACCACTATTGGAGTCGCTGTTGGCTGAGGACATGGCTGTGGTTGCTTCTGGTACCCTGCTAAGGCCACTACCTTGTTTTATTATGGTGTAAATGTGTGTGCTTTTCCAGCCAAAATTCTACACAGGTTGAGCGGTGTTTAGGAAAGACAGGTAGAAAATACTCTTTCATAGAGCAAGAATCCCGAGATGAATTTCGTCTGTTCTCGTACGAAAGAATCCCATGAGCTCGAGAAAATACGCACCTGCGCTCATAACCTCATTCCATGACCATAATTCGAGGTTAAGACTCGGGCAAAGAGAGTATGTTGGAAATGTAGTCACCGTCGGAGATTTTCCAGCAATCATCGAGAGAAGCTTCTTCCCATGCACCCAATAGGGGGAAAACTCATTTGCCGACTCGCGGCAACCGTTACCCTCTCATCTTTTACAGTCGCCTGCAATGCTCACATTGTGTATATAAAAGGCAGCAATATCTTGTCTTTGACATATCTTAATTGAACCGCCGACTTCGAATTGTATCGTCATAAGGCCCTTCTTCGTCCACCATTCGCCTTTTTGGCCATGTCCCGGAAGATCGAGTTGAATTAATGTCAACGCATCCAGCAACTGATATATGGCATCCATCAGTCGCCTTGATGATGCATGGCGCGAGATCACGTCTACAATTTGCCTCTGTCTTCTCAGGATAGTCCTCACTCTGTGGCTATTTTGGTGCACGACAAACAAGAGTGTAAACCCAACAAAAAAGCCGTACCAATCCCTCCTAAATCAAAGAGTACCCCGAACCGTGGTCTCGGAAAGCCAATCACAGCATACATAATACCGCTGTCGGACATATAATCAAATAAAAACCACAATTTCGAATTAACGAAACTTTGGCCGAGTGGTTAAGGCGTCTGATGTTTGTGAACCCTGAGACCTCCCTCCTCTGCACGACTTAAGTTTGAATTATAGTACTATCCAGATTCCCTAGGGAGCGTCGGTTCAAATCCGGCAGGTTTCGATGATTTTTTGGCAATTTTTGTGTAGATGTTTGGGACGCGTGCAAGGGGGATGTACTGAGTGATTGCAAGTGCTTGGTGGCAGAATGAGTATATTGACCACGAAAGGTAAGGAAATGGAAATCAAGTGGAGGCGGGAATGGCCACGTCCATTGCAACGAAGCCCTACCATCAGATCGGAGTCCCGGTAAAGAGCTTGCATAGAGTTCGATAGGTGTCACGGATAGAGACTAAGACTGACTCGCTACCGTAACACCGAAAAAGCAAAGCCTGACGTACATTTACAGGCCGCGAGGCCACAAGTCTGTATAAGGTAATCCGGAGGAGAATGACGACAAGCATTTTACTCCTCTCCTTCCCAAAAGACTCAGAAAACATACTTAAGGACTGTTGCTGCCTCCTATCCGTGCCGCACCCACCAACCCGCCTGCTAAAACCCCATTGTTTCCAAATGATAGACAAGTATGGAATGCTAATCACATGCTGGCGCTTTGTTATGAAACGTGCCTCTCCAGGCGCCTGCTCTTGCTTTGTCTATTGCCAGGCCGTGGGTGAGGGAGAGATTGGGTAAATAGGTGATAGGGAAGTAAATGGTGTTGGGATATCGTTATGGTTCGTCATATTGTAATGATTGTAGTTGTTTTTTCGTGGATCGTGTGTGAGAAGAGAAATGGATACCTGATGTTGGATATATATGGGGAATATGTGCATAATGCGATTGTGGCAGTAACAGATGATTGGAATTTGGTGCTTGCAGGCGGCTTCTAGATCTCAGTATCTAGAAGTACAGCGGCGGCACAGATTCGTATGGATTTGGGGTGTTGTGCTCGGGACTCTTCGTGTTGCGTCCTCGACTTGTGCTCCTCAATCGATCCGTAATGCCCTTGACAGAGAAACCGTTCTTGAAGTTCTCGCTCCTACCCCTGTGATGATGCGAGCTCGAGTGGCTCATGCTGGGAGGCGGCGATCCTGCAGTGCCAATCGGCGGAGAACGAACTGGCTGCACAACCGGTGGTGGAGGCGGCGGAACTTCAATCACGTTGCTCTCATCACCAGTTTCGTTGTCGAGGACCATACTGATAACGCCGACATTACTGTTGCTGGAAAGGGAGCTGGATTCGGGGTCCACGCGGTGGGAGAAAGGAGCTGGGGGTGGGGGCGGAGGTGGCGGGATAGCTTGTTGTTGAAGGTGCTGGAGCTCTGGTAGCAGAGGCGGCTCCTCGATGGAGATAATTTGGACTCCGGAGTCAGCTGATGCCAGAACGCCGGCGATACTAGTAGTATCTTGAGGGCGCGTCATCATGTTCGTATCATCAGAAGGTCTTCGCCGATGGGAGCCAATATCACCAAGAGGAGAGAAGTTGCTGCGCTTCCCGGGACGCAGGGCTTTATGGAATGCTGGGTGGCTGGGTAGCTCCTCTGGCCTTTGAGGGTATTGCTGTTCGGGGATAGGAGCAGACATCGACCGTGGCAATTCGAATTTTGGTTGACCCGTGTAGTAAACCTCAGGCAAAGGCTGGATAGTTTCAGGCATCTCTGGCACCGCTGGTATGTCGTTGGCTTTGTTGTCGTATCTGGGATGCCTCATAGCTCGAGGCGTTGCTGGAAGTCCGTACGGACCGACGCTGGCGGCTCCAGATCGATTTATTATATCGCCATTGTTCTCAGGAAACCTTTGAGAGTGATGTGACGGTACGACTGGGTTCCAAGACGTCGGGCTATTACTCAGATCTGTTTGAGAGCGATACGGTATATTCGGCCTTCCACTGTACTCATCAGGATGGAGGATAGGCGGCGCTTCTGGATTGCGAAGCAACGACTCTCGACGTTTCTCGAGTTCTCGAGCCGCCATCTCCTTCTTTTGAGTCCTTTCGGAAATCTGGCGATGAAGCTTTGGTTGCTGGGCTGCACTCAGCAACAGGTCACCAGATGTACGACGAGGCTCAATTGCAGATCTGGGTTCGTCAGTCTCTCCAACATGGAGGTAGGGGTCTTCCTGCGGACGTCTGCGATCCGTAGACATGTCTCTGCGCGAAGAGGTACCACGCTCGCGTGGCCTTCGACTCCTACTGCGATGCCTCGACCGAAGGCGCTGGCGATTTGCCTCGACAATCCGCAATGGGTCCTCGTCCTCGTCGCTTCCCCTATAGTAATCTGCTTGTGGCGACATTGGAAGCGGAGATGATGGCGACCTCACTTGAGATCCGCCGTTCTTGGATTTACTCCTCCCACGCCCAGTAGGATCGAACAGGCCTCGAGGACTGGGTTGACGACTGCTTTTCCCGGTTCGGAAGCCAGACTCAGCACCCAGGCGATCGTAAGCTCCGTCTGGTGACCTATGCCGGACAGTGCGATCAGTATGATGAGAATAATTCGATGCCTTCGAGCCAGATCGGATCTTAGATGCGGTCTTTGGCGTATCTCGAAGATGCCTGCCCTCAGAGACTGGGGATCGGATGCGATCATCAAGAGGCTCGCCACTCGTAGGGTCTATGTAAGTCTCTGGTGACATGGGCTTTGGCGATGAGGGAGATCTCTTGGCTGGGCGGATCTTCTTTCGCTCGTCGTCGCGACCCCGGTCTTCAGTTCTGTCACTAACCCTTCCCTTACTTCGAGACTTATGCTCACGGCCTTCACGGCTTTTATGACGTCTGCTAGAAATATGCTTCTTCTTCTTCTGATGGTAGCCCGCCTCCTCTAAGCTGCTGATGTATTGATCCATGCTCCGTCCACTAACGCTAGGGCTCTTTGCAGAGGCCCAGCTATTGCCACTGATTGATGGACTCTTGGTGTCGCTTCTGTAATCACTGCGACCTGTGGAAAGTCCGCCTGTCGAGAGTCCACTAGTGGAAAACCCGGCAGAAGGCAAGGAGTTCAATGTGTTCGACCTTCTGTGTTCAACGGCTCCTTGACTGATTTTCCCATCAGATGAAATGTAATGAGTGGTCTGGATCTGATTCTGTGATGGCATACGAATGTGCAATCCATCTGGCTTCCTGTCTCGAGAGCCATTGCGGGCCCTGGACTTTTCCATCAGAGCGTTGAACGAATCTTGGGATGGATTGGGTAGGACGGTCGTTCGTACAGTGGTTTGGGGCACCGCGGTCATGGGACTTTGACCTCTCGCACTGCCAGGATCGTACCGCGCTGAGGTCAGTAGAAGTGGCGGCGCTTCTGTGGCTATAACAGTGTTTTCTTCATCATCCGGAGCCCTGATTTGTCTAATCTTCTCCTTCTCTTTCTCAAGATCGGATCCAGAGTTGTCAGGAGTAGGAAGCTGACTCGGCCGTGGGAAAAGAGGTAGCGTTACATCCACTGGAGTCTCACCAATGGATGGTAGTCGGTTCTTCATGCGGCCCCCAGGAGTGACTATTCCACGGGCCAAATGGTTCGTATTGCGTCTAAATCCTCCAGGTGTTCCCCCCGGCGAGACTGCAGATTCTGCGATTGGCGTAACTCCGGGACCATTGGTAGGTGTACGGTCAGTCGAAGCTAGGCCTGGAAATCTAAAATTGCCTTGTGCAGGAGCTTCGAAGGAGGTTATGACTTTGAGTGAGGCATTCTTTGCAGTCATTCGATGAAGTGGAGCTGAAAGTGGAGGGGACACAGGCGGGCTCAGCATTGACGAGATACTCGACGGTGCTTGTGAGGGTGTAGTGATCGGCCCTGGCGATGGAGACGTCCAAGGTATTGGCGGCTCAACGCCCGTGCACGAGAAGCATCTAATCGCAAGATGCTGCTGAGAGTTCTCCACCACGAATTCACCCCAGCGCCGAACTAGATGAGCTTGCCTCTGCCAATCTGTAGGGAAGACTAAACATGTTAGAAGGATTGCCTCCATGTAGAAGCTCCGCGAAACATAAACCTCCACAGCATCCTCTCGTTGATCGAGGCCTAGTAAGATCGTAGCTGCAGTATGAAATTCTCCTTGCTGCAGCAATCTTTGAACAAAGGCCTGTCCTAACTTGCCCATTCCAGATCCGCCCATCTGACTGAGGCAAAGTACCATCCAGTCTGACGAGCTTGCGCCACCTGAACTGATGGCAGCTGCCATCATATCGGAATCGACATCGCCTAGCCATTTTGCAAGCAAGACTCCACTTTGCGACCCCTGCCGATGATAGTGCAGCTCATCTCTGATCAGCGGTTCAATGTCATCTTCCCAGCCAAAGACCACTTCCAACATTCGCCTTCGCAATTCATCCGGGGTCAGATTCTCCTGATCTAGAGGCTGATGTTGCTGCTGGTAAGCGATATTGGCAAGGCGCATCTTAGTCCGTGGGAAGAGGTCAATGTATTCCTTTTCTGGACTCCTCAGGACTTCCTGACGAAGACGAGAACCCTTGGACCGCCGCCCTGCTGATGAGATAGACGCCGTCGATTGATACATCGACGTCGTTCCCGAGTACAAGCTGTCACGGCCGACCATGGAAGGTGAGACAGTCGAGAAGGTCGTCCCACTCTGGGCTCGAGATGAAATGGAGGGAACATGCCTTGGGTATGTCCGATGGTTAGATGACAGCGAGCTCATGGTGTCAGTCCTGCTTGTTGACGAGAGCGTCGGGCTTGTCATTTCTTCACGAAGCTGTCGAGCATGGTCGATCGAATTCATCTCATTTGCAGTGTTCTGGATAGTTGACAATGTCACAGCTCCCCTGTCTTGAACAATATCAGAGCCACGAGTGACAGGCATTGGGGGCGCGGTACCCGGAATCTGTTGAGCTGGTGTCCCTCTTTTCGAAGGAGGTAGCATTAGACCGTACCGGACATTTTTGACCAAGGCAGGAGGACTGGTGTCATATTGCTGTATAGTATGATCAGGACCGAGTGTAAATAGTACTGCTTGAGCACCAAAGCATGCTATGCCCCTGACTCCTTCGACGGTTGGTACTGGCTCGCAAGAGACATGTTTCGTTCTGACATCCCATGACCAAGCCTCACTATTTCACAATGTCAGCTAAGCTTGCTCGTCTCATTACGAAAGTTGTTCACTCGGTAGGAGAACGCGGACCCACCCATCTGAGTATTGCAAGACCCTTCCATTCTTTGACCACGCGCACCAATGTTGCCCTGGCTCCGTATTGTCCCTCCTCTTCAGGATGCGTATAGTTTTGGGCGACTCTGCCGTTGGTGGCTTCGAAACGCTCCAGATCCTTAGGTCCCCATCCATGGTCTGCGAAGCCAACATATCCGACTTTTGCTTTGTGGACGAGGCATGCCAGGCCAAATTGACGATCGGCGAAGGCGCACGCTGAGTCGTGAGGGTATGCAGGATGGTGAAGCTGAGGTTGGGTCCATTGATGGGTTTGGGCACGATAGGTCCAAGCCTGACGAGCAGGATAGATCCATTCTGGTATCTGGCATGCCGTTAGCAGAGTCCAGCTAGTAGTAACCTACATGTACTCACCCTATTGCATATGTTTGACAGTCCCACGCAGGCGCAATAGCCGTGATCGGGTCAAATATGGTTCGCGCAGATTCAGTCTCGGTATTCGAAGGCGTAAATAAGACGACGCTTCCTTGCGAACCTCCTGCAACATGCACGTCAGTACCCGCAGCTCCAATTAGCTGGTGTCTTCCTACCGAAGGCGATTTTTCCATTCTTCATCCATGCTGCGACCCGATATGGCTCATAAGATATGAAGCTTGCGATTTGCCGACCAGAATTTATTTCCCACACAATCGCAGTATAGCTTGCATCATAGCTCACTACCAATCTACCTTGATCTCTCTCGCTGACATTGTCTACTGCGATGAACAAAACCTTCTCTTTATGCAATTCAAAGCGCCGCTCAATCGACAGTGTATCATGGTGAAGGCATAGTATCGCATTGCCCTGAGTGTAGAGGAAGATAGAAGCTGTCGCTGCGCAGGGCTCGAATTCAAGTTCTTCTGATATACGAGTGTCTATTGGTGTAGCAGCTCGGTACGAAGGTCTCGTGCTGGAGGATGAAGAGCGGTGCCTCACCAGCTGCCCGGCGGACATGGCGAAGGCCTCGCGGTTGACTTCTGCGCAAGGTTAGCTCATACAGCCTTCCCATAAAGCGCTGCCAGCGAAGGAAGCGCCAATAAACAGCAGCAGCGATACCTCAGACAGAGTGGGGCAGCTCTGTAGCGAATGCGAGAGGGATACGTACCCAAGTAATCGTTGACGCCTTTGAGAGATGCAATGGGGGCAAATTATTCCTGGTTTGGAGAAAGATGGGGGAGTGTGGTATGCTGAAACGAATGTCTGCACTTCGCGGCTAACACCACCGACTCCACCCTCATGCACGGAGTTGTGTGTGTGACATTCGGAGGCCTAAGCGGTGCTGTAAACGCAAAGTGAGGGGAAATGCCAGGGGAAAAGCAGCTTGAGAAAATGGTTTCAGGAATGCGACAATATCAATTGTTGAGCAATAAATGGATTAATTCGAGATCAATATTGAGGCTTCTGCCCTATCAGTGGTCGTCGTGGGGCCCAACTGGTAGCCTGTGATGTGCAGGCGCTTGAACAACGCAACGTGAGAGGCTTAATGCACAAACAACGTTCAAGACCCCGTGATCTGCAATTGATAGACACGGTAGGGCATGTGAAAAGCTCTTTGGTGAATCCAGAGAAATGAGTTGAATATTCAAAAATTCCGAGACAGCGAACCAAGGACGAGGAAGGGCTTTGCAGCCATGTCCCTTCCTGCACTGGCTGCGCGCCATCGTAGACCGTCAGATCTTGCCCGAAATCGTACAAGGTAGCCAAAAATGGCGACAACGTGATGGTCGGCTTGCTGGGGTGCAGGAGACCAAGACGCAGTTTATTGTGTGATGCAGGAACAGCGAAAGCGTAGGAAGTTAGTGATTGGCGCGGAGGGCATGCAAGCTTCGCCCGCTTCGTCAACATCTCAACCAATCAGCACCATAACATCGAATTTTTCTTGAATTCGCCTGACAAGAGGACCCTAGCTGTAACAGATCAAGACAAGCGCAGCGCGTAGAGATGAAAGAAATGGGTAGCGAATGTGAAGACGGCTCGTGGGGTACTCGTGACTTTGGTACATGGGCACATGGCCATACAAGAGCCATTGTGCTTCCTCAGCTTTGGCTATACAATTGGCTTTGTTCCTGAAACCACTGACCTCTTCGTCGGGTCCATTTCAGTCACGTTATCATCATGAAGGAGGGTGGGTGAGAATGACAGGCTGCTGTAAGGTGCAGATACGAAGGTCTCGGACGCTTTCACCATCACTGCATGAAGGAAGCACAGATACAGCTCCCAGAAGTCACTCGTCACAATCATATTATGCGCGCACATCTGATTTATCAAGACACTACGGAGATACGGGGTATCGATCACTGTTCTTCATCCTCCCGCCTGCTTTCATTCGTTGACGGCGATCCAACATCGCAATTCCTTTGCTCGTTGAAGCTCTGTCGGATTTCCTTCCCCCCTTTGCTTGCGCAAAACACTTCATCACTTCCCCTCTTTCTCATGCTCTCCCTAATGTACAACATGCATCTTCGATATGTAAAGGTACCCAATATGTCCGAAACGGCCAGAAAGGAGCAGGTGAAGATGCCGGCTCTGACATTCCAACGCCCCGCCTGCCTCCCCCTGCCCTAGCCGCCCGGGACACTTTAGGAGCCCGGTCGATCATCCTTCTGCATCATATCTCAGGGATCGTCTTCCTTCATTATCCCCTAGGCTCCTAAGACTCCTGAGTGCGGCAGGTACGAGAGCGATCAGATAGGCAAAGCCACCATCACATCATAGGCGCTGAATGGATGATCCAGATTCGCTCAACAAAGAAGGGGTCTCTTCCAAGGCTAGGGCTGATGGGATGCATTGCCCAAACAGCGGTGATGCTTGCTGTTCCTTGGTGGGACACCGTGACGCCGAGATTCGTTGCCATAATGATCGACTGCGGCGATTCTCGAGCTTGTCAAGGCATCTAGCCTCTCGTACAGAGGGAGTGGCTTGCAATGTGGTCGACGACGGTCGTCATCGTCGTCTGCTGTGCCGAGGATCGGTTGCGTGCATGATGAGTGCCGATGTCTCATGGTCGATGGCTTGACATGGCTTTATGCATGTTCATATTCAGTGATGCTTGTTTTCAATGACAGCTGTCTGGTATTTGTCAGCGTTGCTCAAACAAGACATGCGACCCGGAATGCTCACCATGATATAGTTGCCTCTTTGGTCCTGTACTGCCTTTCATTCCGGAGCCTCGATGATAGGGCTTATGCTCAGCTGCAGCTTCCTCCTCTTCATCGGATCGCTTCTCCTTCTCCTCTTCGGCGCCTTCGGTGGCGCTCTCTTAGCGACGATTGGCGCAGTGTCCAAGACCAGTGGCGGCTGCTTCGTCTCCTCCCACGAAATCTCCGGCTCCTCCTGCGCGAGGATCTCGACGTCATCATCAAGATTCATCGCGTCAAGAGCGAGTAGGTCTTCGTCATTGATGTATGAGCTGGCTTGGCTGCCACAGAAAGAGGATAGTGGAGATAGTATGGTGCGCTTTGGCCAGTCGGGGTGCGAGCAGCTGACGAAGGATGAGCTGCTGAGCGACGGGGGTGGCGCTCGGGGGGAGAGGTCGTTTGATGACAGTGACGGGTCTGAGGAGGTGGATGATCGTGAGGATGATGGTGAGAGGTCAAAGTCAGAGGAGGGCGACGAGGAAGAGCTCATAGATGGTGGTGAGAGTCGTGATTTGAAAGGGTTGTTCATTGCGCTGGAGAATGCTAGCGACGGGAAAGGTCTGCGCGACCTTGAATATGCCGAGAGAGACATGCTATCGCGTTCGTCGTAGTTGTATGAGGAGTATGGTGAGCTGTAGCAGGTATTGTACTCTGCGAAATCAGGCTGCCACGGTGACAAAGCGCGAGAAGTTGGCATCGCCTGACTTTTGCACATGCCAATAACAATCAGATATATTATAGCAACTTTTCGCACATGCAGTTGTCGAAATGTGATGTCTCAATCCGAAGCAATCAAATCTCTGTTGTCTTATGCGGAGCGCCTGAGGGCTGTTCTGTTGACGCGCCGCACCGCAGTCCTGCACCCGCCCTTAGGAGCTGAAGAGCAAAACAATCACACCTTCCTAAGCGGTAAGATATTGCGCAGTCAAGAATCCTTCAGGAATAATCCTTTCCGTGAGATCTCTGCCTCCTTAATAATAACCTTCGTTCTGCGAATGCGAATAAGACGGTGCTCACTCAGCCCATTCCACGCGACAAATGCGAACAATGCAAACGGACTCAGCACTCACACTAAGCATTACTGTTCCAAACAGCATATACGGTGAGCAGAAATCCAGACTACAATATGCAAACGAAGCAAAATTCGCGCCCAAGCGAATGCAAACAAATCAACACCGCATCATCACTCTATTCGGACGTATCTTCGGGTCTTAGGCCTCAGTCACTCCGAATGACACGCTACGGAACGTTTACAAGGCGGTGACTCACGTTGGGCTATTGGGCAGCACGTCCGCGAAATCGTAATCAACACATCGTCACAAGTCTACTTAAGGCTCGCGGGTCTAGAAGTCCGGGGTCCGAATCAGGACCCTTGGAGCATCTAGAATGGTATTCAGCTCAAATAGGCAGTATCTAACGTGTCTGAACTTGTAGACTCAGGAATAATCGGGCGGCGAACGAAATAGACGCATGACTGGGTTTTTACTTCTGATTGATCAGGCGGTGAAGGCACCGCCGATTTCTACCTGACCAGAAGTTACGAATGCGAGGCGAGTGTGGGGGTACTGGCAGAGCCGTGTGTCGGCGGAGCTTTTGTTGTCATCAGCCCCGAGTACGCAGGCATCGCCCTTCGTGCGTCAGGTCTGTCTCTTGTTGCGAAAAGAAAGAAACGGATGTAACAAACGTACTCCGAGAAGTTCATCTTTGATAAGATCAGTATCCAATATCCATCGGCGAACGAAGTGAACGCGATGGCCCTTTCCGATTGGCTTTTTGGCGGGCCTCGGCACGGAACGTGAGGATGAGGTGAGACGAATAAACGTCATCATAGATACTACCATAATCCTATAAGCGGCAGTGATATGCCACGCCATGCAATCATCGATGGTGATGACTTCGCAGGATGACGGGGAGATTAGATAGGATCACGGATTGCGGTGCGGACTACGGATGGTGGGGTGAAGCATTTTCTTGATGCTACTTACCTGCGGGTAAACGTTCAGGAAGAGGCTGTGAGGCACGCCTGATGCACGTGAGATTATGCTTGCTTACTCCGCGATGCTGAAATCAGAAATAGAACACCATCTCGACGTTTCATGATGTTTGGAGCGCTTCCTGGAGGTGCACTTGACCGCACTTCGATGTTCTTCAGCTAAAGGAGGATAACTTCGGCCTCCCTGGTGTCCCTAGAAGCAAACAAAGTGCGTACATCGCTGCAGTCTGAGCTGAAATCATGTAGCTATGCCCTTCCCATGAGCAAGGAAATTGCACATCGTCGCTCATCCGAGCTGCGAGCAAGTAGTTCTACGCTTTCATGAGCGGGGAAGGTGACAAATCGTCCACCATCGCAGCGAAGAAAGTGAAATTTGTCTTTCCCCGAAGCGAGGGACGTGAGACAATGTTCATCGATGACGCCTCAGATATGTCATTCTCGATCTACGAAATACTTTGTAAGCCGAGCAGTACTCGTATGAAGAGTGACTCGGGTCCGTTCGATACATTGGCGGCATCGACTCAGATGGAGTGCAAAAAGGGTACTTATCCTCAAAGGGTATTTTTCCCGAACTATGACGCTGGTGACGATCTAATGACTCAAAAGAGCGACACTTTGTTGAAGTCATTACTCCTGAGAACGGCAAAACTACGTTCATTCAGCTCGAATAGGTCACAATATCCATATAATCAAGCTCTGGCTGAAGCGAAGTCACACGTAGTCTCTCCGATTTGGTAGTGCAAGATCACCATTAGGAGCGGACATTCTTTGAGTTGATTTTGCAGAAAAGACCGGAATGGGCAACAAAAAAATGGTACTAATGGCACGCTGAAACAACGTACCATTTAGTCGTATGGTACTACCATGAGAAGCCTGACGTTCAGTAGCTTGCATTCCAGCTCTAGTACAATATCACAATTTGCGTCTTGATTTCTACCTTTGGCGGATACAGGATCGGACGCGGTGCCTCCCTCAGCACTCCCGACATCATGATGGCTCTGTTGTCGGGTTCTTTGAGCGGTGTGATATACCGTGACTAGAGCTGCTGAGCTGTGATCTGCAGGCAGATATGTTTCGGAGGATGTTCGATTCTTGTGCTGCATCGTAAGTAAGCTGACCTCAGGTTTCAATCTGCAGCAGTCGACTCACTCACAATCGAAGCTGTGGTAGCTGCGGTGTCTGCAGTAGCAGCATCGGTTGCGGCTGGTGCTGAGCTCGATGTTGCCGTCGCTGGTGCTGGTGAGACTTTCGGGTGGTTGGCGTTGGGCATATGAGCACCTCCTCTACCAAACCCACCCCGTCCTCTCATGGGGCCTCCTCTACCGCCGAGGAGCATCCCTCCTCCGCGATTCCCCATCATTGGCCCTCCTCTAGTATTTCTAGCTTGCAAGGTTGGGCCAGTCTTCCGCTCAAGCACCACCACTTGGCCTTGGGCTACCTTGATCGGACTGGCCTTGATCGCTTTTTGCAAGCTCTCAGGCTCTATAAAGTCGACATAGGCAAAGCCCTTCTTCTTGTCAATTTCCACTTTATTGATTTTACCAAACTCTGCAAACGCTTCTTCGAGCAGGGGCTCTGTGATCCCCTGTGAAGGGTTTGCGTGCTTGAGGAAAGCTTGAGTTGCGTTTGAAAGAGGTCTTGAGGTTCCAGGGACGGTATTGACAGCGGTAGATGCGCGAGCCTTCGGAGGAAGTCTCGATACTGCTGGGCCTGTAGGTGGCGTTGGAGGAGGTGGTGACTTCGTAGCATCCGTACTCGTAATAGTCGGAGTGACCGGATTTGCTGCGGATACATTTGTGGATGAATTTGGATCCGCAGCTGCAGCGGGCTGTGTTGTTCCAATGAGTTGCTTTGTAGCAGGTGAACAATTGCTGGCTGCATTCCTTGCAGCAATACCTGATGGTCCTCCCCGTCTCCCGCCTCTTCCACCACCTATTCCGAGATCTCGTTGCAGAATCTTCGCGGCAGCACTTGCATTCCCACGCTCACGCTTCTTATCTGCAAGTGCAGCACTGGCCGTACTGTTTGGTGTCACAGTGGGAACCTGAGTTGCCGGTGTAGATGAAGACTGGCTCGTTTGTTCCTTGCCCTTGCTAGTATTTGCTGCTTGCTTGTTCAACACCTTGACCGCTTCTCGAGCAGCCTGCTCAACCTTCACAGCCTGAGCGCTTCGCTTCTTAGGAGAAGCTGGCGTCGTACTACCGCTAGAAGCCTTGTTGTCCGCAGCTGTCGTCTTGCCATCCTTTGAGTCTTGACGAGAGTGTTTGGAGCTTTTAGAAGTCGCAGCGTTCTCTTTGCCCTTATTTGCCTTCTTGTCTCGGAGGAATTGAATCAGAGGCGTGACCATCATCTTGTCCTTACCCTTTCCAATACCATCATTCTCTTGATCTACTGGGGCCGGTTTTGAGACAGGGTTTGTCAAACTCTCGAGGAAGTCTATAAATTCGGGATCTTGATCAATCGTGCCTTGACGAGCATCCTTGCGCGGCCTGCTGTTGGGGACACGGCCATAGGGAGCAAACTCGACTGTGGGAGGCCCGAGCAACGCAGAGTCTTTCGAAGAGCCCTTGACGTCGTTGAAGGTAGTGTTGCGAACTTTCTCGGATAGTGGGGCTATATGCTCTTGCTTGGTTAGATGCAGGTATGCACGGGAGGGCCTCGAAGGTTTGGCAGGACTGTAGGAGCGAATTTAGCAAGGCAGATCCAATCCATCTTGCTGAGAATATTCCCATACTCTTTCGAGACCTTGCCCTGCTTGTATACTGCCCAGTCGACCTTCCCCCCATTCACTTTCCATTCCTCCCCCAAAGCCTCTTCGAACTCAGGTTGCGTAAGCCCAGGAGCTAGCCTCCTTATGATAAGCTTCATTCGCGCAGCAGCTGCTCTTGGTGCATGACTCTCTGGAGCTGACGTAGGCTTTTTCTGCGTAGCTGAAGCTTGTATCGCGAGTACACCATTTGAACGTGAAGGTCTCGCTATCATGACTTTTGGGGCAGGGGATGTCATCGTGCGGTGACAAGCGCGCTCAGTGTTAATCAACAAACATTAATACGATCCCCCTTCACAACCTGACAACAATGCCAACAGGAAGGACAGTGTCATATGAAGCAGCAAAAGATTCACACTGATCGACACCAGGATCTACTATCCTGTCCGGCGCAAGGGCTAGCGCCGGGGCTACCAATGGCCGATTTAGCCAAGACAAACAGTGGTGGTATACTGGGTTAGAGAGCCATTCTGTGCTCGGTCAATTCTACAACACCAAGCAGCCTCTTCCTACGCTACCCTATCGCCTCAAGCCTGGGCCTAAAAAGATGCCGGAGGGCAAGAGGAAGATTCCTAAACCAGGGCCAGCGAAGCTCTCAAAGAACGCTGATATCGACGAATGGCTTCAATGTGCCTTCAACAATCAATACCTGCCCGAGCAGGTTATGAAGAAGCTTTGCGAAATTTGCAAGGAACTCCTGATGGAAGGTGCATATGCCGTACGATATCGAAAGCCTCAGAGTGACGCTGATCGATCAATAGAGTCGAATATCCAACCTGTTTCCACACCTGTCACTGTCTGTGGCGACTTACACGGTCAATTCTATGACGTTCTCGAACTCTTTCGAGTTGCCGGAGGTGCTCCAAGTGATGTCCAAGCCAAGCCTTCACCTGCCCCAACAGGTGTCATTACTTCCGACGATATTGAGCCCCCCACGGAAATCACAGATCCCAAGCTCAAGAAGAAGATTCGCTCCAGTGACAAGGAGAATGAAGGGGGGAGTGCGAATACAAGTGGCATCATTGATGAAGATGCTGCCGACGAGGAAGAAGAGCGTGGGCGTAAACGTGAGAATAGTCACGGGCCAACCTTGGGGTCTGAAAAGGAGGGCAATACTGGGATCCCTGGTAATCAGAATTACATCTTCCTGGGCGACTTCGTCGACCGCGGCTACTTCAGTTTGGAAACATTGACTCTACTATTATGTCTTAAAGCCAGGTCAGTATCATCACTCTCTTCTTCAAGGCCATGCTGAGAGATCACTCTAGGTACCCTGATCGTGTCACTCTTGTCCGTGGCAATCACGAATCACGCCAAATAACTCAAGTCTACGGTTTCTACGAAGAATGTCAACAAAAGTATGGAAACGCCTCGGTCTGGAAAGCCTGCTGCCAAGTCTTCGACTTCCTCGTTCTCGGTGCAGTCATCGACGGCAAAGTTCTCTGTGTTCACGGTGGCTTGAGTCCTGAGATTCGTACCCTCGACCAAATCCGCGTCATTGCTCGTGCGCAGGAGATCCCTCATGAAGGCGCTTTTTGCGATCTGGTATGGAGCGATCCCGAGGACGTTGGCACATGGGCTGTTTCTCCTCGAGGAGCCGGGTGGCTGTTTGGCAACAAAGTTGCTACCGAATTCAATCACGTCAATGGATTTCAACTCATTGCTCGTGCTCACCAACTTGTCAACGAGGGCTACAAGGTAAACTTACCTCTACAACAGCCATAATTCAACAGGCTCACAAATTCTAGTGGCATTTCGAAGACAGATCCGTCGTCACTGTTTGGAGCGCACCCAACTATTGCTACCGTTGCGGTAACGTTGCATCCATTATGAATCTTGGGGAAGACCTTGACCCCAAATTCACGATCTTCTCCGCCGTTGCAGAGCGCGAACGTCACGTTCCACCGAACAACAATCGTCGCGCAGAATACTTTTTGTGATTACGATCTCATACGATACCCCAGCATATCAGGCGTTTCGCGGGCATTGCCAATTGCATAGGTGACGTTATACAGGAACGCGAATGTACTATATGCATGAAAGATGAGATACTGCGAAAGGTCAGTCAGTGAAAAAGACATCAGCCGCGGGATTTTGTTAGATAAATAGATCAGAAAGAATCAATTTTTATAGCCAAAGTTTTAGATTTCTACTCATGATAGTCATCGGTGGGTTCATCCAGCCTATCTCGTCTCACTCCCACTATCTTTTGAACCTTGCGTCAATACTTCATCCCTTCATCTTCTTCACCCGCAACTTCACCTGCAACTTCCCCGCCAAAATTATTTTTCCACCCAACCTCTCTCTCTGTCTGCTGAACATCCAAAATTTACCTTGTGCTATCATGATATTTTCCAAAATCCTCCCAATTCTCATCTGATAACACTAAAACCCCAGACTTACTATATATACATACATACATGATCAATCTCTGGCCAGGAGGAAACCACAGCGTACATACGCGTTGCCCAACTAAACGGTAATCTTACAAAGGTACGGCATCGTTGGCATGAATCCAGAGTCAATTGGATGTAACAGGACTGAAGGCATGCGAGATTGGGGATGAAGACCGCAACCTCTGCCGTGCAGGGCATAATTGATCAGCGCCTCTACAAGCAATATGGCGGTGAACCTCGGAACTTTGAGAACCTACCATCCACTGTCGCCGATACATTTTCAGGCCAATATTCGCATGTACTCTACAAGCTCATCTTAAGAAGAAGGTCCAGGATGCCAACCGCTTGAGTGACGAAATCAATTCTGTAATGGGAAGGCTGGGAGCAAAGATGTGCAATGACGCAAAGCTGGCGGAGCGCGTTCGAAAAGTACTTCCCGGAGGGTCATACCAGCTGGCAGTGGGGGATACGGTAAACGAGGATGGACCTTTACGCCTCAAATTTAACGTGCTAAACATGGATGTTTTACTATGCAAAGGCTTCACTGCAGCCAATCGACATCCCAATATCCACAACGCATGACTGACTAGCTGAGGTGAGTATGCACGCTGCAAGGCTATTTGAGCACACGTTGATATCACTGCAGGTTTTTCACCATGGCTCTGACTGGCGAGCAGGAGAGAGAGGGTGTAGGTAGTGGGGTATCTTGCATGTTTGAAGCCACACTGACAGAAGAGAAGTCGATCCAGAGCTTGCGTACGGTGTTGGAGCAAGGACCATTCACCTACCATGACTTGGTTGGCCTTCTACACCAAGGTAAGCCAGATCCAAACACATCGGGAAGACACCAGACTGACAGTTAGGAGAACCCAAACCGAGGACAATGAAGACGAAGACCGCAAAGCGGCCCAAGCTCTGCGGTCCTTTGAAGATGAGAGAAAAGCCAAGAAGCTGGCGGCCACCCTTGACTCCGGCGACACCGCTACACCCATGCATGATTACGTCCACCTTGACTTTATTATAAGCGACCAGAGACACCCTTTGTGTAACGCGAAGGATGCTCTGGCTCACGATCCTAGCCGGAGGCTTGCTATACTCATGTCTGGAATTGACTCAGCGGAAGAAAATTAGACCTATTGGATGAGATGCAAGGGACCAAAGGCGCCCCTGAGGGGAAACATCCTCTTTGATCTCATGACGGGGACTGGTGTGGCCATTACAGAAGGAAAGTTGCCTCGTAGGTACTACTGTGAGCACACTGGGTCGATGACGAAAAATGGCGTGACCGCCTTACAAATTACACATTTGAAGGTACTTTGACCGGTCCGGGTCTGGTTGAGACTCTCGAAGCGATGGACCAATGGAAGTAGCAGAAGTCAGCCGTACGGTCAAAGGCGGTGGAGAAGTAGAAGCTCTCGTACTGCAAGTAGGCCATGAGGGAGCTTTAGTTGTCGACAGCCCGGGCTAATCGCCGAAGAAGAAAAGGAGAGCAAGAACGAAGGGATGAAAGAGAATATCGCTCCCACAGCCACAGCTGCTCCTAGGCAGATGGATGGCGAAAATACTTTGGAGACTGAACCACTGGCAGGCAACAAGCTAAAGCGCAAGTGGGAGGATATGAGCAGAGCTCTACTCCCCACTGTTGCTAAAAGACAACTCAGCGCCGCCGCTTCTGTGCCTATACAGTCAGGCCCAAGTACTGAAACCCCAAAGCCCGTATCCTTCCAGATCGAAAAGGACAAGGTGTTGACAGAGATTGACTTGAACGTCCTGCTATATACTGACCTACCGCAATGCTTCAAAGCTTGGGCTGCAAAACATGGTTCTCGTTTCAAGACGTCCAAGAAGATTGGTAAGCCTGCTTGCAGCGACGCTATTATATTTCGTGCAAGTCTAAACAGCCACGAAGAGTGTTGTAGTCTGCTTAGCAAGCTGAGCGAGAACAGTAAGGGGATGGTTTTCGTGAGATTGTGTCGATTAAGAGTGCGAGACGCAGAGGAGGAGGCTTTGATATAATTTCTTGCTGAATGGCTGTTCAGTGCATCAGAGTATTGTGTTTTGTTGAGTGGAGTGAATAGTTAGTTTTGCTGAATTCGAGTGAGCAGTATATACCCCGAATATATAGGAAGAGTGGAACGACGATGGGTTTCAATCAAAAGGCTGTTGAGTAGTTAAGATGTGTATTTTGCAACAATGAGAGCGACGAGGATGTCACATCGATTGCTACTTGAGTAGACGGCACAACCAACTAACAGTTCGAAGAGTCTAAAGTCCGCTTCTGTAAATGGTTATTGAGCGATATACACGTCGAAATTATAGTGTACGGAACGGCGAGGTGATCACATTCAAAGAATAATGAGGAATTCAACTGTCGATTGTGCACTAATTGAAGCGGTGAAGGTACTCAACATCTGGCTTCTTGAGCAGAACACACGTCAGATTTGTTTCGATTGGAGCGGAGAGCGTGCATCATCTCAACGCAAGCGAGCCATGTAGCGGCCTAAAAATAGACTGCTGCCGCTCCTCTTATCCCTTTGTGCAGTAGATACCACTTTATTCGTCCACAAGAAAGGTGGAGTTTTGCTATTCTTTCTACATTTTTGCGTACGCCTAGATTTCTTGGTCAAGACGTCGAGCGATATTGCTGATTAACATTGCCATGTCCAGCGGTGCTTTGGTGGTTCGGCGGTTCCCATCTCTTATTCCATTTGAACTTCTGTATCCTCATTGAGCGGCTCGAATGGCAGCTATTCCAGCATCTATCTTAGATCTCACTCCAAAAGTACTCCTTGGCGTCAATCCTGTTTCCCGTTCCAGCTAGTCGCTATATGCTATTCTTGCTGCGTAGCTTCGGTCGATTGTAATTTCTTCGAACATCTCAGAAACTGAAGGCTTACCTAAAAAGAGCTTGTGTATATTGGACAATGGGAATTGTGAATAGAAGTTACCTCCCCCTTCTTCTTCTCCACATGAGCTACCACCATTCGAATTGACTTTTCAAGGCAAAACCGTAGCAGGTAGCAAACGAAAATTCCAAGATCCCGCTCAAAGCTTTTATTACTCTTGCTCTACTAAGCCTGACTGTCAGTACCCAGATGCCGACGAGCGCTTACAGTCCCCAGCCAAGATCAGTCACAGTGCAATGGTGTGCACACAGGACAACATTGCGCCAATCATGGTGACTATCGCTGTTCCTTTGACGACGAACAAATTGTACTATGACCCTTTCCTGTACACAGGGCATGATGACCCAGACCTCAAGCTGACTGCGAAGTTTGTATAGCTAATTTGCAACGCTGGTGATACGTGGGTCGAGCAAACGCATTGTGGGAAGAAGGATCGTCAGCACGAGAGTAATGAATCGCATTTTGGAATTGGAGCTGGATCTGGAGGAGATGATGTAGTGAGCACGATGTTCTGATGACGAGGCTGAGGCGTATGTCTTGGTCCATTCCCAAGCGAACTAGCGCCTCTGTTTTTTGTCCTGACTTTCTTGAAAATGACTCTGGAGACAGATGGCCAGATCAACATTGAGAGTATATAGATACATAGCTCTCTAGGGTGGGAAACCTAAGAACAAGCCTCATTCAAATATATTTGAGAGAGAGGACGCTCTGAGACTTGTCGAGAATTTGTGAAGTCCTCTGCATTTCAGCCAGTGGATTAGGTCAGGTAGTCTGCCACATATTCTCCTGAACCACACCTCATCTGGATCTCCTTGAGCCATTGTGAGTCATAGAAGTCAAGGTCGTTGATCGTGGGGAGATGCGGCAAAGATTGCCGTAAGCGAGTATTTAGAACGTCGTTTGCATCTTCTTCTTTTGGACCGTCCTTCTGATTTAGTCGATGCTACTTCAGATACAATGTTAATAATATCTTCTCTTGATTAGATGTTGAGACAGGACTTACTGTAGTGGTCCAATTCTTTGATTCCATCCCAGAAAATCTGGAAAAATGGGTTCGCTCTCCTTTACTGATCTTTGTAAACAACGACTAACTATTCTACAGGCTCCCCAACAAGAAATCTTCTTCATTGCATCTGCGCCATCAACTGGCGAACACGTCAATATCTCGCCAAAAGGTCTGCCATCTGCAATTTTCAAGGTTTTCGATCCCAATCACGCAGCGTACGTGGACGCCACAGGCTCAGGAAGCGAGACAATTAGCCATGTATACGAAAATTGAAGAATCACGATCATGTTCTGTTCTTTTGCGAAGTCTCCGCGGATCATGCGATTCTTCTGCATGGGTAGTGTGGTGGAGTGGGACAGTCCATGGTTTGAGCCTTTCTTGAGAAAGATGGGAAAGGGAGGGATCGAAGGTGCAAGAGCTGTGATTCTGTTGGATGTCTTCAAAGTACTCTAACCAAAGACTGGCAATCTCAAGAATGTCGCTGATATGTTTTAGGTAGAGTACAAGCATCCTGTGGCTTTGGAGTGTCCCTTCTAAGCACCGCACCCAATGCCGATGATCCGGAGGCTCAGAGGGAGATTAAGCCTGTGCTACTGGATCGCGATACCATGGGCCACTGGAGTCGAACGAAGATCGAGAAGAACGAGTTGCTAGAGTGGCAGGCTGATTATAATTCCAGCAGTATTGATCGGTGTCCAGGCATGCGCACTGCTGTGAGAGATCACGGTGACATTCTTTGGCTCACACTGGCCAAAGCTAGGATGAGGAGGATACTTATGGAGAAAGATGCATTATTTGTGGGAGTGGTGTTTGGAGTTGCGCTGTTGCTTTTGATACAGAGCTTACAAAGGCATTTGGTGTTTCTGTAAGTCCGCGCCGAGGAGATCGCCTTGTCCTTGCTGGAGGGCTTGGCATGACACGATTTTCAGAGGGTTCAACACGGTGAACAAAGTACTTCGCGTACCCCGAAGATTCAGCGGATGTATGGAAAAATATGAGTGAAAGAATTGTCGTATCCTGCATTTGCAAGTATATAGATTATTAGGAGGCCACTTCTTACTGTAATGGTACAACTGGGAAGGCCTCTGTCTCTCACTTTAGATATCCCACTAATCTTTAGAGGGAAAGGTACCCACTTTGGACCTGGAGATTGTTGACTACGCGATCGGGTAACCATCGTCGATGGTCTTCATTAAACAATGAATCGCATCCTTCAGTCAAGAAATTGGGCATAGGTCGATTTACCTTGAGGTAGCACTGTGGACTATACCTTCTCTCTTCTGGGGTATGTGTTGTGGGTAGTTGGTCAACCTTTTTTTGCGTTTTTCGACCCTCGTTCCTTTAACACCTCGGCAACAACCATTTCCTGTGCGAAGTTAGAATGCCTCTGAGGTGATCAACTTAGTAATGGGGGGTGCGCTATAGCACGCCTTCTACGAGCAACAGCGGCAATTCGACCCAGGAACAGAAAGTCTTCACTCCGATGTTCCTAGGTGGGCTGTTCAAAGGTGTTATTGAGCAGCAAAGTGTCCATTTTTGCGGCTTTGCATGGCTTTTGCTCTCTTGTCTTCCATACTTGTTGTACGAATAATTTTCAAGCAAGAACCATGCTATAGATCTGTGCCCTCACTCGGTAGCCCCATAAGCTCTACTAGACTCGACTCGAGACACATCGAGCACTAATTAAGCGAAGATTAGCGAGAGGGAAATCGCACATTGCTTCGCAATCGTCTTTCGAACGAGCATCGAGGATTCATTTGCATGAACCACCAGTAACTTAGAATCTGCGAACAGTTGCCCACTCTGTCTCTATCTTATTGGAAGACTCACGCCATTGCTGCCGTATCGTGGTCAATAACAAGGTATTGGTACCCAACAAACCCATTGATACAACGCCAATTTAGGCTGTTTCGACCTCACCGTCGCCCTCTATCCATAGATCTGAGTCCAGACGCTGTATCGATGCCTTTCTTTCCCTGACCGCCATGTGCGCAAACGATGCCAATTCAACAGTCTGTCTCGTCTTCCAATAAAGACTTTCGGGGAGTATCCGGCCCACCAACCGAGCGTAAGAAGAGCGATGAACTTTGAGTTGGGCGTGCCGCTAATCAAGCGGCCGTATTTGCGGCCATATGCCAGCCAATCGTAGATGTCTCCGACGGTCTAGACTAATGCACCCATCCTTGCAGATCCTTTGGGACCCCTGGGACGGGGCGCACTGTGCATAAGTGGGGCTATCCTAGTCAGTGTGCTGGTCGTGACTAGTCATCGCTGTTGGTTTTCAGATATACAATAGTCGAAAAGAAGAGAAGTAAGGTCGGTGAGGAAGAAAAGATTTCAGGCGTTTTCTGTTTGCTCGGTTGATTTGTCCTCCTTGCCCGTTTCCTTATTCGCCAAAGATCAACAACGCCAAACGGCCTGCCCGCAAGTCAGGGCGCAAGGAGAAACAGATCTCCTGAGGCATAGAACAGACTACCTCCAGCATGGGTTGCTGTCGATGATATCTGTTACAAGCCTAGCCAATCACTTGATATTCGGGTAGTCACAGGACCTGTGTCAGCATTCCCATGCTCCCACAAAACGGAACCCTATCAAGAGCATTGAACGCTCCGATAAGCGTCAAGTAACATTACTACCAGCGACGATAGGATTGTAAAGCGAAGTAGACCGACCCAAAGACATGGGCGTGACGTCGGATACGGACAAATACCACCTGGATCATGTTTTCACAACGGGTTTTCGCAGGTTTGTACAAAGAACTCGGTTTTTGATGAGACAAAACGGCTCAGCGAGCAAGTCCGATATATGTTTTTCGATCTCCTCACAGATGCAATGCCGCCATCGGTTAGACTGGTGAAATTGTCCTGGCATGGTCATCGGTGGCAAAAACAAAGAAGAGAAGACTGCGCATTGCTGACAAAAATAGGCTCAAGTAATCAGAAGCTGCTGGACGATCCTCGTAGAAATGATTAGAACAATATAAGATGACGAGGCTTACTGTTCAGGCTTGATGAGGCTTGATTTATAGCAGTGTCAGTGACATCCTGTATTGCATGTCGCATTCTGACTGGCAGCAAGGTAGAAGGCAAACCCAATTAGGGCAGCCGTACAGGATCTAGCGCTTTCATTTTGATGGTGAGCCTCAAAAGTGTAATCTCCCAAGAAGCAACCAAAGAACAACGTCTACTCCGTTCAACGCTCTGGATTGTGACTTCTCGTACGAAAGAATAAGAGTCAAATATTCAGCTTCGGAAAATGAGACAATGCCCTTTCAGCTTGAGGGTATGGTGCGCACCGGCCCAAGGTCGCAGACACAAGAAATCCAATCATTGCCGCTGGGAATTTAGCGCATAAAGTCTACTGAAAGCCCCCTGTATTGCTGTCCCTGAATCGAGACGCTAGCCATCACTAGTGGTATTTTTCCTGCCACCCCTTAAGAATAAGATATCCGCTTCTATTATGAAATCACTTGGAACCCATCCAACAAAATACAAACTTGTCGAAAGCAACAAAGCCTCTCGGACGTCATCTGGATCTTGCGCTGCACAGATCCATACACTCAGATCACTTAAGTACAGTCAGATCTTCCCGACCGACCATATGTCTAGAGAGAGCCAAAGTCAGAGTCCTCCTCCCTCTCCTCTCTCCAGACACAATAGCGCCTTGCGACCAAGGTCGACTGCCAACCTCACCGTGGACAGTCACTGTTCGGGTGGAGGACGACATCCGCCCTGCACATAAGGAGACGGCCAATTCGATGCACGCGACAAAACAACAATATGTACCATTACTCAGTCCCTCCGCCAGGATGGACTCAATACCACTACGATACTTCAGCGACAACCTCACCCTCGAGCTCACCTCCACCCGGAGCTTACAAATACTACATACCACCGCAATACCAAACACCTACTGCTTCGCCTAAAGCGAAACGACACTCGAAAAAATCCAGCTACGGCTCCCCTCAAGGACCTGGAGGATGGAACTCCCCACCTGGATTCCCACCGACAACGTACTACACAACACGGCCAGACTACACGTCGCCACCAATGTACCAGGATGTGAGTAATACCGACCGCGTCCGAACAAAAGCTCGACGCTCTTCAAATCCCGTCAAACGTGGCGGTGGCGACTATGAGGGACCAAGGCGCCACGCGTCCGTGCAACAGCCGAAACAGCGTGTTGTCTATGTTGACACGTCTGACGAAGCAGAAGATATGCCTACATTTGGACAATACAGGCCACGAGCTGCCACCTACAAATATGCCAAGCACACAAAGAGCAGAGCTAACCAAGACTTCTTCATGAATCAGGAGCCTGTTCAGACGGAAGCCTATGAGTCACAGAAGACACGTCCACGTCGGCCATCGCAGCCTAGACCGACAACAGCTACCAAATCAGCAAAAGCCGCGCCACCACCCCGAGAGGCAACAGCAGCGGACGCAGCCAAGTTTCGCATTCCGGCTGGCTATTCGCTGAAGAATTGGGACCCTACTGAGGCACCGGTCTTGTTATTGGGCAGCGTCTTCGATGCTAATTCACTCGGCAAATGGATCTATGACTGGACTGTCTTTCGGAATGGTCCAGACACTCCGCTATCAGAGGTCGCAGGTGACCTTTGGCTTCTACTTATCAAGCTATCTCACAAGATGAAAAGGGCCGACGAATGTATGCCTCGCGTGCGATCCATGGACAACCAGGAGCTGCTCGACGACTTTCTCGAGAGTGGAGACAGACTATGGCTGCGATTCAAGAAGCTTCTGAAAATTTGCGAAGATTACATGTGGAAGGTCGCGAAGAAGGAGGGCGCAAAGGGCCCTGTGAAGATGGGAAAGAATTCAGGATGCGAATTTGTCGATTCCATCTTCGGTCGGGATAGGAAATTGGAAGAGACGGAGAGCCTGATGCAAGGTATCAGGCTATGGAACATGCGCTTCGACGCAAATTGCGAGGATATATTGAGACGGCCATCTGCCGTCTAAGACCTGGAATACTGCTTTACCTTTGACTCATCGCTGGACTGCTTTTCGTTGGGAGGGTCGCTACTACGTTTCTTCGACACTTTTGCAGCACTTCAGCATCGTCCGCGAAGATACCCAGTCCTCTTTCGTTTGGGAGGACTTTTACTAGAGAGCATCGCTATGGTGGGACCACTGTATCACTATGGACATCGGTACTGCTTCCAGCAGCATCATTGGGCGTGCAAAATATTTGGGATGTATTTCTTGAGTCACTTCGGCGCACGGCGCACACTGGCCTACAATAGACGGGCATGAGTCACACTCTGGACGGATCAGATCGCGTTTCATCTGTCTGTATTTACATAATCTATATACCCTATCATTCAGGTCCATTCACTTGCTCTCACTCTGCTTGATAAAGTACAGTATAATACTACTATGACCTTGGCCGACGCACCCTCCTCTGACAACACCCTCAGCCTTCTACCCCTCCCTACAAAAGCAAACAATACAGCTAACAGGTATCAATACCCAACACAAATGCATAATCTACCCGCCCGCTCTCCATTTCCAGAAATGTTGGATCGTTACTCATCTCGCGGTGATCCTCCCATCCGTCTTTCACGTTTCTGACACACAGGCGGCCCAACCAATAAGAAGGATCGGCCAATCACGATGGATGGTTCATGCACCATGCAGGTCATCTGTGCCTCGCATGCAGAGTCTGTTCACACAGCGAATCCTCCTCACGAGCTACGAGGTAGAAATTTCAGCCAATCGATGCCGGCTTACGCGCCTTGCCGGATTCTCGGCTGAGGTGAGCGTGGTGCGCTTACACGGAGGCTTTCTATTTAAGGGAGCTGGGGATGCAGGTGTGCGGCGGTGTGGATTATGATGACAGGTAGGCGAAGCTGTTCGGAGGATTTCTGGTGCTGAAGGAGTAAATCAATATCGCTATGTTGCTTTTTGATTGCTTCCTCGGATGCTTTTTCTACTGGCTGGCAAACAGGGTGTGGATACTACGATCCCGATCCCATCACTATTATCCCATCACTGTGGTCACTATCACCATCGACTCCAGCGGTCAAATTAAACGCCGCATGGCAAGCACATGAACGCTATTGTTATCGTAGCGGCACACTTGGTTTCATTAGGCTACCACACCTTTTCTTGGAATATCTTGCATGGCGGTCGATGTTCTACGGCTCAGCGCTTACTGTGCCTGCTTGTCTTACTTGCATAATGCATTTAGTTACACACGGTGAGATTGTCTTGTTTCATGGTCTCCTGCGGGTCTGCTGCAGTCTAGACACTGCCTTCCTTCCGTCTGACAGCCTGCGCTTGTTTGGAAAGTGTTTCATGCGTGCAAGTCATATTCCTTCAAGGCTGCGCACGGCTTGAGAGCCGACTTCAGCCTTCGAATCTTTCAGTGGGAGACAGTCATGTGAGGAAAGAGCACTGTATGGGTATTCGTGCCTTCAATGGCACACCACAAGTTTGCAATCTCTCAAGGTCAGTGCGCACATGCAAAGCGATCTGTAGGTATACGCGATGGATTTCTGCTTGGCTACCACAGAAACGCATTACTAGGACGCTATCCGGGGGCCTGCCAGTTGCTGATGGTCATGTATTGTGGTGCCAAAGAACTTTGCTTGGTCTTGTCAATAATTTCCTAGAGCCTCTTCCTGAACGATCAATGGCTTAGACCGAGTGTGCATGCCACCATGTCCCTCAATGTGTGATGACAATTTCTTCTACCAGGAGAGACGTCGAGGCATGTACCAAGTCCACATGGGGCCCATGCCGAGAATCAGATCAATTTGCATGTCTACCTCCGGATGTTCAAATCGGTTTCTCTGTTGTCTCATACCGCCACATCTTTAAGAGGGTTCAGCACCTCTATGCTGCTTTCTCGAGATGCCCTCAACAACGCGATCAGCATGGTACTATGGCAATTGTGTCTAGTCAACATGCCTTCTTGCTCGCCCAGCATTCTCAACTTGCACAATCCTGAAAAGTAACATGGTGCAAAAAGAGGCTAAACAGGATAACGACACTACTAGGATTCGGACCTAGGATCCACAAGTAAACGTGATAGCAACACGTCGCTTTAATCACTCGGCCATAGTGTCTTAACAAGAGAGAAGAGCTTGTTGGGAGTAATGTTCTTGTTGGGAAGTCGGCCTGAGTCGTTGGCTTGGCTTAGCGTTGAGTATGTGTCACAGCGCATGTGGCGAGAGGGCTTCTTTCTTGACTTCGAAGAGGTTTATAAGAACCTCAAAATGCTTAGGTCTAGATATAATTAGTTAGTATAAGTCTGCCACGGGATGAGGTTCATGTGGTGTCTTTGGACAGAAAGGATCTAAGCTGGAAAATTTACCTGGAATGGCAACGTCGATGTCCTTTGGTGACAGCTTGGAGCTTGCTCTTAAAGATCTGAACAAACGTACAAGGCCTGGCACGATACTATGTTCTCTTACATTAGTATACTTTTCCTCACCACATGAATCCGTGATGAAACTGCGAGCGCCATTATGCATACCTGATCTTCTCGGACTACTCCTTCAGAGAAGCCCTACAAATAGCGCAGGCGGTGCCCTCTAGATTGCGCAGCCCCCCCAAAGACTGTACCATCATCTATGTCACTAGAAGCTCTTCCCCATAACAGCTCAGATAGTGCAGTGGTTAGCACGTCAGGTAAACATTGGACCAGACTGGAAAGTCTGGATGGGGTCCAATGCTGCCGTTCCGGTCTGCTGGGCTCCTCCATGTATCATCATATCGAAGATCATCTCCTGAAGACCTCAGTTCGAACCTGAGTCTGAGCAGATTCCTGTTCGCCTTTTTGAATGCTTTCATGGCTTGGACGTCCTCAATGCCTCCGTTCTAGAGGGCCAATAAGTCCTGCTTTCGAGACAATAGCTCAGGTACTGCAATGGCTAGCATATCAGGATATGAATTCATTTTTCCGGCACGCAACCGTTAGTGTGGGAATGCTCAGTGCTACCGTCTCGGTTTGCTGATCACCCACCGGTGAGTAATTCGAAAGAACTCAATTCGAATCCGAGTTTGAGTAGACCTCATTTTCTTTTCTTTTTTTCTTGGGCTTTCTGCCAAAGGATGATGCGTTTGTCTCGGATCATATTCAGAATAAATAGGACAACCTCGGATCGTGCAATGGTTAGCATATCAGGACCGCACCGTCGCTGACTAACGCGCGTCACACCGTGGGTGTTCTATGCTGCCATTTCGGTTTGCTGGATATCCTAGAAAGGGCGTCCCGAAGACCTCAGTTCGAATCTGAGTCTGAGCAGAATTCATGTTACTTTTTGCCTTCTTCGTCCTTCAAAAACCCAAGCATGCCTTTCATAGTTCATGATTTGCAACACGGGCAAAACTTGCAAGTCAAGCTCAGATGGCGCAGTCGTCAGCACACCGTGTTCATAGGTCTCTCTGGGTCAGGTGCTAGCTGTCTGCGTAAGGTGTTCAATGCTGCCATCCTGGTTTGCTGGCCACCTACCAGGGAAAGCCGAAAACCATGGAGAACTCATTTCAAGTCTGAGTCCGAGCAACAATCTTCTGCTCATGTTACACTCTTACTGCAAGCAGTCAAATCTGTTCGTGCATAGGCTCGAAGGCAGCCATGACAAGCCTAGATAGTGCAGTGGTTAGCACGCCATGTTGTGGTGAATATCTGCTCCGTGGAAACCCAAGTTCAAATCTTGGTCTGGGCACTGCTTTTTTGTCTTTCTGCAGCACTTGGGCTTCGGGACGTGGTCCAGTAGCAACGAAGATAGGTCAAACCTACTCGTCGATCATAAACAGTGAATTCATTAGGTGGTACAAAACGGAGATAGCAATGCAACATGCCGCACGTCATCCAATGGTAGAGCGAAGCTTCTCGGACAATCACATCATACATCCACCGCTCTTTGAGCTCCCCACTTCACTGACTCCGAGCCTGACCCTCCTCTTCTCGCCACTGCCTATGCTAATACCCATGACGTTCGACCACGCCTCAACCATCCACTCGTACCATACCTTCCTATTGTCCGTAGCACGGAAGATTGAAACAGTGAGGGTGGATGCATCTGGGACGTAGAGAGGTGTCTAGGTCATTGTGATCAGTCTTATCGGCTAATCGCTAGGCTAGAACGAAGAAACATACCTTCAATGGAAAATAGATCGGAAACCAACTCATCATTCCAGGAGTCTTTTCATCCATAGTCAGCGGATTGGTGCTCAATTCAGCGCCTGGATATAGCACAGCTTCAAAGTACCCTGCCAAACCATGGCAAACAGCTCGATCTCTCAGGTTAAAGCTCAGCCTCGTGTGCCGCTCGTTGTGCTTGTTCGTCGACATCACTGGCAAAGGCTCGATAGGTCCATGGGAGAAAGACCACGCTTCTAGAATGTTTGGCACAGGAGTTGGGACCGAATCCAATGAAGAGGTGGTAGACGGGCGCGAAGTGGTCGAGAGATAGTCAATGGCGTGTAGCATGACTACGTAAGGCGTGTCTGGCGCTGTGGGATCGTTTTGAGCGCGGGAAGTGATGTCGGCATGGAGCTTTGGGGCGGCGACGGGCGTGAGGTAAGCGGTGTAAGAGCAAGGTATCGAAATGCCATGGGTGGAGTTCAGAAGTGGGAGGATACCGTCAAGACATTCTGGTGAAAGTTCATTGTCCGCAAATGAGCCGAGCAGCTCCGAGACCAGGATGTCGACAGGATAGTATTCTGGAGGATCGAGTCTTGGAATAGGTACTGCTGTAGGAGGCTTTGGGAAAGGGGAGTCGAAGCCGGCAGCTGTAGCATTTTCGTCGTCATCGCGAGGAGGCCATTGACCTGAATAGCCGAATTCCTGGTGAGGAGGCTGCGATGTGTTTCGAGAAGGACCCTTCCAGGATCTCATGTCAGATTCTACAAGATGCACGCGATTGCCCCATAATCCTTCGTTGTGCCGTTGCAGGAGGACAAAAGCGTTGGGATTCTTCTCGACAGCCCACATCTCAATTGGGACGCCAGTGCTTTCGCTGGCTTCAAGAGCTCTAGTCACTAACGGACCACGGCCTGCTCCTACGATAGCCACGACGATCCGGCCATCGGCTCCTGAAGCTCGCTTACCTTGGTCCCTCCAGTCGATCAGTGCGAATCGGATCGCCCGTAAATATTGGTCGTACTTGATCGGATCCCGTTCGAAGACTTCGTATGTGATGCTCTCCAGATTGTCAGTAAGTGGCTGCAGAGGAGCTTGCAGATAGTCTTGATAACCAGCTCCGAACCGTTCGAGCTCTGTCCGGACCGGCTGACGGCGTTGAAGGTATCGCAGGTAATTGAGATGGGGCGTAGGGTCATTTTTCACACTTTTCATGGACTTTCTGCTCGGGTTTCGCTGGATTTGAGACGCTTCAGCTGGTGTGGGTGTCGGAGGATCTGCTGCTCTATTTGGAGACAGGTCGCCGTCGGCTGGAGTCAAGACAGCGTCGGGCTTATCCATCCCTGGTACTGATCCAACATCGCATAGCAGAAGCCAGGGAGGATTTCGGATTTTCGTGTACTGGGTAAGGAGCGCTTGATGGCTGTGCGTAAAGGATGGGTACCCTTTTGCATTTTCGAAGAATGTCTTTCCAGTAAGAATAAGCAATCGCAAAGGTTCTGAATGCCATCTTGACTGGACGGTGGTGGGTGGAAGATGTGAAGGTATGAATAGAGCTGCATTGCGAGTGGGTCAGTCAATTGTATCCATGATACGACCTCGAATAGGAGAGAGAAGGTAAGTACCTCAGGAAATCTGCCTCGGAACCACTGATAAGCTCCAGAGAAATTGCAACGAAACGTAAAAATTACAAACACGTGAGAGGAGAGATGAATGCAATAAAAGCGCAATTCGATTCTTACCTACGCAAAGCCTAGTGTTGTATTTACATACGGTCCTTATAACATGCCATGCATCCCAACTGCCGAAGAAGTCAAACTTCACAGGTCTCTTACGAGTCACTATGACGGTTCCTTCCTCGTCTTTCTCTTCAATCTCGATAGAATCCTTGTGGTGGCTGTCTTCCAACAAGCCCATGTATCGTCCGCGTGCCTTGTCTGTAAGACTCCCAACAACGTCATCAACGTCTTGCTCCGGATTATCCATCATGGATAACGATATAGACATATGGATGTAATGTCCGATTTTCAACGCCTCTTGTATTGCATATGCATATTGGGTTACACCCTCGCCATGTAGTTTACCATGGTGAAGCTTGGGAGCTGGCAAGATGATATTCCCGAGTCCACAGAAGGCAGCGTATGCCACTTCCAGCTCCAACACTTGACGCGATACATTGTAGACTGCTGGGTCAGGAGAGCATAAGTCAATCCATGGACTAATGACACCAAGCAATTGGGTTAGTGATTCGCCCGGAGCCAACGGCGTATCTAATGGCGAAAGAGGTGGGATGGTTGGCACAGCATCATTTTTGCCTGATGGTGAATCCAGCCGGTCAAGATGATTCGACAGGAGGGTGAGCACTCGAGTGTGGAAATGGGGAGTAGTGATTGGGGTCGTGAGCATATCATACTGCAGAAGCCATCAGCCCAAACCCACTCTCTTTCTCTAGGTGCATGAACAGCTCACGTTGCAATCTTGAGCTTGGCGTAACAATTCGGGAGTGACACGTGTGCGATCGCTCTCATGCTGACCAATATAGAACGTTGGCATGTATTCAGCTGGAGAACCCATTTGCTCCATGACGCTAGTAGAGTGAAGTGATGCTGGTTATGACAAATACCAGCCGTCAGTCACTTGATCTCGCGTAGTGTAGAGTGGCCATGAAGTAAAAATAGTGACAGAAAGACGTAGGGTAGAGAAATGACAGACTCAATAATCGTGCCTTGCTCCAGCAGTTTCAAACGGTAGGGGTTTGTGCCCTCCATAAGCCTCGATGCGGACTAGCCGATTCAACTCGAGCCTTACGAACACTAACGAAAGTTGTGCGCATCAAGACTGGCGGACTAAATCACGACTCAACAAACTTTACTTGAGTTGCACCGCTCATCAAGATGGATCGCAGACCTCAAATTCAAGACCACGGTCGTTCCAAGAGGCAGAAGACAGAGGAGATGGACTCTAGAGGGGATTTCGACGCAGGCACAAGTGAAGCAAATGGAGGCGTCAAGCTGGAAGACTATGGCAATGCCCCTCGGATCAAGAATGATAGGGATCAAGCGGACGCATTCCTGAATTCCATTGGTACCGAGCCCAAAAGCAAGAAGAAACAAAAGAAGGAGGAATCCGATCCAGCGAGCAATCCATACCTGGCGCACCAGTATGAGAAACCTGCAAAAAAAGAGGAGAGTGACCTAAAATTGAACCCATACCTGGCTCATATGTATGAGGAGGACACCAATAATAATGGCTATAGTAATGGCTATGGACGACCCATGAACAAAAGCAACGGGGCTTCCAGCGCTTCGGTCAAGCTTGGGCCTAGGCATGCGACTACTGCTGCTATGGCAAGGAAGGCGGAAGATGGACCTAACAATCCTTTTAGTGGAAAGCCTCTGTCTTCGCAGTACTTCAACATCCTCAAGACTCGGCGAGATTTGCCAGTACACCAGCAGCGGGATGAATTCCTACAAATGTATCAAAAGTCCCAATTCCTAGTCTTCGTTGGAGAGACTGGTTCTGGAAAAACAACTCAAATACCGCAATTCGTCCTTTTCGATGACCAGCCACATATTCAGCGCAAGCTTGTAGCCTGTACGCAGCCTCGTCGAGTGGCAGCCATGTCGGTAGCACAGCGTGTCGCCAATGAGATGGACGTCAATTTGGGAGATGAAGTGGGCTATAGCATTCGGTTTGAGGATGTCACAAGCCAGAAGACCGTCTTGAAATATATGACTGATGGTATGCTGCTTCGAGAAGCGATGAACGACAACAACATGAGCCGGTACAGCACAATCATATTGGACGAGGCCCATGAACGTACACTAGCTACAGATACTTTGATGGGGCTGTTGAAAGAGGTCGCGCAACGGAGGCCGGATTTAAAGATAGTGATCATGTCTGCAACTCTGGATGCCCAGAAGTTTCAAAGCTATTTCAATGACGCGCCTCTGCTAGCTGTACCTGGGCGAACGCATCCCGTGGAGATCTACTATACACCGGAACCAGAGCGAGACTATGTTGAGGCGTCCTTGCGAACGGTGTTGCAAATACATGCGAGCGAGCCTGAGGGGGACATTCTGTTGTTCCTGACAGGAGAGGAGGAGATCGAGGACGCATGCCGCAAAATAAATCTGGAAGCGGATGAGCTGGTTAGGGAAGCTGATGCTGGTCCTTTAAAGGTCTATCCTTTGTACGGCACTTTACCTCCCAATCAACAGCAACGCATATTTGATCCAGCACCACCACCAAGGAGGCCAGGAGGTGCGCCGGGTCGGAAATGCATAGTTTCTACAAATATCGCGGAAACCTCCCTCACTATTGACGGTATCGTCTACGTCGTCGATCCAGGATTCAGCAAGCAGAAGGTCTACAATCCCCGTATTCGAGTCGAATCACTTCTAGTATCGCCAATCTCTAAAGCCTCGGCGCAACAGCGCGCTGGTCGAGCTGGTCGAACAAGGCCAGGAAAATGTTTCCGCTTGTACACCGAAGGAGCCTTCAAAAAGGAACTCATTGAAACCACTTACCCTGAAGTCCTCCGTTCAAATCTCTCATCCACAGTCCTGGATCTCAAGAAGCTCGGCATCGATGACCTCGTCCATTTCGACCTCATGGATCCACCAGCCCCAGAAACCTTGATGCGCGCTCTCGAAGAGCTCAACTACCTGGCTTGTCTCGATGACGACGGCAATCTTACGGTGCTCGGCAAGCTTGCCTCGGAATTCCCTCTTGACCCAACATTGGCAGTCATGCTCATTTCCTCCCCCGAATTCTATTGCTCCAACGAAGTCCTCTCCCTCACCGCCCTCCTCTCGGTTCCCCAAATTTTTGTCCGGCCTGCATCAGCTCGCAAGCGTGCTGATGAGATGAAGGCGCTTTTCGCTCATCCAGATGGCGATCATCTTACCATGCTCAACGTCTACCACGCGTTCAAGTCGCATGAAGCCCAAGCAAATCCAAAGCAATGGTGCCACGATCACTTTCTCTCCCTTCGAGCTCTCCAGTCAGCTGACAATGTACGACTCCAACTCCGCCGCATTATGGAGCGTGAAGAGATCGAGCTAGTGAGCGTGCCATTTGAAGACAAGAACTACTACAGCAACATTCGACGCGCACTGGTCGCTGGATTCTTCATGCAAGTTGCCAAGAAGGAGGGTAGCAGCAAGACATATGTGACAGTCAAGGATAACCAAAACGTCATCCTCCATCCGAGCACGGTTCTACAGCAGGAGAGCGAATGGTTAGTGTATAATGAGTTTGTGCTTACCACGAAGAATTATATCCGGACTGTAACCGTAGTGAAGCCGGAGTGGTTACTCGTAAGTCTCGCCTAACTCTTCTTTTGAATCAGCCCCTGACTTGGTAGGATATTGCGCCTACTTATTACGACATCACAACCTTCGGCAAAGGAGAGGTAAAGAACGCCTTGCAGAGGACGATAGACAAAGTGCGGAGGAAGGAGGCTACCAAGGGTCCGGGAAGGAGATGATCAACAACGGGTACGAGGTGTATAGACTATGGCATCGGCTAAGGAGCAGAAGCATTTTCACCGAGCCCAAAAGCCGACTTGCTAGCATTGAATAGAAAGTTGAAAAGCTCATGCATGACACAAGTAAGTTGACAATCTCAACGCCAAGGACTTGTACTCAGAACATGTTGACTCAATATGTGCTGCTAAATCGTGACTTCATATCACCCTGCCCATATATCATGTATCATCAGAGTGTCCGTTCACCACTCTGGTCTTGACCTCATCCGGCTCGTTGACTCCCACAGCACCATCTTCGTCTTCGTGCCCATTGATCCCGTTTTCAATAGCCGCCTGGCCACCTACGCCCTCCAGTCTCTTCTTTTCATTGTCCTCCCTGATCCTCTCAGTCTCCTTCCTTAGAGTCTCCATATCCCAGTCGTCTTGCTCCTCATCATCATCACCCTCATCTTCACTCTCCTCTTCCTCGGAGCTCTCCTCCCAGCCGCCTTGCTCGAACATAGCTCTGCCCGTTGCTTCCTTCGCCTTCCTCGCCTCATCCTCAGCAGCCTTCTTGTCCAGCCTCTCCTTCTTCCACTTCGCAAAGCTCTCCGGCGTCACCGGGGTCAGCTTTCCAGTCAACTTGTGCCTCTCGCTCTCTAGGAAATCCTCCAGCGTAAGCGTCTTCAGCGGGCTCTTATCCATAAGCGCCTTCTCCGCTGCTCTCTGCTCTTTAGTCTTGAGTACGAAGCCTGACGGTAAGCTATGCTTGTACATGCATTTATCGCCACCGTTGGGACATGTCCAGAACCAACCGTATTTCCCCTCTTCGACGGCATTGATGAAGTATTTGCAGACTTTATCGGTGGTCATTTTGGGGTTCCCGTGTTTGGAGAGAACAACTTCTTTTAATTTTGCTGTTCCAAAACATGTCAGTGTGCAATCCTCCCAAAAGGGTCTTCAACAGCATGCTAACCTTCATCCCAATCGTCCATCATGTCCTTCTTCTTTGCCTCCTCCTCGCCCTCTCTTGTATCCGTATAAAGATTCTTCTTCTCGCCCTTCCTCTCCACGCTCAAATCATGACTGAACTTGCACTTCCTCCCCTTGTCACAATTTCCCTGCTTATAGAATATACAGACCACCGTCTTCGGGTCTACACCAAAAGGCACCTTTTGTACTTGTACAGGTTTGAAGAGCTCGGCTGTTTCCCGCTTGATCGCTTCAGAGGCTGCGTTTTCCTTCTCCCGTTGAGCCTTTTCAGCGTCCTTTCGCTTCTGCTCGGGGGTTTTGGCTTGGGCGGCTTGGGTCTGGATCGCTTGAATTTGTTTCTGGGCCTGCGCTCCTTTTTTGTTTTTCATACCAAAGGTCTTGTCGGCCACGACCTTGGCGGCCGCAGGCTTTGCCTTCTTCTCATCTTTCTTGGGGGGCATGATTGGTGTTGACGCTCAGTAGCGCCTGACGTTGGCAAAAGATGGGGAAAGAGGGCGCTGCTCGTTGAAACAGGACTCCGACTTTTCAATGAAAGACAACGAACCAAATAAATCATCCAAGGGACTTTACCCGTTCTTCTGCTTCCATTCAAACGATAGCTGTGTTATGATAGCAACAGATTGAAGGCTGAAGTGTTCTCGTGGTGGGGAATCATGGTACTGCAGATCATTGTAGAGTTGTTCTGACCTCTGACTCAGCAGCGCCAAGACAAGTTTTGGCCAGCAAGCTCTCTTAGTGAGAGCTTTTACACTCTTATTTCCTCCATCCACGACTTTGACGATCGAAGACTGCGAATTCTTAGCCGGCTACTACATGCTCCTTGTATGAGCAAATAGGCAAGACTGTACGGCGACCCCAATTGAAGTACCTAAGCCTAACTAACAATTCCAGCAGAGATCTATCCCGGCAACTCTATTTTGCACAAAGGAAAATCACCCAATCCTCAATCACCACCTTCACCATGATCTCTGACGATGATCTCTACACGCTCGCAATTTTTCTCGGCTCGTTAGCCATGCTTCTCATCGTTCTATACCACTTTCTTGAGGTCAACGCCAAAGACGACGACGGGCCTGCACAATCCGACGAGAAGGTTGCTTCGAAAGCAACACCACAGACACACGGCAGAGCTACCTCCAAATCATAAACGCGAACACGAGCACGGGATAGGGACATAAGAAGCGCAGCTCGCGGGGAAGGATGCGATCCAGCTACCTGGTCTCGTGGGCAGAAACACCGAAAAAGACCGAATCCATTATTTCGGTAGAGCCTGATGGAGCAGGGGACACCAAAGGATTGGACGAGCGCCAGAAATGTACGTAATGCTGCTTCAGAGCCAAGCATGAGGATAGGCCATGCTGTACTATCCGCAACGACGATTATGCGCTTAGCCTCTTACCGCAAGTCGCGTGTCTCCAGGCTTGGGCGTACGGGGTAGAGTTTACAGATCACGCAAGAAAAGCAGCAACGTGGGTATATATATCCTGAAGATGATCATTCAGACCCTGCATGCCTCCCTTTACCTATAGCATCATTTCAGCTCTGCGGTCCGACTATTTGTCTCTTCATCCACCATGAAAGAGCCCTGGCTTATGTCACTATTCTCTACCTTGCATATTCTCAATACGTGCACCGCGACACCACCGCCAGCACCTTCATATGAATATCAAGAACTCGTCCGACAACCCAATCTAACCTACCCTGCTTTTCCCTCAGCGTTCCCGAATGGGTGAGGCTTTGCCCTGCTACATCGTAATTATCAACTTCAGGCGTCTAACAATTTGCTCAGAACCACCGTTGATCCTCCAGAAGACCGCTACTACGTCCCGGAAACCAACATAGCCCTCGACTTCTACCATCAGGAGCCTTCTATCCCGGGGCAGGACGTCCTAATGGCCCTCATCGAAGGCCTAGCACAAGTCTTCGGACACGCTGCCACCGAGCCTCTGCCCGGCCTTTCTACTTTCCACTACAAGCGCAATGCCTTTGTGCACATCCAAGACCTGAATCCGACGCCTGGCAGAGCGCATACATATGGCGACATGGCTGCAACGCTGAGGGGGGTGGGTGAGTATATGACGGCGTACAATAAATTCTACACGACTGGCTTTCAGATCTGGGCGATTTCGCCGTCTGGTAGAGAGTCGAAGATTGGGAGTGGAGGGGTGGGAGGAGGACTGGGTTTTCAGGGGACGGCGGCCGTGGAGATGGGCTTACCTCCTGCGACTTCAGGTGCGAGTGGTGCGGTAGGCACGGGGACTGCAGATGTGAATACTTCGTGAAGCCATTGATATTGTTGACGAGAGTACTCATGAAATTTTGGGAACAAAACACGTACCCAAGAATTCGGGACTCTCAGCCCGAGGCTTCGCCAAGGTGTAGGAATTGTGAACCAGCCTTTCTTCCAGACAACGTCCTTGTTCTCTCTGTTGTTTCTCATAACTGGACGCCGTGTTGTTGTATAACAAAGGTCTCCTCAGCGCCCGAAAAGAATGAGAACAATGGATCAATGTCATTGTTCTCTGAATACATAATGCTTACCTGCATAGAGTCTCTACCATGTCAGCCACGGCCCACGGTCCAGGGGATATCTCAGAAGCTTGACTTGACAATCTGTCTAAACATATATCATGCCTCTGAGAAAGACCATGTCCCGGGAAGAGCGCCCTTCAACCACAACCCCTCAAAGCACATCATCCCTCAGAAAAAGGGTTCAAAAATTCCTCGCCAAGTTCCACCGAATATCCAAATCCCCTGAGCCAGCGCATTTCACGGTCTTCGACTTGAGCTGTACTGACAATGGAAATCACGTTTCGCAGACGCGAAGGTACGATTTCGAGGGCCTAGCGGAGCGACATATTGCCGCTTCCAAGCAGACGACTGTTCAATGGGAGTGGCGACGCAAGACGGAGGTCGAGGAGAGCGAAGTGGTTCATGATCCTTGGAAGACGGTCCATGATGTGGATATTGAGAGTTATGAGGAGGCTTATCGGACTATGACGCAGAGTTGTAGGCAGAATAGGATTGAGCAGGTTTGAAATTTGGGGGGTTGGCTTTTGTTTCATGGGAGGTAAGTTTTTTGAGTGTGAAAATAAATCTATCGTCTGTGTCTTATTACGATGTACATCTTGAAAGCTATCCTGCCCTAGCTCCACGCTCGCTAAAGCAAGTACCGAGATACATCGAGTCGTGAGATCCTGCCACCTGTGTACTCTATCCTGAACGCGACGTTCATACCCCAATTATCATACAATGAACACCGTGAGGTTATGTGCAAAGCTCATATTCACTGCGGAGGCAAGACGACTCTGAAGCCGCTTTGCGGCGCAGTTTGGTTTGGGGTATTCTTGGAAGCAGGGGATGTTGAAGGTTGGCCGGGCCTTTTGCTAAGGCTGCTGATCTTGGCTGAGACTTGGCGACTATGCGACTCACTCTCTGTGTCGTAGTCTTAAAAATGATTAGCGAACGCAGAGGGGTTTGCCAATGATCGTTAAAACGTACCAGAAGAATACGTAGCAGGGCCATCGCCTAGCTCCCAAGCGACAGCGTTCACGTGCTTCTTTCCCATATGCTCATCCCACTCCGCAGCGGTTTGGAAGACTAGATTCTCCCGCTTTTTGCTACTATCGGCTTCCGGCTTGGAGCAGTTCGCCCACAAGCATGGAAAAGGCCCTTTCCGGTATGTGGTACGATGCTTGCGAACATGCTTCTTGAGCGTCTCAAGATTGTGTAACTCCGCCGGACATGTCTCCCATTCACACTTATAAATTTTGTACTCAGGTTGCGAGGGATGCCTATCACTAACCGCTACGGGCAATTCCTTCGGCCTGCCTCGCATCGCTTGTTGCGCAGAGCCAGTATGAGAACCAGCGTACGAGCCAGCGTGTGGAGTACTCGCCACACTCGGTGAGCGTGACGGTATGATGACCGCGAAGCCAGCAGAACTTCCTGGGCTCATAGCATTCCTCAGACTGCTGGGTCTTGCAGGGGTCGTATCGACTCGTGGGCGGGCTGGCATCGGTGTATTTCTCCCGTCAGGGGTCCGCACGGGAGTTCCTCCAGAGCTCTTGCTTGGTGTGTCGTTGGATTTTCTGGGAATACCCTTATCGGGACGAGGAGTTTTGTTTTTAGCTCCTGGAGGACGTCCGTGCTTCCTTTTCTGAACCTCACTGCTCGCTGGAGTACTTTTTGTTGGCGCGCTAGGTATTGGCGTTCTCGGATGAGATGGAAGACTGTTTGGTACTGTTCCTATGAACGGCGTATGCATCGAGGGAATGTAATTGCGAACAAAACGGGCAAAGTCGTGGCCTAGATGGCTAGGAGCGCTCGCTGAGTTTAATGGAAGGGGCATATGCTTTTGGCCTGAGATCTCGGAGCGGTCAGGTCTTGAATGGACAGCTGATGCAGCGGGTCCTCCCATCAATGGTTTTCCTCTGCTAGGTCTCCCCCGCTTGCGGGTAACTTCAATGTTTTCTTCGTCGTTGGGGCGGCGAGTAGCTTCTGTAAGCGCAGGTCCGGCAGGATCCACAAGGTCCCATCTAAAAGTGCTGAGATCCGAATTGTAATCCACGGCTGGAAACCTTTCCCGAAGGTTGTCTAGATGGGCATTCAACGGACGCATTGTCGGATGCTTGCCCATAGAAATTAAGATATCTTGGGCGGTTGTCCTCGCACTATAGCTTGAACGGCGTATGGCATCTTGCCGTTTGTTCATAGGACGCACAATATCTTGGCGTTGTAGAAGCTCTCTGCTGAACGACTTATGCTCCCCGGCAGGAGGAGCTGTCGGTGTGACAGTATCGCTACGAAGGCCAAGATGAGTGATTGTATCGAAAAGTCTCTCAAGAGCATGGTCCGTGTTTGAAAGCATCTCTGTCGATGCTGCCGGGGTTGGTGGTACTGGAGGGTCGTTCTCAAGCCGTGGCTGTTGGCTTGGAGGCTCAAGAATCTCGTCGTCGGATAAAGCGGTCAGATCTACGATATCAGCGAAGGTTCGTTTCTTAGCCAATTGCTCCTTCGTAGACGGCTGGTATAGCTTTGGTAAATCCGAGTTAAGATTTCGCTGATCGGCCCACTTGACACCGTTCATCTTCTCCTCTGCATCAGGTTTCATAACGCGACTTGGTAAAGCGGCATTAACAGCACCAGTGGAAGGTGGCCCCATGGGTCCATGAATCGGAGGTGGTATTGAGCTCTGATTTTGCTGAGGCTGTGGAGGTCCAGGCGCGCTTGGATGAGCATAGGGCGTTACATAGCCACTAGCATTGGCTTGAACAGAGTATTGGGGAGGTTGAGGTGCGCTGACTTGAGTAGAGATTTGGCTCGATGGCGGTGGTAGTGGTGGGGGCGCTGAAGAAGGCCCCATGTCAGGAACAGCTTTCAATAGGGAGCGAGCGAATTGAGATCTATCAATCCTGAACCCCCGGTATTCGAGTATCTCACACATCTGCGTGTAGCTTGGATTCTGGTTCAAGAGTTCATGGATCTCGGCAGTATTGATCTGCTTCTCTTTGTTCGAGGATGTCAACGCATTCTGGGCAGCTTCAGCTAGAGCTTGTTTTTTGTTCTCTGGCCAATATGTACCGCCAGCCTTAGGTGGTTGCACTTGGGACTGTCCATTCGCTGGTGGAGTGGGAGTAGACGATGTCGTAATGGGCAAATTCTGAGGCTTTGTCTGAGGTATGGGGGAGCCCGAATTCCCGTTGAACTCTGCCGTAGCCTGTTGTATAGTCCGGCTGCCAGGATTCGGCGTAGATTCAGCTGCAACATAGCCATCAGGAATAGAAGTCGAGACGCTTGTAGGCGCTTGTACTTTCTTGTGGTGGCTTCCCCTATCCTTCCTTGGAGGTGTGTAATCTTTGCCACCACGCCTTCTCCGCTGAGCAGGATAACGTCCTCGATCAAAACCAGGCGGGAAACCCTCTTCAGCAGCTGGCAATTCCGATTCAGGAGGCAATTGGACATGAGCAGGATTTGGAATTGAAAATTGACCGTTGATGACGACTGGAGAGGGCGAGCCCTGGGCTGCTAAAGCAGAAGGATTCCTTTGAGGAGGTTGCCCCTTTTTGACCTGTTCCCAAATCTGCGAGAACAAAGAAGGGTCCTTCGACTTGTAGTCTCTCATCTTTTCAATCATTTGCTTCATCTCAAGCTCCATCTGATTTTTCTTAGCGGTGTCCGGATCTGCTGCAGTAGAGGGTATTCCAGTCTGCTGCGATGACTTGTTGCTTCCATTCTCTTTCCAGGGCTGTGGATTATTCAGAGGGTTTGGTTTAGGCTGTGCGGCTGCCCGCGCGACCTCCGCAGCCTTGTTCCTCGCGGCCTCTTGCTCTGCAGCGGCAGCTGCCTGCCTTCGCTGATATTCCACATGGTTGAAAATCTGGGACGGATCGACAGTCTTGGGATACTCGCTCACAGTGGGGGTCGATGATTGGCTAGCGCTACCATTGGCTGGGCTGTCTGCAGCTGCGGATGCGCGAAGACTGGCTTGCGTGGTTTGACTAAAAGCCGCTATCTGTGGCGAATGTTGGGTACTCGAGTGCCCAGTTGCTTGCTGGACGTTTGCTGCCGTATTCCCAGTCCGGAAGCCAGTGGGTGTGCCAGTTGATCGATTGATCTGCAGCTGCGGGCTCTGGACTCTATTCTGCTCTAACGAACGTGAATTGTTACCCCTCCTCTGTGACGCAGCTTGTGAAGCTGGTATCGGGGGCGACGGAACAACCTGGCCTAGACGTTGAACAGCTTGGCCGCTTGTTGGCAGGGTAGATTGGCCGCTTGTTTGCAGGGGAGATTGGCTTGAGTATTGGCTCAGTCGACTCTGCTCGGTGGGCGGCCTTTGAGCAGCGATATATTGAGCCTGAGCCTGCCAATTGCTCCCAGTATTTCCTTGCTGCCTCTGGTATCCCGTTACAGCTGCAGACGCAGTCTGCGACCTTCCACCAGGATCTTCTCTTGAGGTTACCGTCGAGCCTCTGCTGTCCGCTCTTTGATGGCCACCCACGTATGGAGCTGGCGTGACGCTGTTGACACCATAGGATCCCGTACTACCGTAATTTTGAGTGCGATTGTACATATTTTGCTGTGTCAAACCATTATCCCGTCCCAGAGTTGAGGCGTAAGCAAGGTTCCCTAAGGCTGTTGTGTCAGGTCGTCCATCAGTCGTGTAGCCTGTCCTTGAATCTTGAGATCTTGAGACTCCTGCCCCATTCCCGTTGCCATATCCCTGGCTCGCAGACGGAGGCGCAGAAGACTGTTGCTGCTGACTGGTCTGATAGCTTAGAGGCTGATGTGGGTTGTTCTGATAAGTCCCAGTATTTCGCGACTCATCGGTGTATTGCCCGCGGCCATCATGTCCCGCTGTCGGCTGGAAGTATGGAGAGTATTGGTTCGAATTACTGTAGTTATTGTAAGACATTTCGAGGCGGCGCACGCCGTGTCTAATTTAGCTTCTTATATACTATAGGATTGTATGATGCCTCGACCTCAGCCATGGGCTCTTCAAGAAGTCAGGTGTATTGATCACGGTGGATGTACTTGTTTAAAAGTCCGCGAGGTGGACGGGCATCTCCTAAGTCGACCGTGAGGTGCAACCAAATCCCAAAAGAGAGTCAGCGGGCGCGAATTCGGCTATGACTGTGGTCGCGAAGTGAAGATGGTGAGTCAGTGATAGATGCATATGAGAATCGTCGCGGCGCGACACGATCGTTATCACTCTCGTGCAATGAAACTGAACGCCAAGACAGTCGAAGAATCGGACGCTAGCGGCTTAGACGAATTAAAGTAAAGTAGTGCGAGATGTCGGGCTTGGCGCACACAATCTGGCCTTGGGCATCGTCAACTTTCGTTTACAGCCAGCGACAACATCAAACCACCGCCGTCATGACGAAGATCAATACTTGTATGCCGCTCAGTTGCATTAAAGTCAAGCTTCAGTACTGACTACGAGATCTACAGCTCGCCACTCCTCGCGGAGAAAGTCACGCAAGGCGCATTTCAGCGCCCCATCCAGCGTACGACGAGTGATTATGAGCGCGCCCCTTAATAAGGAACTACGAGAACAGCACAATGTACGTCTTCAGTCGCACATGGTGTCTAGTCTCTACGGCCCGTGTCGAGCACAGCGTCCATTGGCAGCATTCAAACTAATCCCGCTCCCCGTCACAGGTCCGCTCCATCCCCATCCGCAAAGACGACGAAGTCCTCATAACCCGCGGCTCGAACAAAGGCCGTGAAGGCAAAGTCACCTCCGTCTACCGTCTCAAATACGTCATCCACGTCGAGCGGGTCGCGCGCGAGAAGTCAAACGGACAGAGTGTTCCTCTGGGCATTGCGCCCAGTAAGGTTGTGATTACAAAGCTGAAGCTTGATACGGATCGTAAGAACATACTGGAGAGGATCTCGAAGGGCAGGGAGGAAAAGTTGAAGAGGAAGGAGAAGGAGAAGTAGAAGAAGTGAGCATGGAGGCAGTGTGATGGACGAAGAATCAGCTGGTGAGGGATTGTGATTGAGAATCTTAGAATGCTTGCAGACTTGCAGCTTTTCTGCTCCGTCAGATGCAGGCTCGAAACAAAAGGCAATGCCAATTGTCCAAATTGGTGTCACACGACTTAAGCCCTACATGTGCTGCGGATCTTGATGGCTACAGGGCAGTCCTTCAGACACTGTCTCACATGTTGTACAGCAGCTTCCAACCACAAAGTTTGCGCATACGTTCTACTTCTGTTTCAGATTTCGATTGTCTCATTCACCCTATAGCGTTTCTTCGGATATCTCCCCTACCCTCCCCAACCCGCGAGAACTTATCTACTCGCCAACCCCTTCCAGTGGTTGTGAACGAGTTATACGGCTCGCGCAGAACAAAATCCACGGCCTCCCACAGGGGCCGTCTCGCCTGCAGACTGCTCCGGATTCTTCTTGATGATGATGGGGTCCAGTTTGATGGTGAGGGACAAATTCTCTCGATTTTCCTCCTTTTATTGGTTTGCATATGGTGTCGGAGAGCAGGCAAATTTCTTGAGTTGTTAGCTGTTATTATTGTTGGAGACTTATGGTGGATGCTTGTTGACTGTGATTCAATGGAACGATTTTCTTGTCAGCAGCGAACGGCATGCGCAGCAGGATTCATTTGGACGTAGACATTGTCAAACACGTGGCTCATTTCTGGTATGGCAGTATCTGGACATATCGTGGTTTTTCAGCAAGAACTGAGAATATGTAAAACATTTCTCCCGCTCTGTAGTCTCAACTGACGTTGCGCATTGCAAAGCCCCACTATACGGCAGGCCTTACCCATCCGGCACTGGCTTTAGCGTTTCACATAGACCTCAGCCATAGTTGCGAAAGCCATGCAAATTGAATCAAAGCCTTTGCGCTGCAGAAACAGCCTTGCTGTGCAGGAAGAGATGTTGCCACAATGAGGCTGAGAACGCTAGTGAGTTAGGGCTATGCCACAATGAAACATGAATCCTCGGCCAATGGATTGGGGCATTGTGTCGCACTACGCTTATGCTCTGAGGCACTGTAGGTGCAAAGTACGGCGTTTGGAGAGAATTTGACCTCGAAGTGACTGTGTTTGGTTGAATGAGTGGATTTGTTTGAGGCCTCGTACAGACAGAAGCTAGACTAACGAGAGCGCTGACCAGACTATTAGAAACAAAAGTATCGCAATAACTCCTGTGTATTTCGCGAAACAATCTAAATACCACCCTCTTTTCAGACAGCGCTGGCCTCCTAGATTGTACTGACTCAATGAAAGTTCTTCCCAGATTACACAGTTTGACGAGACAAAAGGAAAGTCTAGCAAAGCGCGAGAGCAAAAAGCATCCACCCATGTGTCAGTCTTATATTCCTCCCACGATAGCCCTCGCCGATGTTGAATGAGGCTCATATGCACTTCGACGTCAGGCGTATGGATCATTGTTGGCGAAAGAACCCCCCTCTGCCTCCGACAGAGTGGGTCCCAGATCATAAGAGAAGCCATGGTGCTAGGAAAGGTCAGCTGATTCATGCGAAGATCGAGAAAAGCTCACTCTGCACCTGGAACACACCTTCCCATTCATGCTCACATACCCGTAACATTGATTGGAATAGAAATACACACACTGGTATTTTCGAGCTTCTGGGCCAGGTGTTCTCGAAGACCTCGCGTAGGAGCTATCGCCCACAGAGCGACTGCTCTCAGCTTGCAAAAGAGCGAGTCCTTGATCGAGCGAATAACCTCTGCTCTAAGAAACGTCAGCTGATTCAAGAAGAGCATAGAGAACACTTACCTGGCATTCAGCGCACGACTGTCGTGCCATTCTGACCCAGTTCGGACAATTGCGGGTACTGTGATGATTCCTGCATCGGATCTCTTTAGGTCCTGGGCCAGGTGCTCCAGACATGATGTTTGCAAAAAGTCGAATCGGGGCTCAGGCGGTATTTTCAGTGTAAAATGCAGACAAATCGGCTATTCGGAGTAGAGTATGATATGAGAAATACGAGAGGCGGAATACTGGGACAGCGATAATGCAACGGAGAGAGGGGAATGGGATATAAGGCTCCTCGAAAAACCGCTTGACCGTTCTGGGGGTCTTCCTGCCCATGGCTCAGCAGGCTCATCATCCCTGTTCGCACACATTGCTTGTGTCGATGATTCATAGCTGCCTCCATCAGCTTTTAAGCGCGGTCCATGATTGGGTGCCTAGGTTTGATATCTCCTTATTCAGGGAAGTATCCCCATGCATATGGCGAGTCTGAAGAACGTAATTCGTCGGCTTGGTCCTCGAAGATGTAGAGTGTCCATTTTGACAGCGGGATGCCGTCTTTAGCTAGTATCGTAGGGCTCTGTCGAGTTCCTTCGAAGAGGAGAAACGAGGCTAGGATAGCTCTGAATAGCTCTTTGGGAAGCTCAGCCATGGATACGGTCCGCTGTGCCGTCAGCTGAACGTTGTACCCAAGTGGCGAGGAGCGTAAGCCTCATTCAGGAGCTCGTCCTATCGAATCAGTATCCTTGATAGGATTCATCTATACCATCAGCCTCTGTGCAACCGCCCGGCTCCTGGATCCGCTGAAGCCGCGAGTCTAGCACACGCCGAACTATAGGTAGCAGCCGCAGAAACATCTGCCTCGGAGTGTATGTATGAAGATATAATGGCGAAGCTGAGCTGCAGCCTAGAGAATGTGATTGTGATGGAGGGAAATGGTTGGCTGTAAGAAGATGGATCATAGTAAAAGACTGTGAAGGCGAGATTGCCGCTTGCGCTGCCGCAGCAAATGACAGATGCAGAGCGGTTAGGAAGGTTGTTGCAAAACTGCAGCGTGGCAGATTGTCACAGTGGATCTGATCGGACTGAGTTGTGATTCGTTGGCCTTACAAAGACAATGAATCCTTCGAAGGGTTTGACGGCATATCCGAAGAACAGTACATGAACTTCGCATCTCTGGACAGTCACGGGACGGTCGGAGTGGCTGAAAGATGTGATGAATCAGGCATTCTATAGGAGCAATCCATGCTTTCGTAGGGACAGATGACGTGTACTGACAAATGTATGCTGCTCAATTTCCGGTTTCGTTTCGCTAATAATGAAACCTCGGATCTCACCAGCGAGCGCGAAGCTTTCATGTAAGCGTGGGTTGTCTATGGGCTGTACTATCAGCTGCTTTCTCTGCTCATCCACATCCAATGAATAGAGGCGGAAAGCCAGATTGCACTGTGTTCAATCAACGGGAAAAGCCATGGACGTTGTAAGCATCTAGTAGCTGAACTAGGAGCTTCATCTAGACGACGACAAGTGGCAACGATCGGCGATGGATCCAGACCCTTGGGAAAATGCTGTAGAGGTATCATTGCCACGCTGAACATCCGAATGATGTGGCTCCCATTGTGGTCTCCTGCATGTACTCATTAGCAGCGAATCCCTTCAGGGACTGGAAGTTGAAAGTAGTGTGACAGCCAAAATCCGAGTAGCTGGGAGGATGAGATAACGTACTATAGGGGCTGCTCCGTGTGGCCACATGAGGGTGTTAGCCGAGAATATACCCATCGAGAAATTGCAAAAGGAGTGCACATCGTAGAGTATTCCCAAACAAAATGCTGCCGGCAGCATTATTGAAACGCCGATAGGCTATTAGTGCATGGGTGTAGCTGATCCCGTATCAATGTGTCGTATTACCACTTGAGAAGGATTGTTCCTGTTTGCTGGGTTTGGCGAATAGTATCCCATCCTTGAATGATTGGTCACTTCAAAAATTCATGCTCTTACAGCGATCCAGGGTCAACCGGCAATAATGACTTAGCAGACCCTCTTACACAAGGACAAAGAAGCGTATCTCATTACGATGCGTAGGTTATCCTGAGGTCATAAAGAGACAAGTCTCGGTCCAGACAGCGTCGGTCTGAGACACTTGGAACAATACTGAAATTGTGCGGGCATTCTAGAGGCCAGGATGCTCCCTTCAGCTGCCTAGGAACTTAGTGCTGTCCTCGGACAATCGTAGACTAAGTGCGTCATCGTAACCTTACCTAGGCACATCGTTCCAGTGGCTTCCTTCGTTGTCGTATGCCACTGGGGCGAAACCGACAAACGCTCCACACATACGTTCAGGGCTCGAGGATTTCTGATGCCTTATACAAGTATACTACATATAAGCTCGACCTGACGCTGTTGCATACCTCCTGGCACGAGCCCGAATCGACAGTCCTTGTGGCTTTGATGATTTGCGACTGAAAGCTGCGCGGACAGGCAAAGCTTTCACAAAGGAAAAATCAAAGACCACTACATCTACACTACCTTGGCTTGCGGTGTTCCATGGGAAGCGTGATTCCTCAGCTACATACTGCGAGCCACAATATGGCCATCGAGGTCTCGCAAGCTTACATAGATTCATATTGCCTTTGCTGAAAGCCGAACTTCACAACGGCCTGGCGCTTGGTGCATGTCCTCTTTGAGTCTGACTATGAATGTCATCGTAGCGCCCCAACAAAATACCGCAAGCTGTAGTGAATGGCACATCTGCCGGACTTGCATGCCTTCTGGTCAAGAGCAGCAAGTTTGAGCTTCACTCGAGCAGCATCAAGCTGAATATCTCGACTTGTGTCGGCTAGATTAACATCGAAATCTGTTTCTCGGCATTCTGCTGAAATTACTCACTCGCTGCCTCAACCGCGTCTGGATAATTGCTCATCAAATGACACCGCAAAATGCATCAGTCAGTGTCCGGTGGTGATCCCTCAATTGGAAGTCGCTTTAGACATTGGACGATACTTTGATCGAAGAGGTCAGATTAGCTCGGTCAACAGGAGGGTCCAATTCGAATAAATCAGCTTCAACTCCTCATCGTCGTCGGTCAATATTGCTTCATGTTTGATTCTCCAACCAAATCACGAGATATTCAGAAGGTCTAACATTGTTCGTATTCGTTTTGCTCGGAAGTACCGAACATTTATTCCTAACGATAAGGGTTGAGATGGATCACTTATGGCGACAACAGTACATTAGTGACTTTGGTGAGGAGCAAGCAGTGATATCTTGGCAAGCATAAACAGTTTGAAAACCATTGCCGGTTTACCTAGATCACGGTTGGAAGTCCGTCCTGACTCTACCCAAAGAGGAAGGTACTTACCGAGGTGGCCAATCACTGTCTCTGATTGACTCCTTTCACACTGAATTTCGTTCGGCACCGCTTGAACGTTTGATCTCTCCCAATCTTTTGGCTTAGCAAGGCTGGGGAAAGTGTATTACACTCTTTCAATCATAACACTTAGCCCAAATCTCCCAAGCTCTAGAGTTTGTATGTGCTGACCCAGCAGAGCCAGCCATACTGACCACTCTGACTACTATCACATGCCCCTCTTCTGAGTATTGCTACGATGTCAGCTGAGCACGACAGACAAGGTACCTCTCTCAGGAAGTGGGGTACCTGGTTGTGGAGATAAGGCGCTAGAAGGTGACATGGAAGCATTAGGCCGTCCTCATGACATTCTAGAAGATATGCAAGAACCCACAACCTGGCTTTCAAATTCGTTCGCGTTCGACGGCGGCCCAAGCGCAGTGTGGACCTGCAGGTCAATCAATGTGACTGAAGATATAGCCGGTCAAGCTGGCATGTGTCAATCTTGGAGTTGCTCTCTGCAGATAATAGCTGTCAGTTGTCTAAGACTATACTGGGTCGACCGCCTCGCGCTGTCCGACATCAGCGTAAAAAAGGCCCATCTAAGGATGAAGGCTCGATCCGTTACTCGTAATAAGCAAGATTATACGCACTTTTGACATAGAACAGCTTTCTCTCCCAGAACTTGACTGGCTTGACTGCGTCGAGTGGACCGAAGGGGTACTAGCAGTTCTTTAAGGTACGGCTCGAGCTCTCCGAAGCTACTTTGCTTGGGCAGACTTCTTCATGCCAAATTGTCCAAGCTCTTAGGCTCGTCGGGATGGCCATTGCTTGGTTGAGCTTGGTTGAGCTTGAATACGATCAATTGCGGAAGTCCGCAATACCCTCACAAGTAGTGTGTTGTGCCTGTCATTGGGATTGGGGCTGTAGGCGATCAAAGCTATTCATAACAAACAACAAGCCGAGGAACGGGGTGTCATATCTGAATGGCACCTAGCCTGCAAGGTACGGCGTTCTTCTGAGTGGCTGAGGTAGGCGAAAACATTTGCTGTGAGCTTGTTGGCTGGAGAACTGACCATTCTGGGAGTGATGTTCTTGATGTTCGCGAGTCAAGGACGATGAGTGGGGGTTTGCCGAGAGAAAAAAGGACGGCCCGTGGCGCGAAATATGCCTGAGCGGTACTGAAGATCCCATTTATCGCCTCTCCATATTTACCTTATTATTTGAGATGTTTTACCACTCCTGCACCGAGTATCTACTGGACCCAAATGAGAGGGACTGACGATCTGGAGAATATACTCGACTGAGCACGAGTCGATTCCATCACATGGGACAAGATCATGAGCAGTCCAAATTCTCGTGAATAATTATTGGTCTCGTCTATGACTTCTCCGCAAAGATGATTGGCCATCAAGATGTCCCGTGATCGACCAATTGATGCTCCGATATGGTTCCAGCTAGAAGGTCGGCAGCATCCTTCTATGCAGAAGATGCAGGATCAGTAGATAATAGATAATCAGACTTCTTCTATCAATTGTTTTAGTAAGGCTCTATTGTTTCTTTTCCGCAATTCGAACCGTTGAGCCGTTGTTTCTGTCGATCATTAGCAAGGGCCGCTTGCCTCGGCCGTCGCCGCGTCCAACAAAGCAAAAGAGGGGCTCGCAGGCATGATTCGCTCACCCAGCATCACACCCGCATCAATGCTCGGATGCACCACCGGTGATATCATCCGCCGAGCACACCTTATCTGCACTGGCCTTCAATCTACCGCGGACTACTGTACACTAGATAGTATCATCATCCCACCAATGGCCAACATCTTTACCCCTGCTCGGCATCCGTCTAGGATCTGCCTTCATCGCTATCGGCTTGCAGGCACTCCCCCCTCCAACCGAGGGTTTGAACGCTTGCTCCTACCCAAATTACCACCATTGCTTGGGCGAGACAAGTCTTCGGCCAGGGGGCCGCTCTGAGACTACCATCCGCATTTTCTTGCACACCCCCAACTTCAACAAACGGCCCTGCATGTACTATGTAGCGAAGGTGACCATGGGAAGCCCCTCTCGTCATTGTCATTAATATTAAAGAGCTGCTGGTACCTCGATACTCCTCCCCAAGCTATCCCATTCGTCACGAGGAACGTTTGTCCTACCCACCATATCTTTTGCATACTCGATGCAAATCCAAATATACCTCGCCTCTTGGTAGCTTCGAACTTCTTTGTATATATATTCGATCCACTTGCTTGGCTATAGTTCCCTTCCCTCGTCCTGACCACCCTCACCACCCAGTGCTGGTACATATGACCGCCACTCCCACTTCGATCATGTCCTCAACCGAAACAACCGCCGCAAAGGCCAAACTCGAGCCCGAGCAGCCCACTCAGGTGCCGACCTCGCCGAGAAAGCGTCGCAGAAGAGCTCCAGCAACTGGCGCCGCCGCCGACTGTTTTGCCTGCCAAGAAAGACAAGCCAAATGCGACAGACGGAGACCCTACTGCACTCCCTGCCTCGACCAGGGTAAGGACTGTTCGGGTTACAAGACCCAACTGACCTGGGGCGTTGGAGTTGCGAGTCGAGGAAAGTTGCGCGGCCTAGCACTGCCAATCGCGAAGTCAAAGAAGGCTGTACAAAGTGTGGATGAGGAGGACGAGAAACCGGCCGAGGGCCCGCAGAAGCTCACGAAGCTGGGCACGAAGCGCAGAGCGTCCGATTCACTCGACGCCAGCCAAATGCGCAGCCCAATGAGTGCAACTGCCAGTGCTAGCAATGGCACACCTACTACATACAACTTTGTCAACATGGATCCAAACTCATCTTCCTCTGCAACTTCACCCATGCAAGCCCCGCCAAGCTTCGACTGGCGCTCTCCTTCTTCCCTCTCACCGAACAAAGAAACACAGCCAGCTCGCAAAAGAGCAAGGAGACACACTCTACAGCCACTCTCGGTACCTACGCTACATCCTACCAGAGACCATGGAACCATGCCAATGACGGCGAGCATCGTTGGCGGATACGGCCACCATGATTTTGGGCTTTCGTCTCAGATCTCGCCAATGGTGCCAAGCTTCGCCGGCTACGGCATCATCTCGCCCTCCTACAAAGATTACACCTCTCAGTCAGTGGTGGAGAGTCCCTGCGAGGCCAACTTTTTCTCTGGTCATGAGACGCTAGGCTGGCCCCATGACAGTGCGAATTCGAGCTTAGATCCCAACCAGAGTACCCAAGACTACAGTCAGCAGGAGACCTTCTATGCAGATCTCGTCGGCCCCAGCTCGATAGACCATACCCTGTCGACTCAGCAGACCTTTCCTCACCATGATCTTATCGTCACTAGTGGCCAAGATACCAACGCACTACTTGCAGATACAAAGTACTCAGGCTTCACAAGCGAGCCCACTCAGCTAGTTGCCGATGATGTCGGTGACCACTCATCAATATCAATTCCAAGGTCGTTCCCATCGCTGTCAATTGGGAACACCCCAAAACTACAGTATCTTATCGACTACTATGACAAGGTCATCTCCCCCGTCATCGTTGCCTTTGATGGGCCCACCAATCCTTACCGCTCCCACATCCTGAGCCTCGCCGTTGAGAGCGAAACCCTTCAGCATGCAATCGCTGCTCTTTCGGCTAGCAACCTTCGGATGAGGAGAGGTCACAACCCTCTATCAACCAATCGAAGCAGCCAGAGCACCACCTCATCATCCCATGATCACTCGGTCAGGAAATCATCTATCGCTCATAGCTTGATGGACGTTGGCATGGACCGCTTACCCGAGACCTCCGCCAGTGAGCCGTCGCAGGAAGAGCTCTATCACAAAGGCGCCTCCATCAAAGCCTTGAATGAGCAGCTTTCAGATCCGCTCCGCCGAAAGGATGACTCGATCTTGGCAACACTCCTAATCCTATGCCTCTACCACATCTGCGACACTGGTGTCGGCAAGTTCAAGACTCAGTTTGCCGGTGTCAAGAAGATCCTCGCCCTACGTGGTGGCACTAATGGTAGCAACTCGAAAGCGACCAATTGGCTCACTATCATGTTCACCTGGTTCGATGCCATGACTGCCAGTGTCAATGATCGAGAAGGCCTGCTAGACGGTGACAATATCGACATGAGCGCACTGAATGGCGACGAGTGGGCTCTTGAGAACCTCGCTGGTTGCGATGGCCGGCTCTTCAAAATTATCGCCAAGCTCGGGCGCCTCAACCTCCTCAGCCAAAACAAGCCGGTCACCAATAGTTCTCCAAGGAGTTCTAGCTCGCCGACATCGCAACCGCAACAACTACCCAGTCCAGGAGCCAAGTCCCAGGATTACTACAGCATGAATTATAATCGCTTCGACGGGAATGGCTGGTCCGCAATGCTACCAGAATCTCCTCCCGCGGAGCCAGACCGCCTGCAGTTCTGGAAGGAATGGCATAACATCCGCAAGCGTCTGCATGATTGGCAGCTTGACGAGTCTATGTCTCCGCCACCGGAAGGTGACCGAAGAGATGTATACCATATCTCAGAGTCATTCCGCTACTCTGCATTACTGTACACAGAACGCCTTGCTTATCCTCACCTCCCGTCAGGGCACCCTAATTTCCAAAGTCTGGTTTCGCAAGCACTATTCCACATCTCCAATGTCAAAAGCGACGTCTTTCTCCTTTGGCCGCTGTTCATCACTGGCACTGAATGCGTCAGTGAGCAAGGCCGGTACTTGATCCGTGAGCGATGTCTCGATATCCAAAGGGATTCGGGCTTCTTCAACAACATTTCTGGCTTAGAGTTGCTGGAGAAGATATGGCGAGACGATGAGACGAGTGATGAGCATAGCATGCCTGATTTGGCAGCAGGCTTGGCGTTGCCGCCGAATATTATACCTGAATTTTCGAATCTTGTCGGTCATGGATTCAAGTGGAGGAAGGCGATGGAGAGGGTTGATGGGGAGTATATAGTCGTTTGATGACCTGGGCCTTTCGTCTTTATTTTTTCTGGTTTTGAGGGGATACCATGTCGTGAGCACTTAATGCATCTTATGTTTACTTTATTTCGGATCATATTGGCAAATGTGGGGGAGTATATATATGCGCATCGTACATATCTCGGCAATGTCAATGCACTCAACACTCTACATTAGCTACAAACACCGCGTTTGGCTCTCCTTCTCCTCGGGTCTATGTCCATACTTAAAATCCTCCTAGACATCAGTTCCTACCTTTTGGGTGGAAATCGCTCAACAAAGCTGACCTTGAACCGCTCCTGCTGTCGGGTGGGGACGGCGGACCTGCTCCATCCTCTTGTCCTTGCGGTAGGTCATATACTTGCAGACCGTGAATTGGCACTGCATCAATGCACCAGGCTGATACCTTTTCGCGTGACGGTCCAAGTCAGATTGACGTCCGAAGGTCGCGCAGATAGGACGACTTTGTGGTGTGTCGTCGACGTTGCTGATGGCAGCGGTCTGGCGCTCAACGTATCTCTTGAGGCTGTATTCCGGCATGTTGAAAGCGGTGTTGGGGCTGATGGATTCATTGGGAGTGTACTCGGGCGCCCGCTGCGAGAACGGTGTGAGGACTAACCTATCCGTTAGGGGTGTAACTATATATGTCAACGGCGGCATAGCCGCCAGCGTATCCATAGCGACCATCGTCCAGGGCCGGTGCTAGCGGTGTTGTTGCCATTGACAGTTGATATGATAGCATAGGGGTTCTGAGCACTAAACATGACTACCATAGACATGCGCCTCCAGGAGACCTGCAGTTAAGGAAGAAACGTCGCATCCTGCATAGTAACAATGTTATGATTGGGTCTGGCTGCCTCCCTCGGAAGCTGCTTACAGCGGTCGCGGTGAACTGTTAGTCAAAGATTGAAAGAAAATCGTACCGGCGCTCAGCCTCGGCGAGGTTGGGCAAGATGTTGGGGTCTATCATTCGCAGGGCTCAGGTTGTTGGGCAGCTTTTGCAGGAATGTGCTTGGCTGTGCAGCGGGTGGGGCGTCGAATGGCGAAGCTGATGTCTGAGTGGGGAGCGGATGGGGGGACGAATGAGAAAGCTGGTTTCGCTGGTCGAATCGGAGGGGATGAATTTGGTGGTGAGAGTTGACGAAAAGCTCTGGAATTCGGCGGGGAACTGCAAGTATCTTATAGACTTGGATCGATGTCCTGGGATAGGGCACCGTTGGCAATATAGCCATGTCAGACTGGACTGCTGCGTCGCATAGCCGTAGCCATCGAAGCTTGTCCAGTTTGGTGCCGTCCGAGAGTCGTCCGTGGTAGAGGATTTTGAATGGCGAAGACAGCAATACTAAAGGCGCTCGCGTTGTAAGTGTATTATGCGTACAATGATGTCGAATTCTCAGCGGAATATAACAAACGAGATAGCCAAAGAACAGCACGCAATCAAGGCTAGAAAAACTTCGATGATTACTTATACAATCGTGATACTGTATAGTAAATATAGGGACATGCCCCACAGCTGCAAGCTTCATCGCACCCCCACGATATTTGGGACTCTTAAATACTGGTGGACCTTTTGTAATCACCTCTAACGACCCCAATTTCCCTCCCTCACCACTTCTCAACACTCGGCCTGATATCAATCTCCCACGTAAACGCCGTCTTCGGCTGCGTATGCAAATGCCAATAAGCATCCGCAATAGCATTCGGATCGATCTTCCCTCCCTCACCCATATCCCATTCCTTCGTCCTTGGAATATCAATCACACCATCAATAACCGCATGTGCGACATGTACACCTTTTGGTCCCATCTCGCGGGCTAGCGATTGGGCCATGGCGCGCAGGGCGAACTTCATGGTAGCGAAGGCCGCAAAAAGAGCACTACCCTTTACGGAAGCCGTAGCCCCAGTGAAAATCAAGGAGGGCGGGTGTTCGGATGTGCTGGTTGAGGCGAGGAGGAGGGGGACGGTGGCTTGGGAGAAGTTGAAGGCGCCTTTACTGTAGAGCGAGTCGCGGAGTCAGCGAGTCTCGTTAGATAGATCATGCAGGCAGGCTTCAATTGAGGCTTGCTCGATAATCCATGAAAAAAGTAGGGGCCAATGTTAGGACTCACACAGTTCCAGCATAACTCGCATCCATCACTTCCTCGGTCAACTCCAAGAACGGTTTCCTCACAAATGCCCCACTGGCGTTGAATATAGCTGCCGCGCATTTGACGTCGTTGCCATATTCCTTCTTTACACTTTCCACCATAGCCTTTACGCTTTTGCTGTCCGAAACATCGGTGGATATACCAATGGCTTTGCCCCCGTTTTTATTGATCTCATTGACGATGGGATTGTAGGTGTCGGGGTTGCGTGAGAGAAGAGCGACTGGGTATGAGGCGGCGAATTTACGGGCAACTGCTGCACCGGTCTGGGAATGGCAATGTTAGTCAAGTGCTCTGTTTGGGTTCGAAGCAATGAGGGTGGACTGGAGTGGAACGTACACCTGGACCGACTCCAGCGATGATGGCAATGGGTTTCGACATGTTGGTAAGATGTGAGGCGACTGTGAATAGGCGAGTGGTAGGGTGCATCAATCTCAAAAGCAAAGGTCTGCTTCCAGTATGTAGTTCTAGGACGTTATTATTCAGCAATTGACGTTGAGTAATCGAGCATAGACTCCATGGAGAAGGGTACCTGCGTCATGCCTTCGGGCTCCTCGGCTCTTCGGCTGAGGGAACATTGGTCAGAGGCAGGCATCTTTGCAGAATGGCTTGCTTCATTGGCAACGTATGTTGCGTATATGGGAATGGTCATTCGCTGGCTGTGAACTACCTACATGGGAGCAGTGAAGGGTTGTAGTACAATGCTATCTAACCACGAGGCATCACAAGTAGCCAGGTATTCATCGTACAAGATACTGACCGCATAATCCATTGAAATGGGCGGCATGCTCTCAGGGTAGGCCACACATCCACCAATCATTTCCTCACTGGCCAGCCTCCCTCCTTCACCAGCCAATCGCCTAAGCTCATCATCCCGGGGTTCATCCTCTTCAATTTGGCAATATCAACATCATACCCCTCCTCATCAAACCATCGAAGCATGGTACCAACCTCCGGCACCATCCACTTGATAAATCCACTCACGAATCCGAACGTTGTCGGTACCGAGTACCCCAATGTCTTTTTGAATACCTCGTTGACTTGATCAAACGTTAGATTGTCACCCGCAAGGCTGATAGCCTTGTTCTTGTAGTCGGAGCTATCAGGTTGAAGGAAAGATTGCGCGGCGAAGAAGCCAATATCGGAGGTAGCGACGAAGGCGAGAGGCTTGTTACGGTTTGATTGCGTTTTCAGCATTGTAGGGAAAACTAATGGCAGAAGTCTGTATTAGCATGGCACATGAGTAGTAAGCAGCCAGCCAAGAGGTGCATAGAGAGATAAGAAGCCAAGAGGATGTCCGGTGATTTGGATTCGTGCATTGGCAGGGAACGGAATCAGCGTACTCTTGTTTACCATGAAGTTGGGTGTCATACCCTCCATAAATGCTGTAGGCCGGAGTATAGTGTAGCTCATACCGCTATCCTTGGCTTTCTCTTTCAGATGGACTTCGATATTGTGCTTGCTGATGAAATGTGGAACGTATGTTGGATTACCATCGGACTTGTCTCCCCCTCGATCCACCGAGGTATACACAAAGACCTTCACATCATGGGCAACTGCCGCATCAATCATGTCCTTTCCCTGCTTGGTCTCCCGATCTTGTGTAGCACCGTCTGTCACCGCCTGCTGCACGGAAAAAACGCCCCAAATCGGTGTATTGTCGGTCGCTTCGAGAGCAGCGTCGAAGATGGAGCGAACGTCATCAAGGTTGCCCTTGACGAGCTTTATGGTTGGCGACTTCGCCGCGAGGGCTTTGGCAGAGGCGGACTCAGGGTTGCGGGTCAAGGCAAGTATAGTGAAGGCGTCTTTCGATTCGGAGGCAAGAAGGGTGTCGACGACTTTTTTGCCTTGTTTGCCTGTTGCACCTAGGACAAGGACGGGCTTTGGTGTTGCCATTCCTGTTTATTGTCTTCACCAATAGGTCCTCGACATTTGATAACCTGACTGAAAGGGGCGGTGTCTCTTGCTGAAGAATATATTGCTGCGCAAGCGGTGGTTGCGGTGTCACTTCAACAATAGAAGTAGCATCTAGCCCCGCGATTAGCAATAGGATGAGTCAGGATTGTCTAGGGCCCCTCGGCCTCGGGCAACGTGGAGAGCGACGACTTCAAATAAGGACAACTTTGCCGAGGGACAACTTTGCCGAGAAGATTGACCAATGAGAGCAATGATGTCACCCCCAAAAGGGCACCCTAGAGCCCGCATTCCGGGTACCTAGCCGGAATCTTCCGGGCACGGGTCTTGTCGCCTAAGCGACTCGTTCTAGGGCCATTTCTCCGGGGTCTACGGGCTTTAACCCTCTGAGTGGACGTTTACTTAGGGGGTGACCTCTTCTAGAGTAGTCTCCATTAGAGAAAGGATCTCAGTCAATGTTTATCTGCGAAGTCTTCATGGTATCAGCAACCTCTGTATATTACGAGCTCGGTGCGTGGATATATGGGTGAGGTCGAAGCTTGCCAGGATTATTCAGAGGATACTCAGACAGAATTATTTACTCCGTAGAGACGAAGTGCTTTCGTTAGTTGCTAGCTAACTTCAGCTCGAGAAGTCACATAAGTTACAGCACTATGTTTAACAGCAGTACATAAGACGGTAGATGTGCAGTGCACCATTAGTTAGAGCAGGATCAGGACACTTCCACGCCCAAGTTGCATGAAATATGCCTCGAAAATTGAAAGCACAAAAAAAACGTCGATTTGGTAGAGGTTTTTTCAAAAGTAACGTTCTCGAGAAATCTCGAAAGATTTCGACGACGAAGATGTCGGTTATGAGGATTGCAACATCAATCAGACAAGATACGTGGCCTTGAGATACACACCTTTATATACGCCGAAAACTGGGGCAGCCGGTAGACAGAAAAGCTTCTATCGTGGATACGTAGAGCAGGCTTATTTAAGAAAGGTGTCGTCTCTGTTAACGCTCAAAGTTCTTGTGCGATAGTAAACTGCATTCTTTCCGTGGGGTTCACGAATACTACACTATGAAACCAGCAAATCCCTCAGCTGTACTAGCTGCATTACCCGCGATATTGATTAATGGGTTATATGATGTTGTAATCGATTGGTGATTGGACAGCTTATTCGCGTCTGTCAAACTTGTGACCAACGTGGGTCTCGTTTGATGTGTATTTGCATTTGAAACAGTAGTGAAAATATGGACAGTCCGAGCAACTGAAACGTGCACCGTATATTTTCTGTTTGCATCAGACGAATGAATTCTTAAAAATACTATAGTCGAGTATTACCAATAAGCAACCCATACAGAGATACGCCCGCTCATTACCTGGGCTGACCTTGCGTTCATCACCTATTGATTCAACCGCAGCAGTTGAAGGATTGTTACTCCGTTCTATTGCTAGCTCAAACTTTGCATCCTTATGAGCTGCAGTGGCGTCTGATATTGACGACAACTCGTTGTGATGAAAAATTGCAACTGAATCCGGTGTCCAGCCTTCGAGAGCCTCAATAGTCGAACTAGCACCTGCAGCCTTTAAGACCTCTACAGTACGAACATATCCATTTTTGGCAGCCCAATGCAAAGAGGTCCAGCCGTCTCTATCGGTAAGGTCAGGATCAAAGCCTTCCTTCAGAAACCGATCGACTAATTCAGTAGAACCTTGAGAGGCCACATGATGGAGACAGTTACGTCCTTGCGTGTCAACGACTGTCGGATCTGATCCAAAGCATAACAACGTCTCAACAATTTTCATTCCGCCTCCAGTAGAGGCTAGATGGAACGGAGTTCTGCCTTACATGTCCTTCCGGCTTAAGTCAGCATCATGACCCAGTAGCAGCTGCACCACTTCGTTGTGACCTCTAAATGATGCCGCCTATAGTACGTTACTATACATTCCCCCTTGGGCATTCACATCGGCTCCGTTATCAAGCAGTATCTGTACCACTTGATCATGACCTTGAGATGACGCTGCCTGCAGAGCGTTGCCAAATATTCCGCTTTAGGCGTTAACATTGGCCCCTTTGTCCAGTAATATCTGTACTACTTGAGCATAACCTTCAAGTGACGCTGCATGCAGAGCGTAGCCATATATTCCGCCTTAGGCGTTAATATGGGCCCCTTTATCTAGTAGTATCTGTAGTACTTGATCATGGCCTACTGACGACGCCGCCTGCAGTGCGTTGCTAGAACCTCCGGCTTGAGCGTTGAGACCGGCTCCTTCATGTAGAAAACCTTCAACTACGTATTCTAGTCCAAACAAGGACGCTATTCCTAAGCCGGTCCAGCCGTCAAATCCCTTCAGATATGTCGATTCACAGTATATCTTGAACCAATAGCTTTTTTGTGGTAATGATGTATCGCACAGGTTCTGAGCAGCCTTTCGTGCATCTTTGGCAGATTCACTCGGCTGGGAAGTATAATGAGCTACCCAATGAAGAGCTGCATAATCAACGAGGTTGTAACCTTTGTCTTGTTGGGTAAAGCCATCCTGACTTGAGTGATCTTGAGGAGTACTAGCAAAATCGTCGAAGTTGAGATAGGCGACACAAATTTGGGATATCGTGCCATATGCTGTTGCCATATCCAAGCATCCTTGCCATACGCGTAAGGGCGTAAGATACGATTGGGTCGCTTTCATCAAAAATTCTCTAGTAGTCTAATGGATCAAGGCGATCTTTTCGTCGTGAACGATAACGAAGAGGCCGCACATGTTTTGGATGGTAGATTTGAAAGTCTGTAGTGGCCATAATACAAGCGCCTTATGTGATGTGCAGCCTCTTTTTTGAGTTGCTAGTATCAAGGCAATATTCGCTTCCTGAAGGCTAAGCGGCCTTATCGCTGCCACAAGAAGCTGAAGCAAGATTCGAGCTTGCACCTTATCTGAGCTCCTAGATAAAATCTTTTCTTATACATCAGACACTTTCGACGGCAGATCGGATAATACTGCGACATCTTACTGTATTTGCTCCGAGAACCCTTCATGATATCGACTGTCAGAAAAAGCCAAAGATAGGTTTCATCTCCTTCGTGGTATTTCGTGGTTAATTACCAGGTTGATCTCCTGGCCGATTTTCTGTGATTTATTGTCGCCGTCGAAACGCAGATACGTGCTGACACCTAAGAGAGGTTCAAATTTCTCCTCCAGATCATCGTAAGGACGACTGGTAACAAGGAACTTAAGTTTATGTGAAGAGCTCTTATGTGCTTCCTTGTGTAAGAAGAAGCTCACCAGCTTCTCCAGTAATTAACTCCTTACGTCCTTTTCGCACTCGTCTAGAGCATCGAGGATACAAATGACTTCGCCTGCTTCTGAATCTTGAGCGTATTTGATTAGAATCCCCCACAGCTCGCTGAATACATCTCGCAGCTTCTTGCCATAGCTCCTAGCACTCGGACGCGCATAGGTAATGAGAGCGGTGTTCGTAAAGAGCTGGTGAAGTATAGCACTAAGCGTATCAGCACCACGGGTACGCTACTCTTGGCCATCCTTGAAGAAAAAATAGCAGACGGTCGAGGCTATGGCATTAGTACAGACTCTCCTCCCATCGATTAAGGACCGTAATAGCACAGATTTTCCTTATCCGGGGCCCGCAGAGACCTAAAGAAGTCTTGAATACTTACTATCCCGCCACTCCAGGAACCTGTCATCCTCAAAGAACCATTCGCAGGTACCAGGAACTCTTGCTGAAATCAAGTCCTTATCGCTTTTATAATCGGATGCCAGAGTCTCAAGTAGTTCGGCCTCTTTATCATCTCGGCAATCTTGCTGTCTCTGCGCTTGAGATGCCTCAAACACGTCCAGGATGCGTTGCTGAAAAACAACTGATTGCAGCATGTAAGTCGACTCATTGTCGTAGAATTCTTTTTTTCTCACTCTGTCGGAGAGTGTACAATATCGCGTACAAATGTCGTTGGAGGTTTGACTCTTTTTCAGAATGCCTCTCCAGTCGTCCAGCTCGAATGTGCCCGAATGCCTCGCTTGAATCAGTCGGGCTTGATACTCGAAGATATTAGAATAGAGCTCTACGACTGCCTGAAAGAAGTCTGGATCAGCAGGCTTATCCTAGATAGAACCTTTCTTTAATCCTGTATAAACGCAAAAGGTCGGAAATGGAGTTAAGGCCTTCAATCGTAGCACAACTCTGTTGTGAGGAATTCAATAATAACTGTATTTCGATTCAGCTGCTACCAGTACAGCTCTCTATCAGGGCACAGCTTACCGGAAGAAGAATCGATACTCCTGACCACGCTAGCGCCGCGTACGGCTGGGCGCTAAGAGCCTGAGAAACGATATCGTTGGACCAGAGGATGAATTTGATGACCTTTTCACCCTGTTCCCGCACTTTGACTGGTTTCTTGCCAAGATTGATAAACAACTGGTCGGCTTCGCAGTCCTGCAGTTTCGATTTGACAATGGTCTCGATAAGCTCAGGGCTTAGAGAAGGATTTGTAATGGTAGGGGCCAGCAGACGCTTATAAGATGCCACCAAATCCGGATTTCGAAGTTCTAATGCCTCATATGCGTGTACCCACAGATCTTCCGACTTCTTTACATCTCCAGTAGCGACCGCATCATTACTATGACCGTGCTGGTTTAGCGGTGGACGTGGTTCTTGGCCTATGGCGAATGTTGACCCCTGGCGGTTAAGCGAATTCCCTGGCCACATTTCGGGCTTTGGGGTTTGCAATGATTCCAAGTCATTCTGTAAACATATTAGAATTTGACTAGATCATAACTATTGACTGACATACGCTAGAGCCTTCGTCAGACTGTGCCACTTCGGAGGTATATTCGCGTTTTTCCTGTGCCCAAAGACGCCCTTGATTTTATGGCGCATGCCTTTATGTTCGCCATCGCTACTACGGGACCGTAAATCTTGCTTGGAAGTCATTATGCCGATGCTCTGGGATTGCTAGAGTATATCGGAATCGGTACTGGATTGTCTCGAACTCCAGCTCAGAGATCCTCAACATGATGTAGTGAAACTAGGCGACTGTGTCTTATTTCGGACCTTCAGTGAGTTAAGGCTCTACTCAGATAATGATTGTTCTAAGAAGAGATTATAGCGAGTATTTTGAGACAGAGCTGACCGTATAGAGCGGGCAAAGCTCGGTCGAGGGCCCGTCGACTAAGATCTTGTTAATAATAGATCGAGCACAGTATCATCCGAAAACTCCATTATCTAATTTAATTCCAGTCCAGACCCTCTACACCTTTCTCCCTCATCAGATTTTTCCAACCAGATTTTATCTTATTTATCTTATTCGAATGCTCGGTAGGGCCAGCGGTCTATATCCTCGAGTATGCTTGGCCTCTGTCACTACTCACACCTATGCTGGATTAGCTTTCGTTAATATGGGCTGGATAGCGTACTCTACTGTGGCGAGGGTCCGAAAAACAACTGTTCTCAAAGTTCTTAAGGACACACAGGATAGTACTATGGCAAATACAACGATTTACTCTATTGTTATTGAGGTTTCATTGTTGCTCGTGAAATCAATCTCGAAATACAGGGCTTCCCTCAGGTGTCGTTACTCAATTCGGGTAGTGCAGTACCAACCCGACTCATCATATCAACGGCTCCAGATTACGTTGACTGAATAGAATCTCAAACTAGATCTTTGGGTACTTCATTCACGGTAAGTCTACCAGCCTCTATATACGATATATCTAAGCCATGAGACACCGTCCCACCTCCAAGACAACACTCGGGAAGGTAATTGATCCAAGCCTAATTCTGGCCATTGCCAGCAAATCTAGAAGACCATTACTAACAGCGCAAGGACGCCGGCGAAACATTTTGGGAAACAATTGCGAAGATCAATGAGACTGCACTCGACTTTCTTGTGCAGATCGCGAAGCTCCTTTCTCTTCTAGATATTCTCCGGCGATTTGGCCGGAATACATTCGAGATCCTCGTCTTTATATATAGCACCACCCTCTAGGCAAAAAGTCATGGGTAGAAATCTGAGAAGGTGACGTTCGATCACTTGTCGGAAAACACTGTCAACGAATATTCTCAAAGCCACCTGTATCGATCAGCATAAGGCAAGACTCTTGGAGAAGGTTAAGACCCACCTTGTAGTACGCCGACAAACCAGCCATTACTTCTGTGCATACTTGCGTATCCATGTTAATGATGATTTTTTCCTGTAGCGAAGCGAGAAGCCTTTCGGTATCGACAGTGGTATTACTACTGTGAAGTTTATTATTCCAGTCGTGAGCGGAAGCTTCGTTAATGGCAGTCTTGATCATCGCTGGTTACAATGAAAAATGAAGGACGCGACTGGCAATCGATTAGAGGAATGTGGAAGGATAAGACTGGCCAGGACACTGCTTCGAGTACTCTACCAAACCGATACAATCGATTGAAGAATAACATGGTACGCTCTAAAGAAGGCGAAGTACGGTTATATCGCCACGTCGGCATTCCCGCATGCTGACTTCAATAGGCAGAGCTTCTTCTTAGGACGGAGACCATGATAGAGGAAAATTACCACAGGGTTTTGAAATAGAGGTTGATTTCAGAAGCGATGGCGTGTGCTGGAGCGGAGACCTATTCGAAGGCCGTTATCGAAAGGATTTTCAGAGAACTGACCAAAGACGGGACTAGACGCCCTAGTGATCGCACTGAACTTGCCAACAAGTACGAGAACATCAGAGGCTCGATTCTATCAGACTCTGAAGGACTCAGAGCTGCGAAGAAGGACCATCGGAGGCTATTGAAGGCTACACGTGCAAGCCGAGCGTGGATCAAGGCCGGGGCGCCAGCCTGAGCACACTCTGAAACTCAGTCGTTGGACTAAGACGAGACTCGCAACAGAAGTGTTGGAGCAGTGTACCTTCAGCGCTGTCCCTATGCTCCACCCCGAAGATTGCCAATCCGCTGGTTTCCTTGCTAGGTGCCCTCAAGTGAAGGTGCCCAAACTTCTCTTAGCATCAATCCTCGGACTCAACAGCAACGGCAAAGTTCTAAATCTCACACCACGGAGGCAAAACTCTCTGACAACCAATTATGAAATTCAGAAACCCTACAGTCATAAGAGTCAAAGTTTTGGACCGAGGACAGAGCATATGGGAATGCTAGCGCGAAAGGACGCAACCGTAGGCAAGCTCTACCTACAACACTATTCTTAGAGACAATCTTCCGGATAGAAGAATGTAGACGAACCAGAATTTCATGTCCATTTAAGCAAGTACTTGTTTCCACGCAGACTGCGAGATGCTGACTACCACACCGTCCGAGCTCGACTTACCAAGACAGATGTACTCGGCATTACACTATAGTGGAACGAAGGAAGATAAGGTCTTCAAAGATCGGAAAATAGATACAAAGAGCAAGAGGCGGACCCAGACTCGGGCTCGATCTTCGGGATGGGCAAACACATAGCACATCTGTGGTTTCATCATCCTCAACCATCTTCCTAACCTCTACGTACTGCTACCGAAGCAGCCCATCATGAAAGAAAGATCAGTGGACGATGGCGAGGGTTTGAGGAATAGTATAGAAAAAACAAAACAGTTTTTACTCGGACTCAGATTCGAGCTGAGGTATTCAGAAACTGGAGTCTTTAGCAAAGTTAGAAGCTCAGCAATCCGTAAAGGGCAGCATCGCGCCTCCCATAGGCCGGTATCAGGCACCTTTGTCTATCTGATATGCTAACCAATGCACACCCTGAGTTGTTATTGTGAAGGAGTTGCATATAAAGATATATGAAGCAGGGTGGGGGAAATAGTACGACATAATATGGCATTGGACGTAGGGTTGCGGGCATTTTTGCAGTGGAGTACGTCGCCACGATTCATGCAAAGTTGGGTGGATTGGTGCTCACGCATTTTGGAGAGCTTTGGTTAGGCTTTGCCTCTGCATTTATTGGTGCCTCGTGATCATTAGCGCTCGCAATGGGAGTTGTCACGAGGGTAGTAAGATTCGGATCTACATCTAGTACTTGCCACCATTACTTGCAGCATCTCCCATATCCTCTATCACATTAGACGAGGAGTGTGCATTGGGGTATCTATGTTGAGATGACAGTATCCACCCAGTTGTATCCTACTTTTGCTAGCCACGCTCGAAGCTTGGTATGGCACGATAGTGGTGTGCAAACCATACAGCCTTCATCGGGTTTGGTATCATTGTTTGGAATGACAGGCATCTTCTTCATCACGCGTCTGACTTCGTCTCACTCCCCGTCAGCCCCTTTCGGATCGCTAGCACACTGTCCACGATCACAGCGTCGATACCTTCTTTGACTTGTAGCTAGGAAATCATTAGCATATGTTGTAGATTTTTGCGTTTTGATATTGGCCTAGACTTACCTTGACTTTCTCGGGATCATTGTTCAAGGTCCCGTAGCTCACGCACACCAATCCACTCTCTTTCACTACTTTCACAAGTCTTGGACTGACGACCAACGGCGTAGCCGCCGACACTAAACCGAGTAGATTCCACCTAGAAGCAAACCGGATAGCTTCTTGCAGACTGCTGGCTCTGATATCGCCAACGGGGGTAGTGCCGGCATCGGTGAGGAACAGTATCGGAATAGACGGCTGCTTGAACGACAGGAGCAGGCAGATATCGGGATTAAAAGACGAAAAGATGACATTTCGCTTCTTGCCCAGATCGTAGACTTTTGTAAGCACAGTGTCGACGAAGCTGTTCAGCTCGACTGCATAAGTGTCCATCTCTTGTTCTTCGCTCTCGTGCAGCATAGGATACTTCATCTCGATGTTGAAGCCAATCCTCTCCGGCAGCTTCTTGAACATCTCTTCCAACGTGGTGAAAGGAGCTTGAATAAAGTTACCTCTGCTGTTGCTCTTGAAGCCCTTTTGTTTAAAGTCTCGCGTGTGCTTCATTCGCTCGCTCATATCGTAGGTATCATCTTTCGTCAGGTCTCCAACGGACATGGAGCGATACTTGCGTGAGTCCGAGCCATTGATCGCTTGCGCCGCGCCTGAAGTGCGGTTCGCGAGTACTGGCGACGGGGGGCGGGAAGGTCGAGGTGTACGGCCATCGTTGACATGAAGGAATTGCTCCAGTGTGAGGGTGTGCACCGGCGCGTCAATGCCGGTTTCGCTGACTAAGAAGTCGTGATATATGACGGGAACATGATCTTTCGTCAATTGAACATCGAACTCAACGTACGAAGCTCCAAGATTGGCTGCCGCGATGAAGGATTGGATAGTGTTCTCACCAAGTTGGAGCGAGCTCCGAGCGGCTACGTTCTTGCCTAGGCCACGATGACCGATGACCATTGTCGAGGTCATGGATTTCCAGTAGGTCAGATCTTCAGCGATGGTCATGTTAGGGTGGGTGAAGGGGGTAATAATGAGGAAGTTGAAGTTGACCGAGCCAATGACTTCGAGTGTATTGGCGGCCATGATGGGCACGGATACATCCCCTTGCAGAGTAATGCGCTTCGAACCAATACTAGGCTTGATCGTCGACAGTAATGCGACACCACGTCCAACGACTTGATCGGGGGAACCAGCGTATGTCGGTACGATGTCAAAGAGTAATTTGACCTTCGTAGCATCCAGTGCGGTGAATGTTATGGGCTCCGTGCTGATGTTGTCCTGCACGGGTAGATCGATGATTGATGGCTCTCCAGCGGCCCCGCTCGCAGATACGACGACAGACAGAGCGGTGTCCAATTGAGTGGAATGAGCATCTGTAAGGGGGATGCGATCAAGATTCACAGCCTCGACAGTCTTGCGCGTGTCCATGGTACCAAGGCTAACAAGTATCATGGTCTCCTTCGTAAGGTAGCGATGCCCATAAGTCTTAACAGGCTCGATATTCCGCAATTGACCATTACAATTGGTCGTGCCATTGCCATTCGACTTCCTGTCTGCAAGTGATTTATTGGGTGTGGTCGCAATCGTAGGGGCGAGTCTTGGGGATCTTGTATTAGATGAAGTTGGCGAAGAAGTCACATCTGCCAGAGCGAGGGCAATGTCCATATGACCTCTCAAGGCGGCATGCTCCTTAGCTGTCCATCCATCCGTGTCGAATCGCTCCAAGTCCACCTTCGCGGCGATCAAGAGTTTCACGGTACTGATACGACCATCAACGCAAGCCACAAACAATGGCGTCCAGCCAAAGGTATTCTCTCCGATCTCCGTGTCTGCTTTCTGGCTATCGCTTCCCTCCAGAAGGATGCTAGCGCACTCGGTATGTCCGAAGCGAGCAGCGACATGGAGCGCTGTTTCGCCCTGATCGTCTTGGTAATCCAGATCAACGCCAGCTTCCACCAGCAATCTTACAATGACGACAAAGTTAGCTTTCACCGCCAAAGCAAGAACCTCGCCGGACTTAGACATGTGCTTGCGGACGGCGGCCTTGCGATCGTTGGCTCCCCTCCAATTTTCGGCTTCGAGAAGTGTCCTCGTAGTAGTGGGATGGCCGCCAATAACGCTAAGATGTAAGGGAGCGTAGCCATCAACGTCCTGCCAGAATGGTGCATCGATACCTTCGCTGACTTCGAATTGGCCCCATGCTTGCATCCGCGATATCATGATCTGGCACATGACCACGAAACCATATTGAGCAGCGTAGTGCAGAGGCATCCTGCCATACACATCTCTCGCTTGGAGGGCTTCACGCTGCTGTGAACGTAGCCTGTCTAGGAGGTATTGCAACAGTACAACGACCTTGTCTTGCCGGCTGAAATTGGTGGTCCCATCAACCTCTTTCGTCGAGGATGATTGGGGCGTCAAAATGGGAGGCGCAGCGGGTTTGATGTAATTCGTAGTGTCGACATTGGGATCGAGCATAGCAGCGGTGAGAGATTCTCCTTCTGCTGAGGTCTTAGAGCGGCCACTGCTGATGATTAGACGATGAAGGCAGTTTCGCTTGTTGATGTCGTCGCCCTCATTGAGCCGGTCTATCTTTGCTAGAAGCTGATCGATGCATGCTTTTGCTCTGCAGCCAATCGCTCTCTGGAGAAAATTTAGGATCAAGATCGGAGGTAAATTGCCATCAGTGTCGTCCATGCTCGTCGTGGCCCTCGACAGTAATTCGTTCATTTTGGCTTCATCATCCATACGAATAGCCTGGTCAACGCTGTCGGATATACCTGCGGGAAGACTCAACATGGCCTTTGAGGACGCTCGGTTTAGCGAGTGGGATGAATGCGTAGAACTGCTGTCGTCCTTGATTTTTACGTCTCCGAGCTTCGAAAGCCAGTCGTTCACGGCCTTCACGGTTTCAGTGAGCTCGACGTTGGTAGCGAATTGCTTCGGATCAACCTTGGACTCGAGGTAGCGTCGCTGGGTCGCGGTCTGCCCGACCTTCTTGTCTAATTTCTTCGTAATCTTGACAAAGCCTCTCCTGTTGACTTCGCCGTACCATTGCAGGTTCCTTAATTGGCCGCGTAGCTCCAGCAATGCCCCCATCAGATCTTCCATCTCATCCCTATCGATGCCATTGGCGGCATCGAGGGAGCGCCCATAGCGATCCTCAAGAAGCCTAAGTCGCCGAGCTGCGTCTGCGTACTTTTTATTGTAGAATTGGTCGACGTCTTCCAGGTTGCGGTCCAGGGAGAAGAAGAATTCTAGGGGTGATCAGTGTATACAGGGCAGGGTAGCCCCCTCGAGCTCACATACCAGCGGTATCAGCTCCTTCTCCACTCTTGGCTTCTTCGGCGGCTGATTTGATGAGCTTCTTCAATGCTTTGTATTTCATGTATGAGGTTGCCCATTCTGGCACCTGATTGCGTGGGAGGTTGCGCCCGAACTTCATTTCCGAATCGATGTGTCTTTCAAGCTTTTGCTGGTTGGATAAGGACAGGCAGGGATGCGATCTGAAGACCAATTACTACCGACAAGGGCGAAGTCTGATCCTGCAGAAAGCAAACAAAGACAGAGCTGAGGCAGAAGCTTGGAATGCCATTGAATTGATTGTGCTTTGCTTCTTGTTTCACTTCGTGTATGCAGGTTGTGAATTGTGGGTCGGGAATGGAGGTGTCGGTGAGGGATCAATGGCGTGTTGCTCAAAGCTTGAAAGCTTCTTCTTTGTGCTCTGCGGTGTGCGTGCTTCAATGCCGGTCTTTGGTTGGCTGAGAAAGTTGAGGAAGATAAGCGCAGACGCAAGAAACGCTGCGAACGCGACAATCTCCAAAATTAGATTGATAAGGATGTTGGGGAAGGATCTAAAGCTTAAAGTACTCCGAGATTAGTTGCGGAGAAATGTCGTACATAGGGCACTTCCTCGCATTATGGGGAAAACAGCGACGATGGTAGGCCTAGCAGATTTTGAGAATGGGAACGTTGAAGTATTCTTTACAGGAATTAACGCTTCTCAGCCTAGGCAGCAGCATCCTGTCACATTCATTGTCGATCGAGCTGCTCAGATGAGACTGCTACAAATAACTACTCGTAAGATGAGCGACAGCTGGCAGTGTTCTGCGTAGTACAATATTGCATTGATATCCTATGCTACGAGTGCCGATCTGAACAATATACATCAAAACTCTGCTGTTTTTGACTTTCCACTTGCTGGATATTGATACCATAGAATGCATGTCTTTGCCATCTTGTACAAATTCACTTGAGCGCTGAGAACCATCCACAAGAAGCCGCCGTTTAGGTGATAGAACTGCTAGGTAACGATCGTAGGGTAAATGAAGAGAAGGTGATGCGAGCCGACCATGCGAGGAGTGCAAGGATAGGCTGACGCAATTAAGGCGGATTTCGAGTCCGGCATCCCAGTTGAGGCAGGCAAGCTGTAGAGAATCTCGTAAATTATGTTTCTGGTGTGTCAAGCCGCACTCTGGGTATTGCCGCGTCGATGAGATAGAATTTCTGTCTCTTCTTCCTTGGCCAATTCCTGGAAGAAGTCTTCCACTTCACCCTGGTGCCAGGCGCTGTCGGGGTCAGGGCGCTGTATCTCGTAGTCTGCAACGGTAACACCCTTGTAATCAAACTTAGGGTCGTTCGAACTGTTGGCGATACCCTTTTTGGCCGGAGGTGAATCAGCTCCTCCGTCAAAGCCAAAGTTGACTGGCGTGTGGTGGTTCGTGGGAATATTGTGCACATCAGCGCCTTGGTAAGTATGATAGCTCGGTTGTGCGAAAGTAGTTTGCTTGTCCTCATAGGACGTATATGATGGTAGGCTCACACGTACAGGTGAGGGAAGAGCTTGGTCGCTTCGGCCGCCATGGCCGCCATACAGCGAGGCTGCATGGGCTTTGCCGGCGCCACCAAATTGCGGCAGATATCCTTGAGCTTGGTACGGGGAAGATGCCAAGGACGACTGTGCTTTACTAAGGGATGTGTTTGGCGCGGATTTGAGTACTGAAGCCGAGCTCACGGGTTTAAAACTACCAAAGAACCCAAGATTAGCACCCCCATTCGATGCCGGGTCCTTCATGTCCGCAATGCGTGTCGCCTCAGAATTGTAGTCGTTGGCTAGCTTGGAGCTCGGTCGTGTAGGAACTTTGAAGGCTTGGGCTGTACTAAAGGTGGGGCTCTTGAGCATCTTACGAAGAAAATGGTGGGAATTGTTTATGGCTAGACTAAACCGGTATTAGTAAGCTTTCGAAGAACGCGGAAGGAAGACACTGACCTGTCCGCCTTGACTGGATTGATTCCATGTGCCTTATGGCCACTGTGACCAGCATTGCCGACATGCAAAGCTTGTAGGGGGTTTTCGCCAGTGAACAGAACCCCCTTGTACGTAGCGTTTGGAATATTGACCTTGGCAGCCTTACCACCTTGGATGGAGTGTGTTGGGGAGACAGAATTAGCTTCTCTTGAACGTTGAGAATAGTCGAAGAAGGGAGAATTTTGTTCGGGGCCCCATGGACTCCTCGTCTCAGCGGATGATCCCTGGGTATTCCACCTAATCTCTGACGACGGACTGTATGAGCACTTTGGGGAGCCTGCTACATTTGTTCGTGAAATCGCACGATTTTGGCGCTCTGCCGAGCTACCTTTAGGGCTACCGATTCCGTATGATGGCCCACGAAATGGTTCCTGTGATGCCATTGTCGTGTTCTCTTCCGCGCACCTTTTCTGCTCGGCAGCTATTGTCTCCAGAACATCAGGATCTCCAGGGCACCATGTCTTTAGGCGGGCCAGATAGTCGAGGGTGACCGGGTCTGTTGGCGGTCCGTACCATGGGTCATTGACGTCTATTGGCTTGCCAATCCAATCAGGTACACCGTATGGGACGTGCTCTTCGTTTGTGGTTGTATTAGACGCGGTGATAGATTGATCTTTCCTCTCGCCCGCATCAAGACCTTGTAGTGTAGTTGAAGTCTTCCTTAGCTCATGAATCTGCGACGTTGGTGATCCCCTGGAGTCCGCTCTGGTACGACGAGCTGTCGGAGTCTCGGGGTATTCTTCCACGTATGATTGGTGAGAGCGATGACCTGGCTGACGGTCCTGCGGAACCGTGGTCAAGTGCGAATCCAAGGCACGTATCTTTGACGCTGAAGCGATATCGCTGAGAGCTGGACTTGCTTTAGCGGCGGCTTGGGTTGGCTTTTGCTGGGAATTCGCAATTACTGATTTGAAAGAAGGGTTGATAGCATCTCCGTCAGTGAAATGCTTCTTTCTACTGGGCTTGTTCTTGGGTGTGATGACTGGGGCAATGCGACGGCCATTGAGGTCACTTGTACTCATATCCTTAAGGGCATTGGTATCTGCCAAGGGTGCGTGTTGTGTGACAGATATGCCTTCTGTTTTGTTCGAAACGTTCTTTTCGTTTCTGCCGCAAGAAGAATCAATACCGGGAAGAGCTGGGTCGGTCTCAGATTGTATCTTGACTTTGTTTCCATGACGGTCATATGCAAAGTCACGAAAGGGAACCGATGGCAACTGGCCTTTGAGGGCGAAGTACGACCGTGATACATCCATTCTGTCTTTCATCGCCTCTGTGATGACAGGGTCCCAGCCAGCAAGTCTCGGAGAATTGCGCGCTTTGTCGCATTCTGGCCCCGGCCACGGCGACTCCTCGCGACGGTAGTTGAAAGCACTGTCATTCCAGTTCCATGGTCGTGGATTGGCAACGTGGTCGGGCACCTTCGAAGGCAATGGAATTGGATCTCGATCACAGATGGCCCACCAGATGTCTTGCTCGGCGTCATATGCAGGATCCTTGCTCTGGCCACCTTCACAGCCATACATACGAGCTTGCTCGCGAACGCGACGAATGGCCTCTTGAAACTCAGCAACGGTAGTGCAATAGGTCTTCGTGGCTTTGGTCCAGTTGTAAAGATACCTACCTGCGTACTCGATGTCTTCATAGTCTATGACTCGCATGGCCGGATCAGATGGATCCAAGACACTGGATGATGACGCATGTCGATGCGAAGTGTTCTTGGTGTCTGGCTCGTAAGTATGAAGAGCTTTGTCTTTCCTTGAGATTGCTGCATTGGCGACGTCCTGAAGATTGAATGGTGCAAGGTTCTTCAAACGAGGCTCTGGTACTTCTAGACGCGCGGATTGCTTGCTCTGCTGCTTTGCGGCAGGGAACTTCGAGCTGGCGGTAGGACCACCCTGCTGGTTCCTTGGTATAAAAGCTGGTGCGGCAGGCGACAGACCCTTGTTGTTCAATTCTACCTTCTGGATAGCCCTGTGCACGCCGGAAGCTGTCATAGTCTTGGGTTGAGATTTCGGGACATTTTGTACATGTGGAACGATGTGTGCGCCTGTCACGGGTTCTATGATCGGAATGATACGCTTGGGTTGCTCCTTGCTGACACGAATCTTATCGATCTCTTCGACAAGATATCTTCGTTGTGTGACATAGGCTGCTCGCTCTGCCGGAGTGACTTCGTAGTGATAAAGAGCCAGGTACTTGTCAACGTTCGCCAGCTGAATCTTCAAACCCTCTTCATCAGTCCCAGCTGCCTGAGCTGCAGAGACGGCTTTGGAGTGGTTCGAGCTGCTTTTCGGAGGCATGGACCGGTTCGAATCATGTGAAGACTGAGCCCCATCGAAAAGAGCGTCATTAGCTTGCGCTTGTACGTTCCCTTGGGAATAGAATTGCTGATCGACTGCGAGAGGAAGCGCCTGAAGTGGCTCCATGATCATGTTTACCCCGTTCCAGTATGCGCGAAAGCCGATACCACTGTAAGAAACAAGTGTGCTACCGTCCGGAAACATGGCCATTGGTACCGTGGCCGCCGTAGTCTGGGGCATTGGAGACACAAGGGGCTGATATCCTGATGTGACGTTGTTGTAGGGAGACGTCGCTGGCAACTGATTGGTCACAAGAGACTGATCTGACGTAGTGTACCCTTGGATGCTTGAGAACGCGCCAGATGTCAATGGTGTAATCGGTTGCGGCTTTATGCGTTGGACCCCAAGGTTGGAAGGATTTTTGTGGCCTTCCCTATGAGAGAGCCTGGCGGTTGCTGGCGGATCTCGGACGATGCCATTGAGAGAGCTAAAGTCAAGCGTTGGCGGTGGTGAAGAAGGACCCGCGGGAACGATACGGCCACCTGCAGTGACGCGATGATGAGGAGGAGACGCGTGCTGCTTCAAGAAGCGTGCGAAACCATCGTGTTGCTGAAGCATAGAATTCTGTGGAGGCGCATTCGGTTGGCGTCTCGCATGGCCGTAAGAATTGGATCCATCTTTTGAGTAAGAGGCACTGTCATTGTGACTGATGTTCCCTCGGGAGAAATTTGAAATGTCGGAAAGACCGCGGGAGCGTGTAGGAATACGGTGTGCTCTGTTTGCTCCCATATACTGAAAGATGTTCTCTGAAAAGATAAATTCAGCTTGATCACGTAACTAGAGACGAAATCGGAGAGGAAGCTTCGTACCTGCAATTGCCTCTGGCTTGACACGAAGCATCACAGGCACCGCGCATTGCGTCTCCCTCAATTTGAGCAGCGTTGCAATCTCGTACACCCTATTTCCTGATTGATCTTGATCGTCATGTAGGGCCCTACTCTGGACGTTGTGTGGCGGAGGTGTAGTCATCTGAGCGCGCTGAGTCGTGGTCGCAGTATTGAGAGCTTGATCATGCGTTGATTGGTGGTGGACCCAGTGAACGACAGCAGATGTGTCGGGTGAAAAGTCTTCTGGAGATGCCCGTGAAACAGCTGCAGGGGGAGCCACGCTGGCGGCAGCCATGGCAGGCTGGTCGACAAAAACGTCGTCGTCTGAGTTGGGGCCGCTGAAAAATTTGGTATCTAGGCCTGAGCCAACACTCTCAGCACGAGCACGTGTATAGCAGGAGGAGTAGACGGTAGATCCACTCCCCAGAGGGGTTATCATGATGGATTAAACAGTGCTTTCTGTTTGGGTTGGGTATTTGGGTGTTGTGTGTAAGTGTTAAGGAACTCACCTTGAGCAAAGTAATTATATAATCCTGACCTGGCCGGGTTGACTCTTGCAGCTAAAAGCGAAAGACTTGCTAGTAGCAAAGGCCGGCTGTAATGGTGGCGGTGAGGCTCCGGAGCGGTGCGCGAAGCGAAAGAAATAGGGAAGAATTGTCACCATTTTTAGCGTCTAAATCCCAATGTCAAAAGGTCCATATTGGGCAAGTGCGGCACTGCTACGCTCTTGAAAGCAGACACCTGAGTTCCTGCTTTCACAAGATGCAAGGGCTATACGCTATTTGCACTTTTTGTGCAAAGCACTTCGAAGTGAAAGGGTTAATGTCTTTCAAAATATCGATGGCTTCAAGACTGTCTGCTCTTCTCGGAGGATGCACAAAGCACTGGTTGAAAATTATTCGAAAGATTTGGCAGCCACTTTTCTCCAAAACATTCTCTAGATTCCCAGATAAAGTTGCTCTCACTCTGTGAGTAGATCATCTTTAAAAGTGTGTGGTCAGGAGAGGAGGATTCACTTAAATAAAAGGCATGCGTGGAGGAAGGTGCGTCCCGTCCGCACTTCCAGTGCTACACAAGCACCAATTGAGCTTCAAGCAAGTTGTCGCAGGCTCCATCGTCTTGCTCTGAGAGCTATGTCACGGCGGCTCGAGCGTTATCATTGTGAACAAGATTTTTACGTTCCTTTTACGAAGGCATCGAGTGGTGGACACGCTCTAAGATCAGTATTAGTGGGAACGTGTCGACTGCTTTGCGCGGCCGCATCGATAGCAGTACTTCTAAGAGAAGAAGACATATGGTTAGTCTCAAATCAGACAGCTAAAGAAAACAAGAGCGAGCTCGTTGTTGAACAAGACTACGGTTGCATAGGACATGAGCTTGAAAAGGCCTGGAAGTATGTTGGCGCTTCATAGCAGATAGCGCAATCCTTTATAACGGACGATGATCGTCTGAGATAAGTCACCTCTGTTTGCTTATGAGGCGTCTGTTGATTTCAAGGCAATGAGGTGAAGTCGTGCAGATCACTGCCAAGACCTTCGGAGAAACGTCCTGGCCGAACGAAATCATCTACGGCTTAGTGGTAGGGGTTTGACCTCCTCGATGCTGGCCATTGCATCAACCATCACCTCTTCGCGAAAACCAAGCCTAATATTTAGAAAAAGATCACAATGCCCACCCGACGCCAGCAAGCTGCTGCTGCTCGCCAGGCGACCCCAAAGAAGACGGACATAGGTGAAGCTTCTGTACAGCCTGGTAGGCCCAGACATCCTCTTTCTCATCTATGCGCGTCTGCCCAGGCAGGACTTCACTTTGACAAAGACTGGTCTTGGTCAGAAGCTGGAAAAGTCTGGAAGTGCGAGACGTACCGTTCCTCCTTCTAGGTATAAGATGCTGATGTGTTGCCGCTGTGCGCTCATACAGTGAACGCTACGCATGCAGCCTCTATCTTGAACTCTAAAACATCTGGAGATAAGAAGATGGAGACCATTGGAAGCCGACTACGAAAGAGACGCCGCACAGATTCATCGCCCACCGGAGAGTCTCCTCCTGCGCCCAAGCGAGCAAGTCCCCGCAAGATTGCAGCTCCTAGCAAGCATGGGCAAGCCACTCCCTCCACCTCCAATACAGGATCACATCAAGAGCCAACGTGCACTAGCAACAGCGACCGTCCGGATGAGCAGTCGAGAGAGGAAATGGGGCAAGCGAAGAACAATGCGCATCATATCACTTCGAATTCTACACCACAACGTCAAGAAATTGCGGCTCAGGGCCCGGGTGCAGCGGACTTCAAGGATGTTGTTAGTAATGGTGAGACGGTTGATAATCATCACGCTTATCAAGGCAACGACACCGTGAACATGGTAGATACTGAGAGCTTCTCACAATTGGGAGCGGGTCTACACCTCAAGACCCAGAGCCTTCCAATCCTTGACAACCTAGTAAGCCGCCCTCTCCCATGAAATGGCACCTTTATTGACGATTGAATAATCAGGCTACACAAATATTGAACACCCTCGCAAAATCGACCTACCGCGAAATCATCACGATTGCAACAGCGCCAGGCTCCGATTCTGGACAAGCCTATGCGACTCTGAAATCTTTGTTCGATCACACTAAGAAGATTTACTCCGCCCATGAGCCTTTCCTCAACGCTTTTGAAATTGGGTTGATTGAGAGTGCCCAGCTTAACACTATCAAGAAAGCGAATATTGCAACGTTCGTATCCAGCGTTTTTGGCAGTCAGGATGTTGGATTCTACCACCTCAATGAAAATTTTCTTGACACTTTCATCACGGAGGGTAACCGCCTTTTGAAGAATCAGGCTCAGCTGTTCTTGGACTTGAAGACACAAGCCTACATATCCGCTGCAACAAGCGGAGACCGTAGCAGGGAGGAGATCCTGGAAGACTTGTTTCCCCATGACCTTGAAGAGCGCTTACTGAAGCGAAGACCGGGTGCAAAACAACTCGCTCCGAGCGAAGCAGAATTCGTCCAGCGCGCTCGTAATCGACGGAAAGCTTTACTGGAGGAACCAGCAACAGAAGCAGCTGTCAAAGCTTTACCAGAAAAGTATGTGTGGGAGGACTTCTTGAGAGACGTCAGTACCTACGTGACGAAGAACTTTGAAGCGATCGCTGGTGTACTAGTAAGCCAAATGTCACCTGCTTGTTATTTTACACTAAGAGAAGCGCAGAAACCGTCTCGTTCTAATCGAACAACCAATTCCTTCACCCCTGACCAGAAACAGCAGCCTCATGTATCATCCAGTCGAGGACAACGCCGTCCGATGCAGTCACCGTTGCTTCAGCAAATGTCACAGCCGCCGCAATTTCAATCTGATAATCAAAGTCAACGGTTCTCGCCCGCGATCAACGCATCGGATCCTCAGGCAGGTGCTAACATCGGTGGCGCCAACGAAATCGCCGAGAAGGCAGCCCAAGCAGCCAATTTTGCTATGCAGGACTTCGGCAGTCATCAACCTCCCGTCGTGCCTCAGCACCCTCCACAGCAGAGACAAGCCAAAGCCTCAAGGCCCGGCGACCCGCAAACCCCAACACAAAATAACATGCCAGAAATCCGGTATCACTTTGAGCATGCTCTTCATCCCAACGTTCCTGCCCCCCCTCCTCCCCAGTATTTCCAGCACATACCATATCATCACCCCCAGCAAATGCAGAATCAATGGCAAGGACAATTACATCAATCTTACAGTGATCAAGTCATCCCGTATCCTACCCAATCAGCACCAACGCAAGTCCTGTACGAGCGAGCTCGTGAGGCTGCAACAGCAAAAGTTGGCCCAAGCAATCGTCGTTCCGGGACTCCAAGCCAACGGCGACCGTGGACTACGGACGAAGAGAACTCTCTGATGGCTGGCCTTGACCGAGTCAAAGGTCCTCACTGGAGTCAAATCCTCGCCATGTTCGGCCCAGGCGGTACCATTAACGAGGTGCTGAAGGATCGAAATCAAGTACAGCTCAAAGACAAAGCGCGCAATCTCAAGCTCTTCTTCCTTAAAAGTGGTATTGAGGTCCCATACTACCTCCAATTCGTTACCGGCGAGCTCAAGACCAGGGCACCAGGTCAGGCCGCGAAGAATGAAGCAAGGGAGCGAGTAACTAGCGACGAGGACCGTGCCCACATCGAAGCTGTGAATACCCTCGCGGCAGCTCATTCCCAAGGAGCAGACCAGAACGTCATCGATTTCGAGGGCAGTTCGTTCCAGAATGGCAATGTACCCACTGCCAACATGGGCAGTGGTCAACTTCACAGTGTGAACAGCGTCAATTCTGCTATAGATCGAGCGATGGAGAGCAACACCAATGGGCCAGATAACGCATATTCGACTGCCGACGCGCCTACAGATGGTGTCGAAGAGATAATCATGTCTACAGCTCAAGGCCCCGCGCAACGGGGCCAAATGTCACATGGTATGCCCCGGAACGGTTACATCAATGGGACGAATAGTCAAATGCCCATCGACATGCAGCTTCAGGCTGCGGCCTCGTCAAATGTCGATCCGTCCCTCTCTGCTTAGACTGCGTGCTCTCTTCTTCCAGGCTGCTTGGCCTTCCACTCAGGGGAAGCATTGACTCGTGCTGCTTCACCTCTGAAAGCGGCGATCTGTGTCTTCTGCTGTCCTTTGTAACGTTCTAGGCTGTGCTCCGGCTGCGGCTTTTAGGCGGGATGTATTTCTTTTGCTGGTACAAGGCTCAGAATACCCCGGATGCAGAGGCTTGCTGCAATGATCTTGATGTGTATTACTTTCGATTAGAGATATGCCTGTATTTTAGCATCTACTTACATGCAATTAGAACCTTTGATAAGGTGATCCCGTGGTTTCAGTGCCCGTGGCAAGTCTATGGATTTTCTATAGGCTTGTACGATAAGCTGCGCCTGGTCGACGCGCTTGCTCTCAAGCAAGGCCGAGTCCCAATGTTTGCGTGTCGGCAACGCATATTCCGTAGCAATGATTGATCCCTCATGCATATCCTTCTATCTTCATCCTTCTTGAAAGCCTAGGCATGAGCATCCCTCTCACGGAGACCCGAACTTGTTGTAGCGCCAGTAAATGCAAGAGTCCTTTGCGCCGCATGAATTCAGGTCCCCCACATACGTTAATCATATCACCATCCTTCCTTCATCGATAGAATTCCCCTCGCTTGACATTGACACCATACTCCCCAACCGCGCAGCCCAAATCCTCCATCGTCAGCACCGCCCTACCACCCTGTCCCGCACCACCTCCACCTCCGCCTCCATACCCCGCTCTTTGCACTCCAAGCACATGCGCTCCCTTCTTCTCCTCTTTACCCCCTTTCTTCTCTTGTTCTGTTGGAAGTCCCGTAGGTAGATTTGCCGCCGATGGCTGTCCGGCGCCCGTAGCTGATGTCCGCATGCGGCTGTATTGGTAGGCGTCGGCTGCAATGTCGGCGATGAATTTTTGGGTTGCGAGAGCGAGGAGGCGCTGGAGGGGGAGGGGCGTGGTGTGAGGTGGGAGGCCGGCGAGGAGGAGGTGGTGGGATGTTACTGCGTCGGGGATCTAGAGATCGAGAAGAACCAGAGGTCAGTACATTTTTCTCGTATCAGAGCCAAGATGAGGATCCAGTGAGGGGGATTGGGAGAGGAAGGGTCGTACAATGGGAGCGTAATCATCCATTTTCCCCAGAAAGTCTTTCAGTGAGATATCTTTCTTGGTTGCTTCTCGTGGCTCTGGAAGAGTTGCCTCTTCCATTTCAGTGTTCTCAGGGTCTGGTGGTGCTGGGTCTATTGACATATCAATTTCTGGGTCAATGTCCGCGTCCAGGTTGGTGTCGTTGGGTTGAGTAGAAGGTAGAGGGTTTGACAAGGGTTTGGGGGAAGCCATGATTGGCAAATGAAACGGTAGTAAGACTTAAAGATTCACTGTCCCCATGGAATCATGTTCACTTTGTTCCAGAATGTCTTCACACTCTCTACTCGTACCAAGCAATTTCAGCCCTAGCGCAACTCTGCCAATGTCTTGGCGAGGTTTGATAATCTCTCCAAGCTTTTACTCGGCAACACTCATGCATATTCTGTCATTGGATGATGTGGAACAAGATAAAGACGAGAGTCGCACCTCTCGAACCGACTTCTTCCATCTTTGCGGGGATTTATTACGATATTTTAGGTGCGCTTCGCCTATCGCATATTGCGTAAAAGGAATAAATATTTCGCTTCCCTTGATCGTATCACTAACGCCTGATTTGGGGCATGTATCATTCGAATATGAAGATATCGAATGTCCTCTTCCAATATGGGTCAATTTTCAAGAGTCGTTTGACGGTCGATTGCCTCTGTCAATCTCGAGGACGCTTCTTCATTTTGCCATTCTGTCATCTAACATGTTTCGCTTATTCGAAGGTCTCTCATTCCTACTCTTTACTCATGCTACACATGCAAATCCAGCTTTCTTACCCCCATCCTAACACCTTGATCCTTTCCGCTTCCAATCATACGCTCGTGTCCATAGACCAAACCAATGGCCTATGCTCGATACCTCGCTATGGCCCTATCGTGCTTGAATCCTACGGGACCACGATATTCTTCTACCCTGGGGTCCCAATTGATGCGCTGTTCATGACAAACCTTTTGAAACATAGCCTTGAGCAGATCGACACCCAAATAGCTGCCGTTGGCGAAACGGCCTTGGATTCATCAGGGATCTATCACTATGACTTGAACGAAGGACTGCTGCTCGACATCCGGGTCTATTCAGCTGCTGGGATACCTCTGCTCGATTGGGGACGAGTTGGCGATGTTGTAGAGGGTCTTCTGAAGTACAACGTCGAGCAGCAGCGGTTCTGTCTCATTCCGTACTTCGACATCAAAATTGGATCTAATCCAGCGGCTCAGCTTGGCCATGGAACCTTGTGGACTGAAGATTGGAAGGCCAGCTGATAAGAGCTTTCCAGGATCATTGGGACTGAACGAGGACACCGGGCAAGGTAGAGGGTCGGTCACCCTTGTGTAACAATTCCTTGGCGAAGAGCTTGCGTGTTTTCCTCGATAGCTCAAACAATAAAGAAAGTATTCTGAATTCTGCTTGTTTTCCTAGGAAAAATGGCGGCTATGGGCGTTATTCAACTAGTGTGACAAATTGCAGGGTCACACTGGGTGGGAATATTGTCCCATGATCCGTTCAGATCACCACCTTCGTGTTTGGTCAGTTGGATACTTGTCCGCGATCTTTATTGGGAATGTACGAATCGAAGCCTCTGTTGTCCGCCATTGTCATATAAACGAAACAAAGCTTGCCCATATTCTTGTTTGCGAAGGTTCGTTGGCCATCAAACGCAACAAATATTGCTTACACATATCTTGGTAGTCCACCAATCACCAATTCGTTAACGTATGACATAAGACCTATACTATTCGTGGGGAATGAGACCTGGTATAAAATTACTCTCTCTGGTCCTCGTCCCAGCATGGAAGACGAATCACCACCACGAATTGCAGGCTTGCGGCACGCGCAGGTGGCAAGCTCCCTAAAGATAGGTCTCTGATCAAAGCCGCGTCATTGGTAGTGCTGGAAGGTATATGCTAGAAACATAGTGACTGGTCGTACAATCGAACGACACGAATGGGAGGCCATTGTTGAGCCTCTTTGCTAGAAGATGGTTTTACAGACGCTTCTTGGTCTGGACGCAGCGATGTATATTGGAGATCTATATATAAGTACCATAGGCAGAAGAGAGCGATGGCGAGGCTATACGACAAGAATTGTTAGCGGCCCCACCTTTACAGTATATAATTTGACAACACCCATGAGCAAAACCAACGGACAGCACTGGAGACCAATACCGAAGGCCAATACTGAGAGCCAACACCCCGTGCACTTTTCTAATTAACTCTCGAGTCTCTCAATATTCCGAGATGACCGACCAAGAAGGCTTTTCGACCAAGCTTTCAACTTTGCGTCTCAAGAAAACTCGACGGAACCATGGCTTACAGTCCATACCCACACCTACCTGATTGACGTCCATGTTCTGAAGCATCGAGCATTCTGTACCAGAAGTAGCAACGGACCACACAGCCTGAGGACGATGCTCGAGGACGCAGATTTCCGAAAGTGTAGTGGGATGTGAAAACAGACTCCGATGCATTATCCGGCCAATTTGACGTGCTCCTAGCCGGTAAAATGATCTACAGCTAATGGAACATGCGTCCAGAGGTTGCTGTAGATACCGTTTGAAGAGATTGGTAGACGCTTTGGGACGACTGTGTAGTCTGGAGGCCGAAGAGTAGTGAGCGTCAAGCGTGAGCGCAAGAGGCTGTTTCTGAGGGGATACGGCGTCTTCAACGAAGGGCCATTGAAGCAAGCGCTAATTGACTGCTGCGTCGTTGATGTCGCGTATCTGCCAGACCTCCTCGATGCATACAACACCTGGCTCATGACTAGGTATCACTGATGGGGTATCCCATAGTTCGGCGACCCTCGGCCTCGTTGACCTAACCCTAACTCCGAACGAGGCCCCTGCCGAACCATGGGATAATAGGGAATGGGAAGATCTTACCTTACCCTGGGACGAGGAGTGGGCGCGGAAGATCGTCAGTATGTCAAGAGATCGGGCATTGCTAGCGCTTGATCCACATTTTAGGGGAGGAAGATCGTACGGACCGTGGCATGATTGCGAGAACTATGACGAGGGCTGTGATGCAACTCTTAGCTATTCGTGACAGTACTGATATCGGACTATAAGATACTGGGTTACAAAGCAGTCGAGCGATTTGTGATATGAAAAAGAATATTGCAAAGAACCTAGCTGAGAAGGATTAAATGTGTGCCACAGAGTAGAAGTAGCTCCGTGCTTCTTGATCTTGTGAGACTAGTGAGACCCGGTGAATGCTCACCAAATGTTTTTCCATGCAGTAGAAGCTTTACGAAAATTGCGAAGCGGGAATAAACTCCTCTACCTTTATACTCTAGTGATTTAACCTGGCTAAATTATGGTGTTTCGAAGCCTGAATATTGAATTATCTATGAGAACTCGCAATAATAGATGGGTTCCCGCTGCCACCCCTAAGATCAGCCAAACAAGCCTTAATTTTAATCACTCTCCACTAATTGACACTTTTCTTTGCTCGATAGGATGAAGGAGGTGAGAAGACTTCAAAAGAAGATACTCCCAGAACCTGCATGGTCTTCCGCTCGCTCAACCACCTCTCCCCCCTCTCCCATCAAAACCATCTCATCCCTATAGATGCCAGTATTAACATACACCTGCCCCTTTAGCATATAACGTAACCGTCAAATACATCTCCGCCAGCGCGCTTTCCGCTCCCGTAAATTGAACATGAAGTGTACCGAGCGTGTGCTGGCTCTGCAAGCCCTGGATGCTGTGCTGTAGGAATGATGAGAGAGAGTCTAGCCCACCATGTTGTCGGTGCCGGGCTCGTTAGAAATTGGCGGCTATGTTCGGGGTGAATATTTGGGGGAGGAGAGCGTAGTTGAGGGGTATCGACTGCATAGGCGAAGAGGTTGAGAGTCTATTGGATGGAAGTTATGGCGGTGGCGGAATGAGGTGTAGGGGATGGCGTTTAGCAGGCAAGACTCGGGGAGAGGAGGGAAAGGTAGAAGGTGAGTAGGTAGGATGTTGAAATTTTGAGAATATATATTGTCGTCTTGATTTAGAGTAGAAGGATGGATTAGGCGTGTGATACTAGGATTCTGCGAATTGGTCTTGCTCATCAACGTTAGTAAACAGAAAGCGGGATGCCATGAAAAACGCTGTCAACACCCTCGAAGATTTCTTGTTGAACTGATACTTTTTGGTGTACAGAGTTGTCAGCTGGAGTTGCATGGGTCTAGCGCCGGCGTTACGCAGGAGCATTGTGCATCAAGAGTGCAAAAGCAGGAGAGGAGTGGCTTGGTGGACCCAATGCGCTGGCCGACAACTTCAATCTTCCAGGCCGCCGTTCGATATTGCTTCTTTCGCAGTCCCTATTCCATACGAGGGATAGCATTTGAGCCCAGGCACTTTATTTTTTCTTTCACGAAGAATTATTTACCTGTGCGTCAGATAGATAGATGTATTAGAATCAGAAATGACCTACTCTATCTTAACTTACGCGCTAGTGTACACCATTGCAGTCTTTTTACATTCCGCTCCCTACACGACGCTAACTAGTGGAGAGTCACGAGTAGCTTAGAGAAGAGGAACAATGTCAGGCTTACTGCTATGGCAGATATGACTGCGTGTTGACAGATGTGATAGCACACCTCCCACCTTTCTACTCCGAGCCTATTTACAAGATCCTGATCGTTTCGGCCTGTACACCAACACTTGAAGTGTTCCGCGATGAACCCATCTTCCTGTTCAGGCTTGGAAAAATTCCATCCCGCCCCAATGCCATCCTACCAGACCCAATCGTCTTCCTTGTCAACGTGACCTGAACGACTCCACGTGGTATCACGGAAATGCTTCCTGTCGTAGCCTGCCTGACCAGACACGTTCCCACGACCTGAAAAACCGCCGCTGCAATCCAGCTCGTTGGAAAAACATCGTTCTCCTCCTTATCAATTACATCAGCGACGAATTCACAATGGTTGCTCGGAATGGGCCGATGAAGCGGGCGGGAAGAGGCCTTCGACTTCTGACAGCCGGAGTAGGATTTCAGCTCCAAAAGATTGGGATGTTTTCTTTGAGATCGGGAATGGCAAAGATGGAGTGCACGAGGTTTGTACAGTCTGAGGCGTGTGGGAGGGATGTCCGAGGGGGAGGCGTGTACTGGATGCAGCCAGAGAAGAAGGACGATACAAGGGCGATAAGGCCGATGTTCGACGAGCACATTATACGTAGGAGCAGAAGCGGAGGAGGGGAGCAGGTAATTCGAGGCGCATGGTATGACCCAGCATGCAGTTGATGTCGCGGCGCGCTTAGCAGGAATAATGATTTCTCGACGTACCGCTTGTTAGAGAGAGACCTTGCGCTGTGATCCTTTGCACGGCGAGGGCGGCCCTATCTCAATATGTATTCTGAGGTCTTATCCTGTCGCTTGGTCTTGACTCGGCGCTTATGGATCCGCGACAATGTCAAGCTTTTTCATTAAGAGTCTAGGATCTGTCTCGGATCATATCGCCTCCGACGCTTTTCGTTATGTCCCTGAAAGGACTGCTCGCTCGGTATATGGGTGAGTCTATTAGTCCAAACGTCGAAGCTCTCTAGATCCAGCTCAAGGCTTGTCATGACCGGGTTTCAGCTCGCCTCGTCCGTAGCTCCTCGGTTTTTTCCGCGAAACATTGCTTGCACATCCAGTGAAAGGGACGAATGCACCATTGAAGACCCGTTAGCATTTAATATCAATAGAACAATAGCATCTGAGTGAGTCTAACAAATCTTTCGTCTTCGATACCAGGTTCTGCGAAGATTATGCTTTGATTGGTGTGTTTTTCACCGTGTTGTCGCATGTCGCCTTGCTTCGTATGTGGGGAAGCACCAAGCGCATAACACACAAGTGGTGTACAAATTCTTGAAGAGTTCATGATCTCTGCATTGCGATTCTTGCACATTGCGAAAATGCATTCCCTCAATTATTTCCTCTTCTATATACAAACATTCAGTCTCACCCTAGCGTTCCCAGCCTCTTTGCTCAATACAGTCTTTCCAAGCATACATTCCCATGATCGCAATGATACTCTACTCGGTAGTGCAAATGCGGCAGCAAAGTGAGCTGTAGAAATCAGCACCTCCCAAGTCAGACGCTAATTGTAGTCTCCCGACAGCAACCTCCAAGTACATAACGTTTCTAGCCCAGAACCCAACTTCATTGACTAGTACGTTAGCTTCTGGTAGTCCGCTTTTCCCCACCCGTACCACTGTCAAATCCGTCAAGCCTGTCTCAAAAGACCAATTTGCTACCAAGACGTAATTTCTAACCAGACATCATCCTGATGGAGCAATACTGACTCCGAAGTCATTCAGCCGTGTCCCCGAAACACCCATTGATCTCCGCTTCCAGCTCGGAATCGACATCCTAGAGCCTATTAAACTACAGCAGACGCTTTCCAGAACGCAACTCCGCCTACGCGCATTCATAACCTCGTATCCCTTCATTATCGGTACACCCCTGATAGGAACCGATGACCCCTATACGAGCCGACCCTCTGAAAGTGACGGTGCCTTCTTCGGTGTGACGCACATGTAAGGCTATGCCGAAGACCTTTATATACAGTTCGTGGCTAGATCTGACTCACAAGGCATGTTGCAGGAGCATTATCTTACTGGACATTCCCCATCCGTGACTCAAAAATCGGGTTTCATTCTCAAGGAGTGATGCTAATCCTAAATTCTTCGATAGGCCAGTGGATGTCCAGTCACGTCTCACTTACGGGATGGTTGATACTATACTGACTGGCGTTCTCCATGTCCTATGTCAAGAACAGAACTCCATATCAGCTCTGTTCCTAGTTAGCCACGATTTGTATGTGAACTTCCCCAAGCCAGTTTTTCTGGGCTGGACAATCTCGGAAGGCTCGAGATTTTCATACCCAACACTTCTCGAGAGAACAAAATGCTGACTTGGGACTATAGATGGGACAACATAGGAATCGGAAGAGTTGAGAAAGAGAGGCCGATTTTGAACCATGTGGTGAGTAATCTTACGGAGGCATAGTCAAGAAGGTATCAAAAAACGAACAAAGCTCTTCATGCGGACCACGAATTGCGCACGCTATTGGCCCCTGTAGCTGGTAACGGCTGAAAGCATCCCGTCCCTATCATAGAGAGAGCCCTTGGACTTGCAAATCTAAACCATGTCTGTTCCATCCAAGGCGTGCGAGAGATTCGCTTAGTGGGTCAGCAGCTTACTAGCGCTCTCCCACTATCCAGTCGGCTGAAGCGGCAGGTATGCCACACGTCGCCTAAGTGAGGGTTGAAGCAGGGTATATAAAGCGCGGGGATCTCTGCCAGCAATGATCTTGGTTCGTTGCGTCCAAATATTTGGCTTTAAGGCAGGGTCTCGAGTGGTAAATTGTCTTGACAAGCCCAAACCAAGTGGTCAACATCAATGCATAGTGTCGTTTTTGGTTTGTCTTCATCCTTTTTGCAGTAGCTGTGCAGATTTCAGGATCTCAGACTATCCAAATTGCGCCTGAACAACGTCCATCGATTTCAAACCTTTCGAGCTTACTTTCACCATCTAATAAATATCTTGCACCTAATGCAACGACACTCGACGTAGAGGATTTCGACATCAAGTGCGATGGCGATAAATACGGCATCAACTCCGACCTTGCTGATTGCGAGGCCGCATTGAGGTCTCTCTAGCGTGGACTGAATCGAATCACGTTCGTGGATCGTAGTCTTAACCTGCCAGCAGGCAGTTTCCCTCTTCCATACCGATTCATGGAAGTTTTGTCACTCGACTACTGGCTTTACACTGTCTGGTCAACTGATGTAACAGGTAATAGAGGAGGCTAAGTGCTACTTTCAACCGACTTCAGTGTCAGGGGCTGCGTCTGGTAGTGCAGGCCTCAACAAGATCTGTGATGCTGCTTTCGCTTTTCTTGAAATGTGCATCTCGCGAAGCGCAAGGAGGGATTGTGACCAACATAGGCACTTTTTTGATCTAGAAAACTTCCAGAAGCCTATGTTTGGTGTCTCTAATTGGACTAATACTTTCAAAGGGGGCGACAGCAATCTAGCCATCTCCATAGGCACTTATCAGCCAACAGTACAATAAGCGTACATGGGGGAGCGTACTGACATGGAAGCCTTGCAGAGATTTTATTCATGGGATGCCTGCCCTGGCGGATAATCAGTTGTTCGGTCCTGCGCGGGATCCGAGAGCTCAAGTCGTGATTCCGCACACTGTTGCGTCAGGTGACTTTCTCAAGTCACACTGCTTTGGACACCTGACACATATTGCACAGCTGATCGCGATTGCTTCGTCGGGTCTTGACGTCGTCTAAAAACTCAGATACTACCCCGTACGTTAACCTTCCACCTTTTGTTATGACGAAGTCTGCGAAGTCGCAAGACATGTCCCAACAGCCTTTCGCTCCTAAAATACATCTCAAGGCTTATTCTTAGTTTGGAAGATGAATGCTGACCCTGAGATTGCAGAGTGGTACAAAATCTGGGAGGCTGGGACAGCCACTTTCTACATCTGCGTGAAAATTGGACAAGGAGGATAGGAGCGAAAGCCACCTCCTATATTCATCCTTTCTACAAAGTAAGAGACTCACCCCCTGCAGGGTTTCAATGCTCCAACTGCAGCTGATGCGCGCAGTTGTTATTTTGGCTGACAATAGCAAGATAGTCTCAAGGATTCTTTCTGCAATAGTCTCATACCTTTGAACGTCCCCTCGCCATCGATTGTGAGCCGAGACAAAGATGAATGCAAAACTAGAAGCCGATTTGACAATGGCTGGGAACACACTAAGGAGCTGGGGCACTGGGATTTTGGATATACCTCACTTGAGCAAAAGAGAGATAATGAGAACCTTCGCGTCGTGAAAGTGTGCAGCAGGTTTGACCCTCTCGACGGCTTCTATGAAGAAGCCACGATTTGGATGAATGTCATCCTCGCACGTTACCGTATTATCTATCTCCAGGACTTCAAATATGTATGCGGTGAGTCGTTGTCTCTATACTTCAAGTACTGCCGAGGAGGAGACCGAGAGACACTGCTGCACAAACTTAGAAAATTCTCCACTGAGTTCAGGTGGCATGTTTTTGTTAATGTGGCTGCACCTCTCGCCTTCCTTCACGTAAGTGTCAATTCAGCGCCTCTCCGATTCACGACATGGCAAGACAAAATTCATGATAATCTCTAGCGGATTATCCATCCTGCCAAAACCATTATCTTTCTTGTCTAAGATTCATTGATCTATAAATTGACACTGTGACTATGAGGAGCACGGCTATGACCACAACGCCTCAGATGGGGACGCATCATCCGCCGACTGGATAACAATCGTTCATAGAGACGTCAGGCCCGGCGACATCTATCTCTCACGACGATGGGACGATGGCGAATCGTATCCTCCGTTGGTATTAGGAGGCTTTGACCTGGTGACAACAGAGCCCAACAGAAAGCCTAGGGAGGATTGTGATATCTACCAGCCTCCCGAGTACCCTGAGTATGCTGCTCTTGGAGTCTTGGTGATACTTGGAGCCTTGGAGGAACAATCCACGACATCCATCGGTAATTCTGCCTTGAAGCCCGAGTCCCCTGGCATTCCCGACACCTGTGAGCCACACCCATTGACTAGGGAGCTCCCGAGTAATTGGAAACCAACATGATGGACGATTCGAAGATGGACCCTGAAAAGAGATTGGCTAGTCTTCAGCTTTCGAAGAATCTGACGAGAGATCGAGCAGGGGCGTAGGCGAGAGATAGATTGAGCTGGATTTGGCTATGCTGAATCATGAGGTTTTGAATGGACTTCAATTACATGTTGTTGGACTTGCTAGTGGTTCCAAGAGAGACTTTGACCGATACGGATTGTTCCCAAAGGGCTTTGAATGGCCTCGACGACATGCATCACTGCCTCGTACACCCTTACTAGTATCTGTCGCTGTAGTCTCATCAACATAAATTCTCTAGGTGGCCATTCACTCGCTAAGAGGAGTCTTAGTTGACAAGCTCGACCAGGCCATATGACTAGAAAGAAAGAGAGTATTCTAAACGCTATGGTCTTTTGCTGGAGGCAGACTGAGAAATTCATCCTGCCATCCTCCAGTATTCCAGAAACGGGTTTGGTATAGATAATGCAGACGGAACATGCCACCCGCTGTAGCTATATATGTGTATGACCATGAATTTGATAGGGTGTAACTCTTTTGTGCAAGACTGGTATCTATACTGACCGAGCCTAGAGGAGAGAATAATTGGTACCACAAAAACATTTTGGGATCTATCGAGCAGATGTGTTCTCTATCTTCACACCAAAAACCTCAAAGCTCAAGTTCAACAATGAAGACCTCGTGTTACTGGTAATGAACGGATTTCTCCGGTCATACAATGTGCTCGTACCTCATTCGTAAGATGTTTGTTCAACACTATGTGTGTGCGTGGAAGTGTTTCTTTGTTGTCGTGTCACCTCACACATACGATCCTGCCTAAATACTTCTTTCTTCTTTCTTTACCAGATCCTCTCACCTTCTGTTCTCTAGAGAATAGGATAGAAAGAAACAAGCGGCTAACACTGTAGACTAATCCTCTCCTCGGGAAAAACACCACACTCAACAGCAGCAGCAACTACCAAATTGGGCCTACCCTCTATCTTCAGAATGGAATACGGTGACATCGACCCCTTCAATCCCTTCTTCCCTATACCAGTAGCTGGCTTTCCTGGGTTCGATCTAGGATGGTTCAGCACTTCCGGATTTGGTCCACCAAGATCCAACCAACCCCCGTCATGGGAACGGCCTCGATATCCCCTTATACGTAATGGATGTGAGGAGCTAACCAAGCTGGGACAAAGTGCCCAGGGATCAGTATTTCTTGCTAGGTCTCTCAGGACTCGCAAACTTTATGCCGTGAAAGAGACCCACCAATACGACACGAGGTATGGTGAACCGACCGAAGTCGTCATTGTGAAAGATATCATTCGTCAACACAGAAACATAATCCAGCTGAGAGACTATCATTTTGAGCCAGATAATCGCCTCTTGATGTACTACGACTTCTGTGCCGGAGGCGACCTAGAGACTTTGATGAAACGAGTAGACTTCATCTCCGAAGCATGGATGTGGGGCTTGTTCCTACAACTTGCGGATGCCATTGCTTTCCTTCACTATGGATACAATCGCAAAGCACAGCATCCGAACAACCCTCCGCATGGATGGCAAAAAATCGTGCATGGGGATATCAAGCCAGGAAATGTCTTCATCAAGGAGCCCGTATCTGGCGGCGCATGCCCCAAGATTGCGTTGGGAGATTTTGGCTCAGCTACGTTGAAGCCTATCACCTACGGGTTCTTCATGACCGACCTCCGTTACCAGGGTCCTGAGCAGACGGGGCCCCGGCATCTTCGTCAAATGAGTGCCATGAACGATGTGTGGAGCGTTGGTGCTGTAATGCATGAATTGGGACATGGTCTCCCTCCTATCGCTCAAATTCCATTCGACTGTGACCCGAGTCAGTGGTTGCAAGACCCCCGGACGCGCGATCCGAGATCCCTGAGTCGAGACTACTCGAGAATTCTTAGCAACAATATGATGGATACACTTGAGCTGGATCCAGAGGACCGAGTGAGGAGTCGACAGCTTGTAGGTCATTTGGTGAAAGAATTTCCTCGTCACTGAGTACGAGGAATACTGTGTCGTGGGGTATGATGGCGGGAAACAGCTGGGAGTTGGCCAGCGCGAAATGAATTGGGAAGATGTGAACTCGCATGTTGCGATTTCTGGTGACTGCAAATGTAGCAGTAATGTCGCTTGCAATGAATTAAGAGTCTGAAATCGTTTTTCCTCCAAAGCCAGAGTATCGTGATTGCCCCTTTGCAGAATACAACTTGTCGAATACGAAAATTTACACGATGAATTGTAATTTCTGTGACTTGGGCCTGCTCTTAAAGCTCCCTCAAACAGCTTTTCTGTAACAACGAGACCGTGGGTTTGGGACACATGTGATTCATGTGGGGAAGGGCATATCCTAGTTTGAGACGAGACCTGTGCCATTTTGAAATGCAATCCGATTGCCATGGTCCATGCGATTCATGTTTCTTCGTCTCCTAAGCCGAAAATACCGTAATGGCGAGTATTGGTGGCAATTGAGGTGGTCTTTGTTGATGACACTGTTTTACGCCGTTTCAGAGTATTCAGCACCTTAGCCTGTTGTCCATCAATAGACGACGAAGCTTACCAATCATGAATTTGCGCAACCGCTCGCTTAGAAGTGTATTACCTGCGGAATTGATTGCTTAGATAAGGCTGGGACAAACAGAACTGTTGGTACTACTGCTAGGATGGTATACCTTGCGCTTTTTGTAACCCTTGGTTTTCATCGATGCTTTTGTGCATTTTTGACAATAACAAGACTGGGAAAAGCAGCTCAAAGAACCACCACTAGACTTGTAATCTCGCAATGAGGGAAGGCCTTGAAAGAGCACGACTAGATCTTTCAACAACATTCAAGCAACGACTGACTGTAGAGGCTAGGTGCGTCTAATTCTCTATACCAGAATGTGTTAGTAATATCCGTTACTACGGCGATACATCGAGGCCGCCGCCTAGCAGAGAAGAGGAGGATCCTTCCCGAACATTTGGTTTCGTGAAAAAGCTTGGAGAAGGCGGCCAAGGGGTGATCCACCTTGTCAAACGTCATAGTAACAATGAGGTCTTGGTCCGCAAGACTGTTTGTAGACCCCCGAGTGACCAAGGACCTCTCAAACCGCGTGAAGTACAAACCCTGAAGAACATTGTTACAAAGCACGAAAGAATCGTGCGGCTCGAAAAGGATCACGATCTTGGTTCAAGCCTCATCCTTCACCTCGATTAATGTAGGGTATGTTTTCCCAGGAGTGAACCTTTGCCTTGAAGTGTAATTTCTCCAAGCGGCAAGACGAACCATTTGCTCATCGAACACTTCTTCAACATGTGTTGTAGCTCAACACGCATCTCGATATGACAATGCTGACTCTGGAGCCACGCATAAGGAGATCCCGACGACCTTGTCCGCAGTACAAGCCACTCCTGCGACGGAGGATTGATCTGGCATATTTTTCTTCAACCTGCAGATGCCCTTGGCTTTTGTCACTATGGCTTCGACAGCAGATATCCGTATAGAGCTCCTCATAGTGGCTGGGATAGAACGGTTCATCCCGATATCAAGACACCCAATGTCCTGCCGATGGATCCATACAAGCATCGTCACATGGGACGCAACCCGTATCCTCATTTCGTTCTGGGTGTCTTTAGTGTTGCTACGACGAAGCACAGCAGTCGTCTCAATACCTCGAGTATTTGGGCGTCCCCGGAGTATCCCACAGCGACAGCATATGGAGATGTATGGGGTCTGGTCCGTTATCTTTTCCGATCCCCGTTCCTTGAAAAAGTGTGACTGACTTCGAGGAGCACTGTACTCCCGCGGAGTGGCTCAGAGATCCCAGATCAAAAAGGGACAGATCGATGCCTGGGTAGTACTCGAGCAAGCTTCATGATAACATGACGGATTGCCTCTAGAGAGACCCGGACAGGCGGATCTCGAGCCAAGACCTAGTACACCATCTTGTAAGAGATCGCCCGTGATGAATTCATGTTAAGTCCCTTTAGGAAGGTATTGATGGAGATCGTTATGAAGGTCGCGAGCTGTTGGAAATAGTCGAGATTGTATGCGAACCTTGTCTGACCAGCATGCGAGCGTCCTAGTTATAGTCAACAGCTTTCAATACGTGCAATGCCAGAATGACGTCTCCTTATTCCGATGAGTAACCCAAGGCCAAGTCAGCTATCAAGTTCTATCATCGACTTACCTCACCTTGATGGGCTGATGCTTCCGATCAATTTCATCATCGCTGTCATTTCACATTGGATAGGAGATGTCAAGATCAAATGTCTTGACTCAATTTCTGCAGATTAAGGTTTTGAAAAGATCGCCTAATCACTCCACGGCACTGGCCACATACTATGGCCAATAGCCTGGACGTTATAGATGACACTTGCTTGCTACGATCTTTTGTGTCGCCTAGGGTCAGCAATCTCGTCAGCGTCTTAACCTCGCACAGACTTGAATAACTCCGTCGTGTGCTGCCAGATCTTCGGTCCGGCACCACTATCCCTCAGCTCTCTGAGGACTTTCTCATTCCCTCGGAACTCTCCTCTCCATCCAATCAAGTATGCGCCACTACCTACTTCACCAGCAATACCCTTCATGAATTTATCACTCTCAACTTCCACTCCACCTTTTCCTCCATTCTTCGGAGGAAAGGCCGCACTTGTAGCTGCGTATAAATGTCTCTCCCCACTCTCTTGTATGCTCACATTCCAGGGCGAGAGAAGGGTGAAAGCCAAGTTGCTTGCCATTCTCACTGCGAATCCAGCCTCCTTGTTGAAACCCGTCTTGACCACCCCTGGATATGAGTGCACAAATGAGACAGTAGGAGCCTGCTTTGATATCTCTTCGAATGAAAAGTCTGTCATAGTGACAGCGTGACAGGCTGCTGTTCGGAGGGTGAAGCTGCGCTTGAGGTCAAGATCGTCGAGGTGGAAGTTGGTACGTGATTCTTCACCGGGTGCTAGGACAGATACCACACGGGACAGCTCAGGAGGGGCTTTTTGGAGGAGTGGAAGGAGTTGCTGGGTGAAGCGCATGCGGGCATAATAATTGGTAGTAAGCTTTCGATCAAGGCCTTCAGTTGTCTCTTCGACAGGAATCAGCTGCGAAATGACCGTGCTGTAGGGTAGGTACCGTCTCGCCCCTTTAACGACATTGTTCCTTGAGTCATGAAGAGAAGGTTGAGCTTCGACTCCTTTGCCTTGATTTCTTCACATACTTCGTCCACATTCTTTAGAAGTGTCAAGTCCTTGCGGATGAAGTGTGCCTCTGTCTCAGGCTGTATAGTCTTCAGCTCGGACAGAATTCGGTCTGCTGCATCCTGGCTTCTCCCCACAACGTATACGCGAGGTTTCGTTGCCTGACGGCACCATTGCTTGAGAGTGCTTTCACCGATGCCACTAGTAGCTCCCGCTGTAATCCATCTGTCATTCTGCTCTGGATTCATGGAGAATGCAATGCGTACCGAAGACAGCTACCAATCCAGGTGGCAGAGTGCGCAGTTTGGCGTTTGACGCCCGTACTGCCTCGAGAGAAATCATACTCCAGCCAGCCTTGGTCAACTACATGTAGACTTAAACGTATCCGTTGACCCCAATTTAGCCCGATATTATCGCATATACTGAGGATATGCTAACCCGGCCGGACACTTTTTTAGACCCGGCTGAGCTACAATTACTCTGTAGCGTATGCAGAAAGCTGCGGAATCCTTGGCATTTAAATTTTTTTCTTTTCCCCCATCACCGCTAGAAGGGTTCACCCCCTAACCGCTCACCCGTAGGGCTGATGTCTGGAAGCCACCTAGAGACCCCCTTAGTCCTGATCACATTCGCGACAAGAATGGTCCCTGGAACTTCCCGAATTGTTGCCCGGAGGACGAATTCCTAGGGGTGTTCTTTGGGGGCCTAAGGGACTTCCGGGTGGGGGAAAAGAAAAAAATAAAAAAATGCCAAGGATTCCGCAGCTTTCTGCATACGCTAAAAGCCATAAAAAAGTGATTTTCACACTGCTTGAAGCTTAGCAAAATGCTTAGCACCGGATTGAGCTGACCCGACGACGCTCATTGTCCGCATTCAGCACTGATATTCCCCACGCCAATCCAAGAACAGCGCTGTCATCAGATGTCCCACTATTCCGCTTTTGCTCTTCTCAGACATTCATGCCTCTTTTGCGATAAGTCTCTCATAAGAGGCAGGACGCCCAAGACCACATCAAGCCGCGCTTCAACGCTCGATAACATCATTTTGACAGCAGCATCATCTGTAAGATTGTGTACGAATAATATGTTGTAGAGCGATTTGGCGTACGATCAAACATCATGACACTATGCTCCAGAAGGTTTCGTGAGCAGACACCCCTCCATTCGTGCTCGAGCTCCTTACTGACCTTAGCCAGGGCCCAAAATCGCACCTTTACAGTCACATCCTTACCTCCTGCTTCCTCGACACTATCCTCGTCCCTCTCTGCACCTGGCTATACCTCCTTGCGCTGGTCATTCTCTTATTCGTGGGCACGCGACGGTCAGTAAGAACAAATGGCTTTGGCGCAAACAAAGCAAGCGAAGGCGTCGAGATTGATGGCCTTTCTCCTCGGCGCAACAAGACGCATCTTGCGTTATCCATACTATACCTCCCCCTCCTGATTGCGCAAGTCCTGATGTATATACTCGAAATTGCACGCCTTTCCCTCGCCCATCTCGGAATCGGTCTACTTCCATTCACGTTCGTTACGTTGATCCTCGCTCGCGCGTTGAGATTCACCAATGGAATTGGGAGCAGAATACACGCATGGAGATGGGCAAATCTGGCAGTATTCATCGCGCTGGCCATCACGAATGGCGCGTGAAGATAGCAGAGGAAACAAAAGAGGGAACGGGTCAAAGGAAAGGCAGCAAATATCCGGAGTCGGATGAGATTACAGATGTTTCTGTGATGATAGGAGTTTACGCTGCATTGGGTGTTCTTGAGGTTGTTCTTAGGCGAGGCCCACTACAATAATCATGCTCAAGTTTCTTTCAATCTGGGAGTCTGTTCGGCGTGTAAGCGAGCAAGGGGAATCGTCGATCTGCCGGGGGACACTATTTTAGACCTCATTGTTGAATCTTTTTTTATTAGTCCTAGATCGAGCCTTTTGCTGGAGCATGCTATGCTGGTCGTCAACAGCATATAGCGTTTCGTCGGCTGGAAGGCTGCGATTGTAAAGACATTTCTTCTCGATAACGCCGTCGAAGCTTTCCCTGTTCATCTGGCTCTCATATCGAAGTATCCCAAAGAAGTAATAGTGAAACATTTAGCCTTCGGCATCTGCTCCCCCCATACGTTGGCGTTGTAGCCAGGGTCCTGGATTGGTGGACACACCGTGCACACCACAATCGCATTCTATACCTTGCTCGCGCGTGCTGAGGCTTGCGCCCATTAAAATTGTCCTTCTCGAACCCCACGAGACCATCTTTCTTTCTTTCCTTGCCAAAACCATACACAATCGCATGGTGTCTTCAATTGAAGAGCAGCAGAAAGCCCACCTCGCGGCCTGCTATAGAGGGCTGCAGGTGGGATGTTCGCTCCGAGTAGTCTGTTCCCTGTGACGATGGGCTGCACTACCGAGGCTACGCCGCCGCCCAAACGACCTAATCCCTGCATAACCCCCCAATCCCAAGACTCTCAAACCTTCAACGATGAAGAGCACAACAATGAACACAAAATCCTCGACGACCACCCTCTCACTCTCTACGTTGTTGGTCGCCTTACTACCCTCTGCCTCGATAAGCCCGTCCTCCACACTGTCGGTGCAACAATGCTCGATATCCTACCCGACCACCCTGCTGAGACGGCTTTGAAAAAATTACACCATCGACGCAGTTACATGGCCAAAGCCCCATACCAGCGAAGATCGAAATGGAAAGCTCTCCATGACAAAGGCCTGAAGTTATGTCCTGCCTCTTGGCTTGGGCCGGCAATCATCAAGGCTCATGACAAATACGAATATAAGAGGGACAGAAAACATACGCAAGAGGTGTATATAGAGTGGCAGGAGAAGAGGGGGAGGATTAGGAGGTCTACGAGTGCCAATTCGATTGTGGGGTTGGAGACACATCCTGCGCCAGTGGAGTGGAGTCCGTTGGATGGCGAAGAGGAGGCTGATCCCTGGGCCTTACCCCCAATTGAGGAGATGGATTGAGTGTCGGTCATCGATCCTGAGCACAGCCAAGTCCCCAACTTACCCACCTCGCTCGCCGTCCGGTACCCCACCATGTCTTCACGGGTACTCCACCGAACACCGCCACGAATGGCTCTGCGGTCACTAGTGACACGGCTTCAGCATCCACCAGCCGTCGTCACTCGATTAATATTCTGTATGGATGACTCTTCTAGATACCATCGGAACCCGCCTACTCTCGGGAATCTTTACTGGCGTGATAAGGCTCCAATAGCTTCCTAATCCCTTCTCACCGACCGAGAGAAAGGACTGGATTCTTTGTCATGTGTATATATATCTTGCTGTCTTTATTTTGCTTGTCTTGGGTACTTTTTCAGCGTGGGCGTTCGTGCATGTGGAAGTGCCGAGGCAATTGCTGGGTTCTCCATCTTATGCGATTTGGCAAGGTGTCTGGTGTTATACAGCTGCATAGCCATAAGGCAGAGAGTTTGGGTATGGTCGACCACGTTTGGCTCTCCCATCGCCACCTCGACATAGCACGTAGAGAAAGAGGAATCACATCCATCGAGGGATATTCTGTTCGGAATTAAATCGTCGATGTGCTGTTTGGACATCTTTTCCTTTACTACGGGTAGAGCTAAGATAACTGAGACGCGACTTTGCTTTACTGAAAGACTTCTTGAAACATAGCTTTGAGAAGACCTTTAATTCCATGCTATGGATGTGTCTAAAGCTGTGTAAGTGCAGGTCATAGGAGTGCTGACTAATTGGACCCTTTTGACCGAGTCCTCACGCTCTTCTACAATCGGATGCGAGGTGGACAACCTTCGTTAGCGCCGTCAATTCGACACCATTAGACCATGCTGAAGAAAGCTTGCAGACGCAGAAGCTACATAACTCCAGCCTTTGGGCGCTTGCGAGTGGACAATGGCGTACTTTGAATTCGACTATGCAGCTTTGATTTACCAATGATTCTTTAAGCCAAGAAAGTTAAGACATTTTCCGCCAGAGATATATTGGGATGCCTATTCTACATCGTGTGCAATTCGGCCATGATATCCTCTAACATCCGCGTGCCCAAAGTATCCAGAGAAAAGCTGATCAGTCAATCTCGATATAAGAATCTCTGTAGGCCCTTCCTCGGAACCTTCGTACACTCAGGTCCAAACGACAGGTGCAGCTTCGGTCTTCCTTTAGATGACGAGAATGCAGTGGTGATAACATGTGAAATTCTACTAATTACTACATCTGAGATTAGAGGCGCGTTGAAGGTCGTCACTCTATTAGTAGTAACAGACATTGCCCCTGTTGACTTTCGTGTACAACTCTAATCGCGCCTGTCGACCCATCCCTGGTGACCCCTCTCCCTAAACGGAAGGAGCCCAACAGAGTATGAGAGACTGATATCAGAATCCTGCGGATGTGACCAAAGGGATTAGGCAGAATTGGCCTGAGCGCGAAGGATATTGGGACTAATCATCGCGGGAGTAAGAAGTCGAATGCTGATCTCAAGCTGGATTGACAGCGAGCCTGAGGCGGTGCTCTGGAAGACCTTTTCTATATTCCAATCTCAAATATTATGGTCCGTTATATTTGAGGGCTAGAAGGCATCATCTGCTGCGTGATGCGATTCCAATATGGGGAACGTAACCACCACGCCGACTTAGCAGAATGCGCTTCGCTCCTTCCGAAATGACTTGCAGAACGGGTTTACAAAGCTAGAATGCAACCGTCCTCAAATCACGAAAACCAAAAATCACAAGAAACCTCAGTCAACGAGCAACACTCATATCAACGCCAAGGAGATCAGGGCCGTCTACGACAACGAGACTCGCGAGCTGATAGAGCTGATACTTTCAGCTGAAGGCGAGCTACAGCCTCACACTTTCGACATCCAATTCAAAGAACAGAACTTCTCTGGCGGGCTCAAATATGATCTTGTCGGGCGCACCTATGCTGTCATGGGCTCTTGCAACCATACAGTATCAAAAATCGGTTTCCGATGGCGGCACACATTGTTCGAAAAGCAGTCGTGGCTACTGCGTCTGACCTCCTGGGTAGATGTGTCGTTATCGATTTTACCGGGTTCGTGCCACCTGCATCGGATATCGATTCGGAATCAGCTTTGATCTCGAGGACCCAAAGCTTCCTCAAACTCTCATGCTCAGCGACGAAATCATTCACGTTAACATCCGCGGCATTTTCAAGATCGTCAATTCCGCTGAAGTGTGAAAAAATGGATCTGTTTGGATAGATCATGACGACAATTTCCTACGCGTCGGGACTGCTGGCATTCAACATTTCCTGGACATTTAAAGCCATCCTGCTTACGACTTGCCAGATTACCACTAGCTCTTTATACACCTCACCAGGCGGCTTGGACGGCTCTATCTTCCGGAAAGATTACAGTATCTCAATTAGCCTGGGTGATGATACTGTCAACCAGTCCGGCGATAAGATCGACGCCAACGACGAAGGCTTGATTGAGCCTTTCATCACCTTCGTCATGACTGGCTTGGATCTTGTCAAGAAGGTGTACTCGTACCCGGATGTTCAACTTCACCGAGTCACTGCAAAGCCGTCGACTTTAGGTGAAGCTACAAATCCATTCCAGCTCTCGAACGTGACATTGGAATGCGAGACCGGTGGTATGAAGTTGGCCAAGCTGGTCTCCAAGATCTGGGGCGAGTGGTTCCCCTTTGTTGTTGCCGACAAGCTTCTTGACGACGTTGCTCCAACGCCATGGACCGATCACATGATGGATGCAGTTGAAGATGATCAGCTCATGAAGGCTGCAGGCTTTAAGGCGCCTTACTATGGTATAATTGTGGAGAGTCCTGTCTCTTCGACCATTCTGCATAAGCGGTATCACATCTTTGATACGGTCTAAATTCTAGGTGGTCTATCTTAGATATATTCTGGCATTAACGGTAAATATCTGATCCTATCTGGGCAAGCACTTTCTCCCAAGGCTTGATCTTTCATCAACGATCATCACGAGGCATGCGTCATTTGGCTGCTGCTGAAGTAATCGGATCATTTGCGGAGTGCTTGCAACAATCAATCAACTTCTCGTGTTCCAACTCTGTGCTTGCGTGAATATATGGTCGCGAAGGTATCATTTGTGGTGCAATATAATCTGGCAAAGAGCCAGCTTGGTCAGATTTTCATTTGAAGTACATCCGCGCATTTTGAGCTGACACGTTGTACCATTCTGTTTGTAAAAAGCACAAATGAACACCTCGTGTTCTGAATAGCATAGCTCGAAAACCTACAGCCGCACTCTACTCGCAAGCCTCGGTATCATCATGAGAGATGGCAGTCTTAACAGCCGGCGCTGTCAATGAAGACATGGAGCATAATCAGCTTGAGCACTGAAGCCAGCTCTCCAGGCTATCCTAGAATCACCAAGAATCCGAACACGACTCGGGTACATCGCCAAGCCAGACATCTGAGCCTATTTTAGGAGTACCGCATGTATGCCTATGATCCAGTCTGAGTGATTGATGACTATGCCGTCGCTATTCCGCACGTTTGTCCTGTACTATTGAGACTTCCGGGTCCTCCTAACTGCCCTGCATTTGTTGAAGCTGCGGAAAGTAAAAAAGCGGGGTACCACAAATACCGGGTCAGGATGCACGAACAGCGCAGAGGTTGGAGTCTTTGGGGGTGGAATATCTGTGAAGGGTGAGAGTGATGCACGGGGAAGTCTGCTCGCATTCTTTTCCTAGACAGCGTCGCATCCTTTTTTTCGTGACATGCACCCCAAAATGGTTGTAATTATCTAGCTGCGTATCTACATCTGTATTTCGAGTCTTGGGAATCGTCGACAACGCTTGCATTCACATGGGGTCACCGTTGTCCATATCTTCAAATCCGCGGAAATTTTATATACCGGGGTACGTACTCGTAGCATGAACAATTTCCCGATGGATTGCATGCAGGAACAAGCATGAGGCGAACCGCCGTCAAGCGAGCCAAGCTCGCCAAGGTCGGGTAGTAAGGGTTCCCAAAGCGGTAAGAGCATGCGTCATATATTGCCTGCCCGGCTAGAAAGGGAACCTCTCTCCAAGACCGCTTCACGCCGCTCCAACTCTATCAACGACATCTGATGTTCTGCCTTTTTAGAAACAGCCGCTACCATCATTAAAGCCAATGAAAGTTACTCTGAGCGATGCCGAACCATCCACATCTCCAATCGCATCGCCTCCAGCTTTCAGCATACTCCAGCTTCCCTTCCATCCCTCCCATGCGGGGGTCTGGCCGCGATCGCCGTGACACACTCAAGAGACTAGGAAAAGCTAGGATGGAAACATATCAAATATTTCGCCGAGAGCGCTGCCTCTTCACCGAGCTAACTTGCGGAGCTCATCATGACGTGACGACGAGCTGTCGTCGCTGAATGGCGACGCACATAAAGAGCGGAGATGCTGCAGACAAAATAGAATTGTGTGCACGTGTTGATAGTTCTATCAGAATTCACTCATCGACAGCCGCACCATTCTGTGTACCCACCTCACAAAGAACCTCGCCTCCTCCCCACCACCTCTCACCCATACATTGTTCCACGCTTCCCCAGCATCCTCCCATTGCCCCACGCTTCTTTCCTCGCCAACACTGAAACACACAAACTCGACTGAACCAAACAAAGCGCAAACATGTTTGCGAAGTCCGCCTCCACCCTCGTTATCCTCGTTGGCTCAGCTGCTGCCAAAGTATGCATCAACCAGACCGTTGCAGTCGACATCTCAGCGCGTACCGGCGTCTTCAACATTGCCGTTCCCCAGACAAACCTTCAAGCGACTACTTTCATCCAGAACAGCACGCAGCAAGGGCGGAACTTCACCGAGGTCGCGCTCACCGAATATGCCACTACCTCTGGTACCTACAACATCAGCACGCAGTTCTGCGTGCCTAGCATGATCAATGGCACCAACCCTACTGTCCAGGTCCTGACGCATGGAATCGGCTTCGATAAGACGTAAGTTGTGACTGCTCTCGCATGTGATTAGTATGCTAATTGAGGAACCAGATACTGGGACAGCTCCTACAACAACTTCAACTACAGCTATGTCAATGTCGCAACCGATACCTACAAGTACTGCACGCTTTCATATGATCGATTGGGCATTGGCAATTCTTCGCACGGCGAGCCTTTGAATGAGATTCAGTCTTTCCTCGAGGTCGCAGCTTTGGCTGAATTGACAATGATGTTGCGCAATGGCACATTCCCAAACGTGAATCAGACCTTCAGCAAAGTCACACACGTTGGGTAAGCTATCCGTATGCAAGAAAGCCGATGCGAACTCTTCTAACATATGTATCTAGCCACTCCTTTGGGTCCGCGCAAACATATTCTCTCGTCAACATGTACCCAAACATATCCGACGGCATCGTCCTGACAGGCTTCTCGATGAACGGCTCTTTCTTTGGCTTCTTCGGTGCTGGTGGAGACTTTGTGCAGGCCAATCTCAACCAGCCCTTCCGCTTCGGCAACGCCTCTACAATACTTGCCGTCAAGTCTGTCTTGAACATGTACGGTCTCACGGACCTTGTTCAGGGTCTTTCTCCCATGCAAGGGCTGAACTACCCAGCCGGATACCTGACCAACACCAACGTCAATGCAAACCAATACTTGTTCTTCCTCCCAGGGTACTTTGATCAGGGTGCTTTGTTCGCTGGCGAGGAAACCAAGCAACCTGTGGCTGTTGGCGAGCTCTTGACATTGGGCTCTGTTCCCATGATGAACGCATACGCTGGTCCAGTGCTCATCGTTACGGGCTGTAAGTCTACATCGCGTCACGCCCACTCACGATCATGCTAATCCTTTCCCTAGCCAACGACCTGCCATACTGCGGCGGCAACTGCCTCGCAACGGGCAACGCATCCTTAGCCTCCATCCCCGCAGCGGCGGCCATGAATTTCCCCAATGTTCCCGCCGCCAATTTCGAAGCCTACATCCAGCCCAACTCAGGCCATGGCATCAACTTCCACTACAACGCAACTGGCGCCTACAACGTCATCAACACCTTTTTGAACTCGAAGGGATTGATGCCCAGCAAGCGCTGAGTGCAAAGTTAAAGAAATAAAAGTCGGAGGTGTAATGAATAATGGAAAGAGGTGAGTTGTAATGGAAATGGTTGTCCTATTTCATGTCGCTGGATATCGGTGGATACTGTTGATACCGCACTGGTGTAATTAGATTCGACCATTCAGCTGTACATAGTAATCGGTGATTGCCAATCATGTTACTCAAGGCCTTTGACTACATGCATGCACACCGGCTCCTGTCGCGCTCAATGGTGTTCACTGATGTTGTTTGCCTACCGCAAAGTCTTGGTGGCGCGTCTGACCTCAGCATTTCCGCGGCTTGCGAAAGTCTATTCGAACAGCTTGCAACAAAAGTCAAGTGCTCCTGCTAATACATGATTCACATTCAATAAATTACTACTACGCGGCAACTGTTCCTTGCTTCCTTCACAGGTAGCGCGTTGGCACGGTTTGATCCAGCAAGATAGCTCTATCCCCAGTGATCCACCTAGCTCTCTAAGATATACTTTGTAGAACACGGTAGCGCACCTGCAGTAACGTATAAAGTCATCCTATTTGGTAAAGCATGTAACGTTATTGCACTAAGACATGTTCAGCGCTGTTTAGAACGATTGGGCTGATACTTTGTCCAGTCGCTGTGATAAAGCGGGGGCTATCCCTTTGACAGCGAAAACGAGAGCTCTGTTCAGTGTCTGGGCCTGTGAGGGATGCGGATCATTACAATGGGCATTGGATACGCTATAGCATCTCCTCAGCAGCCGAATTTCAGGTCTCGCAGGGTTGAGAATAATCACTATATTTTGATCTCTGCAGATTAAGCACAACGAGTGCGTTGCATCATGATTTTATGGACTTTCAAGTGAAATCAATAAATAGCAATGCAAGCGCTGCTGATGAATTTCGATAACCATAACATCCTCTCGGAGTGTCAAATCTACCTCGCGCAATCACCCGTTCGACTTTGCAGAAAGTACCACACTCTCCGTGCAGGAAAGACGGACTTCGAAATCGTTGACGATGGTAGTCTAGCAGCTGGCGGATGTCGAGGAGGGAGGCACTCGTCCGCTGGACGGGGTTGAGGATGAGGACTGGATTGGTGTGGTCGGTGCTGTTGGTCGGCACGACAGGATTGTGGGCCGCTATCGTGTACTTGCGTGCTTTTCGGGGCGATTTTGTCGTTTGGTCTCTGTACTCGTACACGGGAATCCTAGCATTGGTTAGTATGCTGAAAGTGAGGTAGGGTTTGAGGTTGATGGGTGACATACCTAAGGTTTGTTGTTTCAATGTGGGTTGGTTTGCTTTGTTTGTGGCGTGCAACCCTTGAGAGCTTGAGCTGAGCCTTCTTCCCCTGGCTGCTAAGCGCTCCCCTGCCTTCTTCCACCACTCCCGCCCGAGCGATCTCTGCTCTTCGCAAAGCTGAGAAGATTGTCCCCAATTCCCTGTATCTTGTTGGATGACTTGTCTCTCTGTCGGCGCGATTTTCTCTCGCCAGGTGGTGTATCTGGCCGGTCTGAGCCTTGCTGTGTAGCATTCTCTTCCACAGGCGAAGCATTCATCTGTCTTGGTCTCTTCTTCCCGGCTGCTAAGCGCTCCCCTGCCTTCTTCTATCACTCTCGTCTGAGCCATCTCTCCTACTCCCAAATCGACTTAGCTTTCGCACGGTCCCTTTGACCTTGTCGAAGACTCTGCCTCGCTTGCTGCGCGGCTTCCCTTCAGCTGGTGGGCTATCTGCCCGGTCGGAGCCTTGTGCAATATCTTCTTCGGTAGGCGGAGTATCTTGCCTCTCTTGCTCCGGGGTCGAATAGATAAACGTATCTTCGCACCATCGGAGGTTGTCAAGAATGGGCATTTGTGTTTTCGATTTGGCGTCTCGAAAGCGCGAGAGTTGGTCCACTATGAATGGAGTTGCGTTTGGGTTGCTGTTCATCTGAGTCACATACTCGATCGCCCCATCCAGATCCAAGCCGATGTACAGAGCTGGATAAGCCCTGCCGAGGCATTTGACAATCAAATCGTTCGGAAATCGAGGTGCGAAGACGAGGGTGTTTTCGTCGACTTGGTTGTAGGCTTGCGGATCCTCGACGATTATGTAGCCTAGTGACTTGAGGAACGCTGCTTCCACGTCGGTGACCTTGGGATCTTGGAAGAACACCTCCGCGATGCTGTGCTTCCTCCGTAGCAAGATCAACAATTTTTGTAGAACGACCAATTGCTTGATTGAAGCTACGTGCTCCGTCCCTGGCACTGTCATATGCTTGGCGATGTTCCCGAGGCCAAGACATACGCACTTTGTAATAGTGCTGTTGGGGAATAGAGACAGATCTTGCTCAAACACATCGGCCAGGAGTTGGGGAGCCCCAGATGATTCCCAATATTGAGTGTGTCTATCGAACTCCTCTGCTATTTCTCTGAAAGCTTGTCCCGTTGCAGAGGGACCTGGTGACTGAGAGGGCTGTCCGCTGGAGGAAGCCATGTTGCTCTCTTGCTTCTTTGTGTTGAGAAGCTGGCCGTTGTTGAGTCCGAGTGGAGGGATTGCAGTCTGTACAGAGTCGATACTCTCGATGCTGTTGACAAAGGAAATTTCGAACGTATTGAAGACAGCTTGAAGAAGGTGCAAAATCGCAGACGTGTAAAGAGCCGGTGCTTTGGTTCCTGTTTCGAAAGAACATTTTGGCGGGAGCAAATATAGGGTAAAAAGTGGAGCATTGTGAATGAAAAGAACACACATTGCGTGTTATCGATGGCGGGGGAGCAGCTGACTGCGGAAGTTCAATGAAAAGGAAATGAACATCCCGCCGGATTCACTGGCAGACAGTAGTGGGCACTTGAAACGCAGGATTTATATTTGATATAATAAGAATGTGATGGAGGAAGAATGTCTGATTGAGGAGGCCTGGCCACCTCTTGTATACTATGCTAGACGAAAACTGGCAATCTCTTTTTGTGTTGAAAAAGTGTCTTCATGCCGAAAGACGGAAGCAAAGACAAGCATTCCCAAAGAAATATTGTTTGCTAGGGAAAAAAGTTTGACATAGCACAAGTTGATATTGATTTATTGTGATCAGCTTCTTGGGCCTGTGCCTCCCGGTCCCAGTTGCTCACTTAGCATCACCAGGCCTGATCTAACAAAGACTCAGACAAAGGACAATCCATACCTGAGTCCGTGATCCACCCTCCTAATGCAGACGGTCACCCATTGATAGGATTATAGAAGTTGAACCTCCCTTGCGGGTCGTACTTGGCCTTAAGTGCCCGCAGCCTTGCCAGTCTCCACGGCTCATACCCATACTTCTCTTCTAGGGTCTCATCGCTTGACGCATAGTTCACATACGTATTGAGAGGGTAACCTGGAGCCCCTGCATGAAGGATTGCACGACCTTGACGACCAAACGCAACGGCAACCACGTCGAGAGTGTGATCAGCTGGGTAGATAGTCGTAAAAGAGCTGTACCACGTCAGTTGGACACTGCATGAGAGTAATGTTCAAGAAACATACACAAGCAGATTGTCCCCTCGATGCGCATATGCTGTACTAGCTGGATCAACAGCTTTGACCCCTTGCAAAGAATAGCCCTCAAATTGCACGACAGATCCATTGAAGATTGGATTCTCGGCTATCATTGTTGAGAGCAGTTTGTAGATTGCTCGATTAGAGGTAGCGTTGTAGACCTGTAAACCTACAGGAAATAGCTTCCAGCTGGCTCCTGGCTTACAGACCGTGTCGTTGAGACTAGTGCCTGCGGCAAGTGCGACTCCCGTGTAAGGGACTGTTTTGTTGACCGCTACAACTGGGTCGAGAGAGAGGAAGGGTGCAATGAGTGGCTCAGCCTCCGCTTTGGTACCAGCGTACTCAACCAAGAACACAATCACGGGCTAGTTGCTGTCAGTGACGCTACGTAAACAAGGATCGAAGTACCTCACCTCAGTCTTGCTGATCTTGGGCTCTATGGTGAATACGGCGTAAGTGACAAGCTCCACGGGCTGGGTGCCATTAGCCGCAAGGGCGTTTAGCTTCTCAAAAAAGCCTTCAAGCTTATCCCCAGTGAAGATCAGCGTCTGAACAAACCAATTGACGGTTGGTTGGTCGTGAATCTTGTAGTTGAAGGAGGTGACAATTCCAAAATTATGTCCTGCCCCGCGCATGCCCCAATAAAGTTCGGGATGAGACTGAGCAGACACAGTGATCAAGGAGCCATCTGCGATCACGACATTCATGCTGATAAGGTTATCAAGGACGAGGCCGAAGTAGCCTTGATAGCGGCCAAAGCCGCCGCCAAGAGCAGGACCCATCATACCGACGCACAAGCAAGAGCCAGATGCTGATCAAATTCAGCTGCAGCTTTTGACTGATGTGGGGAATGCTCATACGAGAAACCTTTCCATGCGCTGCTAATTCATTGATAACATCGTCCACATACGTTCCGCCTCCCATCAAAGCAGATTTACCGTCTTCGGCAATGTTTATGCTGTCAAGCGCGCGAACGTAGATGTTGATGCCATTTTTGACATCCGACAGTGCGGAAGCCGTGCCATGTCCTCTATTGACGGCGAGAAATGGTACTTTATATCTGTTTGCAAAAACCACCTATCTCGAAGTGTTAGCTCAATACACGCCACTTTGATGCATATCCATACAGTGACTGCCACGTCATTTTCAACTCCGGGCACCATGACAACAATGAAGTTTGGGTCAACAGATGCACTCCATCTTGCTGTCGCATTTGCGAATTTAGGGTTATTGGGAAAGTAGATTGAGGCGTTCCTTGACAAGCAAGGACCAAGCTCGAGTTGGACAGTGGCTACGCTCGGTGACAATGGAGTGACGTCGGTAGAGACAGTCTTGAACACCTCAGGGATTGCAGTAGCAATAGCCAAGGGAGCAAGTGCTCCAAAGCAGGTCAGTACGATGCGGTAGAAAGTGAACATCTTGGTTTGCGTGAAGACAAAAGTGGCCAAATGGGAGTAAGCTGAGGCAACACCCACTTATACCTTCATTCATGATCGTGTTAGTTGGAATTCATATAATCGCTCATTAGGAAGATGTTGAGGTCTGGATCCTGCAGCTAGCTTGGCCCTGCAGGACTCCGCTTAAGGCTATGACCATGCATGCAGCTATTGGAGCATTTCTACGCTGCCCGGAAGTTTCTTCCAGCAGCCGGGGCTGGTGCCCATTAAGGTGATTGTCGGTAACACTAGCTCTGATCAGAAGTTGCTGATGATCATGAGATTTTGCGAGTTGGTTACTCGAAGTCCTTGACCTACATCTTAACGCGTGCAAGTGCGAGCTCGTAATGACGGGGCTGAGCCAGGAAGTCCGCGGACTGACCCTAGAAATGCAGTGGAGGGGAGGTCAGTTCTACAAGAACGTGCAAGCGCACATGGTGAAAACGTGGAACTTAGACTGCAGGCTTCTTGGTAGCTCGAACTCGTCCAAATCAATTCGGTGCCTAGATCAAGGAGATTCAGCGCCATCGTTGCCGGTTGGTGTTCCCCGCACAAGGTGCATTGGTTGAGATAGTTGTTGTCAAGCGGCTCGCAGTGGTAGCGCTTGACAGCTGTCCTGGGCCGACTGCGCACCAATGACTGTGACCTGCCAAATCCAGCCAAGTGGCCCAAGGCTTGACTGGGGCCTTAACCAGTGTGGACTGGACCTCTTAGAGCGCTCGTAGAATTGTATTATCCTTAGGAAACCTCCATTACTACTCAACCCGCTTTCTCTATCAGAAATTGCAAGCGAGAAAGTCGTGAAGAGAGCCAAGGCGCAATTCGGCTTAGCTCCGGAGTTAGGGCTTAAGGCATACCTCAGCATTTCAAAGTCCCATCAGTCAGGACGTCATCCTTTGATAAACGAGACCGGCGAGAAGGCATCCTCACCCAAGATAACTACCTTCATCTTGCCAGCCTGAGCTTAGTTGCTAGTCACACCTTCGATTCATCGGCCACAGCATTCAGAAGAATAGGCTTGTACTACCGCACTGGAATCATATTACACAAGCACCGTCCACGGACCAAATAGTTTAGCTACCAATTCTGCCTGCAGTCGAAGTCTTTGGCTGGCTGGTCATCACTCCCAACTATAGGTCAACATTGAAGCGTGTGTAGATGCCATTCCGCGGAAGTCGCTTCCCAATAACTTTGTCCCTGTCAAGACTGCCTCAAGTATGACGAATACCTGAGCTTCATCAGGTCTTGGAAGAAGAACACCGTGGTGATTGATATAACCAGCCACATGACGGAGCTGGTCGTTCAAGCCGACGAAGATGCATGAGTCGCAATGACTTAGCAGTTGAAGGATGTCCTGAAGGATCTTGGGGAACCCCATGATGATGAACTTAAACAATTAGTCGTTGGATGGTGGTGACTTGGAGATACCCTTGCATCCATGACACAATCTCCACCCTTATCCCAAATGCACCATCTCAGATTTCACGCTTTCGGTCATCTCGACCCTCTATCATTTCGCAGTGACATGCGCCATTCATTTTCGACTCATAATCCTGGGCACCTACACTACAAGGGTTATGGTATTTATATAGTCGTCTTCGACGCCGGATGCGAAGCCCACAAGGGATGAGCATCGCTAGTACAACTAGGGGCTTTCTTGTTCTTGCATAGATCACTTTGTCGAGCTTTTATGCTGCCTTTTTACCTGGTATGGACCAATCTGGCTTTCCACTAAGGTAATAGGTCACTGAAATCCAGAATCGGCGTTTGCTGTGGCCTAACCCGTCTGGCCGGCGAAACAGGGCGTATGCTCCAGAGCGATCGGAAGTAGATGTAATAGGGTACAGTACTCTGGTGCGCTTGCTCAGATGGAGTGTGTGATGCAAGGTGAGTTGTGCTCGGTTCTACTCCGGTTGTCGTGAGGTCATGGCTGCAGATATTCCAATCTTGGCTGACTATAGAAGATGAATCCCAAGGAAGTCAAGGTAGGTGTACGGACTTGTCTGGAATCTCTCGGATATGACGCTGCTGTGGGAACCCGTTGCAGATGGTATTGATACTTGCATGTCGCTGCAAGCCAATTTTTCATACTATCTCTCCGTCTCCTCGCTGTCGTCGTCAAACTTAATATCAGCTGCTCTGAAGAACGGGGTACGTGCGACGTGTGGGTGGCGAATGTATACGTCTCATCCGCTGCTCTGTGAAAACGAGCATCACACCTTGTTTTCACCATAAATATGATACACAGGAGGTAACCAGATACGAAGAGTCTTTCCTGATTTGACGTGTTATTTTTTCACGTACGCACGCTGTTCTATGTACAAAGGTCCTCGAAAACCCCGGCGGTCTCAAAGACACTAAATTAAAGCCATCTATAGGTAGAAGAGGTCTTATCCGAGTACCGTTCCTGCCAGTACTCTCTCATACAAAAGTGAAAGAAAATCAAGGTTCGTAACCCCTTGATCCCGAATGAGCTTCATCACGTGTCACGCTCTCTCCAAAGTCGCCTCTCGGGAGCCGTTCTTGCTTCCACATAACGCTTTGGCCCGGTGAATTTCTTTGGCCAAGCACTTTTCTCCATTGTGCTGTGGCCGCTCAATTTTGAGCGAAGATAGGATGGCAGGAAGGGTACGAAAAGCGGTATATTTTGTAACAACGGTTGGAGGACAGACTAAAGCGTTGTCACTACTTACGAAGTCTAGTATCAAAGCACGATTTTACCAGACACGCGCAGATGATTGTGAGGTTGACTTCATCAGTCATGCAAATCTTAACTCTCATAATATCCCAATTGCCGTCGGAGCCGTCCGGGGAGACGATCAATATGTATTAACGTGGAATCGGAATTGCGCAAATACTGTCATGTGTCAGTGTACTGTCGATGAGTAGCGGGATGCCAGCATGGACTCACATTAGACCATGTGCGAAGACCGCTGCAACTCCAATCTTCTTCGCTGTCTTCATGCGCACTATTAATAGAGTAGCATGAAGTGGGCAAAATGGTTGCTAAAGCGGACGTCGTTCTCCAAAATATACGACTTCGGGATACGAACAGAATTGGGTTCCATGCTTAGTTTGTAGTTGAATAATGCTGATAGCCGGTGGCATTAAATGATCCCAAAGAGGGCGGTGAGCAGAGCCCATAATGTGATGATGGCTTAGAGTGCCCATGATACCTATCGCAATATGCTATTGGCGGAGATAATTCGCTAGAGAAGAAACAGGAGGGAGAGTCGGCCGACCTCGTTGCCAGTACATATAGATAATCGTCTACAGACACAGCAAGTATGTCCCCTTGTAGTAATATGGTGGGGACGTCCGCTTGATGTTTACGCGAATGCCGACAGAATAAAGTGAGGTTCGACCGATCGCTATCATCATTGAAAATCTTGTCCAATGAAAGCAAAAAAGGAGAGGGGTATTTATTAGACAGGAAACGCTTTGCCCTTAAGCCGCACAAGTAGTAGTTGGGAGAATTGTGAATACTAGAAATCGTTGGACTTGTGCTTAATAAGATCTTCGAAAGGAGTCGCATATAATCGAGGATATCCTACACTAGTATCAATAGTATATTACCCTCCCGAGATTTTTGAAATCTAGACTATATTTTGATTATAAACGATATTCGACCTCGAAAGTAATTACGAAATTAGTAATAATACTATACTTTATATATAATACTATAACTAGTAATATTTATATATTTATAATAATTATCTTTTAATATAAAGTCTTTAATAATAATATATAAATAGTATTTTTTTTATTTATAATTTTAAATATATATTATAATAGGGAAATATATATTTATATTATAGAATAAAGAAAAAATTTATTTTCCATCGTTTATTCTATTCTTTTTTTAGAGAAGAGAATTTATTTATATTTATTTTTCTCTTTATTTTTATTGATTTCTTTTTTAATATTAAGAAATATCGAAATTTCCTTCTCTATTCTTTAGTTATAATATAATTAAATATAAATAATTTATATATAATAAAATAAAGAGAGTTAATAGAATTTTTTAACTACTATTTTATTAAAATATTAAAATATTACGATCTTTATCCGAGTTCTATATTATATATTTTTATAATATTTCTTATTATAATTAATTACTAAATTAATTAATCAATAATAAAATAAATCGAATATTTAATAAATAATAAATATAATTTATTAATAATTATATAGTTTTTTTCTATTATATAGATAACGTATTTTTAAATTTATAAAAACTATATATTTAATTTCTTTTAAAAGTTTTAATATAAAGTTTATTATTCTTTATTTCTTAATACTCTTTTCTACGAGTATTAACTCTAACTTTTATCGATATTAATTTTTTTATATAATCGAAAACTTTAATATAAAAGAATTAATATTTACCGAATTAAATTAAATCCAAAAATATCTAAAGATTATACTTTTTATATATAAATTAATACTTTTTTTATTATATATTTTTAATATATTTTTATATTTTATTTTATTTTATTAATTAATATATTATTTAATAAGATTTATATACGCGTAAATATATATTTTATATAAAATAATAATAATTTTATAAAAAGACTAAGGTATTAATTCTAATATATAATAATATATAAATATATAGAGAAAAAAGTAATAATTATATATAAAACTATATATAGAATAATAAATATAATAGAGAAATAAAAATAATAAAAGAGATTATTTTCTCTTTTTAGTCTTTTTTTTAAATTTAATTATTATTTATTAATTAATATCTCTACGTCGAAGAAAAAGTTAATTATTTTTAACTCTTTATTTCGCGCCGTGGATTAAATATATTATACTATAAATTAATTTTGATAAAAGATATTAATAACTTTAAATATATTAAATATAATAACCTCGATTAATAATATTTATTTTCGATTTTAAAATATTTTATAATTTGAATTTAATAAATAAATATAGAAGTATTTTATTAATATAATAAGATTAGAGTAATAAATAATAGAACTTTATATTATATTAAGACTAAAATTTAAAAAAGGTCTCGGAGTAGATTTAGAATTACTCTCGAGAGATTTTTATTCTAGTATCCTAAATTATTTTTAGATATTTTATAAAATTTTATTTAATAACTCTCTTAAAAGTCTCTTTATAAAAATTATTAATTTAATAATATTTAGTTAACGGACTTAGAAGATATAAAAGACGTAAAGTATTTACGGTGTTTAATAAATCTCCTAGAATTTGGGGGCATGCCAGGTTGACATTCATTTGCCAAGACCCCGGGCGTTATAGATAAGGACAGCCAAGACTAACGTCACATGAGGAGGCGGCGCAATGGCGCCTCAGCTCCAGGCGTGGATGCGTAGCCGGACTTTGTCGCTTTGATCATTCTCCATAAAGAGCTCAACATCGCTTGATATACTCCGCTGTTTAAGACAACGATTTATCTTCAGGTCGGTCCACGGAACAGGGTGGGAAGAGGCACTCACAATGGCCAGCTTGCTGAAATTGGAAGACTACCAAGTCTCTGTTACCCATGGATTCCTACCACCTGAACCTCCGCTGGAAAGATTGCCTGACTATTACAACGAATGGGAAACAATCTGCTCTGGACTGTACAAGCTTCGAATCGAGAACCAGCTGGCAGAAAAGGTAACACTCCTGCCAGTGTTAAGCACCAAGCACTTAGAGAACGAGCCTGCGTGGCGAAGAGCCTACGTGCTGTTAGGTTTTATAATGAATGCATACATTTGGGGACCTGCAAAGGCATTAAAAGTGCGTCTGAAGCCAGGCGAGCAGAAAAGTCCTAATGACTGACAGATCTTACCTGCCAACATTGCCGTGCCATTCATCCAAGTCTCCGAGCATCTGGGCATGCCTCCAGTGGCGACATATGGTGCACAGAATTTGTGGAACTACAGGCCACTCAACCCAAGCCGATCGATCGCCAACCCCGATAACTTCTGCGCGTTGACAACGTTCACAGACTCGCCCGACGAATCGTGGTTCTTCGCCGTACCCGCAGCCATCGAGGCTCGTGGTGCCCCTATAATACCTCTCACTCTTGAAACGTTTTCCGCCGCATCTTTGGGTGAGTCGGAGAAAATCATTACATGCCTGGGTCAGATTCGTGGTCACATCGAAGCCTTGAGTGCCTTACTCCCAAGGATGTACGAGAAGTGTAATCCGACTATCTTTTACTGCAACATTCGTCCGTTCCTGGTAGGGACCACCAGCGCTGAACCTTCAGAAGGCGTCTTTTACGCGGAAGAGAATGGCAAGGGCAGTCATAGAATACACCAAGGCCCGACGGCTGCGCAGAGCTCGCTCTTTCAGTTCCTTGACATCTCCTTCGGCGTGAGGCACCGGCCCACAGGGACGTTGCAGGAGCGGAATAGCAATGTAAATGATGTACCTGGAAGGGAGGACGAGTTCTTGAAGGTTCGAAGCCAAATTGCTGGTTAGTCTTGTACCTTGCAAGTTGCTGAATCTTCACGCAGAACATGAGGCTGTACATGCCACGCGGTCATCGTCGCTTCCTTCGAGACATTTCCAAGATCGCTAATATCCGGCAATACATCACCTCGAATCGCAAAAATACCGCGCTGCAAGAAGCATACGACTCTTGTCTCGAGGAGCTTCTTATCTATCGCAACAAACACATTCAGATAGTCTCTCGATATATCGTGGTACCAGCTCGAGCTGCTACTCAATCTTCCTTATCTCAGACCGAGCCTGGGACTGCTGGTGGTGTACCTGCTGCCATGAATGCGACCGCAAGCAAAACGGTATTAGGGACAGGTGGGACAGCGCCAGTCGAGTTCTTAAAGCAGGTCAGGAATGAGACTCGAGAGAGCTTACTACGTGCTTAGCTACGCGAGGAGAGCCTAGAGTAACAAGTATAGTACCTTCATTTATTAGTTCTATCTAGATTCATTTATTAGTTCTATCTAGATATATATATATTATAGGTGGCCGTGAGTTAGGGTTGCTGGTTTTGGTCAAAGTGGAATGCGAGGGACTTGGTTGAAAAATCACGATTCCGGGTAAATGCGACTACGTCGGATCAAGAAAGTTCCTGTATATAAAAGATGCGTATTCACGCTGCGAATCGAACGGTATCATTAGATTTATATTATCTGCTTTCGTTATCGGGTAAAGTAATAATCCTAGTATTAAGTTTTAATATTCGTACTTAAGTCGCGGCCCGTTCGTACTCTAATTCTTAGAGCTAATTAATTAGTCGGATACCTATTAATATAATATTATCCCGAGATTAAGTTAGTATATTAATAGGTATCCGATTAATTTATTAATCGAATAATTTCCTTTATTTTAGAAGATAGTAACGGGTTCGCTATTATTACTACCGAGGCTTTATCGGCCTCGGCCGTCCCGTAATATATTTAATAAAGTAATATAGTAATAATTAATTAATTAGGGCGATATATTACTTTTAGAATTATTAAATTATAAAACGCGCTAGCTACGCCTTTAAAGCCTAATTCGGTAAATAATTATCTTTTCCGTCGCTAGGATCTCCCGTTAATTATATTATTTTTATCCGATTCCTTTATATAATACCCTTAATATCCTAGTTTAACTAGGTATTATAGGTATATTATAGGCCGTCTAATTATAAATCGAGAAGATAAATAAAATAAATAAAGAGCTCGATAATAAAGATATTATATAAAAAAGAAAGAATTATTATAATAAAATATAGCTAAACTTTACCCGCTAGATATATCTACTATTATAAAATATTTTTAAATATTTTAATTAATTCGGCTAGCTCCTTCTATTACTTTTTATTTACCGAAAATATAAGATCTATATCGGGGTCCCTCTACTCTTTATTAATATTTACGCTTTTAAAATTCGACTATTTAACTCGTAATAAATTAGGTTTATTCTAAGATTACTAGAGACCTAATATTAACTACCTCGCCTATTATTACTATTATATTATTATAGAATTATACGTCGTTTTTCCCCTAACTATATTAATAGATCCGATATAATTTAAATATTTTATATAGGGTTTTCTATATCCCCTCTTTAGTTTCTAATTCTCTTCTATTTAATAATATATATACTTCGACTACCGTCTATTTATAGATTAGCTCGGAGTTAATTTCTTTTTAATTCTTTTTTAATATTTATATACTAGAAGTCTTAAATTAAGAGGAAGGTTAATAATATTCGCCGAGTATAAAAAACTTAAAAAAAGAAAAAGTATATATAGGCTCGATCTCCCTCCCCCCCTTTTAATTTATTAATATATTTTACTTTAGCGATCTATTAACCTCCTATAAAAACCTTTAACTCTAGTAATAATATTATTAAATCGTTTACTCTTTTATTTAGCCTTTAAAAGTCTTATTATAATAATTTATCTACGATACCGTTAATCTCCCGTTTATTAGAGGTCCGTTTAGGTTTATTATTTATTTTTAATATTAAAGGTAGCGAGAGAAGACTTTATTTCGATAATAATAATAACGAGATATAGTTTAATACCGATATTAAAGGTATTTAGATACCGTCTACGTCCCGTATTTATAGTCGCGAAAGATTACGATATTCTACTCGTATATAAAAATCTTATAAACTATCGAGATAATTAACCGAATTAATTAAAGATAAATATAAGAGCCCGATATTAATTATAATTAATAATTATTTATTAATATAATTATAACGGGAGTATCTAATATTCCTACCCTTCTATAAATAGATTTACCGAGATTCTATCCGAATAAATAATAGCGATAAAGGTTTATTTTATCTAAGCTTTATAAATAAAATAAATAATAACTCGAGTATTACCTCCTCCCCTTTTACTTTTTAGTTATATACCCGTTCTCGCCGAATTCTATTTAAAATTTAAAAGACGGACGTAGAATTTATAAATTAATTAATTTATACTAGTATAATCCTATCCTAAAGTTAGGCGGCTTATTATAATAATAGTATATTAAACCGACTATGATTTAAATATTATTAATATTATAAATAATCTACGACCTCCCTACCCTTAAAGGTATTAAATATATAATAACCGAAATAAATAAATATTAGCGCGACCTCGTCCCTAAATACGTTTTATTAAATCGTTTAATCCCTTTTATCTTTAAATCGGGACGTCTAATAAATTAAAAAAAGAGCGAGTAACTTTATACTCGAGGGATATAAGAATATCTTCTAGCCGGGAGTAATAATAATAATATTAATCCTAGTCTTAACCTCGCCCGATACGAGGATTAATTCCTATAATCGGATAATACTCGATAGTTAAAGATTAATCGTAATTAAAATATAAATAACTTTCTCGCGTAAATAACTACCCTCGTTATTTATAAGACCGTCTTTACTTTATTAATAAGATTTATTTATTTTTAGGCGATTACTTTTAACTCTTATATTCGGTTTCGTAGAAAGGCTATTTATACCTTAAAATAAATATATTTTAAAAATAATCTTCGGTTATAAAAATTCGGTTTTTATTATTATATCTTCTTTCTTTATATACCTCGTCGAAGAGTCCGACCTACCTCGGAAATTTATATAAATATTAATAAAAGGCCTAATATCGACCTTATAATTTATTTTAGCGATAAAGAGTAAATAAGTTAAATAAATAATATTATATTCTTTATTATCGAAGAAGTCTATAAAGCCTCTATTAAATATTATTATTTTTATATTTTCGCCGATACTCGGGCTAAAGCTAGAGTTAAATATAAGAAATTATCCATAGTCGGTATTAAAATTAATATTAACGTCTTTTACTTTATTCCCGAGAAGGATCTATAAGAAGTATAAGCGGCGGTATTATAACGGATTATTAACGATACCGCGACTACTCTTTTAATATACCGAGATTTATTCTTAATTATCTCCGGTTATAATTTTAAACTCTATATAATAAACGATACTCTATAAAAAGCTCGCGATAAATTCCTAGGCGAGCTCGACGTTATATTTTATTATAATAATAATTAGTTCCTTTTAGCCGATTAATAATTAGATTTCGGTTATAAAGATACTCCCTATAATAAAACTACCGTTAATATTATACTCCTCCGAAAGATATTTTATTTACGTTTTTAGGCCGACGGATTCCGATACCTAATAATACCGGCGGCGCGTACGCGAGTCCGATACTAATCGTAGGTTATAACCCGAGATACCGAGTCTATAGCGGTAGAGCTCCTCTCCTAGAATATACTCCGCCGTAAAGAGAAAATAGCGTTTAGTAAGGTTTATAATATATTTAAAAACCTCTATTTTACCCCTCTAAAAAGATATAAATCTTTTAATAATTATTAATTCGAGGCTTTAACCTTCTCCGATACTTTATTTATTAATTAATATTAATTAAATAAAATATTTATTTAAGACGAAAAGAGTTTCCGTTAATATTTAATTAAATTTTACCTCTTTACGAAAGAACGCCTCGATATTGTATTTATTACTATAGGTATAGTAACTCCTATTAAAAACGTCGGCGTTAGGAAAGAAAATCGGATTAATATCGAATTTCTTCGCGCGCTCCCCCTCGATAATTAAAAGTACTAGTAGGGAGTACCCGACGTAAAGTAAATAATATTAACTATAGTTAAAATTATCGCCTAGATTTAAGAACCCGATAAAAAGGTATAAATAATAAATAATACCGCCGCCGTTTACTCGATCGCGTACCGTTTATTCTAGATCCTATTTACTACCTCTATAATCGAGTTTATTACTAGCGAGACCGGCCGTTAATTTTTATATCTAAAGATTATAATTATATTAATTACTTTTATTTTATTACTTTTATTACTATCGTCGCCTAAATAATAACTTTTATATAGAATAATAGTATTTACTCTCCTCCGCTTTTTATACTTTATTATCGTCGGAGAATACCCGCTAAAAATAAAGGCCTTATAGAAAGAGAGTATAAAGTAACGTAAAATTCGCCTATTTAATAACGATAATTCTAATAAGGGCGAGGCGAAAGCGAAAAAGGGCTTAAGATATTAATAATATTTAGAAAAATAAAAGATAATATAGTTTCTTTTTAAATTATTTATTTAAAACCTTATCCCTATCTTTATTTACCGAATTCGTCGGTATTTCGCTATTAACTAGAACTCCCTCTAGTAGTTCTTTAAGAAAACCGCGGGCGTCTAAAATAAATTATAATATTAAACTCGAGTTTATTATAAATTTCGCGAAAACTTTTAAAAGATCGGGTCGGGGTCGTTTTCGGCTCGATACGAAACTCTATATATTAATACTAAATTATTTATTTAGGTATTTATTTAAGATATATTTTATTTACTCGTTACTCGTTACTTTAATTCTTCTTTAATTATTAATAACGAGCTAGAAACTTTTTTATAATTTTTAACTTCGGATAAAGCCTCTAGTTTATATAATTTAATTTTTATTATATTTTAAATTATTATTAAGGCCGAATTTTACCTCGTGTTTACCTTTAACCTTAACCGGCGTAGTACTCGGTAAATAATATATTACTTTATCGATTATAATACTAGTCGCTAGGCGGATAAAATTACTACTTTTTTTATATAAAAGAATAATAAATTAATAAAATCGAGAGCGATATAAATAAATTTTCCCTTTCGTATTTTAACTCGCCGCCTTCGTAATATCACTACTATAAAGCTAGGCGACGATACCGAGTTAGAAATAATAAAATATTTTAAGATAATCGCCGCTCGTTATATTTTTATTTATTTATTTTATAATAACGAAATTTTTTCTACCCTTCGAAAGAGTTATTTATTTAATTTATTATTAATAAAGTAAAAGATCGTTTAATCGAGTATACTTTAATATACTCTCTAACTAGTTCCGCGCTTAGATATAAATTTATATATAATAATAATAGAGGCTAAAGTAGAGAGCGATAATAAAGAATATAAAAAATCGTATCGCGATTATATTATAACCGCCCTCCTTTAGTCTAGACTATACGTATTAAATAATAGGAACCGGGTAAAGTTAGACGCTAAATTAATAAATACCGGTATTTTAAAAAATCCTATATATTATAGTCTAGACTTAACCCTTTATTATATAGTTAATTTCTACCGTTATATCGAAGCTAAAGACGATTAATCTTTAGATAACGATAATAGTAATAACGATATAAAATTACCCTCTCTTTAATAATAATATAATTACTCTCTCTTTTTATTAAAGTAGAGGAAAAGTAGGAACGAAGAAACTCGGTATCTAAAATTATAAATCGGAAGAGGTAGGACGAGGTAGTTAGAACTATATTAAAAATCGGCGAGTATAGTCTTCTATTATAATTATACTCCGTATATTTTTATATTATTCTTTATTTACCCTACCTTATTTATAGTTATAACCTCCGTTCATAATTATAACCTAGGAATACGCGTATCTATAGAGGTAGTAATAACTATAAATACGTATTTATAAGAGATTATTATAATAATTAATAGAAATTAGTCTTTTAGTTAATAGGGTCGCGAAAAATTCTCTTACCCTACCTATTATATATTTATTCGAACTCTAAACTAGTTAATCACCGACCTTATTATTAAATATATCGATAAATTATACTAAACCCGTAGTTATTATAGATATTCTATTCGATATTCGTTTTATTAATATATAGTCATTTAGTTTCTATACCTACTATATTTATTTAATATTCTAGGGATTATAGGAAAAAAAGGATTAAAGTAGGAATAAAAGTATAAATATATAATAACTAGTAGTTAGGAGTAAAAGTATAAATTATATAAATAGGGTAGTAAGAATTACGACTATTTAAAACTAGTTAAATTACTACTAAAATAGGGTTAAAATAGTTATTATTACGATTATCCCTAATTTTATTTAAACCTTAGTCCTACTATTATTAAAAGAACCTTAGTATTTATACTAGATCCCTATAATTAATAACTATCGCCGATATTTATATATATTATATTAGGACCTCTCTATCGTAGCCCCTTACTATCGCTAGAGATAAAATATATTTAGGGCTCTACGTTAAATTTTAAAGCTCTACGCCAAGTTTTAAGACTTTATATTAAATTTTAAAACTCTACAATATATCCCGTTATTTACGAGAGCCCGAATTAGAGTTAAAATAAGAATTAAATATACCTTAAAAGTTAAGCGGCCGGTATTAAGAAACTATATAGAGTTAAAATTAGTCCTCGCGATATACCTACGATTATACTCGATATTAACTATTATTAATATCCGTTATCTCTTATAAGAACGTAGGATAAAAAGGAGTAAATAAAGTTAAACTAGAATTAAATTTCACTATAATATACGGGAGCTTCGTATAAATAAATATAAATCTCTAATATATTAATATTAACTATAGGTAATATTAAACGCGGCGATATTAACTATAAATAATATCGATAAATAGTAACGAGATCCGTTAAATAATATATATTTAATATATAACTACTAGTACGTAATTATATATATTATTATAAGAGTTTTAGATAATTCTTTTCTAATTATATTTTAAAATTTTATTATATATTTATCCTTTTAAAGTTTTATAAATTAATTAGTTTAAAATAACTAGACGAGGAAAGACGCGAAAAGGTAAAACTAGTTTAAATTATATAATAATAAATACTTCTCTTCTATTTTCCCGGCCGTAGGTTATAAATATATTTTATCTAAGGTCTACTAAATACTCATTCGCTATTACTATAAAATTATCGCGGTTATCGGGTTAACTAGCGATAAAGAGGAACTCTATAATAATTTAATTTATTAAATCTTCCGTTTAATAAAATATTAATTATAATTATAGTTATTTTAAGAATCGTTACCTTTTTTAATTCGGTTAACTCCTATATTTATTAATATCCGCCTAGTTATTTTTATTTTACTTTTATTTTATTTTATTTTATTTTATTATTTAACTTTTTATTTTCGCCTAGCGCTCTTTCGTTCCTCTATATATATTAGGTACGTTTAATACCTTTATTATATTAGAAGTCGAAAAGAATACGATAGTAATAGTTATAAACCCGAGATTTCTACTTTACTCGCGATTTCCGGTAAAGTTTAATTTATTTTATTTTATTTTACCCTTTATATTTTATTTTATTTTATTTCCCTTCGCGGTATTTATTATCGAGAAGTACTTTAATTACTAGCGCCGTCGTTAATTATAAAAACCCTCTACCCCCCCCCGTTTCCTATATCCTTTATATATACTCTACGTTTTAGTATAATTTATATCTTTTTTTTCTTTTATTTTATCTTTATTTTATTTAATATTTATAGTTAAAATCTACCTTTATCGTTCTAATTTATTTAATATACCCTTTATTCTATACCCGCTAATTATATTATTATAATTACTATTATTCTAGTATTATAAACCTAAGCGAGATTATTATACTTTAAGTTAATCGGTATCGTATATAAAAATTTAATTATAATTAATATCGGTTTCCCGAATTATTAATAGATCTACTCGATTTTTATCTTTATTATAACTCTTTTTATTCTTCTAGTTATTTAGTAGCTAGCGCCGAAATTAATTATATTTAATATCGCGCTTTATCGACCCTCGTAGGTACCTCTAGTTAATTAACTACGAGCGCCGAAATTTAATATAGTTAATATCGAGTTTATTATATTATCTCGTAATCGCGTCTAAAATATCGATTTTAATACCGAGAGTAGTATTATAACCTTAGCTAAGAATACCCCTAGGAAGAATATATCTATATTATATAAATACTCTAATATACTAGTAGCGTCGGACGAGTAGAATATTTTTATAATTTATAGTCCTAGACTAGGAAAGTATTTAAAGACCGCGAAGACTATTATTTAATAAAGTAATAAATAAGATAATTACGAGCCGGTTATTATTATTCCGAAAATTACTTCGTTAGATATAATTAAAATACGAGAGGCGGTTATTTAAGCGAAGAAGTTTAATCCTTTAAATATTTTCTTTATTAAAGCGAGTCTCGTCGATTTTAAAGCCGAGCTCGTTGGATATTTAGGGTTTTTAAATATTTTCTAGTTATAATAATAGTTTAAAGAACCCTCGCTCGACCTCGTTACCCTCGAATCGTAGTAGATTAGTTATATATATAATTTCGGTAACCTTAATATTAAAGCGAACCCTTCTCGTATTAATATTTTTAAAGAACTCCGTATAATTAAGATTAAAGATATTTTCTAATACTCCCTATTACTTTTTATTAATCTATACGAGTAGGGCCTTTACTATATCTACGTTTTTTAAATTATTATTATATATACCCTCTTTATTAACTTTAGCGCCGATTATTATTTCGCCGATATTAAAAAACTTTATATTTCTAAACTCTACGACTTCTCCGCCGAGGATTAATATCGCGCTCTCGAATATTTAAAAGTCTATTAATACTAGTAGAATATAGATACTAAAAGACGTTAATAGGGTAAAGTTGAGAAATTTATTAATTATATTATTATAGAGCCGGTTTTTATTACCGATAACGAATTTATTATCTCCGATAAAGACCTCCTCGCCGAAATTAACCTAAATCTCGATCTAGATCTATTTTATCCCTTAGAGGGTAAAAAAGATAATAGTTATAAAAAAGAGTTTACGACCGAAGAGGCGGAAACTTTAATTAAAGCGGTCGAGGACTCTATATAAAAAGAAATATAATTTATAAGATACGACCTTAGCCTATAAGATAACTATAATAAATATCCTCCGTTAACGGGAAGAGAACGATAGCGTTTATATAAATTTCTAAACTAGAGTATTAAGATTATCTAGCTACCTACGGATATTAATATTTTATTATATATATTTATTAAAATAGAACCCGCCTCCGCGTTTAAACTCCCCGCCGACTAGTAGGAACTCTACGTTTATATATAAACCGAAGAAGTCTTAGGAGAGCCGGAGTAAATAAATTAAAAAAACCGCGACCGTTTTTAGAATTTATAGAGGTATTTAAATAAGGTTATTATTACTCTACCCTTTTATATAGCGTCCTACGAGTTTTTATATTTAGACCTCTACCGACTAGCGATAAATAGGGACGGCCTAGTCTAGTTAAATATTAAAGCGACGGCGGTTATAGGTAAAAATCTATTTATAGGGTTAGGGTTAGGGTTAGGGTTAGGGTTAGGGTTAGGGTTAGGGTTAGGGTTAGGGTTAGGGTTAGGGTTAGGGTTAGGGTTAGGGTTAGGGTTAGGGTTAGGGTTAGGGTTAGGGTTAGGGTTAGGGT
>JAABUK010000078.1_pt1 | contig 224022 bp, 242 predicted proteins | sample 5559141 | NCBI WGS metagenome assembly JAABUK01 (sample SAMN10711869, study PRJNA513367) | rock metagenome | isolation source: Antarctica rocks | place: Antarctica: Victoria Land, Pudding Butte nord | collected 2016-01-03 | reverse complement strand
GTTCAAGCTGCTGCCATTCATGGTCGGATAAGTCGCCTCGGGCCATAAAGAATATGCTCGCTTGTCAGAAAATGAGTTCTACAAGTCTTTTACCCAAAATACAGGCATCTTTGGAAAACACACTCTAAGAGGGTGTTGAAAAAGTCGGCTTTCTGGTGTCTAACGACGTTTTTTTGTATCAATGGAGGCTGGCGTTTTAGAAGCCATGCCCGATTTCAGACGAGCAAATTCCAGCCCAGCATTGGAAATTTCGACTTTTTCAACACGCTCTAAGTAACGTATCAAAAGTTCTTGCAGACCCCGAACTGTTATTCTCGGTGGAAAGATTGACAGAGCGTACCAAAACTTCTGCAAAGACTTATGATGCCCTACTTAGAATTGAGACGCATTTTAAAGATTGGAGAGCGCATGAGTGACGCCTGCACAATTTACATCAACCGGGTTGATTACAAAAAGGTCCGTGAGATCATCGAAGCTGTCTCCACGAACCCGGTAGAAGTAGTCGGCGATCCCGATAAACGGGAGCAAATCACGGTACGCGGGCAAAGCACTCTCACTCTTATCCCGATGGAAGGTCGCCCTTACGTACATGACGAGTTCTCTGATCTCATCTTAGGGACAGCCGCGTACTTTCGGCGCGTCGAAACGGCTCATACCAATCTCAAAGCCAAGATCATTACTGCTATTTCCGAGTGTCAATTCGCCCTCGGTGTTGTTGGGAGGCCCGCGTTTGACGAGGAAGAAAAGCACTTTGATATTGTGTTTGCCATCACAGAAGCCTTTGGCGGTCTTATTTTTAACGGCAATGGAATGATTGATGAGAACGGGCTTATGGTGCTGGACAGCGAGGGTAACTCTGATTTAACAGACGCAAATTCAATAGAAGTACAGTGAGGAGAAAATGATGCCGGATATTCTGTTTGATTATCAGTTAGAGTCTGAAAAAGTCAAAAAGGCACTGCGGACAGCGTTTCCCCAGGATACGATTGCCACCGACGAAGGCTACAACGGGCGCGTTCATCTCAAAGTTGTTTCAGAGCAGTTTAACGGCAGGTCCGAGCGGGCGAAACAGGACATGATCTGGGAAATCCTGCATGACAAATTGAAAGAAGATAGTCAGGCTGTTCCTCTTGCAATGGCTTATGGCACGGATGAGCTGTAATCCGGGTATATAGTCTTTTAAGGGTGCGGCGAACAAACACGTGCGGCCCGGATGCTGAGGAGGCACACAGACAACTATGAAATTTTTTATTGACACAGCCAATGTGGACGAGATCAAGCAGGCGATGGCCTGGGGCATTTTGGACGGGGTGACGACCAACCCGTCGCTGATTGCCAAAGAGGGCATCCCGCACAAGCAGCGGGTGATGGAGATTATCAAAATCGTTGGAGACCTGCCCGTCTCCGCTGAGTGCATCGAAACTGAAACCGACAAGCTGATGGCCGAGGCCAAAGATATTGCCTCGTGGGCACCCAGCATCTTTGTCAAAGTCCCCATGACCGAGAACGCGATGGAAGTGGTCAAAGAGCTGTCCCCGCAGGGCGTCAACTTCAATGTCACGCTCATTTTTTCGCTCCCGCAGGCGCTGATTGCCGCCAAAGCAGGCGCGTCGTTTATCTCGTTCTTTGTAGGCCGCATCGACGATATGGGCAGCCTGGAAGCGCCGCTCGATGTCGAAAACGCGGTGGAAATGGTGGAAACCTATGAGTTCCCCAAAGATCCGGAGATTTTGGTGGCTTCCATCCGCAGCCCGCTTCAAGTGACCGAGAGCATTAAAAGCGGCGCTCATATTGCCACCATCCCGTTCAAGACAATGGAAATGCTGTTCAAGCACCCGCTGACCGACATCGGCATCAAGCGGTTCTATGATGACTACCTGAAAGCCACCGGCGGCAGCAACCCCGAGGAGGCCAAAAACAAGGGTGTTTCCACGGAAGAAAAGTCCAAGTAAGCCGCTGACAATCAAACTAAACAGCCCGCCGTGCATTGCACGGCGGGCTGTTTTGCGTCAGAAGGTCCCCTCTCGTTTCCCCCAGTGCCTGCCAATAATACGGGCATCACCTAAACGACAAGGAGGCTTTCATGTCACCGGACCTCATCGCCGCGCTTTCTCCGCCCGCCGCGCCGCCGGGTTCCATTGCCCTGCCCGGCGGGGCGGCAGCCGCACCCACCGGCAGCCCGAATGCGGCCCTGTTTGCCTCACTTCTGGCCGCAACCGCTTCGCCTGCATTCGCGGCGTTCCCACTGACGGCGTCCCCGGCTGCCGTCACAATTCCGCTGATGCACACGACCTCGGTGCTGTCGAAAATCAGTTTTTCGCCTATCAGCGCTTCTCCCATCAGCGTTTCCCCTGGTACGGACCCGACCGGGCCGGTTCCGCCGACGCCCAAAAAGCCGGTGCTGTGGGAAACGGAGCATCTTGGGCCTGCCGCCGCTTCCGTGCCGCCGCCGCTTCTGCTGCCGTCTGCACCGCTGATAGCCCAAAGCACAGACTTGGCCCCGGCAGAGGTGACGGCGAAAGACGCTGAACCCACAAATACAAAAGAAGCCACCAAAGACGGCAAAGAAGACACCAAAAAAGAATCAATGGACACCGCCCCGGCCCCCGTCCCCACCGGTGAGTTGCTTCTTCCACCTCTCCCGCCGCCCGTGCTTGCCAGCCTCCCTGTCTTGCCAACGGCGACGCCGCCTGCCATCGCGCCCTCTGCCACTGGTGTTTCGGGTGCGCCTGAAGCGGCTGCAACGGCTGCGGCGGCTGTGTCTGCGACTGTCAATCTGCCTTTGCTGGCGGCGGCCCCGGCAGCGTCTGCCCAAACCGTCCCTATGATAGAGGCCGTGCCAGTGACGCAGGCCGCGCCGGTGGCATGGACGCCGCCGACGGATGCTCCTGCCGTCCCCATCGCTGTCACACCCGCGCCTGCCGCCGTGCCTGTGCCGGGTGCCGCTCCGGCTGCGCTCATCCCCGTGACGCTGACCGAGGTGGGGAACGGCCCCGCGCCTGCGCTTCCCGCACGGACGGACAAAAACTCGGCGCTAAAAACCCCGCAAAAAGACCTGAAGACGGCGGGGGCGCGTGCCGATACTTATACCAGGACGCAGACGGAGCTGCCCCGGCTCACTCACCTGACCCGGAAAGACATCCCCACGGAGGAAAGCAGCACGGAAGAGAGCCGCATGGCTGCGGGAGGGACTCAGGGCCAGGGACCGGCCCCCACTTTGACCGCCGCGCCGCCGCCGCAAACGCAGACGACGGCAGCCGCTTCTGAAACAAAGCCGCTGACGCCGACCGAAAAGCTGGCAATTGTTCAGCAGCTTGCCGATGGCGCGGGGAGCCTGCGGCTTTCTGCCAAACCCGGTGCGGCACAGGAAATGACCGTGCAGCTTCACCCGAAAGACTGGGGCAGCCTGCACGTCACCGTGCAAATCGCCCACGCAGGCCAGACGCCGGGGGAAGTGCCGACAGCGGACGCGCCGAAGAAAGTCACGGCCCAGATTGTGGCCGAAACGCCGCAGGTGAAAGCCGCATTAGAGTCGCATATCGGCGAGCTGCACCAGAAGCTCCGCGAGGCGGGGCTGCATCTCGACAGCGTCACGGTGACGGTGCGAGCGCCGGAGGCAGCACACAGCACAGGGACGACGCCGCAGGGAGGCCAGACGGACACGCAGGGACGCTCCCAGCAGGGAGCGCAGGGAAGCCCGAACGGAGGCATACAGGCAAACACGCCAAGCCAGGGAGGGACGCAGGGAAGCGATTTTGGACAGCGGCTGACCGACTTCTCGGGTCGCCAGGATGGCACCCCCGGAAGCTCGGCCCCTTACGGGGGTGGGGCCAACAGCTCGCAGAATAGTTCGCAGAATAGTTCGCAGAATAGTTCGCAGAATAGTTCGCAGAATAGTTCGCAGAATAGTTCGCAGAATAGTTCGCAGAATAGTTCGCAGAATAGTTCGCAGAATAGTTCGCAGGGCGGGCGGCAGGAAGGCCAAACGCCCCGCGAACCACTGCGCTGGGCTGGAACCGAGCCGGAAGCGGAAGCCGCCCCCCGATGGGGGGCATTCCGGCATTCCGGCGCAGCTCGGCTGGACCTGCGGGCTTAACACGCAGACACTTAGCAAGCAGAAAGAAACCTATGAGCGACATTTCCATCACCGCCAACCCGGTGACAAACCCGGTGATCAAAAATCCGTTTAATCTCAACGGGACCGCCAAAAACGTCAACAGCGACGGCACGGCCACGACCAACAACTCGCTGTCCAACAAAAACCAGTTCCTGACACTGCTGGTGGAAGAGCTGAAAAACCAGGACCCGACCGCGCCGACCGACGAAAAGCAGACCCTCTCGCAGCTTGCCCAGTTTTCCTCGCTGGAACAGATGCAGAACCTCAATCAGACGCTCACCGCGTCCTCCGGCTTCGGCCAGGTGGCGCAAAGCGCGGCCCTGATCGGCAAAACCATCTCCACAGCCACCGTCGACACCACCGGCATCTCCGGCGTCGTCTCGTCGGTGACGTTCCTGAACGGCAAAAGCTACCTGCACGTCGGCAGCCAGGACATTGACGCTTCCACAGTCACGACCGTTTCTCAGTAACGACTATGAACATTGCTGAACTCGACAACCGCATACGAACAGCCGCGCCCGTCGGGACAGGAGCCGCGCCGAGCAGCCGCCCGGCAGCGACTTCCGGGCCGAGCTTCGGGCAGGTTCTCAATGGCCGTCTGGCCGAACCGCTGTCCACTGTGGCGGCGCGGGCCAATGTCAAGTTCTCCGGCCATGCCCAGACGCGGCTTGCTTCGCGCCAGATCGCCCTCTCCGAAGGGGATGTCGCCCGATTGGGCCATGCCATGACGCAGGCAGCGGCCAAAGGGTCGAAAGACTCGCTGATGCTTCTGGACAAAACGGCCTTCGTCGTTTCGGTCGCCAACCGCACCGTGATTACTGCCGTGGCGCAGGATGCGCTTAAAGAAAACATCTTTACCAACATCGACAGCGCGATGATACTTTAAATCACGCACGACACGCTCAACGCGGCGGGACCTCTTCCGAGGACGCCGCACGTCCCGTCCGGCGCGACAGACCGCGTGCCGGACTACCCGGAAGGAACTATTTACCATGTTACAGGCTATGTACAGCGGCATCTCCGCAATTGAAGCGCATCAGCAGAAAATGGACGTCATCGGCAACAACATTGCCAACGTCAACACCACCGCCTACAAAGCGGGCCGGGTCACATTCCAGGACCAGTTGTCCCAGACTATTCAGGGTGCGGGCGCTCCGACCCCCGGCATCGGCGGAACCAATCCGCAGCAGATTGGCCTCGGCGTCAAAGTCGGCTCTATCGACACGCTGATGGCGCAGGGCGGCCTGCAAAGCACCACCCGCCCCACCGATATGGCAATTCAGGGCAACGGCTACTTCCTGCTCGGCAACAGCACCGGCGTCTCCTACACCCGCGACGGTTCGTTCAGCCTCGACAGCAACGGCAGCCTCGTCAACGGCGCAGACGGCTCCTTCGTGCTGGGCTGGAAAGCCGATGCCAACGGCAAAATCGACTCCACCAAACAGATTGACCCTTCCTCCAAGCTCGCCATCCCTGTGGGCGGCCTGACCGCCGTGCAGCCGACGTCCGGCGTCACCTTCGGCGGTAACCTGAGCGCCGAATCCGTCGGAACAGACACCTACACCCGCTCCGTGGTCGTCTATGACAGCCTCGGCGAAAAGCAGACCGTGTCCCTGAACTTCCAGCGCGATACGGCGGCGGCTGATCCGTCCCATACGTGGAAATGGACCGCTTCGGGAACCGGCGTCAGCGGCACGGGCGGCATCACCTTTGACACCACCGGTAAAGAAACCGGCAGCACCGGGGCCATCACGCTGAACCCCACCGACGGCGCGGCGACCGGCCAGACGGTTACCCCAGACTTCAGCGATGTGACTCAGATTTCCGGGTCGTCCTCGGCCTCGCCGGCCACTCAGAACGGCTTTGGGCCGGGCACGCTGCAATCGTTCAGCGTGGACCAGACCGGGGCTGTCACGGGCATCTTCAACAACGGCCTGACCCGCGTTCTAGGCCAGATGGCGATGGCGGACTTCCCGAACCCGGCAGGGCTGGAGCGGGCGGGCGGCAATGCCTTCAAAGTGTCCATTAACTCCGGCCTGCCGACGGTCGGCACCGCCTTGTCCGGCAGCCTCGGCAAGATCAGTACCGGCTATTTGGAGCAGTCCAACGTGGACCTCTCCACCGAGTTCACAAATATGATTGTGACGCAGCGCGGCTTCCAAGCCAACACTAAAATCGTCACTACCGTGGACGAAATGCTCAACGACGTGATCCAGATCAAGCGATAAGCGACGCTCGCTTCTGAGAAAATAACACCATGATCCATCTCACCCGCTTTGACGGCAGCGACTATGTCCTGAATGCCGACCTGATCGAGTTTGTTGAGGCTCTGCCCGACACGCACATCACGCTGGTCACCGGCAAAAAGCTGCTCACCCGCGAGAGCGCCGACGAAGTCATCGCCCGCGTTGTCGCCTACCGGCAGCAGGCCGGGTCGCTGCCCCGCATCCCCACAGCAGGCATGGCGGTCGCCGACACACGGAGTCATCCCACGGAGTAACCCAATCGCATGGATTTAGCAACAATTATCGGTCTGGTGCTGGCCTGGGGCGCGTTCCTGGGGTCCATCATGATTGAGGGCGGCGACATCTCCGCCCTGATCAATCCCTCAGCAGCTCTGCTGGTCTTCGGCGGCACGCTCGGGGCGTCCATGATCTGCTTCCCGCTGTCCGCCATCGTGGGCCTGCCGGGCGTAATGAAAAACGCTTTCTTCGGCAAAAAAGAAGATACCGCGCACATCATTAAAACCCTCGTAGGCTACGCCGAGCGTGCCCGCCGCGAGGGCCTGCTGGCGCTGGAAGAAGAAGCGCACTCGGTCACGGACCCCTTTCTCAAAAAGGGTATTCAGCTTGCCATTGATGGCACCGACCCCGAGATGGTGCGCGAGATCATGGAAACCGACATTCAGTTTCTCGGCAGCCGCCACCATGAAGGCGCAAATATCTTCGGGACAATGGGCGGCTTCGCCCCAACCCTGGGCGTCATTGGAACCGTCTCCGGTCTGGTGCATATGCTCGCCAACCTATCCGACCCCGGCAGTATGGGACCGAGTATCGCGGCGGCCTTTATCGCCACGCTATACGGTGTCTGCTCGGCGAACCTGCTGTTCCTGCCGCTCGGCAACAAGCTGAAGGCGATCTCGCATGAAGAAGTGCTGGTGCGGGAGATTATGACCGAGGGCATTCTGGCAATTCAGGGCGGGGACAACCCGCGTATCGTGGAAGAAAAGCTGAAGGCGTTCCTATCTCCCAAAATCCGCCGCAAGATCGAAGCCGAGGCGGCGGTGTAAACCGAGAAAATCGGCACTGGAAGTGCCGGTCTACTAGCAAACCGAGAAAGTCGGTCCGCGACTCAGGAACAGTTTACGCTAGCCAGTCTTCAGTGTCGGAGACACTTTTTCCGCTTATTAATAGGCCGGCACTTCCCGTGCCGGTTCCGTCTTAAGGAACACGCACGCGATGGCAAAGAAAAAAAAGGGTGGCGAGGGTGAACACGAGAACGCCGAGCGGTGGCTGCTGACCTATGCCGACATGATTACGCTGCTGGTGGCTTTCTTCATCATGCTCTACTCGATGTCCGTAATGAACCAGGCCAAGTTTGAGCAGCTTGCCGTCTCCGTGCGCTCCGGCTTTGGCAGCAGCGTCGCCAACGGTGTGCCGACCATCTTCTCACGCGGCGGCGGCATCAATTCCACGCCGTCGATCATCAATTCCAGCAAAGACACCCCGCAAAGCAATGAGGATTTCCTGAAGACCGCCCGCGCCCATCAGGATTCGGACGGCCTGGACAAAGCCTATGCCGCCGTGAAAGCCTACATTGAAAAAAACAAGCTCAAAGAGTCCATGAGCGTCGTCCGCAACGAGCGCGGCGTGGTCGTCACGGTGCTGACCGACAAAACGCTGTTCGCGCCCGGTCAGGCTGACCTGCGGCCTGAAGAAGATGGGATGCTCGGAAGCGTCAGCGGCGTCTTAAACAAAGCCGTCGCCGAAAACCCCGTGCGGATTGAAGGCCACACCGACAGCCTGCCCATTCATACTGCCCGCTACCCGTCCAACTGGGAGCTGTCCACCACCCGCGCCACCACCGTGCTGCGCTACTTTGAGGCCCAGGGCGTCTCCTCCAAACGCCTCGAAGCGGCAGGCTACGCTGACCAGCGCCCCCTCGGCCCCAACGATACCGACACCAACCGCGCTCGCAACCGCCGCGTCGAGATCGTCATCCTGCGGCGGTACTGAGCCGGCTCAGGCTGCCCCGGCTGCATATTTCAGCGTGGAACCCCGATAATTCGACCATGATCGCACCCCTTCCCGAAAACGAAGCCGAACGGCTGAACGCGCTGTATGTGTGCCGTATTCTTGATACCCCGCCGGAGCCGGAGTTTGATGACGTGATACTGCTGGCCGCGCAGATTTGTGGCGTCCCGCAGGCCGCCGTGAGCTTGATCGACACGGACCGGCAGTGGTTCAAGTCCATTCTGGGGCTGGACGCGGTGCAGACGCCGCGAGACGTTGCCTTCTGCGCGCACACGATCCTCCAGCCTGACCTCCTGCTCGTGCCCGACGCGCATGCTGACCCGCGATTTTCAGACAATCCACTGGTCACCGGTGCTCCCAGTATCCGGTTCTATGCCGGAATGCCGCTGACCACGTCGGATGGCCTGGCGCTGGGGTCGCTCTGTGTCATTGACCAGAAGCCCCGGCATCTCAGCGTTCATCAGCAGACGGCGCTCCGGGTACTGGGCAATCAGATTTCCAGTCAGCTCGAGCTGAAGCGCCATATCACGCTCCAGGAACAGCTCATCGCCGAGCGCGAAGAGGTGGAAAAGAGCCTCCAAGCTGAGATTGCCGAGCGCAGCCGGACGGAGGCGGAGCTGGAATGGGTCCTCGCACAGAACGCGCAGGTTCTGGCCTCGATCTCGTCCATTCTGATCGGCGTGGATGCAGATGGCATCATCACGACCTGGAACCGTGCGGCGTGCGCGGCATTCGGCCTGAAAGCGTCCGAGGTGCTGGGAGAGCAGTTTGCAGACTGCGGCATTCGCTGGAACTGGGAGCAGATTGGGGCAGCCATCAGAACCTGCGAGGACGAGCGGAGTCCGGTGCGGCTGGAAGACATATCCTACCTGACGCCGGAGGGCAGAGAGCGATTCCTGGGCGTCACTCTCAACCCCATTAGCCACCACAGCGACGAGCCGCAGGGCTTTCTGCTGCTGGCCGCCGACATTACGCAGCGGCGCATCCTGGAAAGCCAGCTCGCAACGGCGCAGAAACTGGAGTCCATCGGCCAGCTCGCGGCGGGCATCGCCCACGAGATCAACACGCCGATCCAGTATGTTGGGGACAACCTGCGCTTTCTCCAAGAAGCCTTCCAGGCCAGGCAGGGAATCATGCTGGCCTATCAGGATGCTTTCAAACAGATGGACCCGGCGACCCAGGCGGCCCTTCGCCAGATGGAGCAGGATGCCGATGCGAGCTACTTTGCCGAAGAAATCCCCAATGCCACCCGGCAGGCGGTTGAGGGCATCGACCGAGTCACCCATATCGTGCGGGCGATGAAAGATTTCTCCCATCCCGGCACAACCGACAAAGTCGCCACGGACCTGAACCGCGCCCTGGACAGCACCCTCACCGTCGCACACAATGAGTGGAAGTATGTCGCGGACCTTGTCACGGACTTTGATCCCGGCCTGCCCCTGGTTTTCTGCCTGCCCGCAGAGCTGAACCAGGTCTTTCTGAACATGATCGTCAACGCCGCCCATGCCATTGGGGATGTCATGGGCGGCAGCAGCGGCACTAAAGGGACACTCACCGTTCGCACCCGCCCCGACGCGGACTGCGTTGAGATCTCAATTGGGGACACCGGCAGCGGCATGACGGAAGACGTGAAAGCGCGGATCTTCGACCCGTTCTTCACCACCAAGCCCGTGGGGCGCGGCACGGGCCAGGGGCTGTCGATCTCCCACACCGTGATCATCGAGAAGCACGGGGGAAGCATCGCCGTTGACACCGCACCGGGGCGTGGGACGACCTTCACGATCCGTCTCCCAATTGCCCAAAGCGCGTGTGCCCAGAGTATGTGCGCCGAGAGCGCCAGCAAGGAGTAGCAAAATGAGCGTGAAGATTTTATGCGTGGATGACGAGCCGAATATCCTGTCCGGGTATCAGCGTGCCCTGCGAAAGCAGTTCGAAGTTGAGACGGCGAGCGGCGGAGCGGAAGCGCTGCAAAAAATAAAGACGAGTGGCCCGTATGCCGTTTTGGTCACGGACATGCGTATGCCGGGTATGGACGGGGTGCAGTTCCTGCAGGAAGCCCGGCGGGTCGCGCCCGATTCGGTGCGGATCATGCTCACGGGTAACGCCGATCAGCAGACTGCCACAGATGCCGTCAACGACGGCCACATCTTCCGTTTCCTGAGCAAGCCCTGCCCGCCCGAAGACCTGGCCCGCGTGCTCTCGGCGGGCCTCGAACAGTATCGGCTGGTCACCGCCGAGAAGGAACTGCTGGAAAAAACGCTCGGCGGGACGATCAAGATGCTGATAGAAATCCTAGCGTCGGTTGATCCTGCTCTGTTCGGACGCGCCCAGGCATTGCGGCAGAGCATGCGAACCCTGGCAGCGGCACTCCTGGCCGACGGCAGGCTCACGCGGGAGGAACTCTGGCCGCTGGAGCTGGCCGCGCTGCTGGCAGAGATTGGCGCGGTCACGATCCCGCCGTTTGTCATCGACAAGGTCCGACGGGGGGCCACCCTGACCGAAGACGAGCAGAAGATATGGCACCGCGTTCCCGAAACCGGCTATACCCTGCTCCGCAACATCCCGCGCCTGGAGCCGGTCGCCGAGATCGTCCGGTTCCAGAGGAAGCACTACGACGGCGGCGGCGTACCCCTGGGCCTGCTGTCGGGCGAGCTGATCCCACAGGGGGCACGAATGCTGAAAGTGCTGCTGGATCTGGCCGATGTCGAGGCCGGAAACATCTCGCGGCGCGGCGCGTTCGCGCTGTTGCTGCGTCAGGCGCACCGCTACGACCCGCAGATTCTGGCCGCCGCCCGGCAGTGCCTGGGCGAAGACAAACAGGCCGCCCCCGAAACCCCGTCGGTCGCGGTCGCTCTGAACAGACTCGCCGCCGGCCACGTCCTCGCCAAAGACATCTTGACGGCAGACGGGAAAGTTCTTCTGACGGCGGGCCGGAAGCTGACCGACGTGCTGCTGGAACGGCTCCACAACTACGCCGCCGTTGTCAGCATACAGGAACCCATCTGCATCTACAACGCCCGTTGATTTAGGTTCGGTAGCTCGCTGCCAGCGACCCGGCGATGGCGTGCCAGCCGTCGGCGAGGATGAAAACCAGCACTTTGGCGGGGAGGGAAATCACGGTGGGGGGAAGCATCATCATGCCCATGCTCATCAAAAGGGACGCTACGACGAGGTCAATGATGATAAACGGGATGTAGATAATGAAGCCAAAAATGAAGCCGGTTTTCAGCTCCGAGATCACAAACGCCGGGATGACCACCTGCATCGGCACGGCGTCGGCGGGGTGGGCGGCGTCGGTGATTTTAGGCAACGGCGTGTGGCTCATCTGCAAAAACAGGTTCAGGTCGTCTCTGTAAGTCTGCGCCACCATGAAGCGGCGCAAAGGAGTCTCGCCGCGAGCGACCGCCGTGTTGAAGTCCATCTTGTTGCTGAGATACGGCTGCACGGCGTCGGTGTTCATCTGCGTAAACGTTGGTGACATCACAAAGAACGTCAAAAACAGAGACAGCCCCAGAAGCACCTGCGTCGGCGGAATATTCTGCGTCCCGAGCGCCGAGCGCAGAAACGACAGCACAATGACAATGCGTGTGAACGCCGTCGTCATAATCAGCAGTGCCGGAGCCAGCGTCAGCACCGTTAGCAGCAGCAGCACTTGAAGCGTATTGGCGACCTGTTGCGGGTTCTTGGCGGGCGCGGAGCCGGGAATAGTCGGCAGGACAAACCCCGTCTGTGCGTGTGCCTCTGGGGCAGCAAAGCACAGCAGCAGGCCAGTCAGCGCGAGAAGCAGAAGGGGCGGCAGAATGTGGTGGTGTTGAAGTGTCATAGGTGTCTCAAAGGCGTGCGGAGCAGGACCCCTCCCGCTCGTTCCTCGCTCCATCCCCTGTTAAGGGAGGGCACAGAAGCAGGCAGGAACGGCCACTGCGGCTGCCTCCTGCCTTAGTCCTCACCCTTCCCTCGCAGCGGAGGAAGCGAGGAACAAGCGGGAGGGGTCATTCCTTCTGCCGGTCCAGCAGCGAGCGCAGGCGGGCGTTGGCGGCGGACAGGGCCGAACCGGGTTCGGTGGTTTCCCCGGCGGCGGCGTTGGCGCGGGCTAAGTAGGCTTCGAACGCCTCCACTTCGTTTTCTTCCTCCGCCGGGCCGTCCCGCCACTCGGTCAGCGTCTGCACCGACTGCGGTGTTGCGCCCAGCAGCAGCGTCCGCCCGCGCACCGTCACCAGATGCAGGACTGTTCCGCCGGGGAGCGTCTGCGAAGCTTCCACAGTGACCGGGGAGGCCGTCCCGGCGGCGGGACGGGAGGGCGCAGTCAATCCGGCAAAATTGATCCGTGCCGGCTTGCCGTTCGTGCCCGGCTGCACCAGCCCAAACCGCTTCATGGCATAAATGACGCCGCCGATGCCGAGCAGCACCAGCACCAGCGCCTCCACCGCCCGCCCCGCCTGCGCGGCAGGATTCGGCGCATCGGCCCCTGTGCCCAGCGGGGCGCTTTCGCGCCCGCCGTAGTCGGGAATGGCCGACGTGGGCGGCGCAGGTGCGGGCGGCGCGGCAGACACCGGGGTCGTCAGCAGGACAAGGCCCCAGAGGGCCAGACTAAGCCGCCAGCGCATGATGGTCCTTTTCTGCCCCTTTGCGGTCGGCGGCCGTGATAATCTCGGTGACGCGCACGCCAAAGTTGTCATCAATCACGATTACCTCGCCCCGCGCCACCAGCATTCCGTTGGCAAACAGGTCCACAGGTTCCCCGGCCACTTTGTCCAGCTCAATGATCGCGCCGGGGGACAGGTCCAGAATATCACGAATGAGCAGGCGCGTTCGCCCCAGCTCCACGGTGACTTCCAGCGGGATGTCCCGAACACGGCCAAGACCGGTGGCCCCTTCAGCGGTGCTGAAGCTCGGCGTGGGCGGGTCAAAACGCGGCAGGTCCACCAGCCCGGAGCCGCCAACCGGAGCGGCCTCGGCTTCCGGGGTGGATGGCGGCATACCTTCGGGTTCGTCTGGGGCCAGATCAATTCCAGCGGGCTGCTCCGCCTGAGCGGCGGCAATCAGCGCGTCCAAATCTGCCTGCGATAGCATTCCTTCTTCTTCGTCAGCCATCAGTAAATACTCCTCTTCAGACACTTATTCAAAGTGTGCAATCAGCTCTGTGGGGGCGGCGACCACCTGCTCCACCTGCACGGCCAGTTTGCGCCCCCGTAGGCCCGTTCGGCCCCGAAACTTGACCTGCTCGCCGACCACCAAATCCACGGCCCCGAGACGCGCTTTTGGTGCCGTCTCCCCGTCCGGCGGCGGGCAGACCGACATCGGAACCACCTGTCCGACTTCCAGAGCCGCAAGATCGGCCACCGTCAGCACCGAGACGCCCAGCCGGGCGATGCAGGCCACTCGCGTCGTGTGCAGGCGTCGGGCCAGCTCGCCCCCGTGCGAAACTGTGTGCTTTTTGCGGTCACTCGTCAGCCACCGCTGCGTGCTGAGCTTGCCCAGAATCGGCTTCAGCATCAAATACGGTACGCACAGGCTCATCGCGCCCGAAAACTCGCCCATGCGAATCTCGAACAAAATCAGTACCACCGTGTCATTGCCCGGCACGATCTGCACAAACTGCGGGCTGGTTTCCATCGAAACCAGATCATAATCCATCGGCAGCACGGCGTCCCACGCCGTCTTCAGATCAGACAGCGCCATGTCCACGATATGCCCGCTCAGAGTTTTCTCAATATCGGTCAAGTCGCGCACCACTTTTCCCGCTGCACCTTTGCCGCCAAGCAGACGGTCCAGCATGGAAAACAGGATGCCGAAATCAATCTCGAAAATAGACTGCCCGGACAGCGCCTCGACATTCAGAATGTTCAGCAGGGAGGCGCTGACGGTCTTCAGATACTCGTCATAAGGGACCTGCTCCACGGAAACCAGCTCCACTTCCACCTGTGTCCGCAGGTGGCCCGCCAGTGAGGTCAGAAACAACCCGGCAAAGTTCTCGTGCAGCATCTGCAGCGAGCGCAGGTGGTCTTTGGAAAGCTTGTCGGGGCGGCGGAAGTCATAAACCTCGTAAGTTGGCGGCACGGCGGTCCGGCGCTGCGATGCTTCCAGAGCGCGGGAGGCTTCGGCCCGCCGCCGCTTGTGCAGCGGCAGAAAGACGCGCCCGTCCACCTGCCGCATCTGCGGCGCGGCGGTGGCGACAGCGTCCAGCGTGGCACGCCGCTCCTCCGTCGCCGGACTTGGCGAGGGCGGCTCGTCCGCGCCGGTCATCGACGCCAGCAGTGATTCAATTTCGCTTTGGGAGAGAACGTCAGCCAATGGGGATACCTATTTAAAATAATAGCTTCAAAAAAGAAACAGCCTCGGACGCTTTGCGCGTCCGAGGTTGCTTATTCCATAACTCCCCGGCAATGTTCACAGGTTTATTTGAGGGGAATGCGCCAGGCGGCGCAAAGAGGCCCCCCGCCCCCAATTCTGGGGGAGACGGATTTCGGAGCGGAGAGGAAGGGCAGGGGCAAGCCCTGCCCCTACGGATTTCGTTTGCGGGTCCGGTCCGAATTATCTGTGCCCTTCCCTAACAGGGGAGGGAGCGAGGAACGAGCGGGAGGGACTCCTACTGCGTCACGAAGTTCGTGAAATACACGCCCTGCACGTCGTCCTCGCCCAGGCCCTCGTTGACACTCTTTTTGATGTCCGCTTTCAGCTTTTCGCGGCCTTTAATGCTCGCAATGTCATCGCGGGTTTTGGACGAGAGCGAAGTCAGCACGGCGTCGCGGATAAGCGGGGCATCTTCCTTCAGCGACTCGGGCGTCTTGCCTTTGGCTTTGTCCAGCTCCAGCCCCACGGTCACTTTCAAAAAGTGGTCGCTGCCGGGGTCGGCCAAGTTGACCAGGAACTCGTCCAGCGTCAGCACCGGGCCTTTTTCCACTTTCTTCTTCGCATCTGCTGGCTTCGCCTTCGCGCTGGCCGAATGCACCATGAAAAACGCCCCGCCCAGCACGGCAACGGCGAATACAGCCATAATTATCATCATCGGGGGCTTCTTTTTGCCGCCCCCTTCTTTTTTGTCTTCGGTTTTTTCAGCCATTGCTTAACCTTCCGCACCCAAAGTATCCTAAATCGTGCGCCTGCGTCTTGCAGGCGCACTTCCAGTATCGGCAGGAAACACGGCAAACTTTACGGGAACACAATACGAAGATGTTTTGTTAAGAACATTGACAATGATGCACTCAAGAGATATAATAGACGTCAGCAGGATTTAACACAAAAAAATATCATATAGGGAGCAGATACACTTTGGGAAAAACAGTAGGAATTGACCTCGGGACCACCAACTCGGTGGTTGCCATTCTGGAAGGCGGCGAACCGACCGTCATCGCCAATGCCGAAGGCGCACGCACTACCCCCAGCATCGTCGGCTTTACCAAGACCGGCGAGCGGCTCGTGGGCAACGCCGCCAAGCGGCAGGCGGTCGTCAACCCGGACCGCACCATCATCTCCATCAAGCGCAAGATGGGCACGAACGACAAGGTCGGCATTGATGGAACCAACTATTCGCCGGAACAGATTTCGGCCATGATCTTGCAGAAGCTCAAAGCCGATGCTGAAGCGTATCTTGGCGAAAAGGTAGATAAGGCCGTCATCACCGTTCCGGCGTACTTCAACGACGCCCAGCGCAACGCCACCAAGACGGCGGGAACCGTCGCTGGTCTCGAAGTGCTTCGCATCATCAACGAGCCAACGGCGGCGGCGCTGGCTTACGGGCTAGACAAGAAGAAGGACGAGCGCATCCTGGTTTATGACCTCGGCGGCGGCACGTTTGACGTGTCGGTGCTTGAAATCGGCGGCGGCACGGTGGAGGTGCTGGCGACGGCAGGTGACACGCGCCTCGGCGGCGACGACTTCGACGAGAAGATTGTCGGCTATGTCGCCGATGAGTTCAAGCGCGAGCAGGGCATTGATCTTCGCAAGGACAAGCAAGCCATGCAGCGGCTCCGCGAAGCCGCCGAAAAGGCCAAGATTGAGCTATCCAATGTCGTGCAGACCAACATCAACCTGCCGTTCATCACGGCGGATGCTGAAGGGCCGAAGCACCTGGACGTTAGCCTGTCCCGCGCCAAGTTCGAGGAGCTGACCCGCGACCTGGTGGACCGGACGCAGGAACCGCTCAAGCGGGCGCTGGCCGATGCCAAGATCGAAGCCAAAGACCTCGACGAGATCATTCTGGTTGGCGGCTCCACCCGCATCCCCGCCGTGCAGGAGCTGGTCAAGCGGCTTGGCGGCGGCAAAGAGCCGAACCGCAGTGTCAACCCGGATGAAGTCGTCGCCGTCGGCGCGGCCATTCAGGCGGGCGTCCTCGGCGGCGAAGTCAAGGACATCATTCTGCTGGACGTGACGCCTCTCTCGCTGGGCATCCAGACGCTCGGCGATATGTTCACCAAGCTGGTGGACCGTAATACGACCATTCCTTACCGCAAGTCCGAGACCTTCTCGACGGCGGCGGACGGCCAAACGGCAGTAGACGTCGTGGTTTACCAGGGCGAGCGCCAGCTTGCCTCGCAGAACAAGCTGCTGGGCCGCTTCCAGCTCACCGGCATCCCGCCCGCCGGGCGCGGCGTTCCGCAGGTGGAAGTGACGTTTGACATTGATGCCAACGGCATTGTCAACGTCTCCGCCAAAGACCGGGCCACCAGCAAAGAGCAGCGAATCACCATTTCGGGGGCGGGCACGCTGGACAAGAGCGATGTGGAGCGCATGATCCGTGAAGCCGAGCAGCACGCCACCGAAGACGCCGCGATCCGCGACAAGGCCGAAGTCCGCAACCAGGCCGATCAGTCGGTCTACCAGACTGAGCGGCTGATTAAAGACCTCGGCGAGAAGCTGCCCGCCGACCAGCGCACCGAAGTAGAGACCGAGATCGCCAACGTCAAGTCCGCTCTGGAAAGCGACGACACTGGCAAGATCAAGTCCGCCACCGAGGCGTTGACGCAGGCCTCGTACAAGCTCTCCGAGCTGCTGTACCAGCAGGCGGGCGGCGGCGCTCAGGGCGGTGGGGCGGACCCGAACTACACCGACCAGCCGCATGGTGGGGATGAGAAGCCTGCTGACGACGACGTGATTGACGCCGACTTCAAGAGCGAGTAATCACGCCAATTGCCCCGGCACACCAACCGTGCCGGGGCAAATCTAACCAACGGAGGAAAACAACAATGGCAAACATCGTTCGTTTCGATCCCTTCGAGGATATGGCCCGCTTGCAGCGGGAAGTCAACCGCCTGTTTGAAGACGGCACACGCGGTGCGTCCGAGCTGACCACCGCCCGCACCTGGGCACCCGCCGTGGACATCTTCGAAGACCGGCAGGAGATTATCATCCGCGCCGAGCTGCCCGGCATGAACCAGGAAGACATCGACATCGAGCTGACCGGCGACACACTGACGCTCAAAGGCGAGCGCCGCTTTGACGAGACGAACCGCAAAGACAACTATGTCCGCGTGGAGCGTGCCTACGGCCACTTCCAGCGCTCGTTCACCATCAGCGTCCCGGTGCAGGCTGACGCCGTCAAGGCCACCTACAAAGACGGCCTGCTCGAAGTCCACCTGCCCAAATCCGAAGAAACCCGGCCCAAAAAAGTTATCGTGACCGCCGAATAAGACTACCTATAAGCGCGGCCCCGGACACTGTCCGGGGCCGTGTTCTTGACAAACTTTGCCTGCTTTGGTACTATAAAACCATGAAACACTTGCACTTGACCGTGGCAATCGAGAAAGAACAACTTAGCACCGGCGAAGAAATCTACGTTGCTCTGTGCCTTGAGCTTGACATTGCCAGTCAAGGCCCCAGCATAGAGACTGCCAAAGCCAATTTACGTGAAGCCGTCGAGCTTTTTCTGGAAACCGCCTCGCCCTCCGAACTGGAGCGCCGCCTGCCGCACCGCCCGGAAGACGCAGAAGTGTTCACCACGCCGATGGATGTTACATACAGGAGCAAAGAGCTTGAAACCACTCCGAGTCTTGTCGGGGTCTGATGTCTGCAAAATACTGGAAGATAACGGCTTCCTATTTGCGCGTCAAAAAGGCGACCATGTGACCTATCAGAAAAACGCTGCTGGCATCACTTATAGCACACAGGTTCCCCTTCACCGAGAAATAGCCCCCGGCACACTTCGGTCAATTATACGTCAGTCCGCCCTGCCGCGTGAGCTGTTTGAGGTCGGCTGATTTAATGTAGCCCCGCCGCAACCGTGTTCAGCCAGAGGCGGCGATGGCGCAGGAACCGCGCCCCGTCTTCTGCCTCATTGATCACCCGGTTGGTCAGCAGCACCAGCGAGACCTCAAACGCGGGGTCAATCAAGAGGGCCGCTCCCGTAAAGCCGGAATGGCCGAACGCCCGGTCTGAAAACAAATCCCCCGACGGCAGGTAATCGTTGCCCGCGCAGAACCAGCCCCACGACTGCGCTCCGATGGCTGCCGGTATCTGGCTGACGGCCATTCGCACCGCCGTCGCCCGCGACACCACCGGCCCGCCGCCGGTGCGAATGGCCTCCGCAAACGCCAGCACGTCGCCCGCCGTCCCGAACAGCCCGGCGTGGCCCGCGACGCCCCCTAAATCGCGGGCGCGGGGGTCATGCACCGTGCCGGGCGCGTCGGCGCTTGTCGGCGCGATGTCCCCGCCCGCTGGGCAGAAGCCCAGCGTTGTCAGCCCCAGCGGCCCGGCCACGCCGTCCGCGAAGCACGCTTCCAGCGGCCTGCCCGCAACCCGCGCCGTGATCTCGCCCAGCAGGATATAGCCCGTATCCGAATAGGTATACCCCGCCCCCGGAGGCCGCAGGGTGGGGGTGGTGAGGACGTGCCGCAGCCTCTCTTTCCTGTCTGCCCCCTCGCCGCCCTGGGGCCAGCGCGGGACCGGCGGCAGGCCCGATGTGTGCGTCAGCAGATGCCGCACTTCCATGCCGCCGAGAGGGGGCAGGGGGCCGAACTCGTCTTCAAAGAACCCGCCGACCCCCTGCCGCAGATGCACCCGCCCGTCTTCCAACAATTGCAGCAAACACGCCGCCCCCGCCAGCGGCTTGGTCAGCGACGCCAGATCAAACCCCGTGTCTGCACGGGCCGCCCCGAACGCCTGCACAGCCAGTATCTGCCCGCCCCGTGCCAGCGCATACGCCGCGTGCGTATACAGGCCTTCTGAAACGCCTTCGGCGAGTAGCTCATTGGCACGCGCCAGTTGTTTGGGAGAAATCGTGGGGGCAGTGGTCATAGGGCGTAGTTCGGGAACGTCGCCGGGTTCTCCTGCCGCCGCTCACGGCCTGGGCTGCCGATAAAAGTCCGCGTTGAGACGGGTGAAGTGGCTCCACTGGTCGGGCACTTCATCGTCCACGAAGATGGCATCCACCGGGCACTCCGTCTCGCAGAGGCCGCAGTCGATGCAGGCTTGCGGGTCAATAAAAAACTGGTCGTAGACGATTCCTCCGTCTTCCAAGACGCCGGGGTGAATGCAGTCCACCGGGCAGACAGGAACACAGGATTGGTCCTTGCACCCGAGGCAGGGTTGCGTGATGACTAGTGGCATAATAAAGTTGTCCTTTCGCTTGTATCAGCGGCAGGATACCAGTCATGCACGGGGTAAAACAATGACTTTAATCACGGAGAGGAAATCAAATGGAACCCGAAGAGGCGCTGCGACAAGTGTTGTTTTTAAAGACGGCAAGACGTGAGGCGATCTCACAGCTTTTGTCGGCGGGGCAGGTGCGGCATCTCGGTAAAGGCGAACAGCTCTTTATGGAGCTTGAACGCTGCCGGGGACTGTTTGTTGTGATGGCGGGAGCGGTGAAAGTCTACAAGCTGGACAGCCGGGGGCGGGAGCTGACCCTGAGCCTGGAAGGGCCGGGAGCAAGCGTCGCGGAGCTGCCGCTGTTTGACGGCGGCAATTACCCGTACAGCGCCGAAGCGGCCCAAACGAATACCTCAGTGTGGTTCGTGCCGCGTGACGATTTTCGTGCGGTGATGCACGCCTTCCCGGAGATCACCGAACGCGCCCTGCTGGCGCTGGGTATACGGCTGAGGCAGATGGTGCAGATTGCGGAGGCGCAGAGCTTGTTCACGGTGCGGGCCAGGCTGGCCGCGTATCTGCTGGAAGTCATGGCGGGGCGGACAGAGTTTCGGCTGGAAGATACCAACGAGGCCATCAGCAGCCATCTTGGCACAGTCCGCGAAGTCGTCTCCCGGACGCTGCGGACGCTCAAAGAAGCCAAAGTCATTGGCCTGCGGGGCCGGTTAGTGACTCTTCTGGATGAGGCCGAACTGCGACGTATCGCCGGGGCAGGTCAATAGCCCCGGCGGATGCTCCAGACCATGCCGCCGAGGAGCAGCATACTTAGCCCGGACATCCACAACGCGCCGGGAGCGAAATAGGAGCAGAGGAGCAGGGCAAATCCGGCCACCAGCGCAGGCGCGGAGCCTTGCTTTTTGCCGTATACGAGGCAGCCCGTGCCGAGGGACCCCCAGAACAGCGATGCCAAAAGGAAATCAGTGGCAAACATGAGGGGATTGTCGGCAGGTAGTAGGGAAGACAGAAGGGCCGCGTTAGCGGCCCACAAAGAACCGCTCGCGGACCAGCACGCCGATTTTTTCTGCTCCGCTTGTGCGGGCACGCTTGCGGTAGACGTCAAACTCGTTCGCTTCGATTTTGTCCAAAATACGGGCATACAGCACGCGGGCGAGGCGCACCGGCAGGCGGCACGAGGCAGGCAGAAGGGGAATGCCGACATCCGCACAGGTGTAAAACGCGCGGGCACGGGCGACCTCAAACTGCATCAGGGCCAGAAACTCGTCGTTGACCGTCCCCGCTGCCAGCATCGGCTCGGTGTAGCCGAACTGTTCCATGTCTTCGAGCGGCAGATAAATCCGGCCCCGCGTGGTCCAGTCTTCCCCGATGTCGCGCCAGAAATTGGTGAGCTGCATGGCAAGCCCTAGGTCATGCGCCGGTTCAAGCGCGGCAGGCTCGGTCGCGCCGAGCAAATGACACATCATCAGCCCGACGACACTGGCACTGCCGTAGGTGTAGGTCTTTAAATCTTCAAACGTCTCGTAGCGCGTGCGCGTCAGGTCCATCGCCATCGCATCCAGAAACGCCAGTGCGTAGTCGGTTGGCAGGGCATGGCGCTGGGCCATGTCGGCGAACGCATGAAGCACGGGCAGGGACGAGCGGCCCGTTTTCAGGGCCTCCATCGTCGCCTGCCGGTAGCCCGCCAGCGCCAGTTCCGGGTCCGAGCCGGGCGGCGGGTTGTCGACTATCTCGTCGGGATAGCGCACAAAGCCGTACAGCGCATGAACCGACCGGCGCACTTCCGGGGGAAAGAATAATGTGCTGAAATAATACGTCTTGCCGTGGTGCGCGTTCAGCCGCTTGCTTTCGGCGTAGGCCGCGTCAAGGTCAACTTCGTGCGTGAAAGAAACTGCCGTAGACATAACACCTGGTTTCTAGGCGGCGTCCGCCAGAATGCGCTCGGTCACGAGCTTCGCACCGAGGCACACCAGCGGCACGCCCGTTCCGGGCACGGTGCTGGCTCCCACAAAGTACAGTCCGTTGATGTCGGCGGACTTGTTGGAGGGCCGGAAGTAGCCCACCTGCAAAATGCCGTGCGACAACCCGAAGGCCGCGCCGTACTTCAAGTTATACTGGTCCCGCCACTCACGGGGCGTCACGACTTCCTCCACCACGATATGCTTCCGCAGGTCGGTCAGCCCCCGTGCTTCCAAAGCGTCATGGATTTTGTCCTTGAACTTCGCTACCTGCCCATCGTCCCACTGCATCTGGTCAGTCAAGTGAGGGATCGGAACCAGCACGAATAAATTGTCCCCGCCCGCCGGGGCCACCGACGGGTCGGTGCGGCCCGGTGCGTTCACATAAAAGCTTGGGTCACGCGGGGGCACTTTGGCGTCGAATATCTCTTCAAAGTTGCGCTTATAGTCCGACGACAAAAAGAAGTTGTGGTGCTTTACGTCCGGGTAGACTTTGTCAGTCCCCAGATACAGCATAAAGGCCGACGATGTAAACGCCTGCTTTTTCCACGACTCTTCGGCAAACTTCGCGGGCCGCTCGGCCAGTAAATCGGTGTAAGTGTAGGGCAGGTCCACGTTCGAGATGACCAAATCCGCCGCCCGCTCCCCGCCGTCCCCCAGGCAGACGCCCCGCGCCCGCCCGTTTTTGACCACAATCTGCGTGACGTTCTGCTCGGTCTCAATCGTGACGCCCAGCTTTTTCGCCACCGCCGCCATCGCCGTCGGCAGAGCATAGATGCCGCCTTCCGGGTAGTACAGCCCGTCCTCGGCCAGCTCCGTGTACGGCAGCAGGGTGTAGACCGCCGGGGCCTCGAACGGCGAGATGCCCAGGTACATGGACTGCATCGAGAACGCCTGCCGCAGCCGGTCGTCCTTAAAGAATTGCGAAACGTGCGTGTACAGCTTGTCCAAAGCGTTGAGCTGCCCCAGCAGCTTGAGGTTAGACGCCGTGAAAAAGTCGGTGGCCTTGTTGAAGTTCTTTTCCACAAACTGCTTCCGGCCTATGCGGTACTTCTTCCCCGCATCTTCCAGAAAGCGATAATAGCCCGCCGTCACCCCCGGCTCAATCCGCTCCATCTCCGCGATCATCTTGGTCAGGTCCGACGACATCTCCATCGACGACCCATCGCCAAAATGCACGGCATAATTCGGCTCCATCTTGATGAGCTTCACCCACGAATCAAAGTCCTCGCCGCACGCCGCGAACAGCTCCCGGTACACATCCGTCATCAGCAGCAGCGACGGCCCCGTATCAAACCGGTAGCCGTCCACTTCAAGCGTATTCGCCCGCCCGCCGACCGTCACATTCTTCTCCAAAATCGTCACTTGAAACTTGCCGGACGCCTGCAATCGCATCGCCGTCGCCATGCCGCCAATGCCCGCGCCGATAATAATAACCTGCTTGGTCTTGTTCTGGTTCAACCCCGCCCTCAATTCTAATCTGCCGTGAGTATACCCAGAAGCCGCCAAGATGATACCCGCCGCTCCGGGACCGGGCCGCGTTGCTCAGACTATGCTAAGACTGTCACTTGCTGCCACTGCGGCAGCAGAGCGTCGGCGTCGATCTCAGCAGCAATTCCTGCAAGCACTTGACAAGTATAATTATAACTGTTATAATACAAACAATCAAATAGTGTCAAATCTAAACCCGGAATAAATCTGAGGCTGCATCCGTTTCAGCGGGCGCAAGCTGCTGTAAAAGTGCACCAGACAGAGTAAAATCGTTTTGGCAGGTCACCTAACCTGCTATTTTCAGATTTCTACTTTTACAGGAAAGATTTTACACTCACACCAATGAAAGATAGACCACACGACGAACTGCTTCCTTCCTTAATCTGCACGGCGCTTATGCGAGTTGGCATACGCATGGCAACCCTGTTTGATCAGAACTTCTCCGGCTACGGGATTACGCAGTCTCAGTTTCGGATACTCATCGGCATCATCGAGCTTGGCGATGTGGCAGGTGTTGCTCCTTCAGTTCTGGCGGACCATCTCTTGATCGAGCGAGGAACAACGACCGTGCTCACTAGCCGCATGGTAGATTTGGGCTGGCTCTCACGAATGCCGGGAGAAAACCGGCGCACATTTCGGCTCTGCCTGACTAAAGCTGGCTGGGCGAAGTTTCAAGAAGTGTCTCCGGCTGCAATCTTACTGGCGGATCAAGCACTGGAAGGGTCTTCGCGGGAGGAACTTGAGCAAATTTTGGAGCGTCTGGCAAAACTCGAAGCGCATCTACGGACAAACCCCGGCAATCCGTGAATTAAGAAAGAAAATTTTAAAATGGAATTCATTCAAGTAGATCAATTCGGCGGGCCTGAGCAGCTCAAGCTCCGCGAAGAGCCGGCGCCCGCGCCCGCTAAAGGGCAGGTGCTCATCGAAGTCAAGGCTTGCGGCGTCAACTTCGCCGACTTGACGGCGCGTTCCGGGTCTTATCCGATGTTTCCCTCCGCGCCGTTTCGGCCCGGTTTTGAGGTCGCTGGGACGGTTGCCGGGGTCGGTGAAGGCGTTCCCGGCTTCGTGGTCGGCCAGCGGGTGATGGCTCTGACCCAGGGCGGAGGCTACGCTTCGCACGCGGTCGTTGACGCGGCGATGACCGTTCCCCTGCCGGACTCTCTCGATTTCGCGCCCGCGACGGCGTTGCTCGTTCAGGGGCTGACCGCGTACTTTCTGCTGGAAAATGGGCATCTCAAGCCGGGCGGAACGGTCCTCGTCCCCAGCGCGGCGGGCGGCGTCGGCTCGCTCGCGGTTCAGATTGCCAAGCTGAAAGGTGCTGGGAAAGTCATCGGCCTCGCCTCGCCGTCCAAGCATCAGAAGGTGCTCGATTACGGTGCCGATGACGTGTTCGACTACACGCAGCCGGGCTGGTCAACGCTCGTGCGCGATGCCACCGAAGGCAAAGGCGTAGACATTTTTCTCGACTCGCAGGCGATCCGGGCGGAGAAGGCCCGCATACAGTGGGCCGGGGCGGGTTCTGGCTGGTGTTCGGGAGACAGGCTGAAGGGGGCAGCGCCCTCGGCGCGAAGACGTTCCTCAGCCTCATCTTCAGCGGCGTCACGATTCGCAGCTACTGGCTCAACCAGGACATCAGCCGTATTGGCGAGGCCCTGCCCGAACTTATCGGCTGGGCTGCTAGCGGGAAGCTAAAAATTGAAGCCGACGACCGCTTTTCTCTTCAAGACGCCGCCAAAGCACATGAAGCGATTGAGGCCCGACAAACCACCGGCAAGGTCGTCCTGGAACCTCAGCAAAGCTAAATCCGCGAGGCTCTCACCATGAGACTCTTCATCATCGACAAACTCGGCCCAAAAGCCATCACTGCAAGGAAAAAACAAATGAAAGTCCCAAATCGCGCCACACGCTGCGTCGCAGCTTCCGCCGCCCTCCTCGCGTTTTTAGTGGGAACGCCTGCCCCGCGCCTTCTGGCGCAGGCGAAGCCCGCGCCCTCCGCACCCGCGAAGGCCACGACGACACTCACGGTCCTCATCACCGGCGCGAGAAGCGCCAGGGGCAAGATGGTCGTCTGGCTGTTCAAAGACGCGCCTGGTTACCCCAGCGACACTTCCAAGATATTCCGGCAGCAGAGCGTCGACGTCGATCCCAGCACCAAGACTGCCCAGGTGATTTTCAAGGACCTTCCTCAAGGCACGTTCGCCCTGACGGTGCTTCACGACGAAAACAACAACGGCAAAATGGACAAGAACTTCTTTGGAATACCCAAGGAAAGTTACGGGGCTTCCAACAACCCCGGCAAGAAAGCGCGTGCGGCCAACTTCGATGAGGCGAAATTCACCGTGAACGCCCCCGAACAGAGCATCAAAATCGCGCTCATTCACTGGTAGCCCCATCGCCAGTTTGGGAAAGAAAACTTAGGATAGAAAAGATAAATCCAATGCCAACAAATACAGCCGCGTGGCTTGAAGCGACACAGGTTTCACTTCAGGTCAAGCCCGCGCCGTATACGCCCCCCCAGGGGAACGAGATCGTCGTCAAGAACCACGCCGTGGCAATCAACCCGATTGATTGGGTCATCCAGATTGTCGGCTACTTTATCTTTCCCTGGATTAAAACTCCGTTTGTCCTCGGCTCAGACCTTGCCGGTGAGGTCGTCGAAGTTGGGAAGGAGGTGACCCGGTTTCGGGTAGGCGACCGTGTTCTCGGACATGCCGTGGGAACAGACAAAAAGCGCAACACTTCGGCGGAAGGTGCCTTTCAAACGTATACCGTTGTTCTCGCCCACATGGCAGCCCCCATCCCCGGCAGCCTGCCCTACGAAAATGCCGCCATCCTTCCTTTGGGATTGTCTACTGCGGCCTGCGGCCTGTTTCAGAAAGACCATCTGGCGCTTGAGTATCCTTCTTTAGCCCCCAAGCCAACCGGCAAGACCGTTCTCATCTGGGGAGGGTCCACAAGTGTTGGCAGCAACGCCATTCAGCTTGCCGTCGCCGCCGGATACGAAGTCATCACGACGGCCTCGCCCCGGAACTTCGACTACGTCAAGAAGCTAGGCGCGATTCAGGTCTTCGACTACAACAGTAAGACCATCGTCAAGGACGTGGTCCGTGCGTTTAACGGCAAGACACTTGCGGGCGCACTTGCGATTGGGAGAGGATCATCGGAAGCCTGCGTGGACATCGTCGGTGCCTGCAAGGGCAGCAAGTTTATCTCAATGGCAAGCTCATCCGTTCCTATCGAAAACTTCCCCCTGCGCCGGCAGCTTCCGCTGCTTATCTTGCAGTTTGTGTCGTCGAACGTATCGCTGCAAGTGAAGTCCCGTGCTCGGAACATAAAGACAAAGTTCATCTTCGGCAGTTCGCTGATGGACAACGAGGTCAGCCGCGTCATTTACGAGGACTTTCTGCCCCAAGCACTCGCCGAAAGCCGCTACTCGGCTGCCCCGGAGCCGCATATCGTCGGAACGGGTCTGGGTTCCCTGCAAGCCGCGCTTGATATTCAGAAAAAGGGCGTCTCCGCGCAAAAAGTGATCGTCTCTCTCCCATGAAAACTCGTCTCCTTCAGACCGTCATGCTAATGGCCTCCCTCAGTCCGGCTTTTGCCCAGGCTTCCAATACTGATCCTCTTACGCCTCCACCTGCCCCGGCGGAACCGATCAGGAAACTAAATAAAAAACACCGATTTGAGGTCCCGAAGATTGGAATTGATGCCAGCGTTTTTGTGCCTTCGAGCGGCAAAACGCGCAGCCGGTTTGGGAAGACGTGGACGATCATCGGACTTGCACTCGGCAGACCCGACAGTCCTTCTGGGGGAGGCCGCTTTGGGCTGGACTTCGATGTCACCCAAAACTCTTCCGGGAACCACCATGCGTTCATTGCTCCGCTGGGCGTCCGCTACCGACGTGCGTTCAGCGCGGATCATGTCAAGCGGAATCGCCCGCTCATCCCATACTACGGCGGGGCCGCTGACCTTGTGGTGCTGGATTTGCGTTCCCCTGAAGACAATGTTCATTCACGGCTCCGGCTCGGCTACGGCGGGTCTGCGGTTGTGGGCACAACGGTCGGTGCGAGTGGTTTTGCCGAGGCCAAGTATCTGGCGATTGGCAGAGTAAGAGGCTTTGACCTCTCCGGGGCCAGCGTCACGGTTGGAGTTCGGTTTTAGGCAGAGGAACAATGGAAACAGCGATGCTAATCGGCACGTCGGGCTTTGCGGGGAAGCCTCTCGTGAAAGGGCGGCTTGCCGAAGGCTGCCCCGGTTCGCTGTCTGGCGCGTAACCCAACACGGGTTCTGCTGCCGGGTTTTGCTGCTACCTGCCCTCCTGCATGATCTCGACGCTCAATAATTTCACGTCTAATTCAATGGTGGTAGACTTCACGATTTATGCCCTTCTGCCACGCGATACGTCCCGCTTCGCCGCCTTCACGCCCGCCCAGGCCGAGGCCACTGCTTGTTTTCTGCGCTTTACGGCTTACTGTACCAATGGTCAAGTGGACAAGACGCAGGCTCAGAAGGCGCTGATCGAATACTGGGGACAGTTTTGTCCAAGCGACCCGGTATAATAAAAAGGAACCTCACCCCAGCCCTCTCCTTGAGCAAGGAGAGGGAGCCGGAACAGGATAAGAGAGGAGGGCGGGGGGACCCCGCCCCTACGCCTAATGTCCTAATCCTCCCTTTAGGAAGGACCCTGCGAAGCGAAGAATGAGCGAAGCAAGGGGGGAGGTCTCTTTTGTCGAAACGAACTGGTATACTAAGAGTATGAGCGAACGGATGATCTCTCCGCAGGTGGGCGAGGATGACCGCGATGAGTATTCACTGCGGCCCAAGCGGCTGCGTGAGTTTATTGGGCAGCCGAAGATTAAGGAAAGCTTGGGGATATTTTTGCAGGCGGCGCAGGGGCGCGGAGAGGCGCTCGACCATGTCCTCCTGCACGGCCCGCCGGGCCTGGGCAAGACGAGCCTGTCGCTGATTATTGCCAATGAAATGGGGGCACCGCTCCGAGCGACCTCCGGCCCGGCGATTGAGAAGGCAGGCGATTTAGTCGCTATCCTGACAAACCTGGAAGCGGGCAGCGTGCTGTTTCTGGATGAAATCCACCGGCTGGCACGGCCTGTCGAAGAGATTTTGTACTCGGCGATGGAAGACTATCAGGTGGACATCGTCATCGGAAGCGGGCCGTCGGCGCGGACGGTCAAGCTGGATGTGCAGCCGTTTACACTGGTCGGGGCGACGACGCGGGCGGGCCTGCTGTCTTCTCCCCTCCGGGACCGCTTCGGCATTCAGCAGACGTTTGAGTTTTATACGCCCGATGACCTGATGGAGATTATCACGCGCTCGGCGGCCATTTTAGAGGTCCGCATCGACACGCACGGCGCGGGGGAGCTGGCGCGGCGCTCACGGGGAACGCCCCGTATCGCCAACCGCCTTTTAAAGCGTGTCCGGGACTTCGCGCAGGTCCGGGCCGACGGCCATATCAGCCGCGAAGTCGCCGCCGCCGCGCTGGCGATGCTGGAAGTGGACCCGCAGGGGCTGGATGAGTTTGACCGGCGGCTCCTGCGGATGCTGATTGAAAAGTTTGGCGGCGGCCCGGTGGGCGTGGAGACAATGGCGGCGGCGATGTCCGAGGAGCGCGACACTCTCGAAGATGTCTACGAGCCGTACCTGATGCAGATGGGCTTTTTGCAGCGCACCCCACGCGGGCGGGTCGCCACCCGCCGCGCCTGGGAGCATCTAGGCCTGACCCCGCCGCCGTCTCTGTTCACGCTTCTGCCGGGGCAGGGCAGTTTGCTGTAGCCGTTACGACGGACTGGGCGTCGCTTCCGGTCCTTCGCCGACGGCAGCCTCTTCGGCCTCAATCTCGGCCTTGTCGGTGCGCGGCGTCTGCGCGGAGGTCTCTTCGGGGGCCGCATCGGCCTGGCTGGAAGCGGCTTGCGTGCCCGGCTGCGGGGCGCTGTCAATAATCGGGGTGTCTGTATGTTCCATAGCCTCGTTTGTACCCCGCCATGGGTAAAAGTTATACACCAGCCCCCGCCACTCGCCGTGGGCTTCAAAGAATGCCAGCACTTCTTTGTCCGTGACGGTCCGCCCCAGCTCTTTGCCGAGCAGCGCCCGCGCCACCGAATCGGCATTGACATGGGCGGGCTTGCCCAGATACAGCATCAAGCACGCCGCCCCGTAAGGCCCGATGCCCGGCAGCGACAGCAGCCGCTTCCGCAAAGCCCCCGCCGACAAATCTGCTCCCATCTGCCAGCCCTCCAAGTCTAATTCACCGCTGACAATCTGCGTCGCAATCGCATAGACATACGCGCTCCGGTACCCCATCCGCGCTTTGGCCGCGAACTTGTCAAACGGCACAGCAGCGATCTGTGCTGGCGTTGGAAACGCCCGCCCCTCCGCGCCAAAGTGCTGCACCAGCCGCCCGGACATCGCAATCGTCTGTGCCCAGGTCGTGTTGACCGTGGCAATCACCTTCAGCGTGTCCTCAAACAGGGTGGGGCAGCGCAGCATCCGTCCCCGGCGGCACTGTTCTAAATGCGCCAGCCCCGGCTGCGTGCGGCAGTAGGCATGAAAGCCGTCCAGCGGCACGTCAAGCTGAAGCATTCGGCGCACCCGCTGTACAATCTCCGCCTCATCGCCGCCGCCCATCACTTCTACCCGGACCGCGTCGTCGCCGTCGTCTTGCAGGGTCAACTCAACCACTCCGCCATCGTCCAGCACCTCCGGGCGCGCAAGCGTCTGTGCGTCCTCGTCCCAGACAAACGGAGCCAGCCGCCGCCAGCCATGCGCGGACCGGGTTTCTAGGAACGAGAAATCGGGCGGTGTAGGAATGCGAATAGTCATGGCAAGAGTATAACCGAAAATGATGTTATGAAATCATTGTCAAATACGTTCAGATGCGGTAAAATGCGTTTACGGAGGGCTGACAGCATGATCAACATAGACCTGACCACAGAAGAAGTCGCCAATACACTGCGGCTAAACAAGGCTACTGTGCAGCGGATGCTGAAGACTGGACGACTCAAGGGCTACCAGATTGGCCGCTCCTGGCGAGTCCCTTCGGTGGCTCTGGATGATTTTCGCGGACGCAATACAACCCCCAATGGTTCTCAAAACTTTAATTCTACATTACCACAACCCGTGTCTGTGCTTGATGATTATGAGGCCTGGGAGCGTCTGCTTCTGAATGACGGAAATATGGCTTGCGTCCCGGCAATCCCCGCCGAAGCAATGCGGCGCGAAAATATGTATGAGGGTCGGGATTGATGGCACAACTGCTTGACTCAAATATGATGCTGCGCTGGGCCAACAAAGGAGACCCGGACCACCCACTGGCGATTTCGGCGATGCGAAAACTGGGACAGCAAAGAGAAGTGCTGCATTCGACACCTCAGAACTACACCGAGTTTTGGAGTGGCGCGACTCGGCCCGCTACTGTCAACGGTCTCGGGCTGACGCCCGCACAGACAGCAATTTTGGTGGCGCAGTTGAGGGCGACTTTTCCTCTTTTGCCGGATACTGGTCTTGTTTTTGAAGAATGGCTGCGTGTGGTAACGCAGGCAGCCGTTTCGGGACGGCAGGTTCACGATGCCCGGCTTGTTGCTGTGATGCTGGCGCACGGACTTACGCATATATTGACTTTCAATGTGAAAGATTTTCAGCGGTATCATATTTTTGGCATCACGGCGGTTCATCCTGCGGACGTTTAGCGGCTGTGTTTGTGTGTGTGCAGATTGTGACGCGGCTCGCCCGCCCGCAGGGTCAGCGCGAAGGCACAGGCCGCGAACGCCGCAGACAGTAGAAACAGCATATGATAGCCTGCCGGTCCGTCGGCCAGCAGGCCGCCCGCCAGAGGCGCGAAGGCGCGGGGCAGGGCGGTGACGGCGTTGTAGACCGCCGTATACAGCGGGATTTCGCGGGCATCCCCGGCATATTCCAGCACAATGTTGTTGCCCGCAATGCCTTGCCCCGCCGTCGCCAGCGCCAGGAGTGCGAACACGCCGTAAAAGACAATCTTGTTCGGCGCGGCCAGCGCTACCCCCGAAGCCAGAGCCGCGCACACGCACGCTGCCAGCAGCACTACCCGGTTGCCCTGCCGGTCGCTCCACGCCCCCGCGCCGAGGCCGCCGAACGACCCCGCCAGCACCAGCAGCGCCGTGTACCCCGCCACTGCCTCGCTTCCTGCCCCGAGCCGCGCCCGCGCATCCAGCACGTAAAACGGCACGGCCAGCGACGACAGCGTCAGCGCAATCTGCCCGTACAGGAAGCGCCGGAACGGCGTCTGCGTCTGCCACACCCGCACGCTGTCCCGCCCATAGTGCCCCGTATGCGGGTCGCCCGTCTCACGCGGCGCTCCCGGCGGCTCGCGCACCATCCCCAGGGGGAAAAAGCTGACCAGCATAATCACAGCCCCCAGCAGGAAGCCGTGCGCGTAGCCATTCGGAAAGCCGCCGCCCGGCCCCGACAGCAGCCGCTCCATTAGCGGGGCCATGCCGAGGCTCAGGACGCCCGCGATGCCGCCTGCGTACCCGAACAGCCGTCCGCGCCACGCCGGGGAAATACACTTGCCGACTACAATCCAGTACGCCGGCTGGTTCAGCCCCATCGCCCCGGCATGAACCGTAATCGCCGCGAACAGCGCCACAATCAGCCAGCCGGGGTGCGTCCGCGCCCAGAGCAGGGTCAGCGGAACCAGCGACAGCAGGGCCAGCCGCTCCACCAGCGCAATCCAGAACAGATACCCCCGCGCCCGCCGCAGGCGGCTGACATACCCCGCCACAAACAGCCCCGGCAGGAACACCAGCAGGTTATACAGCGCGGGCAACGCTCCGATGAGCGCGTTGCTCGCGCCCAGATGCTGCAAAAAGGCGGGTAGAATAGTGGCCTGCGAGAACAGCGCCGCCCCCAGCGGCCAGCCGACCGAATCGGTCAGGCAGCAGGCAAAGTTGAACCGCTTGTCGGCGCGGGTAGGGGCGTCGGGAGAAGCCGTCGGGGAAGAGTTAAGCAAAGTCACAGCGCACACCGTTCGGCACGCGGCGTCTGTTTTCCTGCCGGGGCTTCGGAACCTACCCCGGTTCGTTCCTCACCACCCCTCCCGAGACGGGAAGGGTAGGGCTGTGCGGATTTGGACGGCTCTGCCTCTTAATAAAAGCTGCTGTCAAAACGCACAAGCCCTTTAATTACCCACAGCCTTTACCCTTCCCGCTTCGGGAGGGGTGGTGAGGGACGAGCCGGGGTAGGTTCTAAAACACACCATGACCAAAACCGCTTTTGTGACCGGAGCCACCGGCTTTCTCGGCCTGAACCTCGTCGAACAACTCACACTAGACGGCTGGCACGTCACCGCCCTGCACCGGGCGTCGTCCAATCTGACGTATCTTTGCCGCTTCCCCGTCACGCTCGCCGCCGGCACGGTGGAAGACCCGGCTTCGCTTCAGGCCGCGATGCCTGCTGACGTAGATGCCGTGTTTCATGTCGCTGGCGATGTCAGCTTCTGGCGCGGGCACAATGCGCGTCAGCGCCGGGTCAACAGAGAAGGCACGCGCCATGTGCTGACTGCCGCCCGGCAGGCGGGGGCGAAGAAGTTTGTCCATACGTCCAGCATCGCCGCCTACGGCCTGCCGCACGGTTCGTTTGATGAGTCTGCGCCGCTGGCGGGCGAAGGCTCTTGGATTGGCTACATAGACAGCAAGGCGCGAGGCGAAGAGGAAGTCCAAAAGGCCGTTGCGGCAGGCATGGACGCTGTGATTTTGAACCCGGCCAATATCGTTGGCCCCTACGATACTGCCCACTGGTCACAGCTTTTTGCGCTCATTGCCGAAGACAGGCTGCCGGGCATCCCGCCGGGCCGCGCCCCGTTCTGCCATGTCCGCGACGTTGCCCGTGCCCATATCACAGCGGCGGAGCGAGGTCGGACGGGCGAAAATTACATTCTCGGCGGCCCGCTTGCTACGTACTCTGAAGCCTTCGCCGTCGTCGGTAAGCTGCTGGGCCACCCCGTCAAAGCACGGCCCCTGCCCGCCTTCGCGCTGAAACTCGCCGCGTGTCTCTCCGAGCTTCGCGCTCTGCCCACCCGCACCGAGCCGGACTTGACCCGCGAGATGGCGGCGCTGTTGTCTGCCGACATTCAGGCCCAAAGCAGCAAAGCTGCCCGCGAGCTGGGCTATAAATCCCTCTCTTTGGAAGCCATGTTCCGGGACTGCCACGACTGGCTGCGGGCGGAAAGCAGGTAGGCCGTCGGCCCAGGAATAACAAGGCAAGGATGCCTCTTTTCGCCTGCGCCTTCTGCCGAGAAGGAAAATGAGATATGCATGCCGAATAACATCACCAAACAGCACCACCAATCAAAGACAGCCTCATACGTTTGACCCGGAGACCCTATGCCTTACCTGGAACTGCCGCTGGGCGAGCAGGCGCCGACCATTGTGAATATGATTGTGGAAATCCCGCAGGGGTCTTCCAACAAGTACGAGTTTGACCACGAGCTGGGCGTCTTCAAACTGGACCGGACGCTCTATTCGCCCCTGTTTTACCCCTTTGACTACGGCTGGATTTGCGACACGCTGGCCGAAGACGGCGACCCGCTGGATATTCTGGTGATCACCACGCAGCCGACCTTCCCCGGCTGCCTGATTGCCGCCCGCCCGCTGGGCGTCCTGATGATGCGCGATGAAAAGGGACCGGACGAAAAGATTTTGTCCGTCGCCGCCGCCGACCCGCGCTTTGAGGGCATTGAGCATCTGTCCGACCTGCCCGCGCACATCCTCAAAGAAATCGTCCACTTTTTCGATATTTACAAAGACCTCGAAGACAAGGAAACCACCGTGCTGGGCTGGCAGGATGTCGCCACTGCCCATGCCGTCATTGAAAAGTTTCGCCTTCAGGGCGAACACAGCCACTCAAATAGTCATTCAGGAGCAAAATAAGGAGCAATGGGAAGTGCCTACACGCCGGGGCTGAAAGTCAGCCCTCATACACTCATTCAGCGGCTGCGCCGCCTGCCGCTTAAGGGCGATGTGCTGGTGGAAACCGGGCAAATCGTGACGCCGGATACCATTGTCGCCCGCGCCTCGCTGCCGGGGCTGATGCAGTCGGTCAAAGTCGCGGCGCAGCTTGGCATTGATGCCGACGAGATGCCCGCCACGCTGATTGTCAAAGAAGGTGACACGGTGGAGAAGGGCCAGATTCTGGCGGCCACCAAAGCGTTCTTCGGCATGTTCAAATCCGAAGCCAAATCGCCCATCTCCGGCGTGGTGGAAACCATCAGTGCGGCGTCCGGCAATGTCGGCGTCCGGCAGCCGCCTCTGCCCATCAACCTGACGGCCTATTTGTCGGGAACTGTCGCCGAGACAATCGCCGGGGAAGGCGTCGTGGTGCAGACCGAAGGGGCGCTGATTCAGGGTATCTTTGGCATCGGCGGCGAGCGGGTGGGGGAGATACAGATGGTCTCCGCGCAGCCCGAAGACGATTTGACCGAAGAAATGATTACCCCGGCGCAGGCGGGCAAAATCATCATCGGCGGCGCGAACATCTCCGGGGCGGCTCTGCGAAAAGCCGCCGAGATGGGCGTGACCGGAATTGTGGTCGGCGGCATCATTGACCGCGATTTGATCGCGTTTCTTGGCTACGACATCGGCGTCGCCATCACCGGTCATGAAAACATCACGCTGACGCTGGTGATTACGGAAGGCTTCGGCACGATTGCGATGGCCCGGCGCACGTTTGAGCTGCTCCGGTCGCTTGAGGGCAAGTCGGCGTCCATCAACGGCGCGACGCAGATACGCGCAGGCGTCATCCGCCCGGAGGTGATTGTGCCGCTCGGAGCAGCCTCGGGGAAGGCCGCCGCCGAGACCGGCGAAGAAGGCAGCCTGTCTGTGGGAACCCCGATTCGCTTGATCCGGGAGCCGTACTTCGGCAAGCTGGCAACCGTAACCGCCCTGCCGCCGCAGCTCACAGTGATTGGCTCCGGGGCCGAGGTGCGCGTTCTGGAAGCTCGCCTCGCCGACAACTCGGTTGTCACTGTGCCGCGTGCTAACGTCGAGATCATTGAAACTTCCTAAAATAGGGAGTATCCACGTAGCGCTTCTTCATCTCCTGTTGAGACAAAAAACCGCCCGCGTAAGGCACATGCTTTACGCGGGCAGTTTTTTGTGTCCGTCTTGGTGCGTCAACTACTTCCGGGCAGTCAGGCCAGGGGCGTCGATGGCGCGGAGGGTGAACGTGCCGGACAGGGACTTGCCTTTGACGGCGTGCGTGACGTGTTCCGAGACCCACGAGCCGCTGAGGCCGGTGTCGGCGGCGACTTCGCGGCTGGCAAACAGCGTCGTACCATCAGCGGCGGCATCGGCGCGGCCCACGAGCGGGGTGTCCGCCGAGGGCATCAGGGCGAGGCCCCGGCCCATGCTGTCGGTGAGCGTCAGCCAGTGCAGACCGCGCTTGGAGGCGCGGAACAGCAGGTCGTCCGGCCCCGCTGTGCCCGACGGCTCGCCGATGTGTCCGGCGGGGTAGTCGGTGAAGTACGAGTCGCGCTGCCACGTCATCCGGTTCAGGGATGTCGGAACGGCAAGCGTCATGCCCTGCTCCCAGAGCAGCGTGTCAGCGGCGGTCCAGTTCAGGGTCCAGCCCACGGTCATCTGAGCGTCCGGCATCACGTCATAGGTCGTGGTCAGCATACCGAGCGCTGGCCCGCCTGCCGCCGCTTGCGCCGTGCCGGTCACAGTGACGCGCACCGCGCCGCTTGCGCCCGGCGCGGCGGAGACCTGAGCGCCAGTCAGCACCGACGGCTGTTTGGCGGCGTAGAAGTCCCGGTCGTCCTCGATTTTGCCTTCGCCGAGATTAAGCTGCGGGCCGCCGGAAAGCCGGTCCTGCCCACGGACGCGCCAGGTCTGAATGGCGCCGGTCTGCTTGTTAAACACAAGCTGCTGAAGGGCGTTGGTCACAGTCAGCGTCCCTGCGTCGTTCTGCGTGGTCAGCGCCGCGCCTGCCGTCAGGGCCGGGGGCGCAGCGGGGAGAGGAACGCCCGCGACGGCCAGATTGTAGGCAATTACCGAAGAGCCGTCCGGGTGCAGGAATTCTAGACGCACTGCTGTCGTGCCCGCCGGGGCGGGAACGGTGGCGGTCACAGACTGCATCGGCCCGCAGTTCAGCGGCAGAACGCCGCTTTTGAGCTTCATGACGCCGCTCATCGCGGTCCACCGGCAGGTCAGCTCGCTCAGGTTGGTGAACGAGTAGTGGTTGGTGATGGGAACCGCGCAAACGCCCCCCGCTGGGCTGACTGTGCGCGTGTCGACGACGACCGGGCTGTAGACGGTCTTGACAATCCACAGTTCAGGCTTGGGAACACGGTAGGCGCTCACGATGCCCTTGTTGTTTTCCTGCCGTAGATAGCCAGGGCCGTAGTAGAAGTCGGTGGTCGTATCGGCGTTCTTGTCAGCGATTCCCTGGCTCTGCCATTCCCAGATAAACGAGCCGAGAATGTTCGGCGCTTTCCAGAGCTTGCCCCATGTTTTAATCAGCGTCTCGGACCAAACATCGTGTGCGCCGGGGTCATAATCCAGCACGTTTTTCTCAAAGAATGTGTGCGGATGCTCGGTCAGGTTCGTGCCCCAGCGGGTGTTGGCTGCATAGCGGTCAACCGAGTCAGGGCCGGGGTAGTGGTCGTCCTTCCAAAGCTGGCCTTTCATGCTTTCGGGGTCCTGCCCGGACACAAACGCCGGACGGGTGGGGTCCATCTGCCGGACTAAATTCAGCGTCTCCTGCGAGTCCTGCCCGGTCGGGTTCTCATTGCCGAGGCTCCAGGCCAGAACGCAGGGGCGGTTTTTGTCCCGCGCCACGGTCTCGCGCCCGCGCTGAAGCAGGAAGGGGGTATACGCCGGGTCTTTGACTTGGTCGTTGATCCAGCAGTAGGGGACCTCGTCCAAGATGTACATTCCCTTTTCGTCGCACAGCTCCAGAAACCGCTGAGCGTGGTTGTAGTGGCTTGTTCGCACCGCGTTGATATTGGCGGCCTTCATCATATTCAGGTCTTTGACCCAATTGGCCTCGGTCAGCGCGAAGCCTTTATCCGCCCAGAAGTCATGGCGGCAGACGCCGGTGCATTTGATGGGCATCCCGTTCCAGAGCACGATGTCGTTCTTGACTTCGATCTGCTTGAAGCCGAACCGCTCCTGCACGTTCTCCACCGGCTTGCCGTTTGCCGCCACGGAGAACACCACATAGTACAAATTGGGCTTTTCCGCCGACCACAGCGCGGGCGCTGCAACCGGGGCGCTCATGGCGACAATCACGGTTCCACCCGCCTGCACGACGCCTTTGCCGGACAGGCTGACGCCTGCGGAGCGGCCATTGCTGTGCATCAGCTTCCCGGTGACGGCGACCGTCTGCCCCGGCACGCCTGCGACGGTGAGCTGCGACTCCAGCGTGGCATCTTTGTAGTTCGGAGCCAGTGGCGTCCGCACCGTGATATCCGCCACATGGGTTTGCGGCACAGCGATCAGCGAGGTGTCCCGGTAAATGCCGCCCATTGCCTGAAAGTCGCCCGTTTCGCAGTCCGACGACGGGGTGGATTTGGAGACGCGGGCGGCAAATAAATTGCGCTCTCCCGGCTTGACCAGCCCGGTTAAGTCGACATCAAAGCCGGTGTAGCCGCTTTCATGGTAGCCCGCTTTTTTGCCGTTGATAAAGATTTCCGTGCCGTCGAGCGACCCGTCAAAATGCCAGTAAATGCGCTTTCCCGCCCAGGCCGCCGGAACGGCGACGGTGCGTCGGTAGAGGCCCACGGTGGTGTCCACGGCGTCGTAAGTCGGCAGCGAGTAGCCGAGCATCTCCCAGTTGAAGGGAACCGTCTGCGTGTCCCATTTGGCATCGTTGTAGCCGGGCTGCGTGAACGCATCCCGCACTGCCACGGAAGTGGTGGCGGGGTTGATCACAGGCGGCTTCCAGGCGACTGTGCGGCCGTTTTGCGTGGTTTGAATCTGGAACTCCCGCAGCGAGGCCCAGTGAGCGCCGGAGGTTCCGGTCACGGTGATGCGAACGTAGCGGACATCGGCGGGCGTCACCGGGACCGCACCGTCGCCAAATCCCGCGCCGGTGGTCCGGTCTGAGAGTGTCTTCCAGGGGGCGGTGCTTTTAGCGCGTCCTTCAATCTTGTACTGGTAGCGGTCATCGCCGTATTCCCAGGTCAGGTTCGCGCCGGACACGCGCTGCGTTTTGCCGAGGTCCGCCTGAAGCCACTGGGGATAGGTGGGGCCGGTGGCGCACCAGCGCGTACCGTTGGTGCCATCAAAGGCATTTTGGGACGGGTTCTCTGTCTGAGCGGTTGAGGCGGAAAGCGCCGTTTGCGGGGGTGCGGCCAGATGAAATTGTCCGGCGATGATCTGCCCGTAGGTGAGCTTAAACTTCCACGCGCCGGTCATCGCCAGATTCCACGGGTTGTGGGCGCGAAGCTGGTCCGGCGGTAGGGGCGAGGAGGCGGGCAGGGGCAGGGGAAGCGAAGCGGGCGAGACGCGCCCGACATCCTGCGCGGAGGCAGGGACGGCAGTTGCGGCCAGAAGCGGCAGCAAGAAAAATGAGAAACGTCGTGATTTCATAATCGCCTTTCGTGCGAATTGCTGGACTAGTGACAGTGTGAAAAGGGCTGGCATACGCGTGAAGATGCTTGCATTACACCGCTATGCGCTCTCTTTGAGAAGAAAAAGGCTCCGCTCCTTGCGGAAACGGAGCTTTCTGACAGTCAATCCTGCCGAATACACTGTTTCGTTTGCACGACGGCTTAATACAGAAATGTTTCCACTACACCCGTGCTGCCCATCGTATCAGGCGTCAGGCCTTTCGGTGCTGTGCCGCTGTTATGCCAGGAAACATTGGGCAGCCTCAGATATTTGGCATGACCGTCCGTTGCCAAATAGTTGGCGGCTTGGGTGGGAGAATTATCATGCCAGATGGCAAGCTGAGAAGCGTTGTTGGTGTCCCAATCGGAGTTCCCAGCTAGGTTCGTATTAGTTGCGACCAGCGGAAGAGAAGGGTCGGCCACTTGCCCTAATTTTGGATCCCTGCTTCCGCCTTCGTAGAGCAGAACTATGGATGCAGGGGCTGTAAGCTGTGCTAAACCCACTCCTCCATTTAACTTCTGCCCATCACCGTGGTTCCAGATGTAGTAGTTCATGCTGTAGGAAACTTTTGTTCCTGAAGCGCCGTCATCGGGGCAGGCATACAACCCGGTTGACTTGACATACGGATAGATCATGTTCGCCCAGCCGTTAGGGTAGCCGGTATCTGTCGCCGCCGGGTTGATGAGGAGTTGGGCGGCGGTTGCACAGGGAAACTTCTCGTCGAAGTCCTGATTGTACTGGATGATCGCGAGGCCGATCTGCTTTTCGTTGGACAGACAGGCGCTGCGGCGGGCGTTTTCGCGCACTTTCTGGAAAACGGGGAACAGAATGGCGGCAAGAATTGCGATAATGGCGATGACAACGAGCAGCTCGATGAGCGTAAAGCCTCGGCGCTGAGAACGATTTTTCATAACTGACGATCCTCTCTTTCGATAATGTCTTCGGTGACAGTTTGGAGCCATATCAACAAACTGCGCTGTGATCCAAATGTGTCCTTGATAAGACATAAGCAATATATCATACTTTGGAGCCTTTGTCAAGCAATTTTAAAACAAAATCATGGCTCCAAAATGATTATTTTGGAGCCATAGCGCATCGATAATTCATACTAATTTTGCTCAGGCAGCACTGCTGGCCCGCACTACCAAATTTGCGGAAATCTCGACGATCTCAGGCGTACTCTCAAAGTCCTCCCGGCGTCGCAGCAGCAGCTTGGCGGCGGCAATCCCCATCTCTTCATACGGCTGGGTCGCCGTGGTCAGCCCCAGCCCGTTCGGAAGCGTGGGAACAATGCCGTCAAAACCAGTCAGCGCGACATCTTCTGGGACCGAAAGCCCGAGCTGTTCCAGACGCTCCGCCAGATCAACCGCGAGATAATCCGTATAGCACGCCGCCGCCGTGGGGCGCTGGCCTTCCGGCAGGCGAAACACTGCATCCACAACCGTCCAGGCGCGGGCATCGCGCTGCGGGGGCATCGTCAAAACCATTTCTCGCAGCTCCGGGTCGTCTTGGCCTCGCAGGGCATCCAAATAGCCCATCACCCGGTCCTGAACCGACTGAATTGGCTCATAGCCGGTCAGATAGGCAATCCGGCGGTGTCCGAGCGCGGCGAGATGCGCGGTGATACGCGACAGCGAGTCATGGTTTTCAACCCCGACAAAATCAGTCTCCACACCAGAAATCTTCCGGTCCAGCAAAACAAGCGGGACGCTCCGGCTGACTTCCTCCACCAGTGCGCGGTTGTGACGATAGGCATATGGGTAAAACACCGCCCCGCCAAATCCCTGGTCCCGGATATAGCGCAGGTGTTCGGCTTCCTGCGCCGCAATCTCTGCCTCCGGGCGCAGAACATCGCCGATGTCCAGAAACACGGCATGACAGCCCGCCTGTGTCAGCGCCTCGTTCATGCCCCAGAAGATCCGCTGCTGCGACGTTCCCGCGTGTTCCAGCGGCCCGCCGCCGTGCCACATAATCAACGCGATGAGGTTGGACGCGGAGATGCGCGGGGACCTCGAAGAAGAGACCGCCGCCGGTGTTTCCTGGCGCGGCCACTCCACGGTCGGACGGCAGTTCGGGCGATGGGAAACGAGGCCGTCTCGCACAAGCTGCTCAATCGCCGCCCGCACCGAGCGCCGATGCACGCCGAGGTTGGCAGCCAGCACGCGCTCGGTGGGAAGCGGAGTACTCCGGCTGTACACGCCAGACCGGATGCGCTCGGCAAGCATCGCCGCGACACGCGCTGAGGCAGACTGCCGTGTGGTTTGCATGGTAGTCAAATCAGCGCCTTCCAAATCCCGGCGTCAAACGGCAGGTCTGTCTGAGCGCGGAGGGTGGACAGATAATCCGCACTCTGCGTAGACGGCAGCGGGCGAGACGTGGACGCAAATGTGTCCCCGGTCAGCACAATCTGCGCGGCGGGCAGGTCCCCCCGGCGATTGACACGGCCTGCGCGGCGGATCAAATTTTCGGGTGGGCAGAGCGTAGACAGCAGGGTGGTAGCGTCTAAGTCGCTGGTTTCCAGAGCGTCGCCGGTGGTCAAAAGCAGGTAGCCTTCGCCCTCTTTCTCCAGCTCGCGCACCTGAGCGTAGACGCGCCGCCGGGCCGGGGCGGGTTGGGCAGGATGGTACAGGTAGACATTGTGCGGGTAGGACGGCGCAAGCCTTGCGTGCAGGGCTTCGGCGTCGGCGACGGTCTCGGTGACGCCAAACACGCGGGAGTTCTGAAAATAGGAGCGCCGGATTTCAGACTCTATCAATGCCAGCGGGTCAGTGGAAGGCTTGTAAGATAGCGTCAGCGGGCCATGCGGCAGGCCGCCGGGGGCCACCGGCAGCCGGTCCAGAAAGTCCATCTCTTCGGCCCGTGCGGGGGGCAGAGTGCTGGATGCCACCAGAACGTCCAAATCCTGCGCGTATAAAAACTCGGTTAGCCGGTGGAACTGCGCGAACGCCTCGGAGGAATAGGAATGGGCCTCGTCAAAGAAAAACAGGTCCCGGCGCGGGGCGCTCTCGCCCGTCACGGTCAGCGGCAGGGCATGGACGCCGCCGCTGCCAAAGAACAGCTCCCGAAAGCGCGAAAACGTGGTCAGCACCACATCCACATCCGCTTCCAGGGGGTTTGTCAGCAGGTGCGGGTCTTCGGAGCCGTCCGGAAAAAATCGGCGGCACTGATTGGAACCGTCCTCGGCTTCCTCGGTGTCCAGACAGAGCGTGCGCGGAGTTTCATCGGCCTGCACAGACGCTTTCAGGTAGGGAACCAGCCGGTAGAGATAGTCATCAAGCGGCGAGCCGTCGGGGCCAATCACAAATAGGCGGCGAGGCGCCCCGCCCCGGTGCAGGCCGACTGCCGGAATGACGACCCCTTCCACCTTGCCCGCGCCGGTGGGAGCCAGCAGCAGGCCGCCCATGTCCGCCTCGGGGTCGGAAAGCTTTGCATAAAGCGCCGCCTGCCAGGGCCGCGCCCGTGGCAGCGCCCCGTCGGAGGTGAGCCGGTAAGAAGCCGCCGCAACCTCGGCGGCGTCGGGGGAGAGTGTCATAAGAGATGTCATCATTGCTATTATAACACGAGTCTGCCTCGCTTACACCTTCTCATACTTTGCGTGTATGCCGGTGCCGAGGTATGGTATAATCACTGCAACACACCAATTTTAATCCCCGGCGAAAGTTTTTTATGATTACCGTTCAGGACGTTTCCAAATCTTACGGCACGCGCACCCTTTTTGACCAGGTTTCTGTGAAGTTTACCCCTGGCAACCGCTACGGACTGACCGGCCCCAACGGGGCGGGCAAGTCTACGTTTATGAAGATACTCACCGGCGATATCGAGCCGACCAACCGGGGCACGGTTTCCAAGCCCCGCAAGGTCGGCGTGCTGCGCCAGGACCAGAACGCCTTTGATGACGCCAAAATCCTGGACACCGTCATGATGGGCAACCCGACACTGTGGAGCGCCCTCGCTGAGCGCAACACGCTCTGCGAGGCCGAAGAGTTCACCGATGCCATGATGGAGCGCCTCGGCACTCTGGAGTCCACGATTGCCGATGAAAATGGCTACGAGGCCGAAATCGAAGCCGCTGAAATCCTGCGCGGCATTGGCATCTCCGATGAGCGGCATCAGGAACTCATGGCAACACTGCCCAATGATTTCAAGTTCCGCGTGCTTCTGGCACAGGCCCTGTTCGGCGGCTCCGATGCGCTGCTTCTCGACGAGCCGACCAACTACATGGATTTGGAGACCATTCACTGGCTGGAAGAGTTTCTGCTGGACTACAAAGGCACGCTGATTGTGATTTCGCACGACCGGCACTTTTTGAACGCCGTCTGCACCCATATCGCCGATATTGACTACGACACCATTATCAACTACCCCGGTGGGTACGACGACATGGTGGAGCATAAAATGTCGGCGCGAACGCGGATTGAAAGCGAAAACAAGGACAAAGGCAAGAAAATTGCCCAGCTTCAGGAGTTCGTCAACCGCTTCGCCGCCGGGCAGCGGTCGTCGCAGGTGCAGTCCCGCCGCAAAGAGATGGCCCGTCTGGCCCCGACCGAGATGAAAAAGTCTAACATTGCGCGCCCATTCCTCCGATTCGAACAGAAAAAGCCTTCGGGCCGCGAGGTCGTCACCGTCACCGGCCTGTCCAAATCTTTTGACGATCTGCACGTCTTGAAAAATCTCAGTTTCGAGATCACGCGGGGCGAGAAAATCGCCATTATCGGTCCGAACGGCGCGGGCAAAACCACGCTCATCCGCTGCCTGGTCGACGAGCTGACCCCGGACGCAGGCACGGTCAAATGGGGCACGGGGCAGACGTGGGGCTATTACTCGCAGGACTACCGCGCCCAAATCCCCGCCGACACCACGGCTCTGGACTGGATGATGAGCTTTGATTCGGAAGCGCAGGGCCAGCAGTATGTGCGTGGCCTGCTCGGGCAGATGCTCTTCAAGGGCGATGAAAGCCTGAAAGAGACGCAGGCGCTCTCAGGCGGCGAAGCCGCCCGCCTGCTCATGGCGCAGCTCATGCTGGAAAAGAACCCGGTGCTGATCTTCGACGAGCCGACGAACCACCTGGATTTGGAGGCCGTCTCCGCGCTGGCCGAAGGGCTGAACGCCTTTGCCGGCACGGCGTTTGTGGTCTCCCACGACCGCGATTTGATCTCCGAGGTTGCCACCCGCATCTTCGCGTTCACCCCCGATGGCCTGCTGGACTTCCGGGGTACGTATGACGAGTTCCTGGACGCCCATCCCCTGCCGGAGCGTGCCAAAACCGGCGGCTGGTAGCCCGGCTTGAGCCGAAGTATAGGCGATTATGTTCCGTAATCCTCTTCCTCATAATAGTCCGCGCACTGCGCTGGGTGGCTTACCCGCGACCCAGCTTCGCCTTGATCCGGCAGAGCAGATGACGCTGCTGGAAACGCTGCTGGGGCAGACCGACGATGCCGTGCTGCTGGCCGAGTCGCGCTCCTGGGACCTGGACTCGTTCCGCCTCGTCTACGCCAATGCGGTTTTTGCGGAGCGATGGGGCAACGCCCTTCGGGGCATCACGCTGACCTCGGCACTGCCAGCCTTCCGCGAGGCGCTGTGCGCCCCGAGGCTCAAAGCCCATGTGCGGGCAAGTCTCGCGGCGGGCCTGACGGTGCAGGGGGAGTCGGTGGCCGGGATGCAGGACGGGCAGCCCCGTCACGCGCTGCTGTCTGTGGCCCCCTTCCCGCGCCCCGGTGCCGGTCTGCAATGGCTGGTGACCCTGCGCGATGTTACAAACACCCGGCGCGTGGAAGCCGATTTGGGCCAAACGCAGGACCGCTACCGGATGCTGTCCGAGTCGATGGCCGATGTGGTCAGCCTGCACGATGCCTCGGGCCGGTTTTTGTATGTGACCCCCTCGGTGTCCCGCCTGACCGGCTTTACCGTGGAAGAAACCCTCGGCAGAAGCGCCTATGACTTTGTTCTGCCCGAAGACAAAGTCATCCTGCTGTCCGGCGAAGGCCGGCAGAGGGTGGATGCGGACACCTACCGGGTGGAATGGCGGCGGCTCCGCAGGGACGGCACACACTTCTGGATGGAAACCACGGTGGCGCAGGTGCGGGACACGCAGGGAGAAGTGTATCGACTGGTCTGCTCCTCCCGCGACATTGAAGCCCGCAAGCAGGCTGAAGCCGTGCTGCGCGAAGAACAAAGGCTGCTCAGGACGCTCATTGAAAGCCTGCCAGACCAGATTTTCGTCAAGGACCGTGCGGGCCGCTATCTGGCTGACAACGATGCTCACCGGCGGTTCTGTGGTCGGCCTGCGGCTGACATCATTGGCCGAACGGCTGCCGACCTGTTTGCGCCGCACCTCGCCCCCCAATTTGAGGCCGAAGACCGCAAAGTGCTGGAAACGGGCCGCCCGGTGCTGAACCTGGAACGTGCGTCCAGCGACGCGGCAGGAGGCGAGCAGTGGCTCTCCACCACTAAGACGCCGCTGATAGACGCCGCCGGGGCCGTGGTCGGGCTGGTCGGCATCACCCGCGACATTACCGGACGGCGCGAGGCCGCCGAAGCCCTGCGCCGCAGCGCAGAAACCTACCGCCTGCTGTTTCAGGCCAACCCGCAGCCGATGTGGGTGTACGACACCCGCACGCTGGCTTTTCTGGCGGTCAACGACCGGGCCGTTGCCTCCTACGGCTACAGCGAAGAAGAGTTCTTGCAGATGACGCTGGCCGACATTCGGCTTCCCGAGGACCTGCCGCGCCTGATGGAAATGCTGACCTATCTCACGGCAGACACGCAGAACCTCGGCGCATGGCAGCATCAGCGCAAAGACGGCACGGAGTTGTGGGCGGAGGTTTATTCGCACCGGCTGGAGTTCCATGGACGCGAAGCACGGCTGGTGGTGGCGAATGACATCACTGACCGGCGGCGGGTGGAAGCGGAGGCCGAGCGCCTGCTGGCCCAGACCAAAAATCTGCTCGCGCAGGCTGTCGACCGCGCCGACCGGGACCCGCTGACCGGCCTCCTGAACCACCGGGCCTTCCACAAGCGTCTCGAAGCGGAAGCCGCGCTTGCCGCCGAGACCGGGCAGCCGCTGGCGATTGCGGTCATGGACCTGAACAATTTCAAGTTTTTCAACGACGGCTACGGCCATGCCGTCGGCGATGACGTGCTGCGCTCCATTGCCTACACGCTGGAATCTGCCTGCCAGCCGGGGAACATCCTGGCCCGCTTCGGCGGCGATGAATTCGCCCTGCTGATGCCCGGCCTCGGGGCCGAAGCCGCTGTCAAACGCGCCGACACCCTGCTTCACGCGCTTAAAGGAATTGGCTTCCGCCCGCCTGGCGCGGATGTGCTGATACCCCTGACGCTGTCTCTGGGCCTGGCCGTGTTCCCCGACGACGGGCCGACCCGGCTGGACGCTCTGGCTGCCGCCGACCTGCGCCTGGTGCGGGTCAAAACCGGCGGCACGGGCCGGGGCGAGCTGACTGAGCGCCTGCGGGAGCGGCTGACCTGCTCCCCGGCGGACTTCTCCATGCTGAACGCGCTGGTGACGGCGGTAGACACCAAAGACCGCTACACCCGCCGTCATTCGGAGGATGTGATGTCGTTTGCACTGGGGATTGCCGAAGAACTGAGGCTGGATGAAGACATGCAGCAGACGGTTCTACTGGCGGGCCTGCTGCATGATGTCGGCAAAGTCGGCGTTCCCGACGCCGTCCTGCGAAAGCCGGGCACACTCACTGCTGAAGAATTCGAGGCCGTCAAGCAGCATCCCGCCATGGGGGCTATGATTGTCGGCGCAGTTACGGGCTTTGAGGCGACGCTGCCCACCATCCGTCACCACCATGAGCGCTGGGACGGCGGCGGCTACCCCGATGGTATTTCGGAGGAGACAATTCCCCTGCTGGCCCGGATCATGGCCGTCGCCGATGCGTTCTCGGCCATGACCACCGACCGTCCGTACCGCAAAGGTATGGCCGAAGCGCAGGCGCTGGCAATTCTGGAAGGCGGTGCGGGCATTCAGTGGGACCCGGCCTGCGTCCGTGCATTTGTCAAAACCCGCCTGCGTCTGGACGACTGGACGGAAGGCTAGGGCTGCCTCCTGTGTTCCTTCATCATGCGACTCCGCTTCACTACCTGCCACATATTCTGCAAAGCGGGGCGCTCTACCCGCAGAGTGTCCTGGCCGCACGCGGCATACAGCCGCGCCGAACCGCCGCCCGGCGCGACCGGATGCTGGGTCTGGCCGACTGGGTTCATCTGTCACTTTCCGCCGACACGCCTCTGCTCCGCAACAAGCTTGCCAAAGGCTACCCACACGCTCTGCTCGTCTTTGACCGCGCCGCTGTGCTGTCTCTGCCGCACGTCGCCCTGCTGCCCTTCAACACCAAAGCCTGGCGCTCCCGCGCCGCCTGTCAGCCGGTCACGGACGCCGGGCAAATGGCCGAACTCCTGCGCCGCCACGCCGAAACAGGCCGCTTTCCCAGCCTTGCTGTGCTGGTGCGCTACGGCCTAGGCTTCGAGGCGCTGACGCAGATTGCGTTCTCCGACGCGGCTTCGCAGGAAGCCATATCTGCTCTTGTGAACACGCTCCCGCTCCCCGTTGCCGCGCCGCTGACGGTTGCCCCTGCGCTGTTTCCCGCCCTGCCGCCTCCGCCGCTCAGCGATGCTCTCCGGGACTACTTTGCCGCCTGCCATGCGGCGGGTACACTTCTGCCACCGCCTGATTTGCCGTTTGATTAGGACCCCTCCCGCTCGTTCCTCGCTCCCTCCCCTGTGAGGGGAGGGGGCTCACAGCGTCAGTGTGAACGTCACAAACGGGCGCGGTTTGATTTTGCCGTGAAGCAGCGGAAACTGAACGCCGACCCCCGAAATCAGGCCGATGCGGGCCTGCGCGGCGAGCGACAGGCCGTGCAAGGTTAGCATCCCGTCCACGGTGTACCGGCCCGGCCCGTCCAGGTTAATCAGCGACGTGGCAAGCACCGGCGAGATGCCTTCCTGACCGCCAAACAGAAGGCCGCCTTTGATGGTCCGCGAGGGCAGATGGTCCGGGCGCTGAAACTGCGCTGTCTCGCCGAAGAAGCGGGCACGCAGAAAGCGGACGCCGAGGTCGGCGGCGGGCTTGGCGCTAAACAGTGCCCCGTAATGCCCCGAGTTCAGCCAGACAATATGCGTGCCGCCGAAGTCTCGGGCCAGGGCTTTTCCTTGCTCGGGCCGGATGACAAGGTCGTAATGCCCGTTGATCATCAGCGCGTTTTCGGGATCAAAGCTGCGCTGCGGCAGCCAGTTTGCGGCATCGACGGGGGCCATGGCGTCCGAATACGTTTGATAGGTGTAGCCATCGCGCTTAATCTGCTGCCGGTAGGGGCGTGTCAGCAGGCCGTTCCAGAAGCCCCGCGCAAAATCCGCGCCCCCAACAATCGTAATCGCCACTTTGACACGCGGGTCCGCGCCTGCCACGAGGCCCGACAGGACGCCGCCGAGGCTGATGCCCGCGACGCCCAATCGGCTTGTGTCTACATCGGGGCGGCTGCTTAAATAATCCAGGCCCCGGCGCGAGTCCAGCACTGCTTGACGCAGGGCGCTGACCATGCGCGGGACATTTCCTGACAAAATCTGCGCGTCTCCTGCCTCCGCGCCTTCGCGGACTTTGTCGGGATGCCGGTTCAGCGAATACGGCTCCACAATCATCAGCGCCGTGACATTCGCGGCGGCAATGGCCCGGCAGAGCCGGAAGATGCCCTCGGGCGACGATGGGTTCCACTCATGCAGCACCACCATCGCCGGGCGCGGCGCGGGACCGCTCGGCACGAATAAATAGGCTGTCACCGTGTTGTTGACAGCATACGGGGACTGCACCACGCTCGGAAACGTCAGCTTCGTGATGGTGACGCCGCTTTTTTTGTCTTCGGTTGTGACGGGGTAAGGCGTCTCGGTGACGGGGTAAGGGGCGGCGCTCTCGTAGTCATAAAACTGCGGGTCCACCATTGGCGGGGGGGCAACCTGCGCGGGCGGCGGGGCATCCCCGGCGGCAAAGCGGGTGAGCAGCAGCATGGCGACACACAGGCCGCCGAGCGAGATGAAAAACTTGTTAATGGGAATGCCTCAGTTTTCTCAGGGAACGGAATGGGTATTCTCTCGGTAGGCAAGATGCCGCAGAGATCATAGAACAAAAGAGGATTACCCAAACATGGCTGATCATACCCAGCATGAAGACCACGTCAAGAAAATTGCCGAGCTGATCAAAGAAATCGACTTTGGGATGCTGACGACCACCGATGCCGAAGGCCGCCTGAACTCCCGCCCGATGTCCACCAACAAAAACGTCGAGTTCGACGGCGATGTCTACTTTTTCACCTATGGCGACACGCCCAAAGTGCATGAGCTGGAAAAGAAGCCCTATGTGAATGTCGGCTTTTCCGACCCCAAATCACAGACTTACGTGTCCCTGTCGGGCCGGGCGGAACTGAGCCGCGACAAGGACAAAATGGCCGAGCTGTGGGAGCCTGCCCTGAAAGCCTGGTTCCCCAAGGGCCTCGATGAGCCGGACATCGCACTCATTAAAGTCAACGCCGACCGGGGCGAATACTGGGATTCCCCGTCCAGCCCCGTTGCCCACGCCATCTCGCTTGTCAAGGCGCTGACGACGGGTAAGCCCGCCCAGCCCGGCGACAATGAAAAAGTGGACCTGTAAACATCTGCTGATATGGAGGGGCGGGGCTTGTCCCCGCCCCTTCTTTTCTTCTTTTTTGCGTTCCGTGGTACAATAGTGGCAGGAGACTACGGATGGAGCAGCCCCCACAATTCATTATCATCGGCGGCGGCAACGGCTCGGGGAAATCGACCAGTGCAGCATTCGTCCTGCCCGATGTCATCCCCTACATCAACGCCGACGAAATCGCCAGAGCTTTGCCCGAAGCCGAGGGCGAGAACAAAGACGTCCGCGCCAGTCGTATTCTGCTGAATGCGATGGATGAATATGAGTCGCAGAACAAAAGTTTTGCGATAGAGACGACCCTTGCCAGCCGCTCCCTCGCCCCCCGCGTCCGGCGCTTGCAGGAGCGTGGCTACCAGTTTCAACTGCTGTTCTTTTGGCTCAACAGCCCGGAACTAAACATTCAGCGCGTCGCCGAGCGTGTTCAGAAAGGCGGGCATCATATTCCTGAAGATGTTATCCGCCGCCGCTACGTAGGCGGTCTGAAAAACTTGTTCTCGCTTTATCTGCCTCTCGCCGACCTCTGGGAAGTGTACGATAACAGCATCAAAAACAGTCCTCAACTAGTGGCCGCAAAAGAAGACAAACAGCCGCCGACTATCGTGCTTCCTGACACCTTTAGCCGTATGAAGGAGATTGCCGACAATGAGTAACACCTTGACCCTGCCGCAGAAGACCGCAGATACGGCGGCACACACCGCAGAGATGGAAGCCCGTGCGGAAGTCATCCGGCGTTTCTCGGACACGGCCCTGATGACAAAACTCATTCGCAAGGGCGCTCGGGCGGCTATGATTGAACATAAGCAAAAAAGTGTCACCGTCTCAAGCTGGGAAAACGGCAAGCTCGTGATTACGCAGCCGGAAGACATTGTCATCCCGGACGAAGAAGACTAGCCAAAAGCCGAAGGAGGGCCGAGGGGTTAAAACCCCTCGCTAATAGGCGAAGACGCCGGGAAGCCAAAGAGCCAGTGGCGCGGGCCTTTAATTATCGTCCGATTGGTCGCCCGGCGCAAAGCGCCTTCCAGCGAGGGGTTTTAACCCCTCGCATTGACCCGCTCGTTCCCCCTCGTCCTCTCGCTCCCGCCTCCGCTTGCCGATAATTGCGGCGGAGGCCCTGCCGTGAAACCGTTGTTGTTCCTGTCCCTCTGCCTGCTGACAACCGGAGCCGCCCATGCCGCCGCGCCGTCTGCCCCGCCGCCTGTCACCACCTTGCCCGCTGTCACACTGTCCGGGCAGCCGGTAGATATTGGCACACAACCCGGCTGGCGCGTAGTCTATTTTTGGAGCGCCACTTGCCCCTGCGTCCGCGACTGCGAGCGCCTCAGCCTTGTCCCCCTCGCCGAACACTACAAAGGCCGCGTCACGTTTTACGCCATTGAGTCAGGACACTTTGATCTCACCGGCGACCGCCGCGCTCTCACCGAAAACGCCGCCCTGCACCACCTGCCGTACCCCGTCCTGCTCGACCCCCGCCATGCCGTCGCCGATACGCTCCATGCCGTCTCCACCCCGCAGACCTATTTGATTGACCCCGCCGGCCGCATCGTCTTTCAGGGCGCTCCCGACGACTCGTGGGACTACAAAAATCGCACCGGCAAATCCGGCATGACCCATGCCTACCTCGCCGACGCGCTGACCCAGGCCCTCGCCGGTCGCCCCATCGCCCGCCCCTACGTGCTAAACATGGGCTGCGGGATTGATCGGTAGGAGCCACTAGCGGCGTGTCCCCGTCGTACAGGAACTTGGTCGTCGTGTCACCTGCCATCTTCGTAGCCCAGCGAGTTGTAGCCTAATCTGTCGCCGACATAGAACTCCGATCTAAGGGGTGAAATCCACCATTGTCATCCGGGCTTTGCTTCCATAAAACGCCCTGATTGAATAACTCTAGCGCCTTCGAGGTGTAGCACAACGTGTTGTATACGCTGCTGCCGCCGAACACAGTGTTAACACCCTCCACTCCACATCGAATTGAGCCACTTTGCTCTAGGCGTTTTCTTAACTGCCGCAGCCAAGTGGCAGGACTAAATCCCAAGCCCTGATGGTCTTCAGTGTCAAATGAAGTCAACAAAAGAGCTTTTTGTGTGAGTATCTTTGTTATTCCACCACAATGCACTTGAATAGCACCGCTTTGTCGTGGCGAAAGTGACGAGAGATCAGATTGCGATACCAGCTTCCCTTCCCCAAAAAGTTTTTGCTCTGGCAGCAGGAACAGAAGGTCAGTGCGTTCCCGCCAATCACTCGAGGCTATCTCTTGGGGTGACGTGTACAGGATGACGCCAGAGTTCGTCCTGTGAAAGCCCACGAGCCGCTTCAAGACGGCAAAATCTCGGACAATACTGTTTAGCTCGTCACCAGTTGTAAACATTTGAAGTGTTGCCACTGTAGTTACGCCCCAAACTCCCCCGGCGGCCTTTGCTTGTGCCAGTCAGTGAGGCCCTGATAGGCCATGCCGAGCGACAACAAGATCATCTCGTCGTAAGCTGCGCCGACGAACTGCAGGCCGACCGGGAGATGGTCCGGCCCGAAGCCCATCGGGACGCACAGGGCGGGGACGCCGCACAAATTGCCCATTCCCGAGAGGCCCTTGTCGCTGCCCACAAAGTAGGAGTCCAGAGAGTCCGAGAGCGGCGGGGCAACTTGCAGCATTCCAGGAGCCACCAGCGCATCGTACTTGCCGAAGAACTCCGCCATCGCCCGCTGCGCCGCTGTGCGGATACGTTGGCTGCGGACGTAATCCACGCCCGGAATAACCAGCCCGGCCAGCAGGCCGCCCTGCTGCGCTTCATCCACCAATTTTTGCAGGCGGTGCTTGTCCCGGATCATCTGATCAAACGCCCCTGAGCCTTCTACGCTGATAATCGTGCTGGCCGCAGCGTCCATTGGGATTGAGGGGAGCGTGGCATCGGTCAGGGTCGCGCCGAGGCCGGTGAGAACGCCGAGCGCCCCCTCAAAGGCCGCTTCGGTCTGCGCCTGCGCCTTGTGTTCGGTGTCCCCAGCGCGGTAATCCGGGCGGATGATGCCGAGGCGCATTCCCTTGATGGAGCGCGGCTTGCTGCGCTTGAAATGGCTGTCGTCTGAGGTCGTCAAATCCCCGGTGTCCTGCCCGGAGATCGCTTCCAAAATAATGCCGCAGTCCTCGGCGGAGCGGGCCATCGGGCCGAGCTTGTCCATGGTGTACGACAGTGCCATCGCGCCGTGACGGCTGACGCGGCCAAAGGTCGGACGCAGGCCGGAGACGCCGCAGAAAGACGACGGGCACACGATGCTGCCCCACGTTTCGGAGCCTATCGCAAAACCGACCAGACCTGCCGCCGTCGCCGCGCCCGGCCCCGACGACGACCCGCCCGCCCAGTGGTCCGGGTTCCAGGGCGTCCGCCCCGCTCCGGTAATCGAGGCATTGCCGTAGCGGTAGCCGCCGCCGCCCGCAAGCTCGATCATGGACAGCTTTCCGAGCAAGACCGCGCCCGCCTGACGCAGTTTGGTGACGACAAATGCATCGTAGTCAAAGACCTGGCCTTTATGCGCCGGGCTGCCCCATTCGGTCGGGTCATTGGCGGTTGCCAAGAGGTCTTTGACGCCAAACGGGATACCGTGGAGCGGCCCTCGTGCCTTGCCCGCCGCCCGTTCTTTATCGGCCTGCGCGGCCTGCACCAGCGCCAGTGGGCGGGTGGCATAGGCCAGTGCCCCCAGCTTCGGCCCCAGCGTTTCCAGTCGGTTGAGGTACAGGGTCGTCAGGTCCACCGAGGTCACTTGCTTCTTTTTCAGCGCCGCGCCAAGCTCGGTCACGGTCATAAACAGCAGGTCTGTATCGCTCACTTCACACCCTCCTTCCGGCGGGGCGGGGCATCGGCGGCAAAGGCCGGGCCAACATCATCGGGCATCACATAGGCGCGTGCTTTGGCAAACCCGCCCGGATAATCTTTGAGCTGCGCGGCCACTTCTTTGGCCTGCGCGTCGGACAGCGCATAGCCCGCGTTCAGCGGGACCATTTTGGTTAAATAAGTTCCTTCGGTGTCAGTCACTGGTGTCTCCTGTGCGGCAGGGGGCGGGGCGGCGGGAAGCGGCGCGACCGGCAGGGGAGCAACCGGCAGGGGAGCAACCGGCAGCGGGTCAACGACTTGGGCACGGGCGGCGGGTGCGAGCAGCGCCCCCGCCGCGCCCATGACTGCCAGCCTGCCCAATTCGCGCCGCGAAAGCATCGGCTCAGACTTGGGTTTAGACGTTGGCTCAGATTTGGATTTGGACATGGGGGGCAGTTCGACGCGGAGGCGCTGAACTCCTGCAAGGAAGGCAGGCCCTTTCGGGTAAACTTCCCCCATGACCGAAATGCTTTTGGAAGAAACTCGCAGCCCCATCATCCGACCCACCGACTTTGACGCCTTCTGGCAGGGCGTTCATGCCGAACTCGCCGCCGTGCCGCTGGAATGGGAGCGGCTGCCGGGGGCGGGGGGCGCGACAGACACGCACACGATAGACTGGGTGCGGTTTTCGTCGCTGGATGAGTTCTTGGTGTATAGCTGGCTGGCTGTGCCGAAAAAACGCCCGGTAAGCGAAGGACAGCGGGGGTATCTGTGGCTGCCGGGGTACTCGCTCGGCAACCCTCCGCCCGGCCCCGAGGCCCTGTACCCGGACACGGTGACGCTGGGGCTGAATCTGCATGGCCTGACGCCGGACACGCCGTACACGCACCCGAGCCTGGCGAACGCGGACTACATCACGCAGGGCATCGAGTCGCCGCAGACTTATCTCTATCGAAGAATTGTGGCGCACTGTCTGCGGGCGTTGGAAGTGCTGGCGGCGCAGGCGAAAGTCAGCGCCGACAGGCTGATTGTCGGCGGCATGAGTCAGGGTGGGGGCCTCGCTTTGGTGACGGCGGCGTTAGCCCCCCAAGTCAAGCTATGCCTCGCGGATATGCCCTGGCTGGGCGCTCTTGATTTGGCCCTGTCACTTTTAGATCGAAACAAGTATAAGCGCATGGGAGCGGCCCGCTACCCGGACGGGCGCGGGCTGATTGCCGACTACGCCGAGGCGCACCCGGCTCAGGCCGAGCAGATTTATGGGACGTACCGCTATTTTGACCCGCTGACGCACGCACCGGACATTGCCTGCCCCACGCAGGTCAGCGCGGGCGGGCGGGACCCCTCCTGCAAGCCGCCGACCATTTATGCCGTCTACAATGCGCTGACCTGCGAGAAAGAAATGCTCTACCTGCCCGACACGGGCCACGAAATTGTGCCCGCCATGCACACGGCGCACCAAAGCTGGGTACAAAGGGTGTAACAAAGAATTATTGGAGACCATTATGCCAGCAGACAACATTCAGGACCATATCGGGCTGACCCAGAGCGATGCGTTTGAGCAGACCACCGACGGCGAAGTCGAAACCGGCAAGCGGCTGTTCGCCGACGGCGGCGACGGCAAGGAAAAAGAAGCCACCGTGCGCTCCCATCACGCCGGAGCCAGCAGCGAGGCCCCGGCATCAAGCGGCATCCCGAGCGCCATGAAGCAGCATGGCAATGTCGGCGATGCGTTTGACGAGCAGGACGAAACCGCGATGGGCGGCCACACACAGCCCGCAACGCAAAGCACGCAGTAGAAAGATATGCCGTAGAAAGACACGCCGGAAAACAATTTTTGCAAAATGCTTGACAGAAGCCATTTGCTGTGTTACGATAAGTTCAAACCGGACAATCTCCGGCTGTGCATGGGACTCTCCGAATGGAGCAAGCCCCGCACAAAGAAAAGCCGTCCCGAGCCAGCATTCGCTGACAGGCACGGCTTTTTCGCTGTTTCGCTTATGTCTTCTGCCGGAACGCGGCCACTTCAAAGCGGTTGTTGTGGTAGCCGTCGCGGGTTCGCACATACTGCCAGACCGATTCTAGCACATAGGCGGGCAGGAAGAACGGACCCCACACACGCCCCTGCCGGACATGAACCATTTCATGGTCGTGGATGAGTGGAATCAGCGCGGCGTCGGCATACAGCACCACATCGCCCAGCGTAATCGCCTGCGCCCAGCCCCGGCGAACCAGCAGCCCAATCAGCCAGCCGCCGCTCACTTCGAGCACTTTTTCCTCGCGCCGCCACGCACCGCGCCCGCCGACGGCACAGGCCAGCCCAATCAAGCTGTTGCCTGTGTTCCACAGGCGCGGCAGCAGTCCCACTTTGCGTTCTGCTGGCCCTTGTTCCTCGTTCTCAGGCATGGTATAATGCTCTCGTACTCGCTTTTTCCGCTTACGAACCACCAAAGGAACTTTATGCGAAGCGCCCGTTATTCCGTCCGCTCTTCCCCTCGCGTTCTGGCTGTTGTCGCCGTCGCCGTCGCCGCGTCTCTGTCAGGCTGCCACCTGCTGCACCGAAGCAAGCCCGCCGTGAGGCCTGTCGCCCCGCGTCCGGCGCAGGCTGCCGCGATGCTGCCCGTGGACTTGACCAAAGTGCAGCCCAACGAAGCCGGGCTTGTCCCCATCTTAGAATACCATGATTTAGTGCAGGGAACCAAAACTAAAGGCTATCAATATCCGGCGTCGGCGTTCCGCGCCGATGTGCAGTGGCTGTACGAACACAACTACCGGCCTATCAGCCTCAGTGATTACGTGCAGGGCAAAATTGACTGCCCGGCGGGGATGTCCCCGGTCATTATCACGTTTGATGATGCGCTGCGCGGCCAGTTCAATTATACCTCGGACGGCAAAATTGACCCGAACTCTGCTGTCGGCATTTTGGACGCCTTCCACGCCCAGCACCCGGACTGGCCGCTCAAAGGAACGTTTTTCGTGCTGACCGATGTAGGGACCACCCTGCCGCCGCCGTTTTACCAGAAGCAGTACGCGCAGGGCAAGATGGATTATCTGGTCAAAGAAGGCTTTGAGATCGGCAATCACACCATTCATCACCTCGCGGGCATCCGGCACTGGCCCGATGCCAAAGTGGAAGCCGAATTTGCCGGGGCCGTCAAAAACATTCACGTTTACCTGCCGACCTATCCGGTAGACACGCTGGCTCTGCCTTACGGCGTGTACCCGCACAACAAAAAACTGGTAATCTCCGGCGCAAGCGGCGGCATGACCTATCACAATATCTGTGCCCTGAAAGCAGGCGCGGACCCGGCGGCCTCGCCGATGGGCAACAATTTTTACGGCAAAAAGTTTGACCCGTATTACATCCCGCGCATCATTCCCGGCCCCGAAAACTACACCATTCACTACTGGCTGGAGCTGATGGAAAAACAAAAGACGCAAAAGTTTGTCAGTGACGGCGACCCGAATACCTACACCGTCAACACTATCGCCAAAGGCCAGATCAATCAGGCCCGCCTGAAAGCTGGTCATTTTCACCTGCGAACCTACAACGGCACGCAGCTCGTGTCAAGCAGCTAAGCCCAATGACAGAAGAGTTTCGTGGGCCTGCCGCTAGAGCGTTTGACTGGGTGCATATTTTCGAGCGGCATACTGAGAGCGGGATTGTTGCTCGTCAAAGTGGCATCAAAACTTTGTTCTCCGACCAGAGTGATGAACAGATCAAAACGCTAATCAGGTCGGCCTGGCGAAAGCGGAGCCGTGTCAAATCTCAGTTTAATGACTTGGGAGTGGAACGAATTTCGTATCGGGGAATCGTACCACGTAGCGGCCAAGTTATTCAGTTCTGGTACAATACCGACACAAAGATTGTAGAGACGGCTTACCCTATCAGGGGGACATAATGAAACTCATTGTTGATTTTGATGATGCTTTGATGAAGCAGTCGGCAGAACGCGGCAGAAATCCTTTGTTTATGCTGTATTGGATGCAAGGGCAGCAGGTCTATCCAGAGCAGAAATGGGTTGATTCCGGCTCCGTGGTTCTGAGTTGGTGGCTGTTTTCCGCTCGAGCCTTGCTAGAAGGAGCCGCAGAGGCCGATTTTTCCTTCATGGAAGGGCCGTTTAGCCTGACGGTACGCCGTCTTGGAAATCAGGTGACAATTACTGATGCAGAACAAACCTGGAACACCAAAGTGGTGCTTCAGGGGTTCATCGCTGAACTGCTCACCGCAACCAATCAAGTGCTTCGCAAGTTTGCGGAACTTGGAATTGACGACCGAAACGGTTTACAAGCAGGAATGCGGCAGCTTCAAACCGCTTTGTCGAAAACAAACATCGATTCCAGCTCCCGCCCGCTGGTGGTAGCTTCTGTCAGCCACTAACATTGTTACTTATTTAGGAGACTTCCATGCGCCCTCTTCACGCCCTGCCTCTCGCCCTGTCGCTCAACGTCCTGTCGCTCATGCGCCCCGTCTCCGCCCAGAAGACCGTGCCTACCGCGCCAGCCCCCGTCGCGCCCGTCCAGATTGCCGAACCCGTCGCCGCGCCCGCCGGAAAAGTGCTTATACCAACGCAGACATGGGAAGACCCACTGGTTGTGTTGTCTATTCCCGCCCCTCCCGGCGGCAGGCTGCGCGTGGAGATGGATGCCCGCTCCGAAGACATTCTGGGCGTGATGAAGTCGTTCCTGAAAGGCATCGGCGAGACCAACGCCACGGCCCGTGCGGTGGACCCGGCACGGCTTCTGAGGCCTAATCCCATTGCCGATGCGCTGGCCGGGGGCGACCTCGCCGACATCCTGAAAGACGTCAACCACGTTCATTTTGTCGTCTACGAGATGCCCGGCGCAAAGCCGCCGATGTTCACGCCGCCAACGCCGATGATGACCAAGCCGCTCGGCAAAAAGGGCGGCAAGGCGCTGATGGCCGCCCCGCCGGTGGTCGTGGTTCCTGCCGTCCTGCCCGCACCGGCGTTCGACTCGAATGCGTTCTATGAGACGGCGTTTGATGCCGAAGGCGCTCACCGCATTGTGTTCACCGACGCGAACGAGTACAAACTGGTCATGGTGGGCTTCCCGGACCGCAAAGGCTATGCCTATGCGGCCTCCGGCGGCGGCTATGTGATCGTGTCCCGCACCGACGGCTACCCCAATTTAGAGGCTCTGACCGCCTTTTTGTCCCGTATTACCGATGCCGCGCTGCGTTCGCAGACGATGAACAAGATGATCAAAGACGGCATGAAAGCGGGCACGGACACGCCGGGTGTGGACTCGCCTGGCCCCGACCCGGCGGCATCGTCGCTGAAGAAGTAGGAACCCGTCTTTCCTAGCTTCCCGGTCCCTCTCGTTGCTTAAGGAGAGGGCGGGGGGTGAGGTTCCTCCGCACACCTATTAATAATATCAGCCCCACCATCCCGGTCAGCAGGCTGATCCACTGCCCGTCGCTGAACGGCCCCCAGTATGTGTCGTCGGCCCGGTAAAAATCCGTCCAAAACCGAAAAAAGCCGTAGGTCGTTAGAAACAAAAACGACAGCCGCCCCGCCCGGCCTTCTGCCCAGTCGGAACAACGGCGCGACACAAACAGCAGAATGCCGAACAGCAGAAAGTGCGACGCCGACTCGAAGAGCTGTGAGGGATAGCGTGGCTGCCCATCCACATCCGGGAAAACAACGCCCCAGTTTGAGTGAGTGGGCCGACCAATCAGCTCGCCGTTGGCGAAGTTAGCGAGCCGCCCAAACGCCAGCCCCAGCGCGGCGGGAAACACGGCCACATCGGTTAGCGCCAGGAACCGGCAGCCGTACTTGCGGCCTACCCACGCCAGTGCCAGCAGGCAGCCCAGCAGGCCCCCGAAAAAGGCCATGCCGCCTTCCCAGAGACGCAGGGCAAACAGCGGGTCGCGCAGCAGCTCGTGCGGTTGCTGCACCACAAACCCCAGCCGTCCCCCCAGCACCACGCCCAGCGGAACAAGCCCGGTCAGCACTTCCAGCGCCGCGCCGTCAAACCCCGGCACGCTCCCGCGCCGGGCAGCGCTGCGGAAGTAGAAAAACGTCAGCAAAAACCCCAGCCCATAAGACAACCCGTACCAGCGGATGTCGATGGGATGGCCCAGAACGTGCCACTGAAAAAGAAACGGCGAAAGACGGTCAACAAATACATAAGAAGGCATAGGTTACTTTTCTGCCAGCAGCCGTGTCACCTGCCGCTGTAATTGGTCCTCGTCCAGCGCCCCTACATACGTGGCCGCGACGCGGCCTTGCCGGTCAATCAGATACGTGGTCGGGTATGCTTGCACCGTGTAAGTCAGCGGCGACAGCGGCGCGGGCAGCAGGATTGGGTAGGGGAGGCTGTACTCTGAGACAAAGCCGCGCACTTTGGCAAGGTCGCTGTTGTCCATCGAAACACCCGCCACATCCAGCCCCTGCGCCCGGTTGGCGGCGGCGACTCGCGCCAGCCCCGGCGTTTCTTCCCGGCAGGGCGGACACCAGGTTGCCCAGAAGTTCAGCAGAACGACGTGCCCCCGATGCTCGGACAGCCGCCAGGGTTTGCCGGTAAGTGTCGGCAGCGTGAAGTTACCCATCGCCTCCCGCTGACCCATTGGCATCGGGGCCGGCAGCGGGCCGGAACTCTGCGGGCGGCCTAAAATCACGGCGGCAGCGACCAGAACGCTAACAGCGATTATACTTTTCAGCACCCGCCCACGCGGTGGGCGAGTCTGGGAAGGACTCATACGGTTGCTCTTTCTCTAAACCGGGTACGCTTGAAAGCGGAATACTGAGGCCCCCCCGCCCCAATCCTGGGGAGCCAGAAATTAGGATTGGCCCTTTTCTGTCTTATCCGGCTCCTGCTCTTACTCTGGCTCCCCAGAATTGGGGCGGGGGGGCCTCCTGAGTCTACGCACAGTATACCAACTGTGTTTCGTGGCCCTGTCTTTCACACGCTTTCACACGGAAACCAAATATGTACGATTACGATCTCATTATCCTCGGCGGCGGCTCGGCGGGCATCGTCTCCGGCGTCATGGCCGGGGCGCTCGGACTGCGGGTGCTGCTGATTGAAAAGGGCAAAATGGGCGGCGAATGCCTGAATACCGGCTGCGTTCCCAGCAAGGCGCTTCTCCATGCCGCCAAAGTCGCCCGCACCATGCGCGAGGCGGACAAAGTTGGGCTGACCAAACAAACGCTGACCCGCGCCGACACGGCGGGCGTGATGGCCCATGTCCGGCAGACAATTACCGTCGTGGAAGACGCCGATGCGACCGTAAAGCTGCTTACAGACAACGGCGTGGAAATTAAACACGGCAGCGCCCAGTTTATCGACCCGCACACGCTGACTCTGGACGGCCAGAGCGTCACGGCGGCGAATTTTATTCTAGCGACCGGGTCAAGCCCGAAGACACCCGAGGTTCCCGGCCTGACGGACAGCAGCTATCTCACCAATCAAAGCGTGTTTGACCTCGACGAAGTTCCCGACCGCCTGCTGGTGGTTGGCGGCGGTCCTAACGGCGTGGAGTCGGCTCAGGCGTTCGCCCTGCTTGGCAGCCGCGTGACGCTCGTTCAGCGCGGGGACCGGCTCCTGCTGCGTGATGATGCCGAAATGGGGCGGCTCTTGGAAACCTATCTGCGCGAGGACGGCCTCGATATTCGCCTGAACACGACCCTGGCAGAAGTCTGGCCGGGCGGAACGGGGCAAGTCGCGGTGCTTCGGCAGGGGACACAGACCAGCGAAGTCGGCTTCGACCAGATTTTGTTTGGCATTGGGCGGCGGCCTAACACCGAAGGGCTGGATTTGGAGCAGGCGGGCGTTACCTACGGCGACAAAAGCGTGTTCACCGATGACCAGCTTCGGACGTCCGCGCCGCACATCTACGCCTGCGGCGATTTGCTGGGCCATGACCAGTTTTCGCATCTGGCTGAGTATGAAGCCAAGCTGGTTGTCCGCAACATCGTGTTCCCCGGACAGTCCGCCGCCTCGTTTCGCCTGCGCCCGTGGACGACGTTCACGGACCCCGAGTCTACCCATATTGGGCAGACGGAAGAAGATTTGAACGCTGAAGGCACAGCCTACGAAGTCTACAAACAGCCCTTCGCCCAGAATGACCGGGCCATCACCGATGGCGAGACGCGGGGTCTGATTAAAGTCTTGACGCAGGGGCCGACGGGCAAGATTTTAGGCGTCCATATCCTCGGCTCCCGCTCCGGCGAGCTGGCACAGGAGTGGATACTGGCGATGGAGCAGGGATTATCTATTCGCACCATTGCCGACATGGTTCACATCTACCCGACCCTGTCGCTGGCCTGCCAGCACGTCGCTCAGCGGTGGTACGAGCGCAAGGCGTCGGAGCCGGTCGTCAAAACCGCTCTGAAAACCTATGTGCAGACGGTGCGCCCCCGCGAGAACAAAATCGCGGCCTGCCTGTTTGGGGCTTTGGCGGTTGGTTTCGGCCTGAGCGTGTGGAAACAAACGCGGGAGTGAAGGGCGTAGGAACAAGAAAAGACCCCCTAGCCCCCAATAATGGGGGAACCGGATAATTAGGAACAGGCTATTCCTAACTTCTTGCTCCCCAGAATTGGGGCGGGGGGGCCTCCTAAACGCCGCAGAAAGCAATTATAATTATGACAAGCTATTACAACGAAGAAGACCTGGCCCGGTTTGCCCAGATGGGGCGCGAGCGGCCCGACCTGATGGAAAAGTTTTTTGGCTACTACCAGGCGACCCTTGAAGAAGGGGCGCTCACGAAGCGCGAAAAGGCGCTGATTGGCCTTGCTGTCGCCCATGCCATTCCCTGCCCGTACTGCATTGATTCGTTCGCGCAGACGTGCCTTGAAACTGGCTCCAACTTGGAGCAGATGACTGAGGCTATCCATGTCGCCAGCGGCATTCGGGGCGGGGCGACACTGATCCACGGTCTGCAAACCCTGAACTCGGTAGACAAGGTGAGTATGTGATGCTGACCTTGCCGCTCGCCCGCTCGGCCTTTGACACCGCACTTGTGCAGGCCGGGCAGTTCCCGCTGTCCGCCGTGCGCGTGGATACCCTGCAAATCAATGTCGGCAAACGCTGCAATCAGGCCTGCAAGCACTGCCATGTGGACGCCGGGCCGAATCGCACCGAGGAAATGAGCCGCGAAACGGCGGAATTGGTCATAGACACCCTGCGGCGCAGCCCCGGCATTCGGACATTAGACATCACGGGCGGAGCGCCGGAGCTGAACGCGAACTTTCGGTATTTAGTGTCGTCGGCACGGGAGCTTGGCCGAAGCGTCATTGACCGCTGCAATCTGACCGTGCTGTTCTTGCCCGGTCAGGAAGACACCGCGCAGTTTCTCGCGGACAGCCGGGCCGAAGTTGTCGCCTCGCTGCCGTATTACCTGGCCGACCGCACCGATGCCCAGCGCGGCGGGGGCGTGTTCGCGCAAAGCATCGACGGCCTGCGGCTTCTGAACAGTTTGGGTTACGGTCAGACCGGCACAGGGCTGGAACTCAATTTGGTCTATAACCCGACCGGGGCATTTCTGCCGCCGGACCAGGGCGCGATGGAGGCCGAATACAAAACTGAGCTTGCGAAACGCTATGGCATCGTGTTCACTCACCTGTTTACCATTACCAATATGCCTATCGCCCGCTTCAAGCACTTTTTGGAGCGCACGCACAACTACGACAAGTATATGGACAAGCTGACGGGAGCGTTTAACCCGGTGGCTGCCGAAAGCGTCATGTGCCGCTCGCTGGTCAGCGTCAGTTACGACGGCTATTTGTACGACTGCGACTTCAACCAGATGCTGGAACTGCCGGTCGGCAAAGCATCCCCGCGCCATATCCGTGACTTTGATGCGGCGGCACTGGAAACGCGCCGGGTCATGACCGGCGACCACTGCCTGGGATGCACCGCCGGGGCCGGGTCCTCCTGCGGCGGCGCGGTCGCATGAGCCGTCCCATGGTTATTGTGATGGTCAAAGCGCCCGTGCCCGGCACGGTCAAAACGCGCCTGCTTTTGCCGCCCGAAGAGGCCGCCGCCCTCGCCGCCGCCTTCGCCGCCGATGTTGTCCAAAACGCCCAAGCCGTCGCCGACGTGCTGATTGCCTACGCGCCTGCCGCTGGCCGCGCTCTTTTAGAGCCGCTCCTGCCCGATGGCCTGCACTGGACGCCGCAGCGGGGCGGGGGATTAGGCGACCGTCTCGCCGCCGCAATGACAGACGCGGCAGAACTTGGCTTCGGCCCGCTTCTGGTTATCGGCACGGACAGCCCGACGCTTCCCCGGGCGTATCTGGCGCAGGCCCTCACGATGCTGGCCGAGACCGCCGTGGTCTTAGGACCGACCGAAGACGGCGGCTTTTACCTGCTCGGCACGCCCCGCCCCCTGCCGGAACTGTTGGAAGACGTGGAATGGAGTACCGCCGAAGTGCTGGCCCAGACCGTCGAAAACGCCCGTCTCCACGGCCACTCAATCGGCTTCCTGCCGCCCTGGTACGACATTGACACCCCCGGCGATTTGGAGCGCCTGCGCCGGGAGTTGGACACGAACCCGGAGGCCCGGCGGCTGGCTCCGGCAACGGGGCGGTGGCTAGAGAAGACCCCCTAGCCCCCAATAATGGGGGAACCAGAGAATTAGGAGTAGAGGCGCTGCTTGCCGCGCCCTCCTCTCTTCTCTTACTCTGGCTCCCCAGAATTGGGGCGCGGGGGCCGCACATCCACAAACCACCGCTTCAGCGTCTTTGGCGCGACACCCACTTTGTAGCCCACATACAGCAGGCACATCAGGAGCGATGCCCGCCAGACCCCGTGCGCCTCCCACCGGCGCGGCGAAATCGTCACGGCGGCGGGCAGCAGACGGAACCGGCCCAACCGCTTCAAATTAGACACCAGCGCCATGTCCTCAAAGAGCGGCCATTCGGGAAAGCTGCCCGCCGCCTCAAACGCCGCCCGTCGCACGAAGATGGCCTGGTCTCCCGTTGCCTCGGACACCAGCCGGGAGCGGAAATTAATCAGCCGCGCCAGCCGGTGCATCGCCGCCCCGCTGCCGTCAGGAAAGCGAACGCCGAAGGCTCCGCCAACTGTGGCCGGGTCGGCGAGTGCCGAAGAAATCTGCGGCGCGGCTTCCATTGGCAGCAGGCAGTCCGCATGCAGGAACAGCAGCACGTCCCCGCCCGCCGCCGCCCCGGCGTTCATCTGCGGCCCGCGTCCACGCGGCGCGTCTATTAAAGATAACGCCGGGCGCTCCAAAATCCACTCCCGCGTGCCGTCCGTGCTGCCTCCGTCGGCGACGGCAATATCTGCCTCCGGCAGACACGCCTGCACCTGCGCCACCGTGTCCGGCAGGCCGCCGCGCTCGTTGAGCGCGGGAATGATCACTGTCAGTGTCATAAGGCTGTCTGTGTTCTTTCTGCGGAGGCCGGGGTACACTCTCTTCAATGACGGACAATCAACAACGGGGACGCCTGAAACTGTTTCTTGGCTTCGCGGCAGGCGTGGGCAAGACCTACGAAATGCTGGCGGAGGCCAACCGCCGCAGCTCTGAGCGCGGGCAGGATGTCATCATCGGCTTTGTGGAGACGCACGGGCGGGCGGGCACGCAGGCGCAAATCGGCGGCCTCGAAATCATCCCGCGCCGCAGTGTCACTTACAAAGGCGCTGAGTTTGAGGAGATGGACTGGGACGCCGTTCTCGCCCGCGCCCCGCAGTGGGTGGTGGTCGATGAGCTGGCTCATACCAATGTCCCCGGCAGCACCCATGCCAAACGCTATGAGGACGTGCTGGACTTGCTGGCAGCGGGCATCAATGTTCTGTCCGCACTGAATGTGCAGCATCTGGAGTCGCTCAGCGACACGGTGCAGCAGATCACGGGCATCAAAGTCCGCGAGACCGTCCCCGACTGGGTGCTGGGCAAGGCGGACGAGATTGTCAGTATTGACATCACGCCGCGCACGCTGATCCACCGCTTGGAGCGGGGCGATATCTACGCACGGGAAAAAGTCCCGCAGGCGCTGGCAAGCTTCTTCACCGAGGGCAGCCTGTCCGCCCTGCGCGAGATCGCCCTGCGCGAAGTGGCGGGCCAGGTGGACCGCTCGGTGCAGACCCACCGCGCCGAAAATGCCGTCGCGGACCCCTGGCAGACCCGCGAAAAGATCATGGTCTGCATCTCGCCCGACAAGTTTTCGGACCGCCTCCTGCGCCGGGGCTGGCGGATTGCCCGCTTCCTGTGCGGCGACATTGTGGCGGTCTATGTTGCCTCCGATAAGATTACCTCAGACCAGCAGCAAGTCTTAAATGCTGATTTCGCGCTGGCTTCCCGCCTGAACATCCCGATTGAGCATCTCACCGGCCCGGACGTCGCGCTGGCGCTGGCCGCCTATGCGCTTGAACATCAGGTCACGGAAATCGTCATCGGCCATTCAGGCCGCACCGGCTGGCAGGAGTTCCTGCACGGCTCAATTATCACCAAGCTCATTCATCAGGTGCGCGACATCGACGTTCTCGTGATTGGGAACGCGGAGTAGAAGTTTACAGCCGCGCCGTTTTCAGCCGCAGAGAGTTGGTCACCACCGTAACACTCGAAAAGGCCATTGCCAGCGCGGCCAGCATTGGATTCAGCAGGCCAGACGCGGCCAGCGGAATGCCGATGACGTTAAAGATAAACGCCCAGAACAGGTTCTGCCGGATGATCTTCATGGTGCGCCTCGACAGCAGAAGCGCCTCGGCCACGCCTCCCAAATCCGCACGCAGGAGCGTGATGTCAGCAGCCTCCATTGCCGCATCGGTGGCGCGGCCCATTGCAATGCCTAAATCCGCCTGTGCCAGCGCGGGCGCGTCGTTGACCCCGTCGCCGACCATCGCCACCGCCTGATGGCCTCCGTCCTGCCACCGCTTCACGGCCTCCGCTTTTCCAGCAGGCTTGACCCCCGCCGCGACTTCCGTAATGCCCACCTCTCCGGCCACCGCCTGCGCGACGCGCTCGCTGTCCCCCGACAGCAGGGCCACGGTGATGCCCATTCCCTGTAACCGCGTCACGGCTTCCCGCGCCCCCGGACGCACTGTGTCCGCCACGGCCAGCAGGCCCGCGACCACTCCGTCTACGGCTACCAGCACCGCTGTTTTGCCCTCGGCTTCCCGCCGGGTCAGCTCCGCAAGGGCGGCTTCGGGAACCGCAATGCCCGCGTCTTCCAGCAAAACGGCGGTGCCGACCATCACTTCGCGCCCATCCACACACGCCCGGATGCCGCCTCCAGCAATGCTTGTAAACGTCTCAGCACGGCCCGGCAAGCCTTCTGCGCCCGCCACAATCGCCGCCGCGACGGGATGCTCCGAGCCGCGCTCCGCCGCCGCCGCCAAACCAAGCATTTCGTTTCGGTCCAGCCTTCCCAGCACCACCACGTCCGTCAGCGCCGGGCGGCCTTCGGTCAGCGTGCCGGTCTTATCAAACACCACGCGCCGGACCGAATGTGCCCGCTCCAATGCCTCGCCATTTTTAATTAAAATGCCCAATGCCGCGCCGCGCCCCGTGCCGACCATGATGGCCGTCGGCGTCGCCAGCCCCAGCGCACAGGGGCAGGCGATCACCAGCACCGCGACCGCAGGCGTCAGCGCCCCGGCAATCCCGGCATGAAGCGCGAAGAACCAGACCGAAAATGTCAGGAGCGCCACGCCCAGCACGGCGGGCACGAACACCGCCGAAACCTGGTCCGCCAGACGCTGCACCGGCGCTTTGCTGCCCTGCGCGGCTTCCACCAGCCGGACCATCTGCGCCAGCGCCGTGTCCGCCCCCACCGCTGTCGCCCGGTACAGCAGGCTGCCCGACGTGTTGACCGTGCCGCCAATCACCCCGTCGCCCGCCGCTTTTTCCACCGGCAGGCTTTCGCCAGTCAGCAGGGACTCGTCCACGGCGGACGTCCCTTCCAGCACCGCGCCGTCCACGGCCAGCTTTTCGCCGGGGCGCACCCGCAGGGTGTCCCCGACCCGAACGCTGCCGAGAGGGACGTCTTCCTCGCCGCTCGCCGTCACGCGCCGGGCCGTTCGGGGGGCCAGCGCCATCAGCGAATGCAGGCTGTCCGCCGCCCGCCGCTTGGCCCGCGCTTCCAGCCAGCGGCCCAGCAAAATCAGCGTCACAATGGTAGCGCTTGTCTCAAAATAGACTGCCGGGCGGGCGGCCCAGATGAGTTCGGCCAGGCTGTAAAAGTACGACGCCGAGGCCCCGAGGGCCACCAGCGTGTCCATTGTCGCCGCGCCGCCGTGCCGCAGGGCGCTCCACGCGCCACCGAAGAAAGACCGCCCGAAGCCGAACACGACAATAGCCGTCAGCACGGCAAACACCCATTCCGTCCCTGCCGAATGTCCGCCCATACGGCTCATCGAAATCAGCAGCACGGGGAGCGTCAGCACTGCCGCACCGACCAGCGAAATCAGCGCCGTATCCCGCTTCGGCGTCTGCGCTTCCCCAGGCCGCTCCGGCGTCACCTCCGCCGCGCCGTAGCCCGCTTTCTCCACGGCGGCGACCAGCGCCGCCGGGGATGCTTGCGCGGGGTCGTAGATGACACTTGCCCGGTTTGTCGCCAGGTTGACGTTCGCTTCGGCGACCCCGGCGACTTTTTTGAGCGACCGCTCCACGCGGGCCACGCAGGAGGCGCAGTGAAGCCCGTTCAGGTCAAAGTTTGTTTGCGTCTCGGTCATTGGGGTCTTTCTATGTTCGCGTTGCTGCGTAGCCTTCTTCTTTCACGGCTTCGGTCATCTGCCCGAGGCCGACGCGGGCGGGGTCATACGTGACCACGGCGGTCTTTTGGGGCAAGCTGACCGTCGCCGACTGCACGCCGCTCAGTTCCGACAAGGACCGCGTGACGTGGCCGACGCACATCTCGCAGGACATTCCTTCGATATTCAGTGTCATGGTTTCCATAGTGTGTTCTCTTTCTTATTTCAAAAACCCGGCGAGGACTGTTCGCACTTCCTCTAGAAGCTGCTCCCGGCTCATTTCAGCCGTGTCAACGTGGGCCGTCGGCGTGCCGTGGCCCAGAACGCACGACTCCAGATGCCCGGTTAGCAGCTTCAGGCCCAGCGCATCCAGCGCGGACCGGGCAGCGGCGATCTGATGCAGAATATCCACACAGTAGCGGTCCTCGTCAATCATGCGCCCGATGCCAGCGACCTGCCCGGAAAGCCGGCTGGCACGTGCCTTCATGTCCCGCCGCGATTTGTCAGTCATAACATAATATACCCCCCTGGGGTATATTATTAAGCATCGTCAGTGGCCGAAATTCGGGTTGAAATAGTAACCCTGCACGATATACCACCAGCCCGCATCGAACAGGCCCAGCAGGACGAGGGAGACAACCGCGCCCAGCGGCGGGGATTGACGCCGCCCCGAGCTAACAAGCGGCAGACTGGCCCCCAGAAGTGTGACCAGCCACGGCAGGCCGTTCAGCAGATACCGCCCGCCGATCTGCGCCCGGAAATCATCGGTCAGGCTGAACTGCATCACCCCCAGCGGCAGCAGCAGCAGACCCCCTAGCGCCAGGCCGCGAAGCTGACGCCCGGCCCGCTCGTGCGAGCCGCCTGCGCCATACAAAAATAGGCCGCCCACCGTCAGCACAAGCACAATGGCAGCCACCGTGGAAATCAGGCGCGGCAGAAACAGCACGGACCAATCCGGCAGAACGCTGGTTTCCATCATGTTACGCAGCCAGCCCAGCAGGATCAGCGGGTGCGACATGGCTACCGACGCGACGTGCTGCTGGTTGTCCGGGATCGTGTAGCACGGAAACCATTGACCGGAGACTAGCCGGTTCCGCAGCGGCCACCACAGCCCCAGCACCGGCAGCCCCGCCAGAAACAGCCCCAGGCGTGCCCCACGCCCGGTCTGCCCGCCAACTGCCCACACGGTCCAGAGGGCCAGTGGCAGCGCGAACAGCGTCGTCTGCTTGATCAGCGCCCCCCGCCCACCAGCAGGCCCAGGCCCAGCGCCTGCCGGAAGCTGCATTCGCCGCTTTTGACCCGACGCACGAGCGTCAAGCAGAGCAGCGACGAATACAAAATCGAAAGGTTTTCGTTGTTGACCACACTGCTGAGAAACTGTATAGAAAGGTCAATTTGGTGCTAGCCTCCTGAGCATCAGCGCGGACAGAGCGATCTGAATGAAGGCCACGCTCGAAGCAGGGCGCTCTTCATAATCTTTGGACAAGCGCCGCTGCTTGCCAAGCCAGGAAAACGTGCGCTCTACCACCCAGCGGCGCGGCAGAACCGAGAACCCGATCTGGTCGGCGGGCTTGACCACGATCTCAAGGTTCACGTTCCAGCACGTCTTGAACTCTTCGACCAAAGGACCGTCGTAGTTGCCGTCCGCCCAAATGTGCGACAGGCGCGGCAGCGTCAGCCAGACGCGGCGCAGCAGACTTCTGGCAGCTTCGCGGTCGCCTACATTGGCAGGAGTAACCAGGCAGCCCAGCATCAAGCCTTCGGTATCTACGAGTAAATTGCGCTTGCGACCAACGATTTTCTTGTTGCCGTCGTAGCCGCGAGGCCCCCTTTTTTAAGACTTTTGTTTTCCGTCGTCTTAACAGATTGGCTGTCTAAGACGGCAGCGGAAGGCTGCGGGTCTCGCCCAAGTTTCAGGCGCAGTTGTTCGCGCAGGCGGTCATGGAGGGTTTGCCAAGTGCCGTCGCGTTTCCAGTGCCAGAAATAGTAGTGAACCAGTGACCAGGGCGGCAGGTCGTGGGGCAGGTTGCGCCAGGTGCAGCCGTTTTTGGTGATGTAGAGCAGAGCGTTGATGATCTCACGCCGTTCATGTTTTGCGGGTCGTCCGCCCGCTTTGGCAGCGGGGACAAGCGGCTCGATAAGCTGCCACTGGGCATCAGTGAGGTCCGTTGAGTAGGCTTTGCGCGGGCTTGGGAGGGGTTCCATGTCCTTATCTTCGGAACAAACCAAGCCTTTCTATACAGTTTCTGACATACTGGAACATCGGAAGCGCAGCGACCAGCAAAACAATCCACAGCATCCAGCCTGGGGAAACGCCGAGTGTCCTCAGGAGACTTGCCAGTAGCAGCAATGTCACGCAGGCCAGCAGGGTCGAAAAGAAGCGCAGCAAACGCCGTCCCAGAACGGCGTGCGTTGTCATCTGCCCCAGTGCTTGCGGCCCCCGACTGAGCACCGCCGGCTCCTGCTCCGCGCCCGCCGCCCGCCAGATCGCCGCCGCCGCATAATACACAGGAGGGTGCTGCACCACATGGGTTTCTTCCGGGGTCGGCAGGCGCAGCTTCCAGGCCAGCACATGGGCATATTCCACATGATCCGGCTCATCCGGGCCGTAATCCAGCCGCACCGCAAATTGAACACCCAGTCCAATTACGGCAAACAGCAGGACACAGGCCAGCAATGCGGCCTTGCGGAGAGGCAGGTTTTGTATATTCATCAGTAGAAGTGACTTTCCAAGCGATGACTTTATGTATGCTTCGGGGAAGTGTGCAGGCGTGAGTATACCCGGACGCGGCCTTGTGCGCTCGCGCCCGGCTTGACAGACCGCCTCCCGGAAACGTATACTCTTTCTTATGGCCTCCACAATTCTTAGACCGCCTGCCGCCACCCCCGCCGGGGACGGCAACAAGCCGTCGAGCATCGCACGGGCGACCGCGCTGATGATGGTGACGGTGCTGCTGTCGCGTATTCTGGGCGTGGCACGAGATGCGATCATCTCGCATTATTTCGGGCGCGGCCCGCAGACCGACGCCTACAATGCGGCGTTCACCGTTCCCGACCTGCTGTTTTATTTATTGCAAAGCGGGGCGCTGTCGTCCACGATTGTGCCGATCCTGACCGAGTACCGGCAGCAGGGGCGGGACAAGGCCGCCGACAAGACCGTGTCGGTGGTTGCGTCGGCGATTTTCGTTTTTATTGGGCTGCTCATCTGCGTCATGTGGATCAATGCCCGTGCGCTGACGATCTGGCTGAACCCCGGCTTTGACGACCCGACCATTGCACTGGCCGTGCCGCTGACCCGCGTTCTGCTCCCCGCGCAGTTGTTTTTCTTTCTGGGCGGCCTGATGATGGGCGTTTTATACTCCCGCAAGCAGTTTTTGATCCCCGCGCTTGGTCCTGTGATTTACAACACCGGTATTATCATCGGCGGCGTTCTCCTGCGTCCGATTTTCGCCCGTCTGCTCGGCCCCGACCGGGCAATTGAAGGGCTGGTCTGGGGGGCCATATTCGGGGCTTTTATAGGAAACTTCCTGCTGCCCTATATCTGGGTGCTAAGACTAGGCGTCAAGATACGCCCATCGCTGGATGTAACGCACCCTGCCGCGATGAAAGTCTGGCGGATGCTGCTGCCGATTGGGCTGGGCGTCTCGCTGCCAAACATCGACCAGATGGTCAACAAAGCCTTTGCGTCGTATCTGGGCCACGGCGACACGACGGCGATTATGAACGCTTACCGCCTGATGCTGCTGCCTATCGGCATCTTCGCGCAGGCGATGGCGCTGGCAGTCTTTCCGACGCTTTCCAGTCAGGCCGCCGAGAAAAACCTCTCGGCTATGCGGAAGACGATGAACCAGTCTCTCCGCAATATCTTATTTTTGACCGTGCCTGCCTCAGCCCTGATGCTCCTGCTGGCCGAGCCGGTCATCACGTTCCTGCTTCAGGGCGGCAAATACTCCCATGCCGACACGCTGGTCACCGCCTCCGCGCTCCGGGCGCTCAGTCTAGGCATCTTCGCCTGGTCCTGCCAGAGCCTCTTGACACGCGGGTTTTATGCCCTGCAAAACTCCAAAATCCCGGTCATCTCCGGCGCGATTGTTTCGGTGCTGTTTGTCGGCATGAACGTCTGGGTCGTCAAGCCGGTATTGGGGGTGAAAGCTCGCGTCGAAACCTACACCCGGCAGGCGGGTTTTTTGGATCAGCAGGTGTACCTGCTCCAGCCGCTGGTGCAGCCGACGCTGGATGCTCAGACGCAGATGGGGGAGGCGCAATCCGCCCTGACAAGCTCCGGCGCGGGCCAATCCGCTGCGCCGACTCTCAGCACTGCCGGGGACAGCCTTTCGGCGCTTGCCCAACAAACGCAAACGGCGCTGACAAACGCGCAGACGCGGCTGGACGCCCAAAATCTCGATGTCGTCGCCGCGCAGTCGGAGCTGGAAACCCGCGCAGGCCGCGCCGTCTGGGAGCTGGGATTGACGACGAGTTTAGCTGCCGCCATCCACATGACCGCTCTGTTCTTTTTGCTGCGCGGGCGTCTATCCGGCCTGCACACTCGGCGCTTATTATCCAGCGTCGGCGGCATTCTGGCGGGCACGCTGGCCCTGTCCGCTGTGACCTGGCTGGTGCTGGCCGTCTGCAAAACGGTCTTTGAAGGCAGCGCTCTCCCGGCCAAGCTGACGGCGCTCATCACTCTCAGCGCGGCGGGCCTGTGCGGGATTGCCATCTATGCGCTTGTGGCAAAGCTGCTGAACCTGGGCGAGCTGCAATCCGCGATGGGCCTCATCCGGCGGCGGCGGGCGTAAAGAGACGACCATGGACATTTTAGAAAAGTTCAACACGAAATTCGGCGGCTGGTATGAGGGCCTGTTCGGCGCGGGCGGCGGCGAGCTGCGGCCTAAAGACGTGCTGCGTAAAATTTTAGCCGCGATGGAAGACGGGCGCAAAGAGGGGCTGGATGGCAAGGTCTACGTCCCCAACAAGTACACCGTGGAGCTTGCCGTAGACGACCCCGAGGAGCGCGAGTACCTGCTGTCGTTCCTGGACGAAGATGAACTGGCCGCAACACTTAAGAAGTTCATGGCGCAGAACGGCTACAAGACACGCGGGCCATTAGATTTCACCATCGCCGAAGTCCCCGAGGAAGAGCGGGCGGAACGCCGCGAGAAGCTGCGTGTCCGGGTGCGCTACGAGAAAGGGCAGGAGGCCCCGCCTGCCCCTGTCCCCGAGGAAGACGACTTGCCGACGGTGGCGGGGCTTCCCAATATGTCTGTCGAAGACGATGAGGCGGGGACGGTTCCTGCCGTGGCATGGGCAACGCTGACTGCGACCGGCCCCGACGGACGCCCCCGGCGCGTCTCGCTGACCCGGCCCACGTTTCAGATGGGCCGCTCGCGCACCGTTGGCAACGATTTGATGTTGGATGCTGACGATCAGATTTCCAAAGCCCACGCCCGGTTAGAACGTGAGCGCGACGGCTCCTGGACGCTCTATGACCTCGGCAGCACCAACGGCGTGCGGGTCAACGGCGCTCGGGTGGACGGCAACCGCGTCCTGCAAGACGGCGACACCCTGACGCTTGGCAGCACGGCGCTGGCTTTTGAGCAGACACCGCCCCGCGCCCCTCAAGCTGGCCCTGTCAGCGCCGGGGGCGTCAGCCGCGCTCTGGACGCCCTCGAAGCCCGGCTGTCCGCCCCGCCCCGCCGCGCCCGCCTCATCGGCCCAGACGGCGACGCGCACGTTCTGGCCTCGGAAACCCTGATTGGCCGCGCCGTCACCAGCGACATCATCCTGCCCGGCACGACGGTTGCCACCAAGCACGCCCGCATTATCTCGCCCGACGCCGCCACCTACCTGCTGGAAGATTTGGGCGGGCCGGGCGGAACCCGCGTCAATGGTCGCACCCTGCCGCCGGGCCGCCGTCAGCCGCTGGCTTCCGGCGACGTGCTGCACTTCGGCGACGCCGAGATGCGCTTTGAGGCTGCCCCATGACGGCACTGCTGGGCCTGCTTCACTACGTTTTCCTGGCGCTCCTGGTCGCCCTGCTCCTGGTGGTTTTGCTGTTGGTACGCAAGCATTTAGATTAGTGGGTACACTCTGCCCATGAGCCTTTTAAGCGAGAGCCGCATGGACAAAACCGCCCTGACCCTCGCCTCCCTGCACGACCGTTCCGATGAAAACGAATACTGGCATCAGCAGACACCCGAGGCCCGGCTGGCCGCGCTGGAACTGATGCGTCAGGTGATGTACGGCTATGATCCTTCTACCGAGCGACTTCAAAGAGTTTTAACAGTTACTCAACGGGAAGGATTTTAAATGAACACGGAGGAGATTGAGTATGGACTTTACAGCCGAGAGCTACTGAAGCGCGGCTCTAGAAAACTTGGAACGGGCACAGCAGTTTCACCGCGAGGAAAGCTATTTTCTGGCTCACTATTTCGCAGGTGTCGCGGTAGAGTGTCTACTCAGAGCTTATTTGCTGAGGGTCAGCCCGGAGTTTGACTCTCGACATGATTTGTACCAACTGGCAAGGAGTGCTCGCTTCTTTAATCTCATTCCAAACGCTCTTCAACGAGAGTACGGCGCAAAGTTTACAATTCTCAATCTGCGCTGGCGAAGTCATCACCGCTACGCGACTGAGAAACAATGGCGTGATTATTTATCCGAATTGAAAGCCGATTTTAGCCTGAAAGGCGACCGGGCTAAAAATAACAGCCGAACTTTGCTCAACGTCGCTTTGGATATTGTGAATTTAGGAGACCGACAATGGAACTCGTGGAACAGGTAAAGACATTGCTGACAGAGCATTTCCCCGGTGCGGCTGTGGACCTCTGGCAAGACCCGTATTCAGACAAAGTCAACGGGCATCTTGTCTGGGCTGGTTTTGATGGGGAAGAACAGCTTGAGCGACAGCAGCAGGTTCACTCTTGGCTGCGTCAAAGCCTCGGCTCGCAGTCTCAGTTTGTCTCTACGATTTTGACCTATAGCACTCACGAGTATCAGGTGATGAGCCTTGCCTGACCCCTTCGCGCCGCCACTCGGGATGCCTCAAGGCACCGTTGTGTTACTCCCCTACGACGACCGCTGGCCTGCCGCGTTTGCTGCCGAGGCGACGCGGATTTGGCCGCTGGTCTCCGCGCACGCGCTAGACATTCAGCATATCGGCAGTACCGCCGTGCCGGGGCTGGCTGCCAAGCCCGGTTTGGATATTGCGCTGGCGGTAGATACCGACGAGGCTGTTGCAATCTGCCGGGAGGCGCTGACGAGTCTGGGCTATGAGTTTTATGACGCCGAAGCAAACGGCCCCGGCCACTCCTATTTCATTCGCGGCAGACAAGTCCGCACCCATCAGGCGCACATCTGGCGGCTCCCTACCTACGGTTGGGACGATCACCTGTACCTCCGGGACCGGCTCCGCGCCGATCCATCTTTGGCTGCCGCCTATGCCGCGCTGAAGCAAACCCTCGCCCGCACCCACGCTTCAGACAAAGCTGCTTACACGGAGGCCAAAACTGAGTTCGTCCAGGCCGTCCTGCACTCACGGCAATCAGGTTCAATTGGCCCATGAACCTGATAAATGAGACGCGCTTGATTCGGTTCGTACATTTACGCTAGTGCAAATCCACTGTCAGAATTCGCTGTTGAAAGTTAGGGTGCATAAATATGAAGTACTTCTTTAAAGCAATTTCTAAATGTTTAGTGTTTTTCCTCATCGCAATCTCGTCCGTATTTGTTTTTCGCCCTCCATCATCAGCTTCAAGCGAGGATACGTTCACTTTTCAATCTTTGGTAAGAGACAAGCCCGAAATTCATTCTGGTGTAATACGTTTCGATTTTGGTACAACTACGCCTCTTGACGACAAATACGCCCAGCACGGAATTGAGCACACATTCACTTTGATTAACAACTCCTCACGGGTAGTTTCAATCACAGAATTAAAGCCAATCTCTATTTGTGTCAAGAAATTTTATCTCACTGATGGTCAACACACTCAAGGCTCTGTCTCACAATATGATTATGGTCTTTACCCTGACATTCTCACTCTTCCAGCACAAATTGCTCCAGGCGCACAGATCAAAGTCTTTGTCTCAATTGATCCTATGTCGGTTTTTACAGGTGTCGTTGATCAGTCTGTTGAGGTTATGGTTCAGGGGCAGGAAAAACCTGCTGCTGTGCTTGAAATGTCAGGAGTCTTGCAAAGCGGTATCTCATTTTCCTCATCCACTCTAAATTTTGGTCGGGTTCCAGCAGGCAAGAAAGTCTCCCTGTTTATGACAATTACGTTGGATCGCAGGCTCCATCGGTTTTTGCCTGATAACGTAAGGCTAAAAGTCATCTCAAACAATGGTGATATTCAGGTTACCAAAGCAATATCTGCCCAAGCCAGCCCAAAGAAAAAGGTGTTGATATCCAACGAAATTACTATAACAAGCCCCAAAAATATTTTCGATGATTTCCCGACAGACACAAAAGTTATTTACAAAGTAACTTTGCTGCCTAATGCTGAACTTGGAGATGTGAAAGGGAGTATGTCAATAATTGCACCGGCATATCCCAGTTTGATAATGCTTGTAAATGCTCGGGTTCCCTTCGTGGGAGAAGTTATTGGGGATATTAGCGCTTCACCGCAAGTCATTGTTTTTGACAGTGTTCCTGTTGGAAGTGCGGCGACCAAATCAATAACAGTTACATTGGGCAATAGTGCAGGCTCGTTGAGTTTACTTTGTCACAATCCAAATTTAACTGCACATTTGGTTTCCGACAGCTCATTTAAACCTTCTCCTGAGCATAGCGGTTCCTATACATTGCAGGTAACTCTCGGCCCTACTGCACCCGTCGGGGTGCTAGAGGACAAAATTACCGTTGTCACTTCCTCTGGTCAGCATTTAATAGTTCCTGTCTTCGCTTCTGTTAGCTCAAAATGAACGCCTGCTCAGATAGCTACAAAGCATGAATATGGCTAGATTGAGTTTCGCACTGGCAAGCAATTAACATATGGTCACGAAAAATTCGCGTAACAAGATTTTGACTCGAAATATCGTTGTGGTTTTTCTGATGATAGTGTTTAGTGTCGGCACTGCTTTCTTGGGCTGGATGAGTTATGCCGGTGTTGGCGTGGATATGGCTATTTTTTTCCTGTCTCCCTTGATTGCCTTGACGGCACCAAGACGCGAATTTTATGTCAGTTTTTCCTATGTTGCTCTTTCTTTAGTGATCTATTGGATAGGACTAGACCATTGGGGTTACATAAAAAGCGATTTGCTAACATATCTTTTAAGCTTTAATGGACTACAACTTATTGCCACCGGAATAGCTTTCTGTGCTCTTACAACCCTGCCTGTTTACTTATCCCGCAAGTATCCGTTGTGGTAGTGGTTGATTGACGGTTACTGGACTAAAATAACAGCAATTTCGTCTAAGTTCTTTCTTGTTAGTATTGCTGGAACCAAAACTTCGCCGAACACGGAATAGCTTTCGGGAACGATGACCATCCGGTGCATCGGCTCATAAAACGTGATGTCTTCGCACGTGAAGTGCTGGCAGTTTTGCAAGAGAAGACCAGCATATCCACAGAAGCGTTTGAGGTTGTCAACTGCCAGTTTGCGCCGTTCGCCCAGTAACGGTTTTCGCCATACGGCTCTTCTCATCCCGAACACTTGTCCGCTCTTCGGGTATAATTAGCCTATTATGGCAGTTTCTCCCACGCTCGAAGAAAAGCTGAAGTCGCTTCCCCAATCCCCCGGCTGTTATCTGTACAAAGACGACAAAGGCGAGATTATCTATGTCGGCAAGGCGATCAATCTCAAAAACCGCGTTCGCTCCTACTTCCAGAAAAGCGCGAACCACTCGGCTAAGACGCGCAAATTAGTGTCGCGCATCGCTGACCTAGACATCGTTGTCGTAGACAGTGAGCTGGAAGCGTTGGTCTTAGAATGTAATCTGATCAAGCAGCACCGGCCCCATTATAACGTCCGGCTGCGCGACGACAAGCACTACCCGTACCTGATGCTGACGCTGAATGAGCCGTTCCCCCGGCTCTTGGTGACCCGCCGGGTGGCGCAGGACGGCAACAAGTATTTTGGGCCGTTCACCAACTCCCGCGCCGTTTGGGACAGCCTGCGGCTGATTTACCGTCTGTTTCCCCTCGTCACCTGCCGCAAGCGGTGGGACAACACGCCGGTGCAGCGCCCGTGCCTGTATCACCACATGGGCCGCTGCCCCCACGCGCCGTGTGCGGGTCTGGGCAATCAGGAAGAATATCGCAAGATGGTGGATGATGTGGCGCTGTTTTTAGACGGCAAGCAGGACAAGCTGCTCAAGCAGTTGAAAGACGAGATGGAAGCCGCCGCCGAGGATATGCAGTTTGAGAAAGCCGCCCGCCTGCGCGATCAGCTCCGGGCGGTGGAGACGCTGGTGGAGCGGCAGAAAGTCGTGTCCACCAATCAGGCCGATCAGGACATCGTGGCACTCGTCAACGATCAGGGCAAAAGCGCTGTGCAGATGTTCTTTATCCGCAACGGCAAGCTGATTGGTCAGGAGCATTTCCTGCTCGACGGCATGGACGGCGAGGAAGGCATCGAGACGGCCACGGCGGAGTTCGTCAAGCAGTATTATCAGGAGGCAACCTATGTGCCCCGTGAGATCGTCCTGCCCGCGCACGTCGAAGAGACCGTGATTATCGAGCAGTGGCTGCGGCAGAAGAAGGGCGCGAAAGTGACGCTGACCGTCCCGGAGCGCGGCGAGAAAAAACAGCTTTTAGACATGGCCTCGCAGAACGCCAAGCTCGCTCTGGACCAAATGCAGGCCACCGCCGCCGCCGAGCATGACCGGACGCTCGGGGCGCTGATGGAGCTGATGGACGCGCTGGGGCTGGACTCGGCGCCGGAGCGCATTGAAGCCTTTGATATTTCGACCATTCAGGGCAGCAACTCCGTGGGCGGCATGGTGGTCTTTCAGGACGGCAAGCCGCTGAAGTCTGATTACCGCCGCTTCAAAATCCAGAAGCCGACCAACACCGGCGAGCCGAATGACTTCGCCATGATGCGCGAGGTCTTGACCCGCCGTCTCAAAGAAGCGCAGTCCGGCAACCCCAAGTTCAGCACCCTGCCGGACCTCATGGTCATTGACGGCGGCAAAGGGCAGCTCGGCGTCGCCGTCAATGTCGCCCAGGAGTTAGGCTTAGAGCTGAATATGATCGGCCTCGCCAAGCAGTTCGAGCTGGTCTACAAACCCGGCCACTCCGACCCGCTGGTACTGCCGCGCAACTCGCAGGCCCTCTTTCTCTTGCAGCGCGTCCGCGACGAAGTCCACCGCTACGCGGTGACCTACCACCGCACCCTGCGCGGCAAAAACGCCACGATGAGCGTTTTGGACACCATCCCCGGCATCGGCCAGGTCCGCCGCCGCGAGCTGTTGAAGTTCTTCGGCAGCGTCGAAAAGCTCAAGCACGCCAGCATCGAGCAGATCGCCCACGCCCCGGCGATGAACTCCAAGCTCGCCGCCACCATCCACAAAATGCTGCACGGCGGGGTATCTTAATCAACAAGAAGGAGAGCTGCAATGACAATCACTCTGGCCCCGGAAAACGAAGTTCATATACGCCAACGGGCAGCGCGGGATGGCAAGGATATTGATGCCGTGGTAAATGCACTGCTGGCAGATGTTTTGCACAGCACACCCCCTGAGGATGCCGCTAAAGAAGACGCTCTGGACCGGGCACTACTGGCGGCAGGGCTAATTACACACATCCCGCCACCGCGTGACCCAAGCAAAGCGGAGCGTCCCACATTTCATGTTTCCGGTGAACCTTTATCAGAGACAATCCTGCGGGAGCGTCGCTAAATGCCGGATTACTTTTTAGACAGCAGTGCCGCTGCGAAACGGTATCTCGCCGAAACTGGTTCGCGCTGGATCAAAGGGCTATTTGCACAGTGGCCGCGCAATGGATTTTACACCGTTGCAACGACCGGAGTGGAAGTGGTTGCAGCCATCAGCCGCCGCGCACGCGGCGGAACGCTCTCAGCGAGCGATGCCGCAAACTTTCGCACTTTGTTCCTGCTGGATTTGAGGGCGGACTACCGCAACGTGCCGGTAACCGACGGTCTTCTGGACCAGGCAATTCATCTTGCACAAAAGCATAGCCTGCGCGGCTACGATGCTATGCAACTGGCCGCTGCTACAGAGGTCAATAACTTGCGGATTAGAGCTGGAGCCGCTACACTCATCTTTATCTCTGGCGATAAGGAGCTGAACGCCGCCGCGCAAAGCGAGGGGCTAATAGTAGATAACCCGAACGCGCACCCGTAGCCCGAGAGAAAAGCAAAAAAGGCCCCGCGACTTTCACAGTCGCGGGGCCTTTGGGTGTGTGAAGCTACTTGCCGCCGCGCTTATGGGCGGCGGCTTCTAGAACGCTGGCGATTTTGTCGCCGAGCCGCTTGTGGCCGGCGGGGGTGGGGTGGACGTGGTCCCGTGAGTCTTCCGGGTGCGGCGCGAGAGTGGGGGCGAGGTCAATCAGGCCGCAGTGTGTCTCTTTGGCCGTGGTGCGGATGACTGGGCGGATGGACGCCCGCAGCACGCCTTCCGTGATGCCTGCCAACCCGTCGGCAAAGACGGGCGGGGGCAGGACGAGCCAGACTTTCGGGTGCGTCGGCAGCGCCTTGAACTCGTGGATCATATCCCGCAGGTCCGGGCCGAACGCGCCGGGGTGGGCGGGGAGGTTTTGCGGCTTGGAGTCATTGGTTCCCAGCATAATCAGCACGATATTTGGCTTGGAGGCCAGCGCATTGCTCAGCGCGGCGGTTTTCCAGTAGGACGAGTCGCCGTGTTTCATCAGCGTCGTGCCGCTGACACCAAAGTTCTGCACGCTGTAGCGCGGCCCGAGGTTGGTTTGCAGCACCGTGGTCCAGCGCACCGAGGAGTCCACAAAAGCTCCCTCGGTGATGCTGTCGCCGACGCAGGCGACGGTGGTTTTGTCGGCAACGGGCGTCTGCGCGGCAGCGGGGCGCAACAGGGCGGCACAGGCTAGTATTGCACTGGCGCAGAGGACATAGTGGGGTGGTCGCATTTAAATTGTCTCACTTTCGGCGGCGGCGGACAGCAAGGCGTCGCGGGTCTGCTGCGCGGGGTAGGAAGCGCGGCCCACACTGAGAGGGCAGGGGTGGGGGAAGGTCGCGGTGAGCGCGGACAGGCGGGCATGGAGGCGGCGGATGACCGTTTCGCGGGTGGCTCCGGTGTGCGGCAGCAGGGCAATCAGCTCGGTGTCAGCGTAGCGGGCTACCAAATCGGAGCGGCGCATACAGTCCTTGACGGCTTGCGCCAGCGCGGCAAACAGCGCGGCTTCGGGCAGGGTGCCGTCCACGCGCACACGGACGACCGATAGCTCCAGGTGGTGACGGCGGGCACGGGACAGCTCTTCGTCGAGGCGGCTCTCAAAATAGGCGCGGGTGTATAGGTCGGTGACGGAGTCCACAATGGTTGGCCCGGCATCGTCCACCTCGGCAGCGAGGGCGGCGGGGCCGTGTGTCTGGAAGCGGCGGCGGAGGCGCTCGTGCTGCAAGGCGGCTTCGCGGACGGCATCGCTTCGGAACATCTGCTGCAGCTTGCGAGCAGAGTTTTTGAGGATATGGGAAACGTAGTTATTGGAGACGCCCAGGGCGCGGGCGATTTCGGTCTGACTGTGGTCTTCGTAGTAGAACGAATACAGCACTTTTTGTTCAATATCTTTGAGCCGCGCCAGGGCCGCTTCCAGCACCACTTTGTCTTCAATGGGAAACGCAGCGCGGGACGACTGGGCATCACTTTCGGCAAGCTGCACCCGCGAGGCCCCGTTTTCCTGGGCTTCATCGAGGGACTGCACGGCAAAAATAGAGCGCGTCGAGCGAATACGGGCGACTTCCGGCTCGTTCAAGCCGAGCGAGGCGGCTATCTCGCCGTCGGACGGCTCCCGGCCCAGCGCCTGTGTCAGCGCCTCGGCCTCGCGGCGGACCTTCTGCGCCATCTCCTGAAGCCAGGCGGGTTCTTTAATTATCTGCGTCCGGTCGCGCAAAAAGTGCCGCAGATGGCCGTCGATATGATGCGTGGCAAAGGTAATCAGCTTGACCCCGCGTGTCGGGTCATAGTTTTCGATACCGTTGATGAGGCCCAGAAAGCCTTCCTGCACCAAATCTTCCAGCGGCACAGCGGGGGACAAGAACTGCCGGGCCTGCTTTTGCACCAGAGGCCGGAATTGCAGCACCAGCGCCTCGCGGGCGGCGGCCGCGCCTGGCCCGCCTTCGCGGTATTCGCGCAGCAGACGCCGGGCGCGGGCCTCGTCATCCTGCCGGTCCGCACTGCGCCGCTCGCGGCCCGTGTATTCTTTTGCGTCCGTCGTCATACCCTGCCTCCCCGTGCGCCGGGGAGGCGAACGGGTTTCTTAGTGAATAGAACTGACCAGCTTGAAAATAGGCGACATGACCGAGATGGCGATAAAGCCGACCAGGACGCCCATGAACACCATCAGCAGCGGCTCAATGAGCGAGGTCATTCCCTTGACCATCGCGTCTACTTCGTCGTCGTAGAAATCGGCCACTTTGCAGAGCATCTCGGACAGGCGGCCCGTCTCTTCGCCCACATCGATCATGTGCGTGACCATCGACGGGAACAGCCCCGAAGCGGCCAGCGGCTGACTGATTTTCGCACCCTCCCGGATAGATGTCCGGGCGTTGCCGATGGCTTCGGCCAGAACGGCGTTGCCGGAGGTCTCGCCGATAATCTCCAGCGAGCGCATCATGGGCACGCCTGACGCAATCAGGGTGCCAAACGTGCGGCAGAAGCGGGCCACGTTCATTTTCAGCGACAGGTCGCCAAAAATCGGCGCTTTCAGCTTGACCTTGTCAATATTGTAGTGGCCTTTCGGCGTTTTATCGTACTGCTTGAAGGCGATAAAGCCGCCGATGCCCACGCCCAGCACCACAAAATCATGCCAGGGGATTTGCAGCCAGTCGCCCATCGCAAACATGATCTGTGTGGTGGGCGGCATCTCCACGTCCATCGAGAGAAAAATCTCTTTGAATCGCGGCAGCACGAACAGGAACAGCGCCAGCACCATGAAGCCCGCAAAGCACAGGACGATAATCGGATACATCATCGCGGACTTGATCTTGCCGCGTATTTCCATTTCCTTTTCCAAAAATCCTGCAAGCCGGTCCAAAATGATGTCCAGGATACCGCCAATTTCTGCGGCGCGGATCATGTTGACATACAGCTTGGTAAAAGCGTTGGGGTGTTTGGCAATGGCATCGGTGAGCGACAGCCCGCCTTTGACATCTTTGCGGGTGGCATTGATGACCGCTTTCATGGCCTCTTCTTTGGTCTGCGACTCTAAAATGTCTAAGCACTTGATGATGGGAATACCCGCATCAATCATAGTCGCAAACTGCCGGGAGAAGATCACCAGCGTTTGCAACTTAATCTGCTGCGCTTTCCCCGCGACGCGGCCTTTCAGGCCGGTTTTGGCCTCCGACACCGACACCACATGGAACGACTGCTCATGCAGCCGCGCCAGTACCGCCTGTTCGTTGTCCGCTTCCAGCTTGTTTTTGACAATCTTCCCGGTTGTGTCGATTGCCTCATAAGTAAATGTCGCCATCGCTCGCCCCCCTGCCGTCTGCTAAAATAAAACTATGCCATTGCCTATTGTCGGCAGGCGACGGGGGCGGCATTAGGGGTCTCTCTTGACACCGTTTACAAAAACGTTTATACTCTTAACTATGGAAACGCAAACAATCCCCAAAAAAGCAGGCCGCCCGAAAAAGAAACAGCCGCCCACGGCTTCTCTGGGGCAAATCACCGTGCATCTGCCGCCGGAGCTGGTGTCGGCGCTGGATAGTGAGCTGGTTCCACTGGGAATGCGGAGCCGAAGCGAGCTGATCCGTGAAGCCTGCCTGACATATCTGGCGCAGCACAAAGAGCGTGCCGAGACCGTCTCGCTGACCCAGCAAATGCGGACGATGTCCAAAGAAGAGCGTCAGCAGATTATGGCCTCGGCGGCGGAAACGCTGAGCGATTACTACCGCACCGACCCGGAGATACGGGAGTGGCACGCATTGGACGGCGAGGATTTTCTGGATGATTGACCCGAAACGCGGCGAAGTTTGGATGGTGGATATGGACCCGACACGCGGCTCGGAACTTCAGAAGACGCGGCCTGTGGTCGTTGCCAGCGCGGATACAATCCGGTCTCTGGATGTGCGCGTGATCGTTCCCATCACCGGCTGGCAGGAGCCGTTCCGGCATTCGCCCTGGAAGATTAAAATTGAGCCGGACAGCAGAAACGGCCTGGCGAAGACCTCGGCTGCCGACGCCTTGCAGGTGCGGTGCGTCTCTGTGGACCGCTTCCTTCAAAAGCGAGGCACGCTTCCGCAGGCGCTTGTGGACGAAATCGTGGACGGCGTTCGCTATTGTTTGGAGTAAACCTCATCTTTTCAGCACCCAGGAGAACCCCATGCACAAACTCTTTCTTGCTCTCGTGGCGGCGGCTGTCTTCGGCAGCGCAGCCCCGGCGGCTCTCGCGCAGGCCAAAACGCCGCTGGCGTTCGTGACCAACAGCCCCTCGGACTACTGGACCCTCTGCCAGAAGGGAACGCAGGCGGCGGCGAAGCATCTGGGCAACGTGTCGGTGCAGTTTCTACAGCCCCCGGATGGGACGGTGGCCTCGCAGAAATCCGAGATTGACGACCTCCTGGCCGCAGGCGTCAAGGGCATCGCCGTCGCCCCGGTGGACCCCACCAACGAGACGCCCTACTTGAACACTGTTGCCGCACAGACTCACCTCATCACCACCGATTCGGACGCGCCGCGCAGCAAGCGCCTGTGCTATGTCGGCACGGACAACCACGCGGCGGGTGTCATGGCCGGGCGGCTCCTGCGAGAAGCCCTGCCGCACGGCGGACAGGTCATGCTGTTTGTGGGCCGTGCCAATGCCCAGAACGCCCACGAGCGTATCGCGGGGATGCAGGACGCCCTGCGCGGCTCCCGCGTTCAGGTTCTCGGCGTCCGCACCGACGACGCTGACCACGCCCGCGCCACGGCCAATGTCCGGGACACGCTGACGCGCTATCCGCATCTGGCCGGGATGGTCGGAATCTGGAGCTACAACGGCCCGGCTATTCTCAGGGGCCTCAAAGATGCGGGCAAGCTGGGTAAAGTCAAAGTCGTGGCCTTCGACGAAGAACAGGACACCATCAGAGGCGTTCAAAACGGCACCGTCTACGCCGCCGTCGCGCAGGACCCGTATCAGTTCGGCTACCAGAGCGTGCTTCTGCTGGCACAGCTCGCACGCGGCGACCGGCACGGCATCCCCGAAAGTAAGCTGCGCTACGTCCCGACTCGCGCCGTCACGCGGGCGAACGTCGCCGCCTATCTTGCCGAGGATAAGCGTCGTATGAGCGGCAGATAAAACACTTGACACGCCGCGAAAAGCGTGCTATGATGTGATCAAGGTTTAGCGTTGCATCAAACGCTCTTTAGCTTATGAACAAGCCGATTACATTGAGAGAAGTGGCCGCACAGGCGGGGGTCAGCAGCACAGCGGTGTCGGCGGTGCTAAGTCAGTCGCCAACGCGCCATGTGCGGGTGTCCGAAGAAACCCGCGCCCGCATTCTGAAAGCTGCCCATGACCTGCGCTATCGGCCCAACCGGGCGGCGCGGTCCCTGCGCTCGGCCCGGACGAATGTGATCGGGGTGTACACAGCTTGGGGCTATCTGAACCCCTATGTGCCGCTGACGGCGCAGATTATCGGTGGACTGCATCAGGGCTGCGATGCCCACCACAAGGACTTGCTGCTGCACGGCATGAACCGAGGACGCACGGCAGAAGACATTTATGCCGAGCTGACCGGCGGTATGATTGACGGCCTGATACTCTACACGGCGGCGTTTGACCCGCTGGCGGCTCTGCTGGCCGAGTCCGCCCTACCGGTCGTCGCTCTGATTAACGCGCAGCCTGGCCTGCCCGCAGTGCTGGCGGACGACGCCGCCGGGGCGCGGCTGCTGGCCGAACATCTGGCCGGGCGGGGCCATCGACGGGTGGCCTATCTGCCTGGCAATGCGTCGGCGTCCTCCGTGGGGCGCAGACAGGCGGCGTTTGTTGAACACGCCTCGGCACTGGGGATGGCGGTGACTGAGTGCGCGACTTTGAGCGGCCATGAAACCGTGTCCGCGCTGGATTTGGACTGGCTGGACCTGCCTCCGGCCCGCCGTCCGACGGCGGCAGCCTGCTGGAACGATTTGACAGGCTTTAATCTGCTGGACCATTGCCACCGGCGCGGCCTGCGCGTCCCGGAAGACCTCGCCGTGGTGGGCTTCGACGGCGTGGACCCAGTACGCGGCGGCGGCGTAGTGCTGACCACCATTCAGGCCCCCTGGGTGGATGTCGCCCGCAAAGCCGTTGATTTATTGATAGACACCCTCGCTGGACAAACGCCGCCGCCAGAGACACTGCTTCCCGTTCGGTTTCTTCCCGGCACTACGACTTAAAGAAGGAGATTTTCTCATGTCACACTCCCGCTGCCGAGGCCGCGCAGGCTTCACGCTCATCGAGCTTCTCGTTGTTATTGCTATTATCGCTATTCTGGCAGCCATCCTGTTCCCAGTCTTCCAGAAAGTGCGCGAGAACGCCCGCCGCACCGCCTGCCTTTCCAACACCAAGCAGCTCGGCCTCGGCTTTATCCAGTACACCCAGGACTTCGACGAGCAGCTTCCGTATTGCTTTTATGGCGCTCCGCAGGGATGGGCCGGACACCTCTACCCCTACGTCAAAAGCACCGGTGTCTTCAAGTGCCCCGATGACAGCACCAATTCTTACTCTTCCGCCGGCAACAATACGGCGGTGCCTGTTTCGTATGCCATGAACCAGGACCTGACGCCCGGCAGCCCGGATGACGCTCAGCACCGCTCCCCGTCCTATTCGCTGGCTCACTTCATAGCTCCCGCCAGCATCGTGCTGATCTACGAGATATCGGGGTCACCAGTGGATGTGACGACCAATGACGAAGGCACCCAGAACTTCAATCAGAAGCCGCCCAGCGGCTTTGAGTCGGTGGCGGGAAACGGCTGCAACTCGGTCAACGGTCACTGGGGTGCTGGTCCCGGCAACGGGGACGGAGGGAGTGCCGGCATCACGCTGCCTCTGGGAGTGGGCCTGTCCCAGCGTCCTGCTACTGGTAATAGCAGTGTATATTTGCTGGCTGCGGCCCGTCACACGGCGGGGGCGAACTACATCCTGACTGACGGCCACGCCAAGTATTTCCTCCCGAATGTAGTGTCGACGGGGTACGGGGCATGCAGTTCGACGAATCTTCAGGACACCTGCGGCAACTATCCTTCGGCAGCGGGGGTGGACACGATGGGGCAGGGCGGGTTTGCGATCACCTTCAGCGCCCAGTAACAAGTTCCGTTCATCCAGAGGAGTTACGCCTGTGACCCAAGCATAACTCCTTATTTGCGTTTCCGAAGCGCCTGCGCGACCACCTGCGCCGCGCTGCGGCCCGAAGCCCCGAAGACGCCGCCGCCGGGGTGGGTGCTGGCGGCGGTCAGGAACAGGCCGGGGATGGGGGTTTTGTACTCGGAAAGCTCGGGCAGCGGGCGGAAGGCAAACATCTGGTCCAGGGACATTTCCAGGTGCATGACGTTTCCGTTCAAAAGTCCAAGCGTTCGCTCCAAATCCAGCGGCGTCTGAATGAAACGGTTCTCGATAGCCCCGCGCATATTCGGTGCATGGGCGTACAAGGTCTCGCAGATGGCGTCGGCGACCTCCTCGCGGGTGTCGTCCCACGAGCGCCCGTCGCGGCGTTTGTAGGGGAAATACTGCGCCCATAATTGGACGATATGCTTGCCAGGCGGGGCTATCGAGGGGTCCAAAGCGGTGAATGTCATCGCCAGCACCGGCGGGCGGCGGGATGGGTAGCCGCCGACATAGTCGGCGTAGGCATCGGTCAGGAACTCGGGCGTCGGGCAGAGAAGCTGCATCCCCTGATGCACGCTATTAGGCTGCCCCGCGCCGTAGTCGGGCAGCTCGGAGGCCGCGCAGCGAACGGTCATGCCGAAGCCGTTGCCGACATTCAGCGCCTTCAGCCGCGTCCCCAAGTCCCCCGGCAGGTCTTCGGGTTTGAGCAGTGTCTGAAACGTCGTCAGCACATGACACGCCGCCACGACAGCCTTTGCGGTGTAGGTTTCGCCCCGCGCCACCACGCCCCGTGCCTGCCCGCCTTCCATCACAATCCGCTCGGCGGGGGCATCGGTCAGCACCGTGCCGCCGATCGCCTCGAACGCCGCCCGCAGGGCGACGGTCAGCATCCCGGAGCCGCCTTTGGCCCGCTTCGCGCCGCTTTCATGCACTGCGCCCCACCACGCCGCGAACGGTCCCGTGCCCGGCTCAGACGGGGCGGGGCCGGACTGCGCGGCCAGCCATCCCATCGCCGCCTGCATCTCCGAGGTCTCGAATGTTTCTTTCAGCAGCCGCCCGTAGCTCGATACGATCATCCGCAGGGCTTCATTCGTGGTATCGCCCGGCGACTTGGCAAAGATGACGTGCCGCCCGAAGTTTGCCATCGTCGGCGGCTTCTGGAAAGCCTCAAACACGCCCCGCGAGACCGGCAGCCAGCGATTGACGAAGTCTTCATACGCCTCGGCGTCTTTTACGGACACCTGCGCGATGCTCTCGCACGTCTTTCGCAGGTCCCGATGAAAGCAGATCGCCCGACCATCCGGCAGGGGGTAAGCCGCCCACGGGTCCATTTCAATATATTCTAAGCCGTACTTATCCAGCTGCAAATCGGCCACAATCGGCGTCCGGTGGATCATCAGATGCACCGATGAGCCGAGGTCCACCTTGTACCCCGGCCACACTTCCTCGGTCACCACCGCCCCGCCGACCACAGGCCGCCGTTCCAGCACCAGCACCTTCCGCCCGGCTTTGGCAAGGTAGCAAGCACACACAAGCCCGTTATGGCCCGCCCCAATAATTATAGCGTCATAGTTGTTTGTTGAGTTGTTTTGGTTGTCTTGCATTACATCTATGAGTGTACCTCATGGTATACTGGAAGGGAAGATTATCAAGCCAATAGAAACCATGCCAAAACTAGCCAGAATGCTGCAAGTGCGCCGGGAGATGGGCATTACCTTTGTGCCTTATGCTCGCTTCCGGGTGCAGACGCGGCACTCGCCTGAAGAGTGCGCGGCGCGGCTCCGGGCGGTCACGCAGCCGCAAAAGCTGCCGACCTTGTTTTCGGCGCGAACTTCGCCTGACAGGCATCTGTTTTTCAAGGGAACGGTCACGTGCACGGGATTCTTTGCGGCTGCCATGAACAATACTGGAAAGCAAAAATATCAGGGTGTGCAGCCATTCTGGGTTTCTGGTAGGTTTCAGCCTGCGTTTGGCGGCACGGATATTGTCGTGAAAGTTTTCCCCGATCTGCTAGGTGTGCTCGGTATTTGCGGCGTTCTCTTTGTCTCTATGGCGATGACTGCTTATGATATTCACCTGCTGCTGACGCTCGGCAGTTGGGAAAGGGTTTTCTGGGTGCTTGCATTACCTCTGCTCCTGGCACGCGATTTGCTGCTCTGGGGATGTCTGGCACTACCTGTTCCGTTTCAAGCGTACAAGATGAAGAACGCCCTGCGCCAACTGCTGTCTGAGTAACCTCTGCGCCCTGTCCGCAAGTAGTCACCTATGCAAAGCCCCATCACTTTTGACCGTCCCTGGCTCCTGCTCCTGCTGCCTGCCGCGCTCGCCGCGTTCTGGTGGATCGGGCGGCGCTCGTATGCCGGGCTGCCGCTTCCGACGGCGCGGCTGGCACTGGGGGTACGGGGGGCGCTGGCGGCGCTGTTAGTATTTGCGCTGGCGGGGGCGCACGTCGTCAACCGTTCGGACAAGCTGACGACGATATTTCTGCTGGATGTGTCCAAGTCCGTCCCCAATGCCCGGCAGGCGGCGGGGCGGGATTATATTTCTAAAGCCCTGGCAAATAAGCGGACCGGGGATCAGGGCGGGGTGGTGGAATTTGGACGGACGGCCACCGTGGACGAAGCCCCGTCGGAGACGATGCAGACTCTGGAACAGGGCCGGCCCACAGTCGCCGGGGATGCGACCAATCTTTCGGATGCCCTGCGGCTGGCGGCCTCGTCGTTTCCGACGGGGCTGGGGCGCAAGATCGTGATTTTGTCTGACGGCAATGAGACTGTCGGGGCGGCGGGCAGCGAGATTGAAAGCCTGCGGGCGGATGGCGTTCGGGTAGACATCGCGCCGACGGCGCTGGGGCAGGGGGCCGACGGCGTGGCGGCAGGCGAGGCGATGGTGGACGATGTGAGCCTTCCCGCCCGCGCCCGGCAGGATGCGCCGTTTGACCTGCGAGTGGTGGTGTCGTCGACTGTGGCGCAGCACGGCACGCTGACACTGACACGGGACGGGCAGGCGATAGGCACGGACAAGGTAGATTTGAAAGCGGGCAAAAATGCGTTTGTCTTCCCGCAGACACTGCATGGCGCGGGCTTTCACCGCTACGACGCCGTGCTGAACGCCCCGCAGGACAGCCTGCCGGAGAACAACAGCGGCTACGGGCTGGTGTCGGTGCAGGGCCGTCCGCGCATTTTGTATGTCACCGATGCGCCGTCGCCCGGCGTCGCGGGCATTCGCGGGACACTGGCAACGCAGGGCATTGACATGGACGTGCAGACCCCCGGCGCACTGCCCGCCCGCGTCGCCGCGCTGGCGTCGTATGATGCCGTCGTGCTGTCCGATGTCCCCTCAAGCGAGCTGGGACCGGACAAGATGAGCGCTTTAGAGATTGCCATCAAAGAGTTCGGCGTCGGCCTCGGCATGATTGGCGGGCAAAACAGCTACGCCGCCGGGCAGTACGCAGGCACGCCTATTGAAACTGCCTTGCCGGTGGCAATGGACATCAAGGACAAAAAGCGGTTCCCGACCGTGGCCGTGGCTCTTGTAATTGAAGACCTGGAAGAGCAAACCAGTGTCAATATGTCGATTGAAGCCGCCAAATCCTTCGTGGACCTGCTGGACCCGCAAGACCAAATTGGCGTGGAGGACTGCAACGGCACCTGGCGTATCCCCATGCAGCACGTTCAGGACCGCGCCAAGCTGAAAAGCCAGATGGACGGCCTGCAAAACATGAATGACCCGCCGCAGTACGACCCGTACATTCTGGAAGCCGCCCGCGTGCTGTCTACGACGTCCGCGCAGGTCAAGCATATCATCTTCCTGGGGGATGGCGATGCCGTGGGCGAAAGCGGGCAGAACGCCGCCGCGCTGACGTCCCTGAAAGGCCGGGGCATCACGCTTTCCACCGTGGCGACCGGGGCAGACGCGCAGGGGGCGCAGTTTTTGGCCTCCCTATCGCAGATTGGTGGTGGCACGGCCTACGTTGCTGAAAAGCCCGAAGACCTGCCCCGGCTCCTGCGAAAAGATCAGCAGTCGGTGAGCAAGCTGCGCGTCATTGAAACGCCGTTTCTGGCACGCCCCCTGCCCAACAATGAAGTGATCGCGGGGATTGACTGGGGTTCTCAGCCGCCGCTGCTGGGCTACGACGTGGCCTCGGCCAAGCCCGGCGCGACCGTGGCGCTGACCGCGCCGGACCACCGCGACCCGGTGTTTGCCTACTGGCGCTACGGGCTGGGGCGGACGTTCGCGTTCACCTCCGACGATCAGCCGCACTGGGCCGTCCGCTGGCTGGGCTGGCCGGGCTTCTCGCGCTTCTGGGCACAAGCCCTGCGCTGGTCCCTGCGGCAAAGCACCGACGCTGACTTCCAAAGCACGGTGGACAATGAAAACGGCAAGGGGCACTTAGTCGTCGATGCCTTCACGGCGGGCGGCGGCTTTGCCAATGGCTCCAAGCTGAATGCCAATGTCGTCGCCCCAGATTTGTCGCTGAAGCCCGTGTCGCTGACACAGACCGGGCCAGGCCGCTATGAAGGCAATTTCGATGCCGACCAAACTGGCCCCTACTTGGTCAATGTCAAGCGCGGGGACACGCCGACCGCCCCTGGCGGCCCCGTGCCGCCGTCGCAGACGGTCAGCCTAGTCGTGCCGTACTCGCCCGAATACCGGACGCTCGGCCCGAACCTGCCGCTGCTCACGCAGCTTGCCGAGGGCACAGGCGGCAAAATCCAGAATGACCCGGCACAGGTCTACCGCGATGCGCTTTCGTGGGTGGTCGGTGTCCGCGACATCGGCCCGCTCCTGCTGGCTCTGGCCGCCCTGCTGTTCCTGGCGGACGTCGCTGTGCGCCGCCTGCTCCTGCGCCCCGCCGCCGTCCGCGAAAAGGCGCTGGCGGGCGCACAGACCGCCTCTGCCCGCGCCGCCGCCTGGCGCGAAGCCGCCGCCCGTCCCACGGTCGCTTCGGCCCCGTCTACGCCGCAGATGGACCGCCTGCTGATCCGCAAAACGTCCGCCCGTACACAAGACCCTGAAGATGCCGCCGAAACGACCTCCGCCACGCAGCAACTTCTCAGCCGCCGTGCCTCCCGCACCGCCGAGGCTGACGACAACCCGTTCCCGCACGTCGCCGCCCTGCCGCCGAAGCCGCGCCCGCCCGCGTCCCCGCCGCCCGTGTCCGGCTCGGAAGAACAGGGCTACACGAACCGTCTGCTGGATGCCAAACGGCGGGCGAAGGAAAAAGACGGCTAACAAAAAAGCCCCCGGCACATATTGTGCCGGGGGCTTTTGTTTGTGCTGCCTAATCCGCGTATTCCATCGTGTGGTCTTTGTCGCGCACCATGACGCTTGACGTTTCCTCGGCGGTTTCAATGGTCTGCGTGGAGCCATCCTCGCAGAGCAGTTCCAGAGTTGTGCCAGACTGCTGGACGGCTTTGATGGTTCCGCCAGACGAAGCACTGTTAGTGCTGCCCTGCGTCTGCACGGTCATCAACGAGCCGTCGGTGAAGGAGACGGTCAGCACGTTGTCGGCGTTGGCCGTGCCGGAAATGGTGCGGCCTTTGATAAGGCTGGTGAGCTTGTGGTTGCTTGTCATAGGTGTTTTCTGGAAAGGTCTAGGAACCCCTCCCGGCGGGAGCGTAGCCCTGCGCTTTGGCGTCCTTCTCGCTTAGGAACTTGCCTTCTTCGGTCTTGCCATAGTAGCGCGTGCCCGGCTGGAAGTATTTGCCCGATTTCGTGTTGACCCACACTTGCCCGCTTGACGCCGGGGGCGTCAGGGGAGCCAGAGATGCCGGAGCTGGCGTCGGGTCGGTCAGGGGGTGGGGCATCCGGCCCCCGCGACGGCTGCCGCCTGTGGTCAGCGGAACCTGGGTGTGGAAATGCTTTTTGTAGGAGGCAATCCAGTCGGTCGCAATCTCTTTTTGCGCCGCTGCCATGTCAATCGTGCCCTTGCAAATCTCGTCGTGCAGCTCGTTTTCCAGCGCGTCTTTGACGCGGGCGTTCCAGGGCTGCGTCTTGTACGACTCCGGCCACAGGTTCTTGATGGAGTTGGAGCCGCCGAGTTCCAGACTAATCAGATGGTCCACCTCAAAATCGCCCGCTTTGTGGCTGGTGATGCCGTACTCGGCGTACACCTGGCGCTTCACACTGGCGGGGACGTTGCGAACTTTCTGGGTATAGCCCGGTACACAAATGTCAGCTTTGGTGACGGGCAGCACGGCCCCCGGCGTCAGCTTCGAGTCTGGCAGGACAGGCAGGTTGGACTGGTCGGCGGCAGTGACGGTGCTGGCCGACGCAACTGGAGCTTTCGAGGCGGCACCGGCGGGGGAGGAGACAGAGTGGCAGCCGCTCAGCACGCCCGCAAGGGCGAGCGTGCTGAGTACAGCGAGGGGTTTATCCAATGTCATTGGGCGGTTGTCTCCGTGGGCCAGTCCGGGTTCTTCTGGAACGGGAACGGGTCTAGTTCAGCACGGCCCACGCTCTTTTCGTAGTCGGTAATCTTGCCGTGCAGGCGCATGACGCTCCGCTCGGCCTCGCCGGTATCGAACACGTCCCACAGGGCGGGGTTCCGCATCACGCCCTGGTCGTTTGGAACAGCGCGGGCCTTTTTGATGCCGTTGTCCAGCGCCTTGCGTCCGGCGACGGTCAGGTTGTCAAAGACCGGTCCCAGCACATCGCGCTGGAAGACACGTGGCCCATAAACCCCCGCCTTGTAGATGGTTTCGGCGACCTGCGGCCAGTTCGGGATGATGTTCTGCGCGGGCATGGCAAAATGCGTCACGACGTCATGGATCGCTTCCAGCGTTTCTTCCGGGAAGTAATACAGATACAGCCGCGCACCCTCTAAAAAGAACGCGTAATGCGCGGCTTCGTCCACCGCCAGAAGCGTGCAGGCGCGGGCCAGGATCGGGTCGGCGTCCCCGGCCAGTGCCGGGATTTCGGACTCGCCGCGTGCGATTTTGGCGAAGTTCAGGTAGTTAATCTGCGTCGCCCGCTCCTGAAACACGGTGTAGAGCATCATGTGCAGGGGCGTGTCCCAGGGCAGGGTCCAGTGGTTGTTGCGAAGCTGCCACTTGTAATGCTCAATTTGGTCGGGCGTCCGTCCGCGTGAGAACAGCAGGGCGTTTTCCCAGGTGTTGGCGTGCCGCTCTTCCTCGGCTCCCCAGCGAAGCTGGAAGTTGGAGCGGCCCGAGGAGCGGCGGACAATCTGCAAAATCTCGCTGGTGTAGTCCGGCGTGTACTGTTCTACGGCGAAGAAGCCTTCAATAAGCTGAATGGCGTCGGCGGAATGGTCCTGCCGCATATCCCGCCACGCGAACTCCGAATCGGGGTTCCAGTTCCGCATCTTCTGCGAGCGGGCAACATACCAGCGGTACAGCCCGGCAAAAGCGCGTTCCATCTGCCGCTCGCGCTCTTCGCGGCTCAGGAGCGTCACAGGCGTATCGCCTACTTTGCCACTGCGCCCCGGCGCGTCTTCGAGCGGGTCCGGCGGCAGGATGGCGTCAATCATGGAAACGGGGATTTCGGGCTTATGTTCCTTGCTTCGGGTTGGGTTCGGGAGGGTGTTAGCGGTCATGGAAGATCAATCTATCCTTCTCTAAATCGTGGAACTTTAAGGGTCAAGCGCTTGCGGGCCGTCGTCTGCCCCGGCGCAAATAGTTTGTCGAAACGGTACATAATGATACCCCGTTTCGCCCAAATCCGACACAATTTGTGGAAAAATCGTTTCCAAAACCCGCCTCAGCGCGGCTCATCCAGCGTCAGCCGCACCCGAGGCTCCAGCGTCACTTTGTTATACACGTCCTCCAAAGGCAGCGTGCATCCGATGCTCTCCAAAGTTGCTGCGCCGGTCTCCCGCGTTTCCGTCAGCCGCCATGTGCCGTCATCCTGCCGGGTAAACTGCTCGATGCGCTGCTCATCCTGCGAGACCAGCAGGTATTCAACAAGCGACTCCATCTGCCGACACCGCAGAAACTTCTCGCCCCGGTCAAAGGCTTCGGTAGACCGGGACAGCACTTCCACAATCACCGTCGGGTTCAGCAGCGTGTCCTCGCGTCCGTCTCTGAACTCAGGCTCCCTACAGACAACCACGACATCCGGGTAGAAATACTGCCACGATTGATCCGCCTGCACCCGCATATCGCCGATGTAAACTTCGCAGGGCTTGCTCCAAAACTGCGCTGCCAGTTGGGCCGCAATGCTGCCCGAAAGGAGGCAGTGCCGCCTGCCAGCGCCCGCCATCGCATAAATCTGACCGTCGAGGTATTCGCTTTTGTATTCCGCCGCTCGTTCTCTATCAAGGTACTGCTCAGGTGTAACGCAGGACGGGGAATAGGTTTTGGCAAGAACTGACATGGCATTTCTTTGTTTTAGTTTTCTTGAGTGGCCTATGCTATGAACCCGCCACGGCAATGAGTCGCAGCGTCAGCCCTGCCTGCTCTATCTCAGCCCGCAGTCGCCGCCGATGCTCCGCCAATGTATAGCCATAGCGCTCTCGAAAAGAAACAGTTTCACTCCACATCAACTCCCCGACCAGAGTCCGAAGCCGCACAGCTAAAACGCCCTTTCCCTGCCGTAGATATTCCGCCACAGCTTCTTCATAAATGTCAAAGTCGTCATTATGCTTGACTCCCGTTGCGAACGTGAGTTTGTGGCGCTGTGACCAGAGTGGGTCAGCACTGAGTTCAGGATAATCTTCATCTTTCAATCTCTTGACTGAGTGCAACGCTTTCTGGCGGTCTATGCCAAAACAAAGCGGGGTGCTCAACACCTCAATCATCTTTTGTGCTGCTTCCGGCAATTTTCGCTGGCGGCAGTAGAGATTGCCGAGCAGAAACAGCGCTTCGGTGTACTCAGGCAAAACTTGCAATGCGTGTTCCAGATGAGTAGCCGCCAATTCTAGCTCGCCGTCTTTCATAGCCTGTTCGGCGGCGGCCTTCAGAATTGAAGGGGAGGAAGGGTCAAGAAGTACTTGCGATGCAGGAAAAAGGGCCGCGTTTGCATCGGAAGCGGGCAGATCAAAGCCGAGTTGCGCGGAAATTTCCTCGGCAGCAACAAAATCGTCGCTGTCGGCTTCGCACTCGCCGCCAGCAACTTTGAGCTTAATAAAACCCTCTAGGTTGGATGCTGTCGGCTGTAACATTAGGTCATCATGGTAGAATTCACAGACAAGTGGCTCATTGCTTTCTTTACCGATAGGCCAGTAAAAGCCTGTCAAATCCCCATTACCAATATCAAAAATCGTGAATGCTTGGATGAAGCCCACTGGCGCGAACACGCCTGCCTCTGGCCATGCCTCTGGCTTTACGCTATCACCGAGGTTTAGCGGATAACCGGCCACATTCAGATTTAGGTAACGTTCGGGGATTTTCACGACAGCGCACTCTTCATGTAGAGCAGGCGGGCGTTGCGGTCCATTTTGGCGTTGAAGGGGTCCAGGCGGCGGGCGCTTTCGTAGTGACCGAACGAGTCGGCGTATTTGCCCTGCCGGTAGCAGACGTAGCCCAGCAAATCGTGGGCCTCGCGGTCGTCGGGCAGCTCGGCGCAGCAGCGGCGCAGGGCGGCTTCGGAGGCGGGGTAGTCGCCCAGCAGGTACAGGTCGCGGCCCAGGTTCTTGCGGGCTTTGGCCCAGCTTGGGCTGACGGACAGCACCGTTTCATAGGCGGTGATGGCCTGCCTCGGGTCATCTAAATAGTCGTGGCATAGGCCAAGCGCAAAGTGTGTGTGCGGGTCGTCGGGCCAGTCCAGTCGGACGCGCTCCAAGTGATGCAGGGCCTCGGCGTAGCGGTCGGCTTCGATGTGGTGGCAGGCGAGAAAGAAATTCGCCCACGGATTTTCTAAATCAAACTCGTACAGCGCCCGCGCATGGGCGACGGCGTCTTCCAGGCGGCCTTCCTCATAAGCCGCCCGGACGGCGCTTTCCTGCTGTAATGCCTGCCAGCGCTGGGCCAGCCGGGTGAAAAGTTTCATAGCAGATAATTCCAAGTCCAAACCAAACAAATACAAGATAAATACAAGAAAGAAGATGTGCCCATTATAGGCGTCTTGCCTCATTCTGTCAAGCAATTTTTACAGGATAAGAGGGTTCTCAAGAAGCGTAACTAAAAGCCCCTTGACTCATTTATCATTTTGTGTTATTATGCGTATTGTAACGAAATGATAAGAGTAGAGGAGGACGAAGCGATGTGGCAGAGATTTACCGAACGCGCCCGCAAGGTCGTGTTTTACGCGCAGGAGGAAGCCCAAAAGTGGGGGGAGAACTTTGTCGGCCCTGAACACCTGCTGCTCGGACTCATCCATGAAGATGACAACATGGCAAGCCGCGTACTAGACCGGCTTGGCGTCAGCCCGGAAGCCGTGCGGGAGCGAGTTCAGGCGCACCTTCAGCCGAGTGAGGACGGGCAGGGAAAGGATATGCAGCTCACACCTCTTGCCAAGAAAATTATCGACTTCGCCTACGAAGAGGCGAAACAGCTCAAAAACAACTACATCGGGGCCGAACACCTGCTGCTCGGGATGCTCCGCGAACCGGACGGCATTGCACTGGACGTTCTGATGGGCCTCGGCGTCACAGTGTACGCCGCCCGCGACGCGGTGCGTCAGTTGCAGTCGGAAGGAACCACACGCACCGCAGAGGGGATGCCGCCCGTTGGCATAATTCAAGACATGGCAGCATTTATAGAGACGGCGCTCAGCCCCGAACCGGATAAGGCCGCTGAAGAGCTATTGAGCCTCGATGAAGCCGTCAAGTTTTTAGGAACCAGCAAGCCCACCCTGTACCGCCTGATCGGCCAGGACGAGATCAAGGGTCTCAAGGTGGGCCGTCAGTGGCGGTTCCGCAAGGCCGATCTGATCACCTACATGGAGCGCGGCCCGGTGGCCGTCGCCGCTGCCCCGAAGGAAGACATACAAAAAGCCCTTGCGTTTCTGGAACACGAGGCCACAACATCGGACTGGGAAGTCAACGATGACGACGTGATGAGGATAAGCATTGTCACCCGCGTGATCATCACACAAGCCATCAATGAAAAGGCCAGCGACATACACCTAGAGCCGACCCAGGATGATCTGCGGCTGCGCCGACGTATAGATGGTGTTCTGCAAGGTGGAGATTTGCCCGGCGGCCTGCGAGAAGCGCTGACCGCTGAGATCAAGACGATGGCCGGGATGAACGTCAACGAGAAGCGTCTGCCGCAAGATGGGCGAATCTCCTTGCGGCATGACGACAAAGACTTCGATCTGCGGGTCGCTGCGATGCCGTCCCTGTACGGCGAGGCGATTACCATGCGTATTCTGGCGAAACAGGACCTCCTGGTCGGCCTCGACACTCTGGGCCTGGTCCCCGAAGACCTGCACCAAATCCGTGACATGATGCGCCAGCCGAACGGCATCGTCATCGCCACCGGGCCGAGCGGCGCAGGCAAAACGACCCTGCTGTATTCCTGCCTGCAAGACACGGTCAGCATCGAGAACAAGGTGCTGACGATAGAAGACCCTGTCGAGCTGGCCCTGCCCTATGCGACTCAAATTCAGGTGAACAAGAAGGTGGGCCTGACATTCCCCGCCCTCCTGCGCTCGTCGATGCGCCAGGACCCCGACCTCATCCTGGTCGGCGAAATGCGCGATGGGGAAACCGCGCAGATTGCCGTGGAAGCGTCACTCAACGGACATCTGCTGCTCACAACTCTGCAAACCGGCGACGCGCCTTCGGCCCTGCTGCGCCTGCTGGACATGGGCATCGAGCCGCACTTAATTTCCGCCACCGTGGTTGGCGTCGTCGCCAGCCGCCTGGCCCGCCGGGTCTGCGAAAGCTGCAAGCAGCCTCAAGACCTCTCCGCCGAGCCGGCTCTAGCTACTATCACTGCCCTGGCTGCCGAGGGCGGCTACGAAATCCCCGCCGATGCAGTCTTTGTGCACGGCGCGGGCTGCGAGCAGTGCCGGGGCCGTGGATACCGGGGCCGGATCGGGCTGTATGAAGTCCTGACCTTGACCGAGCCGCTCACCGAAGCCATCCTGCGCCGTGCTCCTGCCGAGGAGCTGAGGGGGATTGCTGTCGAGAACGGAATGCGAACCTTGCTGGCCGATGGCATCCGCAAGGCCGCCGAGGGCCAGACCACAGTGAAAGAAGTGCTGCGGGCGGTGTCAGTGTCGGTGTCTTGACAGCGGGCGCGGGAAGGGGCTATAATAACGCGGATTTCCGAACTTAACCACGGCTTACGCCCGGACTGACTAAAAACAAATCGAGGCCGGGCGCAAGAAAAATTTAGATGACGAGAGGTTACCCCCTATGGCCGCAAGCCCCGCCGCGCCTCCGAAGACCGCCCCGATAACAGAAACACCCCAGACCAATGCCGCTCAGACCAATGCCGCCCAGAACGGCAGCGCCAACGGGGCCATGTCCCCCGCTCGCTATGATGCCCATTCCATCGGGCTAGAGCCGACGGACGCCAATGCGGTCATTGAAAAGCTGCATTTGACGGACGAGGACCTGCTGCATACCTACCAGCAGATGCTCGATATTCGCCACTTTGAAGAGCAGTGCAACCGCGCCTTCCGCGCTGGCAAAGTCGGCGGCTACCTGCACCTTTACATCGGGCAGGAAGCCGTGTCGCTCGGCACACTGCACTCCTACAAGCCAGGTGACCAGGCCCTGTCGTCGTACCGCGATCATGCCCACTGCCTCGTGCTGGGCAGTGATGCCAACGCCGTCATGGCCGAGATTTACGGCAAAAGCACCGGCGTCTCACGCGGCAAGGGCGGCTCCATGCACCTCTTTGACAAGGCGCACGGCTTCGCGGGCGGCTATGGCATTGTCGGCGGCAACGTGCCGCTGGCGGTCGGCATCGGATGGGCGCTCAAGCATTCCCCGGAATACAAAGGCAAAGGCAACATCTGCGTCTGCTACCTGGGCGACGGCTCCATGAACGCGGGCGGCTTCCACGAGGCACTCAACATGGCGCAGCTCTACGAGCTTCCCATTTTGTATGTGCTGGAAAACAACAAGTACGCGATGGGCACGTCGATTGAGCGATCTTCGGCCAACACCGACCTGTCTTCGCGCATTGACTCCTATGCGATGGCCCATTCCAAAGTGGACGGGCAGGATTACTTCGCCGTCCGCGCCGCCACCCAGGAGATTGTGGAAAAGATGCGGGAGCATCCCGCGCCGTACTTCTTGGAAGCCATCACGTACCGCTATACCGGCCACGGAGCCGCTGACGGGGCCGAGACGCAGGGGACGTACCGCACGCCCGAAGAGCTGGAGCAGTGGAAGGGCCGTGACCCGCTGGATATTCTGGAGCGGAAGCTGCGCGACCGGGGCATTCTGGATGATGGCAAAAAAGAGACGATGGACAAGCAAGCTATTGACATGGCCCGCGCCGCCGCCGACTTCGCCGAAAACAGCCCCGTCTGCACCGTGGAAGAGCTGACCCAGGACGTCTACGCGGACTAACCTGCCCCCTGTCGGGGCGGGGCTTCCCCGCCCTTTTGTCTGAAACAGAAGGAACTTATGGCTGAAGTGATTATGCCCAAAATGGGCGACGCAATGGAAGAAGGCACTCTGCTAGAGTGGAAAAAGCAGGATGGCGAGACGGTCAAGCGCGGCGACATTATCGCTGAAATTGAAACCGACAAAAGCAATGTGGAAGTGGAAGCCGAAGAAGACGGCGTGCTGCATATCCAGGCCGAGCCAGGGGCTATTCTGCCCGTCGGCAATGTGATGGCGATGATTGGCGACATTCAGGCCGTCTCGGCCAACGGCTCCAATGGAACCAACGGCTCTGCGCCGAAAAGCGACGAATACGCTGTTCTGACCGGCGGCGAAGGCGTGCAGTACAAAGCCGACACTAAAGACGACAAAGACATTCTGGCTCTCGCCCCCTCAGTTCATGCCGTGGAAATCAGCGGCGAGACCGAGAACATGACTTATGCCGATGCCATTCGGCTGGCCTTGCAGGAAGAGCTGGACCGCGACGAGAAAGTCTTTTTGCTGGGCGAAGAGATCGGGCAGTATCAGGGAACGTTCAAGATTACCAAAGACTTCCTGACCACTTACGGCCCCGAGCGTATTGTGGACACGCCCATTTCCGAGGCGGGTATGGTTGGCCTGACCGTCGGCGCGGCCATGATGGGCCTGCGGCCCGTCATTGAGTTTATGACCCTGAACTTTGCTCTTGTGGCCTGGGACGGCATCATCAACCACGCCGCTAAAATCCTCTATATGAGCGGCGGGCAGTTCAATGTTCCCTGCGTTCTGCGCGGCCCCGGCGGCGTCGGCGTGCAGCTTTCCGCCCAGCACTCGCAGGATTTGGCGCACTGGTACGCCAACACCCCCGGCCTGAAAGTGGTTGCCCCGGCGACTCCCGCCGATGCGAAGGGCCTCCTGAAAGCCGCCATCCGCGACAACAACCCGGTCGTCTTCAACGAACACGCGGGCCTCTACCGCACCAAAGGCGACGTTCCCACCGACCCGAACTTCATCGTTCCCATTGGCAAAGCGGATGTCAAGCGCACCGGCAAAGATGTCACCATCGTGTCTTACTCACGGGGCACGATGCTGTCGCTCGCCGCCGCCGAACAGCTTGCCGCCGAGGGAATCGACGCCGAGGTGATTGACCTGCGCTCCTTGCAGCCGATTGACCTGGACACGGTGATTGAAAGCGTCAAAAAGACGCACCGCGCCGTGGTCGTGCAGGAGCAGTGGCTCTTCTACGGCATCGCCGCCGAGTTCGCCGCGCAGATCAGCAACGCCGCGTTTGACTACCTCGATGCCCCCGTGGAGCGCGTAGCGGGAGCCTTCACCCCGATGCCTTACGCGCGGGCGCTGGAGCTTGTGGCCACGCCGCATGAGCCGGAGATCATCGCCGCCGTCAAGAAAACACTTGAGCGGGAGGCTTAGGAACAACCATGCCGGAAGTGATTATGCCCAAAATGGGCGACGCGATGGAAGAAGGAACCCTGCTTCAATGGCTGAAGCAGGACGGCGACACGGTGAAAAGCGGCGATCTCATTGCTGAAATCGAGACGGACAAAAGCAATGTCGAGATTGAAGCCGAAGACGCCGGGGTGCTGCACCTGAAAGCCGAGCCGGGGGCTGTGCTGCCCGTCGGCACAGTGATTGCCCTGATTGGCGAAGACGCCGCCGTGGCCGCGCCCAAAGCCGCCGCCGCGCCCAAAGCCGCCGCCGCGCCCAAAGCCGCCGCCGCGCCCGCACCGACCGCCGCTCCGGCGGGGCAGGCAAGCCGCGCCAATGAAAGCGCCGCCGAATACGACACGCCGACTGGACAGCCTGCACAGGCTGCCGCCTCCGCACCATCTGTGCCCTCGGGCGCACGCGGCGGCAACGGAAGCCGCCTGAAAGCCTCGCCGCTGGCCCGCTCCGTGGCGAAGCAGCGCGGGCTGGACATCGCGCAGATGACCGGAACCGGCCCGCTTGGGCGTATTGTGGAAGCCGATGTGCTGGCATTTGCCGGGAGCAAACCGGCGGCGGCTCCAAGCACTGACAGCGTGCTTTCTACCGCTGTGTGCTCCGACCTGCCGCCCGCGTTGGCGACGCCCGACGCGCCGCAGAAACGCGGAAGCAGCACGCCCGAGCCGCTGACGACGCCGACCGAGCTGTCTGCGATGCGGAAAGTGATTGCCCGGCGCATGGTGGAAAGCAAAACCACCATTCCGCACTTCTACCTCACGGCGGAAGTGGACATGGCCGCCGCGATGGCCCTGCGCGAGCAGCTGAATACCTACGAGGAGACGCTGACCAAAATCACGCTCAACGACATGGTGGTCAAAGCCACGGCGAAGGCTCTGGTCAAGTTCCCGGCGGCGAATGCGCTGTTCCGAGACGACAAAATCTACCCCGGCGCGGGCGTTCATGTCGGTATCGCTGTGGCCCTTGATGATGGCCTGATTGTGCCGGTCGTCCGCGACGCCGACGCGCTGCCCCTGCGAAAGCTGGCCGAGACAAGCAAGGCTTTGGTGAAGAAAGCCCGCGACAAGAAGCTGGCCCCGAGCGAATACAGCGGCGGCACGTTCACGGTGTCCAATCTGGGGCCGTTTGATATGGAAAACTTCATCGCCATCATCGACCCCTCGCAGGGCGCGATTCTAGCGGTGGCTTCGATTATCAAGAAGGCCGTTGTGCTGGCCGACGACACCATTGCTGTCCGCCCGCGTATGAATGTGACGTTCAGCGGCGACCACCGCGTCATGGACGGCGCGACCGGCGCGAAGTTCCTGCAAGAGCTAAAGCGTCTGCTCCAGACCCCGCTGTCGCTGATGGAGTAACGCCGACCCATTCACGCCCGGCACGTCCCTGTGCCGGGCTTTTTATTTCGCGCCCGTTCTGGGCATAACTCTGTGAGGAACCAAACTATGCAGCATCGACAACTGGGACGCACTAAAATTGAGATCAGCCCGATTATTTTCGGCGGCTGGCAGTCCGGCAAAAAAGAATGGGTCGGCGTCAGCGACGACGAAACTATCGCCGCGCACCGGGCGGCGTTTGACGCCGGGGTTACGACCTTTGACACTGCTGAAGCCTACGGCGAAGGCCACAGCGAGCAGATTTTAGGCAAAGCACTCGGCGACAAGCGCAGCCAAATCGTAATTGCCTCCAAAGTCTTCACCGACCACCACAAGCGCGAGGCCGTGATTGAAGCCTGCGAGCGGTCTTTGAAGAACCTCGGCACGGACTACATGGACCTCTATCAAATCCACTGGCCCGCCGGGATGTTCGGCACGGAGAAGGTGCCGATTGAAGAGACAATGGGCGCTCTGGTCGACCTCAAGCAGCAGGGCAAAATCCGGGCTATCGGCGTTTCCAATTTCAGCCGTGCCCAGCTTGAGGAAGCGGCGGGCTTTGGCCGTATCGACAGCATCCAGCCCCCGTACTCGCTCTTCTGGCGTCAGGCCGCCGCCGATGTGGAAGCCTACTGCGTTGCCAACAAAATCTCGATTATTGCCTACTCCCCGCTGGCCCAGGGCCTGCTGACCGGCAAGTTCGGGCGCGGGCATACGTTTGAACAGGGCGACAACCGGGGCGGCAACCGGCTCTTTCAGGGCGAGACTTACGAGCGTGCCCAGAACGCGCTGGACAAGCTCCGCCCGATGGCCGACAAGTACGGCGTCACTGTGGGGCAGCTGTCGCTGGCCTGGCTGATTGCCCAGCCTATGAGCAGCGCGATTGTCGGCGCACGCAACGCCGAGCAGGCCACGCAGAACGCGGCGGCGGGCGATGTGGAGATCGACGAAGACGATCTGGACGCGATTGACGAAATCGGCCACATCGTCACTGACCGCCTCGACAAAGGCACGATTATGTGGACCTGGGGCGGATAGCGAGAGTTCCTAAGCAGAACCAGAAGTGAGCCGTAAATGCTGAGCTACAGCGATGCCACCCTTTACTTCTTTTTCGCCTACGGCGGTGTTGTCATCGCCGTCGGCATGAGGGCACTGAGCGGCAAAGTAAAGTTGCCAGTCACGATTAACTCTTCCGGGTTAGTCGCACACGGCTCCTCCACGCTGCTGTGGTGTTTTGGGCTTCTCATGCTCATGCCACTGCTCATGGGTATCTCAATTATCCCTGAGCAGTGGTCCGACCTTTACCGGCAAAGTCGTCACCCTTCAAGTATTGACATAGGCTTCACCCTCGCCAACTGTGCCCTGTTTACAATCCTGCCTGCCCTTCTAATCGTGGCCTTATTGTATTCGCTGCCGGTTGTACAGGAGCTGACACTGGACAAAAACAAGCGCGTTTATCACCTGCGCTCCGGTACACTTCGACAGCCCAAAATCCGCTCTGGGTCGTGGGATGACATCCGAGGGGTGTATGTCAGACCAGTTCGGGCCAAAGGCTCGACGGCGGCTTATGGGGTCTATCTGGCCTGGGAGGGCGGCCTGTCCGGCGGGCCGCCGCTTGGCTTCGCCGGGCAGCAGGAGCAAGCTGAACGCATCGCGGCTGGCATTGCTTCGGACTTAGGGCTTCGAGTTGTAGATCGACCTGATGGCTAGAACAAAATGACACGCACGTTTCACACACACAGCGCCGTCGAAACCCGCGCCCTCGCACAAAAGCTGGGGGCGCGGCTCGGCGCGGGGGATGTTCTCTGCCTCGTCGGCGACCTCGGCGCGGGCAAGACGACGCTGACGCAGGGCCTCGCTCTGGGTCTAGGCCTGCCGCCCGACGAACCCGTGAACTCGCCGACGTTTACACTGGTGACGGAACACCCCGGCGGGCGTGTGCCGCTGTACCATTTTGACGTCTACCGCCTGCCCGACTCGTCCGGCCTGTACGACCTCGGCTTTGACGAATACGTGGACAGCGACGGCGTGGTGGTGATTGAGTGGGCCGACAAAATCCCCGACGCCTTGCCCCCCGAGCGTCTGGACATCACGCTGACGGCGAACGGCCCCGACACGCGGGAAATCGTGCTGTCGGCGCACGGGGCGGACTGGGACGGGCGGGTGTCTTCGCTATGACTTTTTTACTCATGGACACGAGCGGCACGTACTGCGTGCTGGCGCTGGCGGATGAGGCGGACGGCACGGTGCTGGCCGCTTCAATTTTTGAGGGGCGTCGCACGCTGTCCCGGCGGCTGATGGGGGAGATTGATGGGCTGCTGACACGCAATAGCCTGACGCTGTCCGACCTATCCGCGCTGGCTGTGGGACTGGGGCCGGGGTCGTTTACGGGGGTGCGCGTGGGGGTGACGACGGCCAAGACGCTGGCGCAGGTGACGGGGAAGCCTCTGGTGGGTATTGGCACGCTGGAGGCTTACGCCGCCGTCTGGCCCTCGGCGGGGGACACGCGGCTTGTGCCGGTGCTGCCGTCGCGCAAGGGCGAAGTGTACGCGGCGGCCTATCAAAATGGAGACTGCGTGGAAGCGCCGTTTGCCGAAAACGTAGACACGCTGGCGGGGCGGCTGACGTGGGCGGGCGGGGCGATGGTCTGCGGCCAATCGGCTTTGCTGACGCACTGGGCCGGGCCGAGCCTGGCACAGCTTTGGACGCCGCCGGAGGGTCTGGCGCGGCTTGCGGCGGCGCGGCTGTCCGCCGGGGACACGGACGACCCGCTGAGTTTGGTCCCGCTGTATGTCGTCGCGCCGTCGATCAGCACGCCGAAAGCGCGGCTATGATAGTAGGCCGCTACCAGTCATTTGAGCCTGTGGCCGACAGTTATGACCGAACGCGGGTCATCCCCGACAAGGCGCGGGAAGAGATTGCGCGGGTGGTGGCGCGGGAAGCGCGACTGACCGGGGGCGGGCTTTTTTTAGACGCCGGAGTCGGGACAGGGCGGCTGGCTGTGCCGCTGGCCCGGCGGCATCCGGGGCAGGTGGTGGGGATTGACATCGCGCCCGCTATGCTGGCGCGGGTGGGGGACAAAGACGGGGCGGCGGGTCTGTCGCTGGTGCGGGGCGATTTGCAGCGGCTGCCGTTCGCGGCAGGCACGTTCCAGGCGGCAATGATGGTGCATATCCTGCACCTGATTGAGCAGTGGCCGCTGGTGCTCCGCGAAGCCAAGCGCGTGCTGGCCCCGGCGGACGGCGTGCTGTTTCTGGGCGTCGAGCAGGGGGGGCGCTCCCGGCTGGTAGATTTCTATTATCAACGTGCCCGCGCCCGGCGACTGCTTGCCCCTAGCGTAGGCAGTGCCAGCCTTGCGCCTGTTCTGGCCTCCCTGCGCCGTCCGGCCTTCAGCGGCGGCTTCGGGGCGAATGTCTCTCAGCTTTCCACGCCGAGCCTGCACTGGGAGCGAGTCGTGCCGGTGGCGCAGACCTACGACGCGCTGGCCTTACGCACCTATTCGCAGATGTGGTCTATTCCTGATGCCGCCCATGCCGAGCTTTTGTCCGAGCTGACCGACTATGCCGCCCGGACATTTCGCGGGGCGGCTCCGACGGAAACGCTGGCCTCACGCCTGCTCCTGCATGCCGTGCGGTTTTGAGAGAAGCCATACGGCAAACTCGCCCGGCACAAGAAGTGCCGGGCGAGGGGCAGACAGTTTTTATTTGCCTGTTTTACATCTTCATGCCGCCCATGGATTTCATGCCGCCCATCGGTTTCATCACCTTGATGTCGGCGGCTGTCTTGCCGGGGACCACGCCTTCACCGGCGTCCCAGCCGCCTTTGCATTGGGTGCAAACCGGCTTTCCGGTGGCTGCATGCTTGCCGCAGGGGCAGCTTCCCATCGACACGGCGCAGTCAACACACATGGGCCGGATGCAGCATTTGTAGTTGGGGCCAGCCTGAATCTTGGCGACCAGGGCGCTGACATGCTTGGAGGCGGCTGTTTGCTTCATCATACCGCCTTTCATCGCACTGTGCTTCATCATGCCGCTTTTCGGGGCGGCTTGCGCGGCGGGAGACGTGGTGAAGGCCAGCGACAGGAAAGCCGCGACTGCGGCTCCGGTTATAAATCGATTCTTGCTTGCGTGTAACATTTCTTTTCTCCTTGTCGTCGTGAACGCGATATATTGATCTTTTGCTGTCTCTGATTTTGCTGTTCAGGCCAGCAAATGTTCCCGGATCAGCCGACGCCCCCGATGGATGCGCGTTTTAACCGTCTCGGGAGAGACCCGCAGGCGAACCGCAATCTCCTTGACCGTCAGTTCCTCAAAATCACGCAGCACGATGGTTTCCCGGTATATATCCGGCAGCGATTGAATCGACAGCGTAATATCAAGGCGCAGCTCAATATCTGTCCGGCTTTGCAGGTAACTCCGCTCGGCGGTTTCGTCCAGTGGCACATCCTGATGAAACATCTTTTGAGCCAGTCTCTGGCATTCCCGCCGGACAATTTGGAACAGCCAGCCTGTATAAGCTCCTAGCGCCCGCAGGGTCGGCAGCCGCCGATACAGGATAATCAGCGACTCTTGCACGGCATCTTCTGCGTCCTCAGAAGTCGCACAGTGCCGTGCCGCATAGCGGCGCAAATCAGGTCGGGTCTGTATAATCAGTCGTTCCACCGCCCCGGCGTCTCCCCGCCGGGCCGACTCCACGAGTTCTTTGTCTGGAAAACCAATCATCCTGCGCGGCTCGGTTCCGCCGGTCAAATTCAACCGGCTACAATGATAAAGAGAGTGATAATGCCAGAAATGGGTTCAGACCAAAAAAACTATTTTTCTGGACGCTCAAATCACCCGCGCAGCAGGGCGTTGCCCGCCGACTCCAGCCATTCCCGGTCCGCTTCTCGCAGAAACTCCCCCAGCTCCACCGACTCGCCCCGGCCTTCCAGGGTTAGCGTTCCGGCTTTCAGGCCCTGCGGGTCGCGCCGTAGCTGGAAGCCGCGCACGTCGCCCCGCATCTGCGTCCATTCCCGCGTCCGGCCCCACTCGAAATGCTGCACCGTCAGCCAGTGTGGCCCGATATCCACTGTCTCCCGCGCCGACAGCGGGCGCAGAATGGCCCAGAGCGTGCCGAAGCCCAGCGCCTCGGCGGCGAGGAGGCCAAGTCCCAGCAGCCATGTCCAGCGGGTCAGTGAGACCGGCAGGCCGCTCGGCGAGACCTGCGCCATGAACAGCACGCTTCGGTGAAAAATCACAAGAACCAGCCCGGTATAGAGCGTCACTAGCAGGTTGCCGAGCAAAACCAGCGCGAAAAAGAGGACTATGGGAGACACGCCGCGTGGAGGCAGCGACAAGGAGACCGTGCCGTCGTCCCCGCGTGTGATGACGACCGGGCAGCCGGAAGGCCGCTCGCGTGCGCCGGGGACTTCGTCCAGGGTGGTGGTCATGGCGTCCCGCCTACGCCTAACAGCCAGGCCAAGGCCTGATAGTCTGCCTCCTGTGCGGCGTGGGAACGCCCGGTGGGGCTGACTACGACCTGCGGCGAGGGATGATAGAGGGGAAACAGCACAAAGCCGTTCCACGGTTGGGGCGCTGCGGCGTGTTCGCGGAGGGTGTAGATGTGGGGAGCAAGCAGATGGAGCGCGGTCAGCGCCTTTGTGCCGAGCGTCACCACGACGGCGGGCTGAACGGCAGCCAGGGTGCGGGCGAGGAACGGGGCACAATTTCGCAGCTCGGAGGCCGACGGCGGGGCGTTCGTGCCGCGTAGGGAGCGCGGATTGCACAGGGCGGCGTTGGTGACAAACACGTCTTCACGCCGCATCCCTGCCGCCGTCAAATATCGGGTGAAATTGCGGCCTGACGCATCGCCAGTCAGCGGAACGCCGCCCTTGTCGCCGCCGAGCCGCCCCGGCGCTTCGGCGACAAACAGGACGCGGGAAGTCAGTGGGCCATTCGCGGCAGTCAGCACACGGCGGCGGCCTTCCATGCGCGGGCAGGCCCGGCAGTTCTGAGCGTCCCGCACGAGTTCGGCAAACGCGGCGTCACGCGGCATTTTTCACCTCGGAAAACCGTGGGAATGAATTCCTCGGCTGTGCGGCCTGTGGCCAGCTCTCCGCCTTCGCGGAGAAAGAACTGGAATAGGAAAGGGCTGGTCCGTGTCCCCGAAGGTGGACAGAAGGCGTCTGCACCGTATAGCCGAGGAATTCATTCCCACGGCTCTTTTGCGCTTGGTTCAGACTGTTCATGGCTCAGTTTTGCCTCACCATCTGTGCCTCAAATTTCCAATTTATCGAAGCGGCCAGCCTTCGGATCGAGCGTCGTCTGCAGAAGCTGATAGGATTCTTCCACTCGTTGAAGCACGTTGCTGGCCCGCGTTTGCTCGGCGGAGCCTACCGGGAAGCGTTCGGGGTTGCACCGCTCCCGCAGGGTGTTGGCGGCGGCCTGCACGGTCAGGTAGTCCGCGCCGGGGGCAACGCCCAAAATGCGGTAGGCGGTTGCCACCGGGTCCGTGGAAGCGGGCGGCTCGGGGGCGAATGTTCCCGGCGACTGCTCCCGCGCCAACTTGGCTCGACCCTGCGCGGCGGCGAGTTTGGCCTGAGCGCGTTCCATCGGGTCATCGCTGGCCGCGAGGCCCTGCTTGATGTCGTCGCGGTCCAGGGCGCGGGACAGCTCATCCGACGCCTGCGTGCTGAGTTCTTCCACCCGGCCCCGCGCCTCTTCGTAGTAGTTTTTGGCGAGGCGGACGGACCGCCCAAATAAATCGCTCATGATAAATCGCTCATGGTGCTTTCTCGCTGGTGTGAGGCACGGAGAGGAGGCCCCCTAGCCCCCAATTCTGGGGGAACCGGAAAGAGGGAAGATGGCGCGTCCTAATTCTCTGGCCCCCCAGAATTGGGGCGGGGGGGCCTTCCTACGAAGTCCCGCCGCTGCCGCCGACGCGCTGCTCTAATTCCTGCAACTGCCGGTCGATTTCTGACGTGTTGGCGGGAGTCGCCGGGGTGGCGCGAGGCGTCACTGAAGGCGCTTCGGTAGTTTTCGGGGCGAGGCCGAGGCGCTGCTCCATCTGGGACAGGGCATCATCGGCTTCGCTGTTGGCCTGCGCGTCGTCCAGCCCGGCAATCTTGCCGGTGATGCTGTCGCGGGCAAGCTCCGTGCGTGCCTGCCCTTCGCTGCGGGCGTTGGAGATTTTGGCGGCGGCTCGTTCAAACGCCTGGTCGGTTCCATCGGCGGACATCCCTTCCAGTGCCTTGTTCATCGAGTTTTCGATCTGCGCCTGCTTCCACTGGGCCTTCATGGACAGGGCCTGGGCGGTCTTGGAGCGGATACGGTCTTCCTCGCGGCGCATGGCGACTTTGACGGCTTCAGTGGTTTGCAGGGCCTGGTCGAGCGAGCCGTTCAGGGAAGTCAGCGCGGTCTCGTACTGGCCTTTTTCCACCAACAACTGCCGGGCCAAATCGCGGTCGCCGCCTTTGAGGGCAAGCTCCGCTTTGGCCTGCAAGTTGTTGACCATCTTCTGGGTTTTGTCTACTTCGGCTTGCAGGTTGTTCTTGGCGGTGATGGCCTGCACGGCCCGCTCGCGGTTTTTGGCCTGCGCTTCGCGCATCTCCTGCTGGGCCTGGGCCAGCAAAATCTCCGGGTCTTCGAGCTGGTCCAGCTTGAACCCGAGCAGGCCCTTTAAGTAGCGGATAATTCGATCAAACATGGACGGTCTCCCTTTGGACGCGGGTAAATAGGTTGGTACTGTGTTTTGACACGCGGGCGCGTGAAAAGTTGCAAAGATGTGAGTGTGATTGTGGCTTATTATAGCACGAGTCACCCCGGAATGAATTCCGGGGCTGCAAAAAGCGAATGTCCACCTTCGTGGACAGAGAACACTGGCAGAGTGTCCCACCACACCACGCCTATTAATGGACAAGTGCGGTCTGTATCAGCTTCCTCTTGTGCGCGCCCAGTAGCAGCACAAGAGCAATCAAGCGGTCTCCATGCGATGCAGCGCACTGTTAGACCGCAGGCTGAGTCTCTTCTGCCAGCGGCTGCTGTGACAAAGCATTCGGTTGACCTACCTTCGCGCAAAGTACACCAATGTTATCTTCGGTGATGGATTCTGCTGAAATCGCACTGCAAAAACTGTAGTAAATCGCTGATGGCCCTTCACCGATAGGCCCCATCCAATTCTGAGTGTCTAAAATTATTCCCTCGACTTCTTCTTCAGTCACAGCAAACTGACCGCTTGAAGGCGGCGGGAAACCATGCGTGCGGGTTATAAAGACCAAGCCGCGTTGAAGAAGCTCCCGCATCAAGCTTTGCGCTTCGGGGACCATTGCCAGCAGAACGGCTTCAGCTTCGTTGTGAGGAATGATGTCATCCCAATGGTTGATTGAAAAAATCTCCTGGACGAAGCTCCAGAATGGATCGCCATGATCATCATAGGCCACAAGCATCATCCTGTAAAGTTTGTGACTCCGGCTCATAATGTAGAGTTTTTGGCTCTGGCTCATTTTGTCAACCAATGTTCATCTTCCCACTCGCTAAATCAATTTAGTGCTGTACCGTCAGACCCGATAACGACAGCTATATTATGTTGTCTCAGGTATAAGTACTGCCTAATGTGCCTAGCGTTTTTGGATTTAACGGTTTTAATAGACCTCTTGCATATAGGCAATCTTCACTTTCTGTTCTACGCACAGAGGTATAATCCCTGCATGGCAGGCGAAAGTATCTTTGACGACACGATTTGTGCGCTGGCGACGCCCCCCGGCACGGGCGGGGTGGGGGTTATTCGCGTCAGCGGCCCGGAGGCGTTTAGGGTTGTGGACCGCGTGACCAGAAGCCGTACCCCCTGCGCGGCTTATGCGGGGTATACCCTGCACCGGGCCAATGTCGTGCAGGCGACGGGCGAGGTCATTGACGACGTTCTGCTGGCCGTCTTCCACGCCCCGCGTTCCTATACGGGCGAAAACGTGGTGGAAATCTCCGCGCACGGCGGGCCGGTTCCCATTCGGCAGATTTTAGGGCGTCTGCTCGGAGCCGGGGCGCGGATGGCGCGGCCCGGCGAGTTCACGCAGCGGGCGTTTTTAAATGGCAAAATGGATTTGGCGCAGGCCGAAGCCGTCGGGGATTTGATCGCCGCCCGGACCGATCAGGCGCACCGGCTGGCCCGGCGTCAAAGCGACGGGCATCTGAGCCGCGCCGTTGGCAGCATCCGGGGCGCGGCGCTCGGCGTGCTGGCCCGGATTGAAGCGACGATAGATTTTCCCGAAGACGTGGGCGAATTAGATACCGAAGTTTGCTTGACGGAGCTGGCCGGCGCCGAACGCGCCGCGTTGGCACTGCTGGCAACGGCGGACGCAGGCATCTTGTACCGGGAAGGGCTGAAAGTGGTGCTGGTGGGCCGTCCCAATGTCGGCAAGTCGTCGCTTCTGAACGCCCTCCTTCGCACCGACCGTGCGATTGTGACATCTGTTCCCGGCACGACGCGGGACACTTTGGAAGAGACGCTGTCCCTGCGCGGCATCCCCGTCCGGGCCGTGGACACGGCGGGCCTGCGGGACACCGAAGACGCCGTGGAGCAGATGGGGGTCGCCCGGTCCCGCGCCGCGCTGGCCGATGCCGATGTCGTTCTGCTGGTGCTGGATGCCGAAGACGGCGAAACTGCCGAGGACGCCGCCCTGCGGGCCGACTTGACCGAGACGCGGTACCTGGTAGTCTGGAACAAATGGGACAGGATGCCGGACCGGGACCCACCGCCGGGCAGCATTGCCGTCTCCGCCATCACCGGCTGGAACCTGGCGGCGCTGGAAGACGCGCTGGCGGAGCTTGCGCTGTCGGGCCATTCGGCAGACACGGAAGATACGTTTGTGACCCACGCCCGTCATCGGGAGGCGCTGACCGCCGCCCGCGCCCATCTGGCCGACGCGGCGGCCTCACTCACCGCCGCCCTGCCCGCCGATTTCGCGTCTATCGACCTGCGCGGGGCACTGGATTCGCTCGGCGAGATTACGGGCGAGACGGCCCCGGAGGATATGATCCATGAAATTTTTTCACGCTTTTGTATCGGCAAGTAGCCTGCTGCTCGGCCTGCTCCTGCCTGCCATCGCCGCGCCCCTGTCAACCTATGATCTGACGCCGACGCTGCGGTATGACCTCAAAACCGACTCGGGCAGGAACAACGCCTGGGCTGAAGCCCATGCCGTCGCGGCCTTGCAGGGGCTGGTCAATCGCACCAAACCGCGCCTGTATATCACCTATGTCAGCGACGACGGCGCGAAGCCGGGACGCATTGACAAGTTTTGGCTCGCCGAGATGCAAACCCCCGGCAACTGGCTGGCGCACACGCCCCTGCGGCCCGTGACAACGCTGCCCGCGCTGGTGCAGCGGTTCCGCGCCGATATCAAAGGCGTCGTGCTGTACGACCTGCGTGTGCCCGCAACCAGCAATGTCGCCTCTACGGCGGCGGGCTGCGAGGGCCTGCTGCCCATCCCCTACGACCTCGCCCCCGGCTCCGTTTATGACCGGCTTGTCGTCCACGGCCCGCACCTGCCGGTCAAGCTGCGCCTGCTGCATTCCGACGGAACCCAACTATTCACCGGGGCGGAGACCGGCAGCGCCAAATGCGATGCGTATTTATGGGCCAAGCGCCGTTATTTAGACACGGGCCGGTGCAATCCCGCCTTGCTTGGCTATTATTTGGACTCGTTCTGGCTATCCGCACCCACGAAAGCCGCCCCGGACTGCCACGGGCTGTCCAACCACGACTATTTTATTGCCCGTCGCGGGTTCTTTTTCGATCTCTCGCCCTGGGACGACGAAGCCCCGCAGGATGACCCGAAGCAGCCCCTCGGCACGGACTTCCGCACGCTGACGGCTATCCTGTACTCGGCCTACGCCCGCACCAGCGGTAAGCAAATGATCCATGTCGGCGGCTTCGTCCCCTGGGCCTGGAAGTACACGCAGACCGCCGGCGGGCGGCACGGCGATGTCCCGACCGAGTGGCGCTACGGCGCGATTTTGTCCTGCTTCAACGCCTATATGGACGCCGACGCCCTCAGTTTGAACGCCATGGCAAACGCCTCCGTGTTCTCGCTGAAGCCCCTGAAGCCGCGCTATGCCCAAAAAAAACCGACCGTGGCCGACTGGACCAATGCGGGCTATGTGAACGCCGCCGGACAGGTGCAGCCGTATACCTATGTCAGCTTCTATGTCGGCGACTATGATTCCGCCGCGTGGCTGTATCAGCGCCTGCCCGCACTCTGGACCGACCCAGCGCGAGGCACAATCCCGCTGGGGTGGGCGTTCAATCCCAACCTCGCCGCCCGCTTCCCCATTGGTCTGGAATGGACCCGGCGCACGGCGACGCCCAACGACCATTTTATCAGCGGCGACTCCGGCGCGGGCTACCTGAACCCCGGCTACCTCGACGGCGACCGGCCCTTCTCGCATCTGCCCTCGGGGCTGACGGCGTGGGAAGACCACTGCCGCCAGGACTACGCGCAGTGGGACATTACGCTCACCGGCTTCATCATTGACGGCGACGCTGCTCCTATGTCAGCCGCTGCGCGGCAGGCTTACGCCCGCTTCTCCCCGGACGGCCTTGTCGCCCAAAAGCTGCCCGCCTATTCCGGCCTGATTGACGGCACGCAGACTCCCTACCTCACGATGGGAGCCGATATGCCAAACCCCGACCAGACGACGGAGGCGCTGACCCGTATTCAATCGCGTTTAGATGCCGACCGGGGGGCCGGGCCGCACTTCCACATCTTCCGCACCATCCTGTGGTCGCCGTCGGCCCACAAAACTTTGTTCACTCGTTTGGAAACCCTGCCGAACGTCCGCGTGGTAGACCCGTACACGCTGATGGGCCTGCTGCGGTTGCAGGAGAAGGAGACCCCCTAGCCCCCAATAATGGGGGAACCAGATAAATTAGGACCAGAGCAGACCCGTAGGGGCAGGGCTTGCCCCTGCCCTTCTTCTCCTATCCGTATTTGACCGGTTCCCCCATTATTGGGGGCTAGGGGGTCTTTTCCAGCTCCTCTTCCGCCTTCTCCAGCTCCGGGGGCTTCGGGATACGCTTACTTTCGGCGTCCTCAATCTCCACACTGCCATAGTACGCCACCGGACTGCCGACGCGCAAGGCCCAGCCTTGATCGCCGTAGGACCAGTGCCACCATTCGCCGACGTAATTGGTCAGTCCGGCGGCTTCCATGACGCCAATCAGCAGCAGGCGGCTGGCACGGGCGGGGTCGGAGATTTTGTGAGAATAGGTCGGCGCGGCGCTCCAGAAGTCTTCAGCGGGGGAAGAGAAATCCAGCCCTTCGCCGTTTGGCCCGCGAATGCCGACATCCAGTGCCCCCCCGGTGGTATGCGGGGGCGGGGAAATGTCATCGGGTGGGGCGACCATGCGGTTCATCATGCGAGCCGCCGTCGCTTTGGACCATTCGGGGTGCTTCTCGGCCATGTCTTTCGTGATGTGGTCCCGAATGCTGCGCTGCATTTCCAGCGTCCGCATTCCCGTTCCAATCGTCAGCGTGTGGCCTCCGGGAAGGCGGCTCTGCACGGTATTGACCATGCCGGCAACGGTCTCTCGCAGGAACGGCAGGCAGCCAGGCAGCAGAATGACGCTTGGGCAGAACTCGCGCAAATCCACCACTGGCTCTCCGGCATCGCGGATGGGCACGGCCCGGAGGGCTTTCAGCGGCTCGCCAAAGGAGCGCAAATCGAAGCGTTTGTCAAAGCTCGGCTTGGCTGAGAGGGGCTTGGGAACGTAAGGCTTGGGCAAGAGCGGTTCTCCGTAACAAGAGAGGACTAGAACACGGGGCTGAACCCCCGTGCTTTAAAAGTGCAAGCCCCCGCCTTCGCGGGCGAAGATTTAAGACAGGTAACTTCTGATGCCCGCGAAGGCGGGGAATTGCCCTTCAAAGCATGGGGGTTCAGCCCCGTGTTCTGCGTGTTCTACTCTTGAACAACACCGTCAAATACCACCTGCGCCGGGCCGACCATTGCTACCGACGATTCGCCGCCTGCCCAGGTGATTTGCAGTGTTCCGCCTTTGGACACCACATCAATCGGCACGCCGGGCGCACTCAGGCCGTTGACCACGGCGGCGACACCCACCGCGCAGGCCCCTGTGCCGCAGCCCCAGGTTTCGCCCGCGCCGCGCTCCCAGATACGAACCGCAAACTGATTGTTGGCCTCAGGTGTCGCCCACAGTACCGAAGTCCGCTCGGGAAACAGCGGGTGCGTTTCCAAAAGTGGGGACACGCGCTGAAAGACCTTTTCTGAGGGCGGCGGGCCAAAGATAACTGTGTGCGTGCTGCCTGTGCTGAGCGCTGTAAGCGTCAACTGCTCGCCGCCAACTGTCAGCGGATAGCGGGTAATCGCCGTCGTCTCGGCGGGGGCGCAAAACGGGATTTCGGAAGGCGCGAACAGCGGCACACCCATATCTACGCCCAGCAGGCCGTTTCGCCCGTCCGGGTCGGCGCTCAAAACGCGCACCGCCCGGTAGCCGTCCAAGACGGCCACGGCGAACTCGGTTTCCATGCCAAGCCATCCCGCCCGAGACGCCCACAGCGAGACGCAGCGCAGGCCGTTCCCGCACATATCCTCCGAGCCGTCCGGGTTGAACATCCGCATCCGAAACAGCGCGTCCGGCCCGGTCTCCGAGACGACCAGCAGGCCGTCCGCCCCGACTCCGAACTTGCGGTCACAGAGCGTCACGGCCAGCTCCGACAGCAAAGCGCCCTGCGGCAGCTCCGCCGCGTCAATCACTACAAAGTCGTTGCCGACTCCCTGCATCTTCGTAAATTGCATACTTTCCCAAACTCACACGGAGGCCGTGCGGTTCCCGCCGCACCGGTCCAAAACCAGCAAAAGCACGGCCAGCAGCGCCGCCGCCGCCGGAACCAGCGCCAGCGCCCCGTGCCAACCCCACGGCCCCGTCAGCTCGCCGATGGCCCAGGGCACACCCGCGCCGCCGACCCCGCCCGCCGCCACGACCGCGCCAAAGACCGTCCCCGACGAGCGCGGGAACCGCTCCCCGGACTCCGCCAGCACCAGCCCGAAGATGCCCGAAAAGAACAGCCCGGTCCCCAGCACGCCCAGTAGAACCAATCCCGGCGTGTTCGGCACGAGCGTCAAAGCGGCCATGGTCGCGCCGCCTACGGCCAGTCCCCCCGCCAGGCGCGGCAGGGACAGGCCGCGCACGCCACCTCCAACGACTGCCCGGCCCAGCGTCATCGCCGCCCAAAAGGCGCTGACCACCAGCCCCGCCCACGCCGCGCCGTGCGGCAGGCGGTCAAAGTAGCTCGGCAGCCACGACGACAGCCCCGTTTCGGCCCCCACATAAAGCGCCTGACACCCGCACAGCGCTAGAAACACCGGCTGTTTGATAATTCGGCGCAGGGCCGCCCCGTCCAGCGCCTCGCTGTCATGAGCCACTTTCGGCACGGCCAGCGCACTCAGCGCGGCCAGCAGGACAAAGTTTGCCAGCGAGGCTGCCAGAAACAGCGTGTGCCAGTCCGTCCCCGCCGCCAGCAGCCGGTGCGCCAGCAGGGGACTCACCACCGCGCCTGCGCCGAACGCGACCTGAATGGTGTTCAAAATCGCCGCCCGCTTTTCGGGAAACAGGTCCGCCGCGAGGGCGCTCGCCACCGTTTCCATCGCCCCACCGCCCGCGCCAATCAGCGCAAACGCCACCAACACCCAGCCGAACGAGTGTGATATACCCGCCAGTCCCAGCGCCAGCGCGAACAGGGCCATCGCACCCTGCAAGACCCGCTTGCGGCCCATTCGGTCCGACAAGTAGCCGCACAGCAAAACGCCGACAATGAACCCGCCAAAGTTCGCCGGAAACACCCGCCCCTGCACGGCAGGCCCCAGCCCAAACGCTTTGCCCAGGACCGGCAGGAACACCCCAATCGCGCCCAGATACACCGCAAATAAAAACAATGCCGCACAGCACATCGCCGCCACAGCGCGGCGTCCGCCCAAACTATTCTGCCTCAAAGCACCTCCGGGGAAAGCGCGGGCAGCGTCGCCCGCTCCAAAATCTCAAGCTCATAGCCGTCCGGGTCATATAAGAACACCTGCCGCGCCCCGTCCGGGCGCGGCGACGGCCCCCGCATTTCAGTCACGCCCCGCTCCCACAGCCTTGCCGCCCATTCCCCGGCGTCTTCCACCAGAAACGCGATGTGCAGCATGCGCCGGTCTTTGCCAACGCTTCGCGGGTCTTCAATCAAATGGAGCTGCTGACTGCCCAGCGCAAACCACGCCCCGCCAAACGAAAACTGAGGCCGCGCCAACTGCGGCAGGCCCAGCACATCCCGGTAAAACGCCACCGACACGTCCAAATCGCTCACATGAAGCGCGACGTGGTTTAATTCAATTTCAGACAGCAATAAAAGTACCTTTCAGAGACCTACCACCTTGCTTCGCAGGGTCCTTCCTAAAGGAAGGATTAGGATAAAGCGGGACGAGAGGCAGCGTTTGTCCTGAACCCTTCCCTAACAGGGGAGGGAGCGAGGAACGAGCGGGAGGGGTTCCTCTCCGGCTCCCCCATTATTGTGGGGCAAGGGGTCTCGTTTTCTCGCCATTGTCCGGCAAGTCTGGGCGATTTGCTACTGGTTTGGGTCACGAAATGCTACTGCCCCAAAAAGTTCATACCGAGGCAAAAATAGAAAGACACGGCAGCTTCCATAATAAAGACCATAGCCGAAGAAACAATACTGGCTGCCCATCGTAGACCTATAGCCCATGTTCCTGACTTGAAGAAGACACGGCGGGCAATAAAAGCCGTGCCGGTGACAGTTCCCAGAACCGCCGACAGGATATAAGCAAGATTGACTACACGGCAAATGGGGTCATAAGGCGTCACAATGTTGTTCAGCCTGAGCATGAATAGGCCGACACAAACAGCGACACTACCAAGCGCGGTAAAACCGATAACACGAGTTGCCATATCAATCTCCTTGTGCCTCTGCCAGTGACTCACCCCTCCGGGTACGAGCCGAGTACGTTGACATAAATAGACTGCTTCCGCAGGTCTTCCAATGCCAGTTTGACGGGTTCGTCCAGCTCATGTCCCTGGAAGTCCGCGAACTGCACATATTCCCAGGCGGCGTTTTTGGCGGGGCGGGAGGCAATCATCGACAGGTTGACGCCGTGTGCCTCAAATGCCCGCAGGGCGCGGCCCAGGGACCCCGGCTCGTTTTTGACTGCGAACAGGGCGCTGGTCTTGTCCCGCCCGGTCGGCGGCGGCTCATTGCGGCCAATCACCAGAAAGCGGGTGCGGTTGTGCGGGCTGTCCTGAATGCTCTCAAACAGCATCGGGATGGTGTAGACTTCGGAGGCGCGGCGCGGAGCAATCGCGGCGGCTTCGCGGTCCCCGGCAGCTCGCTCGGCGGCTTTGGAGGTCGGCTGGGCTTCGATGACTTCGACGTGCGGCAGGTGCGTATCCAGCCACCGGCGGCACTGCCCGATCACGATGGGGGCCGAATACAGCCGCTTGATGTCGGCCAGCGACTTGGCGTGCGTCAGGAGGTTCTGCACAATCGGCACGAAAATCTCGGCGCAGACTTTCAGCGACGTTTCGTGGAACATATCCAGGGTGTAGGTCACCACGCCGTCGGTGGAGTTCTCCACGGGAACGACCCCGTAATCGGCCCGCCCGCGCTCCACTTCGCCGAACACATCGGGGATAGAGCGGCAGTCATGGTACAGCGCCGACGCCCCGAACCGCTGCAAGGCCGCCATTTCGGTAAACGTGCCGGGGGGACCCCAGTAGGCCACGGTCATGGGTTTTTGCAGGGCGATGGACGCCGAGACGATTTCGCGGTAGACGGCAATCAGGGCATCTTTGGGCAGCGCCCCGCCGCCATGCAGGGTCAGGATGCGGTCTACTAAATCGCGCTCGCGCTCGGGGGCAAAAAAGCGCGTGCTGTTGCTGGCGGCTTTCTGCAAGCCGACTTGCAGGGACACTTCGGCGCGGGCATTCAGCAGGCGCACAATTTCGGCATCAATGCCGTCAATTTGCTGTCGTAATTCATCTAAGGTCATGGTGTGGCTTTGTTCGGCACGCAGACGGTTGATTCCTGCGTGGCCTGCCGGGCGCGATTAACTTGACTTCGCCCCCCGCCCGCGTGCTACAATGTTTCTGTGCAAAATCTGTGCGGGAGACTTGTTTGAGCGAAGAATTAATAAGCGATGAACTGCTGACGGAGGCAGTGCGGCGGCTGGCCGGGCTGGTGGCGCAGCATGGGCTGTCCGAGCTGACCGTGGAAGACGGCGGCGTAAGCGTGACCGTCAAAGCCGTGGCGGAGCCGGTCGCCCTGGCCGCGCCCCCGGCAGTGGCGGTGATGGCACATCCGCAGATGCTTTCGGCGGCGCAGACACCCGCGTACTCGGAAACCGCCGTGACCGCGCCGCCCGCGCCTGCCCGCGCCGCCTCGACGGTGGCGCTGGAGTCGCCGATGGTGGGGGTTTTCTACCGCTCCGCCTCGCCCGATGACCCGGCGTTTGTGTCGGTTGGCGACATCATCACAGTCGGTCAGCCGATTGGGCTGATTGAGGCCATGAAAGTCTACAGCGAAATCCCCGCCGAAGTCGCGGGCCGGGTCACCGAAATCCCCGCCGAAAGCGGCAAGCTGGTGCAGCAGGGGCAGCCGCTGATTTATGTGGAGCCGTAACCCCTTTTGACAGACACACTCAAAGACAAGAAACAGATAAACGTCGGCCTGCTCGGCTTTGGCGTCGTCGGCAGCGGTACCGTGCGCGTGCTAACCGAGAACGCCGAGGCCATCACCCGCAAAGTTGGCCTGCCCGTCGTCGTCACCCGCGTGGCCGTCCGGGACAAGTCCAAAGCGCGGGATGCCGAGATAGACTCCGCACTGCTCACCGAGCGGGCTGAAGACGTGACCGATGACCCGGACATTGACATTGTCTGCGAGCTGATTGGCGGCGTCACCCCCGCGCATGACCTCGTGCTGCGGGCGATTAAAAACGGCAAAAACATCGTCACGGCCAACAAAGAGATGATGGCAAAAGCTGGGCACGATTTGCTGCACGAGGCCGAAAACCGGGGGCTGGACTTCAACTTTGAAGGCAGCGTCGGGGGCGGCATCCCCATCATTCAGCCCCTCAAACAAGCCCTTGCCGCGAACCACTTTACCGAAGTGATGGGCATTGTCAACGGCACGACGAACTATATCTTGTCTAAGATGACCGCCGAGGATGCCGACTTCGCCGATGTGCTGGCTGAAGCGCAGGCGCGGGGCTACGCCGAGTCGGACCCCACCAACGATGTGGAGGGCTACGACGCGCAGTATAAAACCGCCATTCTATCGTCTATTGCCTTCACCTCCCGCGTCCTGCCCGAGCAGATTTATGTGGAAGGCATCACCAAAATCACCAAGCGCGACATCGAAGTCGCCAAAGAGTTGGGCTACGTCATTAAAATCGTCGGCATCGGGCAGGATTTGGGCGACGCCCTGCAAATCCGCGTTCACCCGGTCCTGCTCCCCAAGTCGCACCCGCTGGCCTCGGTCAGCGATGTCTACAACGCCGTTTATCTGAAAGGCGATGCCGTCGGCGACGTCATGTTCTACGGGCGCGGCGCGGGCAGTCTGCCGACCGGCAGCGCGGTGGCGGGCGACGTGATTGAAATCGCCCGCAACATCCGCCGGGGCGCGACAGGCCGCATCGGCTGTACTTGCTATAACCGCAAACCGGCGCTTTCGATTGACCGCCTCCGCACCAAATACTACATTCGCATCATCGCCCACGACCGCCCCAAAGTCCTGGCGTCTCTGGCATCCGTCTTCGGCGACTTCAACGTGTCGATTGAAAGCGTCGTCCAGCGTGCCCTCCCCGGCGGCGACGCCGAAATCGTCTGGATCACGCATCAGACTTTAGAAGCTAACCTCCGCTCGGCTCTCGACGTCATCAACCGCCTGCACATCGTCTCGGCCATTGAAAACTGGATAAGGGTGGAAGAGTGAAATCGGCAGAGATACCATGACTCAAGACAACGGCATCCCTACCGGGGCGGTTCTGCTGCTTGCGTTTGTCAGCATACTCGTGATCGGGATGAATAGCGTCCAGTCTGCCCGCTGGTTGGTGCGGAATAATCAAGACGAAGTCGTTTCGCGTCGCCCCCTTTCTTTGCAAATAGTGAATGGCTTACTCGCTGCTGTCTCTGATAACGGGTGTGTTCCTCTTTAACTCCGGGCCGCGCCGACTCTCTATAGATTTACAGGAGCGGCGTTACGCGTTTACACAAGGCTTCCCTCTCCTGACGTGGACAACGCAGGGGCCGACGGCGGGGAGCGAGTTGTCCATCAACAGGGTTAAGTCCGGCCCGCATCAAGTGCGGTTTCGTGCGCCGGGCTGGAAGTATGGGCTTCCTTTGGAAATCTACATGACCGAGGGCGATGCCCGTGCCCTGGCTTGGCATCTGGCCAGTGAACTCGGCCTAAACGTGCGGCGCGAGATATATTAGTGTAGACTGGATATGGGTCAAGGATTAAGTTTATGCCGAGCGCCCGCGATTTGATGACGCTGACACCGGAAGAACGCGAGCCATTTTTGACAGACGCCGTCGCCGACGCTCTGCCTTTGTACGAGGCAGAGCGGCAGAAGCCGGAAGCCGAGCGCAAACTAACCGCCGACCTCGAAACCGGTGACTTTCACGAATATTGAGTAGGCCGTCATGCCCACCATAAATGACTATGAGTTTGCGGCAGTTCTCAAGCTGTCTGCCCAGGCGCGTTACGAACACTTTTTGAAACAGGTTGCGGATTGGGAAGAAGTCTGGAGCCTGAGAACAGCAGAGGGCTGGGTTTTGCTTGAAGATCAGCAAGGGCAGGAGATGGTTCCTGTCTGGCCGCAGGAGCGCTATGCGGCGGCGTGTTCTGTGGATGATTGGGGAGGCGCTGAACCGCGATCCATTCCACTGGCGGAGTGGAGAAAAACTTGGATACCGGGTATTTCAGGAGATGGGCGATTAATTGCCGTGTTTCCGACGCCAGACAGCAAGGCGGCTGTGGTGACAGTGGAACGACTGACAGCAGACTTGAACGAAGAACTTAGAAATTATGAGTAGATATGTACTACACTGCTAATATAGGTATGCCTTGAAAAGTCTTGGCACGGAAGACGGAATGAACTTCACTCCATGCGAAATTGACATCCTTTTTGACGCCGTGGAAGGCTATACACCGCTTGGGGATGCCAAATGGGAGGTCAGCCGCGACACTGCCGCTCTGCCTCAGACAGATTGGGTGCGATTGGCACAAGCGGCTGTGGAAAAACTCTTGGCGCACGGTTTGATCATACTTTTCTGGGACGAACCCAATGGGATGCCCCGTGAAGTCGCCCCGTCGCAAACATCAGAACTCTTGCGGCAAGAAGCCTTTTGGTCTCCTGCTGGTTCTGAAAGTAGTACGCCAATATGCTTTGCGGCAACCCTTAAAGGCGAAGAAGTGTTTCAGGCAAGTGAGCAAATTAAAGCTTATTATCGCGGCGAAGAGTTTGTATCTCGTTATCCTGACCCCGAATGGCATCCAATGAAAAGAAGTAATAATGCACTACAAGACAGAAGACATTCCGCGTGAGGTGAACGGCAAGATTTGGGCCGCGCTGATTGCGCCCCGGCCTATCGCGCTGATTTCGACCGTGGACGAGGGCGGCACGCCGAACATTGCGCCGTACAACTCGTTTGCGGGGCTGGCGACGTACCCGGCGATGCTGGGCGTGTCGTTCTCGCAGCGGGACGGCGGGGACAAAATCACGCTGGCGAATATCAAGGCGACGCGGGAGTTTGTGATTAACCTCGTGCCCCGCTTTCTCGCCGAGGAGATGAACACGTCCGCCGAAGGGACCGAGAAGGCCGACGACTTTGCCCGGCTTGGGCTGACAAATGCGCCGTCTGAGACGGTGAAAGCGCCGCGTATTGGGGAAAGCCCGGCGGCTTTGGAATGCCGCGTTACGGATATTCACGGCCTGCCGCCGTCCAAATGTGAGTTTGTGGTGGCGCAGATTGTGGGCGTCTACCTGCGGGACGAGTTTGTAACGGGCAGCGGCGGCTTTGACCCGATGGCAGCAGATTTGCTGGCGAGCGTCGGGGCTGAAGACTATCTTTCGCTCAACGGCGACACCCTGCACCTGCCGAAGACGTGGGGGTAGGGAACCCCCCTCCTACACATCTGATGCCCGCGCAGGCGGGGAATTGCACTTTTAAAGCACGGGGGTTCAGCCCCGTGTTCCTCTCTCATTCTATCGAAACAACTAACTTATGCGACAAGGAATTATCAATCAGTACCGTGCCTACCTGCCGGTCACAGACGCGACGCCCGTAATCACACTCGCCGAGGGCGACACGCCGCTCCTGCCCGCGCCCCGCCTCGCGGCGGCGATTGCGCCGGGGCTAAAACTCATGCTGAAGTTTGAGGGCATGAACCCGACAGGCTCGTTCAAAGACCGGGGCATGACACTGGCCGTCACCAAAGCCGTGGAAGAGGGGGCTAAAGCGATCATGTGCGCCTCCACTGGCAACACGAGCGCGGCGGCGGCGGCGTATGCGGCGCGGGCGGGGATTGAGTGCGCGGTGTTGCTGCCAAACACCGATGTCGCGCTCGGCAAACTCTCTCAGGCACTCATCCACGGGGCCAAAGTGCTGGCGATTGACGGCAACTTTGATGACGCCCTGCGCCTGACCCGGCTCATTTGCGAAAAGTACCCGATTACGATAGTCAATCACATTAATCCGTATCGGATAGAAGGACAGAAAACGGGCGCGTTTGAAGTCTGCGATGTGCTGGGCGACGCCCCCGATTTCCATGCCCTGCCGGTCGGCAACGCAGGCAACATCACGGCGTACTGGCGCGGCTACAAAGAGTATCAAGCGGCGGGCAAGTCATGCCGCCTGCCAAAAATGCTCGGCTTTCAGGCGGCAGGGTCTGCACCGATTGTGGATGGGGCACCGGTCGCCAATCCCCATACAATAGCGACTGCCATTCGCATCGGCAACCCGGCATCGTGGCAGCACGCGCTGGCAGCCCGCGACGAATCGGGCGGCGTGATTGACAAAGTGACCGACGACGAGATTTTAGCCGCCTACCAACTGCTGCCGTCGCTGGAAGGGGTCTTTGTGGAACCCGCCTGCGCCGCGCCGGTGGCGGGCATCAAAAAGCTGTACGACGCGGGATACTTCAAGGACTTTGACGGCGCGACGGTTGCCATCACGCTCACCGGGCACGGCCTCAAGGACCCTGACCGGGCGATTAAAACCGTCCCGCACCCGGCGACCCTGCCTGCGACACTGGACGCCGTCGTGGCGGCGCTTGGGTTTTAGGGACCGGCACTAAAAGTGCCGGTCTATTAGCAAGCCGATAAAGTCGCTACGCGACTCAAGAGCAGATATTGTCAGGCGTCCTCAGTGCCGGAGGCACTTTTTCCGTTTTCTAGTAGACCGGCACTTCCAGTGCCGGTGCGCGGCTGCAACCTATGACCAAACTTCGCCGGCAAACCTGGATCGCGTTGGGCATACTCTTTTTGCTGGCCCTGCTGCTGCGGCTCAATGTCCGGCAGGGGCGCGTCACCGGGCCGTCGATGTCGCCGACGTATGAAAACGGCGAAACGGTGCTGGTCTGGAAGACGGCCCCGCGCTCAGTCTACAAACCGGGCACCGTGATTATTTTCCGGGACACCAACGGCGATGAGCTGATCAAGCGCATCGCCTTTATCCGGCCTGTCTGGCAGCCGCGTCCGCCGCCCGGCGACTTTCGCTCCCCGGTGACCGGGCGGCTCATTCCCTATGGCCTGCTGTTCGGCCCGTATTTTTCGAATGTTCTGCTCGGCAAAACGCCCAAGCCCGCGCCGGACCGCACCATTTATGTGCTGGGCGATAACCTGCTGGAAAGCGATGACAGCCGCCATATCGGCCCGATCAGCCCCGCCCAGATTTTAGGAAAGGTCATTCCATGAACTCCGCCCTGTTCCAATCCGACATCCCCGGCCTGCCCAAGTTTATTCAGGGCAAAGTGCGCGATGTCTACGACCTCGGCGACACGCTGCTTGTTGTCGCTACCGACCGGCTTTCGGCGTTTGACGTCATCCTGCCCACCGGCATCCCCGGCAAAGGCCGCGTGCTGACGGCGCTGTCCCGGTTCTGGTTTGACCGGACCGCGCACATCGTTCCGAACCACTTTGTCACCGACAGCCTGGACACCATCGGCGCTCGCCTGCACGATTTGGGCGTCACCGTCACGCCCGATCTAGTTGCCATGCTGGAAGGTCGGACGCAGCTTGTCCAAAAGTGCGCCGCCCTGCCGCTGGAGTCGGTCGTGCGCGGCTACCTCGACGGCTCGGCCTGGAAAGATTATCAAACGCTGTTCGGCCACGGCGGCGAGGTGAAGCTCTACGACATCCCCGTCCCCATCGGTCTGCGTCAGGGCGACCCGTTCCCCTCTCCCCTGTGGACCCCCGCCACCAAAGCACACTCCGGCCACGACCTGAACGTCTCTCCCGCCCACGCCGCCGCCGAAATCGGCAAAGAGTTAGCCGAAGCCGTCGCTGAAAAAAGCCTCGCCCTCTACACCTTCGCCCGTGACTACGCTGCCGAACGGGGCATACTTATTGCCGACACCAAGTTTGAGTTTGGCGTTCTGAACGATCAGCTTATCTTAATCGACGAAGCCCTCACCCCCGACTCGTCCCGCTTCTGGGAAGCGTCTTTGTATAAGCCGGGCCGCTCACAGGCCTCGTTTGACAAACAGTTCGTCCGCGACTATCTGGAAACTCTGGACTGGGACAAAACCGCCCCCGGCCCCGCCCTGCCCGGCGATATTGTGGAAAAGACAGCAGCCAAGTACCGCGAAGCCTACCACCGGCTGACGGGTGAGGAGCTAGCTTAGTCAACCGATTTGCCCCCATCGGTCCGGGGCGGTAAACGCCCCGTCTGGGGAACGTCCTTCGGACGAGGATTAGAACCAGGCTAGTTGGCTTCTCTTCATCTTTCTGCTCTTCGTCCGAAGGACGCTCCAAACAGCCGGGGCGTTTACCGCCCCGGCTGACTGCCTCAGAACAGGCCAAAGATTTATGCAGTAAAGCTATTCTAAAGCCGTGATTGGCAACAAAGAACGAAGGGCAATTATGGATACGTCACCGAAGGCCGAAACTAAACCTCTGGCTCACGAAGCAGAACAGCACATAGCCGAGCTACGGCAGGAAGTCGCTGTCGGCCTTGAAGAACTCAAGCAGGGCAAATCGGTTCCCGGTAAACAGGTCTTCGAAGAGCTTCGCCGCCTGAGCGAAGCAAAGCATCGCTGATACTTTTATAGGAGAAAAACTGATGGACTTAACACAACTTATCACGCAGCATGGCGCGGCATCGTGGGACAAACAGATGTGCCTGGCGGAGGCGATTGGCGACGGCGACTGGCAGCTTAGTCTCAGCGAGGGACAGATTACGTTCGGCGGCACGCAGTCGTTCCCGGTGCAGGTGCTGGGCAGCGAGGCGGATGCCGACGGAACGTGGCTGTGGGCCTGGGCGAACACCGAAAGCAATCTGCCGCCGACGCTGTTGCGGGCGGTAGAGCAGATGCAGGCGTTTGGGGAGCGGCAGCAGGTGGCGCAATTTGTTGCCCCCCAGATCAATCTAGAAGACGCTGACGGCCACAAACTCAGCCTGATTGCCTGCGGCGTCTGCGGGGCGGATGCCTATTACTGCGGCCCGTATGCAGGCGGGGCGGTTTTCCTGCTGCTGACCGCGCCGTCCCTGCGCCGGTTTGCCGACGATACGCCGATGCGCTTTATCCGTATCTTCACCGAGTTCATCAGCGCGTTTGCTTGTGATCACCGGCAGGCACTCAACGCCTATGCCGCCTACAAAGGCTATTCGGTTCAGGCCGAAGCCGGGGCGGACATAATGACGCTTCCTGCCGGAGCCGAGGTGCGGGCGGAATTTGACACACAGGGCCGACTGGCAAAATTCAGCAGCACACTGACCGCCGAAAACAGCGCCCCCGCGTCGGAAAAGAAGCCGTGGTGGAAGCTAGGCGGCTGAGAATAGATTTGGAGACTAACCTTTGAAGTATATTATGCTGATCCCCGATGGGATGGCGGACCTGCCGATGGCAGAGCTGGACGGGCAGACGCCAATGCAGGCGGCGAAAACGCCGAACTTTGACGCTTTGGCAGAGCAGTCGCTGGTTGGGGGCGTTCTGACCGTGCCCGACGGGATGTACCCCGGCTCGGATGTAGCGAACATGGCCCTGCTGGGCTATGACCCGCGCCGCTATTACACCGGGCGCGGGCCGATTGAGGCGGTAGCGATGGGCGTGCCGCTGGACAAGGGCGATGCGGCGTATCGGTGTTCGCTGGTCTACAGCGACGGCGAGCGGATGCTGGATTATTCGTCGGGCCATATTTCTACTGAGGAAGCGCGGCCCCTGATCGAGCTTTTAGATAAAAAGCTCGGCGGAGGGCGGCGCAAGTTTTATCCGGGCGTGCAGTACCGGCATATCATGGCCGAGCGGGGCGGGCCGGTGGACCTGAAAACGACGCCGCCGCATGACATGGCGGACAAGCTGCTGGCGGACTTCTGGCCGGAAGGCGACCGGGCGGAGCAGCTCAAGCAGCTTTCCTATGACTCGCTGGAACTGCTGGACAATCACCCGGTCAACATTCGGCGACGGGAAGAGGGCAAAGCCCCTGGCAACATGATCTGGCTCTGGGGGCAGGGCTACGCCCCGCAGATGCCGAATTTCTTGCAGACGTTCGGTAAAACCGGCGGCGTCATCACTGCCGTGGACGTGGTGCGCGGCCTCGCCCGTGCGACGGCCCTGCGCGTGATTAACGTGCCCGGCGCGACGGGCTATATCGACACGAATTATGTCGGCAAAGCCCAGTATGCGCTGTCGGCGCTGGACACAATGGACTTTGTGTATATTCATGTGGAGTCGCCCGACGAGTCCGGGCATGAGGGCAATCTGGACCACAAGATGCAGTCCATTGAAGATATTGATAAAAAAGTGCTGGGCACACTCCGCGAAGGGATGGCCGGGCGCGGGCCGTACCGGCTGGTGATTGTGCCGGACCACAAGACGCCGATTGCTTTGAAGACGCACGAAGCCGGTCCCGTCCCGTTCCTGCTGTACGACTCGGAGAAGCCGCACACGGCGTCGCATTTCCCGTTTGATGAGCGGGCGGTAACGGAGGCGACCACGCAGGTAGAAGACGGCACGCGGCTGATTCAGATGCTGTTTGCTTAGAAAGATAAGAACTTGCGCGTTTTGGTGACGGGGGCGGCGGGCAAAATCGGCTCGCACGTCGCTTTGGAATTAGCCCGGCACGGGCACAGCGTTCTCGCGCTTGACCGAAGGCCGATACCCGCCGAGGTGCAGGCGGCGGCGGAAGTTTTATATGCCGACATCACGGACCCGCTGGCGCTGCTGAACGCGGCACGCGGCTGCGAGGCGCTGGCGCATCTGGCGGCTATTCCGCACCCGCACCTGCCCGCCGATGAGGTGCTGCGGCTGAATGTGCTGGGCACGCAGAACGTGCTGGAAGCCGCCCGTGCTCATGACATCGGGCGCGTGGTTCTGACCAGCAGTGTGGGGGCACTCGGCTTTTCGTTCCCAACCCATCCCTGCCTGCCGGACTATCTGCCTATCGACAGGGCCCACCCGCGCCGCCCGCAGGATGTCTACGGCCTGTCCAAGCTGATGAACGAGGAAAGCGCGGCGGCGATGACGCGGCTGACCGGCATGACCACGATTGTCATCCGCCCGCCCGCCGTCTGGGACCTCGCTCAGGCCAAGCAGCGCGGCTGGCTGCGCGGCATGACGGAGCGGCGCGGCGAGCAGCTTGACACGTCTTTCTGGGGCTATATCGACGTGCGCGATCAGGCCGTTGCCTTCCGGCTGGCGCTGGAGTCGCCGCTGACCGGCCACCACGTTTTCTTCACGATGGCCGATGACCTTGCGGTCAATGCCATAGTGCGGGAGCTGGCCGAGCGGCACCTGCCCGCGCTGGTTCCGCAGCTTGACCGCCTGACCGGGCAAACGTTCTACGATCTGGCCTCCACCCGCGAGCAGCTCGGGTTTGTCGCGGCGCATACGTGGCGGTCCGTACTCGATGCACCGGAACTCGGCTAATCCGGGTATAACGGCATCATCCACTGTTGCCAAGCAGCCAATCACGGAGAACTCTCGCCATGAACTCACGCCTGCCCCGAACTGCCCGCCCGCTTGCCCTGCTGCTGTGCGGCCTTCTGGCCCTGCCCGCCCCTGCTGCACTCGCTCAGTCTGCTGATTTCACGTCCGCCATTGCAGGCACGACGCGCCCGCTGACCCTGAAAATCAAAGACCTAGATGAAACCTGGCGGCAGGTGTCCATCAGCAAAGTGGACGGAGGGGACCTGCTCTCCCTCTACGCCTCAAACACACGCGGCACGGTTCCTGGCCTTGATCAGTATTACACCCACGGCGAAACCACAGTTATTGGTGGCGAAACCTATCTGATCGCCTACCGCTACGCGCTGAAACTGTCCGATCTGACGAGAGAAGATGCAAACGTCCCGCCCCTGATTACACCGGAGACCACGCTCAGCCTGTCTCTGATCAACGTCCACCAGATTGCCAGCCTCGACGGCATTCAGCCGTTTGTCCCTGTCTCGGCGGCACAGACCTCCGAAAACGCCGAAGCAAAGTCCGTCACCAATCTCAAGCAGCTCGGCCTCGGGCTGGTGCAGTATGTGCAGGACTATGACGAAAAGTTTCCGCCGATGCAAAGCGCCGCCATTGCCAAAAAAGCGATTTACCCTTACGTCAAAAGCGATGCCATTTTTCAGCACCCGGCCACGCACGAGCCGTACCGGCCCAACACGTCGCTTTCGGGCCACTCGTTGGCCGAGATTGAGGCCCCGGCCAGCACGGTGGCTTATTTTGAAGCCAGCGCCGTCGATGGCCTCCGCGCCGTCCTGTTTGTGGACGGCCATGTGAAGCGCCTGCCGGACGCCGAATGGCGGCGGCTCCTCGCCGCTTCGCACCTGCCCGCGCTCAGACGCTGACCGACAGGGCAGGCAGTGCGGGGGCTGCGGGGCATGGATGTATGACCCCCAGACTGACCCCTGCCACCGCTGCTAGAACTGGAGATACTATGAAATTACGCCGATTGCCCCTTTTGTTTTCCTGCCTGCTTCTGCCCTGCGTACTGCTTTCCGGCTGCGGCGGCTCTTCCGCCACCGGCCCGTCGGCTGTGAATTCTGCAAACGGAAATATGAACGTGGCAGGGACTGGAACCGAAACGACCGGCTCGACGGGCGGAACTGGGAACGGGCCTCCCTTTACGCAGGTGGGTATCCCACTTGCAAATGCTAGCCTGCCCGTTGGAACATGGGGTGGCGGGGAGAACGTGGATGGGCCAAATCATCCCGCCACTTTAGTCGTCCGCAGCGAGGGGAGCGAGCTGACGCTTTACTCTTTTGGGGTTTAATGCCCTGGAGCTTGCTCCGCTGGGAGCTTCCTGTTGCTTCGGCGTTGCTTTCGTGTTATCGTAGAGCATGAGTACCTTTATTCGCAAGAGCCATAACGTCTCGGCCCTGCTGTATCACGCGGTGTGTCCGTCTAAGTATCGGCGGGCGGTCTTCAGCGCCGAAGTGGATGAAGTTCTGCGGGAGACTTGCCTTGAGATTGCCGCCCGCTACGAGATCGTGTTCTTAGAGATTGGAACCGACCATGACCATGTGCATTTTCTAATGCAGTCGGTTCCGACTTACAGTCCGTCGCGGATCGTGCAGATTGTCAAGAGCCTCACTGCCCGCGAAGTGTTTCGGCGTGTGCCGTCGGTCAAGAAGCAGCTTTGGGGCGGGGCATTCTGGTCAAGCGGCTTCTTTGTGGACACGGTAGGCCGTCACGGCAGCGAAGAGACGATCCGCCGCTATGTTAAGGAGCAGGGCACAGAGAAAGAGTACGTGCGCTTGCACTCACAACAGATGGAGCTATTTTGACCCCGATGCCGCAGGACCCGCCTGCGTGAAACGTGCGATACCTCGCAGCTTGCTGCGACGTAGTTCATTGTGGCACGGCGGCCCAATATGCTGGTCCGATCAGGCTGGACGCTCACGGCAAATTCGAGGTGACGGGAACAGGCCACATTCGCCTGAATTCGCTCCAGCCTCAAGAGTCGGGCAAAGTGCTGTTTTCCGGCACGGTGGTGGCCACTACCCAAGACGGCAAAAGCGCGACAAATATGGTGCTGAATATCAGTGATCCACTCACCGGCGATGGCACGGCCAGTTACGTTTTATTTCTGGGCAAAAATGCGTCCCCCTATGAGGGCACTTGCCCCCAATAAACTAGAGTACAGATGTCAATACTGCCGGAGCAGGGTACACTTTTGTCATGGACGCACTCATACCGACAGCGCAGGATACCGAAGACCATCTCGGCATGACCGACGAGCAATGGGCACAGTGGCAGGCGTACACACACGGCTACGGTGAACAGGACGAAAACGGCGTAGACGTGTCGCTTCTGCGCGAAAACCTGAAGCTGACACCGACGGAACGATTACAGAAGCATCAAAGAGCATTACATCTTTACTGGGAGGTACGCCGTGCCAGAGCCAAATCTCGACTCACCGATGCCTGATTTTTCCAATGTTCTGGCCGCACTGGACGCTGCCGGAGTACGCTACGTGCTGATTGGCGGTTTGGCAATGATCGCACATGGCAGTGCCCACATCACTGTAGACATTGACATCTGCTATGCCCGCGACCCGGCTAATCTCGCCTCGCTCGTCACCGCGTTGAAACCGTCTAGCCCGCGCCTGCGTGGTGCGCCGGAAGGTCTCCCGTTTTTCTTTGACACGCGCTTGTTTTCCAATGCGCTCAATCTGACACTGACGACGGATTTGGGCGACGTTGATTTGCTTGGGGAGGTTCCCGGAGCTGGCTCGTTTGAAGCACTCTGGGAGCATTCTGCTATCCTTGATTTGGATGGTATTTCCGTTCACGTCGCCTCTATAGATGATTTGATTGCGATGAAGCGGGCGGCAGGTCGTGCGAAAGACCAAGCTCACCTCCGCGATTTGGAACAGATACGAATTGCTCTTGCTGGTCAGTAGTCAAAGACAACGCCTGGTGCATACAGTCTGGTATAATGCGTCTATGTGCCGAATACTTGTTGTTGATGATGAAGAAGAAGTGCGCGAGGCGGTCAAGCGGCGGCTGGTGCGCGAGGGCTACAAAGTGGAAGCGGCCTCGGGCGAGGAGGCGGGCATCGTGCAAATGCAGACGGCTCCCCATGCGTTTGATATTGTGATCACGGATATGAGCATGGAGGACTCCGGCTCGGGCATTCGTATCTTAGAAAACGCCGTGGCCCGCGATGTGTTTACCGAGGTGATTGTGCTGACGGCTTACGGCAATGTTGCAAACGCCGTGGAGTGCATGAAGCGCGGGGCGTTTGACTACGTCGAAAAAAATATGCCGGGCGTCGATGTGTTCGAGCTGCTGTGCCTCAAAGTCGCGCAGGCGGTCGAGCGCCGCCGCGCTGCCGTAGATACCGTGCGCCGTTTGGAAGCGTTCACGCAAAGCCGCGCCGCGCTGCCCGTGTAATTCCCCCAAATCTTTCCGAAATCTTCCCTCTGACGGAGCGAGCTATGACACAACTGACCGGAGATGTCCTGCAAAACTGGGATGACGCTTCGCGGCGCGAATGGCTGGTGACGAACGGCCTCGGCGGCTACGGCATGAGCAGCCTGGCTGGGGCGAACACGCGCCGCTACCACGGCCTGCTGGTGCCTGCCTTTTCGCCGCCGCTGGGCCGCGCCGTCCTGCTGTCCAAGCTGGAAGAAGAAGTGCGGGTGGAAGATCAGCTTTATCAGCTTTCTGCCAACAAGTACCCGAGCGTCGTGCAGCCGCAGGGCTTCCGGCACCTGACCTATTTCAGCACCCGCCCTGTGCCGACATTTACCTACATCTTCCATGAAGAAACCGTGGTGCTGGAAAAGCGCATCTGGATGGCGCACAGCAAAAACACCGTCTACGTGCAGTACACGCTGGTCAAGGCCCCCGAGCCGGTGCGGCTGGCACTCATTCCCCTGCTGGCCTACAAAGATTATCACACCGAGCAGCACCGCTGGGACGGCTTCACGGCGGACTTAGTCGCCGAGCCGACCGGACGGCTTCAGTTTACGGCTTTTCCGACCGCGCACCCGCTGTTTCTGGAAACGCAGCCGCCGTTCGCTTTTGATGACCACAGCGGCTGGTTTTACAACTTTGAGCATCCCCGCGAGCAGGAGCGCGGGCTGGAGTTCGCCGAAGACCTGTACAGTCCCGGTCGCTTCGCCGGCGTCCTGACGCCGGGGCAGACGGTCACGCTGACGGCAACCGTGGAGACCGGGCCGCCCGCCGCGCCTGAAGCCGCGCTCAAGGCCGAGATTGAGCGTCAGGCCGCGCTCCTGAGCCGCGCCGATGTGGCCGCTGGCAATAACGCGCACGCGGCGCTGGTGCTGGCCGCCGATCAGTTTGTGGTGGAAAAATCAGACGTCGTAGCTCGCGCCACGATCCTGGCGGGCTACCCGTGGTTTACCGACTGGGGCCGCGACACGATGATTGCTCTGCCGGGCCTGTGTTTGTCTACGGGGCGGCATGACGTCGCCCGCGAGATTTTGACCTCGTTTGCCGCCGCCGTCAAAGACGGCCTGCTGCCGAATCGCTTCACCGACGACGGTGACGGGGCAGAGTATAACACTGTAGACGCGAGCCTGTGGTTCTTTCAGGCCATTTACGCCACTGCCGAAGCGTCCGGCGACTGGGGCTTTGCCGTGGACGCAATGCTGCCCGTTTTAGAAACCATTTTGCAGGCGCACATCACCGGCACGCACTACGGCATTGGGGTAGACCCTGCCGACGGCCTGCTCCGGGCGGGCGAGCCAGGCGCGCAGCTCACCTGGATGGATGCCAAGGTAGGAAACTGGGTGGTGACGCCGCGCACGGGCAAGCCAGTCGAAATTAACGCACTCTGGCACAACGCCCTCTGCATCACGGAAGCGCTGGCGACTCGGGCAGGCCGGGACGCACTGGCGGCAGACTGCCGGACGCGGGCGGCGCAGGCCAAAGAGTCATTCGGCAGGCTGTTCTGGAACGAAGACGCGCACGGCCTGTACGACGTGATTGCCCCGGATGGCACGCCCGACGGCTCCCTGCGTCCGAACCAAATTATTGCCGTCTCCCTGCCCTTCCCGGTGATTGAAGGGACGCAGGCGGCGGAAGTCGTGACGCTGGTAGAAAGCGCCCTGCTGACCCCGTGGGGCCTGCGGACGCTGGCCCCCGGCTCGCCAGACTTTCACGCGCACTACGGGCCGGGCGACACGGCGACCCGCGACGGGGCGTATCATCAGGGCACGGTCTGGCCCTGGCTGCTCGGGGCCTTCGCCGAGGCGCATCTAAAAGTTCACGGAGACAAAGCCGCGACGCGGAAGCTGCTGGACACGCTCCTGACCGAAGGCTTTGCCCGGTACGGCGTCGGCAGTGTGGGGGAGATTTACGACGCCGAGGACCCCTATGCCCCGAACGGCTGCCCGGCGCAAGCATGGAGCATCGGCGAGCTTTTGCGGGCGTACCTGCTGGTAAAGTAGCGAAGCCTATCCCGGATGCGTCCGGGTCTCATCCTGAAGGGTCTGCCGGTACTTCAAGCGCCAGCCCTGCGGGGTGGAAACCCAGAAATCGCGCACATGGAGGTCATTGGTGAACGTGCCGCGAATATGGGCGAACAAAATCCGCTTCTGGCCCGTGCCCTGTGAGTGCATCTTCATCTCCGCCCATTCGCCGCCGCTAACCGGGGTGACGCTGATTAAATCAAACGTCGTCTGCATGGAGCGGACGTCGCGCATCGTGTCCCGGTAGTTCTGGATGGCCTGGGCGCGGGTCAGCTTTTTTCCATTCTCATCGGTCAGCGTGTAATCCGGGGTGAACAGTGCCATCGCGGCGTCCGGGTTCCGGTGCTGAAACTCCTGATTGATCTGTCCGTACACGGCGCGGATGGCGTCGGCGGCACTGACTGGCACAGCGGGGGCGGGCCGTGCTGGAAGAACGCTCAGGAACACGGCGGCAATAGCACAGAGGACAGCGGCAGACATCGGACGGGGTGTATACTGCATGGCGTGATTCTTTCTGCGAAGTGATTGTGCTATTTACCCATAAACCGCGCCCAAAATCAAGAGAGAGACACAAAATCTCCCACAATTTTTCAGGAGCGGGGGCTAAACTCATGGTATGATACAGTGTGCCTCAACCCTCTTCACCGCAACACGCGAAATTCGCGTCCCTGAAACCGCGCCTGCTTATGGCGGCAGCGATTGTTCTGCTTCTTCTGGCCGCCGTGGCCCTGAAAGCCTGGCGCGGGCAGGGGCGGCTGCACGCGCTGGCAAAAAGCGTGTATCTCAGCGCCCGAAAAGAAGCCAAACAGGCCATTAAAGGCGACGCGGCACAGGCCGCTGTGCCTGCCGAACGCGCTGACGCGCCGCTGGTCATCTACGATGACGCGCTCGGCGACGGCTGGCAGGATTGGTCCTGGGGAACGCATAAAATGGACAGCCCGGCCACGGTTCATGCGGGAACAGCGGCGATGCTGCTGACATCCGGCGGTAACCGGGGGCTGTATCTGCACCATGACAGCCTCGGAACCGGCGGCTATGGAACCCTGCAATTCTGGATGGCCGGGGACACGACCGCCCGCGCCGCGCTGGCGGGTGACGACCTGAAGTTCAGCCCCTACGCGCCGCTGTCCAAATACCTGAAACCCGACCCCGCCCGCCGCCCCGGCTGGTATCTGGTTCAAATCCCGCTGTCCGTGTTTGGCGCTCCCCGGTCTGGCGAGTCGTTCACCGGCATTGTCTTTCAGCCCGACACTGCTGCCGCGCAGCCCCTCAGCATTGACCAGGTTTCGCTGCTGCCCGACCTGTCCCTGCCGCCCGCGCCGACGCAGGCGACGGTGGCGGTCACGGTGAATGTCGGCGGCGGGCGGCATCCGATTTCACCCTTTATTTACGGCATGGCCTTTGCGCCCGATGACTACTTGGCAGATTTAAAGCTTGGAGTCAACCGCTGGGGCGGCAATGACAAATCCCGCTACAACTGGGTGCAGGGCAACGCCGACAACGCGGCGCGGGACTGGGACTGGCGCAACCGCTGGGCCACCGACGGCAGCGTGCCGCCCGGCCCATCATCCGCCGCCGACCACTTTGTGCAGGGCAACAAAGCATACGCCGCCGCGACGCTTCTGACCGTGCCGACGCTGGGCTGGGTCGCCGCCGACTCGGACAACAATCACAAGTCGGACGGCGTCCCCCCGGCGGGCGGCGCGGGGCTGACTGGGGCCGAGGGAGCAATTAAAGGCTACGACCCGGCGGCGAACCGCGCCCGCACCTCGGTTCCGTCCAAAGCACGCAAAGGCGCACCGTTCGCCGAACCGCCGGTGTTCACGGGAACGGTCTCTCAGGATGAATGGGTCGCGCACCTCAAAAACAAGTTCGGAGACGGAGCGCACGGCGGCGTGCAGTTCTTGGCGATGGACAATGAGCCGGACCTGTGGGATGCGACGCAGACCGATGTCCACCCGGCCCGCATGGGTTATGACGAGATGCTGTCGCGCTTTCTAGACTACGGCACGGCGGTCAAGGACGTGGACCCGAGCGTCCTCGTGACTGGCCCCGTCTCCTGGGGCTGGCCCGGCTATCTCTACTCGGCACTGGACCGGGGCGATGACAATTTCAAAGCCCACGCCGACCGTTCCAAGCACGGCGATACGCCGTTTCTGCCGTGGTTTCTGGCGCAGGTTCATGCCCACGACGCTAAAGCCGGACGGCGGACGCTGGACGTTCTCGATGTCCACTATTATCCGCAGGAGAACGGCGTCTACAGCGGGCGGGCGGACACGTCCACCCGCGCCCTGCGCCTGCGCTCCACGCGCTCCCTGTGGGACCCGGCCTATACCGATGAGTCCTGGATTGGCACGCAGGTCCGGCTGGTTCCGCGTCTGAAAGAATGGGTGGCTCAGAATTATCCCGGCACGCGGGTCGGCATCACCGAATGGAGCTTTGGCGGGGACAACGACATGAGCGGTGGCCTGGCGACCGCCGATGTCCTGGGCATCTGGGGCCGCGAGAACGTGTACCTTGCAAATTACTGGGCCTATCCGCCCAAAAACTCGCCGCCGTACCTGGCCTTCAAGCTGTTCCGCAATGCCGACGGGGCCGGGCACGGCTTCGGCGATGTCGCCTGCGCGGCGTCCTCCCCCGACCCGGACAAGCTCTCGGTGTATGCGGCGACGGACAGCCGGACGGGCGATTTGACCGTAATACTCGTCAACAAAATGCCCAAAGCCACGGTGACTGCGCCGCTGACGCTTGCGGGCGGCAAAGCAGGCGGCCCGGTAAAGGCAGGCGGTCCGGTAAAGATGTGGCGCTTCAATGCCGATACTTTCAAGGCGAGCAAAGACGGCAAGACCGGGGAACTCACGGCGTTCCCGCCCCGCGCCCTGCCGCCGACGCTGACCCTGCCGCCCTACTCGGTGACACTGCTGCGCGTGCCGCTCACGCATTAGAGTTTATGCCTTCACTTCTGCAAAAACAGCCTGAACAGCCTGGCCCGGCCCCGGAGCCTGCCGGAGAGTCCGCCGAAGAGGCGCGGCCTCTGCACGCGCCGCCGACGGCGGACGATTACGAGGCCGCCTCCCGGCGGCGCTTGGTGTGGCTGGGCGTGGGCGGGACCCTGCTGGCATCCGCCGCCGCGCTGCTGTTTGCGGGCACGGGCACGGACAACATCCTTCTGCCACTGGTACTGCTGGTAGGGGTGGTGACCCCAATCCTGCTGTGGCGCTTTCCCCGGCTGTCACTGTATGCCATTCTCGCCGCCGTGTGCCTGTTTGAGATGGGCATTCTGGGCGGCGATGACGGGATGCCCTATAAAGACGCCCTCACCGACCGAATTCCGTTCTTCTGGAACGTCAACACGATCTTTCAGGTGTATGGCCATGCCAACTTCAAGGGTGTTCCGCTGAACCTGATGGAGATTTTCGTGCTGACGGCGGGTGTCTGCTCGACGCTGCGGGCGGTCTACACCGGAACGACGCGGCTGCGGGCGGGGGCACTATTCGTCCCCATCATCATTTACATGGCCTTTGTCTGCACGGCTGAGGTCAACGGCGTTCTCGGAGGCGGCGATTTTAAAATCTCTTTGCAGGAGATGCGCTCGCAGGTGTATCTGCTGCTGGCCTATCTGATGGCCGTCAACATGGTGCGGACGCGGCGGGATGTTCTGACCCTGCTCTGGATTTTTGTCGTTTGCGTCGGCCTCAAAGGCATTATGTACACGTTCCGGCGCTATGTGACGCTGCACGGCCTGCCGCTGCCGGATCAGGGTGTCGGCTCGCACGAAGAGGCGTTTTTGTTTGATTTGTTCGCGCTGCTGCTGATTGTGCTGGTCCTGTGCCGCGTTCTGCCGAAGATGCAGTGGATGATGCTGACCCTGCTGCCGCTGGTGATTACGGGCAACCTGGCCTGCAACCGGCGGGCGGCGACGGCGGCGATGATTCTGGCCGTGCCGGTGCTGCTGGCGGCGGCGTTTCAGGCCCTCCCGGAGCGGCGGCGCATGGCGGGCATTATCGCGCTGGTTCTGGTCGGCGGCTTTTCGATTTATTATCCGGCGTTTAAAAACAGTGACAGTCTGTTTGCACAGCCAGCACGGGCCATTCGCTCTAACTTCCAGCCAGATGCCCGCGATGCGTCGTCCAATGCTTCCCGCGATGCCGAAAATGCCAACCTGATGGCAACGGTTCACAGTGCCCCAGTGCAGGGCATTGGCTACGGGCGGCCGTACCTGCACGTCGTCCCGATGGCAGACATCAGCAAAATCTACCCGCTGGAAGATTACCTGCCGCACAATCAGGTGCTGTGGGTCTGGGAGCGGGTCGGCACGCTGGGCTTTCTGGCGTTCTGGATGATGATTTCGGCGATTTTTATTTTTGCGGGGCAGACCATTCGGTCCCCTGAAGCCGACGGCTTCGTCAAAGCCCTGGGCCTCTTTGCGCTGCTTGCCACGCTGCTGCTGGTGATTTTTGGAATGCTGGATTTGCAGCTTTCCAACTTCCGCGACATTTTGTTTGTCGGCATCTGGGTGGGCGTTCTGGCCGCCCTGCCGACTCTGGATACGGACCCGGCTCCGGCGCGGAGGGCACTGTGAGCGTCGATACGCTGTCTACGGAAGCCGGGGCGGGCGGGAAAAAGCCGTTCCATATTCCCTCGCTGGACGGCCTGCGGGCGGTCTCGTTTTTGATTGTCTTTCTGGGCCATGCCTCGGCCAAGAAATGGATACCCGGCTACTTTGGTTTGGCCGTCTTTTTCTTTCTGAGCGGCTATCTGATTACGACGCTTCTTCGCCTGGAGTACGACAAAACGGGTACGCTGGGATTTCGGGCGTTTTATGAGCGCCGTGCCCTGCGTATCTGGCCGCCGTTTTTTCTGGTGCTGGTCGCCGCCTCTGCGCTGACGCTGACGGGTTTTCTGCGGAACACGCTGGAATGGCAGGCGGTGCTGGCGCAGGCGGTAGGGCTGACCAATTACTGGGTGGTCGCGCACGGCTGGTGGCAGGGGATGGCTCCGGGAACCTGGATTTTCTGGTCGCTGTGCGTGGAGGAGCATTTTTACCTGCTGTTTCCGCTGCTGTATCTGGCGATGCGGCGGCGCGGCCTGAGCGGTCGTCAGCAGGCAATGGTTTTGCTGGGCCTCTGCGGCGTCGTGCTGCTCTGGCGGTGCGTGCTGGTGCTGGGGTTCCATGCAACTCACGAGCGCATTTACGCGGCATCTGACACGCGCATTGACTCGATTTTGTTTGGGTGCGCTCTGGCCGTCTACGGCAATCCCGTTCTGGACTTCGTGACCGTGTCGGCCCGGCGGCTGGCAAGTTTCTGGCTGCCTCTGTCGGCGGTGGCCCTGCTTCTCAGCTTCGGGCTGGCAGCGAAATCGTTTGTGTTTGGGCACACCCTGGCCTACACGGTGCAGGGGCTGGCGCTGGTCCCGGTCTTTGTGGCGGCGGTGCGCTTCCCGCACTGGGCGCTCTGCCGGGTTTTGAACCTGCCCTGGGTGCGGACGGTGGGCCTGCTGTCGTACTCGCTGTACCTGCTGCATCCGGCGGTGCTGTTTGCGCTGGAAACGCGGACGCATCTGCCGAGTCCGGTGCGCGGCGTTCTGGGGCTTTTGGTGTCTCTGGCGCTGGCCGCGCTGATTTACCGTCTGGTGGAGCTGCCCTGTGCGCGGCTTCGCAAGAAGCTGGCAGGGCTGGCAGGGCTGAAAAGCGGGCAGGGGAGTCCTTCGCCGGGCTTATCCGGCTCCCCTGAATTGGGGCGGGGAGGCCGGGTCGCCCGCAACGTGCTGGCGACGCTGGGGACGCAGATTTTGTCGTGGGGGCTGACCTTTGCGGTGACGCTCTTTCTGCCGCGCTATGTCGGCGATGTGGGCCTCGGCAAGCTTGCCTTTGCGGCGTCGTTTGTGACTGTGCTAAGCGTTGTGGTTCCGCTCGGAACGTCCACGCTGCTGGTCAAGGAAATTGCCCGCGACGGGGCGCGGACGGGCGAGCTGCTGCTGGCGGCTCTGCTGCTGCGCCTGCCGCTTGCGGTGCTGATGACCGGAGCCGCTATCGGTCTGGTGGCTCTGCTGGGCTACCCGCCACAGACACGCCTGCTGGTCACGGTGGCCGCGCTGGGCATGGTGGTCTATACGGTCAATGATGCGCTGGGGGCGGCTTTGCAGGGGCAGGAAAATATGCCCCGGCAAAGTGTGGGGCTGCTGGCCGACAAGTTTCTGGCCTCGGGCCTGACCATTTTTCTGATCCTGCGCCATGCCCCGCTCTGGGCGATTGCGTCGGTCGGCATCTGGACCGGGCTGGTCTCGCTGCTGGTCAACGCAAGCGCCTTCCGGCCCCTCCTGCCGACCCTGCGGCTGCCGGACCTCGGAACAGTCAAAAATGTTGCCCGTGCAGGCCTGCCGTTTTTAGGGTATACCGTGTTCCAGACGCTCTACGGGCAGACGGACCCGATTGTGCTGAGTCTGGTCAGCAATGATGCCACGGTGGGCTGGTACGCGGCGGCGTTCCGGCTGGTGGGGGCGGCGTTTTTCTTTCCAACGGCCCTGACGCTGGCGCTGCTGCCGACATTGTCGCGTCTTCATGGGGAAAGTCAGGCGCAGTTCCGGCAGCTCGCTCGCCGGATGCTGGGTCTGGTCATGGCCTGCGCCCTGCCGGTCGCGCTGACACTGATTTTGCTGCCGGACGCTTTAATCGCCCTGCTGCACTATCCGCCTAGCTTCGCGCATGCCGTCCCGGTGCTGCGGGTCGGTGGGGTGGGGGTGCTGCTGTGGTTTGCGGGCAATGCGCTTGGTACGCTGATTTTTGCCTCCGATGGGCAGGGCCGAATGTTTCAGACTTCCGTGGTGGCGACTTTACTTGGCATTCCATCGTGCTTTCTGTATGCATATCTGGGCCATCGCTTCCTGCACAACGGGGCGGTCGGGGCGATTGGAAGCGATGTTCTGCTGGAAGCCTTCCTGCTCTGGGCTTATGTGCGCCTCCTGCCGAAAGACACGCTGGGCGCGGCGGCATGGGCAGATGTGGGCCGGTGCGTGCTGGCCGCTGTGCCAATGGCCGCTGTGATTGTCCTGCTTGCGCCGCGTGGCTGGGGGCTGTGGAGCCTGGCTCCAGCCCTGCTGGCCTACGGAGCGTCCGGCTGGGCGCTCGGCTGTTTCGGCGTTAAAGACGTTGCGCTGGCCCGGCAGGCGCTGGCCCGCCGAGGGGCGTGAGCCTTCTCAAATTGACCATGACCCCGTTTACAACCACAACCAATGCCTCGGAGCGTGCGGACCTGAATCCGCTCGCCGATACGCCCCCACCTGGAATGCGGGCGCTGGCGCGGGCGGACATCGAAGGCTGGGTGACGCTGTGGCGCGGGCCGGAGGCTCTGCAAAACGGCCTGCGCTGGCAGGACGCCGCCGGGCTGATCTGGAACCAGCCGGGCCTGCGGGCGACTCTGCTGCTGCGGCTGGCCCATGCCCTCTGGCGGGCGCACGTTCCCGCTCTGCCGGGCATGGTGGCCCGGTACAACCTCAGCAAACACGGGCTGGATGTGCCGCCGTCGGTGGAGATCGGGCCGGGGCTGTATGTGCCGCACCCGGTCGGTACAGTGGTCACGGCACGGCGCATCGGGGCGCGGGTCAGTCTGATCAGCGGCATCACGATTGGAATGCGGCAGACGCCTGAGTTTCCCGTTCTGGGCGACGATGTGTATGTCGGGGCAGGGGCGCGGATTCTGGGGGCAGTCATCGTGGGCGACGGGGCAAGCGTTGGCGCAAATGCCGTGGTGCTGGCCGATGTGCCGCCCGGCGCGACCGCCGTGGGCATTCCTGCGCGAGTGAAGCTGCCCAAAAACAGTCCTAAACGAGAAGAGGAAGCCCTGTGAGCCGTTTGCGGCGCGTGATTGCGGAAGAGTTGGGCGGACTGACTCCGCGCCGGGCATTTCTGGGGTGGGTCAATGCCGTGCTGCCGCCCCGCGCTTTCGGGCGCGTCCGGGCGCTGCTCTACCGGCGGGCCGGCTGCCGCCTCGGGCCGGGGACCATTTTAGCCGGGCCGATAGAGGGCATTGACACTCGCCCAAGTCATCTGACTACGGGGGCACATTGTTATTTGAATAGCCCGCTGTTTGTGGACACCACAGCCCCGGTGACGCTCGGCGACGGCGTTTCGCTGGGGCATCATGTCGTGATTGTCACCACGGACCACGCGGTCGGAGCGGCAGAGTTCCGGGCGGGGGCACTCTCTTCCCGGCCTGTCAGCGTGGGCGACGGGGCCTGGATTGCCGCCGGGGTGACGCTGCTGCCGGGCGTCACCGTCGGCGCGGGCGCGGTCGTGGCGGCAGGCGCGGTCGTGACCCGCGACGTGCCCCCGCACACGCTGGTCGGCGGCATTCCCGCCCGAATCATCCGCGAGCTTGACAAAGAATGAACACGCACGTGCCGTTTCTGTCCGTCGTTATCCCCACCTACAACCGCAAAGACAGCCTGCGCCGGACGCTGGATGGCCTGGCGCGGCAGACATACCCCGCTGATGCTTTCGAGGCCGTAGTCGTCTCCGACGGCAGTACCGATGGCACAGAGGCCCTGCTGGCCGACTACGGCATCGCCTCCCCCTATACCCTGCGCCCTTTTACCCAAACCAACGCTGGCCCCGCCCGCGCTCGGAACCGGGGCATTGAAGAAGCGCGGGGCGAAGTGGTTGTCTTTCTGGACGATGACGTCGAACCCGCCCCCGAATTTCTGGCCTGCCATGCTTCCCACCACAAAGATGACGGCCTAACGGTCGTTATTGCCCCCATGCTGCCTGACCCCGCCCTGCGCTGGCAGGAGCCGGTCTGGATTGCCTGGGAACACGCCATGCTGGAAAAGCAATATACAGCCTGGCGCACCGGGGAGTGGGCGGGCTGCGGGCCGCATCACTTTTACTCGGGCAATGCCTCGGTGCGCCGCGAGCATCTGCGGGCAGTGGGCGGTTTTGACGAGCAGTTCCCCCGGCAGGAAGATGTCGAGCTGGCCGTCCGTCTGGAGCGGGAGCGGGCGGTGCGGTTTGTCTACGACCCCGAAGCGCGGGGCATCCATCGGCCTTTGCGCCGCTGGCAATCATGGCTGGCCGTCCCGGACGCCTACGGGCAGCTTGATGTGGTCCGCGCCCGCCGGGGCGATACGCCGTGGGAGACGGTGCGGCACGGCTACCATGCCCGCAATGGTTTAACTCGCCACCTGGCCCGCCTTGTGCTGGCCGTCCCCGTGCTAAGTTCCTCCGTGCGTGGCCTCCTGCGCCTCGCCGCCCAAGCTGCCTACCGCCTGCACCGTTCCGGCCCGGCCTTCGCCGCCCTGAGCGCGGTCTACAACCTGCGCTACCTGGAAGCCGCCCGCCGCGAAATCGGCTCCGCGTCCGAAATGCGCTTGCGTGTGCTGGATTAGTTCCTAAAACCCCGCAAAAACCCGCAATTATCTCCCTGAAGAAACCAGACACTCCCGCCGATAATAAGCGCAGGACGCCATCTGCACGGACGCGCATTGGAGCTGCCCCCTTATGACCCGTGGAGTTTACATCGCCGCCGCCGGAATGCTGGCAAACCAGGCGGCGCAGGACACAATCGCTCAGAACCTCGCCAATGCCGGGACGACCGGCTACAAAGAAGACATTCCCCGCTTTGAGTCGTTTCAGGAAGCCCTCGCTTCCCGCTTGTCGCCCGAAGGCAGCGGCGCGATTGGCGTGCTTGGCAGCGGCGCGGGGCTGCGGGACACGACCACAAACTTTGCCGACGGCGGTGCGGTGCGCTCCGGCAACGCGCTGGACGTTGCACTGACCGGCGATGCCGCGCTCGTCGTTCAGACTCCGAGCGGTCCCCGGCTGACCCGCGACGGCTCGCTGACGCTGGACGCGGGCGGCAGAATTGTCACAACCAATGGCAGCCTGCCAGTTTTAGGCGATAACAGCCGCCCGCTGACAATCCCCGCGCAGACCAAAGATATTGTGATTAACCCGAATGGCGAAGTGCTGGCGGACGGCGTGCGTGTAGGCCGCCTGCGTCTGGCCGCTCTGTCCGCCGCCGACCAGCCCGTGAAAGTCGGCGACAACCAGTTTGCCGTGGTAACTCTGCGGCCCGCCTCGGCTACGGCCTCGGTGCGGCAGGGCTATTTGGAGCAGTCCAATGTCAGCATCGTCAAAGAAATGGTCTCCATGATTTCGGTTATGCGGGCCTACGAGACCAACCAGAAAATGATGCAGGCCGAAGACGACGCGACCGGCAAATCTGTCAACGACGTCGCTAAATTATAAATATACTGACCCGGCTGGACTGTCTGCTGATTACCCACTTACGCGGGGGGGCTGCTGACGGAAGCCGATTTTATCACGCAAGGAGAACCCCGCATTATGATGCGCTCACTGTACACTTCGGCAACCGGCATGATGGCCCAGCAGCTTAACATGGACGTCATTGCCAACAACCTCGCCAATGTCAACACCGCCGGCTTCAAGAAGAGCCGGGCGGACTTCCAGGACCTGCTGTACCAGGAAATGCGCCCCGCCGGCGCGACCGTCGCCCAGGGCGCGACCTCGCCGACCGGGCTGGAAGTTGGCCTCGGCGTCAAAGCCGCCGCCACCCAGACCATGTTTGAGCAGGGGACCTTCCAGAACACCGGCAACAAGTACGATGTAGCGGTGGAAGGCGAAGGCTTCTACAAAGTCCTGCTGCCCGACGGCTCCAGTGGCTACACCCGCGACGGCGCGTTCAAGCGCGATGTGCAGGGCAAGCTGGTCAACTCGGACGGCTTCGCCATTCAGCCCGAAATCACCATTCCCGCCGATGCCACCGATTTCAGTGTCGGGAAAGACGGCACGGTCAGCATCACACGCGGCAGCTCCAACACCCCGGAAAGCATCGGCAAGCTGACGCTGACCCGTTTTTCCAACCCCGCAGGACTAGAGCATCTGGGCGGCAACAACTTCCGCGAAACCGCCGCCTCTGGCTCCCCGACCGACGGCACGCCCGGTCAGGCGGGTTTCGGCAGTCTGTCGCAGGGCATTTTAGAGATGTCCAATGTCCAGATTGTGCAGGAAATGGTCAATATGATCACCGCGCAGCGGGCGTATGAAGTCAACTCCAAAGCCATTCAGACCTCTGATGAGATGCTGCAAACGGCCAACGGCCTGAAGCGTTAGGGGGCAAGCCATGATCCACGCTCTCTTATTGCTTGCCGCGCTTTCGTCTTCCTCTCCTGTTCATGTCGCGCTGCGGCCCGCCGCCACGGTGACGGCCACTGCCGACGGCTTTGTGACACTCGGCTCCGTCGCTGACCTGACCGGCGGCCTGGCCCCGGCCCGCGCCCGGCTGTCCGCCGTGGTGGTCGCCCGCGCCCCGCTCCCCGGCGATGTTCGCCGCCTGACACGCGGGGACCTGTGCCTGAAGCTGCGGCAGGCCGGGTGCGACCCGGACCACGCCGCTGTGCTCGAAGGCGCGGCGGCGTCAGACGTCAGCACGGCCCCCCCCGCCCCCAATTCTGGGGGTGCCAGAGTAGGGGCAGGGCTTGCCCCTGCCCTTCCGTCTCCGGTTCTTAGTCCGGCTCCCCCAGAATTGGGGGCGGGGGGGGCCTGCGCTATCCATCGCGGCGACGCCGTCATTATCCAAATTAATGACGGGGCGCTCGCTATCACCGCCTCCGGGACCGCCCGCGACAACGGTGGGGCGGGGGACACCATCCGGGTCCACCGCGACGGCGTGATGACCGACCTGACCGTGCGTGTTTTGGACGCGCAGACCGTTCAAATGGAGCTTTAATCCCCATGTCTCAGCGCAAAACAATCATTCATGCCCTCGCCCTGCTGACCATCGCCTCCACGCTTGCCATCTCGGCGCAGGCCGACTCGCTCTTTCCGGGCAGCTCCACCGATGTCAACCGGAACAACTCCGCCGCCCGGTCGCTGTTTTCAGACAACAAGGCCCGGCAGGTCGGCGACACGCTGACCGTACTGATTAACGAAAACGGCTCGGCCAACTCTCAGGCGGCGACCAAGACCTCCAAAAACGAAAATCTCAGCTATGGGCCGGGCTTCGGGCCTCTGCTGTTTAATATCAAAGCCTTCGGTGTCGGCGGCGGCATCAGCAGCACGGCCAGCGGCAACACGAACCGCACCGATGCGCTGACGGCGTCTATTGGAGTCACCGTCACCAAAGTTCTGCCAAACGGAAATCTGGAAGTAGAAGGCCATCGCAAAGTCGGCATGAACGCCGAAACGCAGGAGATTACCTTGATGGGCGTGGTGCGCCCGCAGGACATTCGGGCGGACAACACGATTGCCTCGCCGCTCGTGGCCGACGCCCAGATTAAATACGGCGGGCGCGGCCCAGTCGGCGACAAGCAGCACGACGGCCTCATCTCGCGCATTTTCAAGGTGCTGTTTTAGACAAGAGGCCCCCCCCGCCCCAATTCTGGGGAGCCAGATTTCGGATAAGAACGGAGGGCGCGGCAAGCAGCGCCCCTACTCTGGTTCCCCCATTATTGGGGGCTAGGGGGTCCTAACTCTCCGGCTCCCCAGAATTGGGGCGGGGGGGCCTCTGCTCCGGCTTGCCCTAAAGTTTCCTGTACTGACACCCGATAAAAAGACCAGTATGATTAACAAAACTGCTCTCCTCGGAGTTCTCGCCGTCTGCGGCCTGTGCGCCCCCACGGCACACGCGCAGGCGCGGCTTAAAGACATCGCCAGCGTCCAGGGCGTGCGCGGTAATCAGCTTGTCGGCTACGGGCTGATTGTTGGGCTAAGTGGGACCGGGGACGGGACCGGGGCGGCGTTCACGCCGCAGTCGGTCGCGGCCATGCTGCAAAAATTCGGCGTCACCGTGCCGCCGGGGGCGCTCAAATTAAAGAACGTCGCGGCAGTCATGGTCACGGCCACCCTGCCGCCGTTTGTCAAGAACGGCAGCGCGATTGATGTCACCGTTAGCAGCCTCGGCGATGCCACTTCGCTTCAGGGCGGGACGCTTTTGCAGACGCCCTTGCAGGCGGCCAACAACAGTGTCTACGCCGTCGCGCAGGGGGCGATCTCCGTGGGCGGCTTCCTCGCAGGCGGCGGGGCGGGGGGCGGCGTCACCAAAAACTTTGTCACCGTCGGACGTATTCCCGGTGGGGCGCTGGTGGAGCAAGACGTGCCGACGACTTTCTCCGGCGCGTCCTCCGGCGCTCTGGAAGTGACGCTGGACCGGCCCGACTTCACCACGGCGGCGCGGCTGGTCAATGCCATTAACGCCCACCGCCCGCCCGGCGCAACCGGAGCATCCGCTGAAGACGCCGGGACCATCCGCGTGGCCTTCACCCCCGGCACAGAACCCGTGGCGCTGATCGCTGCGCTGGAAAGTGTGCCGGTCGAGACCGACGAAGTCGCCAAAGTCGTCATCAACGAGCGCACCGGAACCGTGGTCATGGGCGGCAATGTGGAGGTGTCTGCCTGCGCCGTCGCCCACGGCAGCTTGACGGTGTCCATCGCCAATGCGCCGGTGATCTCGCAGCCCGCGCCTTTCAGCCGGGGCGGCGTGACGGTGGTAGTCCCACGCAAAGTCATCACGGCCTCGGAAGGCGATATGAGACTCATCCCGGTCCCGGCCAGTGCATCGCTTGACAAAGTGGTGCGCTCGCTGAACGCGCTTGGCGTGACGCCCCGCGATTTGATCGCCATTTTGCAGGCGATGAAAGAAGCGGGCGCTCTGCACGCGGAGATCGAAATCCAATGATCTTCCATCTCAGCCGCCGGGAAACGCCCGCGCCGCCGCCGACCGACAAAAAGCATCTGGACCTGCAAAAAGCGACCCAGCAGTTTGAGGGCTACTTTTTGAACGAACTGCTGAAAGAAATGCGAAAGACCGTGCCCGACGACAAGCTGCTCGGCGACAGCAGCAACGGGCAGCAGATTTTCCGGGACATGATGGACCAGACACTCTCCGAAAAGATGGCAAGCCGGGGCGACCTCGGTATGGCCCGGATGATGTACAACCAGCTTGCCCCCGGCCTCGGCACAGAGGCCACAAATACCGACAAGAAAGGCTAACACGATGCCCGATACTAAAAAGATACTTAAAGTCCTGCGTGACGACCTCACGCTGCAAACGCGCCACTGCAAGGTGCTGGAAGCGCAGGAGCTGGCGCTTTTGACCTGCAACCGCGCCCTGTTCGCGCAGACGCAGGAGCAGCACGCGGCCCTAGTCGCCAAGCTCGAAGTGCAGGACACCGCCCGCCGGGCTGCGCTTGTGGACGGCGACGGGCAGCCGATCACGCTGTCCGGCCTGAAAGGGATTGCCCCCGAAAGCAGCCTGCGCGGCCTCGACGCGCTGGAAAACGGCCTGAAGCACATTCTGGAGCAGGTGCAGACGCTCACGCGGCGCAACCGCTCGCTGATACAAAATGAGCTGGATTATATCGCGTTCTCGCTAGACCTCTTTGTGGAGGCGGGACGCACAGCCGGAGACGGCTACGGCGGCGCGGGCATCGCGGCGGGCCGCCTGCTGATGGACCGCCGCGCCTGAACACGCAAAGGGAAGACTCATGCCGGGAACATTTTTTGGAATTGAAATCGGACGCAGCGGCCTTGCTGCCGCCCAGGTCGGGCAGGATGTCACGGGCCATAACATCGCCAATGCCGGGACGCCCGGCTATTCGGTGCAGTCGGTCAACCAGGTGGCGACCGATTTGATTGGCGGGGCGGGCCATGAAAGCCCGCTGCCCGGACAGGCCCTGGGTTCTGGCGTCGCCATCAGCCGCATTCAGCGGGCCAATGACCAGTTTCTGGATACGCAGGTGCGCGATGCCTCGGCCAGCCATTCCTATCAGGCCGGGCTGACCGATACGCTGAATCAGATCAGCAACGCCTTCGGCGAGCCGGGCACCACCGGCCTGAACTCCGCCCTCAGCGCCTTCTTTAACGGCTTTCAGGACCTTGCCAACAACGCTGAAGACATCGGCTCGCGGGCTACGACTATTCAAAACGGGGCCGCACTGGGCCGCATCTTTCAGGGCGTGCAGGCCCGGCTGACGTCGCTCGGCAGCACCCTGAGCCAGAACGTGGCTTTAGATGTCAAAACCCTGAATGACAGCGCCGCGCAGATTGCCGCCCTGAACATCACCATCAAGCAGGAAACGGCGGCGGGGAACCCGATCAGCGGCGTGCTGGATCAGCGCGACATTTTGCTGGACAAGCTCTCCGGGCTGGCAAATATCACCACCCTGAACAATGCCGACGGGACGGTGAATGTCTCGATAGGCACTCAGGGCCTTGTGGTCGGCACGGATGCCTACGCCGTGACGCTGACCAGCCTCACCGCCAAAGGGGACTTGACGCAGGGGGCGCTGGCAGGACTCGCGGACAGCCAGAGCCGGGTGAGCGCCGTGCAGGGCAGTCTGAACTCCCTCGCCGGGTCGCTGGCCGCGCAGGTCAACGCCGTTCATCGTGCCGGGGCGGGCCTTGACGGCACGACCGGGGAAGATTTTTTCACGGTCAAGCCCGGCAGTGAAGCCGCGACACTGACCGTCAACCCCGATCTGGAAGCGCACCCGGAGCATCTCGCGGCGGCGGCCCTGCCTGTGCCGCCCGCGCCCGCCGTGCCGCCCCCGAGCGATGCGACCAACGCCGTTCTGCTGGCAAACCTGAAAGACCAGACAAACACGGCGGTGGGCGACCCGCTGTATAACAGCAGCATTCAGGGCTTTTACCAGCAGCTTGTCACCGACACCGGGGGCCGGGCGGCCAGCGCGAAGTCCGCCACTGCCAGCGCGGGAGCTGTGCTGACGCAGCTTACCCAGCAGCGCAGCTCCGTCACCGGCGTCTCCACCGACGATGAAATGGTCAATATGCTGAAGTACCAGCGGGCGTACCAAGCCTCGGCCCGTGTGGTGCAGACGATGGATGACATGATCGGCACGCTGATCAATAATTTGTTTTCCGGTAGATAACTGAGAAAGTAGGGAACAATGCGTATTACAGAGAGCCTGCGCTACGGCGGTCTGCAAAACAATATCGAAAACAGCCTGGACGCGCTGAACACGGTGCAGAGTCAGATTTCTACCGGCAAAAAGCTGACACAGTTCTCCGACGATGCTGCCGGGGCTTCGCATTCGCTGGTCGTGCGTGCGGCGCTTGACGACAACAAGCAGTACCAGCGCGATGTGACGCAGGCTACTGCGTTTTTGTCCGCCAGCGACAGCGCCCTCAGCAGCGCCTCGGACCTGCTGCGCTCGGCCCGGCAGGCCGCCGTGCAGGGGGCAAACTCGGAGCTGACGCCTAGTGACTACGCCGCGCTCGGCACCCAGGTAGACGGCATCGTGCAGCAGTTGACACAGGCGGCGAACAGTGACATTCACGGCAAGTATTTGTTTGGTGGCACGGCCACGAAAACGCCGCCGTTTGATGCATCGCAGAACTATACCGGCAACACGGGGGCCGTCACATCCACGCTCGGGCCGAACTACCAGATTACGCTAAACACATCGGGCACGACGACATTTGGCCCGGCGTTTGATGCGCTGAAGTCGCTGAAGACAGACCTGGCCGCCGGAGACGCCACGGCCATTTCGGCGGACATCAGCAAACTGGACGCGGGCATTTCCAGCATCAGCGCCCAGAGGTCCGGTGTGGGTGCAAAGCTGAACGAAGTCAGCGGGGTGCAGTCCCGGCTCAAGCGGGCCGAGGGGGAATACGGCGACACCATCTCGGGAATAGAGGATGTTGACCTGGCGACGGCGTATGTGCAGCTTCAAAGCGCCACCAATGTCTATCAAGCGTCGCTGTCCACGACGGCTAAAGCGTTTCAATACAGCTTGGCAGACTTCCTGCACTAACTTTCTTTCGGAGCATTTGTCCTTATGACCATTACCACAACCCGTTTCGGCGACCTCGACGTGGAGGAGCGCAAGACTCTGACCTTCCCGGATGGGATGCCCGGCTTTGAGCATCTGCGTCAGTTCACGCTGGTTCCGCACCACACGGCGGACGGGGAGAAAGGCAGCCCATTTGTCTGGCTGCAATCGCTGGAAGAGGGGGCGCTGGCGTTTCTGGCGATGGAGCCGCATCAGTCGTTCCCGGACTATGCCCCGCGTGTGCCTCGCGCTGAGATGGAAGAACTCGGGCTAAATGAGCCGAATGCCCGGCCCCGGCTGTACACGCTGCTGACGGTGCCGCAGGGCCAGCCGCAGGGGATCACTGCTAACCTCATGGCTCCGGTGGTCATCAACACCCGCGCCCGCCTCGGCAAGCAGGTCGTGCTGAACACAGACCAATACGGCCTGCGTCACCCGTTGCTGCCGATCGAGTAGATCAAAAAAGTAGTTTTAATTACAACCGGTTTAAAAAGGATTGACATTGGGAAGATATGAGGCGTAAAATAAACGCAATCTTGCACGCGCTTTCCCAAAATCCAAGCGCCGTGCCAGGGAGGGCCAAATGTTAGTCTTAACTCGACGATTAAACCAGAGCATCAAAATTGGTGATGATATCGAAATCACTGTGGTGGAAGTCCGTGGCGACCAGGTCCGCCTCGGTGTGAACGCCCCACGCGATGTTTCCGTGCATCGCAAAGAAGTATACCTGCAAATCCAGCAGGAAAACCGGGCCGCCTCCGCCGCGCCCGAAGGCGAGAGCTTAGACAGCCTCGGCGATGCTATTACCAGTCAAGGCCGTGCGAAATAGCACGGCCAAGCGCCCGCTTCGTTTTACGAAGCGGGCGCTTTTTGCGTCTGTGCCGTGCTGCTTGACAAAGCGCGGTCCAAACGCTTATACTAATGGCATCTTAACTTTCGGATGATGGAGGAGAACGATTTGGCGCATCAAGTGACTTTGATTCGGGGCGACGGAACCGGGCCGGAGCTGGTGGAAGCGACGCGGCGGGTGCTGGAAGGCACGGGCGTGGCGTTTGATTGGGACGTGGTGGAAGCGGGCGTGGACATCATGGAAACGGCAGGAACGCCGTTGCCGGACAACGTCCTGGCCTCCATTCGCAAAAACAAAGTCGCGCTGAAAGGCCCGATTACGACCCCAATTGGGACCGGCTTCCGCTCGGTGAACGTGGCCCTGCGAAAAGAGCTGGACCTGTATGCGTGCATCCGCCCCTGCAAGTCTTACGTCGGCGTCCGCTCGCGCTATGAGAATGTTGATCTGGTCATCGTCCGCGAAAACACCGAGGACCTCTATGCAGGTGTCGAGTACCCGGTAGACAGCGCCGAGGCTGCACAGATTATCGGCATGGCGAACGGCAAAATCCGGCAGGATTCGGCCATCTCCATCAAGCCCATCTCCCGCACCGGCAGCCGTCAGATCGTCAAAGCCGCGTTTGACTACGCCATCGAAAACGGGCGTAAAAAAGTCACCGCCGTTGCCAAAGCCAACATCATGAAGTATACCGACGGCCTCTTTTACGAGATCGCTCGCGAAGTCGCCAAAGAGTACGAAGGCCGCGTGGAGTACGATGAGTGGCTGGTGGACGCGATGTGTATGCAGCTTGTCCAGAAGCCAGAGAACTATGACATCATGGTCATGGAGAACCTCTACGGCGACATTCTCTCCGACCTCTGCGCGGGGCTTGTCGGCGGTCTCGGCGTCGCCCCCGGCGCGAACATCGGCGTAGACATGGCGCTTTTTGAGGCCACGCACGGCTCGGCTCCCAAGTACAAAAACCAGAACAAGGTCAACCCGACCGCTTTGATTTTGTCCGGGATGCTGATGCTGAAATATCTCAAAGAAGACGCCGCCGCTGCCAAGCTGGAAAAGGCCGTTGCTGACGTGATTGCTGAAGGCAAAGATGTCACCTACGACATGAAGCCCGACCGCAACGACCCCACCGCCGTCGGCACCGCAGAGATGGCCGACGCCATCATCGCCAAAATGCAGGCCGGGTAGGCACGTCGTAAGCAAGTCAAAGGAGTAGACTGTGGGCGAACTCAGCGGCTTTGTGTTTGACTTTGACTGGAACGACGAAAAGGCCGCTGAGAACCTGCGTAAGCACCGTGTAGACTTTGAGGAGGCCGCCAGTGTTTTTGATGATGAGCTGATGATTACTGAGGCTGATTGGGTGCATTCCGAGGAGGAAGACCATTATGTTAGCCTCGGTTTGTCGAACAAAAACAGGCTGTTGGTTGTCATCTATACGGAGCGAGTGCGAACCGTTCGTCTTATCAGTGCCCGTGAGCCAACGGCAAAGGAAAAGCGCAGCTATGAACACAGCAATTTCTGATCCCACACAGCTTGAACCGGAAGCTGACCAAGAACTCGACTTCAGCGGCGGAGTTCGCGGCAGTCAGCAGCAGAAGTATGCGCTCAGTCTTGCCGGGGAGTTCTACGTGGCCGCCGAACTAAACCGGCGAGGCATTTTTGCTTCTGTGACTTACGGCGCGGCGAAGAACGCCGATGTGCTGGCTTTTGATCAGCAGAGCCGCCAAACTGCTGTCATTGAAGTTAAAACGACGGCCATCCCAAACAAAAAATGGCTGACAGGGCTGCATTCCATTGACAAGAACAGCATTGACCCGCAACTATTCTGGGTGCTGGTTCTGGCTCCTGGCAAAGAAGACACACTTTCTGCACCGCGCTTTTTTGTATTTACGTCCCAAGAACTTGTAGAGAAAGTATCAGCTAATCACACTATATACTCCACTGCCTATCTTGAAAGAAATGGTGTTCAGTTTCAAGACAGCAGAGGGGTTTACAGCCTTCTACTTAGCGAAGCTGAAGCGATGCAGGCGGAAGGGCAGTGGGGAAAAATTGCCAACTGGCTGGCCCGCAAGTGAAGGGACGTTGATGATGACAGTTTCAACCAAGACGTCTCCCAAATCTCCTCGGGTGGGGAGCCGCGTCTCGTTTCTCTGGGGGTATCAGCAAGATTGATGGCAAGATCGTGGAAGACCGGGGCGCGATTGGAGTAGGTAAGCGTAAATTGTACCGAATTGAAGCGCCTTTTAGTCTTGGGGATCAAGTTGTGCTTGAGTTGCCTGAAAGCGAGTTCGAGCTAAAGGAAGGCTAATTTTATGGCTCTCGCCGAGCGCGAACTGACCGCGCCTGACCGCAAGAAAACCTGGCAGATGGAGCCGGAGGTCCTCGAAGAGTTCACGCCGCAACCGTACCGCTGGACCCGCGAGCAGTTCTACGCGATGGGTGATGCGGGGCTGTTTGAGGGGCGTCGTGCAATTCTTGTGGAAGGGGAGATACTTGCTATGCCACCGATGGGTGACCTGCATCGGGGCGTGGTGACGCTCACGGATGACGTACTTCGGGGTGTGTTTGGCGAAGGGTTTTTTTTCAGCGTTCAATGCCCCTTTGACATTGGCGAGGCCACGGACCCGGAGCCGGATGTGGCGGTGATTGCAGGAACTATCCGCGATTTCATTAGCCGGGGACTGACCGAGGCAGCGTTGATTGTCGAGGTCTCTGATACGACACTGACCTATGACCGTCTGCAAAAGGCAAGTTTGTACGCCAAAGCGGGTGTCGCGGACTACTGGATTGTCAATGTCAAAGCGCGGCAGATTGAAGTGCATCGGCAGCCTGGAGAAGACGCCGCACAGCCATTCGGCTTCGGGTACGCCGAAGTGACGATTTACGGAGCAGAGGCAGTGGTTCAGCCGCTGGCCGCGCCTCGCCCGGTGGCGGTCGCGGCGCTGCTGCCGTAAAGTTAGGGAAGGGATGTTTATGGCCGTTGCCGAGCGCGAGCTAACTAAGCCTTTTTATCCGCAAATTTCTGCGCCTCAGACGTACCGCTGGACCTGTGAGCAGTTTCATGCGCTAGGCGAAGAAGGCCGCTTTCAAGGCCAGCGTGTTATTCTCATGGAAGGGGAAATTGTTGCTATGCCGCCCATGAAGGCGCCGCATCAGACGGCGGTAAGCCTTGCGGCGGAGGCAGTTCGCACAGCCTTCGGCACAGGCTTTTTTGTCCGCGAGCAGGGGCCGTTTGATATTGGTGAAGCCACGGACCCAGAGCCGGACGTGGCTGTCATCGCCGGGACAATTCGGGACTTTGCAGCCGGGCATCCGAGCCGGGCGGCACTGATCATTGAGATTTCGGACGCGACACTGGCCTATGACCGTCTGCAAAAGGCAAGTTTGTACGCCAAAGCGGGTGTCGCGGACTACTGGATTGTCAATGTCAAAGCGCGGCAGATTGAAGTGCATCGGCAGCCTGGAGAAGACGCCGCACAGCCATTCGGCTTCGGGTACGCCGAAGTGACGATTTACGGAGCAGAGGCAGTGGTTCAGCCGCTGGCCGCGCCTCGCCCGGTGGCGGTCGCGGCGCTGCTGCCGTAACAACTAAACTAAATAAACAACATAACAGAGAGAAGAGTAACTTTATGGCTTCGGGAAAGAAAAAAGTCAGCGTCATCGGCGCGGGGAATGTCGGCGCGACGGTGGCGTTTCATGTCGCGCAGCAGGGATACTCAGATGTGGTCCTGCTGGACCTGCCGGATGATTTGACGGCGGAACGCCCGCGTAAGACCGGCTCGATGGCACGCGGCAAGGCGCTGGATTTAAACCAGGTCTCGCCGATTGTCGGCTATGACGGGCGTGTGCTGGGGACTTCGGAGTACGCCGATACCAAAGACAGTGATGTCGTGGTAATCACATCGGGGCGTCCCCGGACGCCGGGAATGTCCCGCGAGGACCTGCTGGCGGTCAATGCCGACATCGTGCAGAGCGTCGCCGGGCAGGCCGTGCAGGCAAGCCCGGACGCCGTCTATATCATCGTCTCCAACCCACTGGATGCCATGTGCCATGTGGCGCTCAAAGCTACCGGGCTGCCGTCAGAGAAAGTCATCGGACAGGCGGGCGTTTTGGATAGCACCCGCTACCGCAACTATATTGCGGCGGCGGTGGGCGTGTCGGTGGAAGACGTGCAGGCGTATGTGCTGGGCGGGCATGGGGACCAGATGGTTCCGGTACGAAGCCTGACCACCGTGGGCGGTATCCCGGTGCAGAAGTGGGTGGATTTGGGTAAGCTGACCGCAGAGCAGTTGCAGAAGATTGAAGACGACACCCGGCAGGGTGGGGGCATTCTGACGGGCCTCATCGGCACAAGCGCGTGGTACGCACCGGGCATAGCGACGGCGGAGATGGTGGAAGCCGTTCTTCTTGACCGTAAGCGCATTCTGGCAACCACCGTGCTGCTCTCCGGCCAGTACGGCGTCTCCGACCTGTACTTCGGCGTTCCCGCTCTACTCGGTGCATCCGGCGTGGAAGAGATTTACGACCTCATGGCGCTGGCCCCGCTCACCGACGTTGAGTTAGCCGGGATCAAAGAGTCGGCGGCCAAAGTGCAGGCAACCGTGGACAGCCTCAAAGACATCGGCAAGCTGTAATTTGTCTCTTTCTGCTGGCAGAGTGTGATGAAAACAGAGGATTTGCTCAAAAGTGCCCGCCATCAGCAGGAGGCTGAAAAACGCACGATGCGCTCTGCCCGCATTGTCATCGTGCTGTTTTCAGCCGTCATGCGTTGCCTGGAGCTTTTTGGTTCACCGAAGCGACGGCAGAAGAGGCGTCAGTTTCGAGAAACAATACAGGGGCTGAAAGCCGAAGAAAAAACACTGCTTTACACCGTGAAGAATGCCAAAGGCTTCGATGGTCTGGAAGCAATTTATGAGATGCGGGCACGACACTCTCGGTTTGAAGACGACAAAGAGCTGGCTGACGACTACGCTAGGTTTCAGGCGACGCGGCAGGAAAGCGAAACCCTATACGGCATTCGCCAAGATGCTGGTGAAGATTTGGCCGCTGCCACACAGGGTTACCGGGACTATATTGCGGCGCATCCCGAAAGCTCCTCTGCCCACTCCTATCTCGCCGGGGTGATTCAGCAGATAGGTGATTTAGAGGGCAGTTTGAGCCAATATCGGGAGGCTCAGAATCTCGCAAAGAATGGTTCTATCCGATGTGCCTCCGCCCGGCTTCAAGTGGGCGAGGTCCTGCGGAAAAAAGGCGAAACCGGTCTGGCGGTCGCTGAGTTCAGGGCTATCATTGAAGAAGCAACACTGGAAACAAAAGCCCTTGTTCCGATGGTCTATTTTTATCTCGGCAACACGCTGAATGAGGCCGGAGACAAGCAAGCCGCCCGAGATGCCTGGAAACAGACAGTTCAATGGGATAAAACAGGCATTGTGGGTAAAAAAGCGCGGGAGATGCTGAAAGCTAATCCATAGCCGCATAATTATGGACAGAAACAATCTATGATAAATCAGAGTATACTAAAGCAACTTCTATGCCAGTAACACTCAAAGACATCGCACAGCAGACAGGCGTTTCGCCCAGCGTCGTTTCCACGGTGCTGAGTGGGCGTGACAATGGCACGTTTGTCAGCGAAAACACGCGGCGCAAAGTTCTGGCGGTCGCTGAGACGCTCAACTATACGCCGGTGCGGGCGGGGCGGCCTCGGGGTAGCCGCCGCCTGCGGCGTCAGCATACCGAGCAGTTTATCGGTGTCTGGGACCCGGAATACAGCCCGCACACAGCGTTTTTGGTGCAAAACCTGCAAGTGGCTCTGCGCGATCATGCTCAGGCGAACGGGGCCGAAGCGGAAGACGACTTCGGCCTGCGCCTGCTGACGGCGGAAGACCTGCCCAAGCTGGATGCTCTCGGCATCATGGGCCTGGTGCTGCTGTCCGACAGCCTGCCGCCGCGTGAAGCAGCGATGGCAAGCATTCCCTGCGTGATGATTGGCGAAACGCAGCACCCGTCCCGCGATTTAGTGCAGGTGCATCTGGACGGCGCGGATGCCGGGCGGCAGATGGGCGAATATCTCTGGGACCTCGGACACCGGCGGCTGACCCTGCTGGCTCCCGCCGCTCCGGCGCGGGTGACGCAGGAACGGCTGGACGGCCTGCGCGGCGTCTGGACCGATCATGAGGCGGACCCCGCCGCCGTGACGCTGGCCGCGAGTGACACATTCAAGACGCTGGGGGAACGCGAAGGCGTTCGCCGGGCGGTGCAGAGCCTGTTCTCGGGTGACGCCGAAAGGCCGACCGCGCTGGTCTGCCACAATGAGAACATTGCTGCTGTGGCCGCGCAAACGCTGGCGGAGATGGGGCAAGCCGTGCCGCAGGCGGTCTCGCTGGCAGGCTTTGGCGATACGCCCCGGCTGGCAGAGGCACTGACTCCGCCGCTGACCACGATTCGCCCACCCGCGCCGGAGCTGGCCCGTCGGGCGGTGACCGCGCTGTACGGTATCCACGACACGCCCGATGAGGCCCGCGAGGCGGATGTGGCTCTGCCGGGCCGCCTGATGGTGCGCGGCTCCTGCGCCCCGCCACCCTCTGCGTGAGAGCTTTCCATGCCTGACCGACACCCCCATATTCTGCGCCGCGAAGACACGGCTCTGGTTGTAATCGATATGCAGGAGCCGTTCCTGAATGTCATGCACGACCGTGAGCGGCTGATTGCGAACGTTCGTCTGCTGGTGCAGTCGGCGACTTTGATGCAAATTCCCATCCTGCCGACCACGCAGAACGAGAAGCGTCTCGGCGGCGTTGCCAGTCAAATTACGCAGGATTACGGAGACTTTGCTGTGGCGGCGTCACTGGACAAAATGGCTTTTTCCTGTGCCGAGGCTAACGGCTTTCTGGACGACTTGAAGTCGCTCGGAAGGCAGCAGGTTGTGCTGTGCGGGCTGGAAACGCATATCTGCGTGGCGCAGACGGCGCTGGATTTGGTGCATCTGGGCTATCAGGTTCATGTTGCCGCCGATGCCGTGTCGTCCCGCACTCTAGAAAAGCACACGCTCGGCATGGAGCGGATGCGTGACAACGGCATTCTGCCCTGCGCCGCTGAAGCCGCCGTCTACGAATGGCTGCGCGAGGCGGGTACGCCCGCGTTTAAGGCTATTCTCTCCCTGGTCAAATGACCCTCTTGTTCCCCTGTGTTTCTGCCGATATTAAGCACAGATGACACAAACAGGAAGATGGTGACAGGCTGTGCCAACCCTCATGGAAACCAAACTGAAGCAGGAGCGCCTGCTTCGAATTATTGAAGACGAATTGCAGGACCTGCCGCCGCTGCCAGCGGTAATCATGCGCGTCATGCAGACCGTCAATGACCCTACCACATCCGCTTCGGACCTGAACCGGCTGATTTCCACGGATCAGGCGCTGGCCTCCAAAGTCCTGCGTCTGGTCAACTCGTCTTATTATGGCTTCCCGCGCAAAATCGCCACAATTACTAATGCTGTGGTCATTCTCGGCTTCAACACGGTTCGCAATCTGACGACCTCGCTGGGCGTCTTCAATGCCTTTGACGCGCACGGCCAGAAAACCGCGCTGGACCGGGACGCCTTCTGGGCGCACTCTATGGCAGTCGCCGTGGCGGCAAGCGCCATTGCGAAGCGCAAGGGAATTGGAACCAAGTCGGTAGAGGAAGTCTTTATCGGCGGCCTGCTGCATGATATCGGCAAGCTGTTTCTGGACCAGTATTTCCCGGATCAATACGCCATTGCCATGAAACTGGCGAGTGCGGCGAAAATCTCAATCTGGGAAGCGGAGAAAACGGCCCTGGGCGTAGGGCACGCCCTGGTCGGCAAGCGGATTGCCGAAAAGTGGAATCTGCCGCCGTCGCTGACGGCGATGATTACGCTGCATCATCAGCCAGCCTATGCCAAAGAGTATTTTGAGATCACGGCCACCATTCAGGCCGCTGACCGCGTGGCCCGTCGCCTGGCTCTCGGCAGCGGCGGCGACCCGCTGGTTCCGAACCTGGCCCCTGAAGTGGAGCAGTGGCTGGCCTTCACGCCCGCGCTTTGGGAGGCCGTCGAAACCGAAGCCTGCCAGAAGTTTGACGAATCCCGCGACTTCCTGAACGTGATGTAGGGGGCCTGCCCCCTACACTTCTTCCCATCCTCTTTTGGCCTGTGCGCCTGCGGCGAAGAACGCCTCAATGCCCTTGGCATCACCCGCCGCCACTGCCGCTTCCAGAACATCTAGCTCCGCCCGAAACCCGCGCAGGCTTGCCAGAAGCGCCTCGCGGTTCGTCAGGCACACGTCCCGCCACAGCTCCGGCGACGAGGCCGCGACCCGCGTGCCGTCCGCGAAGCTGCCCGCCGTCAGGTGATTCGTCTGCGGGTGCGTTGCCTGCGTCTGCGCCGCCTGACGCATCAGCGCCGAGGCCAGAACGTGTGGCAGATGGCTTGTCACGGCCAGCATGGTATCGTGCGCCTCCGGCGTCAGCGTCAGCGTCGTTGCTCCGACTTCGCGGGCCAGCGCCGTGACAATCATCTGTGCCTCCGGGTCCGTCGTGTCCGTCGGCGTCAGCGCCCAAGTCGCTTCCTCAAACAGCAGCGGCGTCGCTGCTTCCACGCCCGTCTGCTCGGACCCCGCCATCGGATGCCCGCCCACAAACCGCCCTTTGCCCGCTGCCGCACGGACAACCGCGCCCTTCGTGCTGCCCACATCCGTCACCACCGCGCCGGGACTGACCGCAGCCAGAACGCCCGGCAGCGCCGCCACGATATGCCCCACGGTCGTACACAGCACCACCACATCGGCGTCCGCCAGCCCGTCTTCCAGCCGGGTCACGCCGCTGTCCACCGCGCCGAGCGCCACCGCCGTTTCCAGCCGCGCCGCGTCCCGCCCGATGCCAATCACGCGCCGCGCCAGCCGCCGCGTCTTCAGCGCCATGCCGAGTGACCCGCCAATCAGTCCAACCCCGACAATTGCCACGGTCCCAAAATGCCCCGGAAAATGTGCGTCCTTCGTCATAATGAATGCTCTCTAAACGGTCGTGGCAGAAAGTGCCGCCCGGCGCTGCTTGCGTCGGTCAAACCAGTAAAAAATGATAGGGATTACAAATAAGACAATGATTTGCACGAGAAGCATCCACAACTCTTGATGATGATTTGTTATAATGTCTGCTGTATAAGGGTTATCAGGGTCCATCTGGGCATCGATCTCAGCCCGGCCACGCTGAAGCTGCCATGTGACAACCGATAACACAGCGGCAGTTCCCCAAAAATAGGTGAACGACACTATCACGGCGGCTCGTCCCTTAAGTCTGGAACTCAGTGCTACATACACAAATGTAGCAACCAGCATCGCCGAAGGCATCCATAACCATAAATTGTGCATGATTTGACTCCTTAACGCTCACTCCCCGAACTCAATTGTTGCATACACGTCTGACAGGGCCAAATCTACGCTGACAGAGGGCAGATAAATGCTGCTTTCTCGCCCCGTCACACTCTGGCTCTTCCAGGTTTCATCGCGGCGAGAACAGAGTTCCAGCCGCGCCTGATGCTGGTCCACAAGCAGATAATCTTGCAGTGAGGCTATCGTCTTGTAATGGTCAAACTTCCCGCCCCGGTCATAGCTCTCCGAGGAAGGCGATAGCACTTCGATCAAAAGCTCCGGGTTCTGAATCACGGTGTCTCGGTCAGAATAATACTCTCGCGCTCCGCTGACGACCGCCACATCAGGAAACGTATTCACGCCGTCGCCGGTGTGAACCATCATATTGAAGAGATACACCCGAATGCCCTGCGGCGTAAGGGTGTTTCCAAGACTGCAAATCAAATTGGTGGCAATCGCGCCATGTGTGGCTGTACCACTTTTTAATTCCCGAATCTCGCCGCTGACATATTCCCAGCGCCCGAATGATGTGCGCTCGAACTCGAAATAGTCGGCTTCGGTGTAATGCGTTTTTTCTACAAATTGTCGGGCCAGTGCCATTATCAACTCCCAAACTCGCGGCAAAGCAAAAGCCGCAGAAAGCAGCGTGTCTTACCACGCTTGTTCTCTGCGGCCCTGTCTTTTTCCTGCCTGCATGTTGCGGGTGTCATATATGGTGCGCCATCCCTGCGTTATTCAGGCAGTCGCTCCAAATCACCACAAAAAGAAACAGAGGTTTTATAGCCGATCCGCATACCAAAGGCGTCGACATCGGAATGGCGCTCACGCAAAGTGGCAACGGCGTTGAAGCCAAGTTCGTCGTTGGCAATCTCGTAGTCGCCGCTGTTAAGGTCCAGTAAGAGCAGCTTGCCAATAGTTTCCGGCGTCTCGATTTGTGGGCGCAGGCGAAAATAGATTTCCCAAGAGCGGTCGTTTGTTTCTTTTGCATGAGCGGCATCACGTTCCTGACGGCGCTGTAAAACATCGGATACGCACTCAGACAGACGGCGTGACCGTCCTTCGGTATAGGCTTGCCGCCCACGCTCAATACCTTTCAGCGTCTCCATGAAGTCCTGATTTCTTGCTTCCAGCACTTCCGCCAAGAGGGCATCGGCCAGTGTGTTCTCGTCCCAGCCCTCGCGGATTGCCATTTCGGTCAATTTTAATGCTGTCTGAGGTGCAAGCATGATTGTCGTCATTTTTTCTCTCCGGCCTTGTCTGCCGAACCATGCCGCGCTGTTGGTTTCTTGCTGCCACGGCGGATCATATACAGAAAAGCAAAGAATACAGCCCACAACATAAAAGGGGCCATAAGCGAGCGAATCGCCAGATGTGCCCAACTCTCATGCCAGGGCGTATTGTCAAGCCAAGACACATAAGCGTTAGCCCAGACAAAGCCGCCAAAAAACAGAGCGGATGCAAATATGTGGAAGGAAGTACAGAAGAGACACCAATGGAGTAGGGTCCAGCGTTGCGCCGGGATAACTGGAGGGGCCACACTTGGGCGGGGGGGCCAAACAATTGCAGAGTGTTGTTCTTGGTAGGGATCGTTTGCCATAGTTAAAAAACCGAAGCCACAGGGAGTGGCGTATCTCTACGCTCATTCTCTGTGGCCCGCTCGGTTTCCTCTTTGTGCCTATTGGCCTACAGATGCTTGCCGACGGCCTGGGCGATGGGGGCGATGTCGTGCATCAGCTTTACAAACGCCTCGGGCAGGAGCGATTGTGCGCCGTCTTTCAGCGCCTTCTCCGGGTTCGGGTGGACCTCGATGATGATGCCGTCGGCTCCGGCGGCGATGGCGGCGCGGGTGACGGCGTTCACGAGGCTGGCTTTGCCGGTGGCGTGGGATGGGTCGGCAATAATTGGCAGGTGTGACAGTTCTTTGACCGCCGGAATGGCGTTGATGTCAAAGGTGTTGCGGGTGTAGGTTTCAAACGTGCGGATGCCGCGCTCGCAGAGCATGACGTTTTTGTTGCCCCGGCTGGCAATATACTCGGCGGCTTGCAGCCACTCTTCAATGGTGGCGGACATTCCGCGCTTCAGCATCACCGGGGTCTGCGTTTTGCCAATTTCGGTCAGTAGCGGGTAGTTCTGCATATTGCGCGTGCCGACCTGCAAGATGTCGGCGTAGCTGCACACCAGCTCAACATCGCGGACGTCCAGCACTTCGGTGATAATCGCCATGTCCAGCTCGTCGCGGGCGGCGGCCAGCATCTTCAGTGCGGGTTCGCCGTGGCCGTGGAACGAGTAGGGGGACGTGGAGGGCTTGTAGGCCCCGCCGCGCAGGATGTGCGCCCCGGCGGCCTTGACGGCGCGGGCGGCTTCCATGAGCTGCGGCTCCGTTTCGACGGTGCAGGGGCCAGCCATGACGGCGACAAACTCCGGGTCACCGATGCGGATGCCGCGCACGTCAATGATGGTCGGCTCCGGGTGAAACTGCTTGGACACGACTTTGTAGGGCTTCGTGACGGGCACGACGCGGGCGACATAGGGCAGCGCGGCGAACTGCTCCATGACCTCGGCCTTGCCAGACGGGTCGTTCGGGACGCCGACGGCCCCAACAATGGTGGTCTCGATGCCTTCCGATAGGTGAACGCCGTAGCCGCGCTCCTCCAGCATTTGTGTCACGTGATGCAGGTTCTCCTTCGTCGCCTCTGACGAGAGTATAATAATCATAGCGTTCCCTTTACAAAATCGTTCAAAAAGTGTCCCTGAGTGTACCCGTCTGCCACATTGTTTGTCAAGGCGGGCACTTCATTTCAGCCCGCGCATATCCCACACCCGCTGGCTGTCAGCCCATAGCGTTCCGCCATCCGGTGCGTATTGCAGCGACTCGGCACCGCCGTCGTAGCCAGGCATTGTCCGCCGTGCTCCTGTGTTCAAATTACAAACAGTCACGGTTCCAAAGTGGTGCGAGTTCTCCCCGAGTGTTTCCAGCAATGTGGCCGCCTGCCCTCGCGTCCCCACGGCAAGGTGCGTGCCGTCCGGGGAGAACGCCAGGGCATTCGGGACGGCTGCGTCCTGCGATGGGAACGGCAGTGTTTGGAGTATTCTGCCTGTTCCCATATCTAGCACAACAACGGCCTCGGACGACGCGAGCGCGAGCCGCCTTCCGTCCGAGGAGAAGCCGACCGCCTGGGCCTGCATTTGGGGCAGCGCGGGCGGGGCAACAACGCGCCGCAGTCGCCCCGTCCTGGCATCCAGGAGCTTGACCTGCTGATGCCAGGTCGGGTCAAACGAGGACACGGCCAGCGTCCGCCGGTCGGGTGAGACGACGACCGCCTGCACCTCGGCCCCATTGGCAAACCGCCACACCTGCCGCCCCGTCACCGGGTCCCAGAGCTTGACGACCTCCCCTGAGTTTGCATCCAGCCCACAATTTCGCAGTGCGCCGCCCTCGTCAAAGAACAGGGCGCAGCAGGGTCGCCCCGGCTGAGGATAATTGTGCAGAAGGCGGCCAGTATTCGCGTTCCAGACTGTGACGGACGCATCGTTTGCTCCAGCCACGAGGCGCGAGTCGGGCGCGAAGGCCACGCGATTGTCGTCGCCGATGCCGTGCGGGAAGACCTGCGTGCTTTCCAGCCGCCGCGTCTTCCGATCCCAGAGCTGAACTACGCCTCGGTATCGTGGCGGCCCTGAAGCCCTGCTTTCGTTCCCGTTATCATCGCCCGCCGTTGCCAGTCCTCTCCCATCGGGTGAGAATGCTAGGTCCGTGACGTATTCGCTGTGTCCTATCAGGGGGAGGGTGGAGCGGCCCGGATGGGAAAATTCAAAGAAGATGGCGAGGCCGATAACGGCCAGGGCGGCTATCCCAAGAAATGCCCCTATCCCAATCCGCTGTCGGGGTTTGTTGTTTGTAATTGACATATGTATCGTTTTCGCGCTATACTAATACTTGATGCCGAACATCCGTTGCCGAACGTTTGTGCCTCATTCAGGAAGGAGCCTTTCATGCCGAAACCGTTATCCAGCCGCCAGAAACAAATTTTAAACTGCATTGAGCAGCATATGAGCCTGCACGGCTACCCGCCGACCGTCCGCGAAATCGGGTCCGCCGTCAATTTATCGTCGTCGTCCACTGTCCATGCCCATCTGAAAAGCCTGGAAGAAGGCGGCCATATTCAGCGCGATGCCGTGCTGACCCGCGCCATCAAGCTCGTGCCCGGCAGCCGGGGCGAGGACTATACCCGCACAAAGCCTGTGATTAACGTGCCGATTATCGGGACCGTGGCCGCCGGGAAGCCGCGTCTCGCGCAGGAAGACATTGAAGACGTGTTCCCCCTGCCCACGGACTTCATCTCCGGTGACGGGTTCATCTTGGAGGTGCGCGGGGACAGCATGATCGACGACGGCATCCACGACGGAGATTATGTCGTCGTGCGCCGTCAGCAGACCGCCGACAACGGCGAAACCGTGGTTGCGATGATCACGCACGAGGAAGTGACGGAAGCGACGGTGAAGCGGTTTTACAAAGAAAAGCAGCGCATTCGCCTTCAGCCCGCCAACAAGCGCATGAAGCCGATGTACTTTGACGACATTCAGATTGCCGGAAAAGTTGTCGGCGTCGTCCGCCGCATGGCCTGAGTGATAGCCTGAAAGGGGAAAATCTTATGCCGACACAGCAGTCCTTTCTGGCCGCCGCCACTGAAAAAGCCGCCGCCGACCTTGCCAAAGCGTTTGTGACACTGCCGGAAGACAAGCGCCTCTGGCAGCCCGCCGAGGCCACCCGTTCGGCGATGGATCAGGTAGCCGAGTGCGCCTTGCTGGCTAGCTATACGGCGAATCTGCTGCACACCCGGCAATGGCCGGACGGGCAGTTTGACCTGTTCTTCGACGAAAAGGCCGAGCTAGTGATGCAGGGGTGGGAAGAGCTTCATCCACGCCTCATAGAAAACGCCGGGCGCGTCGCCGCCGCGATTGCCGCTGTTCCCGACAGCGACCTGACCGATGAGATCGAGATGCCCTGGGGAAAGCAAAGCGTAGATGAGCTGCTCGCTTATTCCTACTGGAACCTGACCTATCATCTGGGACAGGTCAACTACATCGCGTCCCTGCTCGGCACCCTGGACTAAATCATGCCCCACATCGAGAATACCGTCACTGTCAACGCTCCGCTGGAAAAAGTCTTTGCGCTGGCAAGCGATCAAGAATCGTTTTCGCAGTTCATGCCGGACGTGGAAAGCGTTGCCATCTCCGAGCGGAGCGGCGATGGCAGCCGGACCGTTTCGGACTGGGTGGCCGTGGCCTCGGACTTCAAGCTGAAAGTGCGCTGGACCGAGGAAGACCTGTGGGACGAGGCCGCGCACACCCTGCGTTTTCAGCAGCTCAAGGGCGACTACACGGCCTACGGCGGGACGTGGACGTGGACCGAGGAGTCGCCCGGCGTGACGCGCTTCGACTCCGCGATTGACTATGACCTAGAAATCCCGCTGATCGGGGCGCTCCTAAAAGCCGTCGTTGCCCGGCTGATGCGCGACAACACGCAGAAGATTTTAGAAGCGATTAAAACCCGCGCCGAGGCTTAGTTTGTGGCAAAGCGGCGCTCACTGTGTTGAGCGCAGTAACCTGTGTGCCGACATAGTAATGCCTTAAAATCTCCTGATACGACTTGCGGTAGGGCGCTCCGGCCATTGACACTGCGCCGTCCTGCGACATCCCCAGCCCGTGCCCCCAGCCGCGCCCATCGAACTTGTACTCGCCCGCCGCCGTTCGGGTCAGCGTTAGCCGCGTGGAGCGCAGCACGTCGTAGCCTAAAATCTGCCGCATCTGCGGCCCCGTAATTGTCTTGGAAGCCCCGCCCGCACCCCATACCGTCGCCGTGGTCACGCGCCCCGAAGCATCCAGCCCGTCTATCGTCAGCGAGGCGAACCCGGCCACGGCGGAGCGCGGGTCTCGGCCCAGCAGCCCGGCAATTTGCGTCGGCGTGAACGCCTTGCTCCAAATGTGGTACTTGCCGCTGGCGGCGTAGTCTTCGCCGCCCGCGTCGCAGTCTTTGACCGCCTGCAAGTACGGGCAGTCGCCATTGGTGTCGCACGCCGTCACGCCGCCACTGTCGGTGGAGTAGGGGGCGTCAATCAGTGTACCCTGCCACGTCAGCACCTGCCCACCCGTCGCGTCCACGGCGGCATTGGACGCCGCTGTCTCGCCGTCTACCCCCAGATACCCCTCGCACCGCGTCGTGTCGTCTAAATCGAAGCCGTCTTTGCTGCACTTGCCCCGGTTTTTGAGCGCATACGTCCGTGCGGCGACCGCCTGCGCCTTCATTGCCTCAGCAGGGACTTTCGTGCCAATCTCGGCGGGGATGACGCCGTACAGATACGGCTCCAGCCCGACCGTGTTAATCACTCTGAGTGCCCCGTCCGCGTCCCGGCGCACGGTCAGCGTGCCCCGGTAATGATGCGTCTCTTCCGTCCTATTTCCGACCCGTGCAATTCGGCAAAAGCCGCCCGCGCTGGGAACCAGCAGCACGGCGGCGAACTTGCCCGGAACCGCACTCTCCAATGCCCCGACACGCTTCGCCAGCGTAATGCCCGACGCCGATACCGTCATCCGGTAGTCCGTCCCACCGTCTGCCCTGAACAGCATGCGGTTGGTCAGCGGGTCCAGCAGCACAAAGGGCCGCTCGCTGCCCACTAGTACCGACGTGGAGTGCCGGAACGAGTGGTCCAGCCCAATCCGCAGGGGGGCGGGCGTCGCGGGCGCGGCCTGCGCCGCAGGCGCGGCCAGCAGCAGGGGGAGCAAAAAGAGGGCGGGGGTCAAACGCATAGTTTCTCCTGTTATGGATCGGATGAGCAAGAATACGAGGGGTCTAAAACCCCTCGTCCTTGTGGCCTTTGGCTTTCGTCAGGCTCTATCTTATCGCACTTCGCCACAAAAAGCAACAGCCCAGGCACTGCCTGGGCTGATTTCTTTGCACAATTTTCTAACTATCCTACAATCGGGGTGACAGGACTTGAACCTGCGGCCTCTCAGTCCCGAACCGAGCACTCTACCAAACTGAGCTACACCCCGTTGTGCGTCGCCGTGGCCTACTTCAAGAACAGTACGGCGGGCGCAGTTATAATAGCCGATTACGGCCCCTGCTGTCAAGCCCTCGGAGGCTTCAAAGATGGCAGAATTGAAGATTGGCGCGGAAACTGCCGAAGAAAGAAGGTGAAAGGCTTTTTTCTATGACACGTTTTCCACTCGCCGCCGCTCTTTTGCCCTGCCTCGCCGCCCTTGCCGCCGCGCAGGTCTTCGCCCCGACGGTTCGCGCCGATACACTATATCCAGTCGTGGCGGCCAGTGTGCCGGACTATCAGGTGCGCGTTCTCAGCCAGAGCGTCAAACGCGGGGTGGGGGGATTGGTAATCCAAGGGCGGCTGCGGAACATCGGGCATAAGCCGCTGACGTACACGCAGGTCATCTCGCGGCTGACGGACAGCGGGGGGCGGGAGATTTTTCTGGGGCACGGTTACCTGACAGTCAGCCCCCTGCCGCCGGGGGGGGCGGCGGAGTTCCGGGTGTGTGAGCCGGATGCGCCGACAGTCGGAAAAGTGGAAATTGCCTTTCGGGAGCGGGGGCAGTTCGTTGTAACCGAGATGCCCCGCGCCGTGCGAACAGCTCAGGCGGAAAGCCAGTCTACCACCGTGCGGTAGTCGAACTCAGCCTGAAATAAGGCCCGGTCGCCCCAGCCATAGCCGACTTGCAGGGTATCGCCCTCGCGGTACAGGGAGATAGGGAACGCCACGCGCTTGGTGTCAAACAGCTCGCCCAGACCGTGGTAACAGCGCGGCACATCGTCCGGGGTCAGCGCCCGCACGCAGGCTTGAATAGTCGGCAGGCGCTCGTCACCCTCGTAGGTTAGCCAGACAAACCAGCCTTCATATTGCTCTTCAATGTCCTGGTACTTCGGGTCGCGTGTTTCGGGAAAGTCCGGGTTGTTGCGGTCTGAAACGACGTGAATCAGGCCCAGATAGCCGCCGAGTTCGGGGCAGGGAACAAAGTTGCTGCCGAGGCCGACCCGGTGAACGTGCGGCCAGACCTCGCCGCCGATGGCGTTTGGCAGGCCATCGATAAAGCCGCACAGGGTATAGCCATGCAAGCCGTCTTCCTGACGGCTCTCGAAGTACGGCAGCAGCTTGGTCTCGCTCATAGAACGTGCCCCGATGCGCGTCCGCCCGTGGTCCCGCTGCGGCAGACGCACCGAGTTTTTATAGGACTCGACGTGCAGCTCGCTGGGCAGACTGCCGATAATTCCCCGCACCCAGATGTCGCAGCCAAGCTCGGTCAGGAACATATCTTCCTGTGTGCCAGGCTTCTGCGTCATAAACTCCAGGCCGCCGAACAGGTGCGTCAGCTCCAAAGACTCGGGCCGCTCACGGGGGTCCAAATAGCCGCCGTAGACACCGACGTCGTGAATAAACTCCTCATCGGGCAGAACCAGCTTGCCCCGGTAGCCCTGTCCGGTCACAAAGAAGCCGGGATAGCCGTCGGGCAGCGTCACCGGGGCGAGGCGCACGTCTTCCATGATGATGCCTTCCAGGTTGGCAGCGTACCACAGCTCGCCGTGCTGCGGCGGGCAGGTCGGGGCGGGCTTGCGCGGACCGCGAATATGGGTGCAGGGGAAGCGGCGAGTCATGTCATAAACATTGTGCATCCCGTGCATCTCGGCATCGGAGACATAAAACAGCAGAATTTCCGAGTACAGCTCGCGTGTCACCGGGTCCTTCATGCGGGCCAGACGGACAGTGACGGCGTGCGTGCGCTGCCCCTCGGCGTCGGTCCAGACCTGAATCGGGCCATTAAACGCGGCCTCCCAGGAGGCGTCGGGGTAGCGTGCCTCGATGCCAAACTCATGGACGGTATGGGGAATGATCGGAAGATCAATGAGAGACGTTGTCGGCAAATCCAAAACGGCGATACTCACGCGGCGAACCTTCTTTTCAAGTGATAGCTTCAGCAGTTGGGAAGTAACTGTTACCGGGTTTTCGGTTGATATGGTTCCCGGCAGTATGGCTTAGTTTTGCCCCCTGCCGCCAGTCTTAAACGTTTTTGGCCTCTTAGCCAACAACAAACGCAAAAAAGCCGCTGCCCCGTGGGGGCAACGGCTTTGCGGGCAGGGGCAATCTCACACGGTCGCCCGCGCTTTACGGCGCAGGCAGACGCCGCCGATCACGAGGAGGCCGACGGCCAGGCTCAGGGCGGTGCTTGTTTCCGGCACGGGGGCCGACTGCGGGGCGTCGCTGACACGCGAGACGCCGTCGATGTTGCCGAGGCCCGTGAAGCGCACATACGAAATGCCCGTCGTGGCGAATTGTGTTCCTGTCAGCGAGAATGAGAAGCCGCCCGCCGAGCCGCCGTAGACGGTGTTAGCGACATCGGCGATGCTTTTGCCGTCAAAATCCGCCGCCGTCAGCGACGGGTCCACGGGTTTGGAAAAGTCCTGCAAATTTCCGGGCGTGTCGTCCCAACCGCTCGGGTTCTGCGTGGAGATGCCGACCCACTTGTAGGGGTTCTCGGGGAACAGCATGGTGTCTGCCGAGGTGAGCGTGACAAAATCCGTGCCGTTGGCACTGACGCTGACAGTCGGCGTCGTGTTGATGTAGGGGGCGCCGCCTTTGGTGACATGGTACTGTGTCATGTCCGTATCGGGGTCAACATACTGCTGCTTGGTCGCGCTGTTGATGCCCTCAAAAAACGAGTTGCTGTAGACGATAAAGTCCTGCCCGAACCAGTGCTGGTCACTGTGGACAATCGGCGCGTCGTCGAATTTGACAGTCAGGCTGCCTTGCCCGGTGCTGCCGAGCGATACCAGCAAATTGTTACCGGCGGGGTCTACGCCGTAAGCCGCATAGGCCGCTGATGTGTGGTAGGTAGAGTAGCCATCAAAAGCCAGCGTGGTAGGCTGCCCGAGCGCGGCAGCGGGGTTGCTGTACAAGCTGCCTGGGGCCAGATTGCTGTAGCCTGCGACGCTGGACGCAAACTGCTGCGCGTGAGCGCTGGGGGCGAGGCTGAAAAGTGCCGTCAGTGACAGCAGGCCGAGGGTGGATTTGAGGGCGTAGAGTTTCATGGAGTGTTCCTTTTTAATAAGCGTAAGCGCTGGCGGGCTGCATTTCTGGCCCATAAGCTGAGTCGTCCGCCGACAGGCGGCCAAACTGGGGATACTGGGGGTCAAACGGGAAGCCGCTGTGAACCGACTTGACGTGCCCGTCGGCATAGCAGACAGTGGCTGTGCCGTTGTGCCGGAAGTTCACACCGCCTGAATCTTGGTAGGTGTGTTCCTCGCTCGGGGCACGCAGGAAGTTCTCCGGCTTTGGACTGCCGCCGCCATAGCCGCCATCGGCGAACGCGGCGGTCTGCGCGGGTACAACAATCTGACCGAGATGGCAGGCCGGGTCGTTCCCCGTGGACAGCCCCAAATCGCCGCCGAGATAGGTGGCGTTGTAGGCATAGCCGTTGTACGGGCGGTTGGCAGCGCCGACTGGAAAGGGGTTATCGGGGCAGCCGTTGATCTGACCGTTGGTGGTGTACGCGCCAAGCAGCCCGAGGCTCCAGAGGTGCGTGGTGCGGTTGTAGTGAAAATCCCAGGCATCGTTAGCATCGCCGCCAAAGCGCGTGGCATTGTACGAGGGGCAGGCCATTTCGTCGCTGTCGTTAGCATACATCAGCCAGGCCAGGCCAATCTGTTTGAGGTTGGACTGACAGACGGTGCGCCGGGCATTTTCGCGAACTTTGGAGAAGACGGGGAACAAAATCGCCGCGAGAATCGCGATGATGGCGATGACGACGAGCAGCTCTATCAGAGTAAAGCCGCGTCGGGCCGGGGACGGGCCGGGACAGCTCCCGTCGGCAGGGCAGGGCATGGGCGAGGTTCCTTCCGCCTGTCGCACGCAGGCAAAAAAGTTCCGAAAAACAGGCTTGTCTTTAAAAAGAGGCTTATTTTTCGGGCACGTTTGGCTGGTAATCTGGCTGAACGGCCCGAAGGTCGTTGTCACAGTTGCGGGACAGCGCCGGAATTGCCCTGCGTTTTAAGCAGGCCGCACCGGACTTCCCCATTTAAGCCGCGTGTTGACCACGGGGCACCGAACGTGTTGGGCACGAGAGAGTTTTGTGGGATGAGTATAGCCGAAGGAGGCAGGCGAAGTCAAGCGGAGGGGGCCTTATTTCGCCGCCGCTTCGCCTGCGACCCAGCCCGTACTCCATGCCGCCTGCAAGTTGTAGCCGCCGACCGGCCCGGCGATGTCCAGCACCTCGCCGCACAGAAACAGGCCGTCGACGAGCTTGGAGCGCATCGTCTGCGGGTCCACTTCCTCCAAAGCGACGCCGCCCGCGACCACCTCGCCACGCTCCAAAGGCACATGACGCACCGTGCCGAGCGGCCAGCCTTTGAGTGTTGTCACCAAGCGGTTCAGGTCTTTGGCCTTCAATGCCGACCCGCGTGTCTCGCCGGACACGTTTGCGGCCAGCAGGAGCGGCTCTAACAGTCGGGACGGCACAAACGGGGCGGCAAGAGCCGACACCGTCTTGCGCGGGGCGTCCGTCGCCTGACGGCGCAGCTCGGCTTGCAGCTCTTCCCAGGTCAGTCCCGGCGCAAGGTCCACTTCCACCACGTTTTCTTTCTCGTGCCCGTGCCGCTCGGCCACTTCGCGGGAAACCCCAAGCGCCGTTGGCCCGGAAACGCCTTTGTGGGTGAACAGCAAATCCCCCTGCCAGCGCATGAATTCCTTGCCGCCGGTTCCCGCCCGTGCCCGCAAGGCGCAGTCGCGCAGGGCCACGCCCGACCAGTCGGACGCCGCCGCGTGGAAATATAGCGGGGCCAGCGCCGCCCGCAGTGTCACCAGCGAATGCCCCAGCGTCGTCAGCCAGGGCCAGCCGTCGCCTGTTGTTCCCGTCGCCGGATAGGATGACCCGCCGGTAGACACAATCACCCGCGAAGCCGAAAGCATCTCGCCGCCGACCTGCACGCCGACTATGCGCCCGTTCTCGGCCACCAGCCCGGTCACCGGCGATGAGTAGCGCACCTGAACGCCCACTTCCTCCACATAGCCCGTCAGCAGCGCGGCCACGTCTTTGGCATTCGCAGGCTCCACGGGAAAGACGCGCCCGTCAGGCCGCACATAGGTTTCCATGCCCCGCGTGTGCAGGATGTCCAGAAACTGCGCGTTGGTGAACTTATAGAACGACGGCTTGAGGAACCGTGCTTCATTGGGCCGGAACTTCGCTCGTACATCCTCCATTGGCCCGTCGTGAGTCAGGTTGCACTTGCCGCCGCCGGAAATGAGTATCTTCATCCCCAGCCGCTCGTTCTTCTCCAGAAGCGTCACCGACGCCCCCAGTTCCGCCGCCCGCCGCGCCGCCAGCATCCCCGCCGCGCCGCCGCCAATCACGATTACTTCTGACATCAGCGGTTCCACTTCTCGTAGGTGTGTTCTGTGACTTGCGGCTCGTGAAACGTAAACCGCCCCGTGCCATCGGCGCTCAGTCTTTGGTAGGCCAAACCGACCTGCGCTGTCTTCGAGTCAAGCCTGAACGTCACTTGCTGCGGGGAAGCCCCGAGTTGAGGCGTTCTGGGAGTGTTAAAGACTTCTATATCGGAAAGTTTCGCGGCCTGTTTAGACAAAGGCATTCGCACCCAGCCGCGTACATACAGATCACGGCCATATTTGACGACAGGCCACTGAAGCTGTGCTGGCGGCTGGCTAGGCTCTCGAAGAGGCCCCATCTGTACGTTCCGGCTCATAGCTGCCATTCCGAGAGCATCCACACTGCAATACACGGTTTTGCCGTCAGGTACTTCCGCCAGGGTTGAAACGGTCTGTTGGGTCGGCCCTGGATTGAGCGCCAGAATGCGCAGCTCCATCGCAAACGGGGTTGACGCCGGGACAAGCTGGCTGCTGTCCGGGTAGTGATTGGTCACCTGACCGTAGACCCCAAAGCCACTGATAATTGCCATCCCCGCAAACAGGGCGGCCAGCCCGCGTCGCCTGCTCCGGCGGCGGCGAGCGGTCTGCTGCCGGGCCGCTTCCACCGCCCGCAGGATGTCCTCCGGCGCGGCGTCCAGCGACAGCTCCTCGACCGCCTTGCCAATCGCTATTTTGCCGTCCCGCCCCGCGCTGCCTGCTTCCAGATGCGAGAGTGCCGCCGCCAGCTCTTCCGGCGTGACCCGCACCTGCGCGGCGCTGACAGTGGGTTCGTCTGCGTATTCGGTTTGCTGCTGCTTTAGTATGATGCTACCACTTTTCGTAAGCGTGTCCGTCGAGGTGAATATTTTGAGCATGAAACACGGCGTCAGGGGAGTAGTAGGGTAAGGTGGAATTGCCCACAGTGAATCCATTGACTGGCAGGGTGATGGGAACGGCGAAGTTGTTGTCGCGCACAGTGCTGACATCCGCGCCATCCTGGGCAAGCACTCCGGGCGACATTTTAAGTATCCACCCGCGCACGTAGGTCTGGCCGCCGTGCTTGATGAGTGTCCATTGCGTGTTCTCACCCGGAGAATACTGCTGGAAACTGCCGTTGCCGTAGCTGCAATGCACCGGCTGATTGTCGCCGACTTCCGACAGCAGGACCATCTTTCCAGCGCGGTCACCGACCAGCAGATTCGGGGTCAGCGAAAGGCGCTGGGGTGGGGGGCTGTAAGTGACCGCCGGACTAATGGCGGTTACCGCCATGTCAGCGGGAGTAACGACAGTCCCCTGTGCCCACAGGGCCGTCATGCCGAGAGTGAGAATGGCTGCCACAAAATAGAGACGCAGGCGCTGACCCAGAGACAGTGGCCGTCGGGGCTTGACGGCCTGCGCCTGCTTCTGGCCCGCCTGCACTTCGGCCAGGACTTCTTCGGGCGTGGCATCCAAAGACAGCTCGGTCACGGCGTCGCCGATAGCAATTTTGCCATCCGCCCCGGCCCGGCGGGCTTCGAGGCGGGCGATGGCGGCGGCCAGCTCTTCGGGGGTGACGCGCACCAACGCGGCAGACTGTTGTGACTGCTCTTGAGGCTGTTCGTGGTTAAGCATGGTGTTAGCGCCAGGGCGTGAGCGTGGTCACCGGGTCGGGCTGGAAATTGGGCAGTGTCGCTTCGGAATAACTGCTGTCGTCGCCGCCGGACTTTTGCAGCGGGGTGTCGTCCACACGCAGGGTAATGGCGGAGGTTTCTTCGTGGTGCAGCTCACCGGAGTTGTCGGTGTTGTAGACGTTCAGCGACTCGCCGGTGACGGCTTTCAAAGACGGCGTCTGGAGAATGTAGCCGCGCAGGTAGACGTGCCCGCCGCGCTTTAAGACGGTCCAGATGTTGCTGCCCTGCGTTTTGTCCACAGACACCTGCGTCAGCGGCTTGCCTTCGGAAAGCTGCACCAGCGCGGCGCTGTCCGCATAGACTTCCGTGCCGTCGGGGATTTGGGACAACGAAGTCATTTGCGCTTTATGTATGGCTACGGGATGCACCGCTACGGGGTGGTGACTGAAAATGCTGGGGACGATGCCGAAGTGGAACACCGTCCAAATCCCTAGCAGAGGCAAAAAAATCCTCCGAAGCCCGCGCCGCCGTTTTGGGCGTGGGGGCGCGGTGACCCATTGGGGGGCGGCCTGCTGCTGCTGGGCCTGCTGCTGCTGGGCCTGCTGCTGCCGGGCCTGTTCCTGCCGGATTTGCGCCTGCCGGGCGGCTTTTGCTTTGGCGCGGCCTGCCTGCACTTCGGCCCAGATTTCTTCGGGCGACGAGTCTAAATGCAGCTCGGAGACGGCCTGCTCAATCGGGATGGTCCCGGCGAGGTGGCTTGCTTCGGCTTGCTTGCGACCTTCAATCGCCGCCAGGGCTTCGGATAGCTCTTCGGGCGTCACCCGTGCCTGCGGGGCGGAAACGGGGGGCATGGCGGCCTCGGGGTCTTCTTGATGCTTCAGCACGGGATTCTCCTGCCGTTACTTACGAAGCCGGGGCGGGGACAGGTTCCGGGGCAGACTCGCTCTCGTGCCGCGTGAATAGCAGCCGTCGGATACGCCGCCCGGTGACCTCGACCACCGACACATCAAAGCCGTCCAGCCGCGCCGTCGCCCCGTGGCGCGGGGGCAGGTGCAATTCGTGCAGGGCGTAGCCGCCGATGGTGTCATAGTCGGCAGGGTTGTCTATCGGGACTCCCAGCGTCTCGGAGACTTCGTCGAGCGCCACCGTCCCGGCCACCGAATAAGCCCGCCCAATCTCATCCAGAGACAATAGGGGCACGGGCTGATCGTGTTCGTCCTGGATTTCGCCGATCAGCTCTTCAATGATATCTTCCAGCGTCACAATGCCCGCCGTGCCACCGTATTCGTCCACCACCACGGCCTGATGCGTATGCGTCTTTTGCAGCTCTTTGAGCAGCTCGTCGATGGGCTTGGTTTCGGGAACACCAATAATCTCGCGCTTGATGGTGCGGACATCGGCCTCGGGGTCGCCCGCGATTGCCAGAAGGTCCTTGATATGCACCATTCCGATGACGTGGTCCCGGTCACCCTCGCAGAGCGGGTATCTGGTGAAGCCGCTGTCTACAGCCACTTCGACGTTGTGCCCCACAGTCCATGTCGTCGACAAATAAATCATATCCACACGCGGAACCATGATCTCTTTGGCCTGCGTGTGGGCGAAGTCAAAGACGTTCCCCGCAATTTCGATTTCTGACGGCCTCAGCTCCCCCTGCCGCTGCGAGTGGGCCATAATCGCTAAAATCTCGTCCTCCGAGTGCGCCTGCTCATGCCCGTCGCCCGGCTCGATATGCAGAGGCCGCGCAATCGCTTTGGCTGCGTGTTCCAGCACAAAAATCAGCGGATAGCCGACCGTCAAAAACAGCCGCATCGGGCGCGACACCGCAAGCGCCGTAGCCTCGGTGTTGGCAATCACCCACCATTTCGGCAGCAGTTCGCCGAACACAATGTGGAAAAACGTGATGACAATAAAGCCGAGCGCGACGGCTAGGCCGTGGGCCAGCCCGGAGTCGGGGTTAATGCCCACCGCCCGGAACGCGCCGCTCATCAGATGGGTTAGCGTCTCTTCGCCAATGGCTCCCAGAGCCAGCGATGCCAGCGTGACGCCAAGCTGCGTCGCGGACAGGTAGGTGTCCAGCCGCTTGAGGAGCGTCAGCACCGCCGCCGCAGGCGCACTGCCGCCCTCGGCCAGCTCCGCAATGCGCGTCTGCCGGACCCGAATGAGGGCAAACTCGGAGGCGACGAAAAAACCGTTCAGCGCGACCAGCAGCAGGGTCAGCGCAAGCATGAGCAGGGGTTGTGAGTGAGGGTTCATAAATCTGCCAGCATTTGCGCCGCCGGCTGCGCCCCCGCCGGGGCGTCAGCCGCTCCGGCGAGGTTGAAAGTATCCTTTGATTTTTGCGGCTATTGTACCCGGTAGCAGGGGCATTCGGAACGTGTAAGACTTACCCCGTTATCTTCAGCGCCTTGCGAACAATCGCCATCGTCTCAGACGCCGCTGTGCGGGCTTTTTCGGCGCCCGCTTTCAGCACAGCGTTCACAAAGGCCGGATCGGCTTCGAGGGCGGCGCGGCGCTCGCGGACGGGGGCGAGGTCGGCATTGATGATGTCGGCCAGCTCTTTTTTGGACTGCCCGCAGCCGCGCTCCCCGGCCCGGCATTCGTCCCATTGAGTCGTGTAACCAGCCGGGTCGTAGACGCGGCGCAGCTTGCAGGCGACGCAGCCTTCGGGGACGCCCGCATCGGTGATGTGGATTTTCGTGGGCGTCGTGAACGCCGAGTTCAGCTTTTTCGCGGTCTGCTTCGGCGTGTCCGAGACGTAGATCGCGTTGTCATACGACTTGCTCATCTTGCGCCCGTCCATGCCCGGTATCTCCCCGCTGCCCTCGCTGATGACCTCTTGCGGTTCCGGGAATATATCCTGCTCGACGATGTGGTTGAAGCGCCGGGCGATCTCCCGCGAGATTTCAATATGCGCGGCCTGATCGCGCCCGACCGGGACGGCGTGAGCGCGGTAGATGATAATGTCGGCGGTCTGCAAGACGGGGTAACCGAGGAGGCCATAAGAGACCTGCGTGTCGTTTTCTTTGACCAGGTCCCGCTTCTCTTTGTAGGTCGGGACGCGCTCCAGCCAGCCGACCGGCGTGACCATCGACAGCAGCAGGTGCAGCTCGGCGTGTTCGGGCACATCAGACTGCCGGAAAATGGCGCACTTGTCCGGGTTTAGCCCGGCGGCCAGATAGTCCATCGCCGTCTGCCGCGAGGCTTCGGCGATGTCCACGCGTTTTTCGCCCACGGTGGTCAGTGCGTGCCAATCCGCGATAAAGCAGAACATCTCATATTCGTCCTGCAAGCGCACCCAGGGCCGCAGAGCGCCCTCCAGGTTGCCCAGATGCAGCCGCCCGCCGCCGGTCGGCTGCATCCCCGAAAGTAACCGTTTTTTAGTCATAGCTATTTTGATAAGAGAGACACGGGGCTGAACCCCCATGCTTCGAAAAAGCAATTCCCCGCCTGCGCGGGCACAAGAAAGACGTTCCGAATTTATCTTCGCCCGCGAAGGCGGGAGCTTGCATTTTTAAAGCACGGGGGTTTAGCCCCGTGTTCTCTTTGTTATGCCAGCCGCACTGCTGAAAATACCGTCACGCCTATTAGCAGCACCAGCGGCACGGCCCAGACCCAGTGGCGGCGCATCGTAAAAAACAGGTAGCCTACACTCAAGCCGAACAAAAAACCGCCGCCGTGTGCGCCGTTGGCGATATTCATAAAATGGAAGAAAGTCCCAACCACGCAGAACAGGCCCCACAGGACAAACAGCCGCAGATTGTCCGGCGTTGCCACCGAAGCCCAGCTTGCATAGGTGCTGCGGCCCGCCCACATCAGCCCGAACATCGCATACACCACGCCGGACATTCCAATGCCGGTTTGGTGTGGCGGGATCAAAATCTCGCACCCGGAGCCGACCGCCGCCGCCGCGACAACTAGGCCCAGATACGCCAGCGGGTGCAGCGTGTTTTCCAGAATGCGCCCAAGCTGCACCAGCCACAGCATATCAAACAGCAGATGCAGCCAGCCTCCATGGACGAAAATCGTCGTGACCATCGGCCACGGCCAGGGCACGGTGAAGCCGAACTGCCCCAGCTTGTCCCACGCCGGACTGTTGACCAGGCCCGGCTGCAAGAACGCCACCGTCATCACCGTGCTGAGGGCGACCATCAGGTACGTCATCAGCGGCATCTGCGGTCCGGTGTCCACGGTCCGCCGGGGGCGCGACGGCTTTTGCGAAAAATCCCAGTTGTCGGGCATTGGTGTCCTTTCCGTGTCAGCTAACGCAGTCGTTCGGGCACAACGTCCAGACGCACCACGTCGTCCAGCGTCTCGCGCCGGGACACTAAATCGGCGTGGCCGTCCTGCACGAACACGCAGGCGGGTTTGGTAAAACGATTGTAGTTGGATGCCATCACATAATTGTACGCGCCGGTGGACTGCACAGCCAGAATGTCGCCTGTCTCTAATGGCTGTGTCTGCGTTTCCTGGATCAAAATATCCGTCTCGCAGTGCCGCCCGGCCACGCGCACGGTCTGCGTTTTGGGCTGCCCGGCGTGGTTTGCCGACAGCACTTCATAGACGGCGTCATAGAGCTGCGGGCGCGGGTTATCCGACAGGCCGCCGTCGATAGACACATACGTCCGCTCGCCCGGCGCTTCGGGGATTAAGACTTTTTTGATAACGCCCACCGTATACAGCGTCGTGCCCGCCTCACCGACCAGGGACCGGCCCGGCTCCTGCAATAAATTGGGATGGGGGACGTTGTACTTTTCTAACGCCGCCGTCAGAGCCGAGACAATCGTGTCCGCGAAGTCTTCATACGAGGGCGGATTCTGACTCTCTAAATAGCGAATGCCGAGGCCGCCGCCGATGTCCAAATCTTCCGGCATCCAGCCGGTCGTGTCCGCGACTTTCCGCATAAAGCCGACCATGATGTCAATCGCCTGCTCGTGCGTGGTCGCGTCCAGAAGCTGCGAGCCGATGTGGCAGTGCAGACCCGTGATTTTGAGATGCGGGGCCGCGCCGAGCGCCTCGGTGACGGCTTCCAGCGCCGCGCCGGAGGCGACGCTCAGGCCGAACTTGCTATCTTCCTGCCCGGTGCGGATGCGCCGGTGCGTGTGCGGGTCGATGCCGGGGGTCACGCGGATGAGGATGGGCTGCACTTTGCCCTTTGCTTTCGCCCGTGCCGTCAGCGCCCGAAGCTCCGGCAGGCTGTCCACGACCACATGGCCGATGCCATAATCCAGCGCCATTTCCAGCTCTTCGGCGGTCTTGTTGCTGCCATGCAGCAGGACGCGCCCCATCGGATAGCCCGCGTTGATGGCCGTGTACAGCTCGCCCGCCGAGGCGACATCCAGGCTGAGACCTTCCTGCTCCACCACTTTGCAGATGGCGGTCGTCAGGAACGCTTTAGACGCGAACGAGATTTCGTTTTTGGGGTAACGTGCCTCAAACGCCGCCTTATAGCGGCGGCAGTTGTCCCGAATCTGCCCTTCATCCATCACATACAGCGGCGTGCCGAACTCGTGTGCCAGGTCTACCGTGTCGCACCCGGCAATCTCCAAATGTCCCTGCGCGTTGACGCGCTGGCTGCCCAGCAGCATAATTTACTCTCCCCTAAACCAAAACAAAAACACCAAGATTAAAACAGCGATAAAAAAGCCCGCGCCATCAAAAAAGCGGGCGGGGTTACAGCAAATAGTTTAGCACATTGGGGGCCGTCAAGTCAAGAAAATCAGTGTTTTGACGGGTATGCTTCCCGCTGCCGCCGCCGAAAATGAAAGGGGGAGAACTTCCATGTCTATTACAGATACTATCGGTCAGGTCGCCGCCACGAACCCGGTGGTTGGCGTCGCCGTCGCCACGCAGAACACGAAAAGCGGTATTCTGGCAGGGCTGCAAACCGGGGACACGCAGACGGCGTCCCTGCTCGGCACGGTCAGCGGGCGGGCGCTCGAAGCTAGTCAGCTTTTGGCAAGCCTGACGCCCAATCTCGGCCAGAACGTCAACACGACCGCCTGATTCCACAAATTCGCTCAAAGAAAAACTGTCACCATGCCCAACCTAGTAACCGCTGCCCCTGCCGCTGTGCCTGCTCCGGCCTCCGCCTCCAACCCGCCGAAACCGGCGGCTGCCGCGCCGCCCGCCGCCGCACCCTCCACCGTGCGCCCGCCGTTTTCGCCGAGCGAGGTGGCTTACGTCAGGTCGCTGATGGGCGTGATGCCCGCGCAGAACCTGGAAATGCTCCTGCTGAAAACAGGTATCCCGCTCCCGGTTAATCTGGGCCATGGCGCGGATACGTCGGCGTGACGGCTCACTTCGCAAACACGACGCTGCTGACGGTCTGGCTGCCTTCGTTGGTGAGCGTGAAGCGGCCCTGCAAGTCGCTTCGGACCAGGGAATCGACAATCTGAAGTCCCAGCGAATCCGTGCGCTTGAGGTCGAAGCCGTCCGGGAGCGGCGTGCCGTCGTTAGCGACGTGCAGGGTCACAAACTTGGCGTCCTCGCCCAGTGTGATTTTAATTTCGCCCGTGTCCATACCCTCGCCGAAGCCATGCTCTACGGCGTTCTGCACCAGTTCGTTTAAAATTAGCGAGATGGACGTGGCCTGTGCGGACGGCAATAGAATGTCCGGGCCTTCAATATTGATCAAAATCTGCTTGACTGGGGAGATAATGCTCTGCGCGGTGGCGAGGACAATCTGCTCGGCGATTTTCTTGACGCTGATAATGTCCAAGTCTTCGCGGGCCAGAAGCTCATGCACCGAGGCAATCGCAAGGATGCGGTTCAGGCTCTCGGAGAGCACCTGCTCCACGCTTCGCTCACCAATATAGTGCATCTGAAGCCGCAGCAGGGAGGCGACCTGCTGCAAGTTGTTCTTGACCCGATGGTGCATCTCCTGAATAATCGCCGACTTGACCAAAAGCTTCGCGTGTTCAATTGCAATCGCCGCATGGCTGCCGAGCGCAGTCAGAACTGAGATTTCTTCCTCACTGAACCGATGCGGCTTCTCGGTGTAGCAGTTCAAGACGCCCACTTTTTTGTTTTTGACCCGCAGCGGCACCGATGCCAGAGAGGACAGGCCCTCCCGCCGGGCGAGGTCCGGCGTCGCGTATTCGTCCGAGGTTTTCAGGTCATAGACCGTGATGGTGCGGCCCTCTTCCAGCGCCCGGCTGGCGACGCCGCCGCCGAGCTTCAGGCTGGTTTTCTTGGAGTATTCCCGGTCCCGGCTTTGCGTGGCTTTGACGACCAGCTCCTGCTTGTCTTCGTCTAAAAGCATCAGCGAGCAGACTTTGAACGACATCGAGTCGGCAGTCGCGGCGACAATCAACTGCAAGATTTCTTCCAGATACAAATCACTTGTAATCGTCTTGCTGACCTCGGACAGCGCCGAAAGCTGCGACGTCCGCTTTTCGAGCTTGCGGTACTGCCGCGAGTTTTCCACCGCCCCCGAAATCTGCGACGCGATGGATTGCAGCAAGCGCACCTGTGTCTGCGTGTAGCCATGCGGCTTTTCAGTGCGGACATTGATGACGCCCAGCACTTCGCCCCGGTAAATCAGCGGCACGCTCAGAATGCTCTGGTACTTGTCTTCCTGAAGCTCCGGCACGAACTTGAACCGGGCGTCTCTCTGAGCATCCTGCCCGAGCATGACCGCCTCTTTGTGCTGCGCGACCCAGCCGGTCAGCCCCTCGCCGACTTTCAGCCGCAGCTTGCCAATCACTTCCCCCGAGCCGTCGGTCACGGCACGCAGCACCAGCGTGTCGTGAGCGTCGTTGAACAAATATACCTGCGACGAGTCCGTGCCGGTCACCTGCACCGCGACCCCGGCGACCGCTTGCAGCATTTCTTCCAGATCAAACAGCGATCCCATCGCCTCGCCGATCCGCCGCAGAGCCTCGCCTTCGGCGTTGCGTTCATCGTGGGCACGCTCCATTTTGGCGATACGCCGCTGCGCCTCTTTCAGCTCGCGCCCCCGGACGTCCAGGGCACGCGCCAGCCGGGCGACATGGGCCTCGTGGGTGTCCTGCCGCTGCGCCTGCTGCCGCGCAAACAGCACCCGCCGCCCGTAGCCAATGCGAGCAGGAATAAGAGACGAATATTTCGGGTGTTTCATAGGCTTTGGTCTCTTGGGTGTGGCAGGCACACGAAGGCTTTGCCCCCAGAATAAATTCTGGGGCTGCCGGTTGTGATTGTCCAGCTGCGTGGACATAAGAACCGTTTGTCAATACCCGTCTTATGTACGCAAAGGCGGATAATCGCTCTTCATAGCCCCGGATTTCAATCCGGGGGGTAAAGTCAGTTAAGAATCAAAAAGCCGCCGAGCAGCCTTTGCAGGCGGCTCGGCGGCTTCATCGCCGCGTGCTATTTTCGTAGGCCATCCCGTTCGATTGACCTATAAACCATTACTGCCGAAGACTGATCTAGTGGGTCTTTGCTAGTCAAATACGGACCAACCGCAGACCTCGTCTGAGCATCTCGGGCAGAAGTCATCGGATATATATCGGATAAAGCTGACATGGCCCGCGCCCGCGCAATGGGGTTGGTTGCTGTTTTGAGTAGAGACAGTGTCCACGCAAAGTCTTCGTCCGACATCTGATGCGTCTTCTCTGTCTTGGCCTCCAGATTATCTATTCGGATATAATCCTTTTGAGACATCGTCCCCGACTGTTGCATCTCCGCGCCAAGCTGCGCTTGAGTCATGTGCCGACGGGCGGGAGCATTGTTCTGCACAACTGGACTCTGTACGACTGGACTCTTCGGCGAGCAGCCAGCAAGCACGCAGGCAACTAAGACTGAAACAGCAAAAGGATGGGCTGCTCTCCTCGGGGGCATTTTATTTGTCCTCAGACATTGTGGGCGATAATAAGCGCTTCGGCTATCTCGCGCATGGACTTTCGGGTGTTCATGCTCTGGATTTGGATGCGCCGAAAGGCTTCCTGCTCTTTCAGGCCATACTGGTCCATCAAGATGCCTTTGGCGCGGTCCACGGATTTGCGCGTGTCCAGTTTGTTTTCCAAATCAGACACTTCGTTTTCAAGCTCCACGAACTCTTCGTAGCGCGAGATGGCAATCTCCATGGCGGGCAACAGGTCCGCTTCCTTGAAGGGCTTGACGAGGTACGCAAAGACGCCCGCATCTTTGGCCCGGTCTACCAAATCCTTCTGGGAGTAGGCGGTCAGCAGCAGCACCGGGGCGACGCCCTCGGTGGTCAGCATCTTGGCGGCTTCAATGCCGTCCATCTCGGGCATCTTGATGTCCAGAATGATAATATCCGGCTTCAGCTCGCGTGCGATTTCTACGGCTTTGGCCCCGTCGCCCGCCTCGCCGACGACCTGATGGCCCATGTTTTCCAGCGTCTTGCGGAGGTCCAGCCGAATGATCGGCTCGTCGTCCGCAATCACAATCCTCAGTGCTTCCAGTTCCTTCGGTTCCATTGACGTTCACAATCCTTCTTTTGCAATCCTGCTTTTAACCCCGCGCTTGGCGCGGCGTTTTCTGCTATACTAGGGTGGGAAATTATCTCTGCCTCTATGATAGCAAATTTCGCACCAAAAAGCAACTCTATGAAACGTATCACCTCCATTAGCCTCGGCTCCTCGCTGCGCGATAAAGCCGTCACCACCACCTTTGCCGGACAGGAGTTTCAAGTCGAGCGCATCGGAACCAACGGCGACATGGCCGAGTTCCGGCGCAAGCTGATTGAGCTGGACGGTGTCTCGGATGCCTTCGGCCTCGGTGGTACGGATATGTATATCTATGCCGCCGGGCGGCGCTATGTGTTTCGAGAGATTGAAAAGCTGGCCTCCGCCGCCGTCAAAACGCCGGTGGTGGACGGCAGCGGCCTGAAAAACACGCTGGAGCGCGAGACCGTCAACCGCCTGCAAGCCGACGGCATTGTGAACTTCCACGGCGCGAACGTTCTGCTGGTCAGCGGCGTGGACCGCTTCGGCATGGCCGAGGCTTTGGACGCACTGGGTGCAAACGTCGTCTACGGCGACCTGATGTTCGCGCTCGACCTGCCCATCCCCCTGCGCTCTTTGAAGTCCTTGTCCACCGCCGCTCGTTTGCTGGCCCCAATTGTGACCCGGATGCCGTTCAAGATGCTCTACCCCACCGGCGAAAAGCAGAACACCATCACCCCCAAGTTCGGCCCCTACTATGCCGCCGCCGACATCATCGCCGGGGACTTCCCCTATATCCGCCGCTATATGCCGGATGACCTCAAGGGCAAGACCATCCTCACCAATACCATCACCGTGGACGACGTACAGCAATTAAAGCAGCGCGGCGTCAAGACGCTCATCACGACCACACCCGAAATCGACGGGCGCTCCTTCGGAACCAACGTCATGGAAGGCGTCCTCGTCACCGTCTCAGGCCGAGAGCCTTCCGACCTGACCCCGGACGACTACCTGAAACTGCTCGCCCAACTCAACTGGCAGCCCCGCGTGGAAACGCTGAACCCATGACAGACGCAGCCCTTTACACAGTCACAGACCTCGGCGGACTGCCCGGCTTTAGCAAAAGCCAGGCGACGGCTCTCAATGACGTAGGCCAGGTCGTTGGCACGCTGACAAGTGATGCTGTTAATGCCGCTGGTTCTGCGCTCGACTCTTATGGCTTTCTCTGGTCGGAAAATCAGATGATGTTCCTGGGCCGATGTCTGCCCAGAAGCATCAATAACCACGGCCAGATTGCCGGGGCAGTGCATGACCGCTTTCTGACTGTGTCCAGCGTTGCCGCCGCCCTCGGACACGCGGGCCGTCTGAAAACACTGACGCCGCGTGTGGACGATAAGAAAAGTTTATACAGCATGGCGGAAGCAATCAATGAAAGCGGGCTAATCGTCGGTTTCAGTAAATCTTCCCAGGCTGGTAAAATCCCCTGTCTCTGGGAAGATGGTACGCTGTGCCCACTGCCACTGCCCAAAGGCTGTCAAGGTGGGTCTGCGGCAGCAGTCAATGACCGGGGACAGATAGCTGGCGAAGTCTGGGTGGGCATCGAGGCTAACAATCATGCCATTCTATGGGAAGCCGACCGGGCGATGCTTCTGGGCGAACCGCCCGGCTGTGGTCAAAGCAGAGCGGTCGCGCTCAACAATCGCGGCACTGTTCTGCTGAGGGGCATTCAGTCAAATCTGGCCGGGATTGTCCGTCAGGTCATGAAAAATAATACACTAAACGCAGATACTTTCGAGACACTCAACTATGACGAAACTTCTTTCCTCTGGCAAAAAGGGCAGATGACGGTGATCGACGTGGAAGCAAACGCTCTCAATGACTCCCATCAAGTGGTGGGCTGGATCAGTCCTGTGCTGGGGCAGAAGTCAAAAGCATTTCTCTGGCAGGAGGGCAAATTAAATGATCTTAATACGCTCATTCCTGTAGGCTCCGATTGGCATCTTCTGCGGGCTAATGGGATCAACAACAACGGCCAGATCGTTGGTTACGGCTATCATCACGGCCAATGCCGTGCGTTCCTACTGACACCAATCACAAAATGAAACATTGCTATAAAACTCTTGCCCTTTGTGCGGCCCTAAGTGTGACCGTCGGAACCGCTCACGCCCAGACCCCGCCGCGTTATAGCGTCACCGACCTCGGTACGCTCGGCGGCACAGAGTCGGCGGCGGCGGGGATTAACAATCTCGGGCAGATTGTGGGCGGCGCGGATACGGCGAAGAAGGGCCAGGGGCCGGAGTTTATCACCAACGTCTTTGTCTGGCAGAACGGGCGGATGCGGGCCGTGCCGGGTCTCGACGGCAGCCGGGCGTATGTGGTGGCGGTCAACAGCCGGGGGCAGATGGCAGGGGCGTACAGCCCGCAGCATCTGCTCGCCAAGTTCGCCGCCGCCCGGTTTGAGCCGGGCGGCAAAGCGCGGCTGATTGGCAGCTTTCCTGTCAAAGAGCGCGGGTACTCGCTGTCGCAGGCGGACGCGCTGAACGCCAAAGGGCAGATGGCGGGAGTCTCCAACAATCAGGCGTTCTTCTGGGACGGCGCGAAGCTCACAAAGCGCCTGCCGCCGCCGGGGTTTCGGACATCGGAAGCGCGGGCGATCAATGACAGCGGGCAGGCGGCGGGCAAGGCGGATCGGGGACCGGCGACGGCCACCCACACCCGCGCCCTGTTCTGGGCGGCGAACGGCAAAGTCACGGATTTAGGCGTCCTCCCCGGCTACACGGACAGCGTCGGGCGGGCGATGAACAACCGGGGGCAGGTGGTCGGCTGGGTCAGCGCGGCGGGAACGGGGGCGCACCGGTTCGCGTTCCGCTATCAGGCGTTCATTTGGGAGAAGGGCCGAATGCGCGGCCTCGGGTCTATCCCAAGAATCAAAGACAGCAAGGCGGCGGCAATTAACTCCAAAGGCCAGGTGGTCGGCAATGCCTACTACAAGAGCGATGAAGCGGCGCTTTTGTGGCAGGGCGGCAAAGTCTATGAGCTGAACAAGCTCGTTCCGCCGGGGTCCGGCTGGAAGTTGCAGAACGCGCTCGGCATCAACGACCGAGGCTGGATTATCGGCAACGGCATTCACAACAGCATCCGGCGCGGCTTCGTGCTGAAGCCGCGCTGAGGGCGGTAAGAGGACATTTATGGAGATTAGGTGTTTGCTAGGCTGAGAGATTGCATAGAAACCTTGTCACGGGGCTGAACCCCCATGCTTTAAACCTGCAAGCCCCCGCCTTCGCGGGCGAAGATTTAAGACAGATAACTTCTGATGCCCGCGCAGGCGGGGAATTGCCCTTTCGAAGCACGGGGGTTCAGCCCCGTGTGCCCCCTCAGTGATGTAGGAGCCAGATTAGCAGAGGTTTAATCTCAACTGTCTGGTTCCCCCAGAATTGGGGGTTAGGGGGCGATCTGTCGGCTCTGCTTGCAGACGACTGAAGGAGATCATTTGGAAAAGTTTGCGTTTATTATTCATCCGCTCGATGTCCGGCGCGATGTCGCCAAAAAGGGCGGGGTGTACTCGGTTGCTAAATACCTGCCTGAACCGGCGGTAGAGTGGGGGATTAAGTTCAAGTCGCCGATGGTGATGTCCCATATCACCGGCCTGAAATCGCCGACGGGGGCGGAGGCGGAAGGGTGGTTTATCGGCTGCCCGCTGACGCCGACGCAGCTTCTCACGCTGCCGCAGGAGTTTGTCTACAAGAGGCTCATTCAGTGCGGCAAGCTGGCTGAGTCGCTGGGCGCGGGCATTATCGGGCTGGGGGCGTTCACGTCGATTGTCGGCGACGGCGGCATCACGGTTGCTAAAAATCTGGACATTGCCGTCACGACCGGCAACTCGTACACCACGGCGACGGCGGTGGAGGGGGGTCTCGACGCGGCGCGGCGTATGGGGATAGATATTAGCCGGGCGAAAGTGGCGGTGGTCGGCGCGACCGGGTCCATCGGCAAGACGTGTGCCCAGATGCTGGCCCCGCAGTGCGCGGAAATCGCGCTTATTGGGCGCGATGTGAGCCGCCTTCAGCCAGTGGCCGATTCGCTCTCGGGCGCCTGCGTGAAGCTCTACGACGACGTGCATCTGGGCCTGCGCGATGCGGATTTGATTTTGACGGTCACGAGCGCGACGGATGCCGTGATCCATCCCGAAGACCTCAAGCCCGGCTGCGTCGTGTGCGATGTCGCCCGCCCGCGTGATGTGTCCGTGCGCGTGGCAAAAGAGCGCGATGACGTGCTGGTCATTGAAGGCGGCGTCGTGGCGGTGCCCGGTCCGAATGCCGATTTCCACTTCACCTTCGGCTTCCCGCCGCAGACGGCCTATGCGTGCATGTCCGAGACCATGATGCTGGCTTTAGAGGGCCGTTATGAGTCGTTCACGCTGGGCAAAGATGTGACCGTGGCGCAGGCTGAGGAGACGAGTCGCCTGGCCGAAAAGCACGGCTTCCGTCTGGCCGGGTACCGGTCGTTTGAAAAGTCCGTGACTGAGGAAACCATTGCGCGGGTGCGGGAGCGGGCGGCGGCCAAGCGCGGGGCGGCAGTTTAGGTCTCCCCCACCATAATCACTGCCACCGGGCGCATTCGGGCGAGCGGCGCAATCAGCCCCGCGTCCACCTGAAGCCGCAAAACGCGCTCGATGTCTTTGTAGGCCGCCGGGGACTCGTCGGCGCTGAGGCCGTCCACCAGAACGTTCAGCCGCGCCATCTGCCGTCGGGCGTCGGACAAGCTGATCCGGCCTCGCGCCTCCGCCCGGCTGCCGATCCGGCCTGCGCCGTGCGAGGCGCTTTCTAATGCCTCGGCGTTCCCCAGGCCGCGCACTAAATAAGACGCCGAGGCCATGCTGCCGGGGATAATACCCCACACTCCCGGCGCAGCTAACGCTGCCCCCTTGCGGTGAACCACGCTTCCCTTCTCACCTTGCCGGGCGAAGTTGTGCGGGCTGTCCACGGTCAGCAGGGGCGTCAGCCCGGCGCGGCGGGCGAATGCTGCGTGCAGCACCTCATGGCAGGCCCGCGCATAGTCCCCGGCCAGCGTCATCGCCGCCCAGTATTCCCGCCCTGCGTCCCTGTCCAAATTCAGCCATTCATAACGTTTCGGAACCCGTGCCGTTCGGGCCGTCTCCGAGGCCGCAAGACGCATATAGTGTTCGGCCAAAGCGTAGCCGACCCCGCGTGAGCCGCTGTGCGTCAAAAGGCCGCAGAAGGCTTCCGGCAGGCCGCTTTCCTCGCCTAGCCGCTCCCCGGTCACAAGCTCCGCGAAATGGTTGCCGCTGCCGCTTGTGCCAAGCTGCCGCCGCGCCCGTGTGTGCAGCGTCTTGGTCTGCGCCGTCAGCGCCCACCGTTCGCGGTCGTCCAGTAGGGGATGCTCCGGGCGGCCCGCCGCCTCCGCGCCGAGGCCGAACGCCGTCACAGCCCGCAGGTCCTGGAACAGCGCGTCCCGGCGGGCGGCCATCTCGCCGGGCGGCAGGGCATAGATGCTTAGGTGCATCCGGCAGCCGATGTCCACGCCCACCAGCGACGGCGACACGGCCCGGTGCAGGGCCAGAACGCCGCCGATGGGCAGGGACTGACCGACGTGCGCGTCCGGCATCAGCGCCCCGGCAATGGCTACGGGAAGGCGCAGGGCAAGCTGAAACTGGGCCAGCGCGGCGGGGGCAATGTCGGCCTCCGGGCCGACGTCGCCGCAGACAAACGCCGGGGCAGGGGACGGGCGCAGGCCGCCCAGAGATGCCGCCGGGCCATAGCCCGCTTCCAGCGCGGCTAAAATTTCGTCGGCACTGCGTCCGGCTTTCTTCCAGGCCGCCGCCCGGCCCGACATTTCGGTCCAGCGCGGGTCGCCCTTCCAAGGGCGCAGCAGTGTGTTGATTTTCATGCCGCTTTATCGCGTGTGGACAGCCATTTGGCAAAGAAGGCAACATCTTCTTTGTAAGGCAAATGACGCCAGGAAAATAATTATAAATTATTCCACAAAGCTGATCAAAAGTTGCATGAAAAGTGCTAAGATAAATCACCTCGCAGAGACGCGACCCCACACCCTTCTGGCAGCCTTCTTTCTTGTAAGCGCCGACGTTGGCGCTCATCCAACCTAAATGCTCAATATACGGGGCAGAACTCTCTCACCAACATTTCCTCACCGACGTTACTGGAGAAAGAAACACACGATGTACTTATTCAACAATTCACGCTTTGTCAAAAACTCATGCCTTGCTGCGGGGCTGGCGCTGACGACTTTGATCGCACTGGCCGCCGCGCCTGCACACGCTCAGATCGTCAAAGACGGTGGCTTTGAAACCGCCGATCCCGGCCAGACAACTCAGACGGACTTCTTCAGCGGCGGCACGTCGTTTGACACGAACTGGGCTGTGACAGGCGAAGTCGGCATTGACCAGAACGATGTGTATGTCTTCAGCGGCAGCAAGAGCCTGTACCTGAACAGCGGCATCGGCACGGACAGCATCTCTCAAACCCTGGCGACTGCGACCGGGGGGCAGTACAATCTTTCGTTTTATGCCAACGATGATACGCCCGGCGATGTGCTGAACGTCATGTTTGGCGACACGACCCTGGCTCCCATCGCTGTGCCCGCCAACGGCTACAACGGACCCGGCGCGGGCAATCAGGGCCTGTTCACATTCTATTCGTACAACGTCGTTGCCTCGTCGCCGTTCACCGGACTCACTTTCAGTTCTGTCGGCGGCCTCGGCAGCGGGGTTCTGGAACTGGACGGCATCAGTGTAGCACCCGGCTTTGTGCCTGTTCCTGAAGCCTCTACCACCGTCTCCCTTGCCCTGTTGCTGGGTCTCGGCGGGATGCTGATCGCCGCCAAAAAAGTCTCCGCGAAAAAGCCCGCACGGGCCGTTTAATGACTGACGCCTCAGAAAGAGAAAAAATGCAGAAACTTTGGACAGTTTTAGGGGCCTTTGGCCTCCTGGCCTCGCCGCTTGTCTCGGCGCACGCGGCGACACCCGGCTTGGTGATGCCCGGCGGCGCAACGCCGACCGGGACGACGACCCTGCGTGCGCCGCTCGCACGCTTCGCCCCGAACTCCCTGAGCACGCCCCGTCTGGACGACGGCCTCTACTTCATGCGCCCCGAACTCGATGACGCCCCGTACCCGGTCAATGACAGTGCGTTCACCCTGCCCGACACCGCTTCCTCACTGGTCGCCAGCGCCGCTGGCAACCCCAACTTTTTCGGGTTCGACGGCATCAGCCACTTCGACCAGCGCTTCGCTGGAACGGGCGTCTACACGAACACCCAGTTCAGCGAGGAGCCGCCCGACCAGGCGCTGGCCGTCGGCAACGGCTACGTCGTGGAGGCCGTCAACAACGCCGTGGCCGTCTACAAAACGGATGGCACACTGGTCAGTGCCCCGACTCCTATCAACCAGTTCTTCGGGACCCCCCCCTCGATTGTCCGTGGCCCCAACACCTTTGGGCCATCCTTCAGCGACCCGCGGGCCTACTACGACGCCGTGAGCAAGCGCTTCTTCATCGAGGAGTGGGCCACGGACAGCGACCCTAATACGGGAGCCAGTACCGGCACGTCGTTCATCAAGCTGGCCGTCAGCAAGACCTCGGATCCGACGGGTGCGTACACGCTCTACACGTTCGACACAACGTTTGATCCGACCCTGGGGCCGGATCCAACCACCGGCCAGCCGATCCATATCCTGCCGGACTATGTGCAGATTGGGGCCGACGCCAACGGGTTCTATCTCAGCATCAACCAGTTTGACCTGCTCGGGAAGAACGGCTTTGTGGGGCAGCGCATCCTGGTCGTCTCCAAGGCCGTCCTCGTGGCCGGGGGGCGGACGTCCATCGTCTCGTTCAGCGGCGGCGACCTGTACAACAGCCCCGCTGGCTTCACCGTGCAGCCCGCCAAGACCCCGGCGGGCGGGGCCTACGAAACCCGCGCCGGCGGCACCGAGTACTTCCTGTCATCGGTCTTCGACTCGACTGCAAACCAGCTCTCGGTCTGGGCTATCACCAACACAAGCTCGCTGAACACGGCGACCCCAAACCTGGCGATCAGTGACAGCCTCTTCACGACCCTGCCGTTCACGCAGCCAGCCTCCACGGTGCAGAAGGCCGGACCGTACCCGCTCGGGCAGAGCCTGGGCGAGCCGGAAGACAAACTGGCGACCGGCGACACGCGCATGACTAGCGTGACCTACGTCCTCGGCCACCTGTACTCGGCAATCGAGACCAGTGTGCCGTCGGCCAGCCGCGCCAACCCCGGCTTCACCTACTTCAGCGTCGCGCCCTCGGTGGACGCGATGGGGAACGCCACCGCCCAGACCACGCGGCAGGGCTATGTGACGGTCGCCGGTGAGACGCTGTCCTACCCGTGCTTCGGCATCAACAGCAAAGGCGGGGTAGTTGTTACCTGTGCCCTGGTCGGCCCTGACTTCTATCCGAGCACGGCGTTCGTCACGCTCGACTCGCACCTGAAGGCTGGCCCGGTCCAGATCGCCAGTCTCGGCGTCGCCCCCTCGGATGGCTTCACGGGCTACGCGACCTACGGCGGCAAGGGCGTGGCGCGCTGGGGGGACTATTCCGAGGCGCAGGCCGACGTCGACGGCAGCATCTGGCTCGCCCAGGAGGTGGTTTCCACAAAGTCGAGCACCCAGCGCAGCGCGCTGGCGAACTACGGAACGTTTATCAGCAAAATCACACCTTCCGCTTCGTTCGGTTACAAAACTCGGTAGTCTCCTCGTTTATTTACGAGTGGCACAGGCGGCAACGCCTGTGCCACTTTTTTCGTTTTACGTGTTAGCACTCGCTTGACACGAGTGCCAATTTTGGAGTATACTCCCTGCCGTCACACAAAATTAAAGACACCCAATTAAAGACACCCACCGAAGGAGGTCATGTCATGTTGAAACCACTGGGCGACCGTATCGTCGTCAAGGCCCTGGAGGCCGAATCGCAGTCCGCCGGCGGTATCTTCCTGCCGGAGAACGCCAAAGAAAAGCCGCAGAAGGCCGAAGTGCTGGCCGTTGGACCCGGCAAGCTGCTCGATAACGGCAAGCTGAGCGCCGTGGACGTGCAGGTCGGCGACAAAGTCGTCTATTCCAAGTACGGCGGAACCGAAGTGAAGGTCGACGGCGAGGATTTGATTATCCTGCGAGCCGACGACATTCTGGGCATCTTCAACAGTTAAGAGCATTTCACAGGAGAAACACAAATTATGGCAGCCAAAGAATTGCTGTTTGATGAAGCCGCTCGCCGTGCGCTGGAGCGCGGCGTCAATACCCTGGCCGATGCGGTCAAAGTGACGCTGGGACCACGTGGGCGCTACGTTGTTTTAGAGAAAAAGTTCGGCTCTCCCTCGCTGGTGGACGACGGCGTCACCATTGCTAAAGAGATTGAAGTCGAAGACAAGTTTGAGAACATGGGCGCACAGCTTGTGCGCGAAGTGGCCTCCAAGACCAATGACGTGGCCGGAGATGGAACCACCACTGCGACCGTTCTGGCGCAGGCGATTGTCCGCGAGGGCCTGAAGAACGTCGCCGCTGGCTCCAACCCGCTGGCCGTCAAGCGCGGTATCGACAAGGCCGTTGAGTACGCGGTTGCCGAGATCAAAAATCTGGCCGTGCAGGTGCAGGGCAAAGAGTCGATCACGCAGGTCGCCACAAACTCCGCGAAAATCACCCTGATTGGCGAGCTGATCGCCGATGCGATGGACAAAGTCGGCAAAGATGGCGTTATCACCGTGGAAGAGAGCAAGGGCACACAGACCACGCTGGAGCTGGTCGAAGGAATGCAGTTCGACAAGGGCTATATTTCGCCGTACTTCGTCACCGATGCCGAGCGGCTGGAAGCCGTGCTGGAAGACCCCTATATTCTGCTCTTTGAGAAGAAGATTTCCAGTGTGCAGGACTTCCTGCCCGTTCTGGAGGCCGTTGTGCGCTCCGCCCGCCCCCTGCTGATTATCGCCGAGGACGTGGACGGTGAGGCGCTGGCGACCCTGGTGGTCAACAAGCTGCGCGGCACGTTCAACGTCGTCGCCGTCAAGGCCCCCGGCTTCGGCGACCGCCGCAAGGCTATGATGGAAGACATCGCGGTCCTGACCGACGGCAAGTTCGTCACTGAGGACCTCGGCATTCAGCTCAAGAACGTGGACGAGACGTTCCTGGGTTCGGCCAAGCGCGTTACCATCACCAAAGACGATACCACTATCGTCGAGGGCAAGGGCAGCGCGGCCTCCATTCAGGGCCGGATCGCGCAGATCAAGGCGCAGATTGACAAGTCCGACTCCGACTACGACAAAGAGAAGCTTCAGGAGCGGCTCGCCAAGCTCTCCGGCGGCGTCGCCGTCATTCAGGTCGGCGCGGCCACTGAGACCGAGCTGAAGGAAAAGAAGCACCGCATCGAAGACGCCCTTTCGGCTACCCGTGCGGCGGTTGAAGAAGGCATCGTCCCCGGCGGCGGCACGACCCTCATCAAGATCATCACGGCTTTGGACGCCCTGAAGCTGGAAGGCGATGAGCAGGTCGGTGTCAACATCATCCGCCGCGCTCTGGAAGAGCCGGCCCGACAGATCGCCAACAACGCGGGCGTCGAAGGCTCGGTCATCGTTGAGAAGATCAAGCAGACCGGCCTCGGCTACAACGCCGCGACCGGCGAGTTCGGCGACCTCGTGGCGCAGGGCATCGTGGACCCGGCCAAAGTGACCCGTTCCGCCTTGCAGAACGCGGCCTCCATCGCGGGCCTGATCCTGTCCACCGAAGCCCTCGTGGCCGAGCGTCCCGAGAAAGCCTCGTCCGCCCCGGCGGGCGGCGGCGGCATGGGCGGCGGAATGCCCGGCATGGGCGGCATGGGCGGCTTCTAAGCCACTTACTGCCAAGATACACAGACAGAGCCGGGGGCCGCAAGGCTCCCGGCTTTTTTGTTGGGTATAATGCCATTCACCATGCAGAGCCGAAATGATATTGACAGGCAGCTTTTGATCGCGGAACTGGCAGGCACATTTTTTCGCATTGCAGAAGACCGATATTGCCTCACGACGCAGAAGCTCCTCGCACGTATCAGGGATGAATGGCGAAGCGTTCCCTCTGTTATGCGCCCGTGGGGCTTTTGGGTCCGGGAGTATGCTGCTCTTCTCCCCGGTGCGGATCGAGTTGATTTTCTGGCTGTGCCTGAGCGAGTCTGGTTTTACGATGGTCGGCAATATCATCCTGAAAATGTCTGGAAGTGGATGCGCTTTGTTTCTGGTCAAACGCTCGCGCCGTCTAATCCGCAAAGCGACCAGTTTCCTCTTGGCCGGACTGCGTTTGCCCCCTACTCTGATAGCGATGACTACTATCTTGAAGTTTTGTGGGATGGTCGCTATGGCATGGGATGGCGTGTGACCTCACCACAAGATAGATTGAGCATCGTAAACAAGGAACTTTGGAGAGCCTAACTGTGCGGTCCATCATTCAACAACATGACGTGGTGACATTGGTTTACGACTTGCCGGAGCATCGGCTTGTCCGAGGGCAGGTCGGCACAATCGTGGAGCAATATGCGCCAGATGCTTTTGAAGTGGAGTTTGCAGACTCGCTGGGGCGTACTTACGCACTGGCAACGTTGACAGCCGAGCATTTGCTGGTGCTGCATTACGAGCCTGCTTACGCGGCTTGAGACGCAGGATTAGGGGAGCCGGGGGCCGCAAGGCCCCCGGCTTCTTTTGTGTTTCGCTTCGGGTACACTTGTCAGCATTACACTTGCGTTGAGGAGACAAATCAATGGTTGTCCAGACAGAGCCGGCAGAAACGAATTTTGGCCCAAGACTAATCATCGTATGCGGGCTTCCCGGCGCAGGCAAGACAACGCACTCCAAGATGCTGGAAGAGAAGTTTAGCGCAGTTAGGTTCTGCCCTGATGAATGGATGGAAGCACTTTCGCTCGACTTACATGACGAAGAGAGACGCTCAAAAATCGAGACCCTGCAATGGCATCTGACTCAGCAGTTGTTGGCGCAGGGCCTTGTGGTCATCATCGAGTGGGGGACTTGGGGGCGTTCGGAACGCGACGCTCTGCGGCAGGGGGCGCGGGCGGTGGGGGCTGCCGTGGAGCTGCATCTATTGTCCGCACCGGTAGAAGTTTTGTTCGAGCGTGTGCGCCGCCGGGGAATGGAAGACCCGCCGCTGACGCTGGAAGATTTGCAACGGAACGCCGAGACATTTCAGACGCCCACTGCTGAGGAAGCAGTATTGTTTGACGTGTATGAAGTGCTGGGTCTCGGGACGCAGTAGAAAGATTGGGAGAACACACTTGGATTTAGGATTAAAGGGCAAAACGGCGCTGGTGACCGGCTCGACGGCGGGCATTGGCTACGCGGCGGCGCGGGCGCTAGCCCGCGAAGGGGCGGCGGTAGTGGTCAATGGCCGGACGCAGGCGCGGGTGGACGCCGCCGTGCAGACGATGAAAGCGGAAAGCGGCAGCGCGGCGGTCACAGGGGTAGCGGCGGACTTAGGCACGGCGGCAGGGGTGGCCGCGCTGATCAAGCAAGTGCCGACGCTGGATGTGCTGGTCAACAACGTTGCTATCTTTGAGCCGAAGGACTTTGGGGACATCACCGATGACGACTGGCTGCGCTTTTTTGAAACCAATGTCCTGAGCGGCGTCCGCCTGTCGCGCCAATACCTGCCATTAATGAAGGAGCAAAACTGGGGCCGGATTGTCTTTGTGTCGAGCGAGTCGGCGATCAATATCCCTGCTGAGATGATCCATTATGGCATGAGCAAGACCGCGCAGCTTGCCGTGGCGCGGGGGCTGGCCGAGACGACGGCGGGGACAGCGGTAACTATCAACTCAGTCCTGCCCGGTCCGACCAATTCGGAGGGTGTCGGCACTTTTATCAAGCAGATGGCAGAGGCGAGCGGCAAAGACGTCGCGGCAGTCACCGAAGAATTCTTTCAGCACGTCCGCCCGTCGTCGCTCTTGAAGCGGTTCGAGGACGTGGACGAAATCGCCGCGCTGATTACTTTCGTTTGCGGCACGGTGTCCTCCGGTATCAACGGCGCGGCCCTGCGTGTGGACGGCGGTGTGGTGCGCTCGGTGGTTTAAGCGTCTCCGTGAAACATAGGGCGGGGGGGTCGGGGGCGGGCGGTGAATAGTACGCTTGTATGACCACAAAAACAGACCCGGCAGCCTCGGGGCAAGGCAAAGGCGGCGGAAGAAAGCGCGAGAGGCGATGTCAATACGCACGCGACGTTTTGTAAAAACCGGCTGAAAAGGAATTATAAATGATGCCACACTCTTGCCGATGGACCAGCATTCTGGCGGCTACCCTGCTAGGGGCCGCTTGTCTTATTCCCCTGCGAACGCAGGCAGCGGTTGATAAGGCGAAACTGCGCCAGGCCGCCGAGCTTCCGACAGTGACTGTAAGCCCTGCAATCTCGTTTACCATGCAGGCAGGTTATCATACTTCGTCAGACCAGCGCGACCTGCCGGTAGAAATCGCCGTCATCCAAAAGGCATTGACCGGGAAAGACGCCGATGCCGAACGTTACTTTCAGATAGGCAAGCTTTATGAGGATGGCAATGACCCGGCGCACGCGAAAGAAGCATATTCCAAATCGGTCGTGCTGTACCGCCATCAGGCAGCGACGCGGCCAAAAGACGGGGCAGTGCTGGCTGCATTTGGCACCGCGCTGGCCGCCACCACACAAATGGCGGAAGCCGAAACAGCCCTGCGCCAGGCAGTTCAGATCGCGCCGCATCAGGCAAGCGCTTGGACAGCGCTTGGAGACTTTCTGACCGGTCAAGCGATTGCGGCGCTGCTGCCGCCATCTTTTGAGACGGATGGAGTGGATTTTGGGTTCGCGTTTGGGGCGGCTCTTGCGGGGATGCCCGAGAAACAGACTGCATTCCTGGCGAAATATGGGCAGGTCAAGCCGATAGCAGCGCAGATTGCACGTTCGCTGGCTTTGCTGGACGAGGCCCGCACTTGCTATGATCAGGCAGTTGTGAGCCAGCCGACGAGCGCGAGCGCATTTTTGGAGCGAGCAGGATTTAGAATGACCATCAGTCCGGTCCTGCGCGGTATGCTCACTGCCCTTCAGCCCGGAGGAACAGTGGACATGGCGACAGCGTTAAGCAGGGCCAAAGAGACGGCCTCTCCCTACTCGTCTTCATCTGGCCTGTCCGATCTGACGGAGGCCGCTCGTCTTGCCCCGAACACCTTGACAGACGTGGGGATGTCTGCCATGTACCATGCCCTGTCGTTTGTGATGCAGTATGGTCAAACGCATGACCTGACGAACGGACTTCCCTGGGATACTTTGTCGGAAGAGACGCGGCGGCCCGTTCAGGAAGCAATACGCCCGCTGGAACATCTGGCCGAAAGTGCGGCTACGAGTAAGGATACGGCAGCTAAGGCATCGGAAGCAGCGGGATTCATCTGGATAATCCTGGGCAATTGGAAAGCGGCGGAACCGCCTCTGCGCCGCGCCGTCGCTCTTGATCCGCATCGCGTTGATGCCTGGGACGCACTCGCCGGGGTGATGCTTCAAGGCGAGCGGTATGCAGATTTGACGACGCTTTTGGAGGCGCGGGTCAAAGTCTCGGATACAGCACGCAGCCACCTGTTGCTGGCGAAAACTTATGACAAGGTCAATCAGCCGGAGAAGGCAGCCGCGCAGGTGCAGGCCGCGCTTAAGATCAACCCGGAAGACTTCACCGCCAACATGGCACAGGCCGCCCTGCTGCTTCAGCGCAGTGATAGCCCTGCCAATCTCACCGAGGCCGGAACACAGCTTGTTAAGAGCGTGTTGAAAAAGTCGAAATTTCCAATGCTGGGCTGGAATTTGCTCGTCTGAAATCGGGCATGGCTTCTAAAACGCCAGCCTCCATTGATACAAAAAAACGTCGTTAGACACCAGAAAGCCGACTTTTTCAACACCCTCTAAAATGGGCGATTTGTACCGCAAGACACCAACACCGGACAATTGGAGCAGCTACACGCTCCTGCTGAGCATCTACAGTGCCCTGACCGGCGACGAATTGCAGGCAAGGCAGCATCTGAACGAGATTTTGCAGCACGATAAGGCCAATGAGATGGCAAAGCAAGCGCTGGCAGCCCTGGGTCCAGAGACCCCGGATTAGCTGATCAGTGAAGGAGAATTGATTATGATACGCACTACCAACATCTTGATGGCCGTCATCGCACTCGTCCTGATTGGCCTCCTCTTGAGGACACTCTCCCCGGCAGCCGCTCAGAGCGTTACGGCACCAGCCGGAGCGGCGGTGCAAAGTCAGACCGGCAAGTTTCAGATGGTCGTCGTCGGCGGCAACGTCGAACTGCTGAATACGCAGACCGGCGAGGTCTGGACGGAGTTCGTCGGCACGAACGGGGGGCAGGCGCAGTGGGCCGACGATACCCCGAGCGAACTGCGGCAGAAGCCGGTCCCCCCGCACCCTTAACCGCAGCGTCTGCATATCTTCCTCTTTCGCCAAAAACAGGGCAGGGGAGTCGGGGGCGGGTGGTGAATAGTACGCTCGTATGACCACAAAAGCAAACCCGGCAGCAGCCTCGGGGCAGGGCAAAGGCGGCGGCAGCAAAGGCGAGGGCAGCGGCGACCGCGTGACGGGAGGGGTGACCTTCCTCGTCGGCGCGTGCGTGGCCGCCTACTTGTTTCTGACCAACGCCGACCCCAAGCCCCCCGAAGCGTACTGGATGATCAACACGGCGCTGTGCCTATGGGTCCCGCTCGTCACCATTCTACTGGTGCTGAAAGCTGAGCCGAGCCAGTTTGGGATGACACGCGGGGACCGGCGGCTGGGGCTGAAATGGACTTTGATTTCCTGGGTCGTGATGGTGCTGGTGCTGGCGGTGGTGCTGAGTATTCCCTCGCTGCACGCACAGTTTCAGGGGCAGTATCTCGACGGGCGGCTGTCGCACTGGTATCTGGACGGGGTCGGGGTGGTGTTTCAGCGAGGGCACGTCAACCCCAAAGCGCTGCTGTATTTTGAGCTGTATACCGGCTATTATATGTTCTGTTGGGAGTTTTTCTTCCGGGGCTTTCTGCTGTTCGGGCTGCAAAAAAGCATACTTAGAACGTGGGGCGCGGTGATTGTGCAGGCGCTGGTGTTTGTGCTGCTGCACTGGTCGCTGGACCCGAGCGCGTCAAAGCCGATGGCAGAGGTGCTGAGTGCCCTGCCCGGCGGCATTGTACTGGGCATTCTGGCCCTCAGAACTCGTTCATTTGTTTATGGATTTCTGGCGCACTGGGCAATCTCGGTGACTTTGGACATTATTCTGCTTACCCCGTTTATTTTTCGCCATGCTGGGTAAATAACAACAGCCTATTTTTGCGCCTCACCCCTTTCAGGAGAACTTGTACTTATGGAGACAATGCGGATTGAAACCAGCCTGCGGAACCGCGACGGCGTCCCCATTCTGGACGTGACCGGCGAAATTGACATTTACACGACCCCGCAGTTCAAAGAGGCCGTCAGCGCAGCGATTGACGAAAACAAGCCCGCAATTGTCATCAACATGGCAAACGTTACCTACATGGACAGCAGCGGCTTTGGTACGCTTCTGTCAGCCACCAAGCGTCTGCGGCCTGTCGACGGGGCGCTGTATCTGGCAAACTGCAATGACTCCATCCAGCGGATGCTGCAAATCACGCGCCTGAACACCATTTTTGGCGTTTATCCGTCCGAAGACGATGCCTTGAGCGCCGCCAAATCCGGCGCGTCAGCCCCGGCGTCGGCGTAGCATCGCCGTCCCGGCGGCGGCTCCAAACGCCGCCGCCGTTCCCAGCGCCAGGCACAGCAGGTACAGCCCTACTCGGAACGCCATTGGCTCGTAGCGCATCTCGACAAACACCTTTTCCCGGCTTATCTCCTGCATTCGTGGCGTCAGCGTGATCGTGCGAAATACCATCGGCCCTTGCGCGACTGCCACAGGAAGGTCGTCAAACTTTGCCTTCCAGCCAGGGTACCATTGATCGCCGAGAGTAATTTCCGAGAAATCCTTGTCTCCGCCGCCTTCCAGCATAACCCGGCTTGGAGCGGCTTCTTGCAGCCGGAAACTCTCTCCGGTCTTATTTGCCCGCACCCGCGACAAGGCCCCGGCATCTTCGTAAACAAACACCCCGTTATCCTGAAACCGCAGCACGAAACCTTCATGCGTAAGCGGCTCCCGCGATACCACAAACCGCGCTGAGGCCGCCCGTGCCTCGGGCGTCCCGTAGCCGTTCGTGAACACCATGTTGCCATTCTGCGGCGGTGCCGGGGAGCCGTTGTCCACCCGCCCGGCGAACTCAAAATACTGCTTTGTTTGCAGCGAATCATAGCCCTGCGTGTCGTACAGACCGTAAACCATCGCGGCGTTCGGCGGCAGCACGGCGGGGGGCGGCTCGCCAAGCGGCCAGCGAGTATTTATAGGTATGACGCGGCCTTCGTCCCGATGGGCTTGAAGCCAGGCGATGGTCGGCGTCACCGGATACACTTCGGCAGGCCGCGCCGTGCGGTTGAAGCCTAGCCCGGCCCCCAGCAAATCCAGCGCGGCAAGCGCGGCCATCAAGCCGCCCAGCGCGGGCGTCTTCAAACTGCCCCGCTGCCGGAACCAAAGGGCCGCGCCGAAGGCAAGCAGAATACCAAGAAGCACGCGCAGGCCGTCGCCGAGGTCCCCGCCGTGCGCTGCCAGCGTCCCCGCCGGGGCATTCGCGCTTATCCATAACACCGCAAACCCCGCCGCGCCGAGTGCCAGCAGAGCGTAGGCCCCCGCCGCCCGCGCCAGCGCCGCCCACGGGGCAGACTTTAGAACGCGCTGCGCCCCCACCGCTGCCAGCACCGACACGCAGAACGACCACAGCACCAAAATCCGCCCCGGCGAGCCGGTCTGTGCGAAGCCCGGCAGGCCAAAAAAGGGCAGGGCGTTCAGCGGCGTCCCCAGCGCCAGCAGCAGCACAGCCAGTGCCGCTCCCACGAAAAAGCGCGTCTCCGCCCGCGTCCGCCATGTTCCAAACACGGCCACAAGCGCCAGCAGGAGCGGCAGGACGCCGCCGTAGCAGGCGTTTTCGATGTACGCGCCCGGCCCGCCGTTCGTGCCGATGCCCCAGAACGTCCCCCGCGTTGGATTGCCATAAAAGCCCGGCAGGAACAGCGTCACTAGATCGGCAGGCGGCAGCGCCAGCCGCACATAACCCGCATACGCCGCCCCCGTCACCGCCCCGCCCGCCCGGTGCGAGAACCGGGACAGCTCCACAGCGGGCAGAAGCTGCGGCGCGGCCACGCCGAAGGCCAGTGCCAGCGCCAAACCCGCACACCCCGCGAGGGCAGGCCACTGTGCCCGCCAGAGTGCCCTGAGACGGAACAGGGCATACGCGCCGACCAATCCAAAGCAATACAGCGCGATTTGCAGATGCCCGGCCAGCAGCATCAGCCCCAGCACCAGCCCTAGCGGCACAGCCCGCGCCGGGGTGGGGCGGTTTGCCGCCCGGTCCACCAGCAGCAGCGCCAGCGGCAGCCATGCCGAGACGCACAGAAACGTCGGCAGCTCCAGCCACGTCACCTGCCAGTGACACATCTGCCACGCGACAGCCCCCAGCAGCGCGGCGGCACGGCCCAGCCCAAGTGCCGAAGATCGCAGAAAGCGGTACTGAAAGAAACCGGTCAGCCACAGGTGCAAAAGTACGCTGACACCGAACGCACGGGCGACAGGCATCACACAAAAGAGTAGATTAAGGGGATAAAAAACAGCAGACTGCGAGTTTGCCACAAAGGGCGTTCCACAAAACTGATGCGGGTTCCAGAGGGGGAGGAAACCGGCGCGGAGAGTCTGTGCAGCAAACAGCCGCCACGGGTAAAACTCGGCGATGCCGTCCCAGTGCAGCGGGTTCCACGGTGTCAACGTCTTCGGGTCAGTGGTGCGCCAGGGAGCAATGTCGTGCAGCAAATCAGCGGGCAAAAACACAGCCCCGCCAAACACCACCGGCCAGAGCAGCAGACAGGGCAGAAGCAAAAGCACGCACAGCGGCACAAACCGCCGCCACTCCGGTCTTGTTTTAATGACTGACACCATCGTTGAGACTGAGTTCCAAATCGGAGACAGCCTGTGCGGCTTCTTTTAAGCCACAGCCGGTGTTCTCCCGATATAGCTTGACGGCGTGTATTTTCTTCCCTTGGTTGATAAGAGCCTGCACACCCTCCATGTCTAAGTTCTGTCCATGATTATAGGCAACTGGCTTCTGACTGGACTGGATAATAGTCCGCTTCTTTTGAGTCAAAAAAAGTGCCCCCGCAAATGAAGCAATTAGGCTCGCGGCGAACACGCTCCAATGCGGCAGGTGGTGGTAATGGTAGAGCGTGGAAAGGCTGATGGGAACTGCCGTCACAAGGTTCATGACAAGCACCCGCTGTAAAAAAAGCAGTACTGATGATTTGTTTATCACGTTGGTCTGTTTCCTCTCGGCATCCAGAGCGGGTCGTGCATTCCGGTATAGGGAACCCCAATCTTAGCCGCCAGCTCTTTGGCCTTCGCTTCAGCTTCATCCAAGTTCTCAGAGGTGCCCAGCGTGACAGAACTTTCCTGATCCCAGCCGACGGCTCGTGCAATCCTTAATCGATGCAGCCACTGCACCTTTTTCCATTCTAGTTGCACCAAATAGGTACACAGGCGGCCCCCCGTCACAAAATTTCCCGTCTGATACGCCCGCAGAACCGAGAGATGATGAATGTCCTCAAGCGGGCCGCAGTTGACTAAGTAACGCATCAGAAGTTCTTGCAGAGCCAAATATGTTTTTCTCGGTGAACAGTCTGACAGAACCTGCCAAAACTTCCGCAAAGACTTATGATGCCCTACTTAGCACGAACGGCAAAAAACCTCGTGTCATCCGGTAGGTACGCTGAGGCAGGTTCAGGCGCAGCGTGTACGATATGTTGAACAGCCACCATGAAATAGAGCCACATATGAAAGTAAATGAAAAGAACAACGGCCAGCTATCGACTGAATAATAGGGCGGCAGAAAAGGCAGGCGGGCAGGAAGGGTAAACAAGGCGCAGAAGAGCCAGCAACAGATCATAAGCACGAAGAGCGGGCCTGCGATAAGCCTGTCCCGCAGGCGAGTTCGGCAGACGACGGTTTGGCCGCTGTCTTCGACGAGTATCTGGTTCAGCCGAAAATAGGCCATTTTAGCTATTGGAGATAAGTCAAATTGCGGCGGGCGACATCGTTGCCGACATCCTGCGCGAGAACGCGGGCGAACTCGGCTTTGGCTTCATCGTACATTCCCAGCATGGTGTAAGTCAAGGCCAGGTCGTTACGGGCCAGCGTGTTGCTGCCGTCCAGCGCCACTGCCCGCTCCAGGGCGGCCAGCGAGTCATCAAACTGACCGATAAACCCCAGCACCAGGCCAAGCTGATGATGCGCTTCGCCGTAATCGGTGTTTTCCGCGAGCAGCGCCTCTAGCTCAACCGCCGCCTCGCCGTAGCGGCCTTCGATTTTGTACGCGATGCCGCGCTCCAGTCGGTCCTCCTGCATTCCCATTGCTCGTTCCGTTTCTGCGTAAATTCTTACTCGAAGTTCTGACCGGAAGCCAGCCGTGCGCCGCGTGCCCAGGAGCCAGCGTCCATTCGGCCTTTGCTTTCCGGCTGCACTTCGAGCAGGCGTAAAGCACCCTTGCTTGTTCCTACTGTTATACCACTTGCGCTGACGGTTTCAATCACGCCCGCCTCCGCTGCGCTGTCTTCCACGACTTGGGTTTTCCAGACTTTAAGGCGCTTCCCTGCCCAGAATGTATAAGCGCCGGGCTTCGGCGTGACCCCGCGCACCAAGTTGTACAGGTCGCGGGCGGGCCGGGTCCAGTCCAGCGCTCCAGTGTCCGGCGGCAGCGACGGCGACAGCGTGACCTCGGCGGCGTCCTGCGGGATGCGCGGGCAGTCGCCGCGTCCTAATGCCTCTAAGGTCCGCATCAGCAGGTCTGCGCCAAGCTGTGCGAGCTTTGTTTCCAGCTCACCTAAATTCTCAATGGGGTCCAGCGGCAGAGCGGCCTGCTGCAAAATATCGCCGGTGTCCAGACCGGCATCCATGAGCATCGTGGTGACGCCGGTTTCGGCATCGCCCGCCATCAGCGCATACTGCATCGGGGCCGCGCCGCGCCACCGGGGCAGGAGCGAGCCGTGGACATTGAGGCAGCCATACGGGGGGATGTCTAAAATCCTCTGGGGAATAATCTGCCCGAACGCGGCGACGACAATGATGTCCGGGGCCATCTCACGGACGACGGCCACAAACTCTTTCGCCCGCACCTTTTCCGGCTGATGCAGCGGCAGACCGAGGGTGAGCGCCGCGTCTTTGACCGGCGACGTGCTGAGTTTCCCGCCGCGCCCCTGCGGGCGGTCCGGCTGCGTGACCACGGCCAAAACCGTGTGTTCCGGCGACGCCGCCAGCCGGTTCAGGCTTGGCACGGCAAACGGGGAGGTTCCAATAAAAATAAGTCGCATAGTGTGAGCCTACTCCCGCGTCTGTGGGCCGAGGCCGCTTTCTTCCTCGTCTTCTTCTTCCTCGGTCGTGACCCAGTGCAGGTCCGTCGGGTTGCGGTCGATAAACAAAATGCCGTCCAGGTGGTCGTTCTCGTGCTGTATCACGCGGGCGGTCAGGCCATCGCCGCGAATGCGGACGGGCTTGCCAAATTGGTCCATGCCTTTGACCACGACTTCGTTGGCCCGCACCACATCGCCCTGCAAGCCGGGGATAGACAGGCAGCCTTCGATGCCGACCTGCTCGCCCTTGCGGCCCAGAATCTTCGGATTGATGATCGCCTGAAAGCCGTCGCCAGCGTCGTAGACAAAAATCCGCTGCAAGATGCCAAGCTGCGGCGCAGCCAGCCCCACGCCGTTCGCGGCCCGCATGATCTGCTCCATGTGCGCGACCAGCGCAACGACATCTTCATTGACTGTCAGCACTGGCTTGGACCGCTGCCGCAACAACTCCACGCCCTCCGCCTCGTCGTACCTGACAATTGGGTCGTCCTTGCGGATTAAATCAGTCAGCTTGCCCGTAGATCGCGCCATCTCGTTGCTACTCCTATCACTCATTGGCTTCTATTATAGCACAACTTAGAGCATGGTCAGCGGGTCAATATCCAGCGTGAGGCCCGCCCGGTCGGTGTCGGTCAGCGCGGCGACGGCCTGCTTGAGCAGGGCCAGTAGGCGGGGCTTGCCAGGGGCACGCAAGGCCAGATGCCAGCGGTAACGGCCCCGCAGCCGGGACAGCGGGCAGGCGACCGGGCCAAGCACCTGCACAGCGGGGTCGTCGCCGAGCGCCGCCCGCAGGACATTCGCCAGCCGGTACGCCCGCTTCCGGGCCTCGTCTTCGGACTCGTCGGTGAACACGCAGTTCGCCATGTGGACAAACGGTGGGTAGCCGACCTCCTGCCGCTGTTCAATTGCGTGGGCGTAGAAGCCTAAATAGTTGTGCGTAGACGCAAACTGCACGCTGTCATGCTCCGGCGAGAACGTCTGCACAATCACGCTCCCGCTCGCCGCGCCGCGTCCCGCCCGGCCTGCAACCTGCGTGAGAAGCTGAAACGCCCGCTCGCCCGCCCGGAAGTCCGGCACGTTCAGAGCCGTGTCCGCGCTGACGACGCCTACCAAAGTCACATTCGGGAAGTCCAGGCCCTTGGCGACCATCTGCGTGCCAATGAGAAAATCCGCCTCGCCGCGCTTGAACGCCCGCAGCGTCTCGGCGTGTGCGCCCTTACGGGACATGGTATCCCGGTCCATTCTTAGCGTTCGGGCCGCCGGAAACTGCTGCCGGACGGCGTCCTCCACTTTTTCTGTGCCCAGCCCGAACGGGCGCAGGCGCAGACCCTGACACTTGGGGCAGACATCGGGTACGCGGCGCTGAAAGTCGCAGTGGTGGCACTGCAAATACCGCCCGGCGTGGTGATAAGTGAGCGATACGTCGCAGTTCGGGCACGTAAACGTAAACCCGCAGTCTCGGCACAGCAGAAACGATGCAAAGCCGCGCCGGTTCAGGAACAAAATCGCCTGCTCACGCCGCTCTAAGCACTGTTCCAGCGCGAGCGACAAGTCGGCCCCGAAGACCGACCGGGGCGGCGGTTCCGGCTTCGGCTCCCCCGGCACTCTCGGGACGGGCTTCGGCTTCATCTCGTCGCGCAGGTCAACAATAGACACCGGCGGCAGAGGGCGGCGGCTGATGCGCTCGGCCAGCTCAATCAGGCCGTACTCGCCGGTCTGCGCTTTGTAGAAGCTTTCCAAAGACGGCGTCGCACTGCCCAGAATCACCGTCGCGCCGGTCAGCGAGGCGCGGTATTGGGCGGCGTCGCGGGCGTGGTAGCGGGGCGTCGAGTCCTGCTTGTATGAGCCGTCGTGTTCCTCGTCTAAAATAATCAGCCCGAGGCAGGGCACGGGGGCAAAGACCGCCGACCGTGCCCCGACCACCACCCGCGCCTGCCCCTCGCCGATGCGCCGCCATTCGTCGTGCCGCTCCCCCAGAGACAGCGCCGAATGCAGCACCGCCACTTCGTCCTCGCCGAAGCGGGCTTTGAACAAATCCAAGACCTGCGCCGTCAGCCCAATTTCGGGCAGCAGCACCAGCGCACTGCGGTTCTGATGCAGCGTCCGGGCCACGGCATCCAAATAGACTTCAGTTTTGCCCGACCCGGTGACGCCGAACAGCAGAAGCGTCTGCCCATCCCGGGCATTCAATGACTTTCCAATGGTCGCCGCCGCCTCGGTCTGCGCGTCGGTCAGCGGCGGGGCATCGCCGGCCACAAAGCCGAAAAACTGGAATGGGTCCCGGCGGCTCGGCACTTCGGTATACCGCGCCAGCCCCTTTTCGGCCAGCGCTTTGCCCGCCGCGCCCGCGCTCGCTCCGACTGCCAGCCCCGCCGACGGCACTTTCGAGTCCGCCTCCCCCTGCGCCGCAATCAATGCCCGCAGGAGCCGCGCCTGCCGCGCCGCGCCGGACCGTTCCAGCCGGGCGGCCTCTTCGCCCGCCACATCAGCCTCCACAGCCAGAGACAGCAGCCGAACCATCTTGCGCCGCGCCGGGGGCAGCTTGATGGCCCGCTCCTCGGTGACGATCCCTTTTTTGCGAAGCTCCGCCAGCGCCGGGCCGGGTTTGGCTTGCCCCAGCGATTTGGCGAGCTTCCCCGGCTCGGCAGCGCCGCCGAGGGCGGCCAGGGCGGCGGCCAAATCCTTCTGCGAGGCCGCCCGCGACCCGGCCAGCTTTTCTTCCCAGTCGTCGGCCAGTCGCAGGGTAGTTTTAATCGACGACGACAGCACATCGGGCACAATCAGCCGCAGGGCATCGCGCCAGTCGCAGAGAGTCTGCTCGGTGACCCACTGCGCCAGCGCCCTTAGCTCCATGTCAAAACGGGGGGCATTTTCAATTTTCGCGGCAATCGGCTTGATTTTCGCGGCCATGTCAGGCGGGCAGGTGCCCGACAGGCCGATGACATAACCGACCGCCTGCTGCGAGCCAAAGGGGACGACGACGGCCTCGCCGACGGCGACCGTGAGGGTGGGGGGGATTGAGTAGGTCAGCGGCTGCGGCAGCCCGGCGACTTCAATTTGAACGACGACATCAGCATATAACTCAGCACACATGGGAGTCTATTATACACCCCAAAGGCTGAGTCTGCGGACTCGGGTTTGCTAAAAAAGCCCTCGCCTCTAAAATGAGGGCGAGGGCAGTCAATGTCAGCAGGAACGAGGGGTTTTAACCCCTCGTTCTAACTCCTCCTCTTACTCTCACAGCCGCTCCGCCCGCATCTTTGCCAGCTCTGCGGCTCTTTTGCGCCGGGCTTGGTTCTTCTGAATGACCCGGCGCGGCTCGAGGTCCGCGAAGCTCACTTTAGCACCTTTGCCGCTTCGCAGCGTGCCGAACGTCAAATCAGCCAGCGGCATAATTACGTTCAAATTACTCAGCATATACTTGTGGTGGACCCGGTGGTGCGCGTCCAGATAGCGCCAAACGCGGAAGCGGCTCAGAAACTTGGAGGCGCGGGGAACGTGCATCGCCCAGTGAAAGCTCTCATAGAGCGTGAAATACACCGTAATCGCTGCCACGCCGCCCCAGACACTCGGAATGCCCGTCGCCCACTGCACGAAGAACAGCAGGGGCAGGTGTCCCAGCACCATCAGCGGCAAAGCCCACCAGTCCATCGGGACTTTATCCGGGTGGTCATCGTGCGTGTGGTACGTCTCGTCGCTCTTGTAAATCTGATGATGCACCAGCGTATGCTCCCGGAACGTCCGGTAGACATACTTGGGGGAGTGAAAGAGGTAACGGTGGAACGCCCACTCAAAAAAGCTGGCGTAAACAAAGTAAACCACGAAGGCTAGAGCCTCCCAGAGAAAAGCGTATACCAAGAAAATGTTCCTAACTATGTGCGTCAAAACTAGGCGCGTCAAAGAAAGCGGCGCATCAAATTGCCCCCGCTCCCCACAGGTATACCCATCCTGGCGGCGAATCGTGCCCTGTGTGCTAAAATAACGTCACTATGCCACAAACGCCGCACATTGAAAAACACTTTACGGCCACCGAAACCGTCCGCGACATCGTGATCGGGATGTCGGACGGCCTGACCGTCCCGTTCGCCCTGGCCGCCGGGCTGACCGGCGTAATCGCCGCCTCACACGTCATCATCACAGCGGGGCTGTCCGAGGTCGCCGCCGGGTCCATTGCGATGGGTCTGGGCGGGTATCTGGCCGCACGGGGCGACGCCGAGCACTACGCCGGGGAGCGCCAGCGGGAGCAGGACGAAGTCCGCACCGTGCCGGGCAAAGAAGCGCAGGAAGTCGCAGATGTCTTCCAGTCCTATGGCCTGACGCCCGAAGAAAGCGCCCCGCTTGTGGCCGCCTTGCAAAAGCGGCCCGAGGCGTTCATCGACTTTATGATGCGCTTTGAGCTGGGTCTGGAAGCGCCGGACCCGAAACGGGCGCTGACAAGCGCCCTGACTATTGCCGGGGCCTACATCGTCGGCGGCCTGATCCCTCTTAGCCCCTACTTCGTCGTGCCGCAGGCTAAAACCGCCCTGCTCTGGTCCGCCGCCGTCACGCTGGCCGCGCTCTCGTTTTTTGGCTTCTTCAAGGCCAAAGCCACCGGGTCAGCCCCCTTCCGAGGAGCAGGCCAGACCGTGCTGATCGGCGGCCTCGCGGCGGGCGCGGCGTTCCTCATCGCTCGCCTATTCTCGGGACACAGCGGGTGAAGCGCCGGGTGGAATGCCGGCCTCCGCAGGCCGCCAGTTCGTGAAGATGACCCAGGCCGCTGCCGCCAGGGGGACCGCGACCAGGGTTCCCAGCAGTCCGCCCAGCTTCGCGCCTGCGGCGATGACGACCAGCACGACGGCGGGGTGCAGCTTCATCGACCGGCCTACCAGATACGGCCCCAGGAACCCGCTTTTGAACCATTCGTGTCCCAGGAACAAAATAAGCACCCAGAGGGCTTTGAGGGGGTCGGCGTTGAAGGCCAGAAGCTCCGCCAGCAGAAAGACCGACCAGAAGCCGACATAGGGGATGAAGTTCAGCACGCACGCCAGCAGGCCCAGCAGCAGCGCCGACGGTACGCCGAGCAGCCAGAGCGCCAGCGTCAGCACCACGCCCTTCTCCAGAGAGATCAGCGCCATACCAGCCATGTAGCCGCCCATGCGCTCCTGAACCTCGTCCCACTGCCGCGCCGCGACCTCCCGCGTTCCTGGGGGCGCGAAGCGCAGGGCGCCCGCCCGGAAGCGGTGGTGGTCGATTACCATGAACCCGGCCAGTACGACAATCAGGATCAGCGCGGCGACTGCGCCCGCCGCGCCCGCCGCCGCCTGAAGGGTCTGTCCTGCTGCGGCTTGAAGCGCCTGGGCGATCTGCGTAGTGATCTCCGGCGTCCGCACCGGACGTCCGGCCAGGCCGCTCAGTTTGCCTGTCAGCCAGGCCGACGCCCGGCTGATCTGATCCGGCGCATGGACCATCAGGCGCGTGAGCTGACCGCCGATGGCCGGGGCCGTGAGGACGCTCAGGACGCCGATGCCCGTGAGGAGAACGGCGAACACGCCGAGGACCGTCCAGACACGCGGCACACCGCGTTTTTCCAGGCGCACCGCCAGCGGCAGGATCGCCGAGGCGACGACAAAGGCGATGACGACCAGCATCATCAGGTCCGCAAGCCGCCAGAGGACGAACGCGGCGGCGAGTACGCAGAGGAGCCGGACGATGCTGCCCGTCGTGAGCGTGACCTGGGCCTTATGGGGCTGCTGTTCAAACATTGGATGCTCTACTTAACGATCAGCACGGGGCAGCGGGCGTGGTGGGCGACTGCGTCAGAGACGCTGCCGAGCAGCAGCGTTTCCAGCTCGCTCAGACCCTGGCAGCCGACCACAACCAGGTCTGCCCCGACATCGCCCGCGATCCGCACGATTGTGTCTGCGGGAATGCCGATCTCGGCCCGGTCGGTGTGGAGGACGCCAGCCTCGTCGGCAATGCGCCCCGTCGCGCTGAGGACTTTCTGCTGGCCTTCTTCGACCAGACCCACGGGCATATCCAGCCCGTTCATCGCATAGGAGGGAAAGGTCATTAAAAGCGGCGGGAAGACGTTGACGATCAAGAGCGGGGCGTCAAACTTCCTGGCAAGCAGTGCCGCCGCCCGAGCGGCCTTCAGAGCGCCCTCGGAGCCGTCTGAGGCGAGCAGGATTTTGGTGAACATTTTAGACGAGTACCTCTTCCAGTGGGCGGCGCAGGGAAAATGGCGCGGCGGGGGCATGGCCGAAGCGAATTACGAGCTGCGGCAGGGCCGTGCCCAGGCCGAGGCAGCCCGAAAGCTGGGCACGCAGGGCGGGAACCTCGGCAGGCTGATTAAGAAACGCCAGTTGGACGCCTGAAGTAGTCAGGGTCAGGGCCAGCCGCTCGTAAAGCCGCCCGGTCTCGATCCAGTGGGGGATGTCGTCCGAGGCGGCGGCGATGACAACCAGGCCCGACGAACTGCGGGCTTTCTTTGCGGACGTATCGGCTTGCTGACCGGCGCTCGATTCGGTCAGGAACCTTCGCCCCAGCCAGCGCGGCACGTCCGGGTTGCCCGTGCAGCCCACATACAGCCCGTCATGGCTGTGGAATGCCTCGGGCTTGTTGAACCGAATCCAGGACACGAGTTCGGCAACAAAGGCCGGATCGGCGAACTGCCGCCAGTCGCCCGCTCGGATGTATTCCACAACCGCCTCGCGGCGGGCCGTGTCCGTCAACATCTGAAGGGAGACGCCCGGCGCGGGCGTGACGGTCTTTATTTGCTTCAACACATCTGCGGAAATGGGGCGTCCGTCGTAGAGTGCCCGATTGTTCTGCCGATGCCGAATCGCATTGAACAGTGGCACGGTGTGGGGGCCGAGGGTGGACGCCTGCAAGAGGAGGACGGTGAGGATGTCCGCACCGGGCGCGGGAGAGCCGATCTCTGAGTCGAACCCCGCCGCCTGTGCGGCGATGACCAAGTTCTCCAGAGCGCATCCCAGGCTGATCCAGAGTTCCCGGTCGTGCGGGTCCACGGCAGGCAGACGCCAGGCGAAGTCGGGCATGATCTGAATGATACTCCCCCGGACGGCGAACTTCCAGGGCTGGGTATTGTGCCCGCTCGGGGCAAGGGTAGCAGCGCGGATCCGGCCCCGCATTTCCACGGGCAAGGCTTCGCCCCGAATCGGGGGCAGTTCTCTCGCTGCTCGGGCTGCACGGCCATAATCCAGCCAGGGCGCGGACGTCAGCACCGCATCACCGAGGGCCGTCGTCACTCCGACTGCCGCCGCGCCTTGCAGGAACGCACGGCGGCTGAGCTTCCGTCCAGGCTTAATCAGGTTCATCCTCGGCGCCCCGTTTCCGCCCGCGCTCTGCGTCATGCGGGCTGACTTTCATTGTACGCTATTAATCTCTATTTATAGCCTCTCATAGATGACGTGCCGCGTGTTTGACAAAACCTATGCCCGGCGGCTATACTCTCTGCACTCTTTGGTATGGAGACGCACTGTGGCAAACACTCTTAACACTCTCGACAACAACGCTCCCGAAGTCAGCGACATCTGGAAAAAACGGCACACGGCGGCGCACGTTATGGCGCAGGCGGTTCTGGAAATGTTCCCGGACGCCAAGCTCGCTATCGGCCCGCCGATTGAAGACGGCTTTTATTATGACTTTGACCTGCCCCGCAACCTGACGCCCGAAGACCTGACGCAGATTGAGTCGCGGATGAAACGCCTCAAGCGCGAGAACCATCCGCTGGTCCGCTCCGAAAAGCCTCGCGCCGAAGCCTTGGCCTACGAAGCGTCGCTGGGGCAGAACTACAAAGCCGAACTGATCAACGACTTGCCCGAAGGCGAGGCGATTTCGTTCTATACACAGGGTAATTTCACTGACCTCTGCCGGGGGCCGCACGTCGCCTCGACGGGCGAGATTGGCGTCTTCAAGATTGACCGCCTTGCCGGGGCCTACTGGCGCGGCGATGAAAAGCGCGAGCAGCTCCAGCGCGTCTACGGCGTTCTCTTTGACACCAAAGAAGAGCTGGACGCTTACTATGTGCGTCTGGAAGAAGCCAAAAAACGCGACCATAAAGTGCTGGGCAAGCAGCTTGGCCTGTTTATGAACTCGGCGGTGGTCGGCGCGGGCCTGCCGCTGTGGCTGCCCAAAGGGGCCACCGTGCGGCGCGTTCTGGAGCGCCATGTGCAGGATGTGGAGCTTGCCAACGGCTACCAGCACGTTTATACGCCGGACCTGGCAAAAGTGGAGCTGTACAAGCAGTCCGGGCACTGGGAGCATTACAAAGACGGAATGTTCCCGGTGATGAAGATTGAGAACGAAGAATTTGTGCTGCGGCCCATGAACTGCCCACACCATATTCAAATCTACAAGAACGAACTGCATTCGTACCGCGACCTGCCTATTCGTCTGGCAGAGCTGGGCAAAATGTACCGGTTCGAGAAGTCCGGCGAACTCAGCGGCCTGTCCCGCGTCCGGGCCATGACTCTCAGCGATGCCCATATCTTCTGCACCGAGGCGCAGGTGGTGGACGAGGTCAAAAAGTGCATTCTGCTGATTGAGGAAGCCTATCGAAAGCTGGGCATCACAGAGTATTCCTATCGGCTCAGTCTGCACGACCCGAAAAACACGGAAAAATATGTGGACAACCCGGCCCTGTGGGAGCAGGCCGAAGGCGAGCTGCGCGAGGTATTTGAGGGCCTCGGGCTGCCGTATTACGAAGCACTCGGCGAGGCGGCGTTCTACGGTCCCAAAATTGACATTCAGCTTAAAAACGTGCTGGGCCGCGAGGAGACTGTCTCCACGGTGCAGGTAGACCGGCATCTGCCCAAGCAGTTCGGGCTGGAATACATCGCTGAGGACGGGCAGACGCATCAGCCGGTGATGATTCACCGGGGCTACATCAGCACAATGGAGCGTATGGTTTCTTTCTTAATCGAGCATTACGCCGGGGCCTTCCCGACGTGGCTTGCCCCGGTGCAGGCCATTGTGCTGTCGATTGCCGACCGGCACAAGGAGTATGCTGAAGCCGTCAAAGAGATGCTGACCAAAGCGGGCTTTCGGGCGGAAATCGACGGGCGCAACGAAAAAGTGGGCAAGAAGATCGCCGAAGCCGAGTCGCAGAAAATCCCGTATATGCTGGTTGTCGGCGACCGCGACGCCGCCAATAGCACGGTGTCGGTACGTCAGCGCGGCGGCACGGATTTAGGGGCGCTGTCTCAGGAAGATTTCCTCAATCGCCTGCGCGACGAGACAAAAGAATAAGGAACTGAAACCTGCCGCAAATTGTTATTTGTTAGGCAAGTATGGTTGACAAGGGCCGTAACAATACGCTATACTATAGACCGGTCGGTGTCGGCCCACGCACACCGGTAGTTTTTCGTGGGTAAGGAACCTAAAAATCAACAACAGAGACTTTCGCAGGGACCCGCGTGAACCGCGAGTCAACATGAACGAGCGCATCCGCGCCCGTGAAATCCGCGTCATTGATGACGACGGAGGCCAGCTCGGCATTATGACGCCGCGTGAGGCCATTCTGATCGCCCGCGAACGCGGCATTGATCTGATTGAAGTGGCCCCGCAGGCACAGCCGCCCGTGTGCAAAATCATGGACTACGGCAAGTTCAAGTACGAGCAGGCGAAAAAAGAAAAAGAATCCGCCAAAAAGCACAAGCAGAGCGAGCTGAAGGACATCCGGCTGGACCCGCGCTACGGCACGCTGTCCGAGCATGACCTGATGACCAAAGTGAACCACGCTCGCAAGTTCTTGGAAGACGGCGATAAGGTCAAAGTCACGTTCCGGTTTATCGGCGGACAGATTCGTCACCCGGAAGTTGGACGCGGCCAGCTTGACACGTTCATACAGCGCGTGATGGACGTAGCACAGATTGAGAAGGCCCCGTCTATGGAAGGCCGCTCGATGTACGCCGTCCTGACGCCGAGTAAGTCCGGCGGAGCGCCCAAGCCGCCCAAGCCGCCGGTTGTCAAGAAGCCCGAGCCGCCCGTTGCCGCAGCGCCAACGCCTGCTGTCCCGGAGGCTGTCGCCCCGCCGCCCGCTACGCCGGAGCCTTCTGTGGCAGAAGCCGCGCCGGAGCCGCCTGCGGCAGAATAAAAGCATTTCGGGACCTGTCAACGAACCCGGACACACCCGTGCGCCGGGTTCGCGCACGTATAACACAGCAATTATAAAAGTAGGAGAAGACCATGCCCAAGATTAAAACCCGTAAGACGGCGGCCAAGCGTTTCAAGATGACCGGAACCGGCAAGTTGATGCACGGCCATGCCCATCATAACCATTTGAATATCCACAAGAGCAAGTCCAACCTGCGGACACTGAACTCGGATGCCGAGCTGTACCCCGGCAAGAAGAAGTCCATTCGCCGGTTGCTGCCGAACGGCCTGCCCAAGTAGCAAAATAGTATAGCGAGGGGTTTTCAGCTCCTCGACACCTTTCAACAACACCAAAGGATAACAGACAATGGCTCGTGTCAAGCGCGGCGTAATGAAGCACAAGCGCCACCATAAAATTCTCAAAGAAGCCTCCGGCTACTGGGGCGGCAAGTCCCGTCTCTTCAAGAGCGCCAATGAGCAGCTCATGAAGTCCGGGCAATATGCCTATAGGGACCGCCGCAACCGCAAGCGCGAGTTCCGGCAGCTCTGGATTGCCCGAATCAATGCCGCCTGCCGCGCCCAGGGCGTACAGTACAGCCGCTTCATGGCGGCTCTGACTGTCAGCGGTGTCGATCTGGACCGCAAAGTGCTGTCCGACATGGCAATTCACGACATCACCGCTTTCAACACGCTGGTCGCCTCGCTGAACATCACTGTGGTTGCGCCGACGCACAACTTCGCGGCGGCTTAACAACCGTTCTCGTCTTCAGATTGCCGGGGGTTTTATACCCCCGGCATTTGTGTCTTTATCTGTGTTCTTATACGCTTATGACCCCGACAGAACAGCTTGCTCAGGTGGCCGACGAAGCCCGCACAGCACTGGACGCCGCCGCGTCGGTGGCCGAATTAGACGCGGCGGAAACGCTGTATCTGGGGCGTAAAGGCCGCCTGACCGGCCTCCTGCGCCTCGTCGGCACACTGCCGCCCGAGGAGAAACCCGCCTTTGGAGCCGCCGTCAACGCCCGCAAGGACGACTTGATGACCGTGCTGACCGAGCGGCGGGACCATTTAGCTTCCGGCGAGCGAGCGGCGCGTCTTGCCGCCGATGCCATTGACGTTACCCTGCCTGGCACCCCGTTCCCTGCCGGGACGCAGCACCCGATCACGCGGCAGATGCAGGCGGTCAAAGACGCGCTGATTGGCATGGGCTATGCGTTTGAAGAATGGCCGGACATCGAAGACTACCACTACAATTTTGAGACCCTGAACTACCCCCCTGACCACCCGGCGTTCGACGAGCAGATGTCGTTCTACGTGGATAAAACCCACCTGCTCCGCACCCAAACCACGGCGTTTCAGGCGCACATCATGGGCAATGGGGGCCAGAAGCCGCCCATCCGCGCCGCGACCATTGGCAAGTGCTACCGCTACGAGGCCGTGGATGCTACGCACTCGCACACGTTCCATCAGGTTGACATTCTGGCCGTGGACGAGGGCTTGACGCTGGCCGACCTCAAAGGCACCTTCGCCGAGCTGGTCCGCCGCCTCTTCGGCGACGTCGAAATCCGCTTCCGCCCCGACTTCTTTCCCTTTGTGGAGCCGGGCGTCGAAGTCGCTATCCGCTGGGGCACCGGCTGGCTGGAGCTTGGCGGCGCGGGCATGGTTCATCCCAACATTCTGGAAGCGATGGGCATTGATTCCGAGCGTTACACCGGCTTCGCCTGGGGCCTCGGCATCGACCGAATGCCGATGGCAAAGTACGGCATCGACGACATCCGCCTGTTCACCGAAAACGACCTCCGCTTCCTCCGGCAGTTTTAGTTCCTCTGCCTTGCCCAGTTAAGTTTTAGCCATGTTAAATGCCCTCATCTCACAAAAAGTCAGCGCGTGGTTTGAGCAGGAAGACTGCCCGGCCCGGCAGATTATCGCGCATATCCAGAGTGTGGGTTTCCTGCGGGATGCCCAGATTGAGGCAATCAAAACCTACCTGTTCCTGAAAATTGCCTGGGGAAATCGCCCGTTGGCACGGCTGTTCGGTGAGGGGCTGCTGGCTCCCCATGAAGATTTGGCGAGCCTGCCTCTCAGTGTCGGCACGCGGCAATACCTGGAACAGAATGCAGATGCACGGGCGCTGTTTGAGTTCTCACGGACGAAAACGGGGATTGGCTCCAAGACGCTTCTGCCTGAGCTGGAGCGGTTCCTGCTGAGTCATGCGGCGGAGGTGGACTGCGGGCGGATTATTAGCCGTTTGTTCTATGATGTGGAGTACCCGGATTATCTGTTCAGTCTGCCGATGGGGGCAGGCAAGACATTTCTCATGGCGGCGATGATTTATCTGGACCTGTATTTCGCCCAGAATGAGCCGGAGAACCCGACCTTCGCGCATAACTTTATTCTGCTGGTTCCTTCCGGCTTGAAGTCATCTATCATCCCGAGCCTGAAAACGATTGAAAACTTCGACCCCGCCTGGGTGCTGCCGGAACCTGCGGCCAGCAGTGTTCGCAAGCTGATCAAGTTTGAGATACTGGATCAGGCGAAAACCGCCAGCAAAAGCAACAAAGCCCGCAATCCCAACGCCCAGAAAATCAGCCAGTACCAGCCGTTTGAAGATATGATGGGGCTGGTGATTGTCACCAATGCGGAAAAAGTCGTGCTGGACCAGGTCAAGCTGGACACGACGGGGCGGCTCTTTCCCCAGACCGACGACGAAAAGGACAAAGCGGCCAATGAGCTTCGCAACTTGATCGGCAAAATCCCGCACTTGCAGATTTTGATTGATGAGGTGCATCATGCCGCTACCGACGACATCAAGCTGCGTCAGGTGGTCAACAACTGGCACGCGGGCGGCAACATCACCGGCGTTCTTGGCTTCTCCGGCACTCCCTATCTGTCCCCGGCGGAAGAAGTGCGTGTGGCGGACGGGATTTCCGTGAAGTTCTCCCAAATCACCAGCACAGTCTTTTATTATCCGCTCACCCGTGCGATTGAGGGCTTCCTGAAAAAGCCAGCCGTGAAAACGCTGACCGGGCTGGATTCGCGCCAGATCGTGCGTCAGGGCGTGACGGACTTCCTCAATCACTACGGCGACAAGGAGTACCAGAACGGCGCGACGGCCAAGCTGGCCGTCTACTGCGGCAGTATTGAGCGTCTGGAAACGGACGTGTACCCGCTGCTGATTGGCGAGATGGGGATTGCGCCGGACGACATCCTGAAATATCACCGGGGAAATGCGGACTATAAGCTTGCGCCGAGCGCCGAGGCCGAATGGCGGGCGCTGGATACGCCGCTGTCCCGAAAGCGGATTGTGCTGCTGGTGCAAATTGGCAAGGAAGGCTGGGACTGCCGCAGCCTGACGGGCGTGATCCTGTCTCAGAAGGGCGACAGTCCAACCAACATGGTCTTGCAGACAAGCTGCCGCTGTCTGCGCCAGATGGATGGTGGAACCGAAACGGCGGGTATCTGGCTGAACGCCGACAATGCCAAAGTGCTGGACAAGCAGCTTGCCGAGGAGCAGCAGACCAGCATTGACGAAATCAACCGCCTGGGCAAAGGCGAGGCGGCTCCGACACGCCCGCGCTTTAGCCGCGTGGAGCATTTGCACCTGCCGCCGGTGGAGTTTTATCAGCTTCAGGTACATTACCAAACCCTGACGACGCAGGAGGCGGACCCGGCGGCGGCTCTCGGCGCGGTTTCGCCGGAGGCGGTGCGGCGGCACGCGCAGACGCTCACCCGTGGCCTCAGCCCGCACAGCTCGGCGACGCTTCAGTTTGGCGACACGGTGCGCGGCGAGCCGGCGGTCTTCTCCGCCTGGCTGCTGCGGGTGGCGAAAGGCAGCTTTGGCGCGGTGACGCTGGCCGATTTGCGGGCGTTTGAACCCACGCTGTACGCGGTCTTTGAGACCATCACCTATGAGGCTGAGGGGGTGCGCTGGTTCAATGCCCTGTATGATGAGGCGTCTCTGGCCGCGCAAATCCGTCTGGCCTTTTATACGCAGCGCACACTGCATTCGCACAGCGAGATGGTTTCGGTTCATGCCCGCCTGCTGCTGGTGGAAAAGCTGACCACGTTGGCTGTTGACACGAAAAATCTGTATCCGAGCGTGACGGACGCGGCGAGCATTCAGGCGGCGGACGCGACGGGGCAAAGCGGGTATCAGTATGCCGTGGCGCAGCGGGCGGCACTGGAAGCGGTGCGGGAGACGATGAAGGCGCAGGGGCTTGACCCGAACCTCTTTACGCTGCCGGACATCGCTCCCAGCACGGCGGTCAACAACAAGGACCGCTCGCTGCACTGTCTGCCGTACCGCTTTGACAGCAGCTTTGAGATGAACTTTCTGGAACACGCGCTGACGCTGGAATCTCTGCGGGCGCGGGGGCTGGAGCTTTACTTCAACGGGGCGGGGGAGCTGACCGAGTTTCGGATTGACTGCTTCGCCCGGAACCCGCACGGGTGGAGCAAAGTCGGCAAGTACACGCCGGACTTTCTGCTGGTGGAGCGCCGCGATGGGGCCATTTACCGGGCGTTGATTGTGGAAACCAAAGGCAGCGGCTATGCCGAGCAGTCCGCGTTTGTCAAGCGCCGCGCCTTTGTGGAAACCGAGTTCTTAAAGCGCAACGCCGAGAAGTTCGGCTATGACCGCTTTGACTACCTGTACCTGTCCGATGCCGACCCGCTGGCGGACAACCTGCACCGTCTGTGCCAGGCGGCGGACACTTTCTTTACCACTTAGAAGCCGTGTGGAAAGCTGAAGGATCGCCCCCTAGCCCCCAATTCTGGGGGAACCGGATAATTAGGAACCGGCCCGTCCGCTCCTCTCTGGCTCCCCCAGAATTGGGGGCGGGGGGGGCGATCCTTTAGCTTTCGGCACAGTTTCCTAATTCTTGTTGACTCTTAACGCTTATGCCTGTTAAATATATTCCCTACACGCCCCATACGATTGCCGGGCAGGCCGTTTTGGATACCCTGACCCGCACCCGGCGCGTCCTGCGCTACGAGGGCAGCGGCGCGGTCTATGACCATATCCGGCGCGGCCTGCCCCTGTATGAAGTCACCGACACCGAGACCGTCGGCACGCCGCCGCAGACCGGCCCGGAGAACCTGCTTCTGCGCGGGGAGTGCCTGTCCGCCTGCGCCTACCTCCAAGACCGGGGCGTGACGCTGGATTTGGTGTATATCGACCCGCCCTTTGCGTCGGGCGCGGACTACGCGAAAAGCGTCTACCTGCGCCGCCACCCCCATCAGGCGGCGGCACAAGCACAGGCCGAGGCGGAGCTTGAGCTTGATGAGCTGCGGGCGTTTGAGGAGAAGATGTACGGGGACATCTGGAACAAAGAGGATTACCTCAGTTGGATGTTCGAGAACTTGACTCTTTTGGGGTTTAATGCCCCGGAGCTTGCTCCGCTGGGAGCTTCCTGTTGCTTCGGCGTTGCTTTCGTGTTATCGTAGAGCATGAGTACCTTTATTCGCAAGAGCCATAACGTCTCGGCCCTGC